>Ga0308167_1000016_pt1 | contig 443248 bp, 394 predicted proteins | sample PhyCR1_2_FD_202138 | JGI IMG/M metagenome (GOLD analysis project Ga0308167, IMG submission 202138) | Phyllosphere microbial communities from UC Gill Tract Community Farm, Albany, California, United States - DLSLRC.R1 | ecosystem: Host-associated > Plants > Phyllosphere > Unclassified | place...
TATTTAAGAATAACCAAACAGACCACAGCCTAACCTTATTTGGTTGGGATGGTGATCTAATGATATGGGAGTCATATCAAGCAAACCAAACTCAATCAAAACAGGAAGACTATACCAAACACTATGTTTATGAACCGAATAGCTTTGTACCGTTATTACAGACTGGTTATACAGGCTTTATTCAGCTGATTGAAACACCTGACTATCGTCAATTCCAAAATGTACCTTATTCGATTTATAAAGATCCTGTATGGAAAACTGAAACCAGAAAGAACAAAGTTGAATTAGAACGTGTTGCCTTTTATCACTGCGACCAAGTCGGTACACCACAAACTTTAAGTAATGAGCTAGGCGAGTGTGTTTGGGAAATCAAACAGGATACATGGGGCACTGCTTTAGAAATAAATACAAGTGATAATCTGCTTGAGCAAACCAACTTAAGATTTCAAGGGCAATACTACGATAAGGAAACAGGGTTACACTATAATCGTTATCGTTATTACGAACCGTATAGTGCAAGGTATGTGAGTAAAGATCCAATAGGATTATTTGGTGGTATGAATAGTTCCGTTTATGTGAATGATCCAAATCAGTGGGTGGATCCAATGGGACTAGATTGGTCTAATGCTTTTCCTCCTGGTTTGATGGAATATGGACGTTCTAAAGTCTCTGAACATAATTGGAAAATGCAAAATGATCCTGAATATCGTAATCAAGTAATGACTCCACCAGCCCCTGTAAAAGCAGCTACCCATGTACCATATACAACAATGACAAATGTTAATTTAGGTCTTACTGCAATAGCGGGAGGATCTGTAGGTGTTGGAGGTGGTCATACTAGAGATAAATATGGGAAAGTTATGCAATGTGTTGCCCTAAATGTATGTGGTAGTGCAGGAGCGGAGGCAAGTGCTTACGGAAGTGGAGGGCAAAGTTATACTAATACTGATACTTCACGTGGTTTTTCTACTGGAGGATCTGTTTGTGGTAGTGCTAAAGGCGCTGCTATCATTGGAGGGGGGGTGCAAGCTTGTCAAAATACAGATGGCTCTCAAACATATTCTGGTAATGTGATTGTTGGAGCGGGAGCTGGTGCGACAGGATCAATTTGTACGGCAGTAAATTATTGTAGGTAAATAATATGAAAAATATTTTAGTGTTTTTGATGATTGGAAGTTTAGCTTCTTGCACCAACTTAAATAAGCAAGATAATCACCTTACGCTTGAGGAAGAATGTAAACAAGCAGGTGATCTAAGTAAACAATGTGAAATCGTTAATATAAAAGGATTAACATTGGATGAAAAAGAGAACTTATTGGGATGGATATATCTTAATGGTTCAGAAAAAATCGTTCCGAATTATGATAAAGCCTATTATTGGTTAGAAAAAGCTGCAAAATCCCAAAATAATGAAGCATTGAATTCGTTAGGAACGATTTACCTCTTAGGATTAGGGAAAAATAAAGATTTAAATAAAGCAGAAGAATATTATTTAAAAGCAGATCAGTTAGGTAATAAAGAGGCTAAACTAAATTTAGCGGAATTATATCGGAGTAATGGTCAGGATACATTGCCAGATTATGAAAAAGCCGAAAAATGGTATCTAGCTGGTATGAAGGATAATCAATTACGTGCATATGAAGGCTTGTCTAAAATGTATATTGATCAAGAAAAGTTTAAAGATGCATTTGATTATTCTATAAAGGCTGCTGAGCTGGGTAGTTCTGAAGCTGAATATAATTTAGGTGTTTTTTTTGAAAAAGGGATATATGTTCAAAAAAATAAATTACAAGCAATATATTGGTATGGTAAAGCAGCTGAAAAGGGACATGTCGATGCAATTAATAATTTGAGAGTACTTAAACAAAAATGAATTAAGAGTTTATTGATGGTTTTTAATCTTGTAACTTAAATTATTTTTGTGAGTGTTCCTGGAATATATTATTTAGGAAATTAGCTTAATTAATTGGTGGTATAGGGAGGTGTTTTTTATATTCGAAATTCAGTTTTAAAATCATTGGCTTGAACAGTATCTGAATTTTGGAAGAAAGACTCATTTTTTATTATGTATCATCAAGTTTTTAATTTTTGAGAGTTAGTAAATGAAATATTCCTATTCTATCTTTTTCACATTATTGATGGTAAGTGGTTGTAGTAATGGTACATCACCGAACAAAATTCATGACTCAGAAAAGATTGCATCGACTGAACAAGATTCATATCAAAAAGCAAAAAAATATTCTGAAGCTGGTGATAAAGAAAATTATCTAAAATTTTTAGAAATTTCTGCTAAAAGTGGCGACGTAATTGCTCAAAATGAATTGGCAGGATTATATGCATTTGGTGATGGTGTACCAAAAAATGGGGAGAAATTCATTTATTGGTCAGAGTTAGCTGCATCTAAGGGGTATTCACTTGCTCAACTTAATTTAGGTACAGCTTATTTTTTGGGAACTAATGGCGTAACTCAAGATTTAGTAAAAGCAGAAAAGTGGCTGACACTTGCAGCAAATAATAATGAAGAAATTGCTAAAAATTATTTACAGCAAATAAAGAATAATGAAATACCAGATGCATCAATACCTGATGATATAAAAATTCTTATGGAAAATGATAAGTAATCCAAGCTTGTTAGTCGTATCGCTATACTATTTTATCGAGTTTACTATATTGAATTCCCCATGGTGATTATGCATTTATATTAAAAATTATGATTTTAATTGCTGTAGCATGTACTGATGTGTTTATACAAATTACGGAACTCAAAATCCACTGTCAGCGATGACGTGTCGGTTCGAGTCCGAACCTCGGGACCATATATTATGGAAAGCCTTCAAGCATATTTAGACTTGAGGGCTTTTTTATTGCCTGAAATTAGTGCTATCAAAAACTAAGAAATGAAATAAGAACACGAATGCTTAAAAAAGAAAAAACTGATTCTGATCACTATGGATCAATTAATAGATTGGCATTTAAATGATGGTTTCGATGTTTAATTAAAATTACGTAATTTCTAGTGTTCCTTCGATCCCTCTTTAATGACGCATTTTTATAATAAATATCAGTATGCGATAAATAGTACCTGATCATTTAACAATGACAGTTAAAATTTTTAATTTCAATCATTTAAAACTTAACCAAAGGTGTACATATTTCTTGCCTATAGGAAAATTAATTAGTTATAGTTAAAAGTGTTTTAAATAATTTGAAAATATTTTATTTTTCCCGCTATTTTGAAAAATAACTAAATGATCTCAGTGCGGCTTATCCAGTAAAGAAGATTGGTTTTATTTAAGGAAAATCAAGGACACACCATGAGGATACAGAAATCATAATCGGAGTAAAATTATAATGAATCTAAGTATTATGATCATCATTGGTTTAATCGTGTATTCGATAGCAGCCATGACTTATGTATACCGTTGGCGAGGAAAAGCACGTTATGAGTCACTTTCACAATATTTAAGAAAAAGCTGGCCAATATTTGCACCATTTAATTGTGTTCTGTATATGACGACACGCAGCTTTGCAAAAAAGCCAATATTAGATGCTGATTTTTTGGAAAATATTGAAGTACTTAGAGCCAATTGGACAATTATTAGAGATGAGGCAATAGCATTAGAGTCATCGGGTGTGTTTGAAGTGATCAAGACACCTGGAGCAGACGGTTATTATGATGTTGGTTTTCGCACTTTTTACAAACGTGGTTGGAGTAAATTTTACTTAAAATGGTATGGAACAACGCATGTTTCTGCGCAAAGATTATGTCCCAAGACATTGGCATTACTTAATCAAGTCCCTGCTATTCGCGGTGCCATGTTTTCACTGTTACCAGCAGGTTCTGAACTGAGTTTACACGCTGATCCTATTGGTAGTAGTTTTAGATACCATCTCGGTTTGCTGACACCTAACTCTGAAAATTGCCAAATTAATATTGATGGGCAAACCAGTACTTGGTTTGATGGTAAAGATTTTGTCTTTGATGAAACCTATCCACATTTTGCATATAACACAGCTAATTCAGCGCGTTTAATTCTGATGTGTGATATTGATCGCCCAATGAACCTATTTGGACGAATTTTTAACAGTGCTTATCGTATCCTTGTTAAAGGTACAGTTGTTCCAAACACGCCTGAAGATAAAAGAGGGGTGTATAGTGCGATTTTTAAATTTTTTGCGCCATTTAGACAGTATTCAATACAATTCCGTGAAAAGCATTTCAAGACGTATAAAATACTCAAATTCATTTTAAATTTAACGCTGCTATCTCTGATTTTTATGCTCTTGTATGGTGTAGTTTATTTATTTGAAATGCTCTTTTTAATGAATTAAAAATAACGTATTTTCTCACTCATTTAAGGGATATCCTTGCTCTGGTTGATGCTGAGTTTTACTATTTTGTCTTTTGATCTTTGCTAGTTCTACATCCCTCAGCTTGGCTATAGACGCCAATAGGTTGATATCTGATTCATGAATTTGATCACCATGTTTTAAAGTATTGGTCTTTATAAAACACTTCGTTTTTTCTATTTAAATCATAAAAATATATAAAGCTGTAACTGACTACTTATGTTGAAAAAAATGTGAAATTTATCGAAACTTTCACCCCATTGTTTTTATTTGGTTGTATTGCTGTTATATTGTTTTATGTGAACATTTGTAAGTGCTCTTCCAAGGCTGTATTTTGCATTCTGTCTTAAGTTTTGATGTATTTGGAAGAAATTGATATTTAAAAGTGGGCGATTTAAATAACTAACGTGTTAACTGAAAGTGCAAATGAGGTAAACATGAAATTAGAATTCTTAGAAGCTCATCAGACCGAACAGCTCAGCGCTTGTCGACTATCGCTGATTTTAGGGGTCTATACCTCAAATAATAAAATTGAACGCTATTTACGAGTAGCGCGTGCCGTTCTCAATGTAGAAAATGCTTTTTTTACTTTTCATAATGAGCCTTATATTTGGGTTGCAAATGAAAATGGTGATTTCAAAGCTGCGTCAGTTCCGCATAAACTGAGTTTATCACCGTATTTTGGCAATCAGCTCATCGTTTCAGAAACCCATAAAAATTATGAAAAATTTTCACAATATATGGCTGAAATTGGAATAAAACACCAACGCTTATTGTGCTATGACTTTAAGCTAGAAGATGATGATTCTATTGCACATGTTTATTTTTATGATGATAAAGATACAAGATTTACAACTAAGCAGCAGGCTTTATTAGAAGAACTTAGCTCAGGTTTGGTGACGATTTTAGCGCGTAAATCTGAATCTCAAGATTACTATGAGTTATATGAACAAGAACGCGCTTTAAACTTTAGTAAGACCAAGTTTTTCCAAGTCATTGCACATGATTTACGTGCGCCGTTTCATGGGTTAATTGGCTTTTCGGATGTTTTAGCAAACGAACGAGAAACATTGAATGATGACGGTATACAGGATATTGCAGACTATCTGCATGATACCTTGCAATCGACTTATTCCTTACTTGAAAACTTACTCAATTGGGCAATGGCAGAAGGTGGGCGCTTTGTTTATCATCCGATTAATTTTAAATTAAAACAGACCACAAAGATCGTTTACGATGTGCTTAAGCCTTTGGCAGTAAATAAAAATATACAACTGATTGAAAATGTTGCTGAGGATTTAAGCGTTTTTGCAGATATGAATATGGTGACCTCGGTCATTCAAAATCTGGTTTCAAATGCCTTAAAATTTACCCGTACTGATGGTTCTGGAAAAGTTTCCATTGTTGCGCACCCCGTAGGGAAAAATATAGAAATTATTATTCATGATACTGGTTTGGGTATGACGCAGTCGCAGATTGAGCAACTGTTTGAACCACAGATCAAAGCCAGTATAAAAGGCACCATTGGTGAACGAGGAACAGGTTTAGGGCTGGTTCTATGTAAACGATTTGTGGATCTCAATCATGGAAAAATCTCTGTAAGCTCTAAAACAGGTGAGGGAACGACTTTTATTGTTGCGTTACCCGCTGCAAAAAATACCCATCAAACTTTAGTTTGTCCTGAAATCAAGCAAGATAAAATAAAAATTTCATAATTCTATATTTGAATAATTTAGTTTGATTGTGAGTGGTGGTTTTTTGAGCTTTGCTTTTTAAGAAAAGTACAAAAACCTCCCTAAACGTAAAGCAAACTGCTATAAATAAGTTGATAAAACATAAGTACAGGCTTTTCAATGAACATTGAGCAATTGCAAAAAACATTACATGCAAGTCAGTATGCAGAACAAGTATTAAGTCTACATCAAGCCACTTTAGAACATGATTATGCAATTGATCAATTTCAACAATCGCTCAGTACAGTTCAAATTCAACAACTTGTTTACGAGCATTTAGTCAATATTCAAGATGAAAATACGTGGATGAAAGTCTTACGTATTCTTCGTGCACGCTTAATGTTTCGCTGGATTTGGCAAGATGCCAACCAACTGACCAATGTGGTGAAATTGACACAAGAACTGTCTGATTTTGCAGATGCCTGTATCGTTGCAGCAAAAGATTTTGCCCGAATTCCTTTGCTGGCAAAACATGGCGAACCGATGGGGTATAACGGTAAGATTCAAGATTTGATCGTCATTGGGATGGGCAAGCTTGGGGCACAAGAGCTGAACTTATCTAGTGATATTGACCTGATTTTTGCCTTTGATGAACAAGGTGAAAGTAATGGTCGTAAGTGTATTGATGTACAGCAATTTTGCATCTTGTGGGGGCAAAAACTGATCTATTTATTGGATCATATTACTGCAGATGGTTTTGTATTCCGTGTGGATATGCGTTTACGTCCTTGGGGGGATGGTTCAGCACTGGCAATAAGTCATGTGGCTTTAGAAAAATATTTAAGTCAGCATGGGCGAGAGTGGGAACGTTATGCATGGATTAAGGCACGTATTATCACAGGTGGACAAGACGGTGATAGTTTATTGGAGATGACCCGCCCATTCGTTTTTCGTAAATATGTAGATTACACCGCTTTTGAAGCCATGCGTGAAATGAAAGCCATGATTGAACGAGAGGTGGCTCGGCGTAACATTGCAGATGATATTAAGCTGGGTGCTGGTGGTATTCGTGAAGTTGAATTTATTGTGCAGGTTTTTCAGCTGATTTATGGCGGAGCAAAATTAGAGTTACAAGACCGCCAATGCCTTGTTAGCCTAAAACATTTGGGTGAGGCTGGATTACTCGATCATCAATCCGTTGAGGATCTTGAAGATGCTTATTTATTCTTACGACGTGTAGAGCACGCTATTCAAGCCTTGAATGACCAGCAAACACAATCTTTACCGACAGAACCTGAACTTCGTCAGCGAATAATTGATACCTTGGGTTTTGATGATTGGGATGCTTTTATTGATTTTCTCAACCAAAAGCGCAGCAAAGTAACTTTTCAATTTGAGCATTTGATTAAAGAAAAAGGGCTAGATTCTCCAATTGAAAGCTTTAGTCAGTTGGAAAGCCAGCTCAATGAAATCTTAGACAGTAATGCTCAAAATCTGATTCATGAGTTTTGGTATGGTCATGCAATCAAGAAACTGCCTGCTAAAGCTGTACAGCGTTTAAAAGAATTTTGGCCGCATTTGGTTGAAGCAGTTTTACAGTCGAATAGTCCGCAAGTGGCTTTAATGCGATTGATGCCGTTGGTCGAATCTGTAATGCGCCGTACTGTATATTTGGTGATGCTGATTGAAAGCAAAGGGGCGCTGCAACGTTTGGTCAAAATGGCCACAGTCAGTCCATGGATTTGTGAGGAATTGACACATTATCCAGTTCTGCTGGATGAGTTTTTATCCATGGATTTTGAACTGCCTCGACGAGATTATTTGGAAGATTCGCTCCGTCAGCAATTACTACGTATTGAAATCGATCAAGTTGAAGATCAAATGCGAGTATTGCGTTTATTTAAAAAATCCAATGTGCTGACCGTTGCCGCAAGTGATGTACTGGCAGAAAGCCCATTGATGAAAGTTTCGGATGCTTTAACGGATATTGCAGAAGTTTCTGTGATCGCGACATTAAATTTGGCTTATCAGACGGTTGCTAAGCGTCATGGTTATCCTGTCGATGCAGAAGGCTTACGTTGTTCATTAGATCATATGGCCTATGCTGTGATTGGTTACGGCAAAGTAGGGGGTATTGAACTGGGCTATGGTTCAGACCTTGATCTGGTTTTTATTCATTATATGGATGAGCAAGCAGATACCGATGGTCAAAAGGCCATTAGCGGTTTTGAATTTGCCATGCGTGTTGCGCAAAAATTTATGTCTTTGATGACCACACAAACTTTAGATGGTCGAGTCTATGAAATTGATACTCGTTTGCGCCCCTCTGGTGAAGCAGGTTTATTGGTCACCAGTTTAAAAGCATTTGAACAGTACCAACTCAAAAGTGCCTGGTTGTGGGAACATCAAGCAATTGTTCGCGCACGCTCAATCGCAGGTGAGCAAAGCCTAAGAGCAAAATTTGAAGAATTGCGTTGCAGGGTTCTCACATTACCGAGAGAAGAAGAGACGGTTCGCAAAGAAGTCTTGAACATGCGTCAGAAGATGAAAGATCATTTGGGTTCCTCAAAAGATCAGAAAAAAGATGGAATTTTTCATCTAAAACAGGATGCAGGTGGTATCGTTGACATCGAATTTATGGCACAGTATGTCGTATTAGCCTGGAGTGGGACGAATCCTGATCTCGCCCATTATTCCGACAACGTACGAATCCTTGAAGATGCCGCAAAGGCAGGTTGCTTATCCAGCGACGATGTATCCGCATTGATTCAAGCTTATCTCAGTGAACGCGCCGAGAGCCACCGTTTGGCACTTGCAAATCATAATATGCAAGTGAGTGCTGCGGATTGGCACGATACCCGAGAGGTCGTTTGCAAGTTATGGCAAAGATTAATTGATCCAACAGCGAGTTTCGCTTTGGAAAGTGAATAATTGTGTAAAAATTTGGAGTGTGCGCCATGAATTTGGCTGATCGTGATGGTTTTATTTGGCAAGATGGACAAATGGTTGATTGGCGTGAAGCTAAAATTCATGTCTTAACTCATACATTACATTATAGTATGGGTGTTTTTGAGGGTGTCCGTGCTTATGAAACACCTAACGGTACTGCGATTTTCCGTCTCCAAGACCATACAAAACGTTTGTTAAATTCTGCAAAAATTTATCAAATGAAAGTTCCATTTGATCAAGCAAATCTTGAACAAGCTCAAATTGATGTTGTCCGTGAAAATAAATTGGCGTCATGCTATTTACGCCCAATTATTTTCATTGGTTCGGAAAAATTAGGTATCGCTGCAACTGATAATACCATTCATGCGACAGTTGCTGCATGGAGCTGGGGTGCTTACCTCGGCGATGAAGCAATGGCGAAAGGTATTCGTGTTAAAACCTCATCATTTACCCACCATCACCCTAACGTGACCATGTGTAAAGCCAAGGCTTCAGGTAACTATACTTTGTCTATTCTTGCACACCAAGAAGTGGCACATTCTGGTTATGATGAAGCAATGCTTATGGACCCTCAAGGGTATGTATGCCAAGGTTCAGGTGAAAATGTATTCTTAGTCAAAGATGGTGTATTACATACACCAGATATTGCTGGCGGTGCATTGGATGGGATTACGCGTCAAACGATTATCACCATTGCGAAAGATATGGGTATTGAAGTTGTTGAACGTCGTATTACCCGTGATGAATTCTATATTGGTGATGAAGCATTCTTTACTGGGACTGCTGCTGAAGTGACGCCGATCCGTGAATATGATGATCGTGAAATTGGTTCGGGCGCTCGTGGTCCGATTACTGAGAAGATTCAAAAAGCATTCTTTGATGCTGTTCAAGGTAAAGATCCAAAATATGCACATTGGTTGACTTATGTAAAATAAGTGGCTGAATGCTAAAAAGGATTCCTAGTGGAATCCTTTTTTTGTGCTTAAATTTGAGTGTTGAAAGAATTTAAAGAGTTGAAAGAAAAATTCAAATGCTAAAATTAAGCTTTAAACTGAACAATGCTATTGATTAAACCTGATAAAAGTCTCGATACCAATCTACGAATTGCTTAACACCATCTTCAACAGATACCAAAGGTTTGTATCCGACCATCTGTTCTAAAGCACTGCTATCCGCAAAAGTATCCTGCACATCGCCTGGTTGTAATGGAAGTAATTCTAAAATTGCTTCTTTGCCTAATGCTTTTTCAATAGCATGAATATATTCAATCAATTTTACTGGATTGTTATTGCCGATATTGAAAATACGGAAAGGCGCATAACTGGTCGATGGATCAGGATTTTTGCTGTCCCAATTTGGATCAGGTTGCGCAATTTGATCACTTGAACGAATCACACCTTCCACAATATCTGAAATAAAAGTGAAGTCACGGGTATGGTTGCCGTGATTGAAGACAGGGACAGGCTGATCTTCAATAATATTCTTGGTAAACTTAAACAAAGCCATGTCTGGACGGCCCCAAGGACCATAGACGGTAAAAAATCGTAAGCCTGTTGTCGGTAGGTTAAAGAGATGACTATAACTGTGCGCCATCAGTTCATTGGCACGTTTGGTTGCCGCATAGAACTGTAAGGGATGGTTAACGCCATGTTTTTCACTAAATGGCATGGTGGTATTTGCACCATAAACACTACTGGTACTGGCATAGGTTAAATGTGGTATTTTGGCATAACGACATGCTTCAATAATATTGGTAAAGCCAATTAAATTACTTTCGACATAGCTCAATGGGTTATCTAATGAGTATCGGATACCTGCTTGCGCAGCCAAATGAATTACCCGATCAAATTGATGATCTTGAAAACATTGATCAACAAGCGCCTTATCTGCAAGATTGGCATGAATAAAAGTGAACGTTTGCTGGGTTTGTGCCGCCGTATCTTTGAGAACCGCTAATCGGGCTTGTTTTAATGCGGGATCATAGTAATCATTCATATTGTCAAAGCCGACAACATCATCACCACGCTCTAAAAGTTTTTTTGCAACATTGAAGCCAATAAAACCTGCTGCACCTGTGACAAGGACTTTCATTCATCTGCTCCGAAAATATCTCGTGTATAGACTTTATCTAATACATCACTTAAGTCATTAGAAACCCGATTGGCAATAATCACGTCACTTTGCTGTTTAAATTGTTCTAAATCATTGACGACTTTGGACTTAAAGAACTCATCTTCTTGTAAAGTTGGTTCATAGACAATCACTTCAATTCCCTTAGCTTTGATGCGTTTCATCACACCTTGGATCGCCGACGCTCTAAAATTATCTGAACCACTTTTCATCACTAGGCGATAAATACCAACTTTATTGGGGTTACGTGCAATCACCGAATCTGCGATAAAGTCTTTACGCGTACTGTTTGAGTCAACAATAGCTTGAATCAAATTACTTGGAACGTGATTATAGTTAGCTAAAAGTTGTTTGGTGTCTTTGGGTAGGCAATAGCCACCATAACCAAATGACGGATTGTTATAGTGATTACCAATACGTTGATCTAGACAAACACCATCAATGATTTGATGAGTATCTAAGCCAAAAATTTGCGCATAGGTATCCAGTTCATTGAAATAGGCAACGCGCATAGCAAGATAGGTATTGGCAAATAACTTAATTGCTTCAGCTTCAGTTGCGTCAGTAAATAAAACAGGGCTGTCCTTTTTGATGGCGCCTTCGATCAATAAGTCAGCAAACAGTTTTGCGCGATCAGATTTTTCCCCAACAATAATGCGGGAAGGGTACAAATTGTCATGCAATGCCTTTCCTTCACGTAAAAATTCTGGAGAAAAGATAATATTTTCAGTGTGGAGTTTTTCTTTTAAGCCCTTGGTAAAGCCGACAGGGACAGTTGATTTAATCACCATCACTGCATTGGGGTTGACCTCTAAGACTTGCTGGACCACGCTTTCGACACTTTGCGTATTAAAATAATTGGTTTTAGTGTCGTAATCCGTTGGGGTCGCAATAATCACAAAATCCGCATTGCGATAAGCGGCTTGGTAATTTGTCGTGGCTGTAAAATTTAATGATTTTTCTTTTAAAAATAATGAAATATCCGCATCTTGAATGGGCGATATTTTATTGTTGAGCAAGTTAACCTTAGATTCTAAAATATCTACTGCAACAACTTCATGATGTTGTGCAAATATCATTGAATTGGATAAGCCAACGTAACCTGTTCCAGCGACTGCTATTTTCATAAAAACCTAATATAGAAAATGTGCTTGCAAAAGTTGTATTCAATTTCACAGAGCGTTCATTCAAAGATTGTTCAATAAAATATCGAACAATTAAAAAATGACTATGCTCAATGTAAATTGTTAGCGCATCATAGCATATTCTCGTGAAACAAATTGTTCAGCATATGCAATCGAATACAGTAACTTGGCGACGGTAATGGTATGATATGGGGATTGCTCAGGTGGAAGATTGATGCATGCAGGTCAATGAATCAAATTTACAGTCGAATTTAGTTGAATCAGAACAGAATATCGTTTTGTGTATGAAGTGGGGCAGCAAATATGGTGCTGATTATGTCAATCGCCTATATAACATGGTCAAACGACATACCACAATTGATTTCCAAATGGTGTGTTTGACTGACCGTACAGAAGGTATTAATCCAGAGGTTCAATGCTTTCCAATTCCGCCGTTAGCATTGCCTGAAGGAAGTCCTGAACGTGGATGGAATAAGTTATCAACTTTTGAACCTGACTTATATGGTTTAAAAGGCAATTTATTATTTTTAGATCTTGATGTGGTCATTGTAGACAACATTGATGACTTCTTTAGCTATCCGGGTGAATTCCTCATTATTCACGACTGGAAACGTCCTTGGCGTGTGACTGGCAATAGTTCAGTTTATCGTTTTAAGTTGGGTACTTTTCCTGACATCTTGCCTTATTTTCGTGAAAACTTTAAAGAAATTAGTCATAAATTTCGAAATGAACAAGAATATCTGTCTTGGTATGTCGACCAGCAGCAAAAACTCAGCTACTGGCCAAAAGATTGGTGTAAGAGTTATAAATACCATTGTTTGCAAAAGTTACCACTTGCTTATTTTAAGCCACCAGTCAAGCCACAAGATGCCAAAATTATTATTTTCCATGGGGAAATTAATCCACCTGATGCCGTGACTGGCGGTGGAGGTAAATGGTACCGCTATGTGTTGCCTTCAGACTGGATTAAAGACGCTTGGCAATAATTTTATTTAGATGATTAGAACATTTGAGAACAATATAGATGCAAAACCTTGATATCGTGATTGCTTGGGTCGATGGCAATGATGTTGAGTTAAAACGTAAACGTCAGCAATACCTCACAGGTGGTGATGCCTCAGATGCTGTGAGCGATACACGTTTTGCCAGTAATGATGAGATCTATTACAACATTGCATCTATATTGAAGTATGTGCCTTTTTGCCGTCATATTTTCATTGTTACAGATAATCAGCAGCCTGAATTTTTAAATGAATTTGTAGCGCAAGGTCTTTGTGATGCAAATAAAATTCGTGTTGTTGATCATCGTGAGATTTTTGCCGGTTATACGCAATTTCTACCCACGTTTAATACCCGGTCAATTGAAAGCATGTTATGGAATATCAACGGGCTTTCAGATTATTTTATCTACTTAAATGATGACTTCTTTTTTAATTCACCCGCTCAAATTGAAGATTTTCTTGAGAGCGATAAAATCGTCACCTATGGACACTGGAAAAGTTGCTTTAATTACAAGACCAAGCTGAAATATCGTCAATTTTTAAATCGTAATTTTAATAAACCGATTCAACCCGGTCATGTGATAGCACAAATGCTGGGTGCTGATATTTTAGGATTTAAAGAATTTTTTGAAATCCATCATTATCCACACTGTGTCGATCGTAAAATTTTAAGTGAATACTTATTGCATCATCCAGACCTACTAGAAACACAGATTAAATATAAATTTAGAAGTGTCGAACAATTAAATCCGATTTCATTGATGAATCATTTAAAGATTCAAAAAAATGAAGCTGTTTTAAAGCCTGATTTAGCTTTGGCTTATTTGAAAAATGCTGAAAGCTTAGCTGCGTTTGTAGAAGCATTGAATCAAGACAATATTAAATATGGTTGTATCCAAAGTTTAGATCAACTGAATTCTGAGAATGCTGCACAGGTACGTCGTAAAATGATCGATAAATTATATGATTATTTGCCTAAATCAGTGATTTCAGCCAAAGCTTTATCGTAGGAAGCCAATCATGAAAGTTAAAACATATCTGATCAATTTAGATGGTAGTGATGAGCGGCTTGCTCGCGCAACAGAACAGTTACAGGCGGTAAACTGGGAGTTTGAGCGTTTTTCTGCTTATGATGGCCGCGGCAAAGAACTGTCATCTTTTCAGGATTATGATGATGCGTTGACGCAGCAAACTTTAGGAAGACGTTTACTCAATTCTGAACTGGGTTGTTATCTCAGTCATTATGGCTGCGCTCAGAAATTTTTAGCAAGTGATGCGGATTATCTTGTTGTCTTAGAAGATGATATGAAAATTACAGCTGATTTCAAACAATCTATAGATCAAGTTTTAGCTTATTTAGATCGCCATCAAGCGCTAGATTGGTATCTGGTGAATTTAGCGGCAAAGAAGAAAAAGCTAGCCAAAGATATTACTCAGTTAGGTGACTATTCATTGTGGCATGCTTATTATTTTCCTATTCGTGGTTTGGGCTTAATCTGGTCACGCAAAGGTGCTGAAGCGTTTATTGCGCAAGGCAAAACAATTGCCATGCCTGTTGATATCTTTTTCCAAACTTGGCTGAGTAAGAATGGAAAAGGATTGGGTGTTTGGCCTGCTTTTGTTCGTCCAGCAGGTCTAGATAGCGATATTTTAGGTACAGTTGCAACACAAGGAATATCTCGTAAAGAGAAAGAAAATCGTGATCACTCTTATGGTTTTAAGAAGCAAAAACGTATGTGGCGTGATCGGATGTATGCATTTAAACATCTTTATTTTTAATTGTATTAAGATGTAAGTGGATAATTGTTAGTTAAATATACTGTGTAAAATGTATTTTTATTGGGATTGCTTTAGGTAAACGTTGTGGATTTATTATATGAAAATTTTTAAAAAACTATTTTATTTAGCTAAATTTCATATGATGTACTATTACAAAATTAGACATACCAATAAAAAAATTGATAACTATGCAGGACAACTGGTTTTTAATCCTGTTGCTAGCTCTATCGAATTGCCAAAAAAAATATGGATATATTGGGAAGGTAATTTTCCTGAGTTTGTAGAGAAGTGTGTTCAAAATATTCAAGAAAAAAACCCGTCTTATCATGTATATGTACTTAATCCAGAAAATGTAAGTGAGTACAGCGATATTGATTTCTCCTTATTGAAGGATGCAACACCTCAACAAAAGGCTGATTTACTCAGATTTGATCTATTATACCAGCACGGTGGGATTTGGTTGGATGCCAGTATTATTGTTTATGATAATTTGGACTGGATTCCTGAACTGATGCAAAAAAATCAGACAGAATGTTTTTCTTATTATCGTAAAAAAAATACCACAAATATCGATTACCCTGTATTGGAAAATTGGCTATTGGCAAGTGTTAAAAATAATGTTTTCTTTAAACATTGGTATGATGAATTATATTTAGCAATTCAGCAAACGCCTAAAAGTTATGTACAAAATATTCGAAATACAGAAAAAAATAGCAAAGATTTTTTTCAAAGAATTAGTAATCTGGAATATTTAGTCGCCTATGTTGCATGTCAAAAAGTACTAAGACGATCTTTTCCAAGTATTACTTTGATTGATTGTGATGAAAATGCATTTTACTACCAAGTGAAAAATCGTTGGGTAAAAGAAAAGATTTTGATTGATATGGCAATTAATTATCCAGCGGAAGAATATCCTAAGTTAATAAAACTTGCGGGAAAAGAGCGTAATTATTTATGTCAATATTATGATAAAGGAATGTATTTTAAAGGCTCCTTTATTGATTTTTAACTTTAAAGTTTATTTAATCATGTTTGAAAACTAAGCTTTGATCTTATCTAGGAAATCAAAGCTTAGTTAGATTAGAATTTTCCCAACATAAAAATTAACTATTCCTGCTTAGATAAAAACTGTTTAAGTACTTTATATTTAGCTTGTTGGGTAAAGTACTCTTCAGAAGACAATGAACCAAAAACAGATAAATGGCGACCATCCAAAGAATAGGGAATACTTTCTTTTGCCATATGATTTGGTTTAAACAAATCAGTTTGTGTGAGCAATAACGTATTTGGATAGCGTTGGGTCATATCTGTAATGAGGCGCGATGCGGTTTTTTGCTGTTTAGCTTTAACATTATCGAAATAACTATTAAGATTGAAATTTCGATGTAACCACAATGATCGTTTGTATAAAATGCTAATATTTGCGTCAAAAGCATAAGGTTCAGACATCACAATAACTTTCTTATGAGATTGATTGGCGAGTTTTAGCAAACTCTCAAAGCTCTGTTCTTGATGTTGTTGTACAATATCGGACCAGCGACCTGCAAAAATTAATGCATTATATTGATTTATATTGTTTTTTAAGTAGTCTCTGTTTAGCATACATTGCTGATAGGCAGTAGAATTTTTATCCCCGGTAAATTGTTTATCTGTACTTGGATAACACCAATTGGTAGTAATTGCGTGGATATTTAAGTTGAGTTCTTTCCCTAAATAGTGCCAGAAGGGAATATTATGACCAGCAAAAGAATCACCGAATAAAAGCACGGGTTGAGCATCTGCTTGCTTCGATCCGATATGACATTCAAGTCCCTGTTGCCCCACCTTCAGACTATGATCATCTTTAATGTTATAAAAACACCAGCCATTGGAAACTTTTGGCATTTCTAACTTTTCATTGTGTTGTAAATACAGTGAATCTGCACGATTCTTTAAACCATCCTTATTGATGTATGAATAGAGCATAGACGAAGAGATAAGAATGATAAAGAATAGTAAATAACAGTAATATACCTTAATATTGACTAAATATTTTCTTGAACTTTCAATATATTTATAGCTTAACCAACCTAAAATAAAAGAAATTAGAATCGCTAAACTAATATTGACTAAATTTTTTTCAAAGAAAAAATATCCGAGTAAGAAGGCGACAGGCCAATGCCATAAATAAATGGAGTACGAAGCACTGCCTATATTTTGAATCAATTTAAATTTGGTAAAGATTGAATTTTGTTGGTTGGCAATAAGAATAAGCATCGTTCCAACCACAGGAACTAATGCATTATAGCTTGGCCATATTGTATCTTGACCAAATAGAAATAAACTTAGTGCAATACTTGCAAAACCAATAATTTCAAGACAATGCTTTATCGGTTGAGTAGGCGTATATGTTCTAAAATAGTAGTAAGCCAAGCCACCAGCAAGCAACTCCCAAGCACGAGAGGTGAGCTTAAAAAAGGCATAGATAGAATCTTTAGATGAGATATAAATAGAAAAGCTTAAAGATGAAATACATAATAAGATTAAAAATATCCCTAAGAATTTTTTATTTTGAATAATTTTAAAATATAAATAAACAAGAATAGGAAATAATATATAAAATTGCCATTCTACTGATAAAGACCAGGTATGAAGTAAGGCTTTATCATGAGAGCTTACAGCAAAATAATCGCCTGCTTGACGATAATATAGGTCATTGGATAAAAAACTTAGACTATATTTTGCATCTTTAGCAAATAGCTTGAAGTCTTCTGGGATGAAAAAAAACCATCCACAAATTGTCATGATTAAGACGACAAAGAAAAGTGCAGGAAAAATTCGTGTGATTCGTGCTAAATAAAAATTTATAAAAGAAAAGCTATTTTTTTCAAGGTTCTCAATAATAATCTTTGTCATTAGATAACCAGAAATGACAAAGAAAACATCGACGCCTAAGAATCCAGCAGAAAATCCTGAAACGCCGAAATGGAACAGAACAACAAGTATTACAGCATAGGCGCGAAGCCCGTTGATATCATCACGAAAAGTTTTGGTTTGCATATTGAAGACAAATTAAGAGCTAAGGTGAATCCAAAGCGTTATAAAAGCTTTGGATCTAATTTCTCAAAAGACTCTATCGCACTTTTCAGTGAAAGATTGTAAACTTTAATATTCTGCTTGTTTAAAAAGTGAGAGGCGGCCTCAAATGCTGGAAATATTTCAGTTAAATATTGGTCGAGCATCGTCGGTTGCTTATTGCTACTTTTTTCATAAAAACGTGGTTGATTAAAGTTATTCATATCTAAACCTGCCAAATAAATTTCTTCATAAGACAGAGAATAAATAATTTGTAAAGCGACATAGGATACTGTGAAATAATCAAAAATGGAGTCACGAATATGCAAGGAAAACCCTTTACCACCCTCTAGATAAAAATAGTCTTGATGGGGATCAATGGCGATACGTGGACCTAAAAATCGCTCAACGATTCCTTCAGTAATCGTTTCAATAATTTTGATCTGACATTTTATTTGGTCAGGACTGATTCTTCTTAGAATTATGTCAAGACAGCGATGGGTGGTGAAAAAAGTACATTGGCTTTGGAGTACTTTAAGCACTAAGTCAAAACGATTTTTAGTAAAATTGAAGTCAATAATGACATAATATTTAAAATGAACGTAGTCCAATGATATTGAACCATTAATTCCAATATAATCTATATCTTGTCTTTTAAAAACATCTTCGGGGCATTTCTGAACGGAAGGACCAGTTGCAACCAGCATGCTTTTTTTACAAGTGCGTGTTGGCATAACGGAATTGTCAGCAATGAGCTTCTTACGAAAATACACCTGATCAATTCCACCAAGTTCATTTCTTTTGACAGAATAATAAGGCCAGTATTTGCGATTATGTCGATGTGTTTTAGGATGGCTATGTTTATAAATAAATTTATAGATATTTCTTAAAACAAAATTTGAAAAGAATAATTGAATCGATTTTGGTGTTTTATGGTTCATATAGTGTCGTAATGAGAAAATGAGTGAAGATGGAAAATTGTCTATTCGACAATTTATCCATCTAACGTAAATGTAGGCTTTTTAAATTTAGCTTTAATTTTTCGGATTTGCTTGCTCAACCAATTGGTTTCTTGATCTGGGCGAGTCACTTTATTCCCTTGGTAGTTAATTTGAGTTGCTTTTGAAAAAGTTCCAAAAGGTTCAATTAAATAATTTTCAGGTTTATAACCAAGTTCCAGCGCTTCTGCATAATATTGATCAAATAATTCAATCAAATCTTGGCGAGGATGAGGCATTATTTTGCCATCAAACCAATGTTTTTGATTCACTTCGGCAAGACGTGGAATTGCATATTTATGGCTAAATTGAGTTCCCATGTCTGAGTAGTGTAATACTTTGATTTGTTCGATAGCTAAGTCTTCACCATCAATATTGTTATAAGAATCTTGATAAGGTTCAACCAATTGAGGCTTGTCCTTGATAAGACGCATTAAATTTTTATGACTGTCTGGATTGGTACGGATTTCATTAAGTGGTGGCAGGTATTGTTTGGCTTTCTCACAATCCCATACACAAGTACATAAACGCGCTGTACTTTTTCCGCCTTTAGCAATAACAATTGCATCATTATTCATAGGATGTGACCAAAGTTCTGCAATATCACAGAGCACGACGACATCTGCATCCATATAAATTGCACGACCTGTGAAATCACATAACTCAGGTATTGCCCAACGGAAACCAGAAAAAGGGGTTGCCCATTTTTCTGTAGACCATCCTTTACCTGTTTCTTGATCGCTATACCATGGACTATTTATGTCATGACTAAGTTGCATCCAAATAAATTCAACATTATGCTGTGTATGTTTACGAACACTATGTTCTAATACCATGAGTTGTTCAAGGTCACAGTTATTTGGATCACAACCTACAAAAATTTTAATGTTTTCACTAATCATTATTTATAGCCCCTAAAATCACATTTATTAGAGTGGTGCCATATAGTATATCGCTAAATGCGATTAATTTAAATGAACATTAATCTTTATCGTAGGTCGATCTCAAAATTAAATTTATAAGTAATTGTTGTAAGAGTTTTTATGAAAAAAGTTGTCATTAGTTTATCAACTGCTCAAGAGCGCCGTAAGCATATTATTGCTGAATTTGAAAAACAAGAAGTAGATTTTGAATTTTTTGATGCGATCACGCCTGCAAATATAGATATGGCGACATCTAAACTTGGTCTGGTCGGGTATACAACTGCTTTACACCAAAACGAAGTCGGTTGCTTACTAAGCCACATGCTGTTGTGGAAGAAAGCAATAGATGAGCAGCTCGATTATATTGTAATATTTGAAGATGATATTTATTTAGGTGATCATGCAAAAGATTTTTTATTGGATGATGTATGGATTCCAAAAGAATGTTCAGTAATCAAATTAGAAATCTTTTATAAAAAAATTGGGGTGGCGTTAAAACAACATAATCTTTCGGCTCCCGATGCCCGTAAACTATTGTTATTACGTGAAGCACATATGGGATGTGGCGGATATATCATATCGCAAGATGTAGCAAAAAAATTGCTGAATTTTATTGTTGAATCGAAAGTATTAATCCCAGTGGATCATTTTTTGTTTAGAGAGTGTCCAGAGCTTGCCGTGTATCAGCTTAGCCCCGCATTGTGTATTCAGGATATGATATTGACGAATGGTAATACACAGTTCCCAAGTGCCTTGGAAGAAGTTAGGAATATTAGAAAAGGGAAGTATTTGAAAAAGGAAAAATTGAAATTTAGCGCTAAATTGAAAAAAGAATGTTCACGAATTGTTAGGCAAATTCAAAAAATGATGATTAAACTGGCAAAGTTTAGACAAGGTATTCGGACCGTGAAAATAAAATTTCGTTGAACGTTAATGCTTTAGATATATGTTTTGAAGTGTTGATTGCTAGGAAGGAATTTGCTTATTTATACAAGTTCCTGCCACCCTCTAACTTCCTAAATCGTTTATAACCCCATAAATACTGTTCAGGAGCGATATTAATCATTCGCTCCATCTCTTTATTCAATGTATCAACTGAGAGTTGTAAGTCTTTAGAATTAATATCTTGAGATAGTGCAGTAAAATGTAAATCAAAACCTGAGAAATCAGGGCGACGGACACAGGTTAAACCCACGACTGAACATTGGGTTTTTGCTGCAAGCTTCGAAAGCAAAGTTGAAGAAAATGCTTTTTGCCCATAAAAGTCAGAATAAATACCTCCAGACTCTTTGGGAATATGGTCGGGAAGGATAGCGGTAAACCCACCTTGTTTTAAATGTTTAAATAAGGCACGTACACCAGTATCATCAGTGGGTACCAATGTTGCATTTAAGCGTTGGCGAGACTCTAGCATAAACCGATCTAAGTCTTTATTTCGACTCGGCTTATACATGATAACGGGATGAGTATGTTGATTGATCCACGCATTCATGAGTTCCCACGCTCCAAAATGAGGGACTACACCAATACAACCATTGGGATTCTTCAAGGCATTGAGAAAAATCTCAGCATTATAGACCTGTTTAATTTGTGCTAAGGCGAACTCTGGAGAAGATCCCCAAACTTTAATTGACTCTGCATAAGTCATACATTGACTTTTTAAACTGGCTTTAATTAGTTGATTACGTTGTTGTTCATCAAGCTCAGGATATGCCGCAGTTAAATTCAATTCAGTGGTGCGTTTTGCTGAAGAATTACTCATAAACAATAAATTCCCGACACCTCTGGCAATACTTTGTATCATCGCTAGAGGTAATCGAGAGAAAGTTTTAAGTAGCTTATACATTTAATTAATATTAGTCGCGGTCAGCATTGCCTTTCAACACCAAGTAAATCAGCGCTGAAATAATAAAGAAACCAGCAATAAAACTGCTCATGCTGAAATATAAAATACGCTGATAAGTATCTAAATTAAACAACTGATGGCTTAGGATATAACGCATAAATCCCCATTGAACCACTGAAAATACAATGATAATAATTGTATGACGAAGCACATTAGGTCGCATAGCCATAGGTTTTCACCTCAAAAGTTAACAGCGATAGTATGCCATTTATGAGAACTTATCTCAATTAGAACCTATCGAAATAAAATACATACGAAAAACAGAAAACCCTGCATAGCGCAGGGTTTTCGACGCAACCGCCAAAAATTATTTAGCTTCTTCCGCTTTCGGTTTTTCGCGTAAACGAATACCTAAGTCACGCAATTGATTTGGTTCAACTGGTGCAGGTGCTTGAGTTAGTGGACACTCAGCAGTTTTAGTTTTTGGGAAAGCAATCACATCACGGATAGATGATGAGCCTGTCATCAACATCACTAAACGGTCTAAACCAAATGCTAAACCACCATGAGGAGGCGCACCGAATTTTAAAGCATTTAATAAGAAACTGAATTTTTCTTCAGCTTCTTCTTCGCCAATACCTAAAGCTTCAAAAATTGCTTTTTGCATTTCTAAAGTGTAGATACGCAATGAACCACCACCGATTTCAGTACCATTCAATACCATATCGTAAGCAACAGAAAGTGCTGCGCCAGGATTGCTTTTCACTTCTTCAACGCTTGATTTTGGAAGTGTGAATGGGTGGTGAACAGACGTCCATTTACCATCATCAGTTTCTTCGAACATTGGGAAGTCAACGACCCAAAGTGGCGCCCACTCGGTTGTTGACATGTTCATGTCATGACCGATCTTGATACGTAAAGCACCCATTGCATCATTTACAACTTTGGCCTTATCTGCACCAAAGAATACGATGTCACCATTTTCAGCACCAACGCGCTTTAACAAATCAAGCACGATTGGTTCGATGAATTTAACGATAGGTGATTGAAGACCTTCGATACCTTTTTCAAGTTCATTGACTTTAATATAAGCCAAGCCTTTCGCGCCATAAATTCCAACGAATTTAGTGTATTCATCGATTTGGCTACGTGGCAGTGAACCTGCACCAGGTACACGAAGTGCAACAATACGACCTTTAGGATCTTTTGCTGGACCTGCAAATACTTTGAACTCAACGTCTTGCATCATGTCGGCAACATCTACAAGTTTCAAAGGAATACGTAAGTCCGGTTTGTCAGATGCATAATCACGCATAGCGTCTGCATAAGTCATACGTTGGAATTTGTCGAATTTCACACCAAGAAGTTCATTGAACATCTTAACGGTCATACCTTCCATCAAATCCATAATATCGTCATCGTTTAAGAACGATGTTTCGATGTCGATTTGAGTAAATTCTGGTTGACGATCTGCACGTAAATCTTCATCACGGAAACATTTTGCGATTTGGTAATAACGGTCTACACCACCAACCATCAACAATTGTTTAAACAATTGTGGTGATTGCGGAAGCGCGTAAAAGCTACCATTTGAAACACGGCTAGGTACTAAATAGTCACGTGCACCTTCAGGTGTTGCACGTGTCAAAATTGGTGTTTCAACATCCAAGAAACCATGTTCATCTAAGTAGTTACGAATTAACGTCGTTACTTTAGAGCGGAAACGTAAACGATCAATCATTTCTGGACGACGAATATCAAGGAAACGATATTTCAGACGGATTTCTTCAGAAATATTGGCATTTTCATCATTCAATGGGAATGGTGGAGTTTCAGATGCAGCAAGAACTTCGATTTCTTTACCTAAAACTTCGATTTGACCGCTCACCATATTGGCATTTTCTGTGCCTTCATAGCGACGACGTACACGTCCTACAATTTTTAATACATATTCTGAACGTGCTTTATCCGCAGTTGCAAATGCTTCAGGAGTATCTGGATCGATGACGACTTGAACGAGACCATCACGATCACGCATATCAAGGAAAATCACCCCACCGTGGTCACGGCGACGATGTACCCAGCCGCAAAGCGTTACAGTCTGGTCAATTTGAGCTTCGGTTAAAGAACCGCAATAATGAGTTCGCATCATAGCGTTAAAAATCCAACTATATGGGTTAAGGAAGCGAGTACGTAAACAGCGCATCGCCTAAAAATGTAATGTGAGATTATGCCTCTTTGAGCGGTGAGTCACAAGGACTTGGGGCAAAAACTACTGTATAGCCAAATAAATTTAAGCTAATTTCTAAAAACTTTCAGTGACTCAATCGGCAAATAGAGCATTATTTAAGATATTTTTTATAATTTAAATAATGAAACAATAGGCAACCTAAAGTAAAACAAAGGATTGAACCTTGGGTAAAGGCTTTCATAAAGAAGCCAATCAGTACATATAGGTCAGTGTCTTGAGGAACGAAGCCTGTACTTTTGGCAATATAAACATAATACAAGCAACCACTAAAAAACGCAGTTACAAATAAACTTATACAGAAAAAATTTACTTTAGGATTTCGTATTTGACTGGCTCTATATTTAAAAAAGTAATGCAAGCCCATCCATATTAAAAACGGTAAAGCAGCAGCAGAACAGCCGATTTGTAGGACTTTATGCATCGGATAAATACGATCAAACATACTGACGGGTTGCGCTAAAAACGCTTTAAAAGCGAAAGTTCGAAAATCTAAATGAGTTAAACCATCCCAAATAATATGGGTTGCTGTACCTAAGATAATCGCCAATATCGTCCAAATTAGAAATTTAAAAAAAGTTGAAAATGAAACGATGTTTAATGGTTTTTGAATGCCTAAAAACTTAAATAATAATGGGCGATATAAGCTATACCAAAGTAAGCAGAACAGTAATCCCACCAATAAATCTGGATAGATGATTCCTTTAAACTGATGATTTAAATAAATTTCAGTTTTAACCAACACTCTATACAAATCTGGTGTCATTGTGCCAATCGCGAGTGCTGCAATCGGCAAGCGATTTCCTGAAAGTTTGGACAAAGGTGGTGCTAAAACAGCATGTGAAAGTGTAAAGGGCATTAGAATATTAAAAAGTTAAGCAATGGTTTTGAGCTGATTCTATATAAAAAGCCAAAGTGCAAATGTTTTTTATTGCAAAAATATTGAAATGTTATAATATAACATTATTCAAAAATATTGAGCTTTGAGAGCAATCGCATGTCCTTTACCAAAAGTGCCCTAACACTTTCCATTTCTGCAGTTATTTCAACTTCTATTTGGGCTGAAGATCAAACCAATACTGAAAAAAATCCACAACAATTAGAAACCATTACCGTTGTTGGACATCCCTTGGTCCGTTCAAGTCAAGATTTTGGCGTTGCAGATGAAACTGTTTCACGTGAAAAACTACAACAGGCGGGCACGACTTTAGGTGAGGCACTCAAAGATGAATTAGGGGTCTATTCCAATACCTTTGGGGCGGGTTCTAGTCGCCCTGTAATTCGTGGGCAAGAGGGGGCACGGGTTAAAGTGACTCAGAATGCAACAGAGACGATGGATGTTTCAAGCTTGTCACCAGATCATGCAGTCACTGTAGATCCGCAACTTGCACAAAAAATTGAAGTCATTCGTGGACCATCAACATTATTATATGGGGCTGGATCTGTGGGTGGTTTAGTCAATGTAGTTGACAGCAAGATTCCGACAGCGATGCCTGAAAATGGTTATGAAGGCAATGTTGGTCTGCGTTATAACACGGGCAACGACGAAAAAATGGCACATGCTGGAGTGACTGTTGGATTAGGTTCAAATGTTGCATTACGTGTAGAAGGCTTAAAACGTGACGCCAATGATTATATTACCCCGAACTATATTGTAACTGAAGAGCATGGTGATCATGCACATAGTACGAAAGAGCGTCGAGTTGGCAATACATTTTCAGAGTCTGAAAATGTAAATGTGGGCTTATCTTGGATCGGTGAGCGTGGTTTTGCGGGTGTGTCTTATAGCAATCGCCAAGATCAATACGGTTTACCTGGGCATAGCCATGAATATGAGTCATGTCATTTACATGGCTTATCACTGCATTGTGGTGGGCACGATGATGACGATCACTCTGGTCATGATCATGGTGAAGAAGAGCATGATCACGCTGAAGCAGGGCCATGGATTGATATGAAAACAGAACGTTATGATTTCCGTTCTGAGCTCAATGAACCTTTTGCTGGCTTTAAAAAACTTCGTGCACAAGCAAGTTATACTGACTATCAACATGATGAAATTGAAGGAAGTACAGCAATGACAACCTTCAAGAGCAAAGGTTATGAAGGTCGTGTTGAGTTGTTACACAATCCGATTGCTGCTTGGGAAGGGGTGTGGGGTGTCCAAGCCAGCCAGCAAAAATTAGATATCACAGGTGAAGAAGCGGTTCTTGCACCAAATAAAACCCAAAAATATAGTGTATTTGGCTTAGAGCATCGCCAATTTGGTGATTTTCATGTGGAATTAGGGACTCGTTTTGATCATCAAACAGTGGATGTCGATTCAGCTCAAAAAGACTTTGATGGCAATGCATTCTCATATTCTGGTGCTGTGAATTGGGCATTTGCACCAAATTACACGCTCTCTTTAACGGGTTCTCATCAAGAGCGATTGCCTTTAGCACAAGAACTTTATGCTGATGGAAAGCATTATGCAACCAACACCTATGAATTGGGCAATCAAGACTTAAATAAAGAGAAGTCAAATAATGTGGAATTAGGTCTTCATTATGACAATGACAAGTTGAGCTATCATGTACATGTCTATCAAAATTGGTTTGATAACTACATTTATGCCAAAACTTTGGATCAATACGAAAACTTCCGTTTGATCAAATATAGTCAAGATAAAGCCAAGTTCTATGGTACAGAAGGTGAAGTCGCTTATCAGTGGAATGATGTGTATAAAACCAGTCTGTTTGGTGACTATGTACGCGGTAAAATTGAAGATGAAAATGCACCGCGTGTTCCTGCTGGTCGTTTAGGCGCTCGTGTAAATGCTGAGTTTGATGAGCGTTGGTCTGGTTCAGCAGAATATTCACATGTGTTTAATCAAGATAAATTTGCGTCTTATGAACAAGAAACCAAAGGTTATAACATGGTGAACCTAGGCGTTGCTTATCAATATCCTTTGGCCAACAAACAAGAAGCGAAAGTATTCTTTAAAGCCAACAACCTGTTGGACGAGAAGATTTATGAACACACTTCTTTCTTATCGAATATTCCACAAATTGGACGTAACTTTGTCATAGGTATGGACTATAAGTTCTAATTATTTGCAATCATTCACCAAATCGTTATTGAAAAATAAAGGAATTCGACCTAGGCTCTAAGGGTCTGCCAATACTTCATCTGTATTTGCGACAACGAGTGTTTTTTAGAGGATACAAGGCATGAGCTATGAAATTTAGTGATCTAAATGAGTAGGTCATAACGATGTAGCATCAAAAAACACTCTAGTCCCTCAAGGGTTGTGGTTAAAATTATCTCAAACATCGTTATGAAACATGAAAATAGTCTCGCTATTCTCTTCATTTCATGCCTCGTTTGCTCAATTTTAGCCGACAACGCAAGTTATATATGAAATGTTGACAGACCCTAAATTGGTCTAGGTCTTTTCTTATGCGTATCTTCAATAAAATTCAAAACAAACTGAATTGGTCAAAACGTCGCTATTTCAGCATTATTATCGGCATATTGGCCTTAGGATATCTTTCCTCTGCGATTTATCATGTTTATAAACCACTTCCTAAAGGGCTGAATTTTACCGGACCATTGCGTCACGCCAATGTAAAATTTATTGCCGATGAAACCTATATTGATGCGCAAGGGAAGCAGCAACTTGATCAACATATCTTTGATCAGGTGTTACAGCTGATTAAGCAAGCCAAGACCACCATTGTGATTGATATGTTTCTATTTAACAGTGAAGTCGGAGATTCTAAAGTTCAGCAACGAGAATTAACTAAGCAATTAACCCAAGCCTTGATTAATGAAAAAATTGTAAACCCAAGCTTAGAAATTAAGTTTATTACCGATCCAATCAATTCTGTTTATGGTGGAATTCAGCCTGAACAATATCGCCAATTACGTTTAGGTGGTATTGACGTGATTGAAACGAATTTAACACCACTCCGTGCATCTAATCCTACTTGGTCTGGGATATGGTATTTATGCTGTCAGGATATTGGCAATAACCCAAATAAAGGCTGGCTGAATAATCCATTTGGTAAAGAAAAAATTACAGTTCGTAGCTATTTAAATTTATTTAATTTTAAAGCCAATCATCGTAAAACCATCGTGGTTGATACCGCGGAAGGTTGGAAAACTATCGTCACATCTGCCAATCCTCATGATGGTAGCTCACGTCACTCCAATATCGCATTAATGGTTGACGGTGCAACTGCGACAGATATTTTAAATACTGAACAAACCGTCGCGCATATGTCGGGAGGTGATACGCCTTTTGTTGCTTTCGGCAAACTACCTGAAAAGCCAAATGATCCTCAGGTTCAAGTACTGACAGAAAAAGCAATTTATGATGCGGTCTTAAACATGTTGGCGTCAGCAAAAGCCAATGATCAAATTGATTTAGCTATGTTCTATTTGTCAGAACGCCAAATTGTTAAAGGTTTAGTTGCTGCCAAGCAACGTGGAGTGAAATTACGTATTTTGCTTGATCCCAATAAAGATGCATTTGGTCGTCAAAAAAATGGTATTCCAAACCGTCAAGTGGCTTCAGAGTTAAATGACGCAGGAATTGATGTGCGTTGGTGTAATACCCAAGGTGAGCAATGCCACAGTAAGATGATCGTAAAGCATAATGCGCAATCTGCGGAAATGATTTTAGGTTCTGCCAACTTTACCGCACGTAATTTAAAAAATTATAATTTGGAAACTGATTTACGCGTGGTTGGCAATCCACAACAACAAGTCTTTATCGATGCTGAACAGTATTTTAATACGGCTTGGTCAAACTTAAATGGTCGTCAAATGAGTGTGGATTACAGTAAGTATGCCGATGAATCAAAACTTAAATACGGGGTTTACCGTTTTATGGAATGGAGTGGTTTGTCGACGTTTTGATTTATTCAAAAAATATGTATCGAAATGAATAGATTTCGGTACATAATTTAAAGCTTGGTAGATTTTTTAATAACAAAGCTGAGCTTTAAATGAAAACATTACAAACATCATTTTTAAAATCATTACTTACACTGAGTCTGTTTATTTCACCACTTAGTTTTGCAGAGAGTGCTTTAGTAGTTCAAGCAAAAACATTGCAAACAGGTAGTCCCACTGTCTCAATCAATATTGACAAAGCCATTCAATTATTCAAACAAGCTGCAGAACAAGGTGATGCAGAGGCTTATTTTCTACTTTCAAAATATTATTCTAATTCAGCAGATTATCGTTTTTTACCTGAAAATAGTCATTTATATAAACAGCTGCGTTTGGAAGCTGCTCAACGTGGTAATTTTGACGCATATTTATCATTAGATTTAGAAGCGGGTATTGCTGAAGGTTTCGGTATTTCTAATGATATCAGGCAAAAACTAATAAAAATTCGCCCACAAATTTTAAAACTTGCTGAACAAGGTGATGTTGAAGCCATACGTACATTCGTGCTTGCATTAGACCAAGGTACTGAGAATTATAGTGATGAACAGTGTCAATGGTTATATAAAGCAGTACAGCAAGGGGATTTATTGTGGGCGGGATCTAGTATCCAGAATTGTCCAGAAAACATTCTAAAAAAACTGGGTGCCAAGACGAAAGCTGCTTATGAAAAAGATCATAAAGATAGTGATTTAGCTCATTTTCAAATGCTTCAGCAACGTTCGAATCAAGGTGATATTGGAGCAAAAATAAAATTACTTGAAGATTATGTTGCTGACTCATACTTGTCAGAAAAGGATATTAAACAGCTCGAAAATGAGGTTTTAACGCATTATCAAAAACAAGCATCTCAAGGTGCGAGTGATGCGTATTTGATGCTTGCATTAAAAAAAGATGCTGATAAAGATAAGCAGAATTTGTATCTAAAAGCTGCGCAATTAAATAATCATGTGGCATTAACAGAACTTGGATCTGACTATTTATGGTCAGATGATGAAAAACAAATAGATATTAATAAAGGTCTAATTTATTTAAAAAAAGCTGCAGCACAAAACGATCCTGATGCAATAAATTATCTCGGTGTTTGGTACTATAACGAAGAAAATGAAGGCTATGATGAAGCACTTGCGCAAAAATATTTTAAACAAGCTGCTCAACTAGGATCTGTCAATGCAATGGATAATTTGGCACGCATCGAAGATGAACCAGAAGATTATCGTTGGGCTGTTTTGGCTTATGAAAATGGATCATCTGAAGAAGATACGCAAAGTAAAGCCCTAGAAGCGTATCAAACAGGCAAGGGCACAACTAAAGATCCGATCAAAGCGAGAAATCTAAAAACATATATTCAAATGCGAGCCCAGTTCAACAATAATTTAGGTGGCTTGATTGAAAGTATCAATAATGATACTGAGCGTACTGAAACTGAATCTAAGAACCGAAAAAGATAAACTCAGTTCTTCAACCTTAGTGTTGATCAGTTAAACATTTTTAAAACCTCCCCTCTTCAGAGTAAGCTATGCTTGTAGCTGCGAAGGGGGAGGTTAACGAATTGAAATGTGTGCTTAGCTGTCGCTTTCTATTTAGTTTTTGGGATTTGGTGGAACTAACTCATCCAAATCTTTATTTGAAATATGATCTAACTCATGTAAATCAGTTTTGATTTTCCATTTGCTTTCATCATCTACGGGTTTTGGTAAACGTGCCTCTAACCAGTCACACACCACATCGGGCGAAAAATCTGCATGGTTACATTGAATCACCCAAGCTAAAAATTGTTTCGCTTCACCATTCATATACGGAGGAGGAGAAACGGGTAAAAACTGAGTCGGAAGACGTTCATTTTTAGAAATATAATTTAGAACATGACCAAGTTCTTGTACAGTTTGCCATGCTAAAGGATGGTCAATATTGATTTGAAACTTAAACCACCATGCTTGTTTGCCATCTGAACCATAGCTATCAATAAATGCCTCTTGCACACTTGGGATTTTGCAAAAAAATTGATGTAAACGGTCAAAGCTCAGTTCAGCCACAATACAGCACTCATCAGATTAAAATTATATTTTATCAGATTGATGTCAGAATTTACCCAAGTTGATGTATAAACAATAAAGAAGATTAAATTTTGACTGTAATTCATCCATTATTTATCTTGAATGATGTATTAAGCTGTTGTGTATACGTTCAAGTTTGGAGGTTGAAATGAAACAGATACTTGGTTTAAGTGTCTTGATGTTGATGCTTTCAGCAACTTCAACAATGATATGGGCAGATGCTAAAGATTGGGCGAATTATCGCAGTGTTGAGCGGCCTCAAAAGAAATATCCGACAACGACCTATAAGTATACAGATCAATATGGCCGCCAAATGTCACAGGAGATTCCTGTTCGACCTCAATACCAGCATCCCTATCCAACGTACCCAAGTTATCCGAATAGGCCCTATCCGCATCCAAATGGCCCACATCCAAGTTATCCACCACAAAATGGTGTGACGATTATTTATAATCACCAGTTTCCAACCCGGACGGAGTATTCAGGTAGCAGTTATGGGTATGTAAATGGCGAGGGCGGTCATATAGAAAGTTCGCAATACACGTTGATCAGTGATTGGCGCCGTTATGGTTTACCTGATCCACAGGTTGGCATGCATTGGATTTTCCAGAATGGTCGTTATTTACAAGTACCCAATGATCGCTGAACGTGATTTAAAAGCATCATCATGATCAATAGCAATGTATTAAATTTTCAACACATTAAAAAAGTCACTTCTCCTCTATGTCTTGCGCTTGCATAAGGAATTTCTTTAATTTTGTTTAGGGAGAAGGGCACGCGTATGAATCAAGACAAGGGACTAGGCCAGTTCATCGTCTTCTGGTCGTGGTGTTTTGCCATGAGGCAATGATTTTTCAGTATGTTTATCGCGAATGACAGAAGGATATGTCCAAGATGCATATCTCACGATCAAAATTGCAATGGCTAAAATTAAAACCGATCCTGTGATAATCACTAAATCCATATCTGCTTTATGGTCATGCTGTATATCTGAAATTAGTAACCGCGTAAGTGCGGTGATTGCGATATAAATTAAGAAACGTACAGGCATATGGTTGGTCTTAAAATAGATCCCCACCATTGCACCTAACTCCAAATAGATAAATAACAATAAAATATCGTCAATACTGGCGTATTGTTTCACGGTTAAGATTTCAATAATTGTATGTACCGCTGACCAAGCGATCATACAGCCAATGATAAACAGCGCAATATAATGAAATGCTTCTACTGCAATATTGCCCAATTTATCGAGGAGGTTTTCTATTTTTTCTATACGTGGATCTTTATTCATAACATCCTCCATTTGCGTGTGTTATTTACGATTAAACACTATGCAAATTTCATGCACATGAAACTAGTGTTTATGTTGCTTTTAACAGTGGAGCGGGGAGTGCTTATGATCACATTTTTCAAAAGAAAATTCATGAATTTGGCTGCTCATCAAATAGTGTTTCACCATAATTTTGGTTAAAGCAAAACATGCTCTCCCTATATTGGAATATGTGAACATATTTTTGTATTGTCTAAATGCAGGATGAACGAATAGTGTAAAGTCATAAACTATAAACCATGTTAAATTGTCATTAGGATAATTTTTAAATTTAACTTTAATTATGAATGGATAGAAAAGATGAAAATAAACCCCATAATTTTATGTTTCAATATTCTGTTATTTACACAATTCTCGAATGCTGATGTGATCAAAACTCCCACGGTAGCTGAAGCAAAACAAGCAACAGCTGAGTTGTTAGGAGCAAAAATCGGTGCAATGATTTCAGAAGTTAAATTGGGAACATGTATTCCTGCCATAAACGCTACACACTCAGGGCAAGTTGCATGCACTGTTTCGGTCAAGTTGGGTGCCGCAACAAATGAAACGCAGTCTGATTTTTATCAAGATAAGGGTAAATGGGTTGCTATACCTAGTGAATCTCAAGATAACTTACCATTTCCAGATCCAAAACTACATTAATCATTGATCCACAAAAAATGCCCGATAAATCGGACGATTGATCACTTATTTTGAGTTGATGATGAAATTAAACTTGATTGGTAAGCTAATCTTAACTGCATTCATAATTACTTCTTACCAGTTTTGATTTTAGCAATAGGGGCATTTAAATCAGGTAAGAGATGTTGGATGAAGTAGTAGGTCTAATTTTCTAGTTATGCTCTTTTGTACAGGACAATGATTTATTCAGTATAGTTATCACGAATAACTGAAGGATCTATTTTGGATATTCACAGACATCTGATTGGTCTAAAAATAGAGAAGCCTCTATCACCCCTAATTCTAAATAGAGCAATAACAATAAACCCAATACTGGCTTATTCGTGTGCTATTTATGATTAAACACTATGCAAATTTTATGCACATGAAAAGCGTGGCGAAATGTTTATATTGAATAAATCACAATGATTTAATTAAGAAATTGATCATTTCATTTGATTAGGCTATAGATAGATTATTTTCAATACAATTAAAGGAATAACGATGTATTTGTACCGACCAATTGGGCTTTTTGAATATCAATTGATTGAAAAGAGTGGCTTTAAAAATTTCCCACCAAGATTGTATTGGCAGCCTATTTTCTATCCTGTTTTAAATCAGAAATATGCTGAAAAAATTGCTTTGGACTGGAATACCAAAGATCAAGCGAGTGGTTATATTGGCTATGTCACACGGTTTGAACTGAGTGATGAGTATCTGGCTCAGTTTGAAGTACATACGGTTGGGGATGACTTTTGTCAGGAGTTATGGATTCCCGCTGAGCGATTAGACGAGTTTAATCAGCAAATTATAGGCAACATTGAAGTGGTTAATATTTTCAAAGGTGAAGCTTTTACTGAAAATGCTGAATTACCTGAAATATTTAAAACCAGCCCAGATGGCTCGAAAGAGTATTAGGAAATAAAACATGTATCTTCCTACTCATTTTAAACAAGAGAATCTTCCTGAACTTTTCGATTTAATTGAAAAGAATCCATTGGGAAGTTTGATGGTTATCTATGATGGTGAAATTGAAGCGAATCATATTCCTTTTGAATTGGATCGTTCAGCTGGCAAGTCTGGATTGTTACGTGGGCATATTGCTAAAGCCAATCCTTTATTGAACGTGTTAGAACAGAGTCAATCGGCCTATGTGATTTTCCATGCTGAACAAAGTTATATTTCACCGAATTGGTATCCAGGAAAATTTGAGCATCATCGGGAAGTACCGACATGGAACTATCGTGTTGTGCATGTGAAGGGAACAATTCGAAAAATAGATGATGAAAAATATTTGCGTGGTATTTTGGCGCGATTGACTCGACAACATGAAGCACCGCAGGCGCTACCTTGGAAAATGGGAGATGCGCCCAATGATTATATCGAAGCGCAATTAGAAAAAATTGTGGCGATTGAAATCGAAATAGATTCAATCGTAGGAAAATTTAAAGTCAGTCAAAATCGCAGTGCTGTGGATGCCACAAGTGCAGCAAATGCTTTGCAAAACCAATCTCCCGAGATGGCTGAATCGATTCGGAAGTTTTATCCAAAGTAAGATTATCTGATGTAACTTGATTTATATTGCGATCAACTTTTGTAGCTACACGATATAATTGCACCATCATTGATTTTAAGATGTACAGAAAAGCAAACCTAACTGCTTTATGACGTTCAAGAGATATAGATCAGTAGGTGTTTTAAAAAAAGCATCAGGTGCAAATAAAAAACGCCCGAATCATCGGGCGTTTTAATGTCTTATTTCAGTTGATGATGAAATTAAGCCTGATTGGTAAAATAATCTTCGCTGAAATTCATAATAACTTCTGCACCTGCTTTGATTTTAGCAACACGTGCATTTAAATCAGGCAAGAGGCGTTGGATGAAGTAATGAGTCAATGCAAGTTTGTCTTGGTAGAATTGACCTTGCTTATTTTTTGCAGCATTGGCAATACGAGCAAACATATAAGAGAAGCTTAATAAGCCAACAACATGCAGATACTCTACTGCCGCAGCATTTGCGAAATCAGCATTTTCTTTTGCACGTTCTAAAATATGCTGCGTAATCATATCGACTTCAGTTGCAATATCTAAAGTCGCATCTTTAATGAAGTTTAAGTCGGTATCTAGACCATTGGCAAAATCACGGATTTCTTCAATATATTCAGCAATGAATTCACCATTACATTTAATTGTTTTACGACCAATTAAATCTTGTGACTGAACGCCGTTGGTGCCTTCATAGATTTGCGCGATACGTAAGTCACGAACGCACTGTTCCATGCCCCATTCACGAATATAGCCATGACCACCAAACACCATTTGCGCATCGATTGCAGCATTAAACGCTGTGTCTGTTAAATAGGCTTTGGCAATTGGCGTCAATAATGCGACACGATTATTTGCCTTCGCTACAGCTTCAGGATCAGTTGAAAATTTCGTAATGTCGAGCTGTTGACCAACGTAAACAGCAAATGCACGAGAAGCTTCATTGTTGGCACGTGCATTGAGTAACATACGACGCACATCACCATGTACAAGGATGCTGTCCGCAGGTTTGTTTGGAGATTTAACGCCTGTTGCACTACGGCCTTGTACGCGATCAGTCGCATATTGTGCTGCATTTTGGTATGCATATTCAGAAGCGCCTAGGCCTTGAATACCCATAGACAAACGTTCGTAATTCATCATCACGAACATAGCTGCAAGCCCTTCATTTTCTTTACCAACAAGGAAACCTTTGGCTGCATCAAAGTTCATCACACATGTTGCAGACGCTTTGATTCCCATTTTGTGTTCAATTGAACCAGGCCCCGCTGTATTACGTTCGCCTAATGAACCGTCAGCATTGACGAGGAATTTAGGTACGATAAAGAGTGAGATACCACGTGAACCTGCAGGTGCATCAGGTGTTTTTGCTAAAACAAGATGAATGATGTTGTCAGCAAGATCGTGGTCACCACCAGTAATGAAGATTTTAGTACCAGTAATGTTATATGTACCATCTTGGTTAGGTTCAGCTTTAGTTTTGATGATCCCTAAATCTGTACCTGCATGAGGTTCAGTTAAACACATCGTACCAGACCATTCACCTGAATAGATTTTAGGTAAATAGGTTTCTTTCTGTTCTTGAGATGCATAGCTGTTTAACGCCATACCAGCACCAACAGAGAGAAGCGGGTAGAGCATGAATGATGGATTGGTAGCAAATAACATTTCATCTGCAAGTACAGTCAGCATTTTTGGCATTGCCTGACCGCCCCATTCCTCTTCAGCACCTAGGCCAATCCAACCGCCTTCAGCGTATTGTTGGAATGCTTCTTTAAAACCAGCAGGTGTCGTGACTTTGCCATTTTCATAATGAGCGCCTTCTTCATCACCTGTGCGGTTTAAAGGAAGCGTAACATTTTGTGCAAATTTAGCCATTTCTTCTAAAATTGCTTCAGCCGTTGCCGCATCAACATGTGCAAGCTTTTCGTTGGCTTGCCAGAATTGCTCTGCATTGAAAACGTCATTCAGAATGAATTTCATATCTGCAAGTGGCGCATTATAAATTGGCATGTTCGTTCACCTGTTTATTGTTTGAATCTGTAGACTTAGATCAGTTTAACCAACAAGCATGTATGTTGTTAGATGGTCTAAGTAAATAACGCTCTATTTATAAAGAAAAAGGACTGCCAAAGCTATGACCGTCCTTTCTCAATTTCTGCACTCTTGAGTACAGTTTTCTAAATACCTAGCTCGGCATTCTACTTAGAATGCAAAGTCTTCAGCATCTAGTGACATCAATGGATCTAAGCCACCAGCGATCACGTCAACATGTGAACGAACGCGTGGTAAGATTTTCTTGAAATAGAAACGAGCAGTCTTAATTTTTGCATTATAGAAGCCAGTTTCAGTAGAGCCTTCAGCAAGTTTTTGTTGAGCAACAAGCGCCATGCGAGCCCATAAGAATGCAAGCGTTACATAACCAGAGAAGTATAGGTAGTCAACCGCAGCTGCGCCTACTTCATCTGGATTTTGCATAGCTTTCATACCGATTTGCATGGTTAAATCACCCCACTCTTTGTTAAGAGCAGCAAGTGGTTCAACAAATTCTTTTAGGTCAGCATTGTCTTTGTTTGCTTCTGCAAATTTATGGATGATCTTGGTGAAGTCTTTCAACATCGCACCTTGCGTACCCAATACTTTACGGCCTAACAAATCAAGTGCTTGGATTTCAGTTGTACCTTCGTATAAGCAAGAGATACGTGTATCACGTACAATTTGCTCCATACCGTGTTCAGAAATAAAGCCGTGACCACCAAATACTTGTACACCATGCTTCGCTGATTCAGAACCTGTCTCAGTTAAGAATGCTTTTGCAATCGGTGTTAATAATGACAAGATATTGTCGGCAAATTTACGATCTTCTTCAGTAACACCTTGCTCTACGATATCTGCATATTGAGATAAGAAGTAAACCAATGCACGACCACCTTCAGCAAAGGCTTTTTGTGTCATCAACATGTTACGTACAGCTGGGTGAACAATGATTGGATCAGCTTCTTTCTCTGGTGCTTTAGGACCAGAAAGTGAACGCATTGCCAAACGATCTTTCGCATATGCAAGTGCACCTTGGAAAGAAGATTCAGATGCTGTTAAACCTTGAACAGCAGTACCAATACGTGCAGTGTTCATGAAGGTAAACATTGCATGTAAACCACGGTTTTCAGGCCCAATCAAGAAACCTTTTGCGTTATCAAAATTGATCACACAAGTTGCGTTACCGTGGATACCCATTTTGTGTTCGATTGAACCACAACGAACTGCATTACGGTCTGCAATAGAGCCATCTGCATTTACGTTGAACTTAGGTACGATGAATAACGAGATACCTTTAGTGCCTTTAGGAGCACCTGGTAAACGCGCCAACACGATGTGAACGATGTTCTCCGCCATATCGTGTTCACCAGCAGAGATAAAGATTTTCTCGCCAGAGATTGCATAGCTACCATCTGCTTGTGGTTCAGCTTTAGAACGGATAATCCCTAAGTCAGAACCTGCATGAGATTCTGTTAGGCACATAGTACCAGTCCATTCACCTGAAACAAGTTTAGGTAAATATGTTGCTTTTTGCTCAGCAGAACCATGATGCTCGATTGTACGAACCGCACCATGTGAAAGACCAGGGTACATACCCCACGCCCAGTTTGCTGCACCTACCATTTCAGAAATAGCTGTTGCTAAAGAACCAGGTAAACCTTGACCACCATGTTCTTCTGGAACTGAAAGAGAAGGGAAGCCTAGTTCTACATATTTGTCATAGGCTGCTTTAAAGCCTGTAGGCGTAGTCACTACACCATCATTCCATTTACAGCCTTCACTGTCACCGATTTGGTTAAGTGGAGATAATTCATTTTCACAGAAATCCGCGCCAGCTTCTAAATATTGATCAATCAATTCACGGCTTACGGTTTCTTGGAATGCAGGGAGTTTCGCGTAATGTTCTTCAGCATTTAATAATTCATGCAAAACGAAGTGCATATCACGTAAGGGTGCTTTGTATTGTGGCATATCGGGTTCCTCAATACTGGTTAAACCAGATTTATAATCTTCATAAATACGACGTGTGTCTTCTATGACACATATTTGTTCCGCTACATCGTGCAACATCTTATAGTGACGTACAAGTATTTCATGGTTATTTCTCTGTGACTGTAAAGTCAAAGAAAAAAGGCTTGAAAGCTGTAAGTGCATTGAGTGTAAACACTTTTCATTGAAAAATAAGGATACAAATAGTCAAAATCGTAAAAACTTGTGTCCAATAAAATGCCAGTCAAAATATGACAAAATGTCATTTATATTTTTAAAATGTAGCGAAAAGATTGAAGTGCAGACTTGATCTTGGATGAGACGTGATTGGATGTGTGGTTAAAACTACAGATATTGAAAATGTTTTTAGTGTTTAAATGCAATATGACTCTAAATGATTTAAACCAATAGACGCACTGCATACTTTTTTAAGGGGGATATTTTTATGGCAATCACTCGCCCCAAAGTCGATCCACAATGTCTTCTACCGAGTATTCAAAATATCGCCCTGTTTGATCTTTATTGCGCTGAAACAATTGATGCCTAAATGCTTTAAAATTGATTTTTAAAAAATTGTAGAAATAGCCCCCAGAGAATATAGTGCGGAGGTAAAAAGCATTGATGAATTCATTTGCATGTTGAGTGTTAAAGTCTGAGCTTTTAATCCGCTGGACGATTTCAGTAAGCTCTTGTTTTGAAATGTTATGGATGATTTTAGGCTCAGGTAGGCAAATATCAAAGGTTAGGTTTTCGATGCCTTCGGCTTCCCACCACTCCCAAAGATCATATTGAGAGATGTCTTTGCTGGTAATTTCTGTGAGCTTTTCACTGAGTTTTTGATATTCAAGCGAGTCTTCATCACCAAACTCATCGCAATAGTTTAGGGTCTGTTGCCATTTCATAAATGGCTTGCGTTGTAGGTTAAAATTGAGCAGGCAAGGCATGAAACGAAGAGAATAGCGAGACTATTTTCGAGTTTCATAACGAAGGCTGAGATAATTTTAGCCACAACCCTGAGCAAGAACAAAGCACTGCTTTGTTTGCAGCGCAAGGCGCAGCGGGGGACTAGCGTATTTTTTGCCGCTACGTCGTTACCTTGCGAAACGATGTTTCTCATCATTTAGAATGACTAAATTTCGTATTTCGCGCCTAGTATCGCCTAAAAAATACACGTAGTCGCAAACATAGACGAATTGTCAATAGACCCTAGGCAATTAGCAATCAATTCGAGCACAGTTGGATAAAGTTGTTGTGCTGTTTTGAAATCGGGTTCTATTTCTGTACGAAGTTTATTCATCGTTTGCTATGTTTAAATGATCAAAAAGTTTTAATGGTGCTATCAATAAGCGACAAGAAAAGCATAATTTCTAAAATGAAGTCGAGAAATGAGAAATTAGCGTTTTAAGCCCATTTTCACCCATTTACCGCTCTCTTTCACCAATTTATCTCACTCTTTCATCAATTTACCTTACTCGCCAGATGACCTTTTAAATAAAAACAGTCGTTTATTTTTACTGAGAAGAGGAAGGTAAATTGGATGATTTAAACGGGTAGGCTAATTAAACTCACCCACTGAGCGCTCTTTTGCCCAGTCGCGTAAGATAAATTTTTGCAATTTACCTGTCGATGTTTTTGGAATCTCACAAATCACCACATTTTTAGGGACTTTAAAGCGTGCCAAATGCTGTTTGCAGAATTCAATCACCTCTTCTGGTGTAATTTCAGCACCGTGTTTAAGTTCAATAAAGGCACAAGGAACTTCTTGCCAACGCGGATCAGGTTGCGCAACCACTGCCGCAGTCATAATTGCGGGGTGAGTATAAAGAACCTCTTCAACTTCTAAAGATGAGATATTTTCACCACCTGAAATAATGATGTCTTTTGAACGGTCCATAATTTTTGCATAACCATCAGGTTGGCAAACCGCTAAATCACCCGTATGAAACCAGCCACCTTTAAAGGCTTCTTCTGTGGCTTTGGTATTTTTTAAATAGCCTTTCATGACAATGTTGCCACGGAACATAATTTCTCCCATGGTCTTGCCATCATTAGGCACAGGTTGCATCGTTTCAGCATCTAACACACGCATACCATCTTGTAATGGATACGGTACACCTTGGCGCGAATGTAATTGTGCTTGCTCTTGAATAGACAGGTCACTCCAACCTGCTTGAGCTGCACATAATGCAGAAGGGCCATAAGTTTCAGTGAGACCATAGACATGATTGACTTGAATACCAATATGATGCATTCCTTCAATAATTGCCGCAGGCGGTGCAGCACCAGCCACCATTACTTCTACATGATGTTCAAATTTAATTTGTTGTTCTTTCGGGGTGTTGATCAACATCGACAAGACAATCGGTGCACCACAGAAATAGTCAACTTTGTATTGATCAATGAGTTGATAAACTAACTCAGGATCAATTTTACGTAAGCAGATATTGGTACCGCCATTGGCTGCAACAGTCCAAGCAAAACACCAGCCATTGCAATGGAATAGTGGAAGTGTCCATAAATATTTACAACGTGGCGTCATACCACAGGCGATGATATTACTGGCCGCATTGATATAAGCACCACGATGGTGATAAACCACACCTTTCGGATTGCCTGTAGTGCCAGAGGTATAATTTAGACTAATCGCATCCCATTCATCCTGAGGTAAATGCCACTCAAAATCTACATCGCCGCCTTTTAGCCATTCCTCATATTCAATTTGACCAATACGTGCAGTAGCATCATTGTTTTCGTATTCCTCATCTGCAACATCAATGATATAGATCTGTTGAGCAATAAGCGCTACCGCTTCTTTAGCCAAAGCCGCAAACTCAGGGTCAACCAAAAGAACTTTGGTTTCAGCATGCTCTAACATAAACGCAATGGTTTTGGCATCTAAACGAGTATTCAGGGTATTTAAAACAGCACCAGCCATAGGGACTGCAAAATGCGCTTCGACCATCGCAGGGATATTGGGTAAAAGAACTGAAACAGTATCGTTTTTTTGAATCCCAAGATTTTGTAATTGATGGGCAAATTGACGACAACGTGTATAGGTGTCACGCCAGGAGATATGACGAGCACCATGTACAATCGCATCTTGATTTGGATAAATGTAGGCTGCACGCTCTAGGTAACGTAAAGGTGATAATGCTACAAAGTTTGCAGGGGTTCGTGGTAATTGATCATAGGCACTGACCATGTTTAGCTCCATCTATATTTGTTCTAATTTCCGTGTTTAAAAGATATGCATAAGCCTGTCAGAATTCATTTAGGCTTTAGTCGAGTACTCCAGCTAAATATGCATCGTTAGACATCTTTACCCTTATTTAAATATTTTTTGGAATATTTAATTTATTGAATTAAATTAATATTTTGGAAGATTGATGTAATGTTAATCCTGATTTTATTCAGAATCTTATTTAAAATCCCGTTATTCAAATATGAATAACTGAACTCAGCAGTTTCGCTTTTTTGTATTCCGTTGGCGAAGATCCAGTCCATTTTTTAAACGCACGACGAAATTCCCTTAACTCACTAAAACCAAGGTTGAAACTGATTTCACTCATCGATTGATTTTCTTCAATCCATTGTTTGGCTTTTTTTTCTAATACCTGTTGCTTTAATAACTGAAAATTTAGCCCCTCATTGAGTAGTAAACGCCGTAAATGGCGTTCGCTAAAATGAAAATATTGTGCTGCTTGTTGCATATCAAAGCGTTCAGGTAGATGGCTTTCAATCAAATGTGCTAATACCTTTGCCAAACTGTGTTGATTCATTTGATCAAATTGTTTTAAAGCTTGATCACAAATCAGAATTGCACTTTGATAATTGACAGGGCTATAGTTTTTAAGACTTCTCGACAAGAGTGTTTTGTTAAATCGGATGATATTTTTAGCCGTTTTAAAATAAATTGGGCAATTAAAAATTCTTTGATAATCATTGATGTATGTCGAATGATCATAGCTCAGTTCCAGACTCACCAACTCATAGCTCTCGTCAAGCATCATATTGACACAGGTAATGATACTGGCAAAAACTTCATCACAGAAAAATGCTTTTAGCTCACCACAGTTACTTCGCTCAGAAAGTTCAATTTCACAATAATCATCAACAAGATTGACGGTTAAATCTAAGACACTGCCTGAAATGGGATGATAGTGCAGTGCGGTCTCCAATGCTTCAGCTACTGTTTTACAAGCTTGCATGGCAAAGCCCAAAATACCAATTGAAATCTGACCTTCACTACTGCCCAGCAATAAGCCTAAATTTTGTTGCTGGGTATCTTTAACTGCGAGATGAATAACCTCACAGAGTTCTGAAAAGCCAACAAAACCATGCCCTTGGCGAATTTGTTCCAAGTCTAAATTCTGTGCTGTGAACCAATTGTCATATTGCCAGTGATGTTGTTCTGCATAATGAATCAAACTCGTCAGTATCATTGGTGGAATATAAAATTGAGAATTGGCAATTTCCTTTTGCTGCAAGCTCATAAAGTCCGCTTCGCCCCCCATATTATTGTTGCTTTTACCCTAGTTGGTATCGCATATTTTTGATTAAGATTCAATCTGCTTCTCGTGTTCGCTGATATAAAAAAGATAAAGGATGACCGCATATGTTTATGGTGGGTTGGGATAAACAAGAAATAAACATTCAGCCGCAAGGTTATGCCATGTTTGGTTATGGTATGTGGTCGCATCGTGCTTATCAAAAACGCACAGCATTGTTTGCTCGTACATTCACTATCCGTCGTTTGGCTTTAGAACAGCCCATTATTTTTTGTTGTCTGGATTTTGGTTGTATTACTTATGCGATCCGCAGTGGTGTTGTTGAACGCTTAAAGCAACAACTAGCTGAGCAATTTAATGAACAGCATTTGGTCTTGATGGCAACTCATACTCATTCTGGCCCTGGCGGTTGTGCTTATGAAGTTTTATACAATATGCCGACCCCAGGTTTTGTTCCAGAGCATGTTGAAGCTGTGGTAAATGCGGTCATGCTCAGTATTTCCAATGCCTTAGACACTGAAAAAGAAACAGAACTTCGTTATCAAAGTTGCCAATTTCCTGATGATATTCCAGTAGCATGGAATCGATCATTGCAGGCATATAATCGTAACCCCGATGTGATTCAAAGAACTGAAGCAGAAACCCATCTCGCCTTAAACCGTGAAATGCAATTAATCGGTTTTTATCGTGATGATCAATTATGTTCATTTATTTCATTATTTGGAGTGCATGCAACCTGTTTGAGTAGTCAACTCAAAGCCCATGATGGCGACAATAAAGGCTATGCTGCTGCGTTAAGTGAACATTATCTATTCACACAAGGTATTCCAAACCCTGTTGCAATTTTTGCACAAGCAACAGCAGGCGATGTATCGCCACATTTTCATGGCCCCAAACAAGATGTGATTCGCAATAAAATTAAGGGCGAAAAAGAATATCAATATGCTGAACAAAATGGGCGTTATCAAAGTGAAATTGCGATTAAAGCACTGACTACACCGCTTGAAAAAAACACCAACAATGCGATGGAGGCATGTTTACTCCAAGGTAGTATCGATGCTGTTTTATCTTATGTAGATCTGAGTCAAGTCGATGTGCCGAGTGAATTTAGTCAGGGGGTACAAGGTGCTAAAACCAGTGCAGCTTGTCATGGTGTCGGCTTCTTCGGGGGAACGCCTATAGATGGTAAGGGGACACCTACAGCGATTCTTAAAGTGATGTCTTTACTTGCTAAGCGAGTACGTAAGCAACGTTTAGCAAACTCGAATTCTCTGCAGTACAGCAAATATAAAGCACTCTATGACTCACAATTCCCGAAAGAGATTGTTTTAGAAAGTCCGGATAATCAGTTGCTGGGTAAAGGTTTAGATTTTTCACCAAGCATTTTTGATCCTTTAATTGCAGAAATGAATCGCCAAGTTAAAGCAGGTGCCATTCAAGACAGCCCACTGGTTCCAAGTGTTATTCCGCTACAGATTATCCAAATTGGTCAATTGGCTTTGATTTGTTGCCCCGGAGAAATTACCACAACAGCAGGGCAACGTGTAATTCAGACTATGGCAAAACAGTTCTCAAAGCATCATGGTATCTCAAAGGTTGGCTTGGTGTCTTATTGCAATGATTATATGGGCTATATCACCACCAATGAAGAATATCAGCAACAAGCTTATGAGGGTGCACATACCTTATATGGTCAATGGACACATGCGGCAATTCAGTACAAATTTCAGCAATTGGCAACGCAGTTGAGTCTAGATAAATCTCACAGAGCATATGACCAAATCACACGCCCCGCAGCGATTCCACCACACGAAATAGAAAAAAGAACAAATCACGGCAATTTAAAAACTGCTGTACGCTAAAGGATGAGCATTATGAATCAATTGATTAATCAAGCACCGAACAAGCACAAATTAAATCAGCAAAAATGGAACAATTGGTCGGGCTATCAACAGTCTCACCCTGAGCAGATTTTAAAGCCTGACAGTCTTGATGAGTTAAAACACATTGTCCAAACCCAAGCAAAGATTCGAGTGGTGGGAGCAGGGCATTCATTTACACCTTTGGTGAGTACCGATGCAACATTGCTGTCTTTGGATGGTCTTTCTGGTGTGGATCAAGTCAATACTGAATTTGCCCAAGCCAGTATTTGGGCAGGAACACGATTATTTAATTTAGGGCAATATTTAGAACCGATGCAGCAATCTTTAATGCAACAGGGTGATATTGACCAGCAAAGTTTAGCTGGTGCTGTTTCAACGGGAACACATGGTACAGGTGTAGGCCTACATTGTATTTCAGGTTATGTACAAGCATTTGAATTACTCACAGCATCAGGAGAAATTCTTCATTGTAATCGCCATGAAAATCCAGATATTTTTGCAGCAGGGCGAGTGTCTTTAGGAAGCTTAGGGATTTTGACTAAAATCACCATGCAGAATAAACCACGCTATAAGCTCAAAGAGCAGGTTAGACTGTGTGCGGTCAAAGACTTTTTTCAAAATATTGACCAATGGAAAGCACAACATCGGCATATCGAGTGTTTTGCATTTTCTCATGCAGATAAATTGATTTTAAAAACTTTAGATATTACTGAAGATGAGGTTCAACCGCGCACTGAATCATGGCCATCTGAAGATACGTTATTAACCCTATGTTGCGAATTAACCAAATCTTTTCCGGCATTAAACCCAAAACTACAAAAGCTCTTAGGCGTTTTTATTAAGCCAAGCACATTTGTTGATTGGTCAGGCAAGATTTTCCCGACACCGCGTGAAACGAAATTTAATGAAATGGAATATCAGGTTCCAGTTGAATTGGGTGTGGAATGTTTGCAAGCTGTTCTAGCAGCGCTAAAAAATTCAAAAGCACAAACCTTTTTCCCTGTGGAGTTTCGATTTGTCAAAGGTGATGATATTTGGTTGAGTCCGTTTTATCAGCGGGACTCTATTTCCATCTCAGTACATCAATATTATAAGCAAGCGCCTAGGCAATTATTTGATGAAGTTGAGTCGATTTTGCAACATTATCAGGGGCGACCACATTGGGGGAAAATGCATAGTATGACAGCAACACAACTTAAAACCTTGTACCCTAAGTGGGATGCATTTATGCAGTTGCGAGAACGACTTGATCCAAGTAGAAAGTTTTTAAATCCTTATTTAGAAAAGCTATTCTTATCTGAATAATGAATAAAATTAAGTGAATGGGTAAAGCTAAAATAGACCATAAAGGTAGACTATGAACAACTTTTTTGAGCAATTAAATCGTGATTTAAAACAGTCAAACGGTGCATTACCTCGGTTAATTGTTGATGATCAGGCGCTTGAACAAAATCTACAATACATTGCCAAAAAGCTTCAATACGGAAGCCATTTGCAACCACGTATCGTGGTAAAGTCTTTGGCATGCTTAGCATTATTAAAAACCATTAGTCTAAAGCTTTCGACTCAACGGTTTATGGTGTTTCATATGCCACAGCTTTTACCAATCCTTGAGAACTTTTCGGATGTAGATGTGTTGTTTGGGAAACCGATGCCTGTAAGCACTGTTCAGCATTTTTATGCGATGAATCAAAATTGCAGACAAGCCGATATACAATGGTTAATTGATTCCAAAGCACGTTTATTACAGTATCTTGAGGTTGCAAAACAGTTTAGCTTAACGCTTAAAATCAATATTGAAATTGATGTGGGTTTGCATCGCGGTGGTATTCGTTCCGATTTTGCACTCATCGAAATATTAAGATTGATTGAACAAAATCCTGAGCATTTAGTACTTGCTGGCTTGATGGGCTATGATGCCCATGTGACGAAGCTACCTCCAGTGATTAAAAAGATTGATGTCGCGTATCGAGAGTCACAAGACATTTATCAAAATTATAAAAATATTATTCAACAGCAATTTCCGCATTTATGGCGAGCTGATCTTTGTTTTAATGGTGGTGGTAGTCCTACATTTTATCTCCATGTGGAGCAAAGTGTGTGCAATGATCTTTCTTTTGGCTCTATGTTACTTAAACCAAGCGACTTTGACAGTGATGGTTTAAGTGTTTTACAAGCTGCATTATGGATTTCAACCCCTGTTTTAAAAGTACTGCCATTTACCCAGTTACCTGGATTAGAAGTTTTAGATAAATTACCACATAGCTCTAAAGCCTTATTTGTTTATGGTGGATATTGGATGGCGCATTATGTTTATCCGCGAGGGATTCATCCGCATGCACTTTATGGGCGGAGTACCAATCAGGAAATGGTTAATGTGCCTAAAAACACTGAAATAGCTGTTGATGATTTTGTATTTTTAAGACCCACACAAAGCGAAGCGATTATTCCTCAATTTCATAAATTATATTGTTATAAAAATCGAGATTTTGAAGCGTGGGAAACCTTTAGAGAGTAATGTGCCAAAAAGAGGAAGTTGGTGGATAATCAAAAGTACAATTTAAATCAGAATAAAGAATAATTTTAAGACAAAGGTTTATAAATATGCTGTAAAGGTGTAAAATTCGACACACTTTTATTTTGTTCCACCGATTTTATCTTGAGGATCTTCCTCGATCATAATCTCGCGGTGACATGCTCCATTGTACGGGGCATCACTCCTTAAGGATTTTTAAATATGCCTATTATCACATTGCCAAATGGCGATCAAAAAAGTTTTGATCAAGCTGTTTCCGTTATGGAAGTTGCTCAAAGTATTGGACCTGGACTGGCTAAAAATACAGTTGCTGGGAAAGTAAATGGTCGCTTAGTCGATGCAAGTGATTTAATTATCGAAGACTCAACCTTACAAATCATCACTCCAAAAGATCAAGACGGTGTAGAAATTATTCGTCACTCTTGTGCACACTTGGTGGGTCATGCGGTAAAACAACTCTTCCCTGAAGCAAAAATGGTGATTGGTCCGGTCATTGAAGAAGGTTTCTACTATGACATCTGGATGCCTCGTCCATTTACTTTAGATGATATGGCTGCAATCGAAGCGCGCATGAAAAAGCTCATCGATCAAGATTATGACGTCATTAAAAAAATGACACCTCGTGATGATGTGATTGCAGAGTTCACTGCACGTGGTGAAGATTATAAGTTACGTTTGATTGCCGACATGCCTGAAGAAACTCAAATGGGCTTGTACTATCATCAAGATTATTTAGATATGTGCCGTGGTCCACACGTACCGAATACTAAATTTTTAAAGTCATTCAAATTGACTAAAATCTCTGGCGCTTACTGGCGCGGTGATGCTAAGAATGAACAATTACAACGTATTTATGGTACTGCTTGGGCAGACAAAAAAGAATTAGCAGCATATATCAAGCGTATTGAAGAAGCTGAAAAGCGTGACCATCGTAAAATTGGTAAAGCTTTAGATTTGTTCCATATGCAAGAAGAAGCACCAGGTATGGTGTTTTGGCATGCTAATGGTTGGACGATCTACCAAGTGCTTGAACAATACATGCGTAAAGTTCAACAGGACAACGGCTACCAAGAGATTAAAACACCACAAATTGTAGACTTCACTTTGTGGGAAAAATCGGGTCATGCTGCCAACTATGCAGAAAATATGTTTACGACACATTCAGAAAGTCGTAACTATGCGGTAAAACCAATGAACTGCCCATGTCACGTTCAAGTGTTTAACCAAGGTTTAAAATCTTACCGTGATCTTCCAATTCGTTTGGCAGAGTTTGGTTCATGCCATCGTAATGAGCCATCAGGTTCGTTACACGGGATTATGCGTGTACGTGGCTTTACTCAAGATGATGCACATATTTTCTGTACAACTGAACAAATTGGTAAAGAAGTTGCAGACTTTATTAAACTGACTTTAGATGTTTATAAAGATTTTGGCTTTGAAGAAGTTCAAATGAAATTGTCTACACGTCCTGAAAAACGTGTGGGTGCTGATGAACTTTGGGATGTTGCAGAAAAATCTTTAGCAGATGCTTTAGATGCTGCAAATCTTAAATGGGAAGAACAACCTGGAGAAGGTGCTTTCTACGGTCCGAAGATTGAATTTTCATTAAAAGACTGTTTAGGACGTATCTGGCAGTGCGGTACAATTCAGTGTGATTTTAACTTACCGTTACGTTTAGACGCTTCATATGTAACAGAAGATAACGATCGTGACCATCCTGTGATGTTACATCGTGCAATTCTTGGCAGTTTTGAACGTTTTATTGGTATACTAATTGAACACTACGCAGGCTTTATGCCACCATGGTTGGCTCCAATCCAAACATGTGTCATGAATATTACGGATTCTCAAGCGGAAGCTTGTGAGCAAGTCGTCGCAAAACTCAAAGAAAATGGAATTCGAGCAATTTCAGACTTGAGAAATGAGAAAATCGGCTTTAAGATTCGTGAGCGTACACTAGAGCGTATTCCATACCTATTGGTACTTGGAGATCGAGAAGTAGAGGAAGGGACTGTGAATGTTCGTACTCGCTCTGGAAAAAATTTAGGTACTATGTCAATAGACGCATTTATTGACCTAGTGAAAGCAGCCGTAGCCGAACGCGGCCGGTATATTGTGGAGTAAGAAAGATTAAACAGCCTGACCGTAACCAACAACAAGGTGCTAAAAGTAATCGTCCTGCATTAAATGATGAGATCAAAGCGAAAGATGTGCGTCTCGTTGCTGCAGATGGAGAGCAAAAAGGCATCGTTTCACTTGCTGAAGCTTTGCGTGCTGCTGAAGAAGTTGATCTTGATCTTGTTGAGATCGTGGCGAATGCAGAGCCACCTGTTTGTAAAATCATGGATTTCAACAAACATTTATTTGACTTGAAGCAAAAGCAAAAAGATGCGAAAAAGAAACAGCATCAAGTTCAAGTGAAAGAAATTAAGTTGCGCCCTGGTACAGACGTTGGTGATTACAATGTTAAGTTGCGTGCTATTCTGAAGTTTCTTGAAGAAGGCAACAAAGTCAAAATTACTCTACGTTTCCGTGGTCGTGAAATGGCTCACCAACAGTTGGGTCTTGCACAATTGCAAAAAATTGAAGCAGACGTAGCAGAGTTTGGTATTGTTGAACAAGCACCAAAAATGGAAGGCCGTCAAATGGGTATGTTACTTGGACCTAAAAAGAAAAAGTAATTATTCATCTGTTAAAAAAGCACTGCATTAAGCAGTGCTTTTTTACGTTAAAATGTAGGTGAATTAATCTGAATCGAGCGGAGTTGATATGTCATCTACTCAAAATTCAAATGCGCTATCGAGTATTAACCAAAAAATTATTCAAGCAGGTGAGGTCTTGCCTGTGGTTAAATTAAAGGATGGTAGTGCTGTACAAACGGGCACAGTGGCAACCATGTTGCATAATATCAATCTGTATAACTCAGGTTTAAGAGGCGAGATTGAACAAGAACTGATCCTCGCGATTCCCACCTTAGTGAAAGTTGGTTTATTTGACTTATTTAATCCAGATGAGTGGATATTGGGAAACAATGCAGGTCGTAAATTTGTGGGTGAGAAGGCCAAAGCATATATAGATGCAATTGCTGAAGTAGATATTTGAAATCAATATCATAATATGAGAACGTACTGTGTTTAATAAAATGCAATAACATAATTTTAGAATAGATTATTAGAATAATCTCTTTTTATAGCATACTGAATCAAGCCAATTCATGTTATAAAAGTAAACGATTAACGCAAGAAAATTCAGAAAATACGTGAAAACGAAGAAGGATGAAATATGATTGATCTCTATTATTGGGGTACTCCCAATGGTCATAAAATTACCATTGCACTTGAAGAAATGGGTTTGGATTATCAGATTTTTCCCATCAACATCTTAGAGAATGACCAGTTCCAGCCCGATTTTCTTCGTATCTCACCCAACAACAAAATCCCCGCGATTGTCGATCAAAATGGTCCAAATGGTGAGCCGATTTCAGTGTTTGAATCAGGTGCAATCTTGCAATATCTTGGCCGTAAAACAGGACTGTATTATCCAAGCGATGAGCAAGATCGTGTTGAAGTTGAACAGTGGTTAATGTGGCAAATGGGCGGGTTAGGACCGATGTTAGGGCAAAACCATCATTTTGGTAAATTTGCTAAAGAAAAAATTCCTTATGCAATTGATCGTTATGTTACTGAAACTCAACGTTTGTATGGTGTTTTGAATAAGCAGCTCATTGGACAAAAATATGTGGCTGGTGAATATTCGATTGCAGATATGGCCATTTTACCGTGGGTATTACGCTATGAGTGGCAGCAAATAGCGCTAGATGATTATCCTTATGTTAAAGAATATATTGAGCGTTTAACTGCGCGCCCAGCGATACAAAGAGCGCTATCAATCAAAGTGTAAAATGTATTTTATGTTAAGATGAGAAACCACGTTACGTGGTTTTTTATTTTTTAAATAATCGATTTTTGGATGGTTGGCGGGCTTTAGTCATGAAAGATTTCTTTTTGAACTTTACGAAAATATTAGAAACAAATCCAAAAATCTACTGGAGTATTATTGTCGGTATTGCCGGTTGTTTAATGCTCTATATTGCGGAAATTGTGCATATCCAAAATATTTTAGAGCAATTAAATGGTCAAGCGTCAGCCCTGATTAGAAGCGTGATCGACCCGATTGCGCAACGTTATCAATGGTCTCGGATTATCTTTATGTTATTGGCGATCATTTGGGCGCATTTTCAGTATCGTAAAACCAAAAAAATTCTAAATTTAGGATAATTGAACTGTAAGTAGTGCATTCAACAGGGGAGAGTATGAAGCAAAACTTTGTTTGGCATTTCCTTATCTCTTTTGGTGTGATGCTGATCACAGCAATGCTTTGTAGTATCTTGCAGTATCACTCTGCATATGATTATTTCTGGTTTATTATTTTTAGCATCGTGAGTGTTTCAGGCTTGGTTTTTGCTATGGTCTTTGGTATTTTTCAAAGTAAATTACAGCAAAGTCTTTTGAATACCACTATCTTACTCGTTTTGCTTTCGCTTTATTTTATTGTTTTATTCTACGGCTTTATTCATATCAAAATCGATTGGCAAGCGATTTCAGAGGGTAAAGCTCAACTCACATTGTTGCAGAAATTTTTTAAATCAGATCTTTCATTTTGGTTGGCTTTTTTTGCTCCATTTATACTGTCATTCTTGACTTATACCTTAAAACCTAAACCCAATATTAGCTAATTTTATGGCTTATTTTCTATTATTTCTCTCTGCATTTGGCGCTGCTACTTTACTCCCGTTGCAGTCTGAAGCAGTATTGGTTGGGCTACTGGTACAAACACAATATTCTGCGTATTTACTGCTTGCTGTTGCAACGATTGGCAATGTTTTAGGTTCATGCGTGAATTGGTATTTGGGACTCAAAATCGAGCAGTTTAAAGATAAGAAATGGTTTCCCGTTTCTGAAAAAAATATGCTTAAAGCGGAAGAAATATATCAAAAGTATGGCTTTTGGTCTTTGTTATTAAGCTGGACTCCAATTATTGGAGATCCAATCACACTTATTGCAGGGCTAATGAAAGAGAACTTTTGGCGTTTTCTTTTGATCGTGACCATTGCAAAAGGTGGTCGGTATGTTTTTATTTATTTGGTGTATATCGGATTATTTTAATAAAAAGGTTAAAAACACAAACTATCTTTAACCTTGAAAGACGCATCTTGATGAATTTATTTACATTCATTGATTTTAAATTGAATCGCATCATTGAAGCTGGATTGTTTATAGATCCATAAAGTACGATAAGAACGTTTTACATTGATTGATGCATGCTCAACGGCTGCAAGTACTTGTTGATCAAGTGCATTAATACCAGAACGTTGAGTTAGCTTAACTTGGGTAATTTCGCCTTGCTTATTGGCTTTAAATTTAAACTTTACTGTGCGATCTTTATTTTTTAATAGCGATTGATCCAGTGCAAGTTGTGGTTGTTTTAAATAAACAAAGGCAACCGACTTATCGAGTTGTTGTTTGTTCCAATTTTTTGAATTAAAGCTATATGTACATTGCTTAGCGCGCTGAACATGATCCGTTGCATTCTCTAGTGTTAAGGTAAATGTTTGATAACCGACTAAAGCAATGGCTTTTCCATTTTTGGAATAGGGTTTTACTTTTGCATTTTCCACAGCATCTACAAGTTTCTGATCCAATGCACGGATGCCTGTACTCTCTTGGATATCGGCATCTGTGACTTCACCAGCATTATTGGCTTTTACGCGAATGATCGCTGAACGATCTTGATCTTTTAATTCAGCGATTTGATAGTGAATTTGAGGAAATTTGACCCATTGTATACGTGTAGTCAAATGCTGAGGATCATTTTGTTCAGATTGCTCCCCTTTGACTTTTATTGTAGGAAGTTTATCCGCACTATAGCTATAGGTTGAAAGGCACAATAAACAAGTGGTAAAAAGAGCTTTATTCATAGGTTTGGCAATCCATGCAGTTTAATACGCATGAGAGTAGTTTAATTGCGCAAAGTATTTATCGAATTTTGTATTCTCGCAATAGAAAATGCACCCGAAGGTGCATTTTTTTACTGTTTTTTATTCAGCCAAACACATTATTCTTGGCCTTTGGTGATGTCTACTTTGAATAAATCAGAAGTTTTTACCCAACTTATTGCGACGACAGCCAAGGTCATACATCCACCAAATACAGTGGCTGTGATTGTTCCTAAATATTTTGCAGCCAGCCCAGATTCAAATGCGCCCAATTCATTACTTGATGAAACAAACATCCCATTCACCGCAGCGACACGGCCACGCATATTTTCAGGTGGGTAAACTTGTAAAATGGTTTGGCGTACAACCACTGAGATACTGTCACAAGCACCAGTCATAGCCAAAGCAAATAAAGAGAGCCAGACGTTGTTTGAGAATGCAAAGATAATGGTAAACACCCCAAAACCAGCAACAGCAATCAGCATATTTCGCCATGCATGATGTGTAGGTGGAAATTTGGTTAAAGCGATCATGGTTATTAATGCGCCAATAGAGGGAGCCGCACGTAAATAACCTAAACCTTCAGGTCCAACTTTTAGAATATCTTCTGCAAAAATTGGCAGTAGGGCAATCACACCACCAAACAGCACTGAAACCAAATCTAAAGATATGGCCCACAGTACAATTTTGGTTTTCCAAATAAAGCGAAAGCCTTCACTTAAACTGTCCCAAAGATTGTCTTGTTCCATAGTTGGAAAAGTACGCTTTTTTAACAAGTTAATCAGACAGAAGCAAACAAATAAAAGTACTGCTACCGAGAGTAAGCTGTTTTCACGACCGATTCCTGCCAGCATAAAACCACCCAGCATTGGGCCAATAATGACACCACTTTGCCATCCAATCGTGGTCCATGTTGCACCATTGGCATACAGTTCACGAGGAATTAAAAATGGTTTTAATGAGGTTGCTGATGGATTATAGAAACCTCGGATGGTACCCAATCCAAAAATAACCGCATAAATCCCCCAAGACAGTGTAGTCACACCAATTTGGCCATGATCATAACTGTGAAATAACCACCAAAGCACCAATGGCAAAGGGAAGGAGAAGAATAAGCAAACTTTCATAATGGTTTGTTTATTCAACTTATCAGCAAAATAACCACCCCAAAGCGACAGTGCAATAAACGGGATTGCTTCTGCTAGTCCAATCAGACCCAAGGTAAGCGGGTCTTTGGTAATTTGATAGAGTGAATAGGCAACAATAATTTCTTGAATTAAAATTGCGAGTGTTAAACAAAATTGATTGATGGTAACAATTGAGAAATCTCGATAGCGAAGCGCAGCAAAAGCATCCTGTGCAGGGGTCATAACTGTCCAGTTTTATCATGATGTGATGATTATAAAGATTTCATCCCGATTTTTCTTATAAAACTTGGTGAAATTTACATCGAAAATTACATTGGGGAATTGTGAAATTGTTGGATGTTTTGCTTTTGTTTTGTACAGAGATGATTTAGAATACTGCCTCCCTTACCTGCAGGTCGTTGTCGCAATGGTGCGAACGTACCGAACAGGTGTTTAAAGAGGTTGTTATGGCTAAGTTAAAAACTCGCCGTGGTGCAGCTAAGCGTTTCAAAGCGACTGCTAACGGTTTCAAGCGTAAACAAGCGTTCAAACGCCACATTTTGACCAAAAAATCTGCTAAACGTATTCGTCAATTGCGCGGTTGTGTCATGGTTCACGTAAGTGACATGAATTCAGTTCGTCGTATGTGCCCATACATCTAAGGAGATTATAAATGGCTCGTGTAAAACGTGGTGTACAGGCTCATCGCCGTCATAAAAAAATTCTTGCTCGTGCTAAAGGTTACTATGGCGCGCGTTCACGTGTTTATCGTGTAGCGTTCCAAGCAGTAATTAAAGCAGGTCAATACGCTTACCGTGACCGTCGTCAAAAGAAACGTCAATTCCGTGCTTTATGGATTGCGCGTATCAATGCTGGTGCTCGTCAAAATGGTTTGTCGTACAGCCGTATGATCGATGGCTTGAAAAAAGCTCAAGTGATCATCGACCGTCGCGTACTTGCTGACATTGCTATGCATGACTCAGTTGCATTTGCTGCTTTAGCTGAAAAAGCTAAAGGCGCATTAGCTGCTTAATCATCAAAGATGATTAAAAAAGACCGCTTTTTAGCGGTCTTTTTTATGCCTAAAAATTTATTTTCAAACTCTTGCAGGAATTTTTAAGATGAGTTTTCATTGAGTTTGATTGTTCGAATACAGCGCTAATCAGTAAAATTTGTGTTGATGTAAAATCTGTCATTACGGATGCTCTAACTATTTGTTATGGCATCGAATTGACCAAACTATAGAATCTAGTCTTATGCGCAAACAATATCACTTTCGCCAAGTTGGTGAAGACACTTATATTTGGGATGTGCATCATCTGGTTGAACTAAGCCAAGAGTTCCCAATCCATGAAGTTCTATTATCCGATATACAAGAACTCAATGAAGCGTATTGGTTTCCAGATACACATCCAACAACACAGCAAATGATTGAACATTTTCAACTGATACAACAGGCAGATCTAAGTTATCCAATTATTCTATCTGCTGATGGTAGAGTGATGGATGGTATGCATCGTGTGGCAAAAGCAAAATTACTCGATCATCTCACGATTAAAGCCGTCAGGTTTGAAATTACGCCACCAGCAAATTTTATCAATATTGACGAGGATGATTTGGATTATGCTGATTGAGCAGGCCATCCGAATGATTTAAACATTCAAATAACTTTGCATACACATTACACAATATCAACGTGAAAACATTATTGTTTTAGAAATAGCTCGCATAGAGTAGAACAACGAATAATAGAAAATGATGGAGTGGGTATGCGTGTTGAGATTGAAGGTTTACAACAAGGTGCAATTGAAGTTGAATTGCAACTACTACCCAGAGTTGGGGAAGTTTTAAAAGTGATGTATGGTGCAGATGCTGAAGTTAAAGGTGAAGTAACAGCAGTTGAGCACTATATCAATCAACATGCAAATGAACATAAAGTGATACTCAGCATACGGCCCGTATTTTGATATAGATCAGCTAAAATGATTAAATCATGATTGGGTTGTTATGTGATCTAAAGTAGCTTATTTGGCTACTTTTTTATTTTTAGAGAGTTCTTAAATCTATGAAACGCATCAATGTCGTGGGGACTTCTGCGTCAGGAAAAACAACATTTTCAATAAGATTGGCTCAAAAATTAAAGCTCACCTACATTGAATTGGATGATTTATTCTGGCTGGATGATTGGCAAGAGTCTACCGATACTGCATTTTTTCAGAAAATTCAGGCCAAACTAGATCAAGCTAAATCTGGTTTCATCATTGATGGTAATTATACGCGAACCACGCAGATCAAATGGGGAGATATCGATACTGTAATTTGGTTGGATATTCCTTTTTATATCAATCTTTACCAATCCATACAACGAGCTGTTCGCCGTGCTGTTTTTAGAAACAGACTTTGGGAGAGTTCAAATAATCGTGAAAGTTTTAGTAAAATGTTTAGTCGTGACTCGATTATTTGGTGGATGATTAAAACGCATCAAAAAAATCGTCAGCAATATATAACGATGATGAATGATCCTCAATATTCATATATTCGATTTATCCATTTAAAATCGCGAAAAGATATTGATCAATTTTTAGCGTCTATTTGACGCGTCATAACTCACCAGTGCCTCTAAAAGTTAACTTATCCTGCTATACCATGTATTGATTGAATATATTTGTGTAGCTGATATCTTAAGTTGCTCTATAGAAAGCTGTGCTTTTACTTAGCATACAAAGTGATAAAAATCTTGGATTGGGTTGGGGTATGTGCAGTACTTTCCCGCCCGTTGCTGATATCCATGACATCGCGCGACAGATACAAACATGTAAGATTAAACAATATAAAAAAGTTTTTTACCTAATTTTTTGAAGGGTATAAAGTTTGGTTTCGAGGCAAGTCCCAATTAAATGAGGATGATATGATTCGATTAGCTGTTTTAGGTGATGCTCAGCAGATTGCTGAAGTGCATGTGCAAAGCTGGAATGAAACCTATACTGGTATGATTAAGCAAGAAATTATAGATCGCGCAGATATCGAAAAGCGAGTACAGCTTTGGCAACAGATTTTTTCGCATCAAGATCACCATGTACTGATATATGAGCAAGATGGTCAAATTGTTGGTTTTTTAAGTGGTTATTTTAATACAACGCATAATATCGCAGAAATTAATGCTTTTTATTTATTAAAGAAAATTCAAAAACAAGGTGTTGGTCGTGAGATGTTTGAGCGCTTTTATCAATATGCTCATGCTAAGCATTATCAATTTATTCGATTGGGCGTGATCAATAAAAATCCAAGCCGTCATTTCTATGAGAAATTAGGGGGAAATGTACTTGGAGAAGAGATTCTTTCTGATTATGGTGATGGCATAACAGAAGTATCGTATCAGTGGGATATTAATCATAGGAAAATAAAATGAGTGATTCTCAATTTTTAACAACTTTACAAGAACAAGTAAAGAACGGGCAAAAGTATAGTTATTTGTGTTTTTGGGGGCATAGTCAAAAGACTTCTGGAAAAATAGACAAAAGCTGTTTAAGTCAATGGTTTCCTGCAAAATTTGAAATTGATGGTGTCAATTATCAAAGTACAGAACAGTATATGATGGCGCAGAAAGCCAAACTATTTAATGACGAAGATATTTTTCAGAAAATTTTACAAACAGATGATCCTAAGAAAATAAAAGCATTAGGTCGTTTGGTCAAAAATTATCAAGATGAGGTTTGGATTGCTCATCGTTATGAAATTGTGGTTCAAGGTAATTTGGCTAAGTTTTCTCAAGACAATGATCTTAAAGCCTTTCTACTAAGTACCTCAGATCAAATCATCGTTGAAGCCTCACCTGTAGATCAAATTTGGGGGATTGGACTTGCAACAGATCATGTTAATGCGACAAATCCAAACGCATGGCAAGGTTTAAATCTTTTGGGTTTTGCCTTAATGGAAGTGAGAAAGCAACTTTAAAGTTGCTTTCTTTTTAGGATTAATTTTATCAGATAGATAAGACATTATAGTCCAAAATAATAAGCGGCAAGGCAGATTAATATGGTCACAATAATTAATGCAAAAACACCTGTTTTACCTGGTTTATGCTCAGGATTTGCCTTGCTGTTAAACGCTTGACGCTGCTCGGTTTTGATATTGTCATGCGCATCAAAGGGTGAAGCAATTTGTTTCGGTGTTAAGCGTGCAGATTTATAATGATTTGCAACTTTAACAATAAATTTTGATTTTAAATCTTCAACTTTTTGGAGGAAATGGCGCAAATTCATTTGTTCTTCAGGGCTCATGATTTGCTCATTCTCATCATAGGGATGCTTTAATTTTGTAGAAATAAAGCTTTCTAATGCATCGATACGACAGAAGGTTTCATGTGCGTAATCAGCTTGATAGTCAGTGGGTAACAGCGCAAGTTTAAGGCTTGAATCCTCGGTCGTGTATAGTGTTTCATCTAATCCATAATAAGGTAAATCTTTATTTACAGGTTCTGGAAAACCTTTGGCATATTGAGTATCGAACAATTCATTGTCTGTATAAACTTGAATATCATCCCAATTCGGTTGAACTAAATCTTGTTCAATCCGTTTAATCAATTTTGCATTGAGATCATAGCGCCAAAAAATCTCGGTACGTAAATTGGAGCGTTGTTGCTCAGGCGCTTCATAATCATTGTCTGCGCTATACCATTCCGCCAATTCTTTACCAAAAATCCATGCAGTTTTCTTTTGTTGATCATGGCTAACAATAAAGTGTGGGATGGCTAACAGTTCAACATTGGCATTTGGATTTTGTTCATCGTTTAAAATGCTCGCGCTATGTAAGCTGAGTCGATACACGCCTTGTTTTTTTAGCCCTTCAAGCCAAATCTGAAAATGCTGTGCCAATAGGTGTTGGTTGGTTAAATCACGGAAGCCAAAAGCATGCTGATTAAAAATGGCATGATTGACCCAACGAGAAAAACTGATCCCTTGAGTGAGATACTCATTGCCATAAGTGACGAGTGTAAGTTGACGTTTCCAGATTTGATCGAGTGCCATTTTTTATAGATCTCAGCGACATTAAATCCATTTTATACTTTTTATAAATCAAAGTTCTAGCATTTCAACAGGAATCAAACAGGGAAATATACAAATTATTTAGAATAAGTTGTGACTAATCGTATTTTTTGTAAAGCGGAAACTTCATTCAACTGCATAAAAACTGTTAGAATATAGAGTTATATTATTTTTCTAAAATATTGCTTTGAGAGTTACTATGTCACTGGAAGCCCTGACCACTGAAGCGCTCGCTGCGATTGCAGCAGCTCAAGACCTGACTACACTCGACCAAGTACGAGTGCAATTTACAGGGAAAAAAAGCCAGCTTGCGGAACAATCTAAGGCACTTGGCAAAATGGACCCTGAAGAGCGTAAAGTTCAGGGCGCTGCAATTCATGCAGTACGTGAAGCGATCAGTGCAGCATTGACTGAACGCCAAACTGAATTACAGAAAGCTGAATTAGAATTAAAGCTAGCAAGTGAAACAATTGATATTACTTTGCCAGGACGTGGGCAAGCTGTAGGAAGTATTCATCCCGTTACTCAGGTTCAAGAACGTATTTGCCAATTCTTTACCAAAGCGGGTTTTACTGTTGCGACAGGGCCAGAAGTTGAAGATGATTATCACAACTTTGAAGCATTGAATATTCCAGGACATCATCCAGCACGTGCGATGCATGATACGTTTTATTTTGATGCAAACCATTTATTACGTACCCATACTTCAGGTGTACAAGTACGCACAATGGAAAACTCGCAACCACCGATTCGTATCGTTTGTCCGGGGCGTGTCTATCGTTGTGACTCAGATCAGACCCATTCTCCTATGTTTCATCAAATCGAAGGTTTATACGTTGCTGAAAATACCAGCTTCGCAGAATTAAAAGGTTTGTTGATTAATTTGCTAAATGAATTTTTTGAGAAAGATTTAAAAGTACGCTTCCGTCCGTCTTATTTCCCATTCACAGAGCCAAGTGCTGAGGTGGATATTATGGATGAGCGTGGTCGTTGGTTAGAAGTTTTGGGTTGCGGTATGGTGCATCCAAATGTTTTACAAGCTGCGGGTATTGATCCTGAAAAATATAAAGGCTTTGCATTTGGTCTTGGTGTAGAGCGTTTCGCAATGTTACGTTATGGCATCAATGATTTGCGTATGTTCTACCAAAACGATGTGCGTTTTTTACGCCAATTTGCTTAACAAATTTATACCTCTCCCTGACCTCTCCTAATGAGGAGAGGGGATGTCCAAGATAATGAGACGAAGGGTTCTGCCTCTTTTTAAAAGAGAGTCAGAGAGGAATTCATAGATATTGAATATAGGTTTTAGAAATGAAAATTAGCGAAAATTGGCTTCGCACATGGGTCAACCCTGCAATTGATAGCGATACTTTGTCTGATCAACTGACCATGTTGGGACTTGAGGTTGATGAACTGGTTCCCGCAGCTAAACCATTTACAGGTGTGGTGATCGGTGAGGTTTTAACTGTTGTACAGCATCCTGATGCAGATCGTCTACGTGTCACTACGGTGAATATTGGTTCGGGTGAACCTTTGCAAATTGTATGTGGTGCACCAAATGTACGTGCTGGAATGAAAGTGCCAGTTGCAACCATTGGTGCAGTGCTCCCAGGTGATTTTAAAATTAAAAAAGGCAAACTTCGTGGTGTTGAATCACAAGGAATGCTGTGTGGTGCTTCAGAAATTGACCTTGAAGATAAAATTGATGGCCTGTTAGAACTTCCTGCAGATGCACCTGTAGGCGCAAATATTCGAGAATATTTAAATCTTGATGATCATGTGATTGATATCAGCATCACGCCAAACCGTGGTGACTGTTTCAGTATTCGTGGGGTGGCACGTGAAATTGGGGTAATTAACCAATTGCCTGTAACAGCACCTGAAATTCAAGAGGTTGCGGCTACGATTGCTGATCAGAAGCAAGTTGTTGTGACAACGGATGGTTGCCCTCGTTACTTAGGTCGTGCGATTAAAAATGTAAATACCAAAGCAGCTACGCCTGCATGGATGGAGCAAGCTCTAGCACGTTCAGGTATTCGTCAACACAGTATTCTTGTTGATATTACCAACTATGTGCTTATGGAACTTGGTCAACCGTTGCATGCTTTTGATGGTGGTCAGGTTCAAGGTTCAGTGCATGTGCGTCAGGCAAGTGCAAATGAAAAGCTTGTTTTGTTAAATGAACAAGAAATTGAATTGACTGAAGATGTTATGGTGATTGCAGATGATGTAAAAGCATTGGCGATCGCAGGTATCATGGGTGGTTTATCCTCATCTGTAACAGATGAGACCACTGAGATTTTCCTTGAATCTGCATTCTTTGCACCATTGCATATCGCAGGCCGCGCACGCCGTTATGGTTTGCATACAGATGCATCACAACGCTATGAACGTGGTGTGGACTTTGAATTGCCTATGATCGCAATGCAACGCGCTTCACAATTGATTCAGACCCTTGCGGGTGGTGATTTCGGTCCAATTACCGTATCTGAAAAAAATGAATTGTTGCCTAAACGCGAAGCAATTGAGTTGAATCAAGCGCAAGTGGATCAATTGCTGGGTTATCAAGTTCCTACTGCATTTATTACAGATGCGCTGCAACGTTTAGGTTGTGAAGTGACTGTAAAAGCTGAAGGTGAATGGACTGTTGTACCACCATCGCATCGTTATGATATGGCAATTTATCAAGATTTAATTGAGGAAGTTGCGCGTATACATGGTTATGACAATATTCAAATTAGTCTGCCAGTGATTGATGTAAAACTTGCTAAACATCAGGATCAATTTGAACTGACTCAGTTACGTCAAACTTTAGTAACACTGGGTTATCAAGAGGCGATCAGTTTTAGTTTTGCAGATTTAAAACTTGAGAAACAATTGAATTCACAAGTAAATCCATTGGCGCTTGCAAATCCGATTTCAAGTGATTTGGCAGTCATGCGTTCAACTTTACTTTCAAGCTTAATTCCATGTGTTCAGTACAATATTAATCGTCAACAAAGTCGTGTACGTTTCTTTGAGCTAGGACTACGTTTTGATTATCAAAATGCGAAAAGTATAGAAGATTTGAAACAGATTCCAACTTTGGCTATGATTGCTGTAGGATCAAAACAAATTGAATCTTGGCATGGAAAAGCTCAAGTTATGGATTTCTTTGATCTCAAGGGCGAGGTCGAAGAGATTTTAGCAGCTGGACGTGTTCACGTTGAATATGTTCGTTCTGATCGTGAATGGTTACATCCAGGTCAGTCTGCGGAAATTCTCGTGGATGGGAAATCAGTAGGTTATTTAGGTCGTCTACATCCATCTTTGGAAAATGCACTGGATTTGAGCACAACTTGGATCGCAGAGCTCGACCAATCGGCTGTTTTGCAAACTTATGTATCTAATTTTACAGAATTATCACGATTTCCATCGGTTAGACGTGATATTGCGCTTGTAATTAGTGATAAGATTAATGTTAGTGAAATTCAGCAACTTATCGAAAAAACGGGTGGAGAGCTTTTAGACTCTACTTGGTTATTTGATGTGTATACAGGGCAAGGTGTTGAACAAGGTAAGCGCTCTTTAGCATTTGCATTGTTATGGCAACATCCATCACGTACACTCGAAGATGCTGAGATTAAATCCGGTATGGATCATATTATTCAAGTGTTAGAAGACACTTATCAAGCGACATTGAGGGCCTCATGACAGCATTAACAAAAGCAGAAATGGCTGATCATTTAAGTGAGCTTACGAGTTTAAACCGTCGTGAAGCAAAACAAATGGTCGAGTTGTTCTTTGACGAGATTAGCCAAGCATTAATTGCAGGCGAACAAGTCAAACTCTCAGGTTTCGGAAATTTTGAACTACGTGACAAACGTCAACGTCCAGGTCGAAATCCTAAAACTGGAGAAGAGATTCCAATCTCAGCACGTCGAGTTGTAACATTCCGTGCAGGTCAAAAATTTAGACAACGTGTGGGTACAGAACAAGAAGATTAATCGGCAATTTGTGTGTCGTAAGATGAAAGCTCTGTAATCTAAAAGTTTTGTAAGATAAAAACCCTGAGTAATCTGCTTGGGGTTTTTTATTGTAAAAAAGAAACATCATTTGAATTCGATCAACTAATTTTTGCTGTAATCACTGTGGTAAGACTGGAATATCGTTTTTATCCCAATTTCCAAAGATCAAATGGGTTTACGTGGGTGAGGTTTGTTTAAAAATAGAGTAGGGGGGATTTTGTAATTGTTGGGTAAAAGTGGGACTCTTATGCGGGATAAATTTATTTTAAGAAAGTTCTTAGCATCTTTATAAAAATGCAAATAAGTAAACCTATTCTAGTATTGGTTAAGTTGATCTGAATACGCTTGCAATTTTAAAGGGCAATAACCAAAGTAAAATAGAGTCGTGTGGTTTTGTACTTGTTGGATTTACGGGTTCTGTAGTGAAGGGTAATGCGGTTTGTTTATGATTATTTAAACTTTAAAGTAAAAAACAAAGAAAAAAAGAGAACCTAAAAGGTTCTCTTTTCTTGATAATAATCTAAGCGATTATTAGTGAGCAGCTGAAGCAGCAGCTGAAGCATCAGCAGCAGCAACAGTAGCTTCAGAAGCAGCAGCAGTAGCAGCAGAAGCGTCAGCAGCAGCAGCGTCAACAGCAGCAGTAGCTTCAGAAGCAGCAGCTACAGCTTGAGAAGCAGCAGCATTTGAATCAGCAGCAGCTTCTTCAGTTTTTTTAGCACAACCAACGAAAGCTAAAGTAGTAGCAACTGCAGCAGCAATAGCGATTTTTTTGAATAACATGGCATCACTCTCATAAATTTAATTGAGACAAAAAACCCAAGTTAGCCTGTTTTTTGCTTTTTGCATGAGCAGTCTAACTGGTATGCGAATATGCTATCACTGCGCATTTTGAATTGCTACTGTTTATCTTAAAAAAACCGACCAAATTGATGAAAAAATGATGTTTTTTTAACAGTATTTTACAATCAAGTTGCGTTTTTAGATTGGTTTATTGATAAATAAGTTATTAATAAATATAAAAAATCTTAATGAATAATTTTTATATTCAAATATTTGCAATATCGTGTAACGTTGAAACTCGATGATTGTATATTTATGTAAATAATGTCAACCAAATAAAAAGGCTACTCTATAGAGTAGCCTTTTTAAGTATTTATGGAATTAGTTGGCAGCTTTGCGCTTCATTTGATCAAAGAAATCATCATTGGTTTTGGTTTCTTTCATACGATCCAACAAGAATTCCATCGCCACTAATTCATCCATAGGATGAAGAAGTTTACGAAGAATCCATACTTTACGTAGGTTTTCTTCGCTCATGAGACGCTCTTCACGACGCGTACCTGATTTTTTGATATTCATTGCTGGGAAGACGCGTTTTTCAGCAATACGGCGATCAAGGATGATTTCTTGGTTACCTGTACCTTTGAATTCTTCGTAGATCACTTCATCCATTTTACTGCCTGTTTCAATCAATGCAGTAGAAATAATGGTGAGAGAACCGCCTTCTTCAATATTACGTGCAGCACCAAAGAAACGTTTAGGGCGTTCTAAGGCATGTGCATCAACACCACCAGTAAGTACCTTGCCTGATGAAGGAACAACAGTGTTATAAGCACGTGCTAAACGCGTGATTGAGTCAAGTAAGATCACAACATCTTTTTTGTGCTCTACCAGACGTTTGGCTTTTTCAATCACCATTTCAGCAACTTGTACATGGCGAGCTGGAGATTCATCAAAGGTTGATGCAACAACTTCACCACGAACAGTACGTTCCATTTCGGTCACTTCTTCAGGACGTTCGTCGATCAGAAGAACAATCAAGAAACATTCAGGATTGTTACGCACAATAGATTGGGCAATGTTCTGTAATAACATCGTTTTACCCGCTTTTGGCGGTGCTACGATAATTGAACGTTGACCTTTACCGATGGGTGCAACCAAGTCAACGACACGCGCTGTCAAATCTTCAGAAGAACCATTACCCAGCTCCATAACCAATTGCTCAGTTGGGAAAAGTGGTGTGAGGTTTTCAAATAGAATCTTATTGCGTGAGTTTTCAGGGGTGTCATAGTTAATTTGATTAACTTTTAATAATGCAAAGTAACGTTCACCTTCTTTAGGTGGGCGAATCGTACCTGTAATCGTATCACCAGTTCGTAGATTAAAACGACGAATTTGTGAAGGACTAACATAGATATCATCCGGACCTGCAAGATAAGAACCTGCAGCGGAGCGTAAAAAGCCGAAACCATCAGACAAAATTTCAAGAACACCATCACCAAAAATTTCTTCGCCATTCATTGCATGGCGTTTGAGGATGGCAAAAATGATGTCTTGCTTACGGTTACGAGCCATTCCTTCAAGGCCCATAAACTCAGCAATTTTAATGAGTTCGCCGATCGGTTTTTTCTTGAGTTCAGTTAAATTCATAAATGGTCAGATTGAATAAGGATGTGTGGAACACAGATAAAGAGAAAAGAAGCAAAAGTCGCCAGCAGTGTAATAGGTGAGTTGAAATTGTATAGACACAAAAACAAACTCAGAATCTATGTAGTTCTTTCGAGGAGAAATATGTAAAACAATTTCTGTTGCCGAACGGCGATCTTATGTGTTGTCCTTTAAGAAACAGGAAGAGAATCCTAATGTTCCTTGAGCATGGAATATAAGTTAGATCAACAAGTTTGTCAAATTATAGTCGAAAAAAAATACGCTAGAAAATCAAGCGTATTTCTCATTTTCCTAGATTTATACAAATAATGTATAAATTCAGCAAATTAAATATTTTCTTCAATGAATGCAGTTAATTTAGATTTTGGCACTGCACCAATTTGTTGAGCAACAACTTCACCATTTTTAAACATCAATAATGCTGGAATGTTACGAATGTTGTAGTTGACCGCAGTTGCTTCACACGCAGTTACATCAACCTTAACGATTTTAACTTTACCTTCAAATTCAGTTGAAAGTACTTCAAGGACTGGTGCAATCGCTTTACACGGTGCACACCAGCCTGCCCAAAAATCTACGATTACAGGGATATCAGATTGAAGTACATCTGCATCAAAGTTGTCATCAGTGGTATTTACGATATTGCCAGACATGGATTTTGCTCCAAAATATTTTAAAGATGAATCTATCTATGGATATAAGTATTACATAGTCATCTTTAACAATGTAGGGGGATGTTTAAATTTTCATTCTAATTTGTGAGTTTGTCCAATTGATGCTCACGATATTTACAATCGGATCTTTAGAAAAAGCAGTGAAACTGTCACATAATTGTCATATATGCTGAAAAAGTAATGACTCATCAAATTGTCTAAATAAATGGCTTTTAAAAAGCGTGTATGTGAATTAATCTAAGCAGCAATTCAGTATGAGTTTGTATAAATAATGTCTGATTTTTTGATTGATGAAGAATTACTTGCTGCGATTGATATGGGGTCAAATAGTTTCCATTTGGCAATTGCTCGTGTGGATCATGGTGAAGTTAAGAAAGTTGCTTCTATGTCAGAAAAGGTTCAGCTTGCGGCTGGATTAGATGAAAATAAAAACTTAACTGAAGCTGCACAGCAACGGGGCTTGGCTTGCTTAGCGCGTTTTGTTGGACGTTTAAGTTCAGTACAGCCGACTCGACTCAGAATTGTAGCGACAAATGCGCTGCGTCAAGCGAAAAATGGGCATGAATTTATTCAAAAAGCTGCAGAGATCTTGCCAAAGCCCATTGAAATTATTGCGGGACGAGAAGAAGCCCGACTCATTTACTTGGGTGTTTCCCATACCATGGCCAATAGTGGTCGTCGTCTGGTGATTGATATTGGTGGTGGATCTACTGAACTGATTATTGGTGAAGAGTTCGAGCCGATTCATACCGAATCTTTACAGATGGGCTGTGTGGCCTTTACTAAAGCCTATTTTGCCGATGGTGATATTAACAACAAAGCTTTTGATAAAGCTGTGGTTGCGGCACGAAAAGAATTATCTTCGATTGCAAATACCTATAAAGCTGCAGGCTGGGATACTGTGGTGGGTTCTAGTGGAACCATCAAAGCGTGTCGTCAAATTGCAGTCAATATGGGCTGGAGTGATGAGCAAGAGAATCTGACTCGTGAAGGTTTAGAAAAATTAAAAGATAAATTGCTGAAATTTAAAAATATTTCAGATATGGAATTTGATGGTTTAAAAGAAGATCGCCGAGCAGTATTACCTGCAGGTTTAGCGATCCTTTATGCTGTGTTTGAAGTCTTGAATATTGATAAATTGGTGTATTCAGATGGAGCATTACGTGAAGGTGTAATGTATGACTTGCTCGGCCGTTTCCAACATGAAGATATTCGCGATCGCAGTGTACAGGCGATGATGGGACGCTATGGCGCAGATACAAAACAGGCTGAGCGCGTGGTTGAAACAGCACAACATTTGTTTAATGCTGTTGCCAGTACACTTAACTTAAACAGTGATGATAGTGATCTGTTGCGTCGAGCTGCTTATTTACATGAGATCGGTTTAGCCATTAGCCATAGTGGTTATCAAAAGCACAGTGCTTATTTATTACAACATTCAGACATCCCCGGTTTTTCGCAAATTGATCAAAACCATTTGTCACATTTGGTCGCTCATCACCGTCGTAAATTACGCGTAGATGCCAAACTAGACGTGTTAAAAGTGGGCGGCAACAAGCTTGTGTACTTGTGTTTGTTGCTTCGTCTTGCAGTTTTACTGAATCATAGTCGTAGCGATGAGATGCTTCCTGCCATTGAATTGACGGTAGAGAATGAGCAACAATGGCAACTCAGCGTTTCTGGTGATGCCAAACAATGGCCATTGCTGGTTGCAGATTTGCATGATGAGCAAGTGCAATTTAAGCATTGGGACATTGAATTGAATATTCAGTCGGAACAGTTTATCGATTAACTTAAAGGTTTGGTGATGATAGAGTGATCAATCATTTTATATCATTTAAACCTAAACTTCCGATGCGTAATCCATCGGTGAATTAGGGATAATACTCGACTTATGAAAAATAAAGCTGCTCAATCTCAAGCTTGGAAAACGGTTCAAATTGCACGTCACCCTGAGCGTCCGCAATTTTTGGATTACGTAGGCGAAATCTTTACTGAATTTGATACCTTGCATGGTGATCGTTTATACGGTGATGATGGTGCAATGGTGGGTGGATTGGCTCGTTTTAACGGTCAGCCCGTAATGGTTGTGGGTCAACACCGTGGTCGTAGCACGCGTGAAAAATTACAGCATAACTTTGGGATGTGTAATCCTGAAGGATACCGAAAGTCGCAACGCTTACTCGATATGGCGGAACGCTTTAATCTTCCGGTGTTTACCTTTGTTGACACCATGGGAGCATACCCGGGTATTGGTGCTGAAGAGCGTGGACAAGCAGAAGCAATTGCAACCAGCTTGGCGCAACTTTCAAGCCTTAAAGTGCCAGTCATTGCGACTGTTTTAGGTGAAGGTGGTTCTGGTGGTGCTTTGGGCATCGGTGTTGCAGATCGCGTTATTATGTTGTCACACAGTATTTACTCTGTGATTTCACCTGAAGGTTGTGCTTCTATTCTCTGGAAAACTGCAGATAAAGCAGAGCAAGCCAGTGAAGCACTTGCATTAACTGCCGACAAGCTCAAAGAAATTGGTATTGTTGAATATGTGGTTGATGAAGGTGAGGGTGCTCATTTACATCCTTTTGAGGTTATGGAAAAACTCAAGGATGTGTTAAAACAAGCGCTTGATGAATTACAGCCAATGACTGCGGAAGAACGATGCGAAGCACGTTATCAACGTTTAATGAAGTTTGGCAGCGACAATTTAGGTCTTGCTTCTTAAAACAGTATTCTCAATTTCCTGAAAATACCCGTTTCTTAATCGGATGTAGTGGTGGTATGGATTCCATGCTGTTGCTACATCTGATGGCACAACTTTTCCCCAAGCAAATTCGTGCAATTTATGTTAATCATCACCTGCAAAAAGTCAGTGATGTGTGGGCTGATTTTGTTGCTCAACAATGCACGGTGCTGAATATTCCTTATATTCTTCAGTCGGTTCAAGTCACTCAAGGCAATCTTGAGAATCAAGCACGTCAAGCGCGTTATCAAGCCTATTTACAGCATATCGATGAAAATGAGGTATTGGTTCTTGCACATCATCAGCAAGATCAGGCTGAAACGTTAATGTTGCGTTTGTTGTCAGGTGCTGGGGTTACAGGTCTATCTGCGATGCAATCCATCGATCAGCGCGATCAATTGCTGATTTGGCGACCTTTACTCGATACTTCCCGTGAGCAGATTTGCCAATGGGTTGAGCAACTGCAAATCGATTATGTGGACGATCCTTCCAATTTAGATACACATTATGACCGTGCATGGTGTAGACATGAACTTTGGCATATTTTGCAAAGTCGTTATCCTAAAATGCAGCAAGCATTGGCACGTACCAGCTATTTAATGCAAGATGCTGATGAAATTCTCAATGAGGTGGTACAGCAGGATTTAAGCTTTTGTAGTCATCCTGCACAATTGGATTTAGCCAAATTGGCCTCTCTTTCCCCTGCTAGACAGCGGCAACTTTTATCGGTATGGATGAAAGGTGAAGGGACATACCGCCCAGCCTTGGACATGGTGCAAAGGCTACAAGATGAAGTAATTGAGTCTAAAACAGATGCGCAAGCTGCTCTACATTGGAATCATTTTTATTATTTACGTTATCAAAATCAGTTGTATCGAATTGAACAAAACCAATATTTAGCATCAAAATCTAAACAATTGCCTCAAGAACAGGAAGTTCAATTTCAGCTTCATCAACAACTACAATTCACATCTGGTGTGTTTCAGATCGAAAGCTCTAAAATGGGCCTGGCTTTTGCATTATTCAATCATAAGCTAACATTAAAGCCGCGTTTGGGCGGTGAAAAAATTCATCTTTATGGCAGAGTCGGTGCTTGGCCTTTGAAAAAAGCCATTCAAGAGGCACATATTTTTCCGTGGATGCGTCATACAATTCAAATATTAAGTGTAGATAATGTTATGCTTGGGGTGTTTACACCAAATGGTTTTTGGTTGGCGCAATCTGAATATTGTGAAGTGGGTGGATGGCAACCAAATTTAATCTCTGAGTTAAAAACTAAGGTCGAGCGTGATTCATGAGTGCAGCGTTAAATTGTAATATTACTTTCATTGGTGGTGGGAATATGGCACAAGCCCTAATCGGTGGCTTGTTGAGTCGTGGATTACCTGCAACACGTATTACAGTTTCTGACCCCTTTGAAAATATTCGACAATTGCTACAAGAAAAAGATGTTCATGTGACTGATGATAATATCGCAGCAATTAAAAATGCCGATATTGTTGTTTTTGCTGTAAAACCTCAAGTTTTGGGTGGGGTGCTTAAACCATTAAAAGGTTTACTCGAAGATAAATTATTGATTTCGATCGTTGCTGGTGCTGAAATTAAAACGATTTCAGACTTAACCGGCAGTGAGCGTGTTGTTCGTGTTATGCCGAATACCCCTGCTTTGGTTCAAACTGGTGCACATGGTATGTTTGCGAAACCAGAGGTCAGTGCTAAAGACCGCGAATTGGCAACACAAGTACTTGCTGCGACAGGTTTAACGCTTTGGGTGAGTTCTGAAGCACAGATTGATGCTGTAACTGCTGTTTCTGGTTCTGGTCCTGCATATTTCTTCTATATGATGGAAAGCATGATTCGTGCTGGAAAAAATATGGGTTTAGATGAAAAGGTTGCGACTGCTTTAACTTTACAGACAGCACTTGGTGCAGCACAAATGGCAATTACCAGCTCAAATGCACCTTCAGAATTGCGTAAAAATGTGACTTCTCCAAACGGCACTACACAAGCTGCTTTAGAAGTATTTGATCGTGCTCAAATTTCTCAAAATATTCAGACAGCTTTAGCTGCTGCGCAGAAGCGTAGTCAGGAACTGGCTCAAGAATTAAGTGACAGCATTAAATAATTATTGATTTTTAGGAACGTTCCAGTATGGGTGCAAATTCTGCGCAAATTTTTGGCATTATTATTAACGTAGCGATTTTGCTCGTATTCTTTCGTTTTTTAATGCAATTGGCCATGGTGAGTCCATACAATCCAGTGGTGATGTCGACAGTTAAAGCGACAAAAATTGTGGATATGTTTGGGCGAATTTTTCCGCCTTTGGCAAAAGGGCGAGTAAATACAGCTGCATTGGTTTTGCTAGTGGTGTTATATCTGCTTAAAATTTTTGGAATGATGTACTTGCAAGGTGCAATACCCAATAGTCCTGTACATTTGATCATTTTAACTTTTGTGACCATGATCCAAGATTTGATTCGTTTTTGTCGCTATTTAATTTTTGCGACCATTATTCTCAGTTGGGTGGTGATGTTTACTCAGTCAAGATCACCTTATATTGAAGTGATTCAAGAGCTTGCTGAACCGTTATTGGCACCGTTCCGCCGTATCATGCCAAATATGGGAATGATTGATCTTTCTCCAATTTTAGCGATTTTGGCATTGATCATTGCTGAAAAAGTTATGGATTATGCTGCGATTGCATTGTTAACAGGTCTTTAATTTACCAGTTTAAATAGCAAAAGGACTCAATAGAGTCCTTTTTTTATGCATGTTAAAAAAATATAACATTGAGTAATTTTCAACAAAAGATGACCGCTCCCTAACCCTGTTCTAGAAAGTTAGGGAGCGTTTCAAAGGCTTAATGTGCTTCACCCCAATTCTTGCCTTGACCGACTTCAACAACTAACGGTACTGATAAGGTAACGACTTTTTGCATCACATCTTTAATCTGTGCAGCCAATTGATCTGCAATAGCTTCATCGACTTCAAACACCAATTCATCGTGTACTTGAAGTAAAAGTTTGGCCTGATCTTGGGGTAAGATTTTATTGACTTCAATCATCGCCATTTTAATGATTTCAGCCGCAGAGCCTTGAAGTGGCGCATTAATCGCAGCACGTTCAGCACCTTTACGCACCATCATATTTCGAGCATCAATATCTGGTGTATATAAACGACGACCTGTAATGGTTTCTACAAAACCTTGTTCCAATGCCACTTGGCGGGTACGTTGCATATACTCATAAATACCCGGATAACGATGGAAGTATTGCTTAATATAGTTTTGTGATTCTTCGCGAGTAAAGCCCAGTTGACGAATCAAACCAAACTCAGACATACCGTACAATAAACCAAAGTTAACGGCTTTGGCTTGGCGGCGTTGATCAGAGGTCACATTTTCCAGCGCTACACCCAAGACCTCAGATGCTGTACGACGGTGTACATCTTGCCCATTTTGAAAGGCGTCAACCAAAGCATCATCTTGTGAGAAATGCGCCATTAACCGTAATTCAATTTGTGAATAATCGGCTGCCAATAGTACACGCCCTTGAGGTGCAATAAAGGCTTTACGAATCTGACGACCAATTTCTTCACGTATCGGAATGTTCTGTAGATTTGGATCGGTTGAAGACAAGCGTCCCGTTGCTGTTAAGGCTTGATGGTAACTGGTATGTACGCGATGGGTATCGGGATTGGCTTGTTTGACTAAGGCTTCGGTATAGGTACTTCTAAGCTTGGTTAAACCACGATACTCAATGATCAGTTCAGTAATTGGATGATCGATTTTTTCTAAAACCGCTTCAGAGGTACTGTATTGTCCCGTTGCAGTTTTTTTGCCACCTTTTAAACCTAATTTTTCAAATAAAACTTCACCGACTTGTTTGGGGGAACCGACATTAAAAGATTCACCAGCGATTTCGATAATTTGATTTTCAAGATTTTGAATAGTATTGGCAAAGTCCACACTGAGTTGATCTAAGAAGCTTAGATCAAGTTCAATCCCATTTTCTTCCATGGTCGCCAAAACACTGGCTACTGGCATTTCAATGTGATGTAAAATATTGATCAGTTCAGGAATTTCTTTTAGCTTACGTTCCAAAACTTCATAAAGGCGGTAGGTGACATGCGCATCTTCTGCTGCATAATGTCCAGCGGTTTCAATCTCGATTTGATTAAAGGTCTTTTGTTTTGCACCTTTACCAGCAACTTGTTCAAAAGTCGTGGTCAAATGGCTCAGATAAACGCGCGCAACATCATCCATACCATGGCGTGTTGTTACTGCATTCAAGACATAAGAGGCCAGCATGGTGTCAAAATACCAGCCTTGTAAATGGATACCGTGATTTTCAAAAATATGCGCATCATATTTTAAATGATGTCCAATTTTTTCAACACTTGGATCTTCAAGAATCGGTTTGATTTGCTGAATAATCGCATCGCGATTGAGTTGCTCAGGTGCACCTTCATAATCATGTGCCAAAGGGATGTAATAAGCATCATTGGCATCAAAAGCCACTGAAAAACCGACCATTTCAGCGATACGGTAATCTAAACTTGTGGTTTCAGTGTCAATTGCAAAACGTTTTTCTGTGCTTAAGCGCTGGAAGAGCTTATCCCATGCTTCTTGGCTTAAAACAGTATGATAAGTGGCTTCACCAAGGCGGTCATCAACACTCGAACTTGTTGCTTGATCTGTAATTTCATTTTCAACAGGCTGCTCAGTTTTGCTAATGCTTTGTGTTGTTTGTTTATAGGCAGGGCTATTTGGATTATTGGGATGATCTAGCGATTGTAATTGATTACGGAATTCAAGTTCCGTATACAAGTTGCGTAATGCTTCAACATCAGGTTCACACAGCTTTAAATCATCATAGCTCAAGCTTAAATCGAGATCGATAACAATACTTGCCAATTGATGATCAAGTGCAATCCCTTCAACATTGTCTTTTAAACTTTGTCCAACTTTACCTTTGATATTGTCAACATTTTCTAAAATGCCAGCAATCGTACCATATTCATTTAACAGCTTAGCAGCCGTTTTTGCACCAACACCAGGTACACCACGAATACCATCAGAGGCATCACCCATCAAGGTTAAATAATCAATAATTTGATCTGGACGGACGCCAAATTTTTCGATTACACCATCGACATCCATCGGTTTGTCTTTAAAACTGTCTTCGAGGGTCACTTTATCCGTGACCAACTGCGCCATGTCTTTATCACCCGTAGAAATCAAAACTTGATGACCGGCTTTTTCAGCACGTTTTGCCAAGGTTCCAATGATGTCATCCGCTTCAGCACCCGGAAGCGTATGTAATGGAATACCTAAAGCACGAATCAAGGCATGCAAATAAGGGATTTGTTGTGATAATTCTTCTGGCATGCTTGGTCGGTCACCTTTATATATCGGTGACAGTACATGGCGGAAAGTGGGTTCAGGTGTGTCAAAAATAACCGCCATATGTGTTGGTTGCACACGACGCATCAGTTTTTGAATTGCAGAAATTGCCCCGCGAATCGCATTGGTCTGTAATCCAGTTGATGTGGTTAAAGGTGGGAGTGCATGAAAAGCACGAAATAAAAAGTATGACCCATCGACCAATACAAATGGTGGCATTGATATTTTCCTAATTCAAATAACCGCTTTATTGTACGTGATTTTTTGCGCTTGCGAAGATGCAACAGTCATCCTTGTGTTACTGAATATCTGATGAATTCACATAATCATCAGGCAAGGCTGTTGTATCATCGAGTTACTCAGGATCGAGAAAGATGAAATATGCTCAAAGGGCAGCGTGAAATCCGCATCATTTGGTTAATGATGCTAATCATTATCGCAGTCAGTGCATGGTTTTTAGATGCACGGATATTGACCTACATCTGTGGTTTGGCATTTGTCATGAGTGTGATGCAGTATGTGGATGCGATTCAAGATCCATTGCAACAGATCGCGCAACAGACACGGGTTCCACTGCAAAGCACCTCGAAAGTGCCATTATATGTCTCTTCGATTATTGCTGTTGTAGGTTTAACACTGCATTTGAGCTGGATGGTGGGTTTAGGTCTAACTGCTTGGATTTTCTTTTTCTTACGCTGGCTACGCCGTTTAGAGCGCCATTTGAGCCAAGTTCAATTGCAAATTCAACACTTGAATTTGTCAGAACAACAATCTCCAGATTTAAACAATCCATCATCTATACAACACAACATCGGCACGCCACAAGATTCGTCTCTAAACTTAATGGGGCAAATTCGCCAATGGATTTTTCAAGGCAACCCTGTTTTGAAAGTTGCGATCTTGGTTTTGGTGATTGGTATTGTGTTATTGCTGCGTTTTGCGACAGAGCATTGGCAATTAAGTTTAGCAGTCAAACTTTCAATTGTTGCTTTGTCCAGTGGTGCAATCACTGCGTTGGGTGTCGTACTACAAAATAAAAATCGTAGTTTTGCTTTAGCAATAGAGGGTTTGGGGCTTGCGGGATTATTTTTAACCTTATTCTTTGCCTATTACAATCAGGTGATTCCGAGTCTTTATCTGGCAAGTTTGTGTTTTGCTGTAATTATGGCGCTGACATTGAGTTTAAGCTTAAAGCAGCAAAGCGTGGAATTGGCATTGATGGCCGTGCTTATTGCTTATATTGCGCCATTTACATTGCCTGTGCGAAATGCAACGGTAGCAGAACTGATGGCTTATTATTTAGTGATTAACATTGCGATTGCTGTACTGAGTACCTTAAGACCTTGGAAATATTTAAATCAGGTCGGTTTTTTAGTGACCGTAATCATTGGTGGTGGTTATGCGTTCTATCATGGCTATAGTCAAGAAAAACAATCACTCACGATACTTATTCTTGCACATCTTGCAGTATTCATTTGGCTTGGTTTTCGATTTAGTCAATTGATCGCCAAACAGGATCTTGAGCAATTTAAACTGAAACCCAGTTTAGATGTTGCGTTGATTTTTGGTGCACCGATTATTGGCTATTTATTCTTATATTTAATGTATTTTCACCAAGAACTGATTCTTGCTGGCTTTAGCTTGGGTTTTGCTGTGGTGTTTGCAGGGATTTATCAGCTCTCAAAACGTAACCAATCTATTCAACTGATTTCTCAAAGTTATTTTAGTTTAGCATTGATTTTTATTGCTTTAATTCCACCAATTCTTCTGCATGGTCAGTGGAGTGTAGTGGGTTGGGCTGTTGAAGGCCTCTGTATTTTTGGCTTTGCTTTATATCGACAATCGGTGATCAGTCGTTATATGGCGATTGCCTTGTTGATTGTTGCAGGCTGTTCAAGCCTTTATTACTTGTTTGAATTGCCTGATTTTCCAACCACGATGTATTGGTGCTTAAGTTTAAGCTATATCGCCGTGGTGTTATTGGCAAATAGCCGTGATGATTTTCGCAAACAGATCAGTTCAGTAACGACCTTGTTTTTAAGCCTGCTGATGATTTCTGCAACCACGATGATTCTTGCATTATTGCTTGATCACTTAAAGGGAGAAAATCGATATATATACAGTGTATTGATTGTGGTTATTGCTTATCTGTTGATGAATGAGTTGATGTTATGGCTAAAGGCCAGATCAACATGGTTGATTCCAAAATGGATTGGGGTAATTCCCGTCTATGTATTTACACTCATTTTATTGCTGGATATCAGTAAAAATGGCATGTTGCTATGGACCAGTGATATTGAACGATGGGGTATCGCAGTTTCAGGTTTAGTGCTAACGGCAATCTGGTTAAGACCTGCAAAAGGGCTACAGTTTGAAAGTGAATGGCTCAGTTTAGGTGTTTTAATCAGTTTAAGTCTAAGCAGTCTTAGTTTAATTGCAACGATGCCTTATATCAGCGTGGTAATTTTACCTTTAGTGTTTTGTGGATGGTGCTTCTTTCAGAAAAACTCAGAATGGACCATGTTTTGGCAAACGCGAAGCAGTTTGTTGCTGATGTTGATTTGGATGATTTGTTCTCAGCTATTTTCACAACAAGCATTTCAAGGATATTTATTGCCAGTCTTAAACCCATTTGATTTGGTCAGTATCGCCATGTTAATTGGTTTTTTCTGGATGCTAAATCTTCAATTTAAACACGGTTTAAAGCAGGGTATTGACCATGGAATACTTGCTGTGCTGTGTGTTTTAAGTTTGTTATGGCTGAGTAGCTATATCATTCTAAGAGCCTTACATGTGTATTTTGCTACACCTTATAACCAACTGAGTCTTTGGCAAGATGCCACTGCGCAACTGAGCCTAACCTTACTTTGGGTGAGCTTAGCCTTTATTGCGATGAGCTTTGCTAGCCGTAAGTTATTACGTCCTTTATGGATTTTAGGGGGAAGCATTTTAGTGATTGTCACCTTAAAATTGGTACTGTTTGATTTATCTCATATTGGAACGTTAACACGCGTGATTTCTTTCTTGGGCGCGGGTTTTGTGATGCTGATTATTGCTTATATTGCCCCGATCCCAGAGCAGAAAAATTTAAATCCTTAATTATGAATTGAGCGATATTTAAGTTGTTAAAGTGAAAGCAAAATAAAAGAGGGGGCTACTATGTAGTAGCCCCTCATCCAAGTCTTATCTCCCAACGGAAGAAGGAACTTTCAATACCCATATGATTAACTTTATATGATCGTTTTTTATTTATGTAAGATCCTTAGTGTATTGCTTTAGATTTGCAAATGATCAACAGATACAGGAATAAAATTTATGAAGAAAAGAGTTAGATAATATCGAATACTGACAACCAGTATTGGGCCTCTTAAAAAATGAACTATTATGGTTGTAAAATAAGCATTTTGTGCTTGGTAAAGGGAGCAAGGTTGAGCTATAACTTTGGTATTCGTAGATATTTTTTCTTGTTTTAAAACAAGTATGAGTTGATATATAGAAATAATTATGAAAAGAATATATGCATTATTAACCTTAATAGGAATAGCACTACCATTTTCACAATTTACACTTTGGCTGGTCGAATATGGATTTGATGTTGCTTTATTCCTACAACAAATCATAGAGAATCCATTAGCTGCTTTTGCTTGGTTAGATGTTGTTGTGACCGTCATTGTTATTGTATTTATGGTTTTTAACGAGGGTAAACAACTTAGAATGAAAAAAATATGGATTCCCATTGTTGCATCATTTATTGGGGGAGCTTCTGTGGGGCTTCCTCTATTTTTGTATATGAAGCAATGTCAGCTTGAAAACGTCAATTTGAAAACATCGATTTGAAAACATCTAAGTCCTTTAGTATTTTTAATAACTTGGCGATGACTTACTCTATTCTGAGGAGTCTTATAATTTTCGATTCTTTATAAATAGTCACTTATCTGATGTCTATTGAAGTGCGTGATGTAGTTGAAGACACAATAAAAGAGGCGTCTACCAACTCGTAGACGCCTCTTTTTAATTCAAGGATTGAAATGCTTAAAGAATTTCAATCGCTACAGCAGTTGCCTCACCACCACCAATACAAAGCGCAGCAATACCTTTTTTCCCACCCGTACGTTTTAAAGCATGAATCAAGGTCAGGATGATGCGTGAGCCTGTAGAACCAACAGGATGGCCGAGGGCACATGCACCACCATGAATATTAACTTTTTCAGCGTCCAATTTAAATTCATCGATAGGGCACATGGTAACCATAGCAAATGCTTCATTGATTTCCCATAAGTCAACATCTTGAACATCCCAACCGGTTTTATCCAATACCTTTTGGATTGCACCTACAGGGGCAATGGTAAATTCAGAGGGGTGTTGTGAGTTTGAAGCATAGGCAACAATTTTTGCTAAAGGTTGAAGACCTTTTGCATTAGCATGATCCGCAGAGGTTAAAACCAGCGCAGATGCACCATCTGAAATTGAACTGGCATTGGCTGCAGTGATCGTTCCATCTTTGGCAAACGCAGGGCGTAAGCTAGGAATTTTGTCGATATTGGCATTAAATGGTTGTTCATCTTGATCGATAACAACATCGCCTTTACGGCTTGAAACTCTGACAGAAACGATTTCATCTTTAAACCAACCTTCAGTAATGGCTTTTTGTGCGCGTTGTAAAGAACGAATCGCAAAATCATCCATCTGTTGACGGGTATAGCCTTTGCTATTTGCCATATCTTGGGCAAAAGAGCCCATTAAACGACCTGTTTCAGCATCTTCTAGGCCATCAAAGAACATATGGTCTTTTACTTCGCCATGGCCCATGCGATATCCGCTACGTGCTTTTGGCAAAAGATAAGGTGCGTTAGTCATCGATTCCATACCGCCAGCAACAATCACATCTGCTGAACCTGCTTTGATTGCATCCGCAGCCTGCATAACTGCTTTCATGCCTGAACCACACAATTTGTTAATGGTTACAGCACCGGTTGAATCAGGTAAGCCAGCTTTGCGCATTGCTTGGCGGGCCGGGCCTTGTTTTAAACCCGCAGGTAAAACACATCCCATAATGACTTCTTGTACATCATTTGGTTGTAAGCCCGCACGGGCAATGGCTTCTTTAATCGTCGCAGCACCTAGTTCTGGTGCAGTCAAACTGGTCAGGCTTCCTTGAAAACCACCCATAGCTGTACGTGCACCATTCACAATTACGATGTCAGTCATTGTTTTAATCTCCAAATGATTATTCTGTGAATATATCCAAAACCTAAGCAGTATATAAAAAATAGTATAAGAATAAAGTCTAGCGATTGAATATATGCTGACCGTAGAGAACAGTTTTTAACATTCAGGTGGTGGCCCTAAATTTATCGCACCCATTCGTCCGATTTTGTAGCGCTTATTATTTTCTGCATCATATTGGCTACAATAATAGAAACTTCCAGGTGAACCTCTGGGTAAACCTGTATCACCTTGTAAAGTCAATACATCTCTACTACTGGCACTTCCCACCCAAGTCAGCTTGCCATATTTAATTTTATTTTCAGTTTTGAGGAGTATGAGGTCATCGTCATCAATCTGCTTGTTTTTATTTTTGTCTGTAAAAATAAGTAATCCTTTGTTCCATTTATCTTTTTCACATCGAATTAAATCTTCAGATGAGCAAATCACCACAGTGGTATGTCGAACTAAAGCTTGACTTCTTGCATAAGAAACATGCTGTTGAATATGTGTGGAAATGATTCTAATCTCTTGTTTTTGCATCCAATTATGATAATGGGGCAAACAGATTGAGCAGATAATTGTAAGGATACAAATAGTGGTGATAAGCTCGAACAAGGTAAGACCTCGCGCTTTACAATAAAAATACATCTTTGGGTCTTCTGTTAAGTCTTGTTTTTTATTTGAAAAATAATGATTTTTCTATTAAATTTAATTGAAATGTTAACGTAGTAAAATATTTATTACTATCAGTTTCTTTTACTGCTAAAATGCACGTAGCAAAAAGATAAGCGATCCACGCAAAAAAATTGAGTAAAAAGTTACCGAATTACAACGGAAATTGTAAGTAATTTTGTCAATAATTTACTTGATTAAAGTTATCAAGCACTTGGAAAAAGCCTCAAGTGTTTGTATGATTCAACGTGAGTAGCTTAAAAATAATACTGGGGTATTAAAATTTATCTCAGGATAGCCAATAAATTTTAGGCTAAGCTTGAACAACAATTGTTATCTCTGGAGGATATCCATGAAATTGAGTCGTATCGCACTTGCTATGCTTGTTGCCGCTCCATTCGCTGCTGCTAATGCTGGTGTAACTATTACACCTTTACTACTTGGTTACACTTTCCAAGACTCTCAACACAACAATGGTGGTGATAAAGGCGAGTTAACAAACGGTCCTGAATTACAAGACGATTTATTCGTTGGTGCTGCACTTGGTGTAGAACTTACTCCATGGTTAGGTTTTGAAGCTGAATATAACCAAGTTAAAGGTGATCTTGACGGTACTGGCGTAGCTGGTTCTGAATACAAGCAAACTCAAATCAACGGTAACTTTTATGCTACTTCTGATTTGATCACTAAAAACTATGACAGCAAAATCAAACCGTATGTATTGTTAGGTGCTGGTCATTACAAGTATAAACTTGATGACATGTCTTACCATAACAACGAAGAAGGTACTTTAGGTAATGCTGGTGTTGGTGCTTTCTGGCGCTTAAACGATGCTTTATCTCTTCGTACTGAAGCTCGTGGTACTTATAACTTCGACGAAAAATTCTGGAACTATACTGCTCTTGCAGGTCTTAACGTAGTTCTTGGTGGTCACTTGAAGCCTGCTGCTCCTGTAGTAGAAGTTGCTCCAGTGGTTCCAGTTGCTCCAACTCCAGTTGAACCAGCTCCACAAGTTCTTACTGAAGATTTGAACATGGAACTTCGTGTGTTCTTTGATACAAACAAATCAAACATCAAAGATCAATACAAGCCAGAAGTTGCTAAAGTTGCTGATGCGTTAACTACATTCCCGAATGCGACTGCTCGTATTGAAGGTCATACAGATAACACTGGTCCACGTAAGTTAAACGAACGTTTATCTTTAGCTCGTGCTAACTCTGTTAAATCAGCGCTTGTAAGCGAGTACAACATCGATGCATCTCGTTTGTCTACTCAAGGTTTCGCTTGGGATCAACCGATTGCTGACAACAAAACTAAAGAAGGTCGTGCTATGAACCGTCGTGTATTCGCGACAATCACTGGTAGCCGTACTGTAACTAAATAATCCTTTATTTAGTGAATAAAAAAGCGACTCAATTGAGTCGCTTTTTTATTTAAAGTCCTTATAATTCTAGAATATCTAAATAAAATTGAATCAGAAATTAATAATTACAGGTTAACGATGAAATATATCATTTTAGGACTGGTACTCATGGCATTAAATGCCTGTACGTCGACGCCAATAAATTCAAATCGTGTTTCAATCCAAAAACAGTATCCAAACGAAGTGAAATCATTGAAAAATGGGCTGTCCATATATTTTCAACCGAAATCGACAGACATTGAAGCTGAGTATAAACCTGCTTTATCTGTTGCCTCACAATTATTGAAAGACAATAAAAATTTTGTTCTTTACATTGAAGGTCATACAGACAGTACTGGTTCTTTGGCTGCAAATAATAAAGTCTCCTTAACACGCGCGAATATTGTCAAAGATTTTCTCTTAAACGAATATAAGGTCAATCCAGAGCAATTGATTACATTTGGTTTAGGGCCAACCAAGCCAATTGCTGATAATAAAACAGCTGAGGGTAGAGTGAAAAATAGACGAGTAACGGTAACTTTAAAAATTAAGTAATTTCGATAAAGCCTCTCAATTTGATCTTACAGCGTTATAATTGTTGATTGTGATTTCTACAAGTTTGAAAATTGAATGAGCGTGCAACTGCCTAAAGCCTTATTAGACCTCGAATCAAATTGCGGTATTTTTGCTGTTTGGATGTTATTGCAAAATTACTCAATTCAGTTAGATATTCAACAGTTGGTTAAACTTTGTCATCACGATGCAGAGGATGGTACTTTTACAATTGGTTTAGCGATTGGGCTGAAAAAATTAGGTTTTGATCTGTCTTTTTATACAGATGAAGACTTAAATATTCATGAAAAAGAAATCCTCCGTTATCAAGATGCGAAGAGGTTAGGGGTGCAGATTAGTCCAGCGTTAAGCTATCAAGAAATCCAAGCCTATATTGAACAAGGGTGTAATGTTATTGTTTTTTATGACACTTTAGAAGGCATTGGAAATCATTCGTTGGTTTATTCGATAAATGATCAGGAAATTTGTTTTTATGATAATTTTGATGCCATGCCGAAAGCAGTCTTTGAGCAACAACGGTTAGCTGAGGGAATTTGTCAGCAAGCAATTGTGATTTATCCCGATATTCCATCTGTACGTTATTGTTAATTCAATTGCAAATGTAAATCTCAGTAAATCGAAATTTACTGAGATTTATGATCAAAATTGAGGGTTATTTTAGCTTTAGCCTTTAATACACAATACTTGTTTTAGTGTATGAACCACATCAATCAAATCATTTTGATTGGCCATAACTTGATGAATATCCTTGTAGGCACTTGGAATCTCATCAACCACTCCTTTATCTTTACGACACTCAATGCCTGCAGTTTGTGCAATCAAATCTTGCTGATTAAACAAGTGTTTGGCTTTAGAGCGACTCATTTTACGTCCTGCACCATGTGAACATGAACAAAACGAATCTGGATTACCTTTGCCTTTAACGATAAAAGATTGCGCGCCCATTGAACCAGGGATAATCCCATATTCATCGAGCCCTGCACGAATTGCACCTTTACGTGTAACAAAGACATCTTCACCAAAGTGAAGTTCTTTCTGTACATAATTATGATGACAATTAATCGCTTCTTTGGTCATTTGAAAACTTGGTAATAAAGGGCGAATTGCTTCTAAAATTAAACGCATCATCTCACGTCGGTTTTCAAAAGCATACTCTTGAGCCCATTCTACAGCTTCCACATAATCATCGAAATTTGTCGATCCTTCTGCAAAGTAGCTCAAGTCTTTATCAGGCACATGACCAAAACGATGTTGTGCTTCTTTCTTGGCACGTTCGATAAAGTAAGTGCCAATCACATTACCTAAGCCACGACTACCTGAATGCAGCATGACCCAGATATCATCATTTTCATCAATACACAGTTCAATAAAATGATTACCACCACCTAAAGTCCCGAGTTGCTTTTGCCATGTGACATCAAAATTGCGTAACATGCGTTTTAAAGCAGGGTGTTTGTCTGTAATACGCTGGAGCTTTTTATCTAAGGGTGAAAGTGTTGAAGCCTTAGCTTTGATTTGTTTGTGCATTTCAAAGCCGACAGGTACTTTTCTTTCAATGGCATTGCGTAAAGTGCTTAAATTATCGGGTAGCTGAGATGCTTTTAAACTAAGTCTTAATGCATTCATACCACAACCAATATCCACGCCAACCGCAGCAGGAATGATGGCATTCTTGGTGGGAATAACACTTCCCACAGTTGCGCCTTTACCCAAATGTACATCTGGCATCACTGCGATATGTGAATGAATAAATTGCAATTGTGCCATTTTTCGCAGTTGCGTTAGGCTTTCTTCATCCACATCTTTTGTATAAATTTTTACAGGAACGCCATATTCTGCTTTGGCGTTTAAAATCATTTGTATGCTCATTTTTTTTCTCGAAGCAAATTTTTTTATTGTCCGAAGGCGGTTACAATACTATTGTCAAAGCAATGATCGATTCAAATTTTAAAGACAATAAAAAACCTAGCGAATGCTAGGTTTGACTGACATTCGGACACTTTGATTAATTCAGTGCCCGTGAGTAGACGACTGCTTAATCTTAATTTAAAGTTTTCTCAAGTTGGTGCATGTCGTACTCCTCTACTTTTTGATTTAAAATCAAAGGTGAAAATTCTGGTTGGAAATGATCCAATGGGCGTTATTCTATAAAGAAAAAAAACTTTGTCAATGAAACATAGCAAATTAATTTTTAATTCTCGTTGAATTGCTATTATAAAAAACAATAAAGCAGCTAAAAAGCTGCTTTATTAACATCAAGTGATTTACTCTTTTTCGACTTGAATGGGTTGTACATCCATCTGATCATAAGCGATCAATTTAGATTTGTGTTTCCACTTATAGCCAAGCCAGATAACAAGGAACAGCGGAATACTAATATACGTAGACAACACACTCATCCATTTTCCATCAAGCACAGCTTCTGCATTTTGGCCAAGTATAATGATGGCACAAAGAATAAAGGCAAACCATGGACCAAAAGGGAAGAATTTTGCACGATACGCAAGATCTTCAAGTTTATAGCCTTGAGCCAAATAACCTTTACGGAAACGATAATGTGAGATTGCGATACCTAACCAGACAATAAAACCGCACATACCTGACATGTTTAGCAGCCACGTAAACACGACACTTTCACCAATAAAGGTGGTTAAGAAACACAGTGCCGCAATTGCCGTTGTTGCATATAGTGCATTCATGGGTACACCGCGAAGATCGAGTTTAGAGAAAACTCGTGGTGCTTTACCTTCACGTGCCATATCAAACAACATACGTGTTGATGAATACATACCTGAATTACCTGCAGACATAATTGCAGTCAAAATCACCGCATTCATTAAGCCTGCTGCAAATGCTAAACCTGCTTTTTCATATAACAGGGTAAATGGTGACAGGGTAATGTTTCCATCACCTTCCGCAGCAAGTGCAAGGTTTGGATCTGTATACGCAACCAATGTACCAATGATAAAGATACACAAGATATAAAATAAGAGAATACGCCAAAAGATTTGTTTAATAGCGATTGGAATGGTTTTTTTCGGATCTTTAGATTCACCTGCTGCAACACCGACCATCTCTGTCCCTTGGAACGAGAATCCAGCGATCATGGCCACACCGACTAAGGCTTGAAAACCACCAACAAATGGCGCTTCACCAACGGTCCAATTCTTGGTAATTGAATCTGTTGGATCTAACATGATTTTACCAATCATGAATAAGCCAATGACAATAAAGAAGATGATGGCAATCACTTTAACCAGTGAAAATAAAAATTCACTTTCACCAAAGCCTTTTACAGTTAAGGCATTGATACAGAAGATAATCGCAAGGAATAGTGCACTCCACCAAAAGCCGGGGATGTCTGGAAACCAAAACTTCATGATGAATTGAACGGCAACCAATTCAAATGCAACGGTAATGGCCCAGTTATACCAGTAGTTCCAACCCAGTGCGAAACCAAAACCTTCTTCTACATACTTATTACCATAGGTAAAGAATGCGCCTGATGTTGGGTTATGGGTTGCAAGTTCACCTAAACTGGTCATCAAGAAATAAATCATGATACCAATCAGGACATAAGCAAGTAATGCACCACCAGGTCCAGCAGTGGCAATTGTTTGACCAGAAGCAAGGAATAACCCTGTACCAATAGAACCGCCAATGGCGATCATGTTTAAATGTCGTGCTCCAAGCTTACGCTGGAGTTGAGGATGATCTGTTTCGCTCATCGTTATTCCTTACTACTTTTTTGAGTGTTGGCGAACAGCACTTTAAAGCCTTGTTGATCTGCTTTAGTCGTACATTGACTAAAACTCTGCTCAATGAGTAATGGGTAATTTAGGAAGCGGTTTGCCACAATCCATAATTCACCACCTGATTTTAAATGTCGTCTCGCAGTTTTACATAACGTTTCACTGGCATTGTAATCTGTTTGAATACCTTGGTGAAATGGAGGGTTACTCACAATGGCGTGTAAGAACAATGGCGCATCTTCAATCCCTGTGACTGCTTTTATTTCAAGTTGTTCTAAAGGTAAATTATTTTTTTCAAAAGTCATTTGCGTTGATGCTAAAGCAAAAGCATCGACATCTAAAGCAAAAATACGATTTTTCGGATTAAGTTTACTCAGATAAGCACTGATGACACCTGCACCACAACCAAAGTCCGCAATCTTTCCAGACGTCACTTGTTTGAGATAAGGTAAAAGCACTGCAGTTCCAATATCTAGACGATTTTGGCTAAACACACCAGGGAGTGCACAAATGCTAAGTTCTCCAGCAGGTGTTGGAACATTATAGACTTGCGCCCATTCTGCTAATGGCTTTGCAGTTACAGTTTTATCTGTGGTGAGTTGCCACATTTGACAATGCCGTGCGCTATCAAGCTTGATGGCTTGACCATAAGGCTGGAGTTGTTTTGCAGCACGTTCTACCCCACCTTTTTTCTCTCCAACCAAGAAAATCGAAGCGCCAACGGCTAAACGACTGACTAAATTGTGCAAGATATAATTGAGTAGCTCTTTTGATTTTGGAACAAAAACAACAGCCTGATCAAATTCAGCTTCTGGCAGGTCAGTACCAAAATGTACCTTTGCCTGCTGATTCTGAAAATATTGAAACTCATTGTAATTCCAAGTCCAAATGCTTGCTTCGATGTTATGAGCTAAATTTGAAAGTAGATCATCCGTTGCTGCATTTACAAATAGCACGCGTCCAGAAAGGTAGTCATGCTGTCGAATGACAACTTCGCTTTTTGGCTCCATATTCACCATCCATCAATAAAAATTAGCGCAATGCCCAGTCTAAGCTGGGCATTATAAAGAATAGATTTATTATTTTTTAGCTTCGGGTAAAACTAAATTCAAAATTAATGCAGCTAGCCCGCCAGTTGCAACACCAGAACTAAAAATATTACGCGGTAATTCTGGCAAATGTTCCAAAATTTGAGGAACTTGTGCAACCCCTAGGCCGAGACCCAAAGAGATAGCAATAATCAATAATGCACGACGGTCTAGTTGAATTCCCGATAAAATGTTAATGCCTGAAGCAGCAACTGCACCAAACATTACCATAACCGCACCGCCCAGTACCGCTTGCGGTACCGCCTGAATGATACCAGCAACAGCAGGGAATAACCCCAGAATGATAAGCAGGATTGCAATCCAAATCCCAACAAAACGACTTGCAACACCCGTCAACTGAATTACACCATTATTTTGTGCAAAGACAGAACTTGGGAATGTGTTGAAGATCCCTGCAAGGAAAGAGTTGGCACCATTGACCAATACACCACCTTTAATTCGTTCCATCCACACTGGGCCATCTACAGGCTGATTTGAAATTTTAGAGGTTGCGGTGACATCGCCAATTGCTTCTAAAGACGTGACAAGATAAATAAACGCCATAGGAATAAATAAGCTCCATGAGAAGCTAATTCCAAAATGCATTGGTGTCGGAATTTGAATCAATGGGGCATCTTTTAAACCAGAAAAATCCAAATAGCCCATAAAGCCTGCAAGAATATAGCCAATGACTAAAGCAATCAGAATTGCAGAACTTTTCACCCAAACCACTTTGAAGCGATTGAGAAGAACGATAATTGCCAACACTGTACATGACATAATGAGATTGTCGGCACTGGCAAACGTATGACTTTCCATGGCTTGGTAACCGCCACCCATGCTGATTAAACCTTCTTTAATTAAGGTTAAACCAATCAATAGCACCACAATCCCTGTAACCAAGGGTGTGATCAGTTTTTTTACCCAAGGTAAAATACGCGAAACACCCATTTCAATAAATGAGCCAGCAATGACCACACCAAAAATAGATGCCATAACCGCTTCTACCGGTGTGCCTGCAGCAACCATGGCAGAACCAATCCCAATCATTGGACCTATAAAGTTAAAGCTTGTGCCTTGGACAATCAGGAGGCCTGCACCAAAGGGTCCAATTTTTTTACATTGTAAGAATGTTGCCACCCCAGAAATCACCAATGACATGGAAAGAATCATATTGGTATCTTGAGGAGAAACACCTAAAGCTAAACAAATCAGTAAACCGGGTGTTACAATTGGAACAATAATCGCAAGTAAATGTTGCAAAGCCGCAAAAAAAGCGATGAGTGGTTTTGGGCGATCATCTAGACCATAAACAAGATCAATTTGAGCCTGTTTCTGATTGGGAGAGGGGTTAGAATTGGACATGGCACAGCAATTGGAAGTGGCAAGATGGCGCTATTCTAATCGCTTTACACACTATTACAAAATAAAAAGCCTGCTGTTGTGAAAAAAACTTGTAACTGTCAATAAACTGTCACTACTAAAAGTTAAGATTTTTCTGTATAATTTGCCCTCAAATTTAAAGCGTATCGAATTTACATGTCTGATATTAAAACTCTCCGTAATATTGCCATCATCGCGCACGTCGACCATGGTAAAACGACTCTTGTCGACAAACTTTTACAACAATCAGGTGCACTCGGTGACCGCGCGGGTGAGATTGAGCGTGTTATGGATTCGAATGCGCTTGAGTCTGAACGCGGTATTACCATTCTTGCAAAAAACACTGCAATCAAATGGTTAGACAAGCGTACAAATACTGAATACCGCATCAACATCGTCGACACCCCAGGACATGCTGACTTTGGTGGTGAAGTTGAACGTGTAATGTCTATGGTTGACTGCGTACTTCTTCTTGTCGATTCACAAGAAGGCCCAATGCCACAAACTCGCTTTGTAACACAAAAAGCGTTTGCTCGTGGTTTGAAGCCAATTGTTATCATCAACAAAGTAGATAAGCCAAGTGCTCGTCCAGACTGGGTAATTGATCAAGTATTTGATTTGTTCGATAACTTAGGCGGTAGTGACGAACAGTTAGACTTCCCAATCGTATATGCTTCAGGCTTACGTGGTGTTGCTGGTCCTTCTCCTGAAGAATTAGCGGAAGATATGACACCGTTGTTCGAAACAATCGTAGATATCGTTGAACCACCAGCAGTTGATATTGATGGTCCATTCCAAATGCAAATTTCATCACTTGACTATAATAGTTTCGTGGGTGTAATTGGTGTTGGCCGTATTCAACGTGGTTCAGTAAAAACCAATACACCAGTGACTGTGATCGATAAAGATGGCAAGACACGTAACGGTCGTATCTTAAAAATTATGGGTTACCATGGTTTAGAGCGTGTAGATGTAGATTCTGCTCAAGCGGGTGATATCGTATGTATCACTGGTTTAGATGCATTGAACATTTCTGACACAATCTGTGATCCTAAAAATGTTGAAGCATTACCTGCATTGTCTGTAGATGAACCTACAGTTTCGATGACGTTCCAAGTAAACAACTCACCGTTTGCTGGTAAAGAAGGTAAATTTGTAACTTCACGTAATATCCGTGAGCGTTTAGATCGTGAATTGATCCATAACGTTGCTTTACGTGTTGAAGATACTGACAGTCCAGACCGTTTCAAAGTTTCTGGTCGTGGTGAACTTCACCTTTCAGTATTGATTGAAACAATGCGTCGTGAAGGCTTCGAGATGGGTGTTTCTCGTCCGCAAGTGATCATGAAAGAAGTTGATGGCGAAACTCAAGAACCATACGAAAACGTTACTTTTGATGTTGAAGAACAACATCAGGGTTCTGTAATGGAACAAATGGGTAACCGTAAAGGTGAGTTGACCAATATGGAAGTTGACGGTAAAGGCCGTATCCGTATTGAAGCAACTGTTCCATCACGTGGTTTGATTGGTTTCCGTTCTGAATTCTTAACCATTACCTCTGGTACTGGTATCATGACTTCAAGCTTCTCGCATTACGGTACAGCTAAACAAGGTGCAGTTGCGAAACGTCAAAACGGTGTGTTGATCTCTATGGTTAACGGTACTTGCTTAGCGTTTGCATTGTTCACTTTACAAGACCGTGGTCGTCTATTTGCTGAACCACAGTTAGAAGTTTATGAAGGTATGATCGTGGGTATGAACTCTCGTTCAGACGACATGACTGTGAACCCAACCAAAGCGAAACAGTTAACTAACATGCGCGCATCTGGTACAGATGAAGCGTTAACGTTAACACCTGCAATTAAATTCACGCTTGAACAAGCATTAGAATTTATTGAAGATGACGAATTAGTTGAAGTAACACCTAAATCAGTTCGTATTCGTAAAAAATTCTTAACTGAAAATGAACGTAAACGTGCTTCACGTGGCTAAGCGTTCAAACTGGAAATAATTTAATTTCTAGAAAAAAAACCGCAATTTTTTAATAAATTGCGGTTTTTTTATATAAATGTAAAAGGATATTGGTTTTTAATAAAAAGCGAGTAAATTAGGCGGAAATATATGTTGAAACATAATGTATACTTCGTCACATAAAAAATACGCAAAATCGGCGTGGAGTTAAAGTATGAGTATTCTTTCAGAGTTCAGAGAATTTGCCATTAAAGGCAATATGATGGATTTGGCAATTGGTGTCATCATTGGTGGTGCTTTCAATAAAATTATCGACTCATTAGTGAAAGACGTGATTATGCCTTTAATCACAGTGATTACAGGTGGTGGTGTTGATTTTACTCAAAAATTTGTCGTACTTGGCGATAACCCAAATAACCTTTCATCATTGGATGAATTGACTAAAGCTGGGATTAACGTACTAACCTATGGTAATTTCATCACAATTGTATTGAACTTTCTGATCTTAATGTGGGTGGTTTTCTTGTTGGTTAAATTCCTCAATAAAATCCGTAAACCTGCTGAAGAAGCTCCAGCTGCTACACCAGAAGATATTGCATTACTGCGTGAAATTCGTGATGAATTAAAGAAACGCCCTGAAGCTTAATCTTCATCAAATTGATTCAAATTACAGTATTTTAATATGTCTAAAGCCTGATAAAGCTATTAAATCATTGTAAAAGAGTTGAATGAAACGGTACGATCAAGTACCGTTTTTTATGCAAGCAAGAAAATAGAGATGGGGCTGATGAAAAAAAACATAGGGATTATGGCAATACTTATCAGTTTGTATGCATGTTCAGAGCATCCAAAAGAGCAGCAATCTGCTGATACTCCAACATCTACGCAAACGGACCAAAGCCGACCTGCTAGTGGTTTAACTTTTAATGAAATGCCAAATGAAGATACCCGCTACGTCACTATAGAAACCGACTCGGTAGATGAAAATGAAACATTACTGTTGGCCCTACAAACACGTTTATTAAAAGCCAATTTTGAGTTTATAGAAAAAGACAGTGGTAGCTCTTGGTCTGAAAATGATTGTTCTCTGAATAAAGTGATTCAAGTAAAAGGTGAGGGCATCCGCTCTTATAAGGCAATCAGTAAAGTTAAGTTAGGCGATGAAAAACAATATCGCCCAGATTTTGTTTTGCTGGTTTTTGCTTTTAAGGATGAACAGCTTGCTGAACAAAGCTTTCAAATGCTTAAGTCTGCTGTCTATTCAGCAGGAGGGTACTGTAATGGTAAATCTCCTGAAACCATCGTTAGAAATGGCAATGAAATATTTTACTTTACCACTCGGGAGGAAGCATTTAGATCATATATTGATGATTATGCGAAGTTTATCCATGAATTTAAACCTGAGCAAATTGATTCAAAAATATAGGAGGGTTTGAATTAACGAGAACAGCTCAGATTTTTATTGTTTTGTTGTCTTAATAAACAATAAGGTTTAAAGCAAATATTAACATCCTTGTCATTGCGCTACGTGATAGACACACTTTGAAAGCCTGAATGATCGAAAAGCTAAAGTATTTTAATTTAGCTTCAGTAATGATAGTTGTTGGTATGACTCTAATTTGAGCGTCACCGAATAGGGAGAGATCCTTTCAACTTCATACCAAGAATGTAAATCTTTAAACTAAAAATCCATGCGAAATTTAATTTCAACCAAGTGAAAGCCAAATTGGCTTTTTACTGGACCATGAAGTACACGTTCAGCAGCGGTAAATACCAGTTTATCAATCACAGGAACAAGCTGTCCTTTTTTTACTTCACCCAGTTCACCACCACGTTTTGCTGAATTACATGTGGAATGCTGTTTAGCCACTTTGGCAAAATCAGCGCCATCATGGATCTTCTTCTTAAGTTGTTCAGCCAAGTCCTTATCTTTGACGAGAATATGTCGAACGATTGCAGTTTTCATTTACTTTTTCCTCGTGGTTTTTGTGGGATGCTCTTCGCGATCTTTAATGGCTGGCATTGTGGGCAAAACACACTGGCTCTTTGTCCTAACTTTAGATTTTCTAAAGTGGTTTCACAGTTAATACACATCTCACCCGCACGACCATAAGCCAATAAGGTCTGCTGAAAGTAGCCATTCTCACCCATGGCGTTGCTATAGTCTCTTAAGGTTGAACCACCCAAATCAATCGCTTGCTTTAAAATACGTTTAATTTCGATAACCAATTTTTGAATTTGTGCTTTCGTCAAACTCGAAGCAGGCTGTGCCGGATGAATCCCTAAATTAAATAAGCTTTCGGTTGCATAAATATTGCCTACACCCACAACAATATGATTATCCATGATTGCAACTTTTGTGCCGACATTTTTATTTTTAAACTTTTCTGCTAAATATTCGGCATGAAATTCATCACTCAATGGTTCAGGCCCTAAAGTATCAATCAATTTTGTTTGACTTTCCTCATTCAGCCAAATGATACAACCAAAACGTCGAGGATCATGATAGCGCAGCTGTGTGTCTTCAAACTGAATGATCAGATGGTCATGCTTTCTAAGTGCTTCATGTTCATCACAGATTCTAAAACTACCTGACATACCCAAATGCCATAACATGCTATGGGTTTCAAACTCTGCCAAAATGTATTTTGAACGACGCGTTAAGCGAACGAGTTTTTGACCTTGAAGTTGTTGAATATCTTCGGGTATAGGCCAGCGTAACCGTGACTCACGCACTTGAACATGAAGAACTTTCTGGTCGATCAGGGGGAGTAAACTGGCTTTTGTTGTTTCAACTTCTGGTAATTCAGGCATGCACTTGTCACATTGGTGTGAGGACTGAATATTGTATGCAAGAATTGCATTGCGTTAAAGGGCGGTTGCGTTGAGCCTACGACTTTAGGTTAAAATTATGGATATGATCGTTGAATAAGATTGAATTATTGTTTTTAAGTGATTGTTATTTAAAATAAAGTTTATTAATAAAATAAAGTTTTCCAATTGATAAAAAATATCTGATAGTTATATGTAAAAAAATGTGTAAATTTCTAGTGAATTGTTTACTGAAATAATTCTTTTTATCTCGATATTTCAGGAAAAATAGTCATTTTAAAGCTGGAACTTTCTATTAAATTTAGACGGCTAAAGTGATTGAGTGTTGACTGGTTTATCTTTATTCGTTTTGTTCCTGATTAGGCTTTCCCATGAAAAAAATTGCTTATCCTTTATTGGCAATCTCTGCATGTAGCATGATGTCTTTTGCATCAGCTGAAGATGCGTTTAATTTACACGGTTCAACCATGACGGGTGATTGGAATGGGAGTCGGACTGAACTTGCAGAAAAGGGAATCAAATTTGATGGCACCATTGCCATGGACAGTTCATATCTCGCTGATGGTGGTTATGATGCGCACCAAGCGCCAACATTTGCGACACAATTCGGACTGGGTACAACCTTGGATATGGGGAAACTGGCGGGTTGGAATGATGTGACTATTCGTGCTTTAGTTACAGCACGTCAAGGTGAAAGTACTTCACTCAGAGGCATTCAAGCACCAGATGCACCACAATGGGCAAACTCGCAAGCCAATTGGGGACGTGGTAATTCAGGGAGCCGTCTCAGCGAATTATATATAGAAAAGAATTTTAAGGATCAAGGACTAAGCTTGCGTTTAGGTCGTATGGGTTTAGGTACTGAATTCAATACCATGGCTTGTGATTTCCAAGGCAATGCATTTTGTGCAGCACAGATGGGGAAATGGCAAGGTAAGCTTTGGTATAACACACCAGTCTCACAATGGGGCGCACGCTTAAAATATCACATCAATCCTGAACTATTTGCACAAGTGGGGGTGTTTGAATACAACCCTGATAATGCTTTAGAGCGTCAAGGCTGGAATTTGGATACAAAGCATGCCGATGGTGTCAATATTCTTTCTGAAGTGGTGTGGTCACCTAAGCAGGGTGTGAATAATTTACCAGGCAGTTATCGTATTGGTACGCTTTACAATACTGCTGATGAGGCTAAAAATCAGTACGATGTTGCTTATAAAGCAGGAACTAAGGCTGAAGATCGAACATATGGCGGTTGGATTGCATTTGAACAGCAATTGACTTCAACTGGAGAGGGGAAACGTGGTTTACACAGTTTTGGTAATTTCACCATTCATGATCGTACGACGACAGCCGTAAATGATTCACAGCAACTTGGCCTAAAATACTATGGTCTGTTTGATGCTCAACCAAACGATATTCTTGGTTTGGCGGTAAATCGGGTACATTTGAATGATCGGTATACTAATTATGTGAATAGTGCTCGCTTAGGAACAAATTTAAGACAGTTGAATGAAGATGCAGAGTATAATGTTGAGTTGAATTACTCATATTACCCTGCCAAATGGTTCATGCTTCGTCCTTTAGTGCAGTATGTGGTACATCCTGGTGCAACCAATCAGGTGGACAATGCGTTTGTCGTTGGCTTGGGGTCTAAAATTATTTTTTAATACCACCCGAGGACACCTTTATGCAAAGAGTGAAACATCTAAAAATTAATACAACACTACTTTGCTTAACGGTATGTATCACACAGAGTTTATATGCTGAAGTGGAATCTCAAGATTCCATTCAGCAAGATTCTACTCAGCAACTTCCAACCATCAAAATTGAAGCAACACGTTCAGATACCAGCATATTAAACACCCCAGCATCGGTATATAGAGTCGATCAACAACAAAGTCAAAATAATATTGGGGTAAACCTCACTGAAACACTCAAAGGTATTCCGGGTTTACAGCTCAATAATCGTGAAAATTATGCCCAAGACTTACAACTGTCTATGCGCGGATTTGGCGCACGTTCAACTTTTGGGGTCCGTGGAATTCGTCTTTATGTCGATGGGATTCCTGCGACGATGCCAGACGGACAAGGCCAAACTTCAAATATTGATTTAACGAGCTTAGATCATATTGAAGTGCTTGGTGGGCCCTTTTCATCACTGTATGGAAACTCCTCTGGGGGGACTGTTCTCACCACGACCAAAGAAGGAACAGGGCGTGATTCGGTCGAGTTAGGATATTCAGGTGGCAGTAATAATAAAGGCCGCGCTGACATCACCTTACAAGGTGGTGCAGATAAGGCCAATGAACCGAGCTATGTGATCAGTTCTTCTTATTTTGATACCGATGGTTATCGTGACCACAGTGCCGCAAGAAAAGTGTTGAGCAATGCCAAACTCACGTGGGACTTAGATGATGGTTCTAAGATCAATTGGCTGATCAATCATGTAGATATTTCCGCTGATGATCCACAAGGTTTGACTCGTGAGCAATGGAAGCAAAATCCTAAACAGGTTAATGACAGTAAAAATATCTATGATGTTCGTAAAGATATTAACCAAACACAGACAGGTATCAATTGGACTAAGCCCCTGAATGATCAACAAGAGCTTTATAGTATGGCTTATATTGGTCATCGTGAAGTGACTCAATACCAGTCTATTCCAAGTTCTGCTCAAAAGAATCCACGTCATGCAGGTGGAGTGATTGATTTCGAACGAGATTTTTATGGTGCTGATTTACGTTGGACTGGCAAAGACTTATTACCGAATACACGGATCAGTGCAGGCTTGGCTTATGATGCGATGAATGAAGATCGTCAAGGGTATGAGAATTTTAATGCCAAGGGCGAATATGGGGTAAAAGGCAACTTACGCCGTGATGAACGAAATACTTTATGGAGTTTAGATCCATATTTACAGGCAGCTTGGCAATTTTTGCCGACTGTACGTCTAGATACAGGGTTACGCTATAGCAATGTCCATTATGAGTCGAAAGATCACTACATCATTGGTTTGAATGGCGATGACAGCGGTCAAACCGATTATCAAAAACTGCTCCCATCAGCTGCCTTTACTTGGGAAGTTACTCCAGACCTTAGTACTTATATCAGTTATGCCAAAGGCTTTGAAACACCAACCTTTACCGAAATGGCCTATCCAACAGAAGGAACGGCAGGGATTAACTTTGCGCTTAAACCTTCAACCAGTGATAACTATGAACTTGGTTTAAAAGCACAAAATCGTCTAGGTAATTTTACCGCCGCAGTTTTCCAAAGTAATACTCAAGATGACATCGTTTCTGCGGGAACACTCAATGGACGTGCAACCTATCAAAATGCAGATAAAACACTACGCCAAGGAGTAGAGCTGTCTTGGAATAAAAAGTTGTGGAAAAATTTAACGGCTCAAGCCAGTTATAGTTTCCTTGATGCAACATTTGATGCAGACATTCCCAACACAGATCCTAAAAAAGTTATCCAAAGTGGCAATTACATTCCCGGAATTGCAAAAAACCAAGCCTTTGTATCTTTCGGCTGGTTGCCTGAGCAGGGCTTTAATGCAGGTGTCGATGTTCGATATATGGATAAAATCTATGTAGACGATCTCAATACAGATACTGCACCAAGTTATACAGTAACCAGTATGAATGTCGGTTATATCTGGAAAAACAACGATTGGAAAGTGCGTAGTTTTGCTCGAGTTGATAATTTATTCGATAAAAATTACGTCGGTTCAGTCATTGTGAATGATGGTAATAGTCGATTCTTTGAACCTGCTGATGGTATTAACTGGAGTGCAGGACTCAGTGTCACCAAACAGTTCTAATTCATTGGGAAAATAATTTATGTCTGCTCAACCAAAGTTATTTGAATCTATTCAATTTGGTTCACTCTCACTCAGCAATAAAATTATTATTGCGCCAATGTGTCAATATTCGGCAACAGATCAAGGTGAAGTGACCTATTGGCATGAACAGCAATGGGCAAATTACGCTTTGTCAGGTGCGAGCTTATGTATTATTGAAGCAACAGCGGTTCAAGCCGAAGGGCGGATCAGTTATGCCGATGTAGGACTTTGGAATGATACGCAACGGGATCAAATCAAAGCTTTACTCAATAAGGTAAAAAGTATTGCTCCAACACCTTTTGCTATTCAGCTTGCGCATGCAGGCCGTAAAGCTTCGACTGAAAAGCCTTGGTTGGTCAAGCAGGGGAAAGGTCAGATTGCGCCAGATCATGAACATGGATGGCAAACTGTATCAGCCAGTGATATTGCTTTTAGCCCGAATGATATTGCCCCGCATGAATTAACCATTGATGAAATTAAAATAATTATTCAAGACTTTGCGCAAGCGGCGATTCGTGCTGTAGACGCTGGTTTTTCACTGATTGAAATTCATGCAGCGCATGGATATTTACTGCATCAATTTATGTCGCCGTTATCTAATCACCGAACTGATGAATATGGTGGAAGTTTTGAAAATCGTATTCGTTTTACACTAGAAGTTTTTCAAGCCATTCGAGCAGTTGTACCAACTGACTACCCTGTAGGTGTACGTATTTCTGCAACTGACTGGATGGATGCAGAAAATAGCTGGAATGTTGAATCAAGTATTGGCTTATCAAAAGCTTTAGCGCAACTTGGTGCTGTTTATATCCATGTATCCTCTGCGGGATTACATATTCAACAAGATATTAAAGTGGGTGCAAATTACCAAGTGCCTTTTGCAAATGCGATTAAAAAACAGGTGAATATTCCTGTAATTGCAGTAGGCTTAATTACCGAAGCTGAGCAAGCTGAACAGATCCTTCAACAAGGCGAAGCAGATGCAATTGCATTGGCAAGAGCGATTTTATATGACCCACGCTGGCCTTGGCATGCTGCAGCAAAATTGGGTGCGAAAATCTCGATTGCACCACAATATTTACGTTGTCAGCCGCATGGAATCAAAGATTTGTTCTCAGCATATTGATGGCATAACAGTTTTGATTCACTCATTATTCTTTAAACGTATTTAAACTGAATAAAGATATATTCTAGGATATATCTTTATTTGTATGATCTGGAAAAGGAACGGCTTGAATGATTTTTTCGGTAATTTTTCCAGTATTTTTCCTGCTATTTTTGGGTTTTATATCTGTCAAAATCCAATTGATCTCTAAAGAGCAAATTACTGCAATTGGTGCTTTTGTAATCAAAATTGCATTGCCTGCTTTATTACTTCATGCACTGGCTGCAAAAGATTTACATGAGATTTGGTATCCTGCTTATTTCTTTGTTTATGCAGGCGTCACTTTTAGTCTATTTATTTTGGCCTTTATTTTAGGGCAAAAGCTTTTTAACAACCATTTTACCCATGCTTCTGTATTTTCACTAGGCGCATCAATGTCCAATACCGGGTTACTGGGCGCAGCAATTTTGACTTTGCTGATGGGTAGTGAAGCCATGATTTATATTTCACTGATTGTGATCATTGAAAGCGTATTTCTTGTACCGCTGATGTTAACCTTGGCAGAAATAGGGCGACAAAGACAAGCCAATTTAGCCGCTATTTTAAAAACAACATTTCTGACTTTATTAAAAAACCCATTGTTCTTGTCAGTGATGATTGGCATGAGCTGTGCGATCTTCGAAATTCAAATTCCACATGTATTAGACCAAGTATTTGCCTTGTTAGGTCAGACTGCCTCACCTTTAGCGTTATTTATTATTGGTGGTGGGATGGTTGGGATTACGATTCAATCACTTAATCTGCAAACTATTTATTTGGTGGTTTCTAAAAATATCTGTATGCCGATATTGGTTTATTTAGGCTTGACTCATTTAACCGATTTGGATCAAAAGATGATTTATGCAGGTACCTTGATTGCGGCTTTGCCTATGCCTTCTATATTTGGAATTTTTGGGCAAGTCTATGGTTTAAATGAAAAAGCACTGACACCATTGATGATTAGTACTTTATTGAGTTTTATTGTGGTGAGTGTTTTGATTGGTGTTTGGTGGTAAAAAAATACTCTCTTGCGAGAGTATTTTTTTAAGAGCTGCTTATTTTTTTGCTGGTGCTGCTGGAGCAGGTGTTTTGCCTTTTTCAGCAATCAGTTTGTTTACAACATCCAAAGACTCTTTTGCCTTAGGCACATTATTTTTAGCAAGTTCTGAGAAAATCTTTTGTGCTTCTGGTAGATTTTGATCAATGATATTGCCATTGGTCAGCATATTTCCGACAGCCATTAATGCTGGGATATATCCCTTTTTAGCTAAATCTTGGATTGATTTTAAACCTTGATTAACTGCTGCTGCATTCTTCTTCTTTAAACCATCAGTGATGTCATACAGCGCTTTCGCATGAATTGCAGGTGCAAAATCTTTTTTGACTAAAGGATCAAGTTTTTGTAAGCCAAGCTTGTCAGATGCGGGTGTGCCTTCAGCAAATAATAAAACCGCAAGTTCCACTGTAGCATCATCAAATCCTTGAGCAGAGGACTTTTCTAAGTATTCACGAACTTTCTTTTCGTCTTTGGCTAAGCCCAATTGACCTACCGCATAGCTTTGCGCCAAGACATAACTTGCAACAGGATAGCCTTTTGCTGAAGCATCTTGATAATATTTCAAAGCTTTCTTATCGTCTTTGGTTGTGCCTTGTCCCGTTTGGGTTAAATAACCTAAGTTATATAAGGCTTGCGCATTGCCAGCTTTTGCAAGACGTTCAAGTTCTTGATACGCCGCAGGATAGTTTTTTGCTTGAATCAGCTCTTGTGCTTTGACAAATGCAGGGTCAACGTTACTTTTAGCTGTATCTGCTGCAAATGCAGAAATACATGAAAAGCTGAGTAGTGTAGCGAATAGAATCTTTTTCATTTTGACGATATACCTTGTTTTAATTTCAACATAATTCCATTTATGGTGTGAGAACATTGTTGAGGACGTTTTTATCATAATTTGAAAATTATAAATGTAAACATGCCTATTGTATAAGTTAGTGTATTTAAATTTTAATTTATTTATAAATAAGAAAGAATTAAGGATATTTTAACAACATTAAAGCCTAGAGAAATTTTTTATTCTCTAGGCTGTGGGCTGTTATTTTACTGCTTTGAGGAGTAATTCAATTTCGCCTGCTTCACGTGCGCCTGAAATACGGGTGCCATCTTGTAAGAAGAATGTCGGTGTACCATCGACTTCGAGTGATTTTGCTAAAGCAATATTTTTCTCAATTGGGGTCGTACATGACTTGTTTGAAGTCGGTTGTTTCTTATCAATTAAATAGTCTTCCCACGCTTGGTACTGGTTTTTAGAGCACCAGATTTGCTGTGAAATACTTTCAGCATTTGGATGTAAACGGGTAATTGGGTATAAAAATAAGTAAACGGTTAAGTTGTCGATATTTTTTAATTCTTTTTCAAGATGTTGGCAATATGGACAGTCAGGATCACTAAATACGTAGATTACACGTTCACCTTTACCTTTGACATGCTTAATGGCTTGTTTCAAAGGTAATGATTTTACATCAATACTTTTTAGCGCTTGCATACGTTCTTCAGTCAGATTTTTTTGTTCTTTAAGATCAATTAAATTGCCAACAAAGAAATATTTTGCTTCTTCATTGGTATAAACAATACGTCCACCCATATAGACTTCATAAACATCTTTAATTGGTGAGTTTTGTACCGATTTCACCTGAATCTCAGGATATTTGGTTTTTAAGTTTTGCTGCAAAGTTTGAATATCTGCATGTGCAGAAGAAAAGGTAAAAAGACCCAAAGTCAGAAGAGATAACCAGATTTTCATGTTAAAGCTCAAAATAATAATGTGGATATTGTGCACTCAATAATGATCAAAAATATATTGAGATCATGTAATTGCCAATGCGATATTCAGTTGATACCACGTTTAATTTCGTATTGTATTCTGGATACCATGGCGTGTTAACTCATTTCTGAGTTGTTGGATATATTGATTTAATTCTACTTGTGAGTCACTCCGTAAACGTAATTGCGTACTAAAATTAAAGATTCTGCTGCGTTTTCCATTGCGCTGTAAAATTTGAAAGTGTCCAAGATAACCACCATTCGCTGTTGTCCTATGGGCACTAAATTCAACGCATGTGATCTGATCTAAAGGGTAAGAGGTCATCATCAAATTACTGACGATCAGTTTATGATTGCGTATATAAAATGGGGCAAAACTTAAATTAAACCGTTTAAATATCCACATCAGCATACTCAAAAAAGCTACGAAAATGATCGGAACAAACAAGCCCCAATATTTGTCTGAGCGGTTAGTTGTCTCTACTTCGAGTAATTCTACATGTTTGGCTTCAACCATTTTTTGCTCTTCAATCCATTGTCGAATATCGTCAGTGCGTGGTTGAGTTCTCAGTAAATTTTGAATCGTTTGTGGGTCGCGAATATGATAAATCGTGGCCTTAACCAGTTGGCTATTTCCTAACTGATCAAAATAGTAAAACGCATTGCCATTTTTCCATACACTGCCATAGTTGTAATTTACATCCCCAAGTTTTTGCCATGAGGAATGAAGTTGTTCAGCTAATTTTAGAATATGGGTGGATTTGGAAGAGGCTGATCCTTTATTGCTGCGATATTCACTGGCTTGTAGATAGAGAAGCTGTGTGCCATCAGAAAAAATCAGCGGTGCGATTTCTTTAAATGCTTTGCCTAAAAATGGACTATCACCTGCGCGACGCATTTTTTTCTTATTCAGATCAAAATAATAAATCCCTGTGTCGTTGTAAAACAAAGCATGGTTAATGTGAGCGCCATGTTCGCTTAAGAGATGATAAGGCGCGTATTGCGGATCAAAGGCAAATTCGTTGACATAGACCATACCATCGACAGGATTGAGCAAATAATATTGGTTATTTAAACCGTCTATTTCAATACTATAAAGCTTTCCATTGTCTTTTAAATCGAGCAGGGTGTTGTTGTAAAAGACATTTTTTCCATCCGCTCGATAGGCATAGTTATGTTCACCTAAGACAAGTTTGAGTTGGTCTGGATTGGCTCCTGAAAGTAATTTCCCTTGAAAATAGGTGAATGTCTCATTACTTGCCGTATCATTTTCGGAATTAACACGATAAGGCCAGTTGCCTCGTTCAAGTTTAAAATAGGGGTAGAGATAGCTTTGTGGTTTTGAGCCTAGGGCAAAATTTTGTTGTATGATTTGCCAAACTTCTCGAAGCGCACCTAAATCCTTATTTCGTTCGGTGGAGGGGGAGCAATACCAAGTGTCTTTTCCAGCAGTAAAATAACCATCCCCAATAGTTTTCACTTGTTGAGGTTGCACACCTTTTAGAATGATATTGCCACAATAGACATGCAGATTATCTGCACCAAGTTGTCGGTATTGGTAATTATCATTGGGTAAATAAAAACTTTGAACATCTGCTTCTGGGATCAAATAATCACCATTGCTGGGTACAGCGGCATAGATTTGGTTGTTATATTTTTCAAATATCCCAAGTTTTTCTGTAGTCGCCGTAAAAGGAATCTCATCTGAATTTGAGTCAGAAAATCTAAATATAAAACTAAAGCTGAATAGAAACGCGCATATCACCAAGATAAGCGTATAGGTTTTAAGGATAGAAAATACTTTTAGTGGATTCTGCATCATTTATTTTATTGTTAAATATTGATTGGATTGAGCTATGGCAATTTAAGGTTATTTTGTCATCATTTTAGTGATGAATTGTTCGTGTTGATTGATGACAAGGTCTTTATCATTTAAGGAAAATAGGGTTGCATGGACTCTGTTAAAATTTCAATTAATTCTTCATCCATATAGTGATAATCGTCTGGAATATCCAATACCATGACTTTTTTATGTTGTAACTGGTTGGGGAATTTCTCTTTGATATTTTGTTTATGTTTTTGCTCCATGACAAAAATCATATCTGCCCATGCAATATCTTTGGCAGAAATACGATGTTTGGCGTGTTTACTTGTGCCAGCGGAACGGGTGGAAATACCATAGCCCACTGCAAAGACACGCTCGGCAGTGGGGCTACGCCATTGGTTACGACTACAAATAAAAAGGCTGTTCAATCAGCAGTCTTCCAAAAATCATATTGTGCTTGTTTTCGTCTTTTGGCAGAAGAAATACGTGGATATTCAATTCTTAATTGTTTCGAGCGAGATCTTTTTAATGATCTGTTCCAAAGTAATTTCCAGTCTTTTTCTGGTTTCCAAAGGCTTGAAGTATGTCTGCAATCTCGACCACGGTGTAAATAATTTACCTTACGTCTCCAAGCGCGATTGCGGTTTATTTCATTTTCAAAATATTGTTGTGTAATGTCCATAGATAAAACTCATGAGTTGATCGGGTTCAGCAGCCGCGATAACACATGATTGGGCTATTTTATAAGTATTTATCGGGGTAAACAAGCCGAATGATTTTGATAATGTTTATTTAGGGCCATTTTAAAGGCAATGAAAAGGGTATAATTCTGGCTAAATAGAACGTGTGAGTAGACGATGTTTATTAAAGGCATTAGACGTAATTATGACAAAGTCAGCCAAGATGACAGTATTGCAGATGAAGATAAGATAGATGCCTTGTTGATCAAACTGGGTGGTGAGTTTCTTGTCAGTAAGGATGACCGTGTTTATATTTTTGAAAAAGATGGTCAAACGGCCAAGTTTGATGCAAAACATGCACGGGCATTTCACTTTAAAGATTATTTGTGTAAAGACATGAATAAATTATTTCATGGGTTTTGATACTCCTTGAAAATTAGTGAACTGTTCAATTGGGCTATAAAAATGCTTTAAGCACTTGGATTAGCCCTCTATCGATGTATTGATGGTGGTTAGGGCTTTCTAAAGTAATAACTTTTGATGTTGTCATTGTTTATTTTTTTAAGTTTGGTTTTTTGATGCACTGTGTGCCGTAGAATGAGAGTGAATGCATTAATCCACTATAACAATACTTTCGGTGTTTGGCTAAAAACAATATAAAACAATGGTTTGTATCTAGATGGTTCTTGTGTTTTTCTAACAAAATTATTTGACTATATACTCGTGCTTCAAGTTATATAATATAAAAAAGAAGGCTGTTTTTCCTAAGATTAATCGAGACGTATCTATGATTAAAGTACTGTCAATCTTATTCATAAGTTTAGTTTGTTCAATGGGGATTTTAGCCCAACAGCCAAATCTTGTGCCTCATCAGGTAAACTTAAAAAATGGGAAACGCTTTTCTTTAAATCTTCCCGCAAATTACGAAATTATTCCAGCGGCTGAGGGCTTAAAGCGAGTTCGTTTTTTTAGTAAAGCTCCCGATGGCAGAATGTTTGTAACAGATATGCACGATTTGACTGATAATAAAAAAGGCATTGTTTATATTTTGGATGAATGGAACCCTGAAACAGGAAAGTTTGGCAAAATTATTCCTTATATGACGGGGTTGAAGAACCCTAATTCAGTTCAATTTTATACAGATTCTTCCGGGCAAGATTGGTTGTATTTAGCGGAAACCAATCAACTGACCCGAAGAAAATTTACCAAAGGTGAAATTAAACCAACCGATAAAGCCGAAGTTTTAGTGACTTTTCCTGACTATGGTTTAAGTTATAAATATGGTGGTTGGCATCTAACGCGAACAATTGCTGTGGGTGGGAACGGGAAAATTTACGTTTCTGTCGGCTCAAGTTGCAATGCTTGTACCGAGAAAGAAAAAGTTCGGGCAACAGTATTAGAAATGAATCCCGATGGTTCGCAACAAAAGATTTTTGCTACAGGTTTACGCAACGCAGTCGGTTTGAAATGGGTTGGTAATTTTTTATTTGCCACCAATCAAGGTGTGGATCATTTGGGTAAAAATAAGCCTGATGAAACTTTTTATGCACTCAAACGTGATGCAGATTATGGTTGGGCTTCATGTTATTCGTCGAATGGTAAAATTTTGGCAGATCCAAAATTTAAACGTCCGTCAGGTTGCAAAAATGTATTGCCTCCTTATGCCTATTTCCCTGCGCATTCATCTGCACTTGGTTTTGACTATTTTGATCATCCCAATACAGACGACACCATCAAAAATTCTTTTTTAGTTGCTTTACATGGTTCTACCGATGCCACAATTGGTCATGGCTATAAAATTGTGATTATGCGTAAAGGGCAAAAACTACAGACGTTTATGGATGGTTTTTTAGTGGGCAAAAATGTCTATGGTCGCCCTTGTGATATTTATCGAGTAGATGAAAATTCATTTTATTTCTCTGATGATAAGAGTGGTGTGATTTATTATGTTCGGCAAAAAGCGTCTTCCTAAATTTTCAACTTTTCTAAAAATTTAGGAGTTAGTAAAAAGAGCATGGCTGGGGATACAAAATTCAGGTGAAAGTAAAAATATAAATTGTCGATAAATCTTTGGAAGCAGTACTAGATCAGAAAGTATTCATCTATGAAAATGAAGCTAAAAAATTGTTATTGTTAAATTTGTTGTAATTGACTTAATCATTTAATTCTCTAAATAAACCTACAAGGTTGTAGGTTTATTATTGTAGACAATTTTGAGAAATTATTGCGGTCTCGCCACATCACCACTTAAGCTTTCAGGTAATGCTAAAACAGTCACATCTAACTCTTCTAAAGCATCAGGACGGGCAACCACAAGCGCAATATAACCATTTTCAAATGCGGCACTGTTTACTACTTGAACACCTTTATTCAATTGTTCAGCTTGAGCAGGGGCAGGACCTGTACCTTGAATGACATGTAACCAGGCTTTTGGTTTTGCCTTAAACCAGAGGCGTGCAATTACTTCCTGACCAAGGTAACAGCCTTTGTCATAATTGATTCCTTCACGTTGGTGTAAGCGTAATTCTTGTGGTTGAAATACATGTTCAATTGCTTGATTTATATAAGCCTGACCAGTTTGAATTGCAGCAATTTCCCATACTGAAATATCGGTTTCTGTAGCAGAAAAATCTGTCGTTGAGCCGTTCAATGTTGGAAAAACTTGTCCAGTTTCTTCAAGCTTCATTTTAGAAAAAGCGCCGTATTTTTTAATATGTTTGGCAAATTCTTCGGCTTGATCTTGAGTAGTAACAATCTCTAAATGTTCAGGATTAATTTTTTTAAGCCATAAGCCAAAATGGATACGACCTTTAAGATCACAAATCGCAGTGTATTGGGTGATATTTTCAGCCAAAGCTTCAACGTTTACAGTCACTTGACCTTGTAGAAATTTGATTGCATCAACACCAATCAAGGTAAATGAGGAGAAAGCTAGATCGCTCATGAATTGCTCGCTTATCTTAAATCTAATACTAAAGAATTAATCTTATTTTCCGCTATTTTTCAAAAAAAAGCAGATTTAGTGCAAATATTTTAATGAAGTTGTTACTAAATATTTCCAAAACCCCTATTTTTATATCTAAGCTTATGAAATATAAACGATTTGGGAAATGGGTTTTCGACAGTGTACTATGCCAATCATTAGACACGCAGTACAAAATGATGCAAGAGGCACAAAACTAATGAATAACAACTATCGTAAACCACTGCAAGGTACCCAGCTCGAATACTTCGATGTGCGTCAAGCCGTAGAAGATATCCAGCAAGGCGCATATGCAAAACTTCCATACACATCAAAAGTATTGGCTGAACAGCTGGTACGCCGTTGTGATCCAGCCATTCTCGAACAGTCTTTAAAAGAACTGATTAACCGTAAACAAGACCATGATTTCCCTTGGTATCCAGCACGTGTGGTATGTCACGACATCCTAGGACAAACAGCATTAGTCGACCTTGCAGGTTTGCGTGATGCGATTGCAGACCAAGGCGGTGACCCTGCTAAAGTTAATCCTGTTGTACCAACGCAGTTGATCGTTGACCACTCTCTAGCAGTGGAATACGGTGGCTTTGACCCAGATGCATTTGAAAAAAACCGTGCAGTAGAAGACCGTCGTAATGAAGATCGTTTTCACTTTATTGAATGGACCAAAACAGCATTTGAAAATGTTGATGTGATCCCAGCAGGCAACGGCATCATGCACCAAATCAACTTGGAGAAAATGTCTCCAGTGATTCAAAATCGTGAAGGTGTTGCATTTCCAGATACTTGTGTCGGTACCGATTCACATACGCCACATACAGATGCATTGGGTGTAATTTCTATTGGTGTTGGTGGTTTGGAAGCTGAAAATGTCATGCTGGGTCGTGCATCTTGGATGCGTCTTCCAGACATAATCGGTGTGGAATTGGTGGGACAGCGTAAAGCTGGTATCACGGCAACAGATATCGTTTTAGCGCTGACAGAATTCTTGCGTAAAGAACGTGTAGTGGGTGCATATTTAGAATTCTTTGGTGAAGGCGCGGACAGTATGTCTGTGGGTGATCGCGCAACGATTTCCAATATGACTCCAGAATATGGCGCAACTGCGGCAATGTTCTATATCGACCAGAACACCATTGATTATTTAACCTTGACTGGTCGTGAATCAGACCAAATCAAATTGGTAGAAAGTTATGCCAAAGAAACTGGTCTTTGGGCATCAGATATGCAACAAGCAGAATACCCTCGGGTACTTCGTTTCGATCTTTCAACCGTAACACGTAATATTGCAGGTCCATCAAACCCACATGCACGTGTATCAACAGCAGATTTAAAAGAGAAAGGCATTGCAGGTGTAGTTGAAAACCGTACTGATGGTTTAATGCCTGATGGTGCAATCATTATTGCTGCGATTACCTCTTGTACCAATACCTCTAACCCTCGTAATACAGTTGCCGCGGGGTTGTTGGCACGTAAAGCAAATGAATTGGGCTTAGTACGTAAACCTTGGGTGAAATCATCATTTGCACCAGGTTCTAAAGCTGCTGCACTTTACCTTGAAGAAGCTGGCGTACTCGAAGATTTAGAAAAGCTTGGTTTTGGTATCGTGGCCTATGCATGTACGACGTGTAACGGTATGTCTGGTGCTTTAGATCCAAAGATTCAGCAAGAAATAATTGACCGTGATTTGTATGCCACTGCGGTACTTTCAGGTAACCGTAACTTTGATGGTCGTATCCATCCTTATGCAAAACAAGCATTTTTGGCTTCACCGCCATTGGTGGTGGCTTATGCAATTGCGGGCACAATTCGTTTTGATATTGAAACGGATTCATTGGGCAATGACAAAGATGGTAATCCAGTTTACCTAAAAGATGTTTGGCCATCGGATGCTGAAATTGATGCGTTGGTTAAACAATCTGTAAAACCTGAACAGTTCCGTAAAGTATATATCCCGATGTTTGATTTGGGTGTGACGGAAAAATCAGAAAGCCCATTATACGATTGGCGCCCGCAAAGTACTTATATCCGCCGTCCGCCGTATTGGGAAGGGGCTTTGGCTGCACCACGTACATTGTCAAATATGCGTCCACTAGCGATCTTGCCTGACAACATTACCACGGATCATTTATCACCATCGAATGCAATTATGATGGATTCGGCAGCAGGCGAATATCTGCATAAAATGGGTGTTCCTGAAGAAGACTTTAACTCGTATGCAACGCATCGTGGTGACCATTTGACCGCGCAACGTGCAACTTTTGCCAATCCAAAACTGTTTAATGAAATGGTGGTTCGTTCAGACGGTACCATCAAACAAGGTTCTAAAGCGCGTGTTGAGCCAGAAGGCGAAGTGATGCGTATGTGGGAAGCGATTGAGATTTATATGAATCGTAAGCAACCACTAATCATCATTGCGGGTAAGGATTATGGTCAAGGCTCTAGCCGTGACTGGGCTGCGAAAGGTGTTCGTCTTGCTGGGGTTGAAGCGATTGTGGCAGAAGGCTTTGAGCGTATCCACCGTACTAACCTTGTTGGTATGGGTGTTTTACCACTTGAGTTTAAAGCGGGTACTGACCGTAAAACCTTAAAGCTTGATGGTACTGAGCTGTATAGCGTGATTGGTAATATTGCACCACGTACAGACTTAACTTTGGTGATTGAGCGTGCCACGGTTGATGGTAAGAGTGAAGTGATTGAAGTTCCTGTAACTTGTCGTTTGGATACTGAAGAAGAAGTGCATGTGTATGAAGCGGGTGGAGTATTACAACGCTTTGCACAGGATTTCTTGGAAGGGCAAGTGGCTTGATTGAGTTCTACTCTTTAAATCCTCCCCAACCCTCCTTTGAAAAAGGAGGGAGTTCTTCTCTTTTTAAATGTGAGAAGAATTACCTCGTAAGAGGGGGAGATTAAAGAAAAAAGTAATTGAAATTGTTGAAAAAACATCCTACTGTAAGGTAGGATTTTTAAATTTTATTTGTGAAAAATGAAAGTACAAGAAATTAAACTGAAGAATTTTAAAAGATTTACTGATTTAACTATTACTGGAATAAAAGATAAAGCAAAACTCATCTTGATAGTAGGTCCAAATGGGAGTGGGAAATCTTCATTATTTGATGCTTTTAATCATTACTATAGATTAAAAGTTGGCTATGGATGGAGTGGAGACCATATTTATACCTTTAAAAAGAGAGAGAACGGTTATGATTATGATCATGCTGTTCAAATAATATTTCATGATTTTCATGAGGATCGGCTTGAAAAAAATAGTGTGTATATCAGATCAGCATACCGCCATGAAGCTGATTTTGAAGTGCAAAGCTTCTCAAAAATGCCTGAGCCACATGAAAACTTAAGAATAAGTAGATTGATTGATTCTGATCAAACAGTTAGAGAAAATTATCAGAGGCTGTTACAACAGACAATGGAATCTTTGTACGACGCAGAAAATAATACTAAAACAGTAGAGCAATTGAGAACAGAGCTAATTGGAAGAATTCAAAGATCATTCAATAATATTTTTCCTGATTTAATTTTACATAGCATATTAGATCCATTTTCAGATAAAACTTTTACATTTAAAAAAGGTATCATTGAAAATTACCCATACAAAAATCTCTCTGCGGGCGAAAAAGCAGTTTTTGATTTGTTGTTAGATCTTCATGTAAAAATTAACGTATATAACAATACAATTTTTATGATTGATGAGCCTGAATTACACATACATACTTCACTTCAATCTAAGTTGTTGGAAGAGCTTTATCAAATCATTCCAGATAATTCACAGCTTTGGGTAAATACACATTCTTTAGGTGTAATGAAAAAAGCTAAACAACTCTCAGTAGAATATCCAGATACGGTAGAGTTTATTGATTTCCATATAGATGATTTTGATAATGAAATAACCCTATCTCCGTCTTCCATTGATAAAGGTATATGGGAAAAGTTTCTTGCAATAGCTTTAGGGGAAATGGAGAACATATTTATACCTAAAAATGTTGTAGTGTGCGAAGGTAATATTTTAGGTACAGCAAGAAAGAATTTTGATGCATCAATATATTCAATGATTATGTCAAAGAGTGCTCGAAATATTACTTTTATAAGTGGGGGAAGTTGTAATGATATCGAAAAAGAAGATCATGCAGCAACATTGGTTTTAAAAAATTTAATGCCACAAACGAAGGTTATAAAGCTATTGGATAGAGATGATAGATCAGAGCAAGAAGTTGTTGAACTTTTACAAAATGGTATACATGTAACAACTAGGCGTAACTTAGAGAGCTACCTATTAGATGATGAAGTAATAGAAGAATATCTAAAGACTATTCATCAGCAAGATAGATTGTCGGAAGCTTTAAAAATTAAATCAGATGCTTTGCAGGCTAGTATAAGTCGAGATAATGCACCAGATGATTTGAAGTCTGCTTCAGGAACCTTTTTCACAGAATTAAAAAAGCAGTTTGGGTTGACTAGGGTGGGTAATAATGCTGACTCATTCATGAGAGACACATTAGCTCCTGTCATCAAACCTGAAATGAATGTTTTTAAAGAAATAGAAAATATGTTTGTTTTAGTTTTTGGAGATAATTCTTAATTTTTGATAAGAACGGATATTTACTAGGTTTTTGTTTGAAAAATGCTCAATAAGTATCTATCATAAGATACATACCAAAAACTATGGAGTAGAACTATGTCTACAGCAAAAGTTTTTATGACAGGACGTAGCCAAGCGATTCGTTTACCTAAAGAATTTCGCTTTGAGGGTAAAGAAGTTGAAATTTTTCGTCGTGGCGATGAAGTGATACTGCGTGAAAAACCAATCACAGCAGATCAGTTGTTTAAAGTATTGGCACAAATGCCTGATGACTTTTATGCAGAAGAAAGAGTGGATGAACCACCTCAAGAACGAGAAGAGTTTTAATGCAGACACAATATTTACTGGATACAAATATTTGTATCTATATCACAAAACATCAACCTGCAATTGTTCGTCAACATTTTGAAAAGCATTTACCGAACCGTAATATTTTAATTTCCGTGGTTACTTTAGGAGAATTACGTTTTGGGGCTGAAAAAAGCCAAAATAAAGAAAAAGCATTACAAGTGATTGATGAGCTTACATCAATGATTCAAGTTATTGAACTAGATGAAAAAGTTGCTGATCATTATGCACATATTCGTAAAGATCTATCTGCTAAAGGTCAAATCATTGGAAATAATGATTTATGGCTTGCAGCACATGCTAGAGTAAATAATTGGGTTATGGTTACCAATAACGAAAAAGAATTCTTACGAGTTGCTGGACTTAAAGTTGAAAATTGGGTCACAAAAACTATATAAAGTTTATAAAACTCTCTCTTGAAATCATTTCTTGCAAAAATGACACCATCATTTTTGGAAATAGACAGTAGACATACATCAAAATATGGCTATACTTTATTCACCATTTCTAAAACCTATGGAGAACAAAAATGGTTACTGCTGGCGAAAAACCCGGAACAGGCTTCTATTTTTGTGTCCAATGCGGACATCGCACTTACTTAGAAATTGGTACAGATCGTTTACCCCAGTGTACCAAATGCCTTGGCAATCAATTTAAAAAATAAGATTGCTAAGCCGCACAGATAAAACAGATACTCCCTGTTTTAAGCAAAAGCCCTATCCAGTGATAGGGCTTTTTGTTAATTTAATAATAGTTGAAAAGATAACGAGAAAAAGGCAGATAAATCATTATGGAAACAATCCTGAGTCTATGTATTGGCATTGGTTTAAGTGCCGCCTGCGGTTTTCGTGTATTTGTACCGTTATTGGTGATGAGTGTTGCATCACTGATGGGCTGGTTTGAGCCAATGAAAGGTTTTGAGTGGTTAGCGATACCATCGGTATGTATTGGCTTAGCTGTCGCAACCATTTGTGAAATTGGTGCGTACTATATTCCTTGGGTCGACAATGCTTTAGATACTATTGCCACGCCAGCAGCGATGGTAGCTGGAACATTGACCACCATGGCGGTCAGTACAGGTGAAATGTCACAGTTTGCAAGCTGGGCGGCTGCGATTATCGTTGGTGGTGGTACAGCAACAGCCGTACAAATGGGCACGGTTGCGGTTCGTGGTGTATCTACTGCAACGACAGGCGGAATAGCCAATCCTTTGGTGTCTACAGGTGAGTGGATTGGGGCAATCGTGGTATCGGTATTATCACTTATCGTTCCTGTATTGGTGGTGATTGTTGGTATTATTTTGATGGTGCTAGCGGTTCGCTGGTTAAGAAAGAAAAAACAAGAAAGCGTTGTTCATCCATTGTAGTTAGTGTGTTTTAGCATTTGTGAATCAACTGTTTATCAAGATTCAAAGAGGATGATGACTCAATTCAATTGGGTTGAGTCATTAAATTGGATTAAGTGTTCGCTGTTTTTGACATAGAAAGTTGATTCACTCTAAATCGAATACAAAGACAAATTTCCCCAACAATAAATCAATAAAAGAGAGATTGATTTTTGCACCATAAAGGCATACTTTTATTATGGGATTGATGAAAACATCATCTTTATGGATTTAATCTCAAAGTCTTTTTAAGAGTGCTGGGGGAAACTTTTATGATGGACAAGTTTATTATCAATATAAATGCGCAAGCCAATGGTGTATATGAGGTACACAATGCAAGCAAAGCTTGTGAGCATTTACCTAAGGTGGAAAATCAAAATCTACTGGGATTTTTTGCGACAAGTGAGCTGGCAATTAAACGAGCAAAGATGAATTGGCCTCGTGAAAAAATTAAGGGATGTGTTTGCTGTTGTTAAGAAGCTCATAGCCTTTAACCATCACCAAGGTTACCTGCCGTTCCATCTTTATGTGGTGGAACTGCATAATATTAAAAGGGATAGAGCGTATACCTATTCAATTGAAATGTATATTTTAAACGTCAATTGTTTGAAGTCACGATGAAAGCTTATGCTGACTCATCGTTTTAAAAATACCTTGGGGATTAAAAGTATGCTGATACTTTTTACTGTTTGATATAAAAATAGAAAAATTAATAAAAACTTCATCAATAAATAATCTGATTTTTGTGATGTGTATTTGATAAAAAGTAATAAATTTTAATGATTTAACATAAATATTTGTTTTAAAAAAAAGATATAAATGCTATTAATAGCTCATAATATAAACATCACATGGATAGGTGAGAACAATGAGAAAGTTCGAGGTCGAGATCAATTTGCCTGCGCAAGATATCGTGTCATTTGAGGCAGAGGACATTGAGCAAATTCGTGCAAAATTTTATGCGATCAATTGGCGTCGTTTATTCCTGATACAGGGACAAGTTGAAAATTCTGATATTTCCTTTGCTGTACAGGACACGGAGACAGAACTTTATTTACATATTCAGTTAAATACACACTCGAGTAAAGCAGACCCTGTTTTTCAGATCGATAGCAATATCCAACTGGTTGTTGAAAGTAAAGAATTTCTGGGGCTTTTAACGCGTAAAAAGAAATATGATGTGGTGTATAAAAACTTAAACCAATCGCAAGCTTCAGAACAGCTCAGCTTATTCCTAAATGGTCAAATCGAAGAGATGACAGAACAATATCGACAATTAATGCATAAAAAAATGCTGCAAGAGCATCGTTTGGCATAACGATTAGGTATTGGCTCTTTTATAAAAAAATAAGGAAGCTTGAGCTTCCTTATTGATCTGTAAAAAAAGAATAAACGGGCTTGATTGTTTGACCAAGAGATAAAATAAACTTAGTGCATATAAAAATTAATTATAGTGATAAATTTTGCAATTTGTAATTTAAAATCAATGATTAATTTATAATTTTTTGATTGGATTCGCTATTAATTTTAAAGAGTGTTGTTACACTACAAATAGATTTTAAGGGTATGCGTTATAAAATCATGAACAAGTTTGAAATTCAAATTCAGTATCCTAATCACACCGATGAGCGTGAGATGGAACAAGAGAGTGATTTAGACATTGCGGAAATATTGGCGAAATTTGAAAGCATCAGTTGGCGCCGTCAACGCGTTTTGCAATTACAATTGGATGGTCGAAACGCTATTTTTACAGTGTTGAACTCAGTGTCAGAAGCATTTTTAAAAATTACATTAAATGCTTATGCAAAAAGTGAGGATTTTGAATTTAAGATAGAAAGTAATATCAAATTGATTTTTCAACAACGTGAATTATTTGGCTTGATGACACGGAAAAATAAAGAAGTATTTGCAATCAAACACAGTACGCTTGAACAGGTAAAAGCGAGTTTAACCGCATTTTTAAACCAGGATACCAAAGGCTTAGAAGATATCTTGCGTGACAGTAAAGCAACTTCACTAAAAGATGCGTCTTAACTCAGCAGATTAAAGCGTGTGCCAATTGAAATAGAGAGACTAAAATGCAAATTTATAAATTAAATTTGCATTTTTTTTTGAATTTATGCAATAAAAAATCATTAAATATACTTTCTTGGAAAATTTTCTTTATTAAGTGACTTTTGAAGGAAAATTTTCCTAAAAAATAAAAAAATTAATCTATCTTAGGAAAATAATCCCGAGCCGATTTCGTTAATATTTATCTCAAGGATGTAAGGGATCGAAAAGAGTAGATTGCTACCAGTTACGTACAACGTGAGTGTAGTACTTACCCACAAGGTCTCGATTCGGCTTAGGACGCTATAAATCAAAAGTTTATAGGCAATAGGATTAAAACTTACAAAGTTTTAATAGTTGAAGTAAACCAGAGTTGTTTTCCCGCTCATCCTGAAAAATTCGATAAAAATTATACTGTACAATTCCATTTATTTGATCTCATTAACTTACCGACAAAGCAATTCACAAATTACCTATAAGAAGCTAAAAATCATCATATTCAAAACTTTACTTTATTGAATATTTTAACTATAAGTGACTCATTGACGTCTAAATTCGATTATTAAAATTAATTAAAACATCGATTTAATTGGATTTTTGAAGTGTTGTTGTTTTGGGTTCTGCAATTCAAGCTGAGGACTACGCAAAACGGCTTAGAAATAGTTTCTTATTTAGTGGCTTGAAGCATAAATTCGGTATCGATTTTAGTATGGGAATCCGTATTTACAATGAATTACCTGACAATGTTGATGATTCAACACATCAGGCAGATTTATTGATGTATCAGTCTAAAGCACAAGGTAAGTCACAAACAACAATTCATGCAATCTTATAAACAGTAGCCTTACAAGCAGTAATAAGGCTAAAGATTTTATTCCTTTATGCTATCAAGTGGATTCGGTTTTATTTCCCCATTGCTTAAATAACGGCTTTAAATATAGTTAACCTGTCAAAAAACGCATACACAAGAATATAATTTTTATTAATTAATGTTTTTAATTAATTAAATAAATTATATGAAAAAATCAATTGTTTAATTATAAAAAAGCTTGCAATGCCACACCTTGAATTCAACGTTTAAATCCCTTTGCGTAGGCGATACCTCACTTTTCAGAGATGAAAAGTGACAAAAATCTTTTGTTTGGCGAGGGGTACGTCCTGTACCCCCGCCCAACGGCGACATCCATGTCGCCCCGCGGGAGGATAACCATCTAGGATTCAAAAGCACAAAAAATGAATTGTTAACCAACAGGTTCTAAAAGTTCATACAAAACATAAGCTTAATTTCTGATCAATGACTTTATAGATATCACTTATATGAATAATTAACTGGTTTAAATATAGTGACTTTTGAGTATCCGAATACACTTCCAGTAAGCGGATACGTATCAATAGTCTATAAATATTTTACTTCTAATGTGGTGATCAAGGTTTCTAAGAGCAATAACACATCGGCTTTTTTGCGTGCATCAATAAAAAATACAGGTAAATTTAGATTACGTTCCATCAACCATTGACGGTATTGGTGCGTTGGCTTATTCATATCATCATCGATATGGGTGACTCCAATCACAATGTTTTCACCATATTGTTTAAAAATATTGAGGTAATATTCGAGTTCATCTAAGGGGGTTGCTAAGCTATGATCAATCAACAGAATCGTACCAATTGCGCCTTTGCATATCACGCCCCACATAAAGTCAAAGCGACCTTGTCCTGGTGTGCCATACAGCCCAACTTTACTGCCATCATCTAGGGTTACTTCGCCATAATCGATTCCCACGGTTGTGTTTAGTTTTTTATGGCTACGATCATCGGTGTTAAATGCTTCTGTTGCTAATACAGGTACTTCTGATAATGATTTAATCGCTTCAGTTTTACCTGCCCCCATTGAGCCTGCAAAAACAATTTTATACTTCTGAATAATCATCGTGTATTTATCCCTTAAAATTTAAATCGACTTTTTAATTTGTTAAAAAAGCTTTTTAAAATCCCTTTTTCTTCCGTTTGCTCAGTATTACTTGGTGTTTTATCAAATAGACTTTCTTTTGCTGAAATCAGTTCAGCGTTATGGATGGCTAGATTCGCAGCAACAAAGTGCTGCACGGTTGCGACTGGAATGTTGAGTTTGTCTGAGACATGTTGGATCTCAGCCCCAGAAATAAAGCATGCACTTAGTTGTAACAGTAATTTCTTATTCAACTCATTGGGCTGAATCCAGAATTTGAGACGATAATATTTATCAGCCGCAGGTACGGTGATTAAATTGGGGTTTTTCCAAATTAGGTTAAATAACCAATTTTCTAAGTTGAATTGTCGTTTACGAGAAACTTTTATAAAGTCCGCAGTGACTGCCGCAGTGTAGTGTATTGAGCGATCTGTTTGGTATTCTTCACGGGTGGCTTCTAGCCATACCAAATGTGCATGATGGTCGATAATCGCAATCGTGCCGAGATGATCATTTAAAATGACTTTGCGACTGTCGTGATGGAAAAGCGCTGCAAAAAAATCAATTTCTTTGATTTCAAGTTGATCCTCAGCTTCATCATCGGGAACTTGGCTAAGTTCCAGCTGTTCTGTTTCGGTCTTATGCAGTAATTTGATATTGACCCAGTTTTTCAATGTGAATTCGTCATAAATCGGGATGCAGAGTAAATTGTCTTCGGCACTTTCTTTATGCTCACTATGTTTTGAAATTTTTAAATAAGGAATATTTTTATTTTGGATAATATTCTGGATATTATTATTTTCAAAAAACTGCTCATTGATCAAAATACAATTTATATTTTGATCTGAAACACTTGTCCAATTTATACCAATATTGGTTGGTAAAATTTTTCTAAGTCTTATTTTAAGATCGTCAGAGGTGGTTAAACCTAAGCCTGAAATTGCGATATTGATACATTGATTGTTCATAATATCACTTATCTAATATTAAAAAATTAAAGTGTAAACTGTTTTTTAACGGTCGCAGTTAGTTTAAGTTAACGCTAGATTTGTTCTTTTTCCAGTAAAATCATTTTTTTAATGTTTAATTGCTTGGCATTTAATCAGTATATTTCTTACATTATTATCCTCCTGTGTAAACTGTTAATTTTTCTTAACGTTTAGAGAGTTTCATAGCTTTAAATTAACATTAGTTATTATAAAAAATCTATCTTAAAGTTAAATAAATTGCTTAGTTATTTTTATCAATAAAAGCTTAACTTAATAGTGATTTGAATGTTTATTATGATTGTGCATATTTTATCATTTATAATATTATTACTGTGATTTTAATCACGTGAAATGATTAAAATTACTTAAGTATTTTTTACATGAAAAAAAGCGATCATTTCGATCGCTTTTTATAATTTTTGATTATCAGACTAAATTAAGCAAAAAGCTTCGTCGCTGCTTCAAAAAGAATATACAAAACCACAAGTGCCACCACAGGTTCTGCAATTTTAGCCCAAGTTGGGTTTGCCGTTTCGGTTACTACGACATCTTGATGATCTGTATGAAGATCTGCTTTTTGAACATTGACCATTTGATTAAACTCCTTCATCGTTTCATCTAATGATATCTCTTCTTCGGGTACAGGTTGAGAGCCAATCAGTTCGGTTAGTTCGTTTGTTGACCAAACCCAATCTTTCGCCTGACCTGAGAGGTGTTCAATTTGCCCAATCACCAATTCTCGAAGCCCTCGCTTACCTAAACTTCCCGCTGTTTCAAGTTGCTTTAATTCAGCAAGCTGTAGTTCAAGAATTTCCGTTGTTGCTGGTTCAAGTATAGATTTATCTAAACTGGATTTATTCTGAGTAGAGGTGGTGAGGTGTCGAGAAATTTCTTGGCTGTACAACTGATCTTGCGAAAGAATTTCTTGATACAACGCATCATCATCTTTACGCCATAGCGTAATGAGTTTACCCAACGTTAAAGCATTGAGTTCTTCAATATGTGCTATACGTTGAGCAGGCTCTAATTGAGATAATAGCTGAGGCTTTTGAATCTTTATCTGCTCAGCAAAGTATTGTACGAGATCAAAAGCCATTCAGTTCTCCTTGTTCTATTCTAAAATTCTTAAACTTGGTTTTTTCTTTGGTGCCTCAGTTTTAGTTTCTACTTCTTCACTAGTATTTGATTCTAAAACATCTTCATCTATTTGCACATTGGCATATTCATCAGGATCAAAGAATAATCCTTGTCCATTTTCGCGTGCATACAAGCCTAATACTGCATTTATAGGCACATAGATATCTTTAGATGCACCACTAAAACGAGCAGAAAAGGTAATTGCCTCATTGGTCATATTTAACATATGCACAGAATGTGGTGCGATGTTCAATACAATTTGTCCATCTTGTACAAATTGTTGTGGTACATCGGTATAGGGTTTGGTTGCGTCAACAAGTAAGTATGGCGTTAAATTGTTGTCGCAAATCCATTCATATATTGCGCGTGCAAGGTATGGTCGAGTTGGGGTTAAGTTCAATTCTTGTTCAGACATTAAAAAGTACTCTATTGATTTGCGATCTAGAATTTTGCCAAAAATTCACTATATCTGTTTTTCTCTTTAAAAGTCATCGACTTTAAAAAAGCAGGGCGGCTAAAAATCCGTTGGCAATATAATAAAATTGGACGAGATTGCTGTTTCGGTAATTCAATTCCCATATGTTTTAACCGTATGAAAATTGGCGCTAACATGCAATCTAAAATTGTAAAGTTTTCAGACATAAAATAAGGATAATGTTGAAAAAGTGGGGTAAGGGATACCAAAGTATCTTTTAATTGTTTTTGTGCATTCTTTTTTGCAGCTTCATTAAGTGTATCTGGGTGGCGTAGCATAATGTCTGCAAGTTTTAGCCAATCTTGTTCAAAGCGCCAAATATACTGTCTTTGCTCTGCGCGTGGTGCTGGGGCATCCGCATAGAGTTTATTTTGTCGATAACGGTCATCTAAGTATTCAGAAATAATACTGGTATTAAACAGCTTTAAATCATTTTCAATCAGCATAGGTAGTTGATTATATGGATTTAAACTGGCTAAATCTTCATCATCTTCTTCGACAATGATTAAGGTGTGTTTAATTTGTTTTTCTGCAAGAAGAAATCTAATCCAATGTGAACGAAAGTCATCCTCGTGGCTATACAACGTAATCCCTTGTTGAGGTGCATTTTCGACAGGCATATTCCAAAAACTAAGTGAAGTGAATAGAGTAGAATACTAAAAATAGACAATAAAATCATCTTAACTTTAATAAGCTTATGGTGGGTATTGCTATCAAGTAGATAGAAAACAAGGATAAACCTATGAATTTAATAAATAAGCACAGTAAATTAGCTTTGGCATTGCTGTTGATGATGGGTATTTCAAATACATATGCAAAGAAGCAATCTGTAGATGCTCAAGTACAAGAGGCTGCTGCTGAAGCAACCGAAGCCGCTGGAGCGGAAGTGGCTGGAGCAGGGGCCTTATGTAGTGCAGACGAGGCCTGTGATGTTGCGTCTGCTGCTTCTGAAGATGAAATGTATGGTGGGATCAAACAAGAATATGTCGTAAAAGGTTGTAAGGTGACGATCTATAACGATGGACCCGTGAAAATGGTCAATGTAAAGACCGATAAGCCGTGTAATGCACCGATCCCGAAAGATCATAAGTTTTCTAAGGAAACTCGAACTTATCAGGAAAATGGCTGTACGATTACAGAATCAAAAGCTGCTGATGGGATTTCTGACGCTGTCATGGACTGTTCTAAGCGAGATAAAACAAAATAACTTCGAATAGTTACCCCATAAAAAAACCTCGGCAAATGCCGAGGTTTTTTGTCCGATTCGGTAAACGAATTAACGTTTAGAGAATTGAGGACGTTTACGAGCTTTACGTAAACCAAGTTTCTTACGTTCAACTTCACGAGCATCACGAGTAACGAAACCAGCTTGACGAAGAGCAGGTTTTAAAGTCTCGTCAGAAGCGATCAATGCACGAGTAATACCGTGACGGATAGCGCCTGCTTGACCACCAATACCACCACCAGCAACAGTGATGTAAAGGTCAAATTTTTCAGTAACTTCTAAAAGCTCAAGTGGTTGACGAACAACCATACGAGCAGTTTCACGACCGAAATACTGTTCAAGAGTGCGGTTGTTGATTACGAGTTTACCAGTACCAGCTGATAGGAAAACACGTGCAGTTGCGGTCTTACGGCGACCTGTACCATAGTTAGTAGCCATGTGCTGTATCCCTTAGATGTCCAAAACTTGTGGCTGTTGAGCAGTATGAGGATGCTCAGTACCAGCGTACACTTTCATTTTCTTGATCATCGCGTAACCAAGAGGACCTTTTGGCAACATGCCTTTTACAGCACGTTCGAAGATTTCTTCTGGTTTGTGAGCAACTAATTTTTCGAAATTAGTTTCACGAATACCACCAGGGAAACCAGTGTGGCGATAGTATTTCTTATCAAGTGATTTTTTACCAGTCACTTGTACTTGTTCAGCATTGATCACAACGATGTAGTCACCAGTGTCAACGTGAGGCGTATAAGAAGTTTTGTGTTTACCGCGTAAACGACGAGCGATTTCAGTCGCAAGGCGACCTAAAGTTTTGCCAGAAGCATCAACAACATACCAGTCGTGTTGAACTTCAGCTGGCTTAGCGCTGAGAGTTTTCATTAAACCACTACCTATTATAGTTGGTTTGGACTATGGAATCTGTCCAAACAAAAAGGAGTGCGAATTCTATCTGAAAAGAGTTAGAGTCGCAATTGAAATATTGAATTTCAAGCGCATCATTATATGGATAAACGTACCCAAAAGCAAAGCTTAGTTTGGATAAAATGTTGTAAGGTTTTCTGATTTATATTGGAATTGTGACGGGATTCATGAATAATTAAACTGATATAAAGAAAATAAGTCAGGCAAAAATGAAAATAATAAATTCAATAAAATTCGTTCTACTGCTATTGGGTATAGGTAACTTAAACCTGAGTTTTGCTCAAGCGGATTTTCTGGATCAGCAAGCCCAGTTCAATCAATTGAATTCAAAGAACATACTAGAAAATGAAAAAACATTGGGAAATGAAAAAAATAAAACAAATCGGAAACACTAAGGAAGGAAAAGTAGCAAGAAAACAACAGCGAGAAGAACTGGATACGATTATAGATGCCAAATGGATGACGGCCGATTTTAGTGAAGAAATTCAATCCGCATATCCTTGCCAAGCGGTTGGACTGCTTATTCAAACGCAACACATCCCTATTGGTGAAGAAGTCGATGCAGTCGTGCAATGGAAGGATGATGACGATAGAAGCCGAAGTGGCGAATATACAGTCTATGGAAAAGTTGAACCTGACCAACGGGTTAGAATAATCTTTGATCAACATATTGACCCAGCCAAGTGTGGGAAAGAGGTTGAATCGATGTTTGATTTCTCTGAGATTGATCAAGAGCAAGTTCAACCAGAAACTCGTCCAGCGACTAAAAGTCAGCTTTAAGCATTCTGTTTAAGATGTGATATTCAATCCGTTAATTAATTTTTATAGAATGAATTGCTAAAAGAATCGTCATCGAATAGATAACTTTTGACTTAGATGAGAATGATGAAAATATGTAGGGCGGTATAGTCTTGAAAAGGATATTTCTTTTAGACTTTAAGCTTAAGTTGTAATGGTGCTAATTTTATTGCTGATTTATGGCATAAGTAATGTATTTATATATTTTTTTTCATTATAAATTTCAGCTTTCTAAAACTGAAATACAAAAATTGTTTACAATGGTCTTATATAGGTGGTTTGAGACATTGTTTTTGTTTTTTTTTACATGATTTAGTTATATTCAATATAAAAATGAATTTGAATTAGAAATGATAATTTAGAACCGATGTATACTGTCTATGCAAGGTCTGTTAAAAGAGTTCTAGATGCTTCCTTTATATATAACCAGTGGTGAGCCTGCTGGCATTGGCCCAGATATTTGTTTAGATTTGGCAGATCGTATTGATGATCGTCCAGTTGTTGTATTGGCTGATATCAATATGTTGAGGGATCGTGCCAAAATTTTAAACAAAAGTATTCAGCTTATTGAATATCAAGGGCAGAGGGAGTGTTTGGCTCAAGGTCAGCTCTATGTGGAACATGTTCCTTTAGCCGTGGATGTTGTTTTAGGGACGTTAAACTCGCAAAACTCTGCATATGTGATCGAACAATTACGCCGAACTGCATACTATGCCATGCAAGGACTTAGTGTCGGTGTTGCTACAGCGCCAGTACAAAAGTCAATTATCAATGACGCAGGGATCCACTTCAGCGGTCATACAGAATATTACCAAGAGTTTGCAGGTGTGGAACGTGTGGTCATGATGCTTGCAACAAAAACGTTAAGAGTTGCTTTAGTGACCACGCATTTACCACTGCGGGATGTTGCAGATGCGATTACCAAACAGCGTCTCCATCAGGTGATTGATATTCTTATTCATGATTTAAAAACAAAATTTAAAATTAATCATCCGCGTATTTTGGTGTGTGGCTTAAACCCGCATGCTGGAGAGGGTGGCTACTTAGGTCATGAAGAAATTGATACGATCAATCCTGTGCTTGAAAGTTATCAAGCGCAGGGTATAGACATGAGTTTAAGTATGCCTGCTGATACTTTATTTACTGTGGATCATTTAAAAGCAACTGATGCTGTTTTAGCGATGTATCACGATCAGGGTTTACCTGTGTTAAAATCGCAGGGATTTGGCGAAGCCATTAATATTACTTTGGGTTTACCTTTTATTCGGACCTCAGTTGATCACGGTACTGCGCTCTCCCTTGCAGGTACAGGCCTTGCAAAAAGTTCAAGTTTGCATGTCGCTGTCGATTTAGCGCTTGATCTCGCTCGCTCGAATTAACTTTATTGAATAATAATTATTTGAATTTCAAACAAATGGAAAATGAGTAATGTCAATCATTAAGCATAAGAACAACCATATAACACCACAATCCATGAAGCGTTGTATAAAAAATAGCATAGCGGCTGTATTGATCGCCTCTATGCTATCTGCTTGCTCGAACCTTGCAATGGATCACAGTGTATGTGATTTACGGGTTTTATCACTGCAAATTCCAAGACAGTCACAAGATGTTGTGCAATATGCTGGTTCACTCACTGTAGATAATTTAAAGAACAGCCAAGAAAAATTTAATCAAGCATTGGCAATGGTGCATAAAAAATATGCGAATCATAGTGGCATGGATAAAATGCTTAAAGACGGAGAAGCAATCAATGCTAATATTGATCTTCTGGTAAAGCATCGAGATAAACTAATGGCTTTACAAGACTTCAGTATTTTTGTTCAAGAAATTATACCTGGTATTCAAGCTGAATATAATTTAGTGACAGATCGAATGGTTCGCTTAAACTACCCATCAGCTCAAGTTATCGTCTCGAAATATCAAGTTTTTGTGGGTGAACGTATGTTACGTTCAATGCAAGAAATATCCAGAGGTGGTAGAAATTCAGCGACCAGTATGGAAGATTTTCTGGCTGATTTTGAGGTATTGAATATCTACCTTGAAGCACAGCTTAAAGGAAATACTGAACTGGGTATAGATCGTGTTAAAGATGCAGAGATGCGTGAGGGCTTAGAGTCAATTCAAGAAGATGTTAAGAAAATCTTAGCGTCTGAGGTTATGAATCTTCTTCGAAAACCAGAGAATCTCGCTTTAGCATACAAAGCAGCGAGTGAAAATGTGACTAAATCTGATGAAATCTTTAATAGTCTAAGCAAGTTAGAGTCGAATACGCAATAGTGGTCATCAATCAATGTGGAGAATTTTATGTATCAAATTAATGCCCTAAACCCTAAAGATGAAGGGCATCATACGCGTAAGCGTTTTGGACAAAACTTCTTACATGACCAACGTGTGATTGCCAAAATTGTTCGTTCTGTTGCCCCGCGATCAGGGGAAAATATTGTTGAAATTGGACCGGGTTTAGCCGCTTTAACTTCACCTTTAAATGGTGAATGTGATGCTTTGACAGTGCTAGAACTGGATCGTGACTTGGCAGCAGGCTTGCCGGGTCGAGTACCACATCCTGAACGCCTCACCATCATTGAAACTGATGCGTTAAAATATGATTTTACTGAATTATTTCAGGAAGGTCGTCCTTTACGCGTGGTCGGAAACCTACCTTATAATATTTCAACCCCTTTGCTTTTCCATCTCTTGGAGTTTGGTGACAAAGTCAAAGACATGCATTTTATGTTGCAAAAAGAAGTGGTTGATCGTATTACCGCATCTCCAAACACCAAAGAATATGGGCGTTTGTCGGTGATGATTCAATACTTCTGCAAACCTACTTTCTTATTTGAAGTGCCACCGGGATCATTCAATCCACCACCAAAAGTAACATCTGCGGTATTCCGTTTAGAGCCTTATGCGACTAAACCAATTGTTGCTAAAAGTGAAAAATCCTTGGCTCGTTTGGTATCGCATGTGTTTACCCAACGCCGAAAAACATTACGTAATAGCTTAAAAGGCATGTTGGTTGAAGACGGTTTTGAAAATGCTGGTGTAGATCCAATGGCACGCCCAGAAACCTTAACATTAGCTCAGTTTGTTGCATTATCTGACCAAATGGTGGCTTAAATGGCACTGGAAAAAGTCAGATATAATTATGTGATTGGTGATGTACAAGGGTGTTTTGAAGCACTGAAAGCACTGCTCAAAGAAATTCAGTTCGATGCTGATCAAGATTTTATTTGGTTTGCGGGCGATTTAATCGCGCGTGGTGAAAATTCAGTGGGCGCATTACGCTTTATCAAAAAATTATGCGAACAAGGCAATGCTGCGACAGTCCTTGGCAATCATGATTTAAATCTGCTGGCGGTTGCACGTGGGATCAAAAAACTCAAAGAAAAAGACCATATTGATGATGTTATCCATGCTTTAGAAAGTGATGAGTTGATTGATTGGTTGCGTAAACAGCCTTTGTGTTTATTTCCCAATGAAAAGACGATTTTGACCCATGCGGGTATCCCGAATATTTGGGATGCGGAAAAGACTGCCGCGTTGGCCAAAGAAGTAGAAGCAGTCTTAGCGCATGATGACTTTGCTGTGCTGGATTCATTTCTAAAAGAGATGTATGGCACTGAGCCAGATTTATGGGTTGATGATTTACAAGGTCATGCTCGCTTACGCTGTATTACCAATTATTTAACCCGTATGCGCCTGACTGATGCACAAGGTCGTTTAGAGTTTAGCTTTAAAGATGCTTTAGATGAGCCGATGCCAGCAGGTTTTCAGCCATGGTTTAAATTTGAATCTCAGACAGCAAAAACTCATCAGATCGTTTTTGGACATTGGGCAGCGTTGCAAGGTGAGCGCATCAATGCGCAAATCCAAAATGTCGATGGTGGTTGTGTTTGGGGGCATCAACTGCTGGCTTATCGACTAGAAGATCAAAAACTTTTTAGTGTCGATAATCCTGTTTTTTGATATGAATAAAAGCCACAACATGTGGCTTTTATTTTGGGCAATATCACAAGATTCAAGCATAGTGTCAATGCACCATTTTCAATGATTTTAATCTTTTAAATGGCGAATTTATCTATCAATTAAAAAGCAAATTATTCTTGTCGAATCCATGTCTGACTTCGACCAATCAGCGAAATACCAAGATAGCCACGTAAGGTCAGGCGGTTTCCACTTGCATTTAAGCGGGCTTTGCCATGATAAATTTTTCCTCCGCGAGGATCCAGAACTTCACCACCAATATAGTTGTTTGGATTGTTTGGATCAGCTTTTAACTTTTGTAAAATAGTTAAGCCAATAATGGGTTTATTGGTAAAGGGTGCTGGGCAATTGCGACATTGTGTTAAAGCAGTTTCGCCTGGTGCAGGAAAATCTTTAATGATTTTACCGACATAAGTATCATCTTTTAGTTTCTCGATTTGAATATGTGCACGAACATAACCTGTTTTATCATCAACAGTGCGCCATGTGCCAGTGATGTCAGCTGCATGTGTCCAGCTGATCATTCCCAGTAGCATACAACTGAAAATTCCTTTTTTCATAAGCATACCTATTTTCTTTTAAGTTTAAATGTTGTGATCAGTGAATAAAACCTTATTCACGAATCCAAGTTTGACTACGACCGAGTGCAGACACTCCCACATAACCTCTTAACATCAAGCGATTACCGTTTGAGTTGAGTTTGGCTTTCATGGAATAAATCTTACCTGTAAGTGGGTCAATAATTTTTCCACCGACATAATCTTCTTCACTGGTTTGTTTGAGATTTTTAAGAACATCCATACCTAAAATGGGCTTATTGGTATAAGGCGCTGGACAGTCTATACAGGTTTCTTTTGGAGTATAACCAGGACGTGGGGTAATTTTGATGATTTTACCGGTATATGTGCCATTGGCTTCTTTGCGTATTTCAAGCACAGCTTTAGATGAGCCAGTTTTATCATCGATATTTTTCCAAGTACCAGTGATATCTTTTGCCATACTGCTACAGCTTAAAATAGAAAATAATGTCCCTAAGATGAACTTATTAAACCTCATTTATTGATTCCTTATCAAAATGGGGGAAAGAATAGTTCATCTTAAGCTGAATAATTACTCTAGGCAATCATGTGAAAAGTAAACTAATTCACATTTATTTTATAAAAAGTATAAATGTTGGCAACCAGATGGCTGTGAACACCGCATTTACTGCCATTCCAAAGGCTGCATAACGACCTGCAACCGCGCCACGTTGCCAAGCTTGGGCCGTTCCGATGGCATGTGCAGCCAGTCCTAAAGCCAAGCCAGACGCACGTTCATCATTAATATTGCGTAAAATAATTGATGAAAATGCGGCTCCAATCACTCCTGATAAAATGACGATCAAAATCACTAATGTGACTGGTGAGTGCAATAAAGTTGCAATATTGATTGCAATTGGCGTAGTCACAGCACGTGTGGCAAAGGCCATGATGGTCGGTTCTGACATATGCAGTAAATAAGCCAAACTCATGGGTAATGCAACAGCGCTGATACTGGCAAACACCAAGATCCCGACAACAGATTTCAGTGGTAAATCATCATAACGCATTGCGGCTAATGGAATAGCCAATGCCACAGTGACATAACCGAGTAGGTGGCTAAATAGACCATTCATATCGGTATTGTATTTTTCATAAGGAATTTTAAAGATCATTAAAATTCCAATCACAAAAAACATACCAATGACCAGAAGTGGAATTTGAGGAAAGCGTTTATTAATTGGTTTCGCTGCCAAATAGGCAATTAGCGTGATTAAGAATCCAGTGAGTACACTTAACATATCAGCCTCCTATAGCCACTTCTTCGCCATTTTTGCATAAATCCAGAGTGGAATCAGTGTGCTGACAAACATCACAACCAGAAATAAGGGGATCTCTTTTCCCATACTGACCAGCATGATTAATGAACCCGCACATATCGGTAGGAAAGCAAAGCCACTTTCTCTCATTAATTTATTATTGGTATCGACTAGACGGGCAGGGATTTTTTTGAATCTACGCCATATAACCAGCACAAACAGTAAGCTGAGTAGACCTGTTAAATTGCCCAATTCAGGATGATTAAATTGTGACATCACTAACACAGAAGCTTCACGAAAGAAGATGATAAGTCCTATTGTGAAGATCCATGCTTGCCAATCGATACCTTTTAACTGATCCATGTGTGTTTATTTATAAAAATTGATCTTTCACGTTTTAACCGATTTAGCGCTTTATTTCAAACTCTTCTAACGGCCTTTTAAATTGCTCTGCCTTATTGCCAAGGATTTCAACGAGCGGTAAATGTGCCTGATTGATGAGCTGTTCCAGTTTTTGTGGTGCCATGGCAACCACCAATTGTAAGTTGCCTTCATCATCATAATGTTCAGATTCGATGACATTAAGATCGTAAAGTTGATTTTTTAACTTGCCATAAGCGGGTTTTAATTGTAGTTCAAAACGTTGAATTTGGCCCATCAAACATTCATGTACCGCTTTACGTAACAGGTCTAAACCTTGTTGTGTATGGGCTGAAACATAAACACGCTCAGGTTGGTGCGGTTTGGCATAAACGATTTTGGCTTCTTCTCCGCTTTGATCGATCTTGTTATAAACTCTTAATATTGGAACATCAGCACCAATTTCATTTAACACCGTTTCTACGGCATCAATCTGTTCCATAACATCTGGACTACTCGAATCGATGATATGTAGCAGTAAAGTGGCTTCTAAAGTTTCTTCCAAAGTTGCCTTAAAGGATTCGACTAAAGAATGAGCGAGATTGCGCACAAAACCAACAGTGTCTGCAAGAACAAGCGTGCCAATACCATCCCAATCTAAACGGCGTAAGGTTGGATCGAGTGTGGCAAATAATTGATCCGCTGCATAAACATCACTATTTGCTAAAATATTAAAAAGTGTTGATTTGCCTGCGTTGGTATAACCGACCAAAGACACAGTTGGAATATTGGCTTTTTGGCGCGCAGCACGGCCTTGAATACGTGTTTTTCGGACTTTTTCCAAACGATCTTTAAGCTGTTCCATGCGGATGCGTAATAGCCGTCGATCTGTTTCAAGTAAGGTTTCACCAGGTCCACGTAGACCAATACCGCCTTTTTGACTGTCCAAATTGCTACGGCTGCGGACTAAACGTGATGAAAGGTGATCTAACTGAGCCAATTCAACTTGCAGCTTACCTTCATGGGTACGGGCACGCTGCGCAAAAATATCCAGAATCAAACCAGTACGGTCAATCACACGACATTTTAAAATACGTTCTAAATTACGTTCCTGAGCGGGTGACAGTGCTTGGTCGAAAATAACCAACTCGACTTCATCTGCCTCAACTTGTTCAGCAATTTCTTCTGCTTTACCTGAACCAATAAAGAATTTAGGATCGGGTTTAATCCGTTGTACGCTTAAATGCTCTAATATATCCGCGCCCGCAGATTTAGCCAGTAATCGAAATTCTTCTGCATCAAGATCTTCTAAGATTTGAACATTCACACTGACTAAAATGGTTTTTTCACCACCTTGATTTTGATCAAAGTATTCCACAGATTGTAAAACTCAGACATTAGATTAGAAAAATCATTCTAAAGGATATTCTGTGTTAAATCCTAAGCCGTATGCAAAGTATTGCAATAAAATTATAAATATATGAATTTATGGTGAAATCTTAATTTGGGTTTTCCTGTTGTTTTAACAGGGGAGTTAAAATTTAGTAAAAATCCATAGCTGCTTGATGGCGCGTAATTTTGCCACAATTTAGCGTTGAGCTGATTTGGCTATTCATTTCGCACAGTAAATCAATGTTGTTGTCTTTAATGATGAATGCAAGTTGATTTAGATATGTATACAATAGTGTCAGTTTAATATGACATACATTTTGTTTAGTGAATATCTATGACTCAACAACAAGCAATCAAAAAGTCAAAATCATCGAAATTAAGTGCTTTATCTAAAGTCTTTTTGTACAGTAAAAAACTGGCATCAGGAACATCTGCTGTTGCAGAAGGCTTTTATCTGGTTTACCGCCATCAACTCTATAAAGATCCCAATAATCCTAAAAATACCCGTTATGTTCAGTATTTTTGTCGCCGTTTAAGTGAAGTATTTAATGTCGATGTGCGTGTACATGGTGATATTCCGCGTGAACCAGCATTGTGGGTGAGTAATCATATTTCATGGTTGGATATTGCTGTTTTAGGTTCAGGGGCGCGGGTATTCTTTTTAGCGAAAGCTGAAATTGAAAAATGGCCAGTTTTTGGCAATTTGGCTAAAGGTGGTGGAACCTTATTTATTAAACGTGGTTCAGGGGATTCGGTGCGTATCCGAGAGCAAATCGCTGAGTTCTTAAGTAAAGATATTCCAGTGTTGTTCTTTCCTGAAGCAACCACCACTGATGGTTCAAAAGTCAAAAAAGTACATGGTCGGATCTTAGGTGCAGCAATCGAAGCCAAGAAACCCGTACAAGTATGTGTGATTTGCTATGTAAATCAACACGGGAAATTAGATACCGTGGTACCTTTTATTGGCGAAACCACATTTGTTGAACATGTTCAAGCTGTGTTGGAAATGCCAAAGGTTGTGGCGCATCTCAAAACCTTTCCTGCGATTGCAACAGAAGGGCATACGGTTGAAAGCCTGACGCAACAAGTGCAAGTGATGATGCAAAAAGGTTTGGAAGATCTACAGAAAGAAGTCCTAACAGATTAACGATCTATTCAAAATGATGTCTCTGACTGTTTTGAATAGGCCAAGGGAAGCTGTCTGCGAGAGTGTGTAGGTTTATAAAACGTCTTTACTCAGCAGACAGAATATTTGTCACTGGAGCATAGTCATAACGAGGATTGTTCGAAAAAGAAAAAGTTAGGACGCCTGATTCCAGATTCAAAAATACAGTGAAGGCATTATTTTTTCTCAACGATATTGCCTCACTCATGCTCAACGTTTTTTAGATATTATACCGATCAATATTATTAACTTGACATAAATAAAATGGTTTTTGCTTTTTCCATCAGCCGATTTTACCTGACATCGCTATCGCGTTTGGCGGCATGGATGCCGCCGTTGGTCAAGGGTGATAAGGATATCCCCTTTGACCAACAAAGGGCTTTTGCTACTTTTCGCCCGAGAAAAGTAGAGCATCGCCTACGCAAATCGATCTAAACTTTTCTTAAAATATAAGGCAGTGAAAACACCATGTATTATGCAAATTTTCATGAATGGTCTTACTTTGCTTATTGAGTGCTTATACCATATATGTGAAACTATTCAGGATTACATAAAGCCCTCAATCGGCAACCAAGAAATCACCTTAATTCCTGCTTTTTGCCACCACTTCATTTTTGGCTCTTTTCTTAAAGTGACAATACCTTGAGGCGTTTCTTTGAGCCAGTTGATTTTATTCTGTGAATCTAAAACCAGCTTATAAGCATATTTTTTTAAATTATCGTCCATAGTTTTATGTACGGCAATCGCCAACGGTGGACTGTTGATAATGACCCCAATCTCAGTATTTAAGTTGGCTGAACGCGGGTCGAAATTAAATGAGCCAATAAACACTTGTTTATTATCTACAGCCATCAGTTTGGCATGCAAGCTAGAACGGCTTAAGCCTTTTAAGCTAACTTTGGCTTTCTTTGAGATTTCTTCTGAATTGGCATAGAGATTTTCTTCAGAAACGGCAGGCAGAAACTCATAAAGCTCGACCCCATTTTTTAATAAGTTATCTCGATATTTTGCATAAAATGCATGCACCAACGCGACATCATTGGCTTTAAATGAATTGGTCAGGACACGTACCTTGACGCCCTCATCTGCTAACTCGACCAGTTTCTTTGCGCCTTTTTTTTGCGGAACAAAATAAGCAGAAATCAGATCAACATTTTGAGTCGGGATATCTAAGCGTTTCACCATTTGGAAGTTAAGATGCTGTTCTTTTTTGGCCTTGGCCTGAATTTTATCAGGAGCATCTTTGACCACCTCTGCTTTGACCCAATCCAGTTGAATATTCTGATTGAGCCACTGATCAAAAGCATGGGTACGATTACTTAAATTCAAATAATTTTGAACCGTAATTTCTTGGTAATGGTGGGTCAATTGTTCTTTTAGACTGTCATAACGTAAGGTGTAGGTACTGTGATTGACAATATTTCTCACCGGATAAGCGTAGCTATGATTCCAGTATTCATCAAAGGAGTGGGTAATATCATCTACCGCTTGCCCCACCAACATCACATCTACATCTGAAAATTGGTAATTGTCACTGACGTTATAATATTGATTACTCATATTACGTCCACCAATTAATGAAATTTGATTGTCAGCAGTAAAGGTCTTGTTATGCATGCGACGATTGATACGTTTTAAATCCAGCACCATGTCGATGGGGCGAATACTTCTAAAACGGTAAGGGTTAAAAAGTTTTACTTCAATGTTTGGGTGTTGATCTAAGGCGAGATAAACCCCTTCCATTTGTTTGGCATTATTATCATCAATCAGTAAACGAACTTTAACACCGCGATCTGCGGCTTCAATAATTTTGTATAAAGCCAATGAGCCAATTTTGTCATTGTCCCAAATGTAATATTGCAAATCTAACGTTTTTTGTGCTTTTTCAATCAAATTGATGCGTGCTGCGATCGCTTCCAGTGGATCATACAGCACGTGATAACCAGTTAACTCTGGGTTTTGCGCTTTTAACGGGGAAATAATTTGCGCCAAAGGAGTGTCTTTGGTTTCTATATCATAGGCATATTCGGGTGTAATATTTTCTTGTCGAGGAAGGGTTGAACAGGCAGAAAGGCTGAGTAATAGGCAAGAACCAATCATCACCCAAAATTTTGACACATGGTGATTGTGAGCTTTTTGCTGTAATTGGGTATTACGATTGATCGTTCTTTGCATAATATTTTCTAAGATTTCTCAGAGCTAGAGTATAATTGCCTGAGGATATATTGACAATTCGTCGATGTTTGCCGAAATGCAATCCATTTATGAAATGCCAATGTAGCCTTTTCAAAAGATAAATAAAGAGATGACAAGTACACGCGACTTGCGAGATTGAATATGTTTCCAACCCTAACTGTTACATCAATTTTTTATCTCTGCTTCATTGTGCTTGCGATATGGGGAATAAGCCAAGCATGGTTAAGTCAATCTAGAACTGAAACGATCCATCCTTTTAAGTCTTTCGTCCATTTACTGGCATTCTACCTGTCTTATTTATTAATTCCGTTGTTATTTTTTAGCATTTATGCAGGATATATCGGAAAATTCTCATTACATGAAAGTATTTTTATTTTCTTGCTCAGTGCATTGCTGATTTATGCACGCTTTATTGAACCACATCGAGTTCATGTTCAGCATATACAATATTCGTTGGGGCAGGAGAAAACCTTCACTCAACCGATTAAAGTTGCGTTGCTTGCAGATTTACACATTGGTCTGTTTTCTGGACATGAGCGACAGCTTAAAACAATTGTCAAAAAAATTAATTTGGCTCAACCCCATTTTGTCGTGGTTGCAGGGGATTGGACCTATGAACCTGAAAATAAATTGGTTGAAGAACTGGCGATTTTAAAACAGATCGAAGCTCCGGTTTATTCAGTAAATGGTAATCATGATGAGCAGTATCCTGGACCACCGATTCAAGCCTTATTGGCCAGTGCCTTAGAGGCCAATAACGTTATGGATATTGAAGGTAAAATTGTTGAATTTGATGATTTTCGCTTAATCGGTGTCGGGGACTTATGGGCAGGCAAGGCGGATATGCGTTATATGCCCGATTTACCTCAAGACAAACCGTGGTTAATTTTGTCACATAACCCCGATACGGTAGATATGGTGCCACAGTTGCCTACACGTCCGTTGATGCTGTCAGGGCATACTCATGGTGGGCAAGTTGAATTGCCGTGGTTGACCAGTTATGTGATGAAAAAAGTTTCTATTCTCGGTCATAAACGAGGCTTGTATCAGCATGAAAATGCCGATGTATTTGTCAGTGTCGGTACTGGTATGGTGGGTGTGCCTTTTCGGTTTAGAGTACCACCAACCATTGATATTATTGAGCTGAGTTAATTTTCGTACTGATCAATCATGTTTTAAAATAGTAAAAGGCTGCAATCCCAATCAAAACAAGAAACCCAATCAATAGCAGCATGCTGCTGGACTTATTCTGATGACTCAAGTCTTCCACCCCTGAGGTTTGAACCGAAGCGTGAGTAGGGCTTGTTGAATCATAAGATGAAGACTTTGCTTGTGATGAGGTATTTTGCGTCTGTCCTTGCATAAAATTTTCGGCAAATTTGGATAAAGCATCTGGTTGAGTCAAATCGATTTGGAATTGTTTTTTGATCTCTTGCCAGTCGGGATGTTGATCATTGATTTCAATGGTTTTACCATCCTGATTGGTCATTTTCACCGTACTTGATGAAAAGTTGAATTCGAAGGAGTTGCTTTCATTTTTTATATTCGGCATTTCGCCTGATAAAATTTGAGGGTTTGCTTTAAAAGCCTGAAGCGCATCTGATGATTCGTATAGGATGCGGACTAATTTTTTTGCTGCGGTTGGATCTAGTTGAAGTTGTGCAATAAGGAATTGTTCTGCTTGTTCTCTTCGATGGTGTTCAAGCAGATCAAGCAATGTTTGTAATTGTGTTTGATTCAATTGGTACATACGCACCTCGAATAATTTAAATGATGAGGACAATAGCGTTTAGTTGAATGGCTTTCTTTTGGCTGTTTTAAACTTTATTCGTCATCCTGCATTGCACATTCAATTTTATTGCCATGTTAAATTTTATCGCGGTGTTGCATCTTATTGCTTGATAAAAAATTGATAGGCAATCACAGCAACAATCGCAATCACAACAAGCATAACAATAGGTAAGCCTTTTTTCTTGGTTTGATCTTCAATACCGACAGGTTGGGTTGTTGCGCTGGATGGGCGGGGAATTGACTGAACATTATGTGTCGAATTGACAGCGCTATCACGTGCTTTGGCTTTCATTGCAGCAATGTAGGCAGCAGCCGAATCATATGTTTCACCTTGCGTAAAATGACGCATAATTTCATCCCAGTCAGGATGATGTTCATCAATCAACACTTTTTGATGATCTTGGTATAACACATAGATTTCACCAGTTTCAAAATTCGACTGAATTGCTTTATAGCGAGGATGCTGACTGTCATAAAAATCATCATCGAACTGAAACTGATTGATTGCTAAATTGGGATTTTCAGTGAGCTGTTCTACAAAGTCTTTGGCATCTTTTAGCCCAAGGTTTGAATTTTCCATGACCAGTTTAATCGCTTCAATTTTACGATTTTGTTGGATCAGGGCAAGAATGTCTTGTTGAGGAATTTGCAAGTGTATATCACGGGAACTATCACTTTGAGCTGTATCTGCAAATGCGAAGTTGTATGCGCTTTCTGTCAGATTTTCTACATAATCCTTGGCTTCTTTCAAGCCTAAATCTGAATGGTCTTTGACCCATTTAACTGCTTCAACTTTACGACCTTGTTGAATCAGTAACAGAATTTCTTGTCGTTGTTGTGGGTTAAAGTTTGGCATCATGCACCTTTCATTATTGGTTTAATCATCAATGAATATTGATCAACAACAGACCCTAATCATAGAATTAATTCAATTTTTATTACAAATTGATGCCAAATAAAAGTAGTAATTTGTGTGCGAATAGGCAATATTTTAAAACTGTCATAAAACTTTGCTATTGTAAAAGTCATAATATTTATAACCTTAAAAGAGGGCTTGGCCATGACTCGTGATTTTGAAAAATTCCCAGAAGATGATAACGGTAATCTACTTTGGCAAATGCACGAAGATGGTGATGATTTAGAAGAGGTACATGAAATCGAGTTTTCTATGTATTTTAAAACACAAGAACTCGCTGAAAAATGTGCAATCTATCTTTTACACGAAGAGCAAAAAATTTCACTGTATTTGGATGAAGAAGTGCAACCCAATGAATGGGTGATTACAGTTTATGTTCATCTGATTCCAGACTACGAAGATGTTGTTGATTTAGAGCAATGGTTTAGTAAAATTGCTGAGCAGTTTGAAGGTGAATATGATGGTTGGGGATGTACAACCTATATATTTGATGTTGAAGATGATGAAGAATAACGGTCTTTAGATGACGCATATTGTTTTAAAAGCATATCCTTGTTGATGTGCTTTTTTTTAAGTTTCAGACTACTCAAACCATACAAATGAAAGCTTTGTACAGCGCTAAACTTGCTTTTCAACAACAATAATAGTCAAGGATATGAGTATGAGTAATACGGTAAAGTTGCATCGCGTTTTTAGTGCACCACCAGAGCGAGTCTATAAAGCTTTCTTAGACCCAGATGCAATTGTAAAGTGGATGCCTCCGCATGGTTTTACTGCAAAACTTCATCAAATGGATGCAACGGTTGGTGGTTCTTATCGAATGTCATTTACCAATTTCTCTACAGGTACAATCCATTCATTTGGTGGAACTTATGCAGAGCTGATTCCCAACCAACGCATACGATATTTTGATCGATTTGATAATCCTGAACTCGCTGGCGAAATTGAAGTAATCATTGAAATAAAAGGTGTGCTTGTCGGAACGGAAGTCAATATTACCCAATCAGGTATCCCGAAAGTGATTCCTGTCGAGGCTTGTTATTTGGGATGGCAAGAGTCTTTGCAATTACTTGGTCTCTTGGTCAATCCAACAATTCCAGATCAATAAACTCGCGTGAATGACCTATAAACTATCGCTATAGATCTCTTTGGTATTTATATCATTCATCTATCATCCATTAAACAGGCAATACAATTCAATCATTGATTGCCTGAGTAAGCACCAAGCCTCGCCTTTGTTTGCAGGCTAAGCTATGATGGGGGACAAGGTGTTTTTATGACCCCATTGTCACTTTACACAACCATATTTCTCATCATTTGGAATAATTTTAGAATAACTTCAGTTCGGAATAACAATGACGATTTATAGCAAACGAATTTATGATGCGGTTTCAGAAACAGATGGTCAACGAATTCTGGTTGATCGCTTGTGGCCACGTGGTATTAAAAAAGACGATGCTAAGATTGATTTATGGCCGAAAGAAATTACCCCGTCAAATGAACTCAGAAAATGGTATCACGAAGATAGCGAAAACCGTTGGGATGAGTTTCAACAACGTTATCGCGTTGAATTATCACAGGTTACAGTACAGTTAGAAGAGTTGCGGAAACTGATAGCACAAGGTCCTATAACCTTATTAACGGCGGCCAAAAATCAAGGGCGAAATCATGTCAGTGTTTTGCTGGATGTGTTAAATCATAAAGCCTAGTTTTAATGATCACGGTTGATTTTAAATTATTCCTTATATTTATTATGGTTTTTAAGTTGATGAAAAATCTTAAAATGCTATGATTGTGATTTGAACCGAAGTTGAGCTTATTATGTCTTTGCCACATTGTCCAAAATGTAATTCAGAATATACCTACCAAGATAGCGATTTATTGATTTGCCCAGAATGTAGCTATGAATGGAAAGATGGCGAGCAAGTAACAGCAGATGACAGCGTGACGATTAAAGATGCTGTTGGCAATATCTTGGCAGATGGCGATTCAGTGACAGTGATTAAAGACTTAAAAATTAAAGGTTCTTCTGCAGTGGTTAAGGTAGGAACCAAAGTCAAAAGTATTCGTTTACTGGTAGACAGTAATGATGGGCATGATATTGATTGTAAAATTGATGGTATTGGTCCCATGAAATTAAAGTCAGAATTTGTGAAAAAAGCTTAATTTTTTTGAGGTTCATCAATGATCACAGCAATTCAACTGTGATCATTTTTTTGTCTATATCATTTTTCTCGAATAATAATTTTTGAGGTTAGTTCTGCTTTGGAGCGAACGCCCAACTTTTTCATTAAATTTGCTTTATGCACTTCTATGGTCCGATGCGACAGCTCTAATTTTCGTGCAATTTCTTTACAAGTAAATCCATTGACAATCAATTGAGTAATTTCTGATTCACGTTTAGTCAATTTTTGCTTAGAAGACAACACCTGATCTTTCCGTTCAAAATGCCAGACCATCAATTTAAAGGGATCTTCAGGTGTCAAGGTTTGCCCATGGGTATGTGTCCAAAAGATTTCGCCATTTTTGTGCTGCATAAAGCGCTGATCAGAATAATAATGGCTTTTTTTTAACAATAAGCTTTGCAATGCATCATTCCCGACCTTTTCATAATCCTCAAGGCTAGGAAAAATTTTGACTATGGATTGCTCAATTAATTCACCACGCTCATAGCCAAACAGATTGGCAAATGCAGCATTCATTTCCATCATGTGGCGATAACTTAATACAACAATCGGTGCAGGGCTAAAATCAAATGCGATTTTATTATAGTTCATAATAAGCATCCTTACTTAGTATAATAATGAATATAACGCGATAGCGAGAAATAACAAGTATTCGACCGTTGATTTTTTATAATAGGATGAAAACTAAATAGATTATTTTTGTGTTGTTATACATATAAATTTAGTGTTTTTAATAGTTTGTAATGGATCACATTTTTTATATTTAACTTTAGTCTATATTGGTAGGTTTTTGTATAAGTGATTGTATTTAATTTATTTATTGGATTTTAAAAACTACTTAAGTAATTAAGGGTGTTGACTGAAAAAAGCAATTGATTCACATTGATGATGAGAAGCACTCAGGTTATTTAGAATTTTTTATCAGGATAAATCAATATTAATCTTGGCTTCTTATTTTAAGTTATTTGTGTAAAAAGAATTAGATCACCTTAATAAATATAATCAGGATGGATTATCTCTAAGGTGATGAATGGATGACAATACTAAGAATTGGGCGAGGTAGCGATGGAGCATATACAAGGATCAGGTCCTCAACAACCGAAAAAGTCTTCACACCGTCTGGCGGGTATCTCCAGCATGGTTGGAACGACAATCGAGTGGTACGACTTTTTTATTTACGGTGCAGCCGCAGCATTAATTTTCAATAAACTGTTTTTCCCCAATCTTGATCCATTAACAGGTGTCTTGGCTGCATTTGCCACATACGCCGTTGGCTTTATTGGACGTCCGTTGGGAGGTATTATCTTTGGTCATTTTGGGGACAAAATTGGTCGAAAAACCATGCTGCTAACCACACTGATTATGATGGGGATTCCTACTGTTTTAATTGGTCTATTGCCAACCTATGAAAGTATTGGATATTGGGCGACATTTTTTCTGGTGATTTTACGTTTTGTTCAAGGTATGGCAATGGGCGGCGAGTGGGGCGGTGCCGTGTTGATGGCTGTGGAGCATGCACCTGAAGGCGGTAAAGGCTTTTGGGGAAGTTTACCTCAAGCAAGTGCTGGTGGTGGTTTAATGTTGGCCTCGATCGCATTGGGTTTAGTTTCACTTTTACCCGAAGCAAGTCTATTTAGTTGGGGCTGGCGTCTGCCTTTCCTTGCCAGCATTTTATTATTAGGTGTGGGTTGGTATATCCGTGTCAAAGTGCCTGAGTCACCGGATTTTGAAAAAGTAAAACAACAAGCACAAGAAGTTAAAGTTCCAGCAATGCAGGTCTTTAAAAATCATCCGCGCGAATTACTCACGATTATCTTTGCCCGTGCTGCTGAAAATGCATGGTTCTATATTGCCTCTACTTTTGCCTTAGCCTACACCACAACCAAGTTGGGTATTCCTCGCCAAGACATTTTGTTTGCAACGATTTGTGGTGCAGGCTTAATCATGGTGATGACGCCATTATGTGGACATCTATCCGACAAAGTTGGGCAGCGTAATATGTTTATGTTTGGTCTAGTGGTCCTTGCATTGTATTGCTATCCGTTCTTTAGCATGTTGGATACCAAGGACCCAGTCTTGGTATGGACCGCAATTGTTTTAGCAATCGGTGTGGTGTTCCCGATCATGTATGCGCCACAGTCTCAGTTATTTGCTCGACAGTTTCCTGCCGAAATTCGCTACAGTGGCATCTCGATTTCAGTTCAATTCGCAGGTGTATTAGGCGGTGGACTGGCACCATTGATTGCCACCAAATTACTAAGTATTGGTAATGGTAGTCCGCATTTGATTATTACCTACATCATGAGTATGGCGATTTTCGCAATCTTCTGTAGCTTCTTTATGAAGCGTGATGATCTTAGCCCCGCGAGACAGCGTAAATCAGTGAAAAGCAAATTGTCTGTTTAATGCAAAGTAGTGATTCAAAGCAAAGCATTGCAATCAATCATTCAATTTACCACGCTTAATTTTCAGGAATGAATATGAATATTTCCTTTATCGGTCTTGGGAATATGGGGCTTCCTCGCTAAAGCGGTCATGGAAAGACCGACTTCAGTAGCATTTTAAATTTAGTTTCAGTCGCAATGTGAAGGAAAAATCAGGATGAACACTTTGATCGGACATTATATTTCAGGTCGTCATATCACAGAAACTCAACATTCAGGCCCAGTATTTAATCCCTCTACAGGTGAAGAAATTGCGCGTTGTGCTTATGGCGATGCAACCGTGATTGATACTGCCGTAAAAGCTGCGACATCAGCAAATGCAAAAAAATGGGCAAAAGCTTCACATGCTACACGCTTGCAAGTTCTGTTTAAATTACGTGAATTAATGATTGCCAAAACAGCTGAATTGGCAGAAATCATTGGTCGTGAACATGGCAAAACCATTGCCGATGCAATCGGTGAAATTGGCCGTGCGATTGAAGGAATTGAATTTGCCTGTAATGCACCGCAGATTACAAAGGGTGAATATGCACGTAATGTTGCAGGCGACATCGATGTGTTCTCTGTACGGGTTCCTGTGGGTGTGGTGGGCTGTATTACCCCGTTTAATTTTCCCATCATGATTCCTGCTGTCATGATGGCCATGGCTGTTTCTGTGGGGAATTCAATAGTTTGGAAACCGTCTGAAAAAGTGCCTTCGGCTGCATTATTTTTTGCAGAGTTATGGAAAGAAGCCGGTCTTCCAGACGATGTATTTAATGTTGTACAAGGGGATAAAACAGCAGTCGATGCATTACTTGAACACCCTGAAATCGCAGCTGTGAGCTTTGTGGGTTCTACCCAGATTGGTGAATATGTTTATCAAAAAGGTACCTCACATAACAAACGTGTTGCAGCATTTACTGGTGGGAAAAATCACATGGTGGTGATGCCTGATGCCGATCTTGAAGCGGCTGCAAATGCCTTTGTTTCAGCAGGGTTTGGTTCAGCCAGTCAGCGTTGTATGGCGGTATCATTGTTGATTCCCGTAGGTGCTGAAACGGCAGATCACTTACGCCAACGTATCGTAGAAAAAATCAAAGCATTGAAAGTTGGAGCATACAATGATCCGACTGCAGATTTTGGTGCGGTGATTAGTGCGCAATCGCAACAATCTGTTTTAAAGGCAATTGATCAATGTATCGCAGATGGTGCTGAGTTGGTGGTGGATGGTCGTGATTTTAAACATCCAGAGTATGCCAACGGCTATTATATTGGTCCGACTTTATTTGATTATCTATCTATGGATATGGATTTTTATCAACAAGAAGTTTTTGGCCCAGCGCGAGGAATTTTACGCGTCAATAGTTTAGATGAGGCAATTGCTGTGACCAATAGCCATGAATATGGCAATGGTTCGGTGATTTTTACCCGTGATGGAAAGTCAGCACACCGCTTCTTTATGGAGGTTGAGTCCGGCATGATTGGTGTTAATGTGCCTGTACCACTCCCAGTGAGTTATTTTAACTTTGGTGGTTTGCGACGTTCAAAATTTGGTGAGTCGCATTTATATGGTCCAGATGCCGCTCGTTTCTATACCAAGTTAAAATCTGTTTCACAAAAATGGCCTGATCCTGAACAACAAGATCAAGCCATTTCTTTGGCATTTAAAATCACCTAATTGATTCCATTTCGATGATTAGCCAGCAGATGCTGGCTTTTTTAGCTGTGAGTGAAAGTGAGATATATTGAGTGTTGTGTTCTTTATAATGTTGCGCTATGAATAAACAATTTAGAAACATTGCATAGATCAAGGCCTCAAAGCTGCAAGTTGATTGCACTGTGCAGCTTTGTTCATCCTTTAAATATTATTGGCTTGCTGCAATTCCGATTTTTTTAACATTTAATCGTTGTGCGGCTGCCATCACCATTGCCACATCCTTATATTCAGTCAGTTTATCGGGCTGCACTTTAATCGGATCTTGATCTGATTTCTGTGCAACACCCGCAAATAAAACTTCTAGCGCTTGTTTATTTTCTACAGCTTGATCATTCCAAAAGATTTTACCTTGAGGGTCAATACGTAAGGTGACTGGCTCAGGTGGCTTCTCATTGGTCGGTGGTGGTGCGCCATTCGGCAAGTCAATATTGATCGCATTATTTGGAATTGGGATGGTGATAATAAACATAATCAACAACACCAACATCACATCAATAAGTGGTGTCATATTGACATCTAACATCACATCATCATCGTCTTTATTGGCACCTACATTCATACCCATAAACTGTTCCTTCTCCCGATTATGGTGCGGCAACAGGTGTCGTGACAAAAGCGATTTTGCCGATACCTGCTTGCTTAGTAGCACTAATGACTTCATCAATCGCTTCAAATTTTGTCACTTGATCACCACGAATATGTACCTCTGGCTGTGGGCGTTTTGCTGCCTCAGCCTGTAAACGGTTGATCAGTGTATTTTTATCTGCGATATACTTTTCGTTCCAAAAAATATCCCCCGCTTTATTGACGGCGATTTGTACATTAATCGGCTTGGTGACATATGGTGTATTTTTTTCCTCAGGCAACTTGACTGGAACCGTGTGAATGGCAACGGGGACGGTGATTAAAAATATAATCAGCAGAACCAGCATAATATCCACCAAAGGTGTGGTGTTAATCGCAGAAATTACATCATCTTCGTCATTGCCTGAATTGACTGTCATGCTCATAATAGATACCTCATTTATTTCGCATCACCACTGTTTTTGATCTCGCCACTGAGTAGAACAGTATGTAAGTCAGAACCAAAAGTACGTACATTATCCAATACTGCTTTATTACGGCGGGTGAGCCAGTTATAACCAAGTACCGCAGGCACGGCTACAGCAAGACCGATTGCAGTCATGATCAGTGCTTCGCCGACAGGTCCAGCAACTTTATCAATAGAGGCCTGACCCGAAATGCCAATTGCAGTAAGTGCATGATAGATTCCCCAAACTGTACCGAACAAACCAACGAATGGTGCGGTAGAACCGACAGTTGCAAGAAATGCTAAACCACCACTTAAATGACTTTGGATTTTATCAATTGCACGTTGAATCGACATTGTGACCCAAGTGTTAAAGTCGATACGTTCAAGTAGGTTTCCGCCATGTTTTTTGGTTGAGTTAATGCCTTTTTCAGCAATAAAACGGTAGGCACTTGCTTCGCCTAGTGTTCCCGCAGCGCCGTCAATTGATGCAGCATCCCAAAATTTGGCTTCAACTTCTTTACCTTGACGCTTAATTTTTGCTTGCTGAATAAACTTGGTCACCATGATGTACCATGTTCCAATCGACATCAGGACCAAGATAAATAAGGTTGATTTAGCCACAATATCACCTTCGCGCCATAGTGCTTCTAAACCGTAAGGGTTGTGAACAGCTTGTGTTGTTGCTGGTTTAGGTGGTGGTGTATGTGTTTCACTGGTTGTTGTATTGGTTGCCGTTACAGTCGCAGGTGTTGCAGTGGTTTCTTCTGCAAATACACTAGATACAGGCAGTAGGGTGCTTGCAGTCAAAATCCCAACAGAAGCAAATAGTCGTACAGATTTCAGCGTTTTATTCATCATTTATCTCCAAATTTTTATTTAATTGATTACTGCAATACAAATTCATAAGGTATGTCGTACCAAGAATCTTGAGGTTCACCATTCTTTAACGCAGGTTTAAACGTACATAAGCTATAAGCTTTCGCAGCCGCTTTATCTAAGCTTTTACTCCCACTCGATTTTTTAACTTTGGCCTCTTTAACTTTTCCATCACTACCCACAAATACCGAAATAAGAACTTCACCTTGCTCTTCATTTTGTAAAGCTTCACGCGTGTACCCGGGTGCTTTACAACCCGCTTCTCCACTCGATACACCGCGAGTTTCACCTGCTGGTTTGGGTTTTGCTGGTTCAGTTTTTGCTGTCGTTTCTGGCTTTGGCGTCGGTGTCGGCTCAGGACTTTCTGAGGTTTTTGGCGTTGGTGTAGGTTTAGCCGTCTGCTTTGGTGTTGCTGTAGGTTTTTCCATTGGTTTTTCAGTCGGCTTTGGCTCTGGTGTTTTCAACACTTTCTCCACCAACTTTGGCAGTTCTGGTGGCTTTTCAATGGGTTTAGGTTTTTCTGGTTCAGGTTTTTTGTCCTGAATAATCAGTAATTCAACAGGTTCATCCGCTGGTTTTTCAACTGTCTTGGATAAACCCGTAATCAAGCCATAGAGAATGATTAGATGCAGTAAGATGACTGCTCCAATCCCGATCAGGCGTTTGGAAGAATTATTTTCTAATTCTGAAAAATTCTTGCCCATTGCTACTCCTGAAATGAGAGACAAACAATAAATAGTAAAAGAGAGGCGATAAAAAAATTCTGTTCAATTCTTTTGTTTGGCTAAGTGAATGAATCAATTTCGCAAACACCATGACTTGATTAGGCCTAGACAATGTTTGCGAAATGCCCAATTAGAATTTATAAGTTGCTCTGACGTAATATGCGCGACCAGTTGGGTCTGCATAACTAGAGTCATAACCGTATTGGAAGTTATCAGTCACGTTGGACGCAGGCGGATCTTGGTCAAAGATATTTTTGATCCCACCAGTGAGTTCTAAGTTCTTGAATCCGCTATAAGTGCCCGCAATGTTATAGAGGATATAGTCGCTAACTCGATGGTTATCATATTTGGCTTCACCAATAGAATTTGAGTCTTTATAACCACGGCTAAACTGTTGCTCAAAGATCATTTTCCAGTTGTCGTAACTCCAATTGACATTGGCAACATGTTTCCAGCGGGAATAGACTTGTTGGTTATAATAGCTACCTGCACGGCTGATCCATTCACCGCCTTTCTCTTCTTGTTTGTCATATTTAATGACATAGGTCCCATCAATACCAAAACCAAAACGTCCTGTTTTAGTCACAGGCGTAAGATAGTTCAAACTTAAATCAACCCCTTGAGTTTTAATTCCACCCATATTGATCAAAGTGGTACTCACATATTTGATTCGTCCATCTGCATCTCGGACAAATAAGCTTGAATATTTACTTGGGTCAGCAAAAATAATTGAATCGGTAATCGTATCAATCAGATTGTCTACTTTGATGTTGTAGTAATCTGCTGTGAATACCAGATTTTTGATTGGCTCAAACACAAGTCCAGCAGTATAAGATGTTGACTCTTCAGCTTTTAAGTCGGGATTTCCACCTTGCATACGTTTAAATTGAACATTACATTCAGTTTGGTATTGTGGTGAAGTTGCAGTACCACCGGGGCAGAGCACAGGGTCATTGTATTTTGAACCTGTAAAGGTCTGACTTTGAGGTGAGTTGATGTCATATAAGCTAGGTGCACGGAAACCTGTGCTGTATGAGGTACGGAACATTAATTGCTTTAACGGTTCCCAACGTAAAGCGACTTTTGGATTGAAGGTATCGCCAAAGTCACTATAGTCATCATAGCGTGCTGCAAGTTGCGCTTCTAAATTGGCTAAAATCGGGATATGTAATTCAGTGAATACCGCAGAGATATCTCGATCACCCTTACTCACAGGTTTATCTGGATCTATACCACTACCAGGCACTTGTCTGACGATCTCAGCATTAATTTTTTGATCCCAATTTTGTTTGGTAAAACTACCACCTAAGGCAAATCCAACCTCACCCGCGGGTAGTGTATAGATTGGACGAGATACAGTGACATCAAAAGAGGTTGAGTCTAAGCTGGCTTTATTGGTATCCCCATTGACTTCAAAAGATTTCCAAATATTAGCATCGGCTGAAGGGCCAAATGGATTGAGTGAACCGTCATTTAAAGCAGCTTGAACTTTACTTTGATTGAGGTAACCCGCATTAAAGCTATCGGTTGCTTCACTTTTTGCATAGGTTAAACCTGCATTGATATCCCAACCATAAGCTTCACCCTCAATTCCTGCAAATGCACGATGTGAGTCATTGGTTGTTTTGCCTGAACGGTTTCCACCTTGCGAACGCAGATAGAGTTGTAAATCTCCATCGCTGAGTCCAGTTACTGCGGGGACAATGCCTTTGCCAGGATAATATTGACTTGTCGAGGGTAGAGTGACTGAACGGCTATATACATCAGGCGCGATCGAAGTGGTAACTTCGTTACGCGAGAAGATATATTCTCCAATCAGATTAAATTTATCTGAAAGTTTAAAGGTTCCGCGGCCAAGTGCTGAAATTGTTTCAACTTCTGGGGTAATCCCAATCAGTGCTTGGGTATTGAGATAACATAATCCGCCATCGGCAGCGACATTTGGTGTGTTATTACAATTTGTATTGCCGTATGGATTTGCCAAAATATTGTTTTTGGGATCAAAAATATTTGCTGGGAAGGCATTTGCTGAGCTGGCATCTAGGCCGAGCTCAGGAATTACACCACCACGGCGACTGATCTTGCGGTCTTTTGCCATGATATTGTTGGTTCTACGATAATCGACTACACCATAAATGTTAAAGCCTTGTTCATCCAGATTGCCATAACCCCCAAAGATGGAAATATCTTGTTTATCACCACCACTGGCTTCGGGTTGAGTTGCACCCACACTGATGTTGAGACCTTCAAAAGATTTTTTGGTTATAAAATTGATGACACCACCAATTGCATCGGCGCCATAAACCGCAGATGCACCGTCACGGAGAACTTCGATACGTTCAACCATTGCCATTGGAATAATATTGAGGTTGGTGGTTGATGTACTAAACGGGCTATAAGCCAGACGACGACCATTCAATAAGACCAGGGTTTTATCTGTGCCTAATCCACGTAAATTGGCTGATGAACCCTCGGTATTACTTGCCCCCACATTTTGAGAGGTAGAAAAACCAGCTTGGTTGGAACTGACTTTGGTCAGTGCTTCTTCGACAGTGGTTACCCCTTGTTTGGCTAGATCTTCACCTTTAATAATCGTAATGGGAGAAGCACTTTGAGCTGCAACCCCTTTAATTGAAGACCCTGTAACGGTGACTTTGGCTACTTTTATTGGCTGTGTTGTTTCTTCAGTTTCTGCTGCATGCGCTAGCGATAGGCACATCATACTTAGACTAAGCGTACTTAATTTTAGTAACGTTTTCCCCATCGTTGGCGATCCCAAAGTGCAAACATTTTTGTTTACTTTCATATTTTCAGACATCCGTTTTTTTTTGTACTTAGCGATATTGCTGCATTGCTTTCTAGCAATTCAAGTGCCAACTATCTAATTATATGTTTTAAAAATATACAAAAAAATGATAATAATTTACGTGACTAGTGTTTAATCTCCTTATTCGTCCGTGACTTGATAGTAGAAAAATAAGTTTGGAAGTCGCCCTGATTAATGCTAATACAATATGAAGATGTGATTAAAAAATACTCAATAGACTTTAGTTTTTCTTTATATTTGGTTGTTAATTAAAGAGTTTAACTATATTTAATGAGTGGTATAACTATTAATTATGGCTTTATTTTTGCTATTAATTATTTTAAATCAAAAGATTAAATGAGTATTTATAGTGTTTGATAAAATAAGTGATCAATTTTGGAACGTGTGTGTACTTAAATTGTGCATTATGAGTAGTTCTGATAAATGATATCTGAATTTAATATTTAGATTGGTGCTGAAGATGACGATAGGATGTCAGTCACAGATAATCATTGAATAAATGTGATTTTATTACGGTAAAAATAAACAAAATTTAGAAGAGGTAAGTGTAGTGGCATGATATTCGCTTTGTATTTAATACTGTTATATCGTTCAATTTTTCACTATTGTTAATTTAACGTTCTGGTTCGGCACCAAAGCAGCAATCGACAGGATGATGGTGCTGCCAGTATTCTGTTTAAATAATTTGATGAATAAAAATACATAGGTGTGAATTTGGAATCCAAGCTTTTACAATTTGCGTTGTTGGTCGGTGCAATGGGTTGTGGGGAAATGGCGATTGCGAAAACGCCTGCACAACCGAATAAAATCCTGAATTTGGCTTTTGAAGCACCAGATGATGGTTTTGATATGGTGAAAACCTATAATTTCTACAGTGGAAATATTGCGGAGGCGATATTTGAACCCTTACTCAAATATGATTATCTGGCTCGTCCCGTGGTATTGGTGCCCAATACGGCACAAGCCTTGCCAAAAATAGAACAAGAGGGCAAGGTCTATACTTTTAAAATACAACCCGGTATTTATTTTACCGATGATCCTGCGTTCAAAGGCAAACGACGTGAGCTGACTGCCCAAGATTACATTTATTCGATTCAACGTGTGAGTGATCCGAAAAATCATTCGCCTACCTATTCTTTTATTGATGGCAAAATCCAAGGCTTAGAGCAAGTGGTCGCCAATGCGAAAAAGACAGGCAAGTTTAATTACGATGCGCCCATTGCAGGGCTTAAAGCTTTAGACAAATACACCCTACAATTCACCTTAACCCGTGCAGATTATAATTTTCCTTATATTTTGGCCTATGTCACTTTTAGCGGAACAGCGCGTGAAGTTGTTGAGTTTTATGGTGATCGTATCGGGCAGCATCCTGTAGGTACAGGCGCTTATCAACTGAGTAAATACGTACCACGCAGTAAAATTGAGCTGGTGGCAAATCCTGACTATCGTGGCTTTATTTGGAATTATAAATCGACAGGAACGGCATGGGATAACCAACTTGTCAAAGAAATGTCGGGTAAAAAAATGCCCCAAGTCGGTAAAGTTGTCGTGAGTATTATTGAGGAAGAACAGTCAAGGTGGTTGGCATTTAAGTCAGGCCAATTGGATTTTGACAAATTAACCTCAAATGCGGTTCCACAGGCTTTAAACGGCACACAATTAAAACCAGAACTTAAACAGCAGGGCATTCAACATTTTCCCAATAAAGACCCTGAAATCACCTATACCATGTTCAATATGAAAGATCCGATTGTGGGGGGGTATAGTCTAGACAAAATAGCGCTACGCCGTGCCATTACCTTGGCATATAACCAACAGGAAGCGATTAAGCAACTTTATAAAGGTCAAGCGGTTAGAGCTGAAATGTTGGTGCCAGATGGGGTGCAAGGGCACAATGCTCAATATAGAAGTAGTGTTGCCTATAACCCGTTATTGGCCAATAAATTACTGGATCGATTTGGTTATAAGAAAGGTAAAGATGGTTATCGAACTTTACCCAACGGGAAGCCATTTACCCTGAAATATAATACTGAAAATAGCTCAAGCTCAGTCATTCATTCTGAGTTATGGAAGAAAAACTTAGATGCTATTGGGGTACGTGTTGAGTTTAAGGTCAGTAATTTTGCCGATAATTTAAAAGAAGCCATGCAATGTAAACATATGATTTGGGGTGGGGCATGGATTGCTGATTTTCCTGAAGGAGAAAATTTTGCCCAATTGCTTTATGGTCCAAACTCAGGCAAAGGAAATTTAAGTTGCTATCAATCCAAAGCTTATGATGCACTGTATCAGCAAGCGTTAACTTTACCGCCACAACAACGAATGCCGTTTTATGAAAAAATCAGTCGGCAGATAGAGGCAGATAACCCTTGGATTATTCATAGTACCCGTATTCGCAATTGGCTGTTGCAACCACAAGTTCAAGGCTATAAAGCACATCCAATGATCAATACCGTTTGGCAATACCTTGATGTTCAGCCAGTTAAAAAATAACCAGATGAAGTTGAATAAAATGATGAAGGATGATTTAAAGCAAAAGTTAAAGCAGATTGGGGTCAGTGCATTCTTGGGCGGCATGCTCCTAACAGGTACGCTGAATGTATTTGCCAAAAGCCCGGCGGATCCAAATAAAGTTTTACGTTATGTTTTCCCCGTTGCAGAAACGGGTTTTGATCCAGCAGGCACCCAAGATCTTTATTCTGCGCATGTGCATAATTCAATATTTGAAGGTTTATATACCTACGATTATTTAGCAACACCTGCCAAATTAGTCCCCCGTACCGCAGTGAGTTTGCCTGAAGTCAGTGCTGATGGTTTAACCTATACTTTTAAAATTCAAAAAGGAATTTATTTTGCCAAAGATCCTGTATTTAAAGGCAAAGCCCGTGAATTAACCGCGCAAGACTATGTTTATTCTTATAAACGGTTGTTAGACCCAAGTTTGCATTCGCCCAATAGTTGGTTGTTTGATGACAAAATTCTAGGCATGGACAAAGTGCTTGAGCAAGCTAAAAAAACAGGCAAGTTTAATTATGATCTACCTGTTGCAGGGCTTCAGGCCACAGATCGTTATACCTTGGTGATTAAACTAAAACAAGTTGATCAAAACTTCCCAATGCTGTTGGCACATCAACCAGCTGGTGCAGTTGCACGAGAAGTGATTGAACACTATCGAGATCGGTCTGGTTTTGCCATGGCCCATCCTGTTGGAACAGGTCCCTATGTCTTGGCAAAATGGACACCTGGCTCACGGATTATCCTGAAAGCTAATCCAGATTATCGTGGTTATGTTTGGGATTTCAAAGCATCCACGCCAGAAGATCAAAAAATTGTCGATGCGATGAAAGGCAAAAAAATGCCGCAAATCGGTGTGGTCGATATTCAAGTGATGGAAGAATCACAATCACGCTGGTTATCATTTAGTAAAGATGAAACTGACTTATTTGTGTTGGATGGTGATCTCAGTGTTCAAGCCATCCAAGATGGTCAGCTTAAACCCGAACTTGCTAAAAAAGGTATTCAACTTTCCCGTATTGCCGATCCTTCAATTGATTATTATTACTGGAATATGCAAAACCCTGTTGTTGGTGGTTTGAGTAAAGAAAAAATTGCTTTACGCCGTGCCATGGCAATGGCCTTTTCACCTGATAATCAAATTAAGATTTTGATGAAGGGTGATGCACAACGCTTACAATACCCCATTCCTTATGGGGTGATTGGGCATGATCCAAACTATAAAACCAGTATTCCTTATTCCGTTAAAGCGGCCAATCTACTGTTAGATCGTTATCACTATAAGGTTGCTGCCGATGGCTGGCGTACCTTGCCGAATGGCAAACCCTTGCTGATTGAATTAACTGTTTATGGAAATAGTACACGTAGTCAGCAAAGTGCTGAATTTTGGAAAAAGACTTTAGACAATATCAAGGTCAAAATGACCACCAAATCCTTGCCTTTTGCGGAAGGTTTAAAAGCTGAAAAACAATGCAAAACCATGTTTAAGGGATCAGCTTGGATTGCCGACTATCCCGATGCCGATAACTTTATGCAGCTGTTTTATGGAAAGAATATCCATGCAACCAATAGTGCATGTATGAAAATTCCTGAATATGATCGCTTATATGAACAAACCCAAAAATTGAAACCGGGTCCTGAGCGTGATGCTTTATATCATAAGATGGCGCGAATATTAGAAGTGTATATGCCTGTACAAATGGCATCGACGCGTTATCGCAATGCTTTGGCGCAACCGCGTGTCATCGGCTTTAAAAAGCATCCGATTATTCCATCGGAATGGATGTATTTTGATATGAAAAAATAACCTCTATCAAAAGCTTAAAAATAAACAGATTGAAATTTGAAAATGAATAAATGAAAGATTGGAGAAAATGAAAATGAAGCGATTTAAATTAACCACACTCTGTATGTTATCCATGGGTATGGGGCAATGGGCCTTTGCAGAAACCGAACGCAGTACTTTATCCAAGTTTCAGGCCAAAGATATCCCTGCCCAATGTGATGCAAAAATTGCAGATGTTAAAACCAAGTTGGCTGAATTTGCCAAAGTTAAACTCAAAAATAATGCGCCTGCTGGAGCAGTATTGGCAAAGTGGGATCAAATTTTTGCAGAGTTTGAAGATTTTTATGGGCCAATTAATTTAGCCAGTAATGTTGACCCAAGCGCAGATTTACGTAAAGCCGCAGAAGATTGCGAAGTTAAAATTAGTCAGTTCCAAACTGAAGTGTACCAAGACGGGAAACTTTATCAACAAATTAAAAAAACCAAAGCCAGTGATGAGATTGACCGTAAATATCGCCAAGATATTTTAGATGGTTTTGAAGATACAGGGGTACAACTTCCCGCAGAAAAACAAGCACGTTTAAAAGTGATTTTAGATGAATTGACCAAGATTCAACAAGAATATGCCCGCAACATTCGAGACAATCCTGAAAAATTAGAATTTACCCCAGCCGAGCTAAAAGGCTTACCAGAAAGTTATATTGCCAATCTAAAGAAAAATGAAAAAGGCAATTATCTATTGGGCTTTGACTACCCAGAATACCGTCCTTTTATGGAATTGGCAGACAGTGATGATGCGCGTAAACGTTATCAAATTGCTTATACCCGCCGTGGTACTGAAAAGAATTTAGTGTTGCTTAAACAAGCGATTGATTTACGGCATGAACTTGCACAATTATTTGGTAAAGCCAGTTATGCCGATTGGGCATTGAAAAACCGTATGGCCAAGAATCCTGAAACGGTCAATAAATTCCTCAATGAGGTACATAGTACGGTTACGCCATTAGAGAAAAAAGAAGTGCAAACACTGCGTGAATTTAAAGCCAAGACCTTAAATATTCCAGTGGAAAAAGCGGAAATTAACCGTTGGAGTGAGGGATATTGGAGCGAAAAATTACGTCAAGAAAAGTACAAAATTGACCAAGAAAAAATGCGTGAATATTTCCCGACTCAAGCATCACAAGATTGGTTATTTGCAATTTCATCAAATCTATATGGGATTGAATTTAAGCCTGCCAAAGTTGATGTCTGGCAAGATGAAGTTGAATATTACGATGTCACAGATCGGAAAACAGGTCAGCTTTTAGGTGGTTTATATATCGATAAATTTCCACGTGAAGGAAAGTATGGTCATGCAGCGGTGTGGGGCGTTAAGGGTGGCAGTACCCTGACCCAGCGTAAACCGATTTCAGCCTTAGTCACCAACTTTAACCGCAAAGGTTTAAACAGTGATGAACTGGAAACTTTTGTGCATGAGTTTGGACATGCCTTACATGGAATTTTGTCAAACACCCGTTATGCCTCGCAATCTGGTACCTCTGTCGAGCGAGATTTTGTTGAAGCACCTTCACAGATGTATGAAGAATGGGCACGTCGTAAAGAAACGCTATCGACTTTAGCCGATTATTGCAAACCAGCCTGTCCACGTGTCGATGATGAATTGATTGGCAAATTAAAAGCCGTTAAAAACTATGGTCGTGGCTTGTTCTATTCTCGTCAAACCTTATACGCACAATACGATATGGCACTGCATACCGCAGATGCTTTAAAAACCCAGCCTTTAGACGTATGGAAAAAACTCGAAAACCAAACCGCCTTAGGGTATGTACCAACCACAGAATTCCCAGGACAATTTGGTCATATTATGGGCGGATACCAAGTCGGCTATTATGGCTATATGTGGTCTGAAGTGATGGCCTTAGACATGCTTTCTGCTTTTGGCGATAACTTAAATAATCCAGAGGTTGGAGCACGTTATCGTAAAGCGATTTTGTCACAAGGTGGACAAAAGAAAGCAGAGCAGCTGGTGGTTGACTTCTTGGGCAGAGAACCGGATAACAAGGCATTCTTTCAAGAAATTACTGGTCAACGTGATTAAAAGGAATTAGAACTATGCTGGCATATATCACGCGCCGTATATGGCAAATGATTCCGACCATGTTGGGAGTCGTGTTGCTGATTTTCTTTCTATTTAACTGGGTTGGCGGAGATCCTGCTTATATCCTTGCTGGAAAAATGGCAAACCCTGAACAGATTGAAAATATTCGTCAGCAACTTGGGGTAGATCAACCATATTACGTTCAATTGTGGATTTTTATTAAGCAAATCCTGACTTTTGATTATGGCAATAGCTGGAGTACCGGGGAATCAGTTTCAAACATTATTCTGACCCGTTTAGGTCCATCGCTGACCATCATCATTCCACTGACAATTTTACAAACCGTGATTTCAATCATTCTGGCTTTGGCTGTTGCTTCAGTACGTGCTTCGTTGACGGATCGTATGGTGATGTTGTTATGTACCATTGGGATGTCGATCAGTATTTTGGTCTATATCATCGTATTTCAGTACGGTCTTGCCTATAAGCTGGGATGGTTCCCTGTACAAGGTTGGAGCGATAGTCTCAGTGAAAACCTATTGCAATACGCACTGCTGCCAATCTTAATCATGTTGGTGGTGAGTATTGCACCGACTTTACGTCTATACCGTAGCTTTGTCTTGGATGAAGTCAATCAGGACTATGTCCGTACTGCACGGGCAAAAGGGGTCGGTGAGGGACGTATTTTAGGCGTACATGTGCTGCGTAATGCATCTATTCCGATTATTACCGATGTGATGTCGAGCCTGCCAGCGTTATTGATTGGGGCATTTTTAATTGAGCGATTTTTTGGTATTCCGGGGATTGGGCGAGAAGTCATTATTGCAGTAGAACGAAGCGACTTTCCAGTGATTAAGGCAATCACGGTCTATGTTGCCGCTGCGACCATGATTTTTAACCTGATCGCTGATTTGATTTATAAAGTGGTTGATCCACGCGTACAGTTGAAGTAGGTGGGATGATGCTCGGAATTTTATCGAAAAAAGTAGACGCCCAAGAACAACAGACTTCTCCCGGTTTATGGCGATTGGCGATGCGACGTTTAAAAGCAGATCGTATTGCTATGCTGTCGTTATTGGTGTTGCTGTGTTATTTCATCATATTGGTACTCTCCATGACGGGTGTGATTGCATCAAATTGGAATAAAGAAGTAGCCGTGAGTTATGCGCCACCTACATTTATCGGGGCAGATCAGAATACGCAAGATTCTGCAAAAAAAGCCGCAACTGTAGAAGCTTTACCTGAAAATCCTGTTGACCCTTTAAAAGATGTGATCAAGGAGTTAAATACTGAAATTGCAACAGAACAAGCTTCAGGTGGCGCGATTGACTACTACGGTATTCAAGATCCGCTTGCAGAAGATATGAAAGCCATTGATCAGCAATTGGGTGGGCACTTACTTGATCAGCAAAGTGAACTCAAACAAACCTTGCCTTTTGGTGCGGATAAATGGGGACAGGATGTTGTACTAAAAACCATTAAAGGCGCAGAAACGTCAATTATTGTGGGCTTGGTCTCGGCGTTATTGGCCGTGGTAATCGGCACATTCTTAGGGGCAATTGCTGGTTGCTTTGGTGGTTGGGTTGATGATGTTCTAAACTGGTTTTATAACATTTTTACCTCGATACCTTATCTATTGTTGGTATTGGCGATTGCCGCTGTATTGCAACAAAAAGGCATTCTTTCCATTGTTTTAATTCTTGGATTAACAGGTTGGACTGGGGTATTTCGTTTAATTCGTGCTGAATATATGAAACATAATTCACGCGAGTATGTACTGGCAGCCAAAGCAATTGGTGTCAGTAATACCCGACGGATGTTTGTGCATATTTTCCCTAATGTAAGCCATATTGCTTTGGTTCAGATGTCGATCTTGGTGGTTGCATTTATTAAGTCTGAAGTGATTTTAAGCTTCTTGGGCTTTGGTGTACCTGTGGGGGTGGTGTCATGGGGCAGTATGTTGAATGAAGCGCAAAGTGAGCTGATTTTAGGTAAATGGTGGCAATTGGTGGCAGCCTCAGTAGCCATGGCCGTGCTTGTGACCGCATTTTCAATGTTTACAGATGCATTGCGTGATGCATTAGACCCTAAACTAAAATAAGGAGCTTAAAGATGTCAGAACAACAAGCGACACCTCCTGTGCTACTCAGTGTTGAAAATCTGAGTGTGAGTTTTAAGGGTGAAAATAAGCAATTTATTGAAACCGTAAAAGGTATTTCATTTCAGATTCCTGCCAATACCACCGTGGCCTTGGTTGGGGAATCTGGCAGTGGCAAATCCGTAACTTCATTGGCAACCATGGGTTTATTACCCAAAGGTCAATCTCGTATTGCTGAAAACAGTAAAATTATTTTTGAAGGCAAAGACTTACTCAGTTTAAGCAGCAAACAAATGCGTGCAATGTGTGGTAAAGACATTGCTATGATTTTTCAGGAACCGATGTCATCACTTAATCCTGTGTTTACAGTGGGTGATCAAATTGCTGAAATTATGCGTATTCATTTAAATATGGGGCGTAAACAAGCACGACAACGTACTTTAGAGTTGCTCACTGAAGTTGGTATTCCATCCCCTGAAAGCAAGATTGATGCTTACCCCAGTCAACTGTCTGGTGGTCAACAGCAACGGGTCATGATTGCCATGGCAATCGCCTGTGAACCCAAATTACTGATTGCTGATGAGCCGACCACAGCATTAGATGTCACCATCCAAAAACAAATATTGGATTTGTTGGAGGCTTTACGTAAGCGCCGTCAAATGTCGATGTTGTTTATTACCCATGACTTGGCATTGGTGAGTGAAATTGCCGATGAAGTGATTGTGATGCGTCATGGTGAAATTCGTGAACAAGGTTTAGCAAAAGCTGTTTTAGAACAGCCACAAGATGCTTATACCAAAGCATTATTATTATGCCGTCCGCAACTTTCGTATCGTCCATATCGCTTACCTGTCATTAGTGATTTTATGCAAGCTCAAGACGCACCTGTAACTGAGGCGGTGAGTTTGCCTGAGGTGGATTTTGCGGAGCGTAAGCGCGGCCTTGTTGGCGGTGAAGAAATTATTTTAGATGTACGTGATTTAAAAAAATCATTTTTTAGTCGTAAAGGGCTATTTGGCAAAGATGAATTTCAGGCAGTCAAAGGGGCATCTTTCCAACTGGCGAAAGGTAAAACTTTGGGGCTCGTTGGGGAGTCTGGCTCAGGTAAAACCACCATTGGCTTATTGTTGATGCGTTTGCAACAAGCTTCTGGTGGCCAAGCTTTATTTCAAGGTAAAGATATTTTGGCAATGTCTGAAAAAGAGTTTGCCCAGTATCAACGTAAGATTCAGATCATCTTTCAGAATCCTTATGCCTCACTTAATCCACGTTTTACCGTGGGGCAAATTTTGATGGAGCCGATGCAAGTTCATAAAATTGGTGCAAATGATAATGAACGTAAAAAGATGGCTTTAGAATTACTGGAAAGAGTGAGCTTACCTGAACAAGCCTTTGATCGTTATCCACATGAGTTTTCTGGGGGGCAACGTCAACGTATTGCAATCGCACGCTGTTTAACTTTAAAACCTGAAATTTTAATCTGTGATGAATCGGTATCGGCACTTGATGTATCGGTTCAAGCACAAGTCTTAAACTTGCTTCAAGATCTACAAGATGAATTTGGCTTAAGTTATATTTTTATCTCACATGATTTGTCTGTGGTGAAATATATTTCGGACCAAATTATGGTGATGAACCACGGTGATATCGTTGAAATCGCCAATTCGGATGAGTTATATCAATCACCACAACATGACTATACCAAACGCTTACTGAGTTCAATTCCACAAGGAACCAGACAGGTGATTTAGATTTTTGCTATGAGAGCTGCTGGATTCAGTTGCTGCCAGTCAGTTAAGGATTTTAAATCTTCCTCTTTGCGAAGTTGATACTTCTCACCTTTGAAAAAGGAGGGGGTTTTACTAAAGTTAATTAATTTAGTCTCAGCTAGCTCTCCCTTTTTTCGAAGTGGGAGAGCTACAGTTGTAGTAGCGTAAGGAGTATTTTATTGATATATAAAACGATTAAACTGATGCGTTTTGTTTAGGATAAATATACTTGCGATAGATAGGCATAAGAATAGGCAATAATAAAAAATGAAATAGGCTGGTTCCACAACTGATTAGAATAAAAGTGATTATATCAGGTGGTGAGTAAATCAGTATTATTATGCCATAGACTGGAATAACAATCGGTAAGATTGAACAGACTGTATAGCTAAGAAATGGTCTGCGAATGGCTGTTTCTGAGCAAAGTAAATAGGCATAGCTCCACATCCATAGGCCATAAATTGAGCATAAAATGACAACCTGAAAAAGTGGATAACCATAATCCTGTGGTTTCTTTCTAAGAAAATTGATCAGATACTCTGAATAAAACAGCCCTTGATATGCTATCGATATAGACGCAATAAACCAGATAAGAAATAAGGGAATGAGGATCAGGTATTTTTTATTCATATTGTTATTACCATATTAAGATCATATTAGTTAAAGGGTTTTGCACTGTTTTGTTTACAGCACAAGCTGAGGCATAGCCTACAATAATATATTTAAACCTTAATGCATGATGTAGCGCATAGTTTAAACGAAAAAAAGCCACTATTTAAAAATAGTGGCTTTTGCTCTTTAAGTCTATTTAGAACTTAGAACTTTTTAAAACCTTTTGTCACAACAAACGGTTTTTTCTTTTCAGGTTGTTCACTACGTTCTTGGCGTTCTGAACGATCTAGACGCTCGTTTGGATTATAGCGGCCTTCTGAACGATTACGGTTTTGTTGATTACCATAACGGTTTTCAGAACGGTTGCTATTAAAACTATTACCACGGTTGTCAGCACGCTCATTGTTGTAGCTGTTGCCACCAGAACGTGCTTTATTAAAGCGGTTTTCTGAGCGTTCATTGCGATTGTCAGTACGGTTTTCAGTGCGATTTTGACCATATTGGTTTGCACTTGGCTGAGCATCACGACGATCATTTTGATGGTTGTGAGCTTCATCACCTTCGCTATCACGACGTTGTTGACGCAGGAATCCACCACGACGCGCAGCCATAGGTTTGTCTTGCATACGTTCAGTACGACGTTTTGCCATACCAAATAAACCTGTACCTTGACGTGGTTTCAGTTCGACAGCTTTGGTTAAATTATCTATATCAGTTTTATCAAGTTCCATCCAACGACCTGTACGAAGTTCACGAGGCAAAATCACAGTACCGTAACGAGTACGGAGCAAGCGACTTACTTTTAGACCTTGTGATTCAAAAATACGGCGAACCTCACGGTTACGACCTTCTTTTACAACGACTTGGTACCAGCGATTGATCCCTTCACCACCAATTTCAGAGAAAGATTCAAATTTTGCTGGACCATCATCTAAAACAACGCCATTTGTCATGTTGTTTTTGAGTTGAGGCGTTACTTCACCCATGACTCGAACTGCATATTCACGTTCGATTTCATTTGAGGGATGCATTAAACGATTGGCAAGTTCACCATCATTTGTAAAAAGTAATAAACCTGTTGAGTTGATATCTAGACGACCCACCATCACCCAACGGTCATTGGAAATCGGGGGTAAGTGATCAAACACAGTCGGGCGAGATTCTGGATCATTACGAGAACAGATTTCACCTTCAGGTTTGTAGTAAATCAATACACGACGACGAATTTCGTCTTCAATTTGGAACTGAACTTTACGACCATCGATGCGAAGCTCATCACCTGGTTCAATACGTTCGCCCACTTGAGCAACCTGCCCATTGACACTTACACGACCAGCGGCAATGACCTCTTCCATATAACGGCGAGAGCCCAAACCCACTCGTGCGAGTACCTTTTGCAATTTTTCACTCATGACAGCATAACCTTAGAAATAATCATCAACAGTGCACCTATTTAAGACTTGGCAGCTTGCGCATCCAAAATCATAAAAGCTTCCTTGGCATCCTGTAGGGGAGGCAATTGATCTAAAGACACTAGACCAAAAGCATTTAAAAATTGTGGCGTTGTCACTAACAACGCGGGTCTACCTGGGAGTTCTCGGTAACCAGATTCTTTAATCCAGTTCCAATCAAACAAAGTCCTGAGTATTTGACTATTATTTGTAACCCCTCGTATTTGCTCAATATCAGCACGGGTTACTGGCTGATGATAAGCGATCACTGCAACTGTTTCTAACAGTGACGGCGATAATCGAGTTGGTCGATCTGGCCAAACTTGCGCAATCACGTTGCGGTATTTTGCCCGCACTTGAAAACGATAACCTTGTGCGGTTTCGACAAGTTCGATTGAACGACCATGTTGTAACACAGACAATTGCTGTAAATACTGTTGCAACTGTTGTTTAGAATACTGATTTTGAAATGCTTCTTTTAAGCGAGCAAGCGATACAGGGGCATCACTTGCAAAGATAATCGCTTCAAGTTGCATCAGAACTTCGTGATGTAATTCATCAACATTAAAGGCATTATTTTGATCAATGGTCATGCCGTTGCTCCTTGAATTGCAAGCGGGGCCTCAACACCAGAAGAAATAATTTGGACTTTTTGCTGACGGGTCAGCTCCAAGATTGCCATAAATGTAACCACCATGCCCATTCGACCTTGGTTTGGCTTGAGTAATTCTTGGAAACTGAGAACTTCTCCAGATTCAATCATATATTCGATATAAGCAATGCGTTCTTCAAGTAATACAGGTTCTTGTTCAATCTTATGGGTTATAGGTTCAGGGCGGTTAAAAATGCAATACAAGGCATCCTTTAGCATCTCAACGTCATAACCTTCATACACTTTTGGAATATGACCAATCGCAACATGGGTCGCAAAAGTATCTCGGTCTAAAACAGGCATCTGCCCTAAACGTTCAGCTGCTTTTTTAATCCGTAAATAGGTTTCTAAGCGATCGATTAATTCCTGTTTTGGATCTTTTTCAATATGAATGGTTTTTGGTTTTGGCAATAACAAGCGAGATTTTAAATCTGCCAATAATGCTGCCATTACCATATAGTCAGCGGTTAACTCGATATTTAACGATTTCATACCGTCCATATAAGACAAGTATTGTGTTGCAATCGGGGCAATATCTAACTGTAAAAGATCGAAACCATTTTTTTGAATCAGATAAATTAAAAAGTCGAGTGGTCCTTCGAAATGTTCAAGCAGAATTTCGAATGCAGCAGGAGGAATATATAAATCCTCTGGAATTTCTTCTTGCCATTCATCCAATACACGGATGTTGGAAATGGATTCCATAGGATGCTGAGTTGCTTGAGTCATTACAGTTTATTAGCCACGCGAATTTTCAAAGGCATGTTTTATTCGTGTTACCACTCAATAGGTACAATAGGAGAGGGTGGTGACGAATTACAAAAAGATATTTGGCTTATTTTAATGGAAAAGTTAAGAGGAATACATTGTTTAATTATAAAAACCATAAAAAAACCTGAAAATAAATAGGGAATATTTCGTTTTGTGATGATTAAACTCGACTAAGCTACTCATTTTTATTGTAAATTTTTATATATTTTTAAGAAAAATTTTATCCAAATTTTAATCGCATAATGTGAAGTGGGTCAACTTTATATGCTGGGTGGGTTTGAATTCTAATCGGCTTTGTTACATCGGACTGTCTATAAAGGTTGATCCAGAAATATAATTTCTCGATAAATAAAACTGTATTTAAAATTTAAGCTGAATTGAATAAAGAAAATATTCTTTATTAATACAGTAGCTTTCATAGCTGTTTAAATCAGGATATCAATACAGAATGGAGCAAGTAATTAAAAAAAACCAAATGGAATTTAAAAATATTATTTAGTAAAAATTAATTAAAAAATAAAGTAAAGTTGATTAAATAGTAATTGTTTTGATAGTATTTAGCTATTGTTAAGAATTACTACATAAAAATATGTTTAATAATATTCATTTTACCCTTAAAAAACTTGGGTTGCCTGTACAAAAACGCGTTATTCATGCGCATTTCTCAAATTCTGTCTTAAATGATCAGGTGTTCCTACAACGTATTGATGGAACACATCAAATCAATGAGGGTGTTCGGCTCCAACTCATCTGTCTTGCAACGTCAGCAACTATCCCTTTAAAAAGCTTTATTGGAACTCAAGCTGCGATTGATGTCGTCACAGATAAATCTGAATTAACTCGTATTTCAGGGATTTTGACCCAAGCCGATATTGGCGCATCTGATGGTTCTCTTACCATCTATCGTTTGACTGTAGAAGACCCAACAGCACTTTGGAAACACCGTAGAAACTCTCGAGTATTTATGAATAAGTCGGTTGTGGATGTGATCCAGACTGTGTTCCAAGAATGGGTGCAACGCAGCCCACTGTTTGCTTCAAGTCTGACATTGGACAAGAGTGGACTGAGCAAAGACTATGATGTACGCCCATTTATTATGCAGGCATCTGAAAGTGATTTTGACTTCCTGACCCGTTTGATGAGAAGTGAAGGGATTAACTGGCTGATCGATGAAGCACAGCTTAAAGTATCGAGTTCAACAGAACAAATCCAAGCACAAAAACTTCGTTTAATTGATGATAATTCGCAATTTAGTGCCTTAGAACGCCGCAATATTCGCTTCCATAGAAGCAGCGCCGTAGAAAAAACTGATTCAATTACCAATTTTATTGGTCAGCGTTCCATTCAACCGACTTCAGTGTATATCCAACGTTGGCAAGCTGATGTATTGGATATTGATGAAGGCGCTGGCAGTGTCCAAAGTAAACACAGCCATAGCGAAAATTATGACAATGCCAGTTTAGCTTTAGAACAAGCATGGCACTTCAGCCCTGCTTGGATTCAAGACTTGAATGGCGAAGATGGTGCAACGCCATCGGGCAATAGTCAAATTGAAAAATTTAATCAAAACCTCAGCAACTACTACGATTCACAAGCCAAACAATTTACAGCAACGTCAACTGTGCGCGATGCACATGTTGGTTATTGGTTTGAACTGAATGAACACCCTGAGATAGATCAACACTCAGGTGCAGACAAAGAGTTTTTAATCACGGCTAAAAGCTTTTATAACCAAAACAATTTACCTAAAGACCTCACTGATCAAGTCACTGCTTTAGTCCAACAAAGTAATTGGCAAACAAGTCAAATCACCAGCAACACGAGTGATGAACGTCAAGCCAGTAATTTAACCATTCAACGTCGTAACATCAGCACGGTTCCAGCCTATAACCCATTACAACACCGACCGATTGCATCACCACAACGGGCCAAAGTGGTGGGGCCAAGCGGAGAAGAAATCCATGTCGATGAATGGGGGCGTATCAAAGTTCGTTTCCTGTTTAGCCGTAATGAAGACAATACCCATGATGGCGGTGCGGGTTCTAATGACAATGACACAGATTCCGCTTGGGTCGATGTCCTGACCCCATGGGCAGGTGAAGGCTATGGTGCGCGATTCTTACCGAGAGTTGGAGAGATTGTAGTTATAGATTTCTTTGATGGCAACATAGACAGGCCATTTGTGGTGGGGCGTATTCATGAAGCGCATCGTCATCCAAGCAAGTTTGATGAAAAAGGTAAACTGCCTGATACCAAAAAACTAGCAGGAATAAAAAGTCGAGAGTATAAAGGCAGTGGCTATAATCAACTCAGATTTGACGATACCACAGGTCAACTCAGCAGTCAGTTACAGAGCAGTCATGGGATGAGTCAACTCAACCTCGGTAATTTAAGTCATCCCAAAGAGACAGACACCAGCGAAGGACGAGGTGAAGGCTTTGAGCTGAGAACTGACCAGTGGGGTGCAGTAAGAGCAGGACAAGGTTTACTACTCAGTACTTATGCTCAGGATTCTGCTTCGGGCAATCACCTTGATGTGACAGCAGGCAAAAATCAATTAGAAAGTAGTCTGAATAACTCTAAAGCATTGAGTGAAGTTGCCAAGAATCAACAGACTGATCCTTTAGAAAACTTAGATCATTTGAAATCGTTTATTTCTGCTTTGGAAAAAGATGACTCAGATGAAGCCAAGAACCAAGCCGAGGCGTTTAAACAGGCGTTAATGATATTGGCTTCACCAAACTCAATTGCGCTTACCAGTAATGAAGATATTCATCTTTCAGCAGATGGGCAAATTAGTCATTGCGCAGGCGACAGTATTAATTTAAGCACTCAAAAGAGCTTCTTAGCGCATGCACAAAACAAGATCTGTTTGTTTGCAGCACAAGAAGGCGCAAGGTTATTTGCAGGAAAAGGTAAAGTTGAAATTCAAGCTCAGGGTGATGGTGCTGATGTCATTGCACGTAAAGGCATTCAAATCATTTCTACAGAGGATACAGTTTATATCATTAGTCCTAAAGAGATTCGATTGGTTGGGGACACTTCTGAGGTAAGGATCAATGGTTCAGGTGTATTTGCGACGACACCAGGATTGTTTGAGGTGAAGTCGGGGCAGCAGAAGTTTACCAGTGGGGCTAAAGTTCAGTCTATATTACCAAGCTTTAGTGGTTTAGCTATGAATAAAGAAACTTACTCATTTACAAACCGTATTGATGCTTTTGATATATTTAAAGATTATGAGTTTCCAAAAGTTCAATATAGAGCTTTGCTTAAAGGTCAAGAAATATATAAATCTGGGACTTTAGATGAATATGGTCGAACGGAACGTTTTGTAAGTATTGATAATAAACAGGAAGATATACAGGTTGTAATTGACGAACCAAGTTATGAGTGGTCAATTATCGATGAAGATTTTCAACAACAAGAAAACAATGAAATAAAAGGTTAAGCTTATGAAATTTGAAGTTTTTTTTAAAGATAGATCGAGAAATCCTGTTGATGGGCTGCGCTATAGAATATCAGTTCTAAATAATGAACAAAAAAAGACAAAAAGAATATTAGTTGAGTCAATTACAAAAAATGGTAAAGGTAAAGGGGAAGCGATTGTTGGTACAGAAAAGTTAATTTTTGAAGTAATGGGATTTCCGACACCATATAAATCATGGATAGAAATAGGCTATTTTTCATATAATAAAAGAATGGGTAAAGATGAAATAAGAACAATAACAGTAAATGTTCCATCAATAATAATAAATACAAAAACATTTCCAAAACAAGAAATGGCTGGTAGTTATGAAAGAAGAACGAGAGTGCTAAACAAAAAATTAGATGAAAATATTTATTTGTACCCTAGTATTATAAAACATACAGTTAAATTTGGAGAAAATATAGTTACTATTGCAAAGCAGCATGGTGTATCAATTGGAGATATAAAAACCAGAAATAATGGCATTAATATTAATGTTATTAAAGTGGGTCAAGTTATCATAATAAAAGATGAAATAGATGCTAAAAGGCAAGAATTAGATGATCATAAAAAATATAAAGAGTACATAAAAGAAAAGTTTGAGGTCTCTAAAAATAATTCTAAGGTTATAGTAAAAATTGAAGAAAATATGAAGGGGACTCAGCTTATGTATGTAAATGTTTCTGGAGCAATCGCTGCAGTTATTGGTGCAGGAGCTAGTATACAAGTTGGTGTTGCTAGAACACCTGCAGGGAAATGGGGAGTATTTGTTGCTCCTGGAATTTCAGCAGTACAAGGAACCCCTTCACTCACGATAGAAGGTGGGTATTTAATTAGTGAAGCGGCAAGCTTAGATGACTTGAAGGGATTAGGTTATAGTGTAAATGCTAATGCTTATTTTTTGCTAGGAGGATCAGGTGTTGTTGGAACAGGGCTTACACCTGAAAAGTTATATGAAGGTAAATTCGATGAGGGAACTACACCTATGGTCGGTGCTGAGACTGGTATTGGAGGTGGGTTTAATATACAGCATAACCTTAGCTATACTTTTGTTATTCCTTTAAATTAAATTTGGAAAAAAAATGAAATCTTTTTATGTATCAACCTTATTTGTATTTTTTGCTATTACTGGTTGTGAGGCAAAAAGAGAAAGTAATATTCGAGATACTAGGTCAGCTATTCAGATTCAAGAATTTAAAGAAATAGTAGAAAGTAATGATGGAAATAAACAGAAAAAATTATTCGAACAAATACAAGAAAGTGCTGAAAATAAAGATGCTAGTGCTCAAAATTTATTAGGAGTTGTATATGAAAATGGACTTTTAGGGCAAAATGAAGATATCGAAAAGGCGATTAATTGGTATAAAAAATCTGCAGATAATGGTAGTGGAATAGCTGAAAATAATATTGGTAATCTTTATTATAGAGGACAAGGACTAGAAAAAAATGATGAACTTGCATATAAGTTTTATCAAAAATCAATGGAAAAAAATACTCCAGAAGCAATAAACTCTATTGGACTTATGTACTTTAATGGCTCTTTCGTTACCGCAGATAAGAAACAAGCGTGTGACTATTTTAAAAAGTCTGCTGATTTAGGATATTATTTAGGAGAGTCAAATGTAGCCAACTGTTATCTGAATGGTTGGAATGGATCAATTGATAAAAATAAATATTTTCAATACTCCTTGAAGGCCGCAGAAAACAATTATGCTCCTTCACAGTTTAATGTTGCAGTCATGTATATGAAAGGTGAAGTTATAGAAAAATCTATATCTAAATCTATTTATTGGTACGAAAAAGCCTTGCAGCAAAATGATCCTAGAGCGGCTTATAATTTAGCAGCGCTATATGAAAATGGTAATGATGTAGAAAAAGATATAAATAAAGCATATAGATATTATGAATTAGCGTATGCAATGGGATTAGATGTGGCAAAAAGCAAAATGAATGATTTGAAAGATAAAATGGAGTGATAGTTGTTATAGGCGTTTGTGCTGTATTAGGAGGTTTAGGGTGGATTGTTGGCAGAGAGGTTGGAGAAATAATAGGTATCGGTGCTGATCGAAGCATAGAATGGGTTGGTAATTAAGTGATTGAAAATTATTTTTTTTTAAAATATTGTTTGCAATAGTAGCTTCAATTTTTTTGCTAATTATATTATTTCAATGATTCATAGCTATAAATATGTAAAAAAGAACTTAAGTTCAATACCTAATTTATTTTTTGGTGATCCTAAATATTATACGAACTTAAATTAGTCAAACTACTTTTTAATAGAAATGGTAGTTGGTATGATTGCCGCTTTAAGATTTAGAGAGTTAACAATATTAAAAAGGGAAAAACTAATACAACAGTCGTGGAAAGTTTTAAATTTGCTGAAGCTAGGTGCTGTAGTGAGTTTTATTGTTTTAAGGCTTGCAACAGATAGAATGTGTTGGATTTCTGGTGAAATATATGATTTTGTAGAAGTTGAGAAAAGAAATGGGTTTAAGTAAAAAAATCTTTTTAACAGTAGCTCTTTTATGCTCACCACTAACTTTTGCTGATAGTGATAGCCTAGTAAAGGATAATCATAAAGTTTATTTTAAACAGGGTTCCCTGAAAATTTTCCTATTTGATGATGCTAATTATTGTTTTGATAAAGATGCTTTTTCTGTGGAGAGTTTAACGAATGATAAAAGGAAATATTTGTTTGTAAACTATACAGATGATTGCAATCCTAGTGGAAAGTATCAAATATTCGATATATCAAATAATAAAGCTCATAAGTTTTATTTGAGTCCATTATCCGATCCAGAAGTTATAAATGATAAAAAACAAATTATTGAAAGGTTTAAAGATGGCTCTATAAGTTACACACGTATATACAAGTTGAAAAATGATAGATATTCTTTGCAAGAAGAACTAAAAACATTAAGTGATAATCTTAACCTAAGTGTTATTTATTATAATAAATCAACTATTTACTCTCTAAAAGACAATTCAAATCAAACAGTAAAAAATATAAAAATAAATTTACCTAAAGTATTTATTCTTGATAAAAATTATATAAAAACAAAGGCTTATATTGTAAAAAATGATAAAGTAACAATAAAGAATATTATTAAAAACAGTGACTCATTATACCTTCATGTTGAATATTATGGAAAAATTAAGACAACAGAAGGATATATTAAATTATCTGATATTTTTTAGGAGTTTAGTCATAATTACGTTTGAGATTCATCATCAAAAAATATTTACCATAACCATATAATTTTAATTGATATTTATCGAGTTGGCTACTTTTAGCAAATTTAATATTTATAAAGAGGCTATTAAATGATGAGTATAAGTCATTAGTAGATGATGATTTTTTGCTGACGGCAGTTACCCAACAGTCCCACAATGGAAAAAGTTAAATGATCAATCAAAATAATACTTTCGATCTTCATTTCTTCTTAATTCATTAAGCCAAGAAAAAAGCCAAATAGCAACCAACACAATACGCCGCAACACATTAGCAATCACATCAGTTTGTTTATATACGCTTTTAACAGCATTTTTGATTACTCATCTATTGAGTTTTGATCAAATATCCAACCCTCACAATCCATTTATTCATGTTACTCATCCCTAAACATGAATTTGGTTCACTTTTTTGTGAAATTATATCATTTTTATTCATGTACGGATTGCGGTATAAATTACACCAAGCGCTTCACGATAGACAAGATTATCGTTGATTCTGAATTGAGCGAGCAAGTACAAGTCAGAAAATACGGGAAATACTATTGACTGGATAGATCCAAAGATAAATTGGATGGTTCAGAAAGAGCATGAAAAAAATTCAGGTTTATTTCAGAAATTAGGGTATCAGATCATCATGAGTAAAGATTTTACATTTACGATTAAGAGCATTAGTTTCGACGAAAACTATCATCCCTCTAATAATACGCGTATCACAACCAACTTTGCCAATTTAGCAAGAGGTGAGAGTCGCCATGACAATCTGCGCAATACCCTAACGATGATTGACAATCGTTTTAATGCCTTAGCGCATTGGGATAATCCTGAAGCAGATCGTTATTCTGTTGAGCTTGAAATCATTTCAGTTGATATTGATATCGAAGGCAACGGTGAGACTTTCCCTACGATTGAAATATTGAAAACCAATATTGTTGATCACAAAAATAATCAACGTATCGAAGGTATTGTAGGCAACAATTTTTCTTCTTATGTGCGCGACTATGATTTTAGTGTATTGCTGTTAGAACATAATAAAAATAAAGATCAATTTAGCCTGCCAGAAAACTATGGTGAGCTTCATGGGAAGATTTTCAACGCATTTGTAAATTCAAATGCTTATAAAGAGAACTTTAAAAAGTCACCTGTGATTTGTCTTAGTGTTTCAAGTAGCAAGGTGTATCACCGTACTGCAAATGTGCATCCAGTATTGGGTGTTGAATATCTGCAAGATGAATATTCGTTAACAGATGAATACTTTGGAAAAATGGGTTTGCAGGTTCGCTATTTTATGCCGCCAAATAGTGTTGCGCCTTTGGCATTTTACTTCCGTGGTGATTTGTTGAGTGATTACACTAACCTTGAGTTGATCGGTACTATCAGCACTATGGAAACCTTCCAGAAGATTTACCGACCTGAGATTTACAATGCGAATTCTGTGGCAGGTAAATCTTATCAACCAAGTTTAAAGCATCAGGATTATTCACTTACTCGTATTGTGTATGACCGAGAAGAGCGTGGCCAGTTGGCGATTAAGCAAGGAAAATTTACTGAAGAGCAGTTCATCAAGCCATACAAACATATCCTTGAGCAGTGGTCTGCAAATTACGTTGCTTAATTTACCTAGATAGACAAGATTATTGATTATGAAAATATTATTACCGACTTCAACTGCTGGCAGCCTACCAAAACCTTCTTGGCTTGCTGAGCCTGAAAAACTTTGGTCACCTTGGAAATTACAAGATGAGCAATTAATTGAAGGCAAACAAGATGCTTTACGCTTGTCATTGCAAGAGCAACAACACGCAGGGATCGATATTGTTAGTGATGGCGAACAAACCCGTCAACATTTTGTCACCACGTTTATTGAACATCTGAATGGTGTAGATTTTGAGAAACGTGAGACTGTACGCATTCGTAATCGCTATGATGCAAGCGTACCAACTGTTGTCGGTGCTGTGTCTCGTCAAAAGCCTGTTTTTGTTGATGATGCCAAGTTTTTACGTCAACAAACCAATCAGCCGATTAAATGGGCGTTGCCTGGTCCAATGACCATGATTGATACGCTGTATGATGCGCACTATAAAAGCCGTGAAAAACTTGCTTGGGAATTTGCCAAAATCCTCAATGAAGAAGCCAAAGAGTTAGAAGCTGCGGGTGTGGATATTATCCAATTTGATGAACCTGCATTTAATGTGTTTTTTGATGAAGTCAACGACTGGGGGGTTGCGACTTTAGAAAGAGCGCTTGAAGGGCTTAAATGTGAAACTGCGGTGCATATTTGCTATGGCTACGGCATCAAAGCCAATACAGATTGGAAAAAGACTTTAGGTTCAGAATGGCGTCAATATGAAGAAGCATTCCCTAAACTTCAACAATCTAAAATTGATATCGTGTCTTTAGAATGCCAAAACTCTCGTGTGCCAATGGATCTGATCGAATTGATCCGTGGTAAGAAAGTAATGGTTGGTGCTATTGATGTGGCAACCAATACCATTGAGACAGCAGAAGAAGTTGCCAACACATTACGAAAAGCACTTCAGTTTGTAGATGCAGATAAGCTTTATCCATCGACTAACTGTGGTATGGCTCCTTTATCTCGTGAAGTTGCAAGAGGCAAACTTAATGCCTTAAGTGCTGGTGCAGAAATCGTTCGTAAAGAACTTAGCCGCTAGTATTCAACGATATTGTGGTGTAAAAAGGGTGACCTGTTTGGGTGAATGGATATCCAAGACCCAACGGGAAACCCTGATCACAATTTAGAGAACATCAGTTCTACTGAGAAACTCATCCAGATGCAGTGCCTACATGACGGAATAGCAGGGTAATGCTAAATCTAAAAAAGTACGGTTCAATTTAGGAACAATGAAATGATTGAAGCAACAGACTTTAGAAATGCAATGTCTTTGTTGACCAGTGCAGTCAGTGTCATTACCACGACAGGTTTGTCTGGTCGTTACGGATTTACTGCGTCTGCCGTATGTAGTGTGACGGATTCACCTCCGACTTTATTGGTCTGTATGAATAAAGCGGCGAGTTCGCATGTGCATTTTGTTGAAAATAAAATTTTAACTGTAAATGTTTTAAGTGCACATCATCAGCATATTTCTAAAGCGTTTTCTTCTAAATTAAGCCCAGAAGAACGATTTAAACATGGCGTTTGGACAGAATTAGAAACAGGTGCGCCAGTTTTAGATGATGCTTTGGTGAATTTTGATTGCGAGATTGAGCAAATTCAAGAAGTTGGAACACATACGATTTTTATTTGTCGTATCGTGGCGATTCAACAAAGTGAACATGATCAAAGCTTGGTTTATTTTAATCGTTCTTATCATCATGTCGGGCAGACCGAGATTGCTTAAAGCCAGTTTGCTTAAAGCCAGTTTGCTTTTGGGTATACGCCTTATGCCAGAGCTAAAAATAATATGGCGTGTTGATCGGTTGAATTGATCAAATACGCTTAGTTAATATAATCATAATCAATTATTTAATTGCTTGAAAAATAATAATAATTTTAATTTTTTTCACAAAATACAACATTGACACCCGAAAGTTCTCCGATTATTCTTTGCTGGCTGGCCTACATTGCCAGTCGGTTTTAGCAGACCGTTGCCTAAGCGCATTGAAAAAACTTGTTTTTTTGATGTAGACTCGTTCGTCCCCCTTTTGTTGCGGTAGGACGGGAGGGGGACACCTTCAGGTGTGCTGATTCTTAGGTTCAGTCTGCTAACCCTCTTTCGTTCTGCCACCATAATTTTTATACATTGGCAGAATTTTGAATTGTTCAGGAGTTGGCCATGTATTTTATTCGTACACCTTCAGATTAGTATTTAGCACGGTTTAACAGCCTTTGGGCTTTTAGGCATTGGTTGGTTATACCTAAAAAATATCAACAATAAAACTTGAGATACACTCTGCTTACCTTTTGAAGCCTTTGATGCTTCTTTGTTTATAACAAGATTGAGAGTGGTTTTATTTCATTAGAACAAAAAATATTTTATATGGAAAATATATGTCAAATTTATATATTTCATTTCGGGCTTTAAGGGTGCTCGACACCTCACGAAACCTCTTCAACACATACGGTTTTCATCATGTTGGGGTTAACCGTATTAGTGAGTCTGCCAAAATCACTAAAGCCACGTTTTATAAATACTTTCATTCTAAAGAACGTTTGATTGAAAGGAGTTTAACCTTTCAAAAAGACGCATTGAAAGAAGAAGTATTTGCGTTGATTTATAGACAGAGAGACTTTACTGTTTATGAAAAGCTTAAGCGAATTTTCTTTCTACACGCCAATGTAGAAGGGCTGTACCATTTGTTATTTAAGGCAATTTTTGAAATAAAAAGGTGTTATCCGAATGCCTATCAGATCGTGGTTGAGTATCGGCACTGGCTGATTGATGAAATTTATAAATTGCTTTTAACCAGCAATGTGAATGCCTCAAAACAAGATGCACATATGTTCTTGTTTGTGATTGATGGGGCAATGGTTCAGCTTCAGGGTGAAAACAGTGTGGATGATCGGGAGAGGTTGGTGGGGTGTTTTTTGGATGGGTTGGGGTAGTGTTGATTGGGGGATTTTTGATGATAGAAACGTCTTTTGAAAGCTTAATTGAACTTTCCCCATCATATGTCTGGAGATGTCCCTAATAAAATTATTTTTGCTGATCTAAATGAGATTAAAGATAAAATTTAGCTAAATATTTTATTGATTCAATATGAAATAGTTTTTTAAATTAATAAGTTAATTTTATATTAGTGTATAATTAATACAATTTTTTATTATATCTAATAAAGCATGGTTTTTGATCAAGAATTATTTTGTTTACCTAAAGGTGAACTACCTTCACCTCCAATAGATACATTAGAACAAACATTGCCATTTGATAAGTTAGAATGGGAAAATTTTGAGAAATTAATTGCTAGAATAGTGAGTCAAGAGTTTGCTATTACAGATACTTATCTTTATGGGGTAAGGGGGCAAGACCAAAGTGGCTTAGACATCTTAGCAAATATAAAGACAACAGAAAAAAAAGCATGTTTCCAATGTAAAAGAGTTAAAACTTTTAATGCTTTAGATATCAAAACTGCCGTAAATAAATTTTTAAAAGGTAAATGGGCTCAACAAACACAAATATTTGTTTTATGTATAACGATACCGATGAACAATACCCAACAAGTTGATGAAATTGACAATCAAAAGAAGATTCTAAGACAGAAAGGTATAGATTTCATAGTATGGGATGCTACAGAAACAGGTCAATTATCACTGAAATTGAAAAGCTTACCAGAGATAGTTGATGATTTTTTTGGTAGAGAATGGGTAAAACGATTCAATGGATTTGAGAAAGCAGAAGCTCTTGGGGAAAGGGTAAATGGATATGAAGTCAATCATTTGCGTGATCGACTATTTAAGTTTTACTCAACCTTATTCGCTAGGCATGATCCAGGTTTAAGTACTAGTAATAGGAATCATGCTATTGATTTAAGATCTAGATATATCCCTTCTGATATCAGTGAACATATTGAAAGAAAAAAAATTATCAATTCAATTTAGAGGCTGTGCAACAAGATAATCGTAATACTATTAATGATGATCAGAGGGATAAAGAGAACAGTTATAATAAGCAGAGTATTCAAGAGTATGAATCTACATTGCCCGTATTAGAGTGGTTAGGTAATCAAGAGAACAGCATAGTAGTAGGTGAGCCAGGATTAGGGAAAAGTGTTCTTTTAAGGTTTTTAACACTTTCAATTATAAAACCATTAGAAAATAGATATTTATTTAATGATTTATTTTTTCACTCTTGTATTCCTATTTGGATCTCATTTTCAGGGTTTACAGCTTCGATTCAGAAATGTAATTCTTTAAATGTAGAAGACTTTTTGAAAGATTGGTTACATCAGTATGGTTTTAGTGATATCTATTCACTGTTTTCGAAAGCAATAAAATCTGGAAAGTTGCTGATTTTATTGGATGGTCTTGATGAGGCAGCAAATGAAAATTTAGGTCGTCAAGCTATAGATCGTGTAATCACATTCATTGAGTCAAATAGTGCAAGAATAATTTGTACTAGTAGACCTAAAGGTTTCCAATTGCTTTCACTACCAGAAACATGGAAAGTAGGAAAGTTACAGTACCTCAATGATGAAAAAATATTAGGACTGGCTCGTAATTGGTTTCGTTTAATTGAGTTTCAAGAGGTTGTAGATAATGAAGGTATAGCCTTTCAATTAGATGCTCGATCACGATCTTTTTTGGCAACCATTCAATCTAATCAAAAAACATATGAGTTATCTAAAACACCATTAATTTGCCAAGCTTTAATAGAGCTATTTCATCATAGGCATACGCTTCCTGAAGTAAGAGTAAAAGTTTACCAGCAAATAATAGATTTACTGTTGACAAGGCATCCAAAAGCTAGGGTACATGCAGGAGGTGGGATAGTTGCAGATGATAGTTTATTTATTCGGCAACATGATATTTTTAATTTGCTTATAAAGTTGGCTTGGCGATTACAAATAGCAGAATTACACGCATCAACATTGTCAAGAAAAGATTGTAAAAAAATCTGTGAGGAGTATTTTTCGGATGATGATGAAGGTTTAGGGGAAAGTGTAACGGTTGCTAAACAACATGCAGAAAAAATGGTTGATCTTTTAATCGATCATTATGCAATTTTAGTCGAAAGGAGCCCAAATCAGTTAAATTTTATGCATCTCAGTTTACAAGAGTATTTATCAGCAGAGCAGATTATTAGATTCGATGAAAACAGGCAACTGTCTTGGTTGAAAGATAATTGGATTAAATCTAATTGGCGAGAAACTTTGCTAAGTTGGTTTGGAGTGCTTGAATCTTTGGGCAGGAAGGATTTGGTTTCATCGGCTATTTCCATCCTTGCTAAACAAGGAGAAAAGGGGGAGTGGCAAAGAATACAGTCTGTGATATTGCAAACAGAATTAGCAACTTCCGATTTGGGAGTAAAAATTAGAGAAGCTCGTGAAATTGTAAAACTAGCTATAAATGAGATAAAAACTACACCATATCCTGAGTATAGAGTTAATCTTAGTAAGAGTATTGCACGAGGAGCTCTTGGTTCAAAAGTATCATCAGAGTGTATAGCAATTATATCTAAATGGAGTTGTGCCCACTCACCTTACCGTAGAAAAGGTGTTCTGCGTGAATTAAAACAATGGGAACCTAGTGAAGATCTATTTATTGCTCTCCATGACGCAATTTATGATGAAGATTTTGATTGTGCGAAAGAAGCAGCGATAAGTTTCGCTACCGTTTTTGCAGATGATGAAAGATGCATTGATATTTTAAAAAACATGGCTACTAACAGTATAAATCCTCAACTAAGAGCTGTGTCTATTTTTGCATTGAATATTAATAATGCATGGGGAGAGATTGCACTAGAGGTTGCCAACTATAATTCCATATCAAATGATATCCACGTTATAAGAGCTGTAATTTATACAAAGATTCAAAGAAAGTCGCATAATGATGATGACTTAAATTTACTTCTAGATTTATTAGTAGGTGACAAGGCTTCACTGGGAATTTTTTATAAACAAGAAATGATGGAATTGTTCTGTCAAGGCTGGCCTAAGCATCTAATGCTTAAAGAAAAGTTCCTAGGTTTTTGTCGTAGTGAACGATTTTATGAACATCACTTTTTCCTTGAATATCTTGTTCGTCAGTATCCAAATTCTGACGAAGTTGCTCAAATTCTTAAAAAGGATTTAGAACTCAATGGAATTATGATATTAACTTCGGGTAGAGAAACTTTAACATACTGGCTAGCTGAGAATTTTTATGGAAACTCTATAGTACAAAATGCATTAGCCGTAGCTTTAGACAAACAAAAAGATAAATTTCATTATTTTTGGCATTCATATGTGAACATATTTAGCCTGATAAATAATGATAAGACAAAAAAGTTTCTAATAGAATCTTATATTAAAGAAAAAAACTGTCAGGATCGGTATTGGATTGCTAATACTCTGTTAAATGGCTGGAGTGGTGATAAAAGTGTTAATGAAGTACTGCAAGAATGGATTAATAGTGACGATGAAGAAATAGCGGCACCACTCGCTACATGGTCTCGAGATTTCATTGAAGATAATGAACCAAGAAGATTATGGTTATTAAGAATGGCGAAGGCAATTACTAAGACAAACTACGCCACACCACTTTTTCGAGTTGTTAAAAGAATTTCCTGATATGGATACTAAGACTGAGGTTGTTAAGTATCTGGACTATGATCGAATCTGGTATTACATAAGATTATCATTAAAAACTAAACTTATTTCAGTATATCCCAATGAAATAGATTTCTTGAAATATATTGATGAAATTCTAATGAATGATGAAGCTAGCCAAGAGTCATTGGTTACTTCCTTTGAAAGTAATCCCAATATTCGCTCTAAATTATTGAAAGTAGTCACATCTTCAGCTACAGATGTAAGAATGACTTTTGCTTCTATGGCTCATAGTAGAGCTGACAATTTAAATATAGTGAAACAGTTATTACCTGAACCACTACTTGAATATAATGGATCTATCCGAACTAAAAAGCTTATGGCATATGCTCAAGCAGTTAGATATAGTCCAAGCGATATACCACATTGGAAAGAATTATTTTTAAGTGAATTGGATACGGTTGGCCCACATTACGAGCAATGCAGAAGATCAGGATTGGTTGGACTGTTGGAGTTAGAAGCTTATCCTGAAATCATAAATTTTTTTAATAACGATAAAGCAAAAGGTCTTAGCTCTGATAATTTTTATATGCTGGATTATTTAAACAATGATAATTTAGCTATTTCAGAATTCATAAAAAAAATAGATGAATTGCATCATTACTTTAAGTTGTCTGATACCGATAGTGATATTGATCTGAAGGTTGGAGAGTTTATTAAACAAGGCTATGAGAGTGATTTAGAGAGAACCCAATTAGGAAAGAACTTATTAAGAAAATATTATAATGGTCTATCCGAAAATAAGACTATCCAAGAGGTTTTAGGCTTAGCTAAACAAAATGGTTTTACAAGTCAGATAAAGTTGATGCTACTCCAAAAAATTAGTCTTACGCCAAAGTATGGGCTTGCTTGGATTAATGAACAAAATACGATAGCTAGGTTGTTGGTGGAAAATTACTCTTGGGAAGAAGTCTCAGAAAATTTTGGTCAATATTTAGGCCAACCTGAAGGAATAATTTGTTCTCTAGAGTCTGGAGTTCTTGGTTGGTTTGCCGTTGGGTGGTTAGACTCGCCTTTTGCAAATTGGGTTAGATGTCAGTCACAAGCTAATATTCAAGCATTTACAATGACAAATAAAATACTAGCCTCTATTGTGTTGGAAGATAATCAACTTCTGGAAAAAACTGTATTGGAATTAGCTAATCAGAATTTTGTAGATTGGGAGCATTATAGTTTTTTACGTGAGGCTTTAATTAAATGGGCACAGTCACATATTGCCTTGCCAATTATATTGGAATGGCTGAAATCATCCAATTATTATTTGTTTTCCTTAGCTCTCTCTTTGATTAAAGAAGTAACTGATATAAATATCGATTATGATCAAATGGTAGATTCATTTAATGATCTTATTAAGATTGAAAAAAAATCTGTATTTGATTGTAGTAGTGTGATGGACTATCAGCAATCTAGTTTAATGACTCAACTGTTTTCTAAGATTACTCTAGCTTGCTAAATTACTGATGGTGCGCGTTAGTTTAAGTTTAACCTGATAGTTTTAATAAAATATTGTTAATAATCAGGTTAGTTGGTTTTGAGACAATAAATTTAATGTAACCTCAAAAAACCGCCATTTATAATGGCGGTTTTTTTATGACAAACAATGTGTCGCGTGACGACGACGCTTAAGCTTACCAGCTCAACGCACCACCAGTTTGATAATCAGTTACACGCGTTTCAAAGAAGTTCTTCTCTTTACGCAAGTCCATCATTTCAGACATCCACTGGAATGGGTTATTTACCCCAGCAAACTGTTCAGGTAAACCTAACTGTGCCAAACGACGGTTACAGATGAATTTCAAATATTCTTCCATCATCGCTGCGTTCATACCCAATACACCACGTGGCATTGTGTCACGCGCATATTCGATTTCAAGCATGGTACCTTCAAGAATCATCTGAATGATTTCTTCTTGGAATTCTGCAGTCCACAAGTTTGGATTTTCGATCTTGATTTGGTTAATCATATCGATACCAAAGTTCAAGTGCATAGATTCATCACGTAAGATGTATTGGAATTGCTCAGCAACACCATTCATCTTGTTACGACGACCCATAGACAAGATCTGGCTGAAACCACAGTAGAAGAAGATCCCTTCAAGTACGCAATAGAATGCGATCAAGTTACGCAGTAAGATTTGATCGTTTTCAGGTGTACCTGTTTGGAAGGTTGGATCACATAAAGACTGAGTATATTTCAAGCCCCACGCTGCTTTACGAGCAACTGACGGAACTTCACGGTACATGTTGAAGACTTCGCCTTCATCCATACCTAAAGATTCGATACAGTATTGGTAAGCATGCGTATGAATTGCTTCTTCAAATGCTTGACGCAAGATGTATTGACGGCATTCAGGATTGGTAATATGACGGTAAATCGCCAACACCAAGTTGTTTGCAACCAAAGAATCCGCAGTAGAGAAGAAACCTAATGAACGCATCACGATGGTACGCTCATCTTCAGTTAAGCCATTTTCAGACTTCCAAAGTGCGATATCGTGGTTCATGTTAACTTCTTGCGGCATCCAGTGGTTTGCACACCCGTCTAGATACTTTTGCCAAGCCCACTCGTATTTGAACGGTACAAGTTGGTTTAAGTCAGCGCGACAGTTGATCATGGCTTTATCATCAACTTGTACACGTTGCGCACCCATTTCAAGCTCTTCTAAGCCAGGTGCAACATCTAACTTTTCTAAGGCGTGAGATGCTCTTGCCAACGAATCGGTTGGATTTGTTGATCTTGCTGTATAGGTTCCAGCGGATTGTGTAGTTGCCACATTCTGCGATGACTGCTTTGTATCAGATACCACTTGCGAATCAGTCGTTTTTTTCTGTTCGACGGGCGCAGGCTGGTGAGCTTGTGCAGCTTGTTTCTGTTCATCATCTTCAAAATCGTCCCAACTTAGGATAGACATCGTTGTTCTCTCTTCGTTGTTAATATCTATGTTCGACATCTCACAATGGAAGATGTCACTACTATACGCTTATTCTGTGCAAGCAAAATTAAGTTTTGCCGATAGTTGTTTTGTTCTTGTTCGAAAGAACAGATATCCACACTACTTATTTTGCTTACGCTTTTGCTGCTTACGGATCGCAAAGAATGCATAGACCGCAGGCACGTAAAAAACTAAAAAGGCTAAGATCAGCACGATTACGCCTAACTCATAGTTATGACTTAAATGGAACATTTCTTCGCCTTTTATAATTTCAGATTTTTTGAATCCCCCTAAATCCCCCTTTTTTTAAAGGGGGGACTTTATTCCCCTTGAGGATTGGGGAGGATTACTTACTGACAAGCTTCACAATCTGGATTGTCGATTGAACATGCTTGTGGTACTGGTGCTGCTTGAGCGAAACCATCTTCTTCAGCAGGCGCTTCGGGTTTGGTTTCTTGAGCAACCGCAGCCACTGGTGCAGCAACAGTTGTTGCTTTTACTGCGTTTAAAGCACCCGTGTTAATGGTTGATTTTTCCGCAGAGGTTGCACCTAATGCACGGAGGTAATAAGTGGTTTTAAGGCCACGTAACCAAGCCATCTTATAAGTGATGTCTAGTTTCTTACCATTTGCACCAGCGATATAAAGGTTCAATGACTGTGCTTGGTCGATCCATTTTTGACGACGTGATGCAGCATCTACGATCCAACGTGTATCGACTTCAAATGCTGTCGCAAAAATTGCTTTTAACTCTTCAGGGATACGTGCAATTTTTTGTACTGAACCCTCAAAGTGTTTCAAGTCGTTAACCATCACAGAGTCCCAAAGACCACGATCTTTTAACGCACGTACCAAGTACGGGTTGATCACTGTAAATTCACCAGAAAGGTTAGATTTTACATAAAGGTTTTGGAACGTCGGTTCGATAGATTGTGAAACGCCACAAATGTTTGAAATGGTTGCTGTAGGTGCAATCGCCATCACATTTGAGTTACGCATACCGTCTTTTTGAACTTTGGTACGTAAGGTATCCCAGTCCAAACGTTGAGTACGGTCAACTTCAAACATACGCTCTGGACGTGATTTTGCAACGATATCTAAAGAGTCGATTGGCAGGATCCCTTGATCCCACAATGAACCTTTGAATGTTGAATACACACCACGTTCAACAGCAAGGTCGCTTGATGTTTGAATCGCGTAGTAGCTGATTACTTCCATTGATTCATCAGCAAAATCTACCGCTGCATCAGAACCATAACCCATACCCAATTCATATAAAGCATCTTGGAAGCCCATGATACCCATACCGACAGGGCGGTGTTTCATATTTGAATTACGTGCTTGTTCAACTGCGTAGTAGTTGATGTCAATCACGTTGTCGAGCATACGAACAGCAGTTTTAACTGTGCGCGCTAATTTTTCACGGTCTAAAGCACCACCTTGAACATGTTGTACAAGGTTGATTGAACCTAAGTTACATACTGCGATTTCATCTTTATTGGTATTTAAAGTGATTTCAGTACATAAGTTAGATGAATGCACTACACCTACGTGTTGTTGTGGTGAACGTAAGTTACATACGTCTTTGAATGTGATCCAAGGATGACCTGTTTCAAACAACATTGATAACATTTTGCGCCATAAGTCTTTCGCACGGATTTTCTTATGCAGCATGTTGTTTTCTTTTGCAATGCCTTCGTAGTAAGCATAGCGTTCAGCAAATTCACCGCCAGTTAAATCATGCAAATCAGGTGTTTCAGATGGCGTGAACAATGTCCATTCAGCATCTTCAATCACACGTTGCATAAACAAATCTGGAACCCAGTTTGCCGTGTTCATGTCGTGGGTACGACGACGGTCATCACCAGTGTTTTTACGAAGCTCTAGGAATTCTTCAATGTCCAAGTGCCAAGTTTCAAGGTATGCACATACAGCACCTTTACGTTTACCACCTTGGTTTACTGCAACCGCAGTATCGTTGGCAACTTTAAGGAAAGGTACAACACCTTGTGATTTACCGTTGGTACCTTTGATATATGAGTTCAAGGCACGTACTGGGGTCCAGTCATTACCTAAACCACCTGCCCATTTAGAAAGTAGGGCATTGTCACGCATCGCACCATAGATGTCATAAAGATCATCTTGAATGGTGGTTAAGTAACAGCTCGACAATTGTGGACGTAACGTACCTGAGTTAAACAGTGTTGGTGTAGACGCCATATAATCGAAGCTAGACAATAAGTCATAGAATTCGATTGCACGGTCTTCACGCTGTTCTTCATTTAATGCAAGTCCCATTGAAACACGCATAAAGAACAATTGCGGAAGTTCGAAACGTACATCATTTGAATGAATGAAGTAACGGTCAAATAACGTCTGTAAACCTAAATAGGTAAATTGGTTTGAGCGTTCTGGTTTGATCGCTGCTGCCAATTTCGCAAGGTCAAAGTTTAAAAGCTCAGGAGAGAGAAGCTCAAGCTCGATACCTTTGTTTAAATAAGTTTCGAGTGCATCGCCTTCGATGGTATCTGTGGCTAAACCTAAGAATTTTAAACCGGTCGCAACCAAGTCATCACGTAATAGGCGTGCAGTTACATAAGTATAGTTTGGTTCTTGTTCGATACGGGTACGTGTCGCCATCATCATCGTGGTTGAGATGTCTGACTGTTTTACACCGTTATATAAGTTTTTAACTGTTTCATCGACAATGGCTTGAACATTGATGCCTTCTAAGCCTTCACTTGCTTTTTCAATCGTGGCTTGAAGTTTGCCCAAATCTAGAGGCTGAAGCTGACCGTTCGCATCTGTGATTTGTAAGGTTGGGTGATGATGAGCACCAGTTTGTTTACGTGCATCAGAACGTTGTTCACGGTAGATTACATATGCACGTGCAACTTTTTGTTCGCCTGTACGCATAAGCGCCAATTCAACTTGGTCTTGAATTTCTTCAATGTGAATTGTTCCGCCAGAAGGTAAACGACGATTAAAAGTATTCATCACCATCTCTGTGAGCTGAGTGATGCGATCATGAATACGGCTTGAATCTGCACTTTGTTGACCTTCTACAGCCAAAAAAGCTTTACCAATTGCTACAGAGATTTTATCTGCATCAAAAGCGGCAACATCACCAGTGCGTTTAATCACTTGTAGTTGACCAGGGGTTGTAATGGCGTTCATTGTCAGCGTAGCTCCATTGTCATCATTGTTATGTTTATGGACCATTTGAATCGGACAAACTGCAAAATTTGTTGTCACGATGTTTGAGGACTAAACACAATACTTAGTGGTTTAATTTAATTTAGAACACAAGATACGGTAATTTTAAGGGTAGATCAATATTGACATTTCAAGAATATTTTATCCCTGAAAAGTAAATTTTTATTTGCATCTTTTTACCTCAAAGCGTCATTTTTGTTATATGCCTTATGAGACAAGCACATAGCATAGCAAAGAGTCCGCAGAGTGCTTATAGATAAGTGTGTGGATAACTCAAAAAACGATAAACTGATGAGACAGAATATGAACAATGAAATATTTTGTATAAAAATTAGTCCAGCTGTTGATTGTCTTGAAGAAATTTAAAAATGATGTGTATTGATTTTATAAAACTGCCTACAATTCAATAGTTAATAAAAATATAACAAATTGATACGCTCATGTATCAGTTTGGTGAATGAGGTCTTGTTTACATTGTAAACGTGTGTATATTGCAAAACATAGTGTGTTGAATCTGCGAGATTTGTAGCAGACTCCAAAATCAAATATAGGGGCAAATAGATGAGCCAAGAAGAAAAGTTACCAAAGATTCTGATTGTTGAAGATGACGAGCGCCTAGCTCGCTTAACTCAGGAATACTTAATTCGCAATGGATTGGAAGTTGGGGTAGAGCCAGATGGTAACCGTGCGATTCGCCGCATCATTGCTGAACAACCAGACTTGGTTGTGTTGGATGTGATGTTGCCGGGTGCAGATGGTTTAACCGTTTGTCGTGAAGTTCGTCCACATTATCATCAACCGATTTTGATGTTGACTGCACGTACTGAAGATATGGACCAAGTTCTTGGTTTAGAAATGGGTGCAGACGACTATGTTGCTAAGCCTGTTCAACCGCGTGTATTGCTTGCACGTATTCGTGCATTATTACGTCGTACAGATAAAGCACCTGAAGATGAAGTTGCACAACGTATTGAATTTGACGATCTTGTGATCGACAATGGCGGTCGTTCAGTGACACTGAATGGTGAGTTGGTTGATTTCACCAGTGCTGAATATGATCTACTCTGGTTATTGGCATCGAATGCAGGCCGTATCTTATCGCGTGAAGACATCTTTGAACGTCTCCGTGGTATTGAATATGATGGTCAAGACCGTTCGATTGACGTACGTATTTCACGTATTCGTCCAAAAATTGGTGATGATCCTGAAAATCCGAAACGTATTAAAACTGTACGTAGTAAAGGTTATTTGTTTGTTAAAGAGACTGGTCTATAAACGATGGGTCAGTCATCTAAGATGCTTGTCCATCACAGGACAGGCATAAAGAAGGTTAGTTTGCGTGTCTAAACACAGTATATTTTTGCGCATCTATGCAGGATTAGTCATTCTTGTTGTGTTGGTTGCCTTGTTTGGATATTTACTTGTCCAAATAATTAATTATCAACGTGCGCAGGAATATCGTGAGTCTCTCACAGATGGAATTTCATTTGTGATCAGTGAAGGTGTGGCACGTCAGCAAACTGAACAGCAGCGCCTAGATTGGATTTCAGATGCGTCTGATCTATTAGAACTTCCCATTTATTATCTCGAAGCACGCAAAGTTGACTTATCTCGTACTGAAGAAAAACGTATAGAAAGTCAAAAAGCAGTGGTGCGTTATGATGCGGAACAAGGGATAGCCTATCTGGTGATAGGGATCAGAAATGACCCCAAGCACTATTTATATATCAAAGTCGATCAAATTGGCGAACGCCAAATGAAGGCACTTCCGGTATTTATTCTGGATTATTTGGTCTATTATCCCGGTCAAGAACAAGAATATCTTAAGAAAATTCAACAACATTTCTCTTATCATGTTGGTGTGGAAAAGATTTCTCAGCTCAATCTCGATTCCGAGCAAATTGGTCGTTTAAGGTCAGATCAAAGTGTGATTTTATGGCGTGACAGTGCAACTGTACGTGGTACCACCATTTCGATTGTTTCACCCTTACCAAACTCACCTACAGATGTGTTGGTGCTTGGCCCCGTTCCAATGTTTAACTGGATGCCCGTCAAATTGGCAGCCGGAATTACATTGCTGAGTATGTTCTTACTCTGTTTGGGGGTGTATGGCTTGATTGTGCCGATGCAACGCAAGTTGAAACAGGTGAATGAAGCTTTAGATGTGATGAGAACAGGGGATATGTCGCAACGTGTACCTGTTGAGGGTTATGACGAAATGGCCAGTCTAGCCACCAGTTATAACAGCATGTCTGACCATATACAGCGTTTGATTGAAGCACAGCGTGAGTTAATGCGTGCGGTATCACATGAGTTACGTACACCTGTGGCGCGAATCCGTTTTGGTATGGAAATGTTGGCAGATGAAGATGACCATGAATATCGTTTGCAACAAGTCGAGATGATTGATAAAGACATTGAAGCGTTAAATACGCTGATTGATGAAATCATGACCTATGCGAAATTAGAGCAAGGTACACCTTCATTAGATTTTGAAAAAATTGTATTGATTGATGTATTAAAGCAAGTTGCGGTAGAAACCGAAGCATTAAAAACGCAAAAGATTATCCATCTCAATCCACTTTCATCTGATGTGATTGTCGATGCAGAACGTCGTTATTTACATCGAGTTGTGCAAAACTTAGTGGGGAATGCAATACGTTACTGTGATCATCAGGTCAATATCAGTGGTGGTGTCAATCACCAGACCAACATGGCCTATGTCTGTGTAGAAGATGATGGCCCCGGAATTCCAGAGGAAGATCGTAAACGTGTATTTGAGGCATTTGCACGTTTAGATGATAGCCGTACCCGTGCTTCAGGTGGTTATGGTTTAGGGCTTTCAATTGTTAGTCGTATTGCGTATTGGTTTGGCGGGACGATTGAAGTCGATCAAAGCTCAGATTTGGGTGGAGCAAGATTTACCATGTCTTGGCCTGTAGAGCGTTTTAAAAAGAAAAAAGCTTAACTGTTAAATCATGCTGTTAAATATTATCAATTAAGCGCTATTTGACTTGGTTCATCAGTCATCTTTAAAGTCATTATTTAAGATAAAACAGCCCTCATCCTAACCTTCTCCCAACGGGAGAAGGGACGTTCAATACAAAAATTCACTCAAAAATATTGGATGCCTTTTGATCTATATTTTTAGAAGATTGGAATTGCTACATCCACGGCAATGCGAAAAGTTGGGAACAGAAAATGACAAATGAAAATATTTTTCTAAGAGAATTTCCTATATATAAAGAATCCATGATAAAAATATTGACGCTTATGATTTCTGATGACTATGAAGAATTGGTGAAAAACAAACTGGCCTATCCATCAACGGCAAATGAATATAGAGTTGCTGTAAATGAATTTGCGCATTTAAGTGGTTTTGTGCAAATGACACAAATCCCTGACGATGTACTGGGGGATACAGAGGTTTTCTCTCTCAAAGGAGATCGTGTTAATAAACATATAATTGAGGTCGAATTATGGTTTGATGGTTTTGAATCAGATTTATATGCTGTTTTTTGTGCACCAATAAATGCAGGTAAACTATTACATTTGTATGATATTCGCGTTATGTGAAAATAACGATATCTATCGGAACATCAAAACGTACTCTATTGTTGACCTTTCTAAGCATAATTAGGTAGACCAAACTGAATAGCTTGAGCATTGATGTTGATGTTGATGTTGATGTTGATGTTGATAATGATAATATCCATTAAGGAAATTTGAATGGTGAACGCTAATTTTGATATTACTATTGATCATGCATTTAATGGAAATGGGCATCCTGCATTTATAATAAAAATTGCCAACCAATTTATTGAAATTAATATTTATATTTCAATTGACCAAGTGGAAGAATTGAAAAAAATAACAACAGATACTGTTACTTATATACAGGCAGGAGAATCTGCCAACAGCCCAGTTCATTGGAAAAAAGATGATGATGGCGAGATTTATATTTTGATCGGGGAGGATTGTGAATCTTGGGATATCGTATTCACCATCAGCATTGATTTAATTGCAGAAATTATCACAGGTATTGATGATCTTATATAAAATTGAGTTTTTTATAAGGTTTTGAAGTCACTCCGAATGATCAAGGTTTATTTTTGCATCTTCGGTTTCAAAGGCCATTGGTAGTATTGGTCTATACTGCCGCCAGTGAACTGATCCATGCCATCAACCTAGCATGCGATACTGGGTTCGACAAAGTCATCAGCTTCGAGCACGACGCCATAGGACAGCGATCCTGTTGGGCTTCGTGCAGTGTGGAATACTAGATGAATAAGAAGAATGCTATTGCGGACTGAAGGCTTAGTTTGAAATAAAAAAACCACCGAAAAATTTCGGTGGTTTTTTTATGTCTGGATGTTGTCCAGTCTAGATCTTATTGTTGAAGCGTTGCATCAGGCGCAATGATTGGCTTGCTGTCTCGCAATGCTTGTAATGCATCATGATTAAAGTCAATCAATAAGCTATTTTGTTCAGCGTCAATTTTATAACTGCTAATGATTTTTTGGTCACCTTGAATGGTATCAATACGATATTCATCCGCGATATTTAAAATCCCTTCTAGATTTGTCGTGGTTGCGGCAAGATCTTGGCGGAAAAGCTCATAAACATCTCTTAGATCAAAAATTGCATTTTGTGCATCAGCGTGTTTTTTGACGTAATTTTCAATATGACGAATCAGTAATTGTGCAAATAAAAAATAGTTTGGCTTGCTGCTGAATTCCATCTTGTTTTACCCCTAAATTATTGATTTAAAGTTGTTCATATTGAATAGCATATACATAAAAGTAGTTCAATGTGTATAGGCTCTGTAGACAATTCGTCTAAGTTTGCGACAATGAACACCTTTTACTGCAATTGGGTGTTAAATATACAATTTATTGATTTAAGTGGCGATAAGTTACTCATCTTTCAAACGGCTTTAGTTTGGGCCAGTTTGGGTGAGCTTAAGTGTGAGGTATGTGCGAAAAATGACATGATTGACGGTGCGGACTATTTCGAAAATTTAAATCAGAAAATCATAAGAGGGCACAAGGTAGGTCAAAAGTAGGCATTGAACATTTGGCGCTGGATGGTTTAAAGCGGGTTATTTCACTGAAACAAGTTGGTTTTGATAATAGTAAAGTATAAAAAATTATAAATAACTTTGTAATATTTAAAAATTATCACAATAAGATAATTTTTATCACTTGATTGATCTAATGTGACTATTTTACCACATAGAATGTAACAAAATATTTTAGATGGTAAATCCTTATATTTGTAGAAATTAGCCAATTAAATCGCAGAAAAGCATGGATAAATCGAAGCTTTTATTTGGACTGAATCAGATTAAGCTACTGATTTGTCATTTTTAATTCATGATTAAAAAATAAACTTCGGAAAAACTAATAAGAATAGGGATAGAAATTTGATAAAACGATAAGTCAGCGCTGTATCGCTGTGAATCAGGAAAAATTATGGCTTTTGTCTAAAAAATCATCCGAAAGACTTAGAGCTATTAACTAGCAACAGATGACATCAATCGGGTACAATTGACCAGATTTATTTTGTGTTTGGTGTATTTGCAAGGCCAATACATACATTCTTTGTTAAATAATAGGCCTGCCAGGAGTTATCCCCGCATGAGTGCCATTACTCCATACGATTGGGCAATCATTGCCTTCGTGATCGGCGTGACATTTTTATGTGTCTTTATGCTCACCGTTCCTTTGCTCCTTGGGGGTAAATCATGGGGACGTGCGAAGCAAGAGCAATTTGAATCAGGTGTGGTTAGTGCTGGTGGTGCACGTATCCGCTTGTCTGCGAAGTTCTACCTTGTTGCAATCTTCTTTGTTGTATTCGATTTGGAAGCCCTCTATTTATATGCATGGGCGACATCTGTACGTGAAGTAGGTTGGGTTGGGTTTTCAGCTGCAGCTGTATTTATTTTAGTTTTACTCGTTGGTTTGATTTATGAATTATCCACAGGTGCATTGAACTGGTCACCTTCAGATAAACGTAAAATCGCAGGGATTAAACCTAAAATTGGTTCACCAAATATGGACCTTGCAGAAATTACTCGCTTCAATTCAATTGAAGAGTTGGTGATGGATCCTACTGGAACTATTCCAGCTCAATCTTCTGGTCGTGTGAAAGATAAAACACCGACCATGTCTCTGAACAAGGAGTAACTCGGGAATGAAATATACTTTAACCCGTGCGAATCCAGAAGCTGAACAATATCCGCTTCAAGATCGTCAAATTGTGACAGATCCACTTGAAGAAGAAGTGAATAAAAATGTGTTCATGACTCGCTTAGAGGATGTGGTACACACAGCTGTAAACTGGGGCCGTAAAAACTCAATATGGCCTTTTAACTTTGGTACATCTTGCTGCTACGTTGAATATGCAACCACGTTAACCGGTGTGCATGACTTGTCGCGCTTTGGTGCCGAGGTTATTCGTGCTTCGCCACGTCAGGCAGATTTGATGATCGTTGCAGGGACTTGCTTTGTTAAAATGGCACCTGTAATTCAACGTTTGTATGAACAAATGCTTGAGCCTAAATGGGTGATTTCAATGGGTGCTTGTGCAAACTCTGGTGGTATGTACGACATCTATTCTGTTGTACAAGGTGTGGATAAAATCATTCCTGTTGACGTGTACGTTCCAGGTTGCCCACCACGTCCAGAAGCATTGATTCAAGCCTTGATGTTATTGCAAGACCAAATTCAATTAGAACGTCGTCCGCTCTCTGCGGTAATCGGTGATGATCTTCAGCCAGTGTATAAGCCAAAGATGATGCCAGAACGCGACCGTAAGAACGCTGAACGTATTGCAGTGAAAAACTTACGCTCTATGGATGAAATTGAGTAATTTTTTCTGATGAGTATTTGACATATCTGATGGATATGGTCATCAGGGAATTTGACAGAATTTGTATTAAATAGGAAGCCAAGCCAATGGCTGAAACTGAAATTGCTATGCCAGAATCGACTCCAGTTGATTCCCGCCCAGCATTTGCAATTGTAGAAGATCTCAAAGCCAAATTTGGCGAGAACTTTTACGTGCAACCGACGTTTGAAGATTTTCCGACGGTCTGGGTTGAGCGCGCACGTGTACAAGAAGTTCTAATGTACTTGCGTACAGTACCACGTCCTTATGTGATGCTGTTTGACTTATCTGCGGTCGATGAACGTTTGCGTAACAACCGTGATGGTTTACCTGCATCTGATTTCACAGTGTTCTATCACTTACTTTCATTAGAACGTAATAGTGATATTCGTATCAAAGTGGCGTTGAGTGAGAACGATATTAACGTTCCAACAGCGACCAATATTTGGCCAAATGCCAATTGGTACGAACGTGAAGCTTACGATATGTTTGGGATCAATTTCGAAGGGCATCCAATGCTTCGTCGTATCTTGTTGCCAACTTATTGGGAAGGTCATCCACTACGTAAAGAATATTCTGCACGTGCGACTGAATATACACCGTACATGCAAGACAAGGCTAAACAAGATTTCGAGCAAGAACATCTTCGTTTCGTTCCAGAAGATTGGGGTCTAACACGCGGTAACGCCGATGAAGACTTTATGTTCTTGAACTTAGGGCCTAACCATCCATCTGCGCATGGTGCATTCCGTGTAATTTTGCAGCTTGATGGCGAAGAAGTGAAAGATTGTGTGCCTGATATTGGCTATCACCACCGTGGTGTGGAAAAGATGGCTGAACGTCAAACTTGGCATTCATTTATTCCATATACAGACCGTGTTGACTACTTAGGTGGTTGTGCGCAAAACATGCCTTATGTCATGGGTGTAGAGCAACTTGCAGGGATTACCGTTCCTGATCGTGCACAATGTATCCGTGTCATGATGTCTGAATTATTCCGTATCAATAACCACTTGTTGTATATCGGTACTGCGATTCAGGATGCCGGTGGTATGACACCCGTATTCTATATGTTTGCGGATCGTCAAAAAATCTATGACGCAATTGAAGCGATCACTGGTTTCCGTATGCACCCAGCATGGTTCCGTATCGGCGGAACAGCACATGACCTTCCAAACAACTGGCAAAAACTGATTCGTGAAATTCTCGAATGGATGCCAAAACGTTTGAAGGAATATCATACTGCTGCACTGAAAAACTCAGTATTTGTGGGTCGTACCCGTAATGTTGCGCAATACGATGCTAAATCGGCATTGGCTTGGGGTGTAACAGGTACAGGTTTACGCGCGACAGGTATTGATTTTGATGTTCGTAAATATCGTCCATACAGTGGTTATGAAAATTACGACTTTGAAGTGCCGCTAGAGTATGAAGGCGATGCTTACGCGCGTGTGATGGTTCACTATCGCGAAATCGAAGAGTCGTTAAAAATCGTCAAACAGTGTTTGGATAATATGCCTTCTGGTCCTTATAAAGCGGATCATCCATTGGCAGTTCCACCACCAAAAGATAAGACTTTACAAGATATTGAAACTTTGATTACGCACTTCTTGAGCGTGTCATGGGGTCCTGTAATGCCAGCTGGTGAAGCCTCTGTAATGGCAGAAGTGGTGAAAGGTGCGTCTAACTATTACTTGACTTCAGATAAGTCAACCATGAGTTACCGTACCCGTATTCGTACACCTACTTTCACCCACTTGCAGCAAATTCCTTCCGTGATTAACGGCAGTCTTGTATCTGACTTGATCATTTATTTAGCGACAATTGACGTCGTTATGGCTGACGTGGATCGCTAAGGGGTAAACGCATTATGATGATTTTGACTGATAAAAAGCCACGTGTGAATGTTGAAGGGATTCTGACCAGCGAAGAAATCCATGAAATTGAACATCACATGGGTCACTACCCATACCCACGCGCAGCGTCTTTGGATGCTTTAAAGTGTGTACAACGCCGTAATGGTTGGGTAGATGACGCGCAGTTACATGCAATTGCTCAATTATTGACAATTACAACTGCGGATTTAGAAGGTGTTGCAACATTCTATAACCGTATATACCGTCAGCCTGTAGGTCGTCACGTAATTTTATTATGTGATTCGATTGCATGTTTCTTGATGGGTGCGGAAACTTTAGCAGAAGCTTTCCAACGTGAACTGGGTATCCAATTTGGTCAAACGACAGCTGATGGTCGTTTTACTTTATTGCCGATCTGCTGTTTAGGGAACTGTGACAAAGGTCCAACCCTGATGATTGATGAAGATACACACGGTTTGGTTGAAGTGACTTCTGTGAAACAGTTATTGGAGAAGTATGTATGAATACCGAACCAAGACCAATTTATGGCGAAGGAAACCCTGAAACTCACCCATTAACATGGCGTTTGAGTAAGCAGGAATTTGTTCGTAGTGCTGATGACTATGAAGCTTTAGAAGGCTATGCAGGCTTTAAAAAAGCGCTTTCTATGCCACCTAAAGACGTTCTTGAAGTCATCAAAGCAGCGACTGTAAAAGGTCGTGGTGGTGCAGGTTTCCCAGCAGGGATTAAATGGTCATTGATGGCACCCAATGATGGTGGTCCTCGTTACCTAATCTGTAATGCCGATGAAATGGAACCGGGAACATTCAAAGACCGTTTGTTGATGGAAAAACTTCCACATCAATTGATCGAAGGGATGTTGATTGCAGGTTATACCCTCGAAGCAACTCAGGGTTATATCTTCATTCGCGGTGAATACATTGAAGCTGCACAATACTTAAATGAAGCTTTAGAACAAGTGCGTGCTAAAGGTTATTTGGGTGACAACATCTTAGGCACAGGTTGGAACTTTGACCTGCATGTGCATACTGGTGCGGGGCGTTATATCTGTGGTGAAGAAACTGCATTGATTAACTCACTCGAAGGTCGTCGTGCAAATCCACGTACTAAGCCGCCATTCCCGCAAGTTGCAGGTGCATGGGGCCGTCCGACCATCGTAAACAACGTAGAAACCTATAACAACTTGCCAGCAATTATGTTGCGTGGGCCTGAGTGGTATATCGGTTTGTCTGCGGGTAAATCTAAAGATCCAGGCACTAAAATTTATGGTGCATCAGGTAAAGTGACTTTCCCTGGTCTTTGGGAATTACCGTTTGGTACGACTGCACGTGAAGTGATTGAAGACTATGCTGGCGGTATGCGCGATGGTCTTAAACTGAAAGCATGGTTACCGGGTGGGGCATCGACTGACTTCTTGGCTGCTGAACACATTGATCTTCCAATGGATTCAGAAAGCATTATGAAAGCAGGTTCTCGTCTAGGTACATGTTTGTTAATGGTCGTTGATGAAACCCAGTGTATGGTTTCTGCAACGCGTAACTTAGAAGAATTCTTTGCACGTGAATCATGTGGATTCTGTACGCCATGCCGTGATGGTTTACCTTGGGCGGTCAAAGCACTTGTCGCAATTGAGAAAGGTGAAGGGAAGATGGAAGACATTCAACATCTTCAAGAACTGACTCGCAAATTGTGGATTGGTAAAACATTCTGTGCTCACGCACCAGGTGCGATGGAACCATTGATGGGTGCACTCAAATATTTCCGTAGCGAGTTTGAAGCTAAAGTGACAGATCGTCCTGTAGCCCAAGCCAGCCACGTAGAACAAGTTTAAGGAATTCGACTATGGCTACAATTCATGTCGATGGAAAATCGTATGAAGTCAATGGCTCGGAAAACTTGCTACAAGCATGTTTGAGTCTTGGCATCGACATCCCATATTTTTGTTGGCATCCAGCTTTAGGTTCTGTCGGTTCTTGCCGTCAATGTGCTGTTACTCAATATGCGAATCCAGAAGATACTCGTGGTCGCTTAGTAATGTCATGTATGACTCCTGCATCTGACAATACCTTTATTTCGATTGAAGACAAAGAAGCAAAAGATTTCCGTGAATCGATTGTGGAATTCTTAATGACCAACCACCCACACGACTGTCCAGTCTGTGAAGAGGGTGGTCACTGTCATTTACAAGATATGACGGTAATGACGCAACATGATCGTCGTCGTTATCGTTTTACCAAACGTACGCATCACAACCAAGAGTTGGGTTCTTTCATTGCACATGAGATGAACCGTTGTATCGCATGTTACCGTTGTGTTCGTTACTACAACGATTATGCCGGTGGTACAGACTTTGGTGTTTATGCCAATGCATCACGTGTCTACTTCGGTCGTCCAGAATCAGGCACTTTAGAGTCTGAGTTCTCTGGTAACTTGACTGAAGTGTGCCCAACAGGTGTATTTACCGATAAAACCCATTCGGCACGTTATAACCGTAAGTGGGACATGCAGTATGCGCCTAGCGTATGCCAAGGCTGTTCTTCAGGTTGTAACATCTCTCCGGGTGAGCGTTATGGCGAATTACGTCGTGTAGAAAACCGTTTCAATGGTGACGTTAACCAATATTTCCTTTGCGATAAAGGTCGTTTTGGTACGGGTTATGTGAACCGTGAAGATCGTCCACGTCAGCCACAATTCCGTGCTGCAACAGAAGTTAAAACTGTTTCTGTTGATGTGGCACTGGACTCAGTGATTGAAAATGTTCAAGGCAAAAAAGTCTTGGGTATTGGTTCTCCACGTGCATCATTAGAATCAAACTATGCGTTGCGTGAGTTGGTTGGCCAAGAAAATTATTCAACAGGTCTTTCTCAAAAAGAACAGAACTTGGTTGAACTTGCTGCATCGATTATGCAAGCTGAGGGTGTTTATAACCCAAGTATGCGTGAAATCGAAAGCTATGATGCAGTCTTGATCTTGGGTGAAGATTTAACGCAAACTGCACCACGTATGGCATTGTCTGTTCGCCAAGCTGCGAAAAACAAAGCCAAACAAATGGCTGCAGACCGCCGTACCCAAGATTGGTTAGCTGAACCTGTAAAACGTATTGGTCAGGATGCAAATTCTCCAATCTATATCTTGGCTGCAACACAAACACGTTTAGCTGATATTGCTGAGGGTGAAGTTGTTGCTTCTCCAAACGATATTGCACGTTTAGGTTTTGCGATTGCTGCGGGTATAAACGGTGATGCGATTCTTGGTTTAGATGATGATGCTAAAGCATTTGCACAAACCATTGCGGATACGTTAAAAGCTGCGAAAAAACCATTAATCATCTCTGGTACTAGCTTACAAGATGCTGCCATCATGGAAGCTGCTGCACAAGTTGCACAAAACCTAGGTGGAAATGCAGGCTTAACATTGACAGTTCCAGAAGTGAACTCAATGGGTATGGCTTTGTTTGGTGGTTTAAGCTTAGAACAAGCATTTGCTCAAGATTATGAGTCAATCATTATTGTTGAAAATGATTTGTTCCGCCGTTTACCTGCTGTACAAGTTCAGGCTGCTCTAGACAAAGCGCAAAGCGTGATTGTGCTTGATCATTCTGAAACTGAAACCGTAAAAGCGGCGGATGTTGTCTTGTCTGCTGCAAGCTTTGCAGAAGGCGATGGGACAGTGGTCAGCCAAGAAGGTCGTGCACAGCGCTTTTATCAAGTTTATGACCCAAGCTATTACAAACCAGAATATGCCATCAAAGAATCTTGGCGCTGGTTACATGCCATTGAAACGGGTGTGAAAGGCAAGGCGATCTCGTGGACATTGTTGGATGACGTAATTGAGTCTGTGGTCAAAAATGTTCCAGTTCTTGAAGCGATTCAAGATGTTGCACCTGATGCGGGCTACCGTGTTCATGGCTTGAAAATTGCCCGTGAACCGCGTCGTTACTCAGGTCGTACTGCAATGCGTGCACCATTAAACGTACATGAGCCAAAACAACCTGTCGATGTCGATTCCGCATTAACATTCTCTATGGAAGGTTATGTTGGACCGCAAAATGCATCGTCATTGGTTCCATTTGCATGGGCGCCGGGTTGGAACTCACCACAAGCTTGGAATAAATACCAAGACGAAGTGGGTGGTCATCTTAAAGGCGGTGATTCAGGCATTCGTTTATTTGATCGCTTAGTAAAACGTCCTGCACGTAGCTATGTGGCGCCAACTGCGGTTGTGGCAAATCCAGAGAGTTTCCGTCTGGTTCCAATGCATCATATTTTCGCTTCAGGTGAATTTACGATTAAAACGCCGGTGATGGAATCGCGTATTCCAGAAGCGACTTTTGCCGTGGGCGAGCAAGATGCAGCACGTTTAAATGTTCAAGATGGTCAACAACTGACAGTGAAAGCAGGCGAAACGACGATTAGTCTTCCTGTGCATGTGATTGAATATTTACCAACAGGTTATATCGGTTATCCAGTCGGCCAAGCACCAACAGTTTCACTTGCTGAACCTGTATCTGTAACGGTAGGAGTGTAATCATGAATGAATCTTTACGCGCACTACCGACATGGGCACAAGACTGGCCAATCGCTTATTCAGTGATTCAAGCCATCGTAATTTTGTTGGTTGTGGTTTTACTGGCCGCTTTGATGTCATTTATTGAACGTCGTTTGCTAGGCTTATGGCAAGACCGTTATGGACCAAACCGTGTTGGTCCTGGCGGGATGTTCCAGATCGTTGCCGACATGTTGAAAATCATGTTCAAAGAAGACTGGACACCAAAGTTTGTAGATAAGTTAACTTTCCGTTTAGCACCAGCAGTGGCAATGGCGACTGCAGTACTGTCATTCATGGTTATTCCTGTTTCACCTTACTTAGGTGTTTCAGACATGAGTATCGGTCTATTGTTCTTTATGGCAATGGCAGGTATTGCAGTATATGCGGTGTTATTTGGTGGTTGGGCATCTAACAACAAATATGCGTTATTGGGTGGTCTACGTTCAGCAGCACAAACCATTTCTTATGAAGTCTTTTTAGGGATTTCATTGATGGGTGTGGTGGCAATTGCAGGTTCATTTAACTTGCGTGACATCGTAGAAGCACAACGTGATGTATGGTTTGTGATTCCGCAATTCATTGGTTTCATGATCTTCGTGGTTGCGGGTGTTGCGGTAACACATCGTCATCCATTTGACCAACCAGAAGCTGAACAAGAATTGGCAGAAGGTTACCATGTCGAATATGGTGGTATGAAATGGGGGATGTTCTTCGTTGCTGAATACGTCAACATCATTCTAATTTCTGCACTGATCGTGACTTTATTCTTTGGCGGTTGGTTAGCACCATTTAATTTAAATATTCCATTCATTCCAGATGCGTTCTGGTTCATTGCGAAAACAGCATTCTTTGTAATGATGTTTGTCTTGGCACGTGGTTCTTTAATGCGTCCACGTTATGACCAAGTGATGAATTTTGGTTGGAAAGTGTGTTTACCACTTGCATTGGTCAACCTTTTGGTGACTGGTGCTGTGATTCTGATGAATCAGGCCTAGGACAGCAGGGAGTACAAAATGTATAAAATTCTAGCTGGCGTAGGATCAATTGTTCGTTCGTTGTGGATGGTGTTTAGCCATGTCACACGCAAACGCGATACGATTTTATATCCAGAAGTGCCAGCCGAACAAATCGTACCTCCACGCTACCGTGGTCGTATCGTATTAACACGTGACCCAGACGGTGAAGAGCGTTGCGTTGCGTGTAACTTATGTGCGGTTGCATGTCCTGTTGGTTGTATTTCATTGCAGAAAGCTGAAAAAGATGATGGACGTTGGTATCCAGAATTTTTCCGCATTAACTTCTCACGCTGCATTTTCTGCGGTATGTGTGAAGAAGCATGTCCAACAACTGCTATTCAGTTAACACCAGATTTTGAGTTAGGCGAATATGTCCGTCAGGATCTTGTTTATGAGAAAGAAAACTTACTCATTTCAGGACCAGGTAAATACCCAGACTACAATTTCTACCGTGTAAGTGGTATGGCAATTGATGGTAAAGAAAAAGGTCAAGCGCAACGTGAAAGTGCGCCTGTAGATGTACGGAGCTTATTACCATGATGTGGCCATTTTATTTAATGGCTCTCGTGGCCATTGTTTCGACGATTCGTGTTGTGACCAACACCAATCCAGTACATGCTTTATTAAGTTTGATCGTTTCTCTACTTGCTGTTGCTGGGATCTTCTTGATCATTGGTGCGCCATTTGCAGCTGCGCTTGAAGTGATTGTTTATGCGGGTGCGATCATGGTGTTGTTCGTATTCGTGGTCATGATGCTCAACCTTGGTCAACATACAGTTGATCAAGAACGTAAATGGTTGACTTCAGATGCTTGGGCTTATCCAGCACTCATGAGCTTCTTAGTGGGCTTATGTTTGGTTTGGGTATTAGGTTCAGACTATACCCAACATGGTGCAGTACTTGGAACTCAAGTGATTGGACCTAAAGCAATTGGTCAAGCACTCTTTACCCACTATTTATTATTGGTTGAAGTTGCCGCAATGTTATTGCTTGCAGCATTGGTTGCAGCATTCCACTTAGGCAAACGTGAACCGAGTGCAGCAGAGGATAAACAGTAATGGGCAACATTCCTTTAGAACATGGTTTGATCGTCGCAACTATCCTTTTTGCACTGGGTTTTTACGGTGTAATGGTGCGACGCAACCTATTATTTATGTTAATGAGCCTTGAGATCATGATGAATGCAGCAGCATTGGCATTCGTTGTGGCAGGAAGTGCATGGGCACAACCTGATGGTCAAATTATGTTTATTTTGATCCTCACACTTGCTGCGGCAGAGGCTTGTATCGGTCTAGCGATCGTCCTCCAGTTCTATCATCGCTTCCATCATCTGGATGTAGATGCTGCTAGTGAGATGCGCGGATGAGTTATTTATATTTAACGATTTTATTTCCGCTGATTGGCTTTGTACTTTTAGCGGCAGGACGTAATAAACTTCCTGAAAATGTAGCAGCAATTATTGGTGCGGGTTCTGTTGGCCTTTCTGCTTTATTTGCATTGATTGCAGGCATGGACTTTGTTAAGCAGGGTTCAGTTGCGCAAGCACAGCATTTATGGACTTGGTTCAATGTAGGCGGTTTTGCACCGGGTGTAAGTTTGCATCTTGACGGCTTGTCATTGTTAATGATGGGCATGGTGACAGGTGTAGGTTTCCTGATTCACATCTTTGCAACTTGGTACATGCGTGGTGAAGAAGACTTCGCACGTTTCTTCTCATACTTCAATTTATTCGTTGCAAGCATGTTGGTGCTTGTATTGGGTGACAACTTAGCGTTGTTATTCTTAGGTTGGGAAGGCGTAGGTCTGTGTTCTTACCTGTTGATTGGTTATTACTACCAAAACCCTGCAAATGGTTTTGCGGCAATTAAAGCATTTACAGTAACGCGTGTTGGTGATGTATTCTTACTGATCGCATTGTTCTTGCTTTACCAACAATTTGGTACTTTACACATCGGCACGATTGTTGCCAATGCTTCACAAGTTCTCGCACTTGATCATAACTTGGCATTGATCACGTCATTGATGTTGTTCTTGGGTGCAGCAGGTAAATCTGCGCAAATCCCATTACAAACATGGTTGGCAGATGCAATGGCTGGTCCGACACCAGTATCTGCATTGATCCATGCTGCAACAATGGTTACCGCGGGTATCTACTTATGTTGCCGTATGTTCTCTGTGTTTGAAATGACACCAGAAGTGATGCAGTTCATTTCGATTACGGGTGCTGTAACATTGTTGGTTGCTGGCTTTGCGGCTTTGGTTCAAACAGATATCAAACGTATTCTGGCTTACTCTACCATGAGTCAGCTTGGTTATATGTTTATGGCTGTGGGTGCAGAAGCGTATCAAGCAGGTCTGTTCCATATGCTTGCACATGCATTCTTTAAGGCATTATTGTTCTTGTCTTCTGGTGCGGTGATCTTGGCTTACCATCATGAACAAAACATCTTTAAAATGGGTGGCTTGTTCTACAAAAACAAATTCTTATTTGCTTGCTTTGCGATTGGTGGTGGGGCCCTTGCTGCAATCCCATTTATCACGATCGGCTTCTTCTCAAAAGATGCAATCTTGGGTGCTGTTTGGGCGCAAGGTCAATCTGTCGCATTGTATAACTCATTGTATTGGGTTGGTGTTGCGGGTGCATTCTTAACTTCGATTTATACATTCCGTTTAATTTGGGTTGTATTCTTCGGTGAAGAAAAAACACATTATCACGAAATCAAAGGTGCAACGTATTGGGCGCCTTTAGGTATCTTGGCTGTTCTTTCAACAGGTTTGGCTTACTTCTTAAAAGCGCCAGTGATGAACATTTTAAATGCAGCACATATCCCTGCATTTGAAGTTTCTCAAGCGATTGAAGAAGGAATGCATGGTGCAGAACACCTTGCAGTCGGTATCGCATTGGTCGGTTTAGCTGTAGGCGTGGTGTTATTTGCTTTCGCTTATAAAGCGGTGCAAGGTTTTGCAGCCACTTCATTTGGTGCTGGACTTGCAAATATCTGCCGTAATGCATTTGGTTTCGATTCTTTATACAACCTTGTATTTGTTCAACCTTATTTACTCATTGCGAAAATTTTAGGTCGTGACCCAATTGATGGTTTATGGCTGGTATTACCTGCAATCGTAAATAGTGGGAATAAATTTACAAGTACCCGTCAAACAGGTTCATTACGTGAATATGCATCAAGTATGTCACTCGGTGTAGTGGTATTGCTGATGATCTTGATCGTGATTCAGGTAGTGGGGAAATAAGATGGAAATCACAAACAATTGGATTTTACCCGCACTGATTCTTGTACCTTTTATTGCAGGTTTCGCGTGTTGGTTGGTCGATAAACTTGATAAACATTTGCCACGTTATATCGCATTAGTCGGTATGCTCGTTACATTGGGCTTAACACTGATTTTGTGGAAACAAGGTGGCTTTAGCTATGAGTTGGGGGCGAAGACTCCAACTTGGGCAGCAGAATTTTATTTACCTTGGATTAAAACACTCGGTATTAGCATTCATTTGGCTGTAGATGGTCTTTCATTGCTGATGGTGGGCTTGACTGCATTACTGGGTGTACTTGCAGTGGGCTGTTCATGGGGTGAAATTCAAAAGAATGTCGGCTTCTTCCACTTAAACCTGTTATGGTCTTTGGGTGGGGTAATCGGGGTTTTCCTTGCAATTGATATGTTCTTGTTCTTCTTCTTCTGGGAGATGATGCTAGTCCCTATCTACTTCTTGATCGCACTTTGGGGTCATAAAGGCGCAGACGGTAAATCACGTGTTTATGCTGCAACCAAGTTCTTTATCTATACCCAAGTCGCTGGCTTGATCATGCTCATTGGGATCTTAGGCTTAGTGGTCTACGGTTCTCAGATGTCAGGTACGATTAGCTTCGACTATAACTACTTACTTGCTGTTGCAAACACTTTAGATGCTCAGGCACCACATATTGCCTATGCATTGATGATCTGTTTCTTTATTGGTTTTGCGGTCAAGCTTCCAGTATTTCCATTACACGGTTGGTTACCAGATGCCCATGCACAAGCACCTACAGCAGGTTCTGTAGACTTAGCGGGTATCTTGATTAAAACTGCTGCGTACGGTTTACTGCGCTTTGTATTGCCATTCTTCCCAGCAGCATCTGCACAATTTGCCGATATTGCGATTATTTTAGGTTTGATTGGTATTTTCTACGGCGCTTGGTGTGCTTTCCAGCAAACAGATATGAAACGCCTGCTTGCTTATACTTCTATTTCGCATATGGGTTTCGTATTACTTGCACTTTATGCCGGTAATATTCTGACATTCCAAGGCTTAATGATCATGATGTTGGCACATGGCTTGTCATCTGCTGCATTGTTCATTATGTGTGGTCAAGTGTATGAACGCTTACATACCCGTGACTTACGTTTGATGGGTGGTATTCGTGGTCAATTCCAGTATTTACCATTCTTCTTGATGTTCTTTGTCTCTGCGCTTGTGGGTATTCCAGGTCTAGGTAACTTTATTGGTGAATTCCTGATCTTGATGGGTTCATTTGCTAAGTTCCCAACATTTACCATCATTGCGGCGATTAGCTTGGTCTTTGCTGGTCTTTATGGTCTGATCCTGATCCACAAAGCTTTATTTGGTACGCCAAATGAAGAACAGAAAAAGCATTATGAAAGTCCATTAAAAGACTTGAATGTACGTGAAACAGTAATTCTATTGATCTGTGCATTTGGCTTATTATGGTTAGGTGTGTATCCACAAAGCTTCCTTGATATTTCTCACTCAAGTATGGCGTGGTTATCAAATAGCTATATTCCAGTTCAAGAAGTTGTTGATGCGGCACAACAAGTCGTATCTCAACAAAATGTGGAGATCCAATAGTCATGAACTTCACTATGTCATTTTCGGGTCTCATGCCTTTAGCACCAGTTTTTATTGTTGCTTTAACCGCTGTTGTGGTGATGATCCTAACCTCGATCAAGCGTAATCATAATTTGATTGCGACTGCATCGGTGGTGGGTTTAAACCTTGCTGCAATTGATATTTTATTCATGATGTTTGGTGGCTCATTTGCACCATCAAATGTGATGAACATGTTTGTGGTTGATCCATTTACATTGTTTTATCAATTTATTGCAGTAGTTGCTGCACTCGCATGCTGTACGTTATCTCACGCTTATATTGAAACGTATAAAGATAATCGTGAAGAGCTTTATATCTTGATGTTGATCTCTGTAACAGGGGCAATGTTAATGGTGGCAAGTTCTCACTATGCGTCGTTCTTTATTAGCTTAGAGCTTTTGTCAATTCCTGTGTATGGCTTATTGGCATATACGCATCAGCGTGGAAAATCGCTAGAAGCAGGCGTAAAGTATTTGGTACTTTCTGCAACCGCTTCAGCAATCTTGTTGATGGGTATGGCATACGTTTATGCTTATACAGGTACATTGTCATTTACTGATTTCCCTGGTTTGTATGGAAATCAGTTAGCACAAGTGCAACAAATTGCGTCTTTGGCTGACTTTATTGAACAGTTAAAAGGTTTCCTTGCTCAACCAATGATTTTGTTGGGTTCAGGATTAATCGTGATTGCGATTGCGTTTAAATTATCGTTGGCACCATTTCATAAATGGACACCAGATGTTTATCAAGGTGCGCCTGCGCCAATCGCGACCTATCTTGCAACTGTTGCTAAAGTTGCAACCATTGGTTTATTAGTACGATTTATTTTAAGTTCAGGTTTCATTCTTGTACCGTCTATCGTGACTGTATTAACTGTGATCGCTGTACTTTCGATTTTAGTCGGTAACTTCCTTGCATTACGTCAAGTCAACTTAAAACGAATTTTGGGTTATTCATCGATCGCCCATTTCGGTTATTTATTGATTGCTTTGATTAGTTTAGGTTATGCAAGTTTAGGCAGTGTAAGTGTCTATGTGGTGACTTATACCTTAACTACGATTGGTGCTTTTGGTGCTGTCGCGTTAATGTCGAGCCCATATAACAATGTTGATGAAGCTGAGTCGCTTGCAGATTACCGTGGTTTATTCTGGCGTCGTCCAGTACTGACTGCGACGTTAACAGTGATGATGCTTTCTCTTGCAGGGATTCCATTAACCGCTGGTTTTATCGGTAAGTTTATGGTGGTGATTGCTGCTGTAACCACAGAACATTGGTTCTTGGCTGCTATGGTCGTGGTGGGTAGTGGTATTGGTTTGTATTACTACTTACGTGTGATGATCGTGATGTATATGACTCCACCAGATAATCCTCGTATTGATGCGGTTGATCATTGGGGACAAAAAGTGGGTGGTTTGATGGTGCTCGGCGCTGCTGCTTTGGTATTGATCATTGGTGTTTATCCAGATCCAATCATCAACTTGGCGTTGAAATCAGAAATTTTATCTCCTTTACATTTCTTGATGAGCCAACAACACTAATCGCAATAAAATCCTGCTATTAACAAAAAAAGCCCTCATTCATTGAGGGCTTTTCTTATCTCTGATATAAAAAACATTTATAATAATGGAAATTTACTTTTATCCTTTTAGGTGTCCTCCCGTGTCTATTCAAGAAATTCGTCATCCACTTATTCGTCATAAATTAGGTTTATTACGCCGTGCTGACATTAGTACTAAGAATTTCCGTGAACTCGCTCAAGAAGTAACCATGCTTTTAACTTATGAAGCAACCAAAGATTTACCTGTGTGTGATCATGAGATTGATGGCTGGAATGGTAAAGTCATAGTAGACAGAATTGCGGGTAAAAAAATCACTGTAGTGCCAATTTTACGTGCTGGTATTGGCATGTTAGAAGGTTTTTTAAATCTTATCCCAAGTGCTAAAGTTTCAGTTCTCGGCTTAGAACGTGATGAAGAAACTTTGGAAGCACGTACTTATTATAAAAAATTGGTTCCAGATGTACAAAATCGTTTAGCCATGATTATTGACCCAATGTTGGCGACAGGTTCATCTTTGGTTGCTGCGATTGACGTGTTGAAAGCAAGTGGCTGTAAAGATATCCGTGTTATGGTTTTGGTTGCTGCGCCTGAAGGGATTAAACGTGTTGAAGCCGCACACCCTGATGTGACGATTTTTACTGCTTCAATTGATCAAGGTTTAAATGAACAAGGTTATATCGTGCCAGGTTTGGGTGATGCTGGAGATAAAATTTTTGGCAGTGTGCAAAAAGATTAAAATTTAGTATCATCGAAGGAGGCTATAGGGGCCTCCTTTTTAATGATAAGAGAATAAAAAATGTTTAGAAAAGGGACTGTTACCTTTTTCGATAATGATTTAAGGCAAGGTCTAATTGAATTAAATGATCATCAACAAATTGTTTTTAAATTAGAAGATTTTTCAAATCAGTTGCTTCTTCCTCAAATTGGTGAGCGGATTAAATGTGTCGTTTTAGAGCAAGATGGTGGTTTATTCGCCAAGTTTATCGTACGTTTAGATCATAAAAATTATGTGAATGATCAAAACAAGCCCTCCGTTCCACATCTTTATTCAGAAAATACCTATGAGCATATTAGAAATGTTCGCAAAGCGCTGAAAAAGAGAAGGGGATTAGCTGATGGCTTACAGAACCCTCAAACGAAAATTTACACCGAACAAGGCATTTTACCTGACGCTATTCCCGATATTGACTTGGTTGCAGAACAACAAGTCACGATTGTCGAGCCTATTCAAACAACAATCAATGACCCAGTGCTTGAAGAATCGGACGGAGATTTAAATCAAGCCAAAGAGATTGAACTTGTAGCGCAAACACAAGTTGACCTTTCCATTAAAGTTATCCAAAATACTGAATTGCAAGACCAAACTCATACAGTTGATAACATTAAACCTATTGAAGAAAGTGTTGCTGATACTGTTGTTGATGTGGGGGGAGTGGGTCGAAATATTGAAATCGCTGAGGGTAATCAGAGCGCAGTGTTGCTTAGATCCTTAGGGGTGATAGAAGATAGTCAAAATTTTAAAGGGGATGATTTATATTTTAACAGCCAAATTGATCGGCAGTTGCTTGAAAAGCATATGGATTTAACTGCATTTCAACGTTTAATTCAAAAGTTGAAAGTTAAATTTTTATATTCCAAACGCAAACAAGCTGTCAAGAAAATTCGATCTGAAAAGCGCAAGACGTTGAACCCTTGGGTGGTGATCGTCGCAGCGGTGATATTCATTGCGGTAAGTTCTGTGATGTATGCAATGGATCGTTATAAGCAGTACAAAGTTGAGGCTGAAATGAGACTTCAACAATATCAACAAGAACAAAAGGACAAGATTAAACAGCAGAAACGAAAGGCATATTCACACTAAACATCTGAAACGAGTTGAATATATTTTACGATTCATACTTATTTTAAAAGAGAAGTTATATGTTTTATTTGGGGCAAATCATTGAATATCATCATGATAAAGGTTACGGACTTTTATTGGATCATAATTCAGCGCAATCTGTAATATTTTACATCGCTGATTTTCCAAAAGAAGGTGGTCAACCGAAAAAAGGGGAAACCATAAAATATGTAATCATCAATGCACATGGAACATTGAAAGCACATCAAATGATTCGTTTAGATGTTGCGATGAGTAATGACTTAAAAAATAAAAAGATCAATATTGATAAGCAAAAAAATATTTTAAGACGAAGTAAAAATGAAGGGCAGAAATTCGGTTTTATGTCTGTGGTGATTTTGGTGATTGTTTTTGGCTTCGTTTATTTTAGTTTTGCCACATGGAATCAATACCAAACCTATCAGGAAGAACAACATGCTAAATTTGCACTGTTAGAACAACAGCAGAAGCAAATCGTTGAGCAACAGCGCAAAGAGATTGGTTATGTCAAACCGGTAAAGTTTAGTGAAAAATCCCAAAATGCTTTAAACAGTCATCATCATTCAGTGCAAAAACAGAATGAAGCAGAATCGGTACAAAGCAACACCACTGTATTGACAACAGCATCAACGGAAAAATCACCTTATCAATGCGATGGTCGTACCCGTTGCAGCCAAATGACATCTTATGATGAGGCGGTATTTTTTATTAAAAATTGCCCCAATACACAAATGGATGGTAACCATGATGGTCGACCATGTGAACGGCAATTTGGTAAGTAGCTGTGCGAATCGAATAATTATAAAAAAAGCTCCAAGAGGAGCTTTGATTTTAACCATTTTCACAAAATTTTAGAAAGGCTCTTAAGCCCGGTCCTTGGTACTTTTGACGATGTACCAGCATATATAGTGGGCGAGCAAGTTGCCAGAATGGGGTATTTAAAATCACCAATTGCCCTTTGTCGAGCAAAGGCTGAATTGCCAATTTAGAAATACAGGACATTCCTAGACCACCAGCAACGATTTTTAAAATCGCTTCATTATGACCAAGGGTTAAGCGGATATTGGCATCTTCAAGATCTTTTAGAATGGCATTGTCAAAGACTTCACGTGTTCCAGAACCTTCTTCACGTAAAATCCATTCAACATGCTGGAAGTCAGACTGCTTTAATTCACGATGTAAATTTGCCAGTGGATGATTAGGCGAACAACATACTGCGAGTTCGTCATCGCGCCAGTGAATACATTGAAGTTGTGGTAGGAAGCATGAACCTTCAATCAATGCCAAATCGAGTTGGAATTGGTTGACCGCTTCAATCATTTGGCGGGTATTACCAACTTGGAGCTGTAAATGCGCTTGAGGTTGAACTTGTAAAAAGTTTGCCATTAAGTCGGGCATTAAATAATCACTGATGGTCAGTGTTGCACCAATCCGTAAATCAATACTTTGTAGTTCACCTTTGGCTGCTTGTTCAAAGGCTTCACAGCGACCTAAGATTTCTAAAGCTTGAGGAAGTAAGAAACGACCAAGATCATTAAGCTGTAAGCGCTTACCAAGACGATCGAAAAGCGGAGCACCCAGTCCATCTTCTAAATCTGCCAAAGCCATACTTGCCGCACTTTGAGTCAACCGAACCGCATCACTTGCTTTGGTCACGGTACCTTCTTGAGCGACAGCAACAAAAACCGCCAACTGGCGTAAAGTCATTCGCATAAGTAGAGCCTTAACATTTTAATATTCATAGATTATATAGTCATGCTACCATGAGGACTATGTTTCATGCCACGAAGAAATCATGTCAATTGAAAAATTTAGCATAGAAAAGGTTTTGTCTGTTCAGCGTTGGACCAATACACTTTTCAGTTTCACCATGACTCGACCTGCCCATTTTAAGTTTACCGCAGGGCAATTTGCTCGCATTGGTTTAAAAGTGGGTGATGATTTGGTGGTAAGGGCATATTCCGTGGTTTCATCCCCATTTGATGAAACACTCGAATTTTTTTCAATCGTTGTTCCTGACGGTGCATTTACCTCAAATTTACAGCATCTACAAGTCGGTGATGCGCTTTATTTAGAAAAAATCCCCTATGGATTCTTAACTTTAGCACGTTATCAATTGCCGCTGCCTAAAGATTTGTGGTTGTTGGCAACAGGTACAGGTTTAGCACCCTTTATTTCGATGCTACAAGATTTTGAAACTTGGTCAAAGTACGAAAAAATTAATTTGGTGTATAGCGTAAGAACTGAATCTGAATTGGCTTATGTTGATCGGATCCAAGAGATTGCCCAGCTTTTTGGTGAGGGGCATACAGGCTTTAAATTTATCCCGATTGTTACGCGTGATCCCAATGCAGCCTTACATGATCGTTTACCGATTTTGATTGAAAATGGTGAATTGGAAAAAGCCGCTGATTTAAAATTCAATGCAGATACCACCCATGTCATGCTATGTGGGAATCCACAAATGGTAGATGACACCAAAGCCGCATTAAAAGCCCGTGGTTTAACGATGAATCGTCGCGGTGAAGGCAATATTGCTGTAGAGAATTATTGGTAAATCACTGGATAGGCATCAGCAATTTTATCAATCATTTTAGATGAGAGAAGCGGCTAAGCGTCTTCTCTTAAATTCTTTCATGTCAGAACCAAATACTTTTTAGCTTAAAGATGATTGCTGAGTGAGTGGTGCGTATGCTGTTAATCGCTCGGTTGAATAAGCTTTTGCATCAACACGTGTATCTTGATTGAGCATCAATTGTCTTAATAACTGTGCTGAAGCAGGTCCCATACATAAGCCATTACGGTAATGTCCAAAATTTGCCCATAAATTATTCAGTTCAGGCATTTTTCCAATATATGGAATGCCTGTTGGTGAACTTGGACGTAATCCTGCCCATTGCTTAACGATGGGGAAGTTTGCCAATTCAGGCACCATTTCGATACAGGCTTTATAAATATTTTGTTGTGTTTGTACATTTGGACGTTTATCAAATCCGATATGGTCCATGCTTGAACCGCATACGATATGACCATCTCGGCGTGGGATCAAATACATCACATTGTTCATACACATGGTGGGTAGCCAGTTTTCAGGGGTTTTAAATAACATCATTTGTCCCTGAACGGGTTCTACTGGGATCGAAAGCTGTAATTGTTCTGCCCAGCAATGTGACCATGCACCCGTTGCAATCACAAATTGGTCTGCGACAAAACGTTGTCCATTGGCACTTTCAACAGACTGAATTTTTTGATTTTGAATATTAAATTTTTCGATCCATGTATTTTCATACACTTCAACTTGAGGGTGTTGTTTGAGATAGCTGATCAGTGATTTAAGAAGTCGCGGATTTCTAACATTGGCTAAATGTGGAAAATAAATTGCATGTTGAAACTGTGCTGAAATATGGGGGTTGACGGTTTCAAGCTGCTCTCTTTGCAGGTATTCACAATGCTGCATCGGTTCTTGATGTTGGTCTTTATAATTCAATCCAAGCTCAAAATCTGCTTCGTCAAAAATTAACATTCCCGTGTCATGGATTTGAAAGTCTATCCCTGTTTTAGGTTGTAGTTTCTCATTCCATTGTTGGTAAAGTTGTTTGCCGTGTTGTGCCAGATGATTGACTTCATTGGGATATCTCCACGGATACATGGGTGACAGAATACCGCCACCCGCCCATGAAGCAGCATGTCCAGCATGTTGTTGATCGAACAGGGTGATGGTGCAGCCTTGTTCAACAAGCTCAAGCGCGCTGAGTAAGCCACTTACTCCAGCACCAATAATGGCGATATGCATTGTGTATTCTGTACCAACTTAGATTTTTAATCCCCACCTGCAAAAGCAATACTGCTTATCTTTTGAAAGAGGGGACTTTCCATTCATGACTGAATCAGTAATGGGCTCCTCCCTTTTTAAAAGGTGAGGAACCATGAGTTCAGTAAGGGAGGGATGATTTACTTCATCTCTTTTAATTGACGTGCTGCATCTTCTGCATAATAGGTCCAAATACCATCTGCACCTGCACGACGGAAGCACATTAAGGATTCCATAATCACGCTTTCAGATAACCAGCCATTTTGGATGGCTGCTGCAAGCATGGCATATTCACCACTGACTTGATAAACAAAGGTCGGGACACCAAAGGTATCTTTAACTTCACGTACCACATCCAAATACGGCATACCGGGTTTGACAATCACCATGTCCGCACCTTCTTGAATATCAAGGGCGATTTCATGCAGTGCTTCAGCACGATTACCGACATCCATTTGGTAGTTATACTTATTACCACCTTTTAGGTTGGATGATGAGCCAACTGCATCGCGGAAAGGGCCGTAGAAACTAGATGCGTATTTTGCAGAGTACGCCATGATGCTGGTATAAATAAAATCATTACTTTCTAAAGCTTGGCGGATTGCACCAATACGGCCGTCCATCATGTCACTTGGCGCGATCACATCTGCACCTGCTTCAGCATGGCTTAAGGCTTGTTTGATCAGGCATTGAACCGTTTCATCATTTAATACATAACCTGTATCGTCAATAATGCCGTCCTGACCATGTGTGGTATAAGGATCTAATGCACCATCCGTGATGAGTACCATCTCAGGCAGTTCTTTTTTTAACAAACGTAAAGTATTTTGAACTAACCCGTCTTCATGCCATGCAGCTTCAGCTGTTAAACTTTTGTCTTGTTGTGGTGTAACCGGAAATAAGGCAAGTTTTGATACACCAAGTTCTAATAGGGTTTCTGCTTTCTTCAACAATAAGTCTGCTGACAATCGTTGAACATTTGGCATACTTGGAACATCTTGGCTTTGGTTTTGTCCCGGAAGTACAAATACTGGATAAATGAGATGATCTGCTGTGAGTTGAGTCTCTCTTACCATTGCTCGAAGCTTATCGTTTTTACGGATACGGCGCATACGAGTAGCTGGAAAAGCAGGACGATTGAACGTATAAGTCATAACAATCTCGATGTTCAGTATTAAACTAGGCATATATTGTAGCCCTTTCATATATTTTTTGGGAAAAAGCTGAAAATTTTTCTCAATATTGGTTTCGAAATGATGATGAGTGATTCTTCTAAAACTGATTCTGCGCCTAGCGAATCGCAAAAAAAGTGGACTGGTAATTTACATTTAGGCGCGAAAGCAGATCTAAATGTGGTGCTTAACCAACTCACTAAAGCGTTTAATGGTTCGCCTTATTTTTCACATAACAATATGCAAATGCGTGTTGTTAATGATGAGATTGAAGGCTATATCGAAATGAAACCGTATTTGATTGGTAATGTCGCATTTCAAATTTTACATGGTGGTGTGGCCGCGACATTGCTGGATAGTATTGGTGGAATTGTGGCGATGGGGGAGCTGTATAAGCGTGCAGAACCAGACCAATTGCCAGATACGTTAAAAAAAGTTTCTCGTTTAGCAACAGTCGATATGCGTGTGGATTATCTTGCACCTGGGCGCGGTGAATACTTTATTGCCAAAGCTGAAACATTGAGAATGGGGCGTAAAGGTTGCACCATGCGTATGACGATGTTCAACAATGAAGGTAAGGCGATTGCAACAGCCATTGCTTCTTATGCCTATTGATCAAGCTGACTAAGTGTACTAATCAGTACACTTTTGTATTCATTGTGTCAATATAAGCCAGTAAAATACATATTTTGCTGGCTTATTTTTTCTTAAAAAAATATGAATATCAATAAGATTGACCTCTTTTGTAAAGATAAACTATAGAGTAATATTTTTATTCTCATAATATGATTTTTACCTGTAAAATTGGGCACCACAATTTTAAGAAGTTGACTTATTCAACCATCAAGCAACGTCATATAGATATGATTAAGCAGTTTTTCAGTTTATATCTCCAAAATGCAAAGATGTTTTGACAAGTCCAAGTAAGCTAGGAACATGCGATGACTGACGCGCAAACGACGAATGCCTCTCCAAATGATGAAAATCAAGCGCAAGCGGATTTGGAAGCCAAACAAAAACGTAAAAAAATGCTGAAGATTTTTGCCATTATTGTTGTTGTAGCTGCAATTCTATATGCAATTTGGGCTTTTATTTTTGGCAATATTGTTGAAACGGACAACGCCTATGTCGGTGCTGAAACTGCTGAAATCACCTCAATGGTCAGCGGACAAGTTGCTGAGGTTTTGGTCAGTGATACTCAACAAGTGAGAAAAGGCGATGTACTTGCGATTATTGATAATCGTGATGCAAAAATCGCTGTTGCAGAAGCTGAAGCGGCGTTGACCAAAGCCAAGCGTCAATATACACAAAGCTCAGCAAATAGCAGTTCATTGTCCTCACAGATTTTAGTCAGTGCAGATGATATTAACAGTGCCAAAGCACAAGTGGCGCAAGCCGATGTGGCGTTTCAACAAGCACAGCAAGAATTTGCCCGCCGTCAGCAGTTAAGCGCGACAGGTGCAATCTCTAAAGAAGAATTTAGCAAAGCACAAAGTGCTTTAAACAATGCCAAAGCAAATGTCGATGTGGCAAAAGCAGCATTGGCGCAAACGGAATCTAAACGTAAAGCTGCACAAAGTAATTTAGATGCCAATGAAGCTTTAATTCGGGGGACCTCACAAAGTTCAACCCCTGATGTATTGGTGGCTCAAGCTAAACTTGATCAAGCACTTTTAGATTTACAACGTACAGAAATTAAAGCGCCGTTAGATGGTGTGATTGCCCGTCGTAGTATTCAAGTGGGGCAGCGAATTGCACCAGGGACAAGTTTGATGAAAGTGGTGCCTTTGGCTGAACTTTATGTGGATGCAAACTTTAAAGAAAGTCAGTTGCAAAACGTGAAAGTTGGTCAGAAGGCAACGCTCACTTCAGACCTCTATGGCAAGAAAGTAGAGTATCACGGTACGGTGATCGGCTTTTCTGGTGGTACAGGTTCAGCATTTGCGTTGATTCCAGCACAAAATGCGACAGGTAACTGGATTAAAGTGGTTCAACGTCTACCTGTACGTATCAAACTCGATCCTAAAGAGTTGGCTGAGCATCCATTACGTGTGGGTTTATCCATGAATGCTGAGGTTGATACCTCTTCAGCGAAGTAATCACTTATGAATACAGCAACGTTTCAAAGTGAGCTTAAAGGTGGGCGTTTACTTCTTGCCGCCTTCTTTTTAGCACTTGCCAATTTTATGGTCGTACTGGATATGACCATTGCCAATGTTTCTGTGCCCCATATTACCGGAAGTTTAGCAGTATCAAGTTCTCAAGGGACTTGGGTGATTACCTCCTATGCCGTTGCTGAAGCCATCTGTGTACCTTTAACTGGTTGGCTTGCAGGACGTTTTGGTGCTGTTCGGGTATTTACCATCAGTCTGATTGGCTTTACCACATTTTCAATTCTTTGTGGCTTATCCAATAGCTTGGCGATGTTAGTGATCTGCCGTATCGGACAGGGTTTATTTGGTGGTCCAATCATGCCACTCAGTCAAACTTTGTTGATGCGTATTTTCCCACCTGAAAAGCATTCCCAAGCAATGGGGATGTGGGCAATGACGACGGTTGTTGGGCCGATTCTGGGCCCTATTTTAGGTGGTACGATCAGTGATAATTGGTCATGGCATTGGATTTTCTTTATCAATATTCCAGTGGGTGTGATTTGTGCTGTTGGGGTGATGCGCCTATTAAAAGTTGCTGAAACACCGATTGCTAAACTCCCGATTGATACCATTGGTCTAACGCTGCTGATCGTTTGGATTGGCGCATTACAGTTAATGCTCGATTTGGGGCATGAGCGGGATTGGTTTAATAACAGCTTTATTTGTATTTTGGCTGTGATTTTGGTGGTTGGATTTATTGCCTTTTTCATCTGGGAATATTATGAAAAACATCCTATCGTCAATATACAAATTTTCCGATACCGTGGTTTTACTATAGCAACAATCTCATTGGCCTTTGCCTTTGCCGCATTCTTTGGCAGTATTGTACTCATTCCACAATGGTTACAGATTAACTTGGGCTATACCGCATCTTGGGCAGGTTATCTGACTGCGACAATGGGCTTTGGTAGCTTGATGATGTCACCTGTGGTTGCCAAACTTGCGACTAAATACGACCCGAGAGCTTTGTCGAGTTTTGGGCTGATGATTTTGGGTGGTGTCACATTAATGCGTTCATTTTGGACCAGTGATGCTGACTTTATGGCGCTGGCGTTACCACAGATTATTCAAGGTTTTGCGGTACCGTTCTTCTTTATCCCACTGTCTAATATTGCTTTAGGTGTGGTACGTCCAGATGAAGTGGCTTCTGCTGCGGGTTTGATGAACTTTATGCGAACCATGGCAGGCGCAATTGGTGCATCTATTGCGGTGACCATTTGGGATGATCATACCAAGCTGGCACGCAGTGAAATCGTGTCGACCATGCATGTTGAGGAAACTCAACGTAACTTGGTCAACAGTGGCTTTAGTCCTGAAATGGCGTTGGGTACCATTTCTAACTTGGTGGATAAAGAGGCTTTAACGCTTTCGGTTAATCATGTATTTTTGATCTTTGCGATGATCTTTATTTTTGCAGGATTGATTATTTGGTTATGTCCAAAACCGAAAGGGAATGTCGGCGCAGGGCATGCACATTAGAATTTAAGTTGTATAGAAGCCTACTGAAAAGTGGGCTTTTTTATCGCTACAATGACAACAGATCAAGACTATTTTTTGCTATTTTATCTATTGATCAAGATCAGGGTATAATACAGCGATTGTGTACCGCGATGAGTAATATGTATGAAGCCTGAATTCCAGCAAGGAAAAATTAAACAATACGATGCCGATAGAGGCTTTGGCTTTATTGGTGGACTTGAACAAGATATTTTCTTTCATATTTCGGATTTTCCGCTTGCAGAGGGTGAGCCAAAGCGAAATGAAAGAGTTAAATTTATCGTTGTTGAAAATAACGGCAAGTTAAAAGCAACCAAAATTGAGCGTGTTGAAGATCAATCAGCAAAAGCCAAAAAGACCAGAATTGTTGAAAACAATAAGTCGATTACCAATAATTTGTTGTCTAATTTTAGAAAGTAATAACGTGGGCTCGACCTTATTACACCTTTAACTTACTGAAAAAAATGATCTTGGCGGAGTCTTATTGAATTCTCATTCAGTTTCAGGATCAGCCTGCGGCTCGCCCTACTTTTGTTTCGACATGAGGAGCTAAGCTCCTCAAGGGTAACCATCTTGCGCAGCTACATCGCTGCTCACCGCAAAACTCGTCGACCACCAGCAACGCATTCAATGAATCGCAGAAACAATACTTTATCAATGAAGTCCTGCCTCAGACAGTTGCGGATGACGTTTCCGAGTATCATATTTCATCAAGAGTTTTATATCGAACTCAGGTTAATAGATATTTGGTTTCAAGGGCATTTGATTTAAATGCCTTGTATCTCTAAAAGACCAATTAAATTTAATGTTTTGCCAGCTATCTATTGGCATTTGTGTATGAACAGGATCAGAGTAAATAATTGGACCATCCCATTTTGAATGATCCTAGGGATTATTGTGGATAGGGATTTCCCCTTAAATTCCTAAAATCATCTGATAGGGTTTAAACCCATCCAATACGACATTAGCAATCAAATCAATAAATGGTCCAGTATTATCATTCGCCATCCATTGATCTAACGCTTCATAGTAAGCTAATCGATTTTCTACAGTAATTACACTTGGTGGATAACCCGCTTTAAGCAATTCAAGGTTCATCAATAACCGAGATGTGCGACCATTTCCATCAACAAAGGGATGGATCGCTACGAAATCTGCATGAACTTTGGCTGCTCGTTCAACTGGGTGTAATTTATGAGCATCACGATTATACCAATCAATAAACTGAGCCATTTTGTCATTGAGCAATGTGTGGTCTGGTGGGGTAGTCGTAGCACCTGAGATTAAGACATTTTGTTGACGGTATCGCCCAGCATTTTCATCATCAATATTTTTTAAGATGAATTGATGAATATTACGAATTTGCCATTCTGAAAAGGGTTCTTGCCTTTTGATAATATCTTCAACATACAAAATTGCATCACGATGATTGATCGCTTCAAAATGCTCTCTTAATGCTTTACCACCTATCGTAATTCCTTCAAGGACAACCTTGGTTTCTAACAAGGTTAAAGTATTGCCTTCAATGGCATTGGAGTGATAAGTCCAACGTAATATGAGGTCTTCGTGTAGATTTTTGACAATTGTAGATGAAAGAGGTCGATGCTGATCTAATTTAGCTTTTAAATCATCAATGATCTCAAACATGTTTTATCTCTACAGACGAAATAAAATGATCATACATGAAAAAATGATTGCAATAAAATCTAACCGCTACCTCTATCATTCGCTGTATGGCGAGGAGAGCTATTGTAGGCATTAGAGTCGTTAATTAAAGTATGCTTTGGGTCATTTAATCATTATAAAATTCAATTGTTTAATATTTATTTTTAATAAAGTGCTAAGGATTTAAGATCAACTTTTTCCTGAACGGAGGCATCTATCAAGCCTCTCAATTTATGCACAAGTCCCTCTTTAATAAAAAGGGACTGGCTCGTATTTTATAAAAGGGTTTCGGATTAAGAAACCGAATCATCCAAATTTGGTGCTAACCAACGCTTCGCTTCATCCAAAGTCCAATTCTTCCGCTTTGCATAATCTTCTAGCTGATCCAACGCAATTTTACCCACGTTAAAATATTCAGACTGTGGGTTGGCATAGTAGAAACCACTGACACTTGATGGTGGCCACATTGCAAAACTGCTGGTTAATTGGGTACCAATCTTATCTGTGGTGCCTAACCAATCAAACAAAGACGCCTTTTCAGAATGCTCAGGGCAAGCTGGGTAGCCCGGTGCAGGACGAATACCGACATACTTCTCTTTGATTAATTCTTCATTAGAGAGTTGTTCATCTGCTTGATATCCCCAGAACTCTTTACGAATACGTTCATGCAAGTGTTCTGCAAACGCTTCAGCAAAACGATCACCCAAAGACTGAGCAAGAATGGCGGAGTAATCATCCCCTTTGGCTTTATACTCATGCGCCATTTCTTCCGCACCAAAAATTGAAACGGTAAAACCACCCAAGTAGTCTTCGGCTTGTGCTTTGGTTGCAACAAAATCAGCCAAAGACAAATTCGGTTTACCTGTGACTTTATCCGATTGCTGACGAATATGATGGAAGGTATGAGTTACAGATTGACCATCTTCGCTAAAGACCTCAACAGAGTCTGCGGCTGAACGGTTTGCAGGATAAATCCCAAAAACGGCACGCGCATCGAAACGTTTATTGTCAATAATGTCTTTTAGCATCGCCTGAGCCTGATTATATAAATCAGTTGCAGCTTCACCGACAATCTCATCGTGTAAAATTTTCGGGAATTTACCTGCCAGACTCCAAGAAATAAAGAATGGTGTCCAGTCAAAATATTCCACCAATGTATCAAGAGGATAATCGGTTAAGGTTTGCAAACCAATAAAGTTAGGTTTTACTGGTGGATTGGCGGCAAAGTCAATTTTTAGACCATTTTCAATGGATTCTGTATACGACAATTTAGCTGCTTTTGGTTGCTTATTGGCAATACGTTCACGTACTTTTTCATATTCAGCACGATGCTCATCGACAAATTTAGGCTTCATTTCAGGAGACAATAGGGTGGTTGCAACACCCACCGCTCGAGAAGCATCTGCAACATAGATCACTGCATCATTTGAGTATTGCGGATCAATTTTTACAGCAGTATGTGCTTTCGATGTGGTTGCACCACCAATCAACAGTGGGATTTTAAAGCCCTTGCGTTGCATTTCTTTTGCAACAAACACCATTTCATCAAGCGATGGGGTAATCAAACCTGATAAACCGATAATATCGACTTTTTCATCAATCGCAGTTTGTAAAATTTTCTCGCAAGACACCATGACACCAAGGTCAACAATGTCATAACCATTACACCCAAGTACAACACCGACAATGTTTTTACCAATATCGTGTACATCGCCTTTTACAGTCGCCATCAACACTTTACCTTTGGATTGGCTGCCTGTTTTTTCAGCTTCAATGTACGGGTTTAACCATGCTACAGCTTGTTTCATCACGCGTGCAGATTTGACCACTTGAGGTAAGAACATTTTACCTGAGCCAAATAAGTCACCGACCACATTCATACCATCCATCAATGGACCTTCAATCACATCAAGTGGACGTTTGGACTTTAAACGGGCTTCTTCAGTATCTTCATCGATAAAGCTAGTAATCCCTTTGACCAATGCATATTCAAGACGCTTTTCAACAGGTTCATTACGCCATTCAAGGTTTTCAACCTGTTTTTGAGCAGCACTTTGACCACGGTACTGTTCAGCAACTTCAAGCAATTTTTCAGTTGCATCTTGACCGCTTTCGCCTTGATTCTGATTGAGAATGACATCTTCAACAGCGGCTTTCAGCTCTTTCGGAATATCATCATAGATGGCCATCTGACCCGCATTGACAATCCCCATGGTCATGCCTTGTTTGATGGCATAGTAAAGGAATACAGAGTGAATGGCTTCACGCACAGGTTCATTGCCACGGAAAGAGAATGATACGTTCGATACACCACCAGAAATCATGGCATGTGGTAAGTTTTGTTTAATCCAGCCTGTTGCTTCAATAAAGTCCACAGCATAGTTATTGTGCTCTTCAATCCCTGTTGCGACAGCAAAAACGTTCGGGTCAAAAATAATGTCTTCCGCAGGAAAACCGATTTCATTCACGAGCACATCATAAGAACGCTTACAGATTTCACGTTTACGTGCGGCAGTATCTGCCTGACCGGTTTCATCAAATGCCATTACAATGACTGCTGCACCATATTGACGGCATAAACATGCTTTATGGACAAACTCATCATAACCTTCTTTTAAGGAAATCGAGTTAACAACAGGTTTACCTTGTACACATTTTAAACCTGCTTCAATGATTTCCCATTTAGAGGAGTCAATCATGATTGGCACTTTAGAAATTTCAGGCTCAGATGCAACCAGATTTAAGAAATGTACCATCGCATTTTGCGAATCGAGCATTCCTTCATCCATATTGATGTCAATGATTTGCGCGCCTGAAACGACTTGTTGTAATGCAACATCAAGTGCTTCAGCAAAGTTTTCTTCACGGATTAAACGGAGAAATTTTTTAGAACCCGTGACATTGGTACGTTCACCGACATTGACGAACAATGAATCGTCATAAATATTAAATGGCTCTAAACCACTGAGGCGACATGCAGGCTTGATGTTAGGAATTTTACGTGGTGGTATGTCTTTGACCGCATTATAAATGGCACGAATATGGTCAGGTGTTGTACCACAACAGCCACCAGTGATATTGATCAAACCACTTTCAGCAAATTCTTTTAAGAAGGCTGCTGTTTCTTCTGGTGTTTCATCATAGCCACCAAATGCGTTCGGTAAGCCAGCGTTTGGATGCGCTGAAACAAAAACATCGGCAACATCTGATACAGTTTTGACATGTGGACGCATGGCATCTGCACCCAAGGCGCAGTTAAATCCAATCGACAATAAATCGCCGTGACGAACAGAGTTCCAGAATGCTTCTGCAGTTTGTCCTGTTAAGGTACGACCAGAAGCATCAGTAATTGTGCCTGAAATCATCAGCGGTAATTCACGGCCAAGCTGTTTAAAGACTTCTTTTACCGCAAAAATTGCTGCTTTACAGTTTAGTGTATCAAACACCGTTTCAATGAGAAGGATGTCTGCGCCACCTTCAATTAAAGCATGCGTGGCTTCAATATAATTTTCTTTGAGTTCATCAAAGGTAATGTTACGAAACGCGGGATCATTCACATTTGGTGAGATAGAACAGGTACGTGATGTTGGCCCCAATACCCCAGCAACAAAACGTGGTTTGTCAGGGGTTGAGTATTTTTCACAAGCAGCTTTGGCAAGGCGGGCTGCTTCAAAGTTAATCTCATGGACTAAATCTTCCATGTGATAGTCAGACATTGAAACCCGTGTGCCGTTAAAGCTATTGGTTTCAATAATGTCAGCACCAGCATCTAGGTAAGCTTCATGGATGCCTTGAATAATTTGTGGCTGAGTTAACACCAGAAGGTCATTGTTGCCTTTTAAATCAGATGCCCAGTCAGCAAAACGCTCACCACGGTAATCAGCTTCTTCCAGTTTATGGCGTTGGATCATAGTTCCCATTGCACCATCAATAATTAGGATGCGTTTGGCAAGAAGCTCTTTTAACGTGGTAAGCGTGGACATTAAAACTCTCAATAAAATCGGATTTTAAAAATAGCCGATATGTTATCAGAATGTAGACTTTCAAGGTACCAATCTTGACACACTTCCTGATGACAGATTTTTGATTTAGAAAATTTAAAAAAATTCAAATAATTCATTCTAAAAAATCATGCATTTAGGGGCATACATGATTTTTTTGCACAAGCGTAAAAAAATGTTGAAACCTTAAGTTTAAGTGTTAATTTAATCACATAATTTATTATAAATGTGAGATAAGAGCATGAATAAGGTCTATAAAATCGTTTGGAATGAATCTTTAGGCACTTGGTGTGCGATTTCTGAGGTATCCAAGACACGGGGTAAACGATCTTCTGTTAAAACAACTGTTGCAGGTGCGTTATTGGCAGTTTCAGCATTGACTATGTCGAGTATGGCAGGGGCGATAGTCGTGGGGTTCAGTAATAATGTGACGGATCTACAGAATAACAATGTTTTGGGAAATAATAATACGCTCCCCAATACCCAAAATACGACTGTATTGGGGAATAAAAATACAGCGACACAAAGTAATACTTTAGTTTTGGGGAACAATGTCACAAGTAATCAAGCCAACAGTGTGGTTTTAGGAAATGAATCTACAGATCGTGTAGCAACGACAGTAAATCAAGTTACCATTAACGGTGAAGACTACACAGTTGCAGGTGCTGGTTCTGCAGCAAATGGTGTAGTGAGTGTGGGTAACGTTGGTGGTGAGCGTCAAATCATCAATGTTGCTGCTGGTGAAATTAGCGCCAGCAGTACAGATGCAGTGAACGGTTCGCAGTTATATGCAACTCACAAAGCCATTGCTGATAGTCAAACCCATTATGTCAGTGTCAACGATGGTGGTACTCAAGGTAATAACTACAATAATGATGGAGCAACAGGTCTTAATGCGATCGCTGTGGGTGTAGGCGCTAAGGCGGTTGGTGAAAATGATATTGCTATCGGTTCTGGTGCGCAAGCAATGGGTGGTCGTGCCGTGGTAATCGGCCTCAATGCGGGAAGTGGAAATATTTCAGATGGAGATGCCAATGTATTGATTGGTCTGAATGCTGGCACTAACAATGATGGTCGTTGGAATACGAGCGTTGGTTCGAATAGTGGGGATAACACCAAAGGACAAAGAAATACAGCTTTAGGTGACTATGCTGGTCGTGATGTCACAGGGAATGGCAACATCGGATTGGGCGCAAGTGCGGGCGTAAAAGTTACAGGTGAAACTAATCTTGCTGCGGGTGCGTCGGCTGGAGGTAATGTAGAGGGAAGCCATAATACCGCTTTGGGTAGAACATCAGGTGTTGATGTAATTGGTAACTCAAATACTGCGACTGGACTGGACTCTGGCAGTATGGTTAGGGGAAGTAGTAACTCAGCTTATGGTCAGATGTCTGGGCGCAGTGTTACTGGCGATAGAAATGTGGCTATTGGTGTAAGTTCAGGCAGCAATATTTCAGGGAACTACAATGCTGCATTAGCTTATGGAGCAGGTAACAATGTTGTGGGAAATCTTAACACTGCTTTAGGCTTTACAGCGGGTAGTGAAGTCAATGGTGATTCCAATAGTGCAGTAGGTGATTCAGCAGGACAAAGAGTTATAGGTAACCAAAACACTGCTCAAGGTCGGGTGGCAGGCCAAGATATATTTGGTCACCAAAATACAGCAGTAGGTGCAGGAGCTGGTTCTAGTGTGGGTACCAAGACAAACGATAGTAATTATAACAGTGCTTTGGGTATTAATGCGGGGCGTAATGTCCAAGGTAACAGTAATCTTGCTCTTGGTGATACTGCGGGTAATAACGTTACGGGTAGTCGGAATGTCGCTTTGGGGCGAGCAGCGGGTCAAGGTCTAAACAATGTAGATGATGCCACTAGTTTGGGCAGTGGGGCTAAGGCTGCTGTTAGTAACAGTGTTGCTTTGGGTGCAAATAGTGAGGCGATCCGTGATGTAAACAGTGAAGTTGCTTATGTACCACGAGGTACTACGATTGTTGCAGCCAATGCGGCGGGTGGTGAAGTGTCAGTGGGGACGGTTGGAAAAGAACGCCGTATTACCAATGTTGCAGCGGCAAGCCAAGATACTGATGCAGTAAACCTATCACAACTTAAAGCAGCTCAGGCTGCGGCTTCTACTCATTATTTCAGTGTTAATGATGGCGGTACTCAAGGTAATAACTACAATAATGATGGTGCAACTGGAAAAAATGCTTTAGCTGTGGGTGTAGGTGCTAAGGCGGTTGGTGAGAACGCAATTGCCATTGGCAATGTCACTAGTGATGCTGCAAATAGTATTGCGATTGGGAATAATAATTCCCTAAGTAATAGCGCAAGTTCTAGTACGGCAATTGGTCACAATAACAATGTTACAGGTAATGAGGCTATAGCTTTAGGTGCTAACAATACTGTAAAAGATTTCTCCGGTGTTGCAGTCGGCAGTTATAACAATGCAGAGGGGTATCGTTCTATTGCGGTCGGTGCGGAGAATAAAACAAAAGGTCAATGGTCTTCTGCATTTGGTGTTTGGAATATAGCCGAGGGAGAGCGAGCTACAGTTTTAGGTGCCAATAATACAATCCAAGGTACTCGTGCGCTAGGTATGGGCGTCGCCAACGAGATTTCAAGTGCAAGTGAATATAGTTCAGCTGTTGGCGCATTTAATAAAATCACTGATAGCACGAAGTCTTTGACTGCGGGTTTTCGTAATACGGTGACTGGTGGTGATAAAAATAGTGTTCTCGGGAACGAAAATACACTGAATAATGCTAAGAATACGACTGTATTAGGCAATAAAAATACAGTTGCTCAAGATAATACTCAAGTCCTAGGTAACAATGTCACAACAACTCAAGCCAACAGTGTGGTCTTAGGTAACGCATCCACAGATCGTGCAGCGAGTGTTGTAGATAAAGTCACTATTAATGGCGATGATTATGCATTTGCAGGTGTAGGATCAACAGCCAATGGTGTTGTCAGTGTGGGTAAAGTCGGTGGTGAACGTCAAATCATCAATGTAGCTGCAGGTGAAATTAGTGCAAGTAGTACAGATGCCATTAACGGTTCACAATTGTATGCGACAAACCAAGCAATTGAAAAACTTTATGCTGGTGCAGGGGATACGACTCATTATGTCAGTATCAATGATGGTGGTACCCAAGGCGGGAATTATAATAATGATGGGGCAATAGGTAAAAATGCTGTAGCAGTAGGTGTGGGTGCGAGTGCAACTGGTGATGGTGCTACTGCGCTTGGCCTTAATTCCTCTGCCAAGAGTAAAGATGCGGTTGCGCTTGGAACGGATACGCATGCCGAGTTGGAAGGTAGTGTTGCACTTGGTAAAGGCTCAGTTGCTAATACTGCAGCGGGTATCGCTGGCTTTGATCCATTGACAGGGTTTGGTTCTAGCAATACTGGGAGTACATGGCGAAGTAGTGCAGCAGCATTTTCCGTGGGGGATGTCTCAAGGGGAATCACTCGTCAAATTACTGGGGTAGCAGCGGGTACTGCAGATACAGACGCGGTCAATGTTGCACAATTAAAGGCTGCAATATCTAAAGCCAATGAAGCTAAGGGTTCTACAGAAACTGTAAGTGCAGGTAAAAATACTGAAGTAACGAAAACCACTAAGGCAGATGGCTCAACCGATTATCAAGTTGCAACCAAAGATGATGTCAGTTTTGATTCGGTCACGGTGGGGAATATTAAAGCTGATTCACAAAACAATACCATCAGTGGTTTGGCTGACGGTAAGGTGAGTGCTGATTCTGATCAAGCCATTAATGGTAGTCAATTACATGATACCGCTGAAAGCGTTGCAAATGCATTGGGCGGAAATGCAAAAGTTAATCCAGATGGAACGATCAAAACCAGTAATATTGGAAATACAGGTAAAGACAATGTGCATGATGCAATTGCTTCAATACATGGACAGGTTGCCGGTGCTAAAACCAGCGTGTCTGCAGGTAAGAACACTGTTGTAAACAGTAGTACCAATGCAGATGGTTCAAATAACTATCAAGTGGCTTTAGCAGAGGATATTCAGTTAAATTCTGTTACTGCGAATCAAGTCACAGCAAAGCAAGTTACAGCGAATAAGGTCAATGTGGGTAAAGTCACGATTGATGGGACAACCAATAAAGTCAGTGGTTTAGCAAATGGTGAAATTACCTCAACCTCTACGGATGCCATTAACGGTTCACAATTACACCAAACCAATAGCAGTGTGGCGCAACATTTAGGTGGCGGCTCAACACTGAACAAAGATGGTTCGATTGGTGCACCTACCTATAACGTTGCAGGGGGAACCTTCCATAATGTAGGGGATGCCTTGGGCGCTATAGATACTCGGGTAAGTAATCTGGAACAAGCTTTCTATGACACCAATAAAAATATGGATGACTTGCGTAACGATACTTATGCGGGTATCGCAGGTGCGATGGCGGTAGGTAACTTACCACAACCCACTGAAGCGGGTATGAGTATGGTTAGTGCGGGTGTCTCCGGTTACCGAGGTGAAACTGCAGTAGCAATCGGGGTGAGTGCCATTACTGACAGCAATAAGATCGTCTGGAAAATGGGTGCTTCTGCTGACAGCCGTAGCAATATTGGTGGTGCAGTGTCTATGGGCTATCAGTGGAAATAATTTTAATTAAACATAAGTATTCAATTTACATTCAGGATCAGCTTTCGAGATGATCTTAAGTCAAAAACTCAGTGTTTACAGAACACTGAGTTTTTTGTAATCATTTTATGTATTGATTGAAAACTAAATGGTGGATTGGCTTTTTAAAGCAAGTCTTTAAAAAAATGTAAGAAAAATTGCTTGGATAATCTCTTTATTTTTTGCACATTATTTGTCTAACACATACAATTCACAGCGATTTATTGCTGATGTTGGGTACTTTGGCGAAAGGCATATTGTTGGCGCTAAACTTGCATAGATTTGATAAATTGGGTTTATGGGAAAACATTTAAAAATAAACTTAAAAGCATGTTTGTTTTTTCATCAATTTGTCATAAATTTCATGAAAAATAGCAATGCCAAATGATGAATAGCTTAAATTGGTCTGAAATATTACAAATATTATTTCAGCCTGAAATATAATATTTTGTAAAAAATGTTTTGATTTTATTGGTGTAAGATACTAATTATAAATAATAAAGATATTAATTTTGTCGCTTATGTAGCGAAATACTGAAGTGAAATAATTATAAATTTCACTTCATATGACCTCTATTTGTCATATAATTGTCACAATTTAATTGAACAATAAGCGCATTCTAATATTCGCTAACTTTCTGCATGAATTCGAATTTACCTCCCGTCTCAGATTCTGCACAATCGTCTCAAGCTACTAAATCGACGAATGTCCATGTACCTACACCGAAATTTTTTATGCCGGTGTTTCTGACGATCATTATTGCTACCTTGATTTATATTGGGGTGCAAGTTAGTGCAGATTTAGCACATGTTCCACCGTTAAGCCTTTATTCAGTGATTCTTTTAGCGACAGCGTTATTTATCGCTTTGGGGTTTGAGTTTGTAAATGGTTTTCATGATACAGCCAATGCTGTAGCAACTGTGATCTATACCAATGCATTGCCTGCACCTGTAGCAGTGATGTGGGCAGGCTTTTGTAACTTCCTTGGGGTAATGGTTGCCAGTGGTGCAGTTGCGTATGGAATTATTGCCTTACTTCCTGTTGAATTGATCATGAATGTAGGCAGTGGCGCTGGTTTTGCTATGGTTTTTGCCATGCTGATTGCGGCGATTTTGTGGAATTTAGGGACTTGGTTCTTAGGTATTCCGGCATCGAGCTCTCATACCTTGATTGGCTCCATTTTGGGTGTAGGCATCATGAACTACATTTTGCACGCTTCAACGGGTGCAAGTGGAGTAGACATGGATCAAGTGCTTAAAGTGGGTAAAGCATTACTGTTTTCTCCTTTGATTGGTTTTGCATTTGCAGCAATTGTATTTTTGATTGTTAAAAAAATATTTAAAAAACAACTTGAGTTGTTCCAACCCCCTGAAGGCAATAAGCCACCACCACCTTTGATTCGTGCGATTTTGATTTTCACTTGTACCGGTGTAAGCTTTGCACATGGTTCAAATGACGGTCAAAAAGGTATGGGTTTAATCATGCTGATTTTGATTGGTATTGTGCCTTTGGCTTATTCGTTGAATAGAGGATTAGACCAACAGCATTTACAGTCATTCTCACAATTGTCTGGTCAAACTGCGACGGCAATTTATGCACAGCATGCTGATATTCCAGATGAACAAGCGCGTGTAACCATTACTAAATTTATCCAAACCAAAGAAATGAATCCCGAAGTTGTTCCTGCATTGGCCAGTTTGACTGATCATTTGGGCGAGCGTGTTGGTAAATTCGGTGATCTCAAAGATATCCCCGAGGCTGAAGTATCTTCATTACGTAATGATATGTACTTAAGCACCACAGCTTTTAAACGCTTGGATAAAGCGGATCAACTTCCAAAAATGGATGAAGCTCAAGGCAAAGTGGTAAAAGAGTATCGCAAAAACTTAGATTCTTTCCTTCAATATATTCCAAACTGGGTAAAAGTTGCTGTGGCATTGGCACTAGGTTTAGGAACAATGGTGGGATGGAAACGTATTGTGGTTACTGTGGGTGAGCGTATTGGTAAACATCATATGACCTATGGTCAAGGGATGTCTGCTGAACTTGTAGCAATGTCTACAATTGCTGCTGCAGATGGTTTTGGTTTACCTGTTTCAACCACACATGTACTGAACAGTGCGGTTGCGGGAACCATGGTTGCCAACAAAACTGGATTGAATTTTGCAACAGTCAAAACGATTCTTTCTGCATGGATTTTTACCTTACCTGCAACGATTTGTTTATCAGGCGGTTTATTCTGGTTATTTTTAAAAGTATTTTAATTTAAAAGCTAGAGATGGCGATTGTTTTAAAATTTGAATGATCGTTGTTGCTTGAATTAAAAAGAAAATGAGTGCACTCTGGTGCACTTTTTTATTTGGATAATGAAATTTTAAATTATGAATAACACAATTTCACCATTGAAAAAAACTTATAAAAAAATTAAGGTGTGGTTGTAAATCAAACTTGAGAAAAATGAGCATGTATTTAAGAAAATCACTTTGTGCTGCTGTATTACTTGGAATGTCCTTACCTGTATTTGCACAGGGAATTGTATTAAATAATGAAGATCTTCGCACAGATTTGAACTGGTTAAATCAACAAGGTGTGATTCAAATCAGTACATCGACTTGGCCAATGAGTGGGGATGAAATTCAACGTGCCTTATCTCAAGCAAAAGTTTTAAACAATACTCAACAAAAAGTTATTGATTCAATTCAAAATGCACTAAAAGCAGATAATCAAACCGCAAAATTAGGTTTGTTTGCCGAAACTGATCAAAAAAATATTCCTCAAGCTTTTGGGGACAGTGCTAAAGCACAGTATGTGGGTTCATTAGAATTTAATGCAGGCGGTGAAAACTGGGATGCAAAGCTTCGTGTGAATGGTGAAAAAGATCCGCACATTGACAATGGTCAAGATGTCAATGTGGAAGGTTCATATATTGCAGGGAAGTTGTGGAATCAATGGGTTATTGCGGGTCAAATCCCAACATATTGGGGGCCAGGACATGATGGTAGTTTGATTCGTGGTGATGCCAGCCGTCCAGTTTATGGTTTTACAGCACAGCGTGCTGAACAAAAGGCTTTTGAATCTAAATGGTTGTCTTGGATTGGTCCTTGGCAATATCAAGCATTTGCTGGACAGCTAGATGATTATAAAGCTGTTCCAGATGCTAAGCTGCTAGGATTTCGTTTAACAGCACAACCATTGCCATATTTAGAACTGGGTGCTTCACGTACTTTACAATGGGGCGGAGAAGGGCGTTCACAAAGTTGGGATTCACTATGGAATGCCATAAAAGGGAATGATAACTTTGAAAATGGTGATGATGACAAATCTAATCAGGTTGCAGGTTTTGATGCTCGTTTAAATTTACAAACGTTATTGAATGTACCTGTTAGTTTATATGGCCAGTATGTTGGGGAAGATGAAGCAGGGCTATTACCTTCGAAAAAAATGTATTTGGCAGGTATGGATTATTCGACACGTTTTAAAAACATGCCAGTTCAGCTTTATGCTGAGTGGGCAGATACAACAACAAATGGTGATGTTCAGGCGATTTCTTATAATCATTATATTTATAAAGATGGTTATTACCAACAAGGTTTCCCATTGGGGCATGCAATGGGTGGTGATGGTGAAATGATTTCTGTCGGTGGTGATATTCGTTTTGATGTGATGAATCGTTTATCTGGTCGCGCAATCTATGCCAAAGTTAACCAATCTGCTGCTTCCTTTGGTGATAAGCAAATCAACTTAGCTTTTCCAGAAAAAGACAAAATTAAAGCATTAGATTTAACTTGGACACATTATATTAAACCGACCATACCATTAAAAATTAATGGTTGGGTCAGTGATTCTGATGTACATGGCAATGATGCAGGTGCTTCTGTAGGAATCGAAATTCCTTTAGATAAAGCATTATTCGGCCATTAAGCCCTGAGTTGTCAGACTGTACATATCTAATTTTAGGCATATACAGTTTGATGAGCTGGGACTAAGCTAAAATCGCTTCTTTAAAATTTTTACAAAAGAAGCGATTTTTAGTTTTTGATTGTTGGTTGAATTATTTGATATGCAGATCTTCAATTTTTTAAATGAATTACATCTAATAAGTTATGTTAATACCTTTTTATATTGGATAAATCCAGTTTTATTCGCAATACGATCATAAAGGTGTTGGGCGCTAATATTGGATTCTTGAGTGAGCCAATAAACACGGTCAAACTTTGTTGCGCAGACCTGATAACAATGCTCAATTAATTGCCGAGCTAAACCTCGATTCCTAAAAGCTTCATCCACAAATAAATCTTGTAGATAACAGTAGGGTAAATCTGTCCACATGCTCATATGTGCAATCAAATGTACAAAGCCAACTACCTGACCATTTACTTTGATGGCAAAACCAAACATATCAGTTTGTTCAGGATTTGTGATTCGCTTCCAAGATAATCTTATTTGTTCATCACGGAGTTGTGATTTATAAAATGTTAAATAGCCGCGCCAAAGTGGAAGCCATTGCTCAAAATCAATCTGTTCTAGTGCAATAATTTGTGTGGTCATGCCAATCTCTTGTTGTTGCTTATGATGTTTTTATATATGAATATAAAAAAACAAGCAAAAGGGTTGAGGTGTAAATCACTATAATGAATATAAATTTTAATATGTGTAATAAGTACACGTTTTTGTGAGCTGGTGCTGTCAATGCCTATATCTGAGGAAAGACTTACTCATCTAAAACAGCTTGAAGCTGAGAGTATTCATATCATCCGTGAAGTTGCTGCTGAGTTTGAAAATCCAGTGATGCTTTACTCAATCGGGAAAGACTCAGCTGTCATGCTGCATCTTGCTTTAAAAGCATTTTATCCTGCTAAACTTCCTTTCCCACTGTTGCATGTCGACACAGGTTGGAAGTTTAAGGACATGATTAAATTCCGTGACAACATGGCAAAAGAACACGGTTTTGATCTGATTGTGCATCAAAACAAAGAAGGTAAAGATGCAGGCGTAAACCCATTTGATTATGGTAGCTCAAAATATACTGATATTATGAAAACCCAAGGCTTAAAACAGGCATTGGATAAATATCAGTTTGATGCTGCATTTGGTGGTGCACGCCGTGATGAAGAAAAGTCACGTGCAAAAGAACGTGTTTATTCTTTCCGTGATGCTAAACATCGTTGGGATCCTAAAAACCAACGGCCAGAGCTTTGGAATCTTTATAACGGTAAAGTCAATAAAGGCGAGAGTATCCGTGTATTCCCATTGTCAAATTGGACTGAGTTAGACATTTGGCAATATATCTACCAAGAAAGTATTCCTTTGGTACCTTTGTATTTAGCAGCTGAACGTCCAGTTGTTGAACGTAGTGGTACGTTGATCATGGTGGATGATGAACGTATGCGTTTAAAAGAAGGTGAAGTTCCACAAATGAAATCGGTACGTTTCCGTACTTTGGGCTGTTACCCGTTGACAGGTGCAGTTGAATCAACGGCAACAACATTGCCTGAAATTATCCAAGAAATGCTTTTAGCCACCAGCTCTGAACGTCAAGGTCGTATGATTGACCATGATGAAGCAGGTTCGATGGAAAAGAAAAAGCAAGAAGGCTATTTCTAAGTATTTTTTATATGAATCTCCCCCTAACCCCTCTTTATAAAAGAGGGGGGAACTCCAGCAAGAAAACGGAGGACTTAGGAGGATTTAAAGATATAGCAACCGATTTCAAAATATTGTGGAGCTTTGAGCAATGTCTCATCAATCAGAATTAATTAGCCAAGATATCTTGGCATATTTAAAACAGCACGAAAATAAAGACCTATTAAGATTTTTGACTTGCGGTAATGTGGATGATGGTAAATCAACGTTAATTGGTCGTTTACTTTATGATTCAAAATTGATTTATGAAGATCAATTACAAGCAGTAACCCGTGATTCTAAAAAAGTGGGTACAACAGGTGATGCACCTGACTTGGCCTTGCTTGTTGATGGTTTACAGGCTGAACGTGAGCAAGGTATTACCATTGATGTGGCTTATCGTTATTTTTCTACTGAAAAGCGTAAGTTTATCATTGCTGATACACCAGGGCATGAGCAATATACTCGTAACATGGCCACAGGTGCATCTACCGCAGATCTTGCAATCATTTTGATTGATGCTCGTTATGGCGTACAAACTCAAACTCGTCGTCATACCTTTATTGCGAGTCTATTGGGTATTCGGAATATCGTAGTTGCGATTAACAAAATGGACTTGGTTGAATTCTCTGAAGCGCGTTTCAATGAAATTCAAGTTGAGTACAATAATTTTGTCAATCAATTGGGTGAGCGTAAACCTGCCAATATCATCTTCTCGCCAATTTCTGCATTGAATGGCGATAACGTTGTAAATAAATCCGCAAATACGCCGTGGTATCAGGGTAAAACCTTGATGGAAACATTGGAAACTGTTGAAATTACACATGATGTAAGCAAACATGAATTCCGTTTTCCTGTGCAATATGTAAACCGTCCTAACCTCGATTTCCGTGGTTTCTGCGGTACGATTGCTTTAGGTGAGGTGAAAGTTGGCGATGAAATTGTGGCTTTACCTTCGGGCAAGAAATCAACAGTGAAAGAAATAGTCACTTTTGATGGCAATTTAGCACATGCAATTGCTGGTCAAGCAGTGACTTTGACCTTGAATGATGAAATTGATATTTCGCGTGGTAATGTCTTGGTCAAAGCAGGTGAGCAACCGCTCATTTCACGTTCTGCTCGTGCGACAGTCGTATGGATGACTGATCAGCCATTAGTGTTGGGCAAACTTTATAATGTGAAGTTTGGTACACAAACCATTCCGGCTAAGGTTGCGAAGATTAATTATCGTACCAATGTCAACACATTGGAAAAAATGCAAGTTGAACAGCTTGATTTAAATGCGATTGCAGATGTAACGATTGAGTTTGATGCACCCGTGGTATTTGACCGTTATCATGACAGTCGTTATACGGGTTCTTTTATCTTTATTGACCGTTTAAGTAATGTGACTGTTGGTGCGGGTATGGTTGAAGCTGCGGTTGAATGGACTGCACACAATGAACCTGTCACTGCTGAAGCTCGTGCTGCACGTTTAGGTCAAAAACCTGCTGTGGTTGCTGTATCTGCTCAAGCACTTAAACATGCACAATCTCTTGAAAGCTTGTTGATTCAACAAGGTGTTGTTGCGATTGCAAAAGTAGGTTTATCAAGCGACCAAGTTGCATTACTTCGTCAAACTGGTGTTGTGGTGGTGACGGATGTTGAACAGGGTGCTGATGTAGCATTTGCTCAAGAAGCAGTTGAAGAATTGGCTGAAAAAATTGTGGAATTGGTTCGTCTTTAAGAGATTGGATTGGTTGAGAGAAGCCCACTATAAGGTGGGTTTTTTGATGCAAAAAATTTAATATATACAAGATAATACTAATCAACATTATATAGGTTAAAGCATTTTTAATTTTGCATTGTTTAATACTTAGAGTATATATCTTGCTATAAATAAAGGAATTTTAAAATTTTTATCCTTAGCAAGAGTAGATGAGTACTTTTTGCATTCCTCAGCTAAATCTATTTAGAACTTCAAAGAACGGTACGGCTGTGCAAGCTTTAAAAAAATAAGAATTCACATTGATGGAATGCGATCAAAACAGACTTGCAACAGTACAAGCAATAAAATTTAGTTTTAATTCAAGTTAAGATTTAATAGTAGGTCATGTAATGAAAACATTTTTCCTGATTGGTATTGCAAGCATATTGACAGCCTGTGCCTCAAACCAACCGAAAATACAGGAGCCGACCAAAGAATGCCGAAACTATCATGCAATGATGACGGCACCTATGGATCCGATGGCAATGCAACGTTTAAAACAAGCTTGTGATGAGTCCGAACAACAAAAATAATTTAATGATCAATCGTGTGCCGATGATTATAAAAAATGCGCTAATCCCAAAGGCTTAGCGCATTTTATTTTTATATAGTTGCGAATATTGTAGTTAAAAAGCATGTTGCGTTTTTAAAGTCAAATACGCCCGTAAATCGTTTGGATAGCCATGAATCAATTCTAAAAACAGCGCTTGATTACCTTGATATAAAGCACGAGTGGCTTCCTCATAATTTGGCATATTGCCTGACATTGCTGACATAAAACGATCAGTTGCCTGTTTTGCCAACATTTTATTACTTGCTGAATCGGGGTTATTTAACTCTTGGTCAATCAATTTTCGAATCACGGCAGATGCACTAGAACTTTGTTGATCTAACCAATCCCAATGCTTTTGCTGCAAAGTGATTTCACGAGAAATTACCCCTAATTTAGGACGTCCAACTTTTTTAACCGCTTCAGGTTCAGCATAACGTTGTTGAATATCGGCTGTAGAGCCTATGATATTAACATCAATAGCTTGACCCGTTTGATCATTAAAAATCAACACAGGTGTGGAGGTGTTTTGTTGAGTCTTAATGGTTAATGCCACGTTTAACAAAGAATCAGTGATTAAACGCTCATTGCCAACAAAGGCAGTGTAGGTGTTTTCAGTATTCATTTTAAAACCTTTGAATATTTTTATCTGGGTAAAACTAATTTGTGTTTGAATATTATCAGGGTAAAATTAGATTAGCAAACAAAAAATGATCAAAAGGGTCTTTGATGCTTAAAAATAGCAATAAAAAAGCATGTAAATCTTTAAAAATTAAATGCTTACTTGCAAAAAATATAATGAGTTAAAGGCGATAATCTATTTTTAAACCATAAGCGAGTGCATGGTTATGTGTAATTAACAAATAGTTGGTTTTTTGATATTTGTTCTTACGTCTTTATCCGTTTGGTGCAATTTGTATAAACAATTGAAAACTATATTTTTGTAAGGATACTCACTCTATTTTGTAGACATTGGTGGCGAAATATTTGCACATGCACTGGTTTATGTTCAAATACAGAAAACATGAAAAGTAATGAATGGAATAGGAAAGAAAGTATGTCTACAAATAACATGCAACAGGTCATTATTACAGAACCCGGTGGTATAGAAAAACTGGCTTATGAAACGGTAGAAATTCCTCAACCCAAAGCAGATGAAGTTTTGGTTAAAGTCCATGCATTTGGGATTAATCGGCCCGATATTTTACAGCGTCAAGGCTTATATCCTATGCCAAAAGGGGTGACACCTGTTCCCGGTTTGGAAGTTGCTGGAGAAGTGATTGCAGTAGGAGAAAAAGTCACTTTATTCACAGTGGGGGATAAGGTTTGTGGACTGACCAACGGCGGTGGTTATGCAGAATATTGTGTCGTGCCAGAATCTCAAACCATTAATATTCCAGAAGCTGTAAGTTTTGTCCAAGCTGCAGCAATACCTGAAACCTTCTTTACCGTATGGGCCAATGTTTTTCAAATGGCGCATGCCAAAGCAGGTGAAACATTATTGGTACATGGTGGCTCAAGTGGTATTGGTACAACCGCGTTAATGTTAGCGCAATCATTAGGTTTGAAAAGCTTTGCAACTGTAGGTTCTGATGAGAAGATTCAAGCCATTCGCCATTTGACCGACGCGATTAATTATAAGACTCAAGACTTTGAACAGGTCATTCATGAAAAGACTCAAAATGAGGGGGTTGATATTATTCTTGACATGGTTGGGGCGCCTTATCTAGATCAAAATCTAAACCTACTCCGTAGAGATGGGCGTTTGGTTTATATCGCATTTTTGGGTGGCGCAAAGGCCAAAGAAGTAAAATTAGGGCAGATTATGATGAAACGCCTTACTATTACGGGTTCAACCATGCGTGCGCGTACAACTGCTGAAAAAGCTGAAATTGCTAAAGGTTTGATGGAACAAGTCGTTCCACTGTGGGCAAAAGGTGAATGTTTACCCATGATTTATAAAACATTTAAGTTTGATCAGATCCAAGCTGCGCATGCATGTATGGATACTGGTGAGCATGTTGGTAAAGTTGTGGTGGAAGTGATTTAAGCTCACATTGTTATACAAAACTTTAATCTTTTGCCTTTGTTTATAAATGTGTAAGGCGATTTCAATCTAACTCATACAGATTGAAATCGCCATTAAAAAACCAGCGATTAAAAGCCTGCTAATACGATCTTACCGATGCTTTTACCTGACTCAATCAGCGTATGGGCTTGGGTTATATGCTCAACGTTGATTTGGCCTAGGTTTTGTCCCAAAGTGGTTTTGATTCTTTGATCATCTACTAATTTTGAAACTTTATTTAAAATATCACCTTGTCGGCTGAGATCTTTGGTTTGGAATGTAGAGCGGGTAAACATCGATTCCCAATGAACAGAAACAGACTTAACTTTAAACGGGTTAATGATAAAGTTTTCAGGATCATCAATTAAACCAAAATGACCTTGGGGTGCAATCAAGTTGGCAATGGCTTGTGTATATCGCCCTGTACCATTAATTGAAAAAATATAATGAGGTAGCCCAATATTCAAGTCTAGGATTTGCTGTTCTAAAGGTTGGCTATGATCCACAATATAATCTGCACCAATTTCAGTCAGCCATGCTTTAGATTCAGGGCGGGAAGCTGTGGCAATAACAGTAAATTCAGTTAGTACTTTTAACAATTGAACCGTAATAGACCCTACACCACCTGCAGCACCAATGACTAAAATCACAGGTTTTTCAACTTTTGTGTCTTGGATTTTTAAACGGTCAAATAACATTTCATATGCGGTGAGTGACGTTAAAGGTAAGGCTGCGGCTTCTGCATCACTCAATGATTTAGGTTTTAGTCCAACGATACGTTCATCGACCAATTGGAATTCAGCATAAGAACCTTGTCTTTGGTTTGAACCCGCATAAAAAACTTCATCACCCACTTTAAAATTTTGAACTTTTTCTCCGATTGCTTTCACGATCCCAACCGCATCATGACCCAAAATTTTCCAAGTATCATTGTCTGGCGAAGTGCGCTGTCGCATTTTGATATCGACTGGATTGATTGAAATGGCTTTGACCTCAATCAGTAAGTCATGACCTGTTGCAACTGGCTGTTCGATTTCGATTTCGGAAAAAACATTGGCTTCTGAAATTGCGAATGGTTTTTTATAAGCAACAGCTTTCATAAGGTTTCACTTTTTATTGGCATATCAAATCAATAGCAAAAAAATCCCAATTAAGAAAGCAAAAAATTGTCAGTTTATGCTTATTGATAAGATTTTATCGAATGGTCTTAATCAAGAAATTTGGACAGCAACAAGCGTATAGGTAAGATAAACAATTGCCAGCATGTGTAAAGCGGCAAAGTCAGCCAATTTTCATGATTCAAGGTGCGGTTAAATGGTTGTCGTCCCTTTTGATAAGACGCTGGAGTAATTCGGTAAGCAAATATGAGTAAACTCACTGCCAATATAAGGAAAAGAGGTTGTGGTTGTTGAGCAAAATAAAAATAGATAAGATACAAGGCGGAATAAAAACTGGTACAGGCCAGTAAGGCTAAAACAGACATTAAACTATCATCCTTTATTGTTATTTGATCAGTTTGAGATACATCGCAGCAGATTAACATTATCTCTGACTTAATTTTAAAATTGTGCGAAAATAGAGTTTCTATTTATTTTTGTTTTAGGACTCCCATGACAGATTCTTCTGCTTCATTAAGTGATATTGAAATTTTAGACATTCTTCAGTCGATGAAATCGGATGAACTGAATGTTGAAGCACAAAAAATCATTCGTGATGGTGGAAAAGCAGGGCGTCAAGAAGCACATAAACAGGCATTGGTTGCTTTACATCAAAGCTTTGAAGACAAACTTGTTGAAGCAGTGACTTTGGCTTTAAATTTAAATGAAGCACAAGCCAAGAAAATTCGTTATAAGAAAGATCGTGTTCGTATTTTAAAAGCAAAAGGTATCGATTATTTAGCCATTGATGGTGCAGAAACTGCTCAAGTGCTATCGCAAGTTGCTCAAGCGATTATTCGTGAAGATGCCACCGTGACGCGTGACCTACATAATATTTTCCCTTTCTGGAAAGAAGGCTGGCCAATGGTACAGTTCGATAGCGCCTATAAAATTTTAGAAGATGATATTTCAATTCATTATCAAGCGTTGCTCGATGTCTTGATTCATCCTTAATTGGATTTGATTGTAAATAAATCATTATTTTAAATAGATGATGATGAAAATAATCTATTTAAAATGAAAAAAAGCCGATATAAATATCGGCTTTTGTCCATTAGTGGAGTGTTGAATAGAGTGGGAATACACCGAGCAGCATGGCTGCAACCAGCATTACCAAGCAGGTCAGAATCGCCCATTTAATGGTGAACTTCTGATGCTGTCCAAATTCGATACCAGCCAATCCACATAATAAATAGGTAGAAGGAACCAATGGTGACAGTAAGTGCACAGGTTGGCCGACAATTGAAGCACGTGCCATTTCTACAGGTGTAATACCATAATGACTTGCTGCTTCTGAAAGGATCGGTAACACCCCATAATAGAAAGCATCATTCGACATAAAGAAGGTCAAAGGCATACTAATCACAGCAGTAATTGGTGCTAAGAAAGGCCCCATACTTTGTGGGATAATCGCCACCAATTCTTTCGACATCGCATCAACCATGCCTGTCCCTGAAAGAATCCCAGTAAAAATCCCTGCAGCAAAAATAATACCCACAACGTTTAGGGCACTACCTGCATGATGAGCAACCAAAGATTTTTGCATATCGACGTCTTTATAGTTCACCACCAATGCAATACAAAGTGCGATCATAAATAAGATCGGTAAAGGCAACACACCTTTCACCAAACATATCATCAGTACGACGGTTAATAAGCCATTGAACCATCTTAAGTGTGCACGATTCGCTTCTGGATTACTTGAAATTTGAATGTCATCACCATGACTAACATCAAGTTCAATAATACCTAAGCGTTTACGTTCCATGCGACCATACATAAAACCGACAAAATAGAGCCAAAGAATTGCAGCCAGCATTGGTAAAACCATAGGCACAAAGATTTCACTCGCCTCTACATGCAGCGCACTTGCAGCACGTGCCGTTGGTCCACCCCAAGGGGTAAGGTTCATGATTCCGCTTGCCAGCATCATTAAACACGCCATAATCAGCGGGCTCATACCTAATTTTTTATAGAGCGGAAGCATTGCTGCCACACAAATCATGTAGGTGGTTGAACCATCACCATCAAGAGAGACGATGAGTGTCAGGGTAATAGTACCAATAACGACTTTAAGGGGATCACCTTTGACCAGCTTTAAGATGAACTTTACAGAAGGATCAAACAATCCCGTGTCAATCATGATGGCAAAATAGAGAATTGCAAAAAGTAGCATTACGCCTGTTGGTGCAAGTTTTTTCACACCATCAAGCATCATTTCACCGAGCTGTTTGATTTCTAAATGCCCAAGGCTGTCGAAATAGAAGCTAAGACCGTAAGCGATTAATGCAAATAAAATTGGAATAAGTGTGAGTGCTGCAAGCGCAGTCATTCGTCTAGACATGATTAAGTACATAAAGCACAAAATCATGCCCAAACCTAATACGGTTAGCATAGTTCGATCCTTGAATGAGACTTTTTTAACAGAAGTCTTTTAGTTTTTTAAGCAGAAGCATGCTAATAGTTATTTGATTAAATTAAAATATCCTTGTAGAAATACTGAATTCAGTACTATTTTTTAAATAAATAGAGTATTCAAAACAGATATTTAAAAATGAATATTATTTTTGCACCAAAATGGTTATAAATTATATATTGTTGATTTATATGTTTATTATATTTTTTCTTTTTAATAATTGAGTTCATGTTAATTTTCATATTTTTAAAATTTATAAATCAAAAGCCCATAATCTATTCAAAGACGCTCTGGAAGTTTTAATATTGAAGCACTACTTAGCATAAAAAAAGCTTAGCAAGGTGATTGCTAAGCTTTAAATACGCTAAATAAACTTACTGTGAAGAATCTTCTGAGCTTGATGGTTCTGCTTTTTCAAGTAATCGAGTGACTAGTAGCTGGTCAATTTTAAAATGATCTACATCGACCACTTCAAATTTATAACCACCAAAAATTACCGTGTCAGCTGGTTTGGGAATTTTTCTTAACTGATACATCATAAAACCTGCCAGTGTTTCATAGTTTTCTTCATCTGGCATTTCATCAATGGCTAAGGCATGCTTCATGTCTTCAATTGGAGTACTCCCATCGATCAACCATGAGTTGTTATCCCGTTTAATGATTTGTAGCTCTTCATCCATTGGTGTAACCCAGTCGCCCATCACAGTGATCATGATATCTGACAGGGTAATAACACCAACCACAAGCGCGTATTCATTAAATACTACCGCAAATTTTTCTTTGCTTGAGCGGAAGCGATCAAGAAGTTCAGAAAGGGTCAATGAGTCAGGAATGGTTAATACTGTACGAATAGTTGATTCGTGCAACTGATTAATTTTCTGGTTATTCAGAATACGTACCAAAATATCTTTGGCATCTACATAGCCAATCACTTGGTCAATGGTTTCGTTACAAACTAGGAACTTTGAATAAGGGTATTCCGCTAGCTTTTGGCGGATACTTTCTTCTGGTTCTTTTAAAGTAAAAAATACCACGTTTTCACGTGGGGTCATACTAGATGGAACATTACGTTCTTCAAGTTCAAATACATTTTCAATAAAATGATGTTCTTGCTTTTGTAAAACACCTGCCTGAGCACCTGCATCCATCACCGCTGAAATATCATCAAAGGTAATGTTGTCTTCACGTGTTGTATTGACTTTAAACAAGCGGAACAACAAATTAGCCACCGCATTGATAAACCACGCTAAGGGTTTACAGACCACGATGAAGATCTGGATGGGATTAATGACTGAAACCGCAATTTTTTCCGGTGCAATCATTGCCATACGTTTTGGCATTAAATCGGCAAAAAGAATAAACAGTGAAGTGACTAAAGTAAATGAGAGGACAAAGCTAATGGTTTCTGTCCAATTTCCAACATAGAAACGCGAGACAAATTCAAGAAAATAAGGGCGAAAGGCACCTTCACCTAAAATACCGCCAAGAATAGCAACAGCATTTAAACCGATTTGGGATGCGGCAAAGAAATCGGCAGAGTTTTGCTGTAAGTCTAGGACTTTTTGTGCTCTCTCATCGCCAGATTCGGCAAGAATTTTGAGTTTAACTTTACGCGCACCTGCAAGGGCGATTTCAGTTAAAGATAAAAAACCAGCTCCTGCGATGAGGACAGCGATGATTAGGATATTCTGGAACAGGCTCACGAATCCACCTATGGATCATCATTATTATGAGATATTTTTAACACATAAAAGGGGGTGGTAGTGAGTAACACACTACCGATCTGGAATTAGTATAAGCTTGAAATGATAAGAATTTAAGAAAATTCCTATTAATATTGAGAAAAATGCGAATTATTTTGCATAAATTCACGATTTTCTTCTTCAATCATTTGACGTGCAACATAAAGAATCAATTGGCGTAACCAACGATGTGCAGGATGATGATGAAGTAACGGGCACCATGCCATTTTTAATTCAAATTCTGGAATATAAAAAGGCGGATCTTTAATGAGTAAATTTTGGCTTTTGGCTTGTAAACGGGCGATACGGGTTGGTAATGTTGCAATCAAATCGACATTTGAAGCCAACAATGCCGGCATTTGATAATGACGAGTAAAGACTGAAATTTTACGCTTTTGACCAATTCGCTCTAAAGCTTGATCAATCCAACCCAATCCTGCTTGTTTCTCAGGATTCACACCAAAACCGACCCCCATACCTGTTTTTGATACCCAGATATGTTGCGCATCTAAATAACTTTTAAGATTTAAATTACTCGAAGCGGGATGTTTGTTATTGAGTAGGCAAGAGAAACTGTCACGCCATACTAAAACTTGGTGAAAGCTTTGTGGGATTTCATTAAAACGGTTAATGGCTAAATCAACTTTACCTTGTTCCATGTCACGATATGACACGTCACTTGGTGTTAAAAAGTCGAGTACAACATTCGGTGCTTCTGAGCGCAAGGCTTTGACTAGACGAGGAACAAGTGTCGCTTCGGCATAATCAGAGGTCATAATACGGAATACACGGTTTGAAGTATAAGGTCGGAACTCAGTACGAGGTTCCAAAATCATCGATAAATCAGACAGTGCGTCACGGATGCGGGGTTGTAATTCTAAAGCACGTTCTGTTGGTGTCATACCTTCAGAAGAACGAATTAAAAGAGGGTCATTAAATAAATTACGAAGACGACGTAAAATATTACTCATTGCGGGTTGGGTAACACCAAGCTGTTCAGCAGCACGAGTCACATTTTTTTCACGTAAAAGAACGTCAAGGTAAATTAAGAGGTTGAGATCGACCCGCTCCAGATTCATAAAAAAAATACCGAAAATAAAATTTAGAAATCACAGGGGATTATGCCATAAGGAAATGCTTTTGTGTAAAAAGTAGATAAAAAAACAGCAGGCGATTTATTGTTGTAGAAGGATCAAGATTTATTGTCTTGGTTTAAAATTGAGATGCATGCTTGAATAAATCCTAATCTCCTCATTATACATCAAGACCAGCAGATTTTTGAGCAACAGCATTGTTTCTCAATGGATGAATTCGGCGATTATGCTTTGTGTGATTATTGATCATTCAGGGTATTTTTATATCAAAAAAATCCAGTTCTGGTTTTTTTGTTACAAGCTCAGACTTAAGTCTAATAGCGATAAAATCAGTAAATTGTCTGCTATTTAAGCAAAAAATAGATGATTGGGTTTTATATAAGGTTTTATAAATTAAAGAGTTAGAGGTTTTTTATATAATTATAATACGACTTTGATCTACATATTTTTTAAATAAATACTGAAAATTAACTCAGAATATTGGATTAATTTGAGGAGTCAATCTAAGCTAAGACCATAACAACGAAGTGTTCTAAATCTGTACAAACAAATACCGAGTGGATTTAGCTCTTCGATTGATGAAATCCTAATATTATTACAGGAACATATCATGACTACATACCAAACAGCGATTGATGCAATCCGTGAATTAAAAGCAAAATTCGGAAGCACATGGCGCGATATTAGCCCAGAAGATGCTGCGCGTATGCAAATGCAAAACCAATTCAAAACTGGTTTAGATATCGCTAAATATACAGCTGCGATCATGCGTCGTGATATGGCTGAATATGATGCTGACTCTAGCAAATACACTCAATCTTTAGGTTGCTGGCATGGTTTCATTGCACAACAAAAAATGATTGCGAACAAAAAATATTTCGGTACTACAAGCAAACGTTATATCTACCTTTCTGGTTGGATGGTTGCTGCACTTCGTTCAGAATTCGGTCCACTTCCTGACCAATCTATGCACGAAAAAACTTCTGTACCTGCTTTAATCGCTGAAATCTATACATTCTTACGTCAAGCTGATGCGAAAGAACTTAACGATTTATTCCGTGCACTTAAAAAAGCAAACGAAGCTGGTGATACTGCTAAAGCTGCTGAAATTACTGCACAAATAGACGGTTTCCAAACTCACGTTGTGCCAATTATTGCGGACATCGATGCTGGTTTCGGTAACGAAGAAGCGACTTATTTACTTGCACGTAAAATGATTGAAGCTGGTGCTTGTGCACTACAAATCGAAAACCAAGTATCTGATGCTAAACAATGTGGTCATCAAGCTGGTAAAGTAACAGTTCCACATGAAGACTTTATCTCTAAAATCCATGCATTACGTTATGCATTCTTAGAAATGGGTCTTGATGACGGTATCATCGTTGCGCGTACTGACTCTGAAGGCGCTGACTTGACTCAAAAAATCCCAGTGGTTAAAGAGCCAGGTGATATTGCTTCTCAATATATCAGCTACTTAGACACAACTGAAATTGATATTGCTGATGCTCAAGAAGATGAAATCTTGATTAAACGTGATGGTAAATTACACCGTCCTAAGCGTTTAGCTTCTGGCTTATATCAGTTCCGTGAAGGTACTCAAATTGACCGTGTTGTACTTGACTGTGTGTCTAGCTTACAAAACGGTGCAGATCTTCTTTGGATCGAAACTGCGACTCCAAACGTTGAAGAAATTGCACACATGGTTAACCGTGTACGTGAAACAGTTCCAAATGCGAAGCTTGTTTATAACAACAGCCCATCATTCAACTGGACTTTAAACTTCCGTCAACAAGCTTACGATCGTTGGGTTGCTGAAGGTAAAGACGTTTCTGCTTACGACCGTGCTAAATTAATGAGCGCTGAGTACGATGCTTCTGAATTGGCTGCTGATGCTGACTCGAAAATCCGTACATTCCAAGCAGATGCTTCTCGTGAAGCTGGTGTATTCCATCACTTGATTACACTTCCGACTTACCATACTGCTGCGCTTTCTACTCATGAGCTTGCACAAGGTTACTTCGGTACTGAAGGTATGTTGGCTTATGTTGCTGGCGTACAACGTAAAGAAATCCGTGGTGGTATCGCTTGTGTTAAACACCAAGCAATGGCGGGTTCTGACATCGGTGATGATCACAAAGAAATCTTCTCTGGTGACAATGCACTTAAAGCGCATGACGATGCTAAAAACACAATGAACCAATTCGCTGCTCACTAAGCACTGACTTGATTCGAAAAACCCAGCGTAAGCTGGGTTTTTTTATGGCAGATGATAAGTTAACTGTAGGATTTAGTTTACACAGCATATTGTTGTTTGAATTAAATCGAGATCGATGATGTTAAAACATCGTTAAAGACTGAATCAAATAGCGGATTTTAGAAAAGTTTACCCATGTTGATATGTATAAGTATTTAAATCATTGTATTCAATAATGATGACTCTACGTTAGAGAGCCTTGAGATATACATTGAGAAAAAGAGGGTTATATAAAATAAAAATGCCCAATGAAATTCATCAGGCATTTATTGATTAACAATATTGAGTTGTATCGTGTTATTCGCGTATTTTAGTCGTTAAGCAAACTTTGCCAATACTTCTAAGAAACCTTCTTTTTGACGCGGATATTCTGCGATCACATCATGAATACGTTGACCTTCAGGATTGGTTGCATTGATGTCGCGGCCATCAGCAACAAACTTGGTCAACAAACGCTCATAGTCAAATGGGCGCATATGTTTAAATGCGTGGTAAAGTACATGAAAATCTGTATTGGTACCTTCAGGAGGAAGTTGATCTAAGTAGGCAAATACACGCTCGTCTGACCATTCTTCATTGAACGTTGCTGGCTGTGAAAGTGCCATAACAGCATCTCCTCAAAATAAAATAATTCTAAATCAAATGATTGATTTACAGCATTATATAAACCTTATTGAGCTTTTGTTTAATAAGGATAAATACAATATTTAGCTGAAAAAAATCTAAAAATAAAAAGGGCAAAATATATTGCATGAGTAAAAGCAATGCTTTTTGACTCTGCCCTATATTTTGCCCTGAATCAATTCACTTGACTAATCAATAATGAAATTATCGTTCTTCAGGTAAATTGATATTCATTTCCAACATTTCAATGTTGGCTTCAGAACGAACTTGCATTTGAATATGCTGTTCATCCACACCACGGACATAACGATTAACCACTTGCATGATTTCTTTCTTCATTTGGTCAATCTTGTCTTGGCTTAAACGTTTGCCCAAACCGTTTTCAGAAGCAACAATAACTTTTAAGCGATCTTTAGCAGTTTGGGCGCTAGATGGTTTGTCATCATTGCTAAAAAGTTTACTCCAAAATCCTGCCATTTCTACGCTCCAAATAACCGTGCTAACCAACCCTTAGGTTTCACTGTAATATGTCGATAAGGACGTTCCTCACCCAAGAAACGCGCAACTAAATCATCATATGCTTGCCCAGCAGATGCTTCTTGGTAAAGAATGACAGGTTTACCTTCATTCGATGCCTGAAGTACGCTAGGGCACTCTGGAATGACGCCTAAAGTTGGTACACGTAAGATATCTTTTGAGATATCATCAATGGTCAACATTTCTTGTTTATCGGCACGTTCAGGGTTAAAACGCGTAATACATAAATGCTTACGAACACGCCCTTCGTTGTTTTCTACTTTTTTCGTCTTGCTGTCGAGCATACCAATAATACGGTCTGAATCTCGAACAGAAGAGATTTCTGGGTTTGTTACAATAATTGCTTCATCTGCATGATACATGGCTAAAATCGCGCCACGCTCGATCCCCGCAGGTGAGTCACAAATAATATAATCGAACTCTTGCGAAAGCTCATCGATTACACGAGCAACACCATCATCGCTCAACGCATCTTTATCACGGGTTTGTGATGCAGGTAAAATATAAAGATTTTCAATATCTTTATCACGAATCAATGCTTGTTGTAAGCGTGCTTCGTTATTGATGACATTAACAAAATCATACACCACGCGGCGTTCACAGCCCATGATCAAATCTAAATTACGCAAACCCACATCGAAATCAATCACAACAGTTTTATGACCACGTAGGGCTAATCCTGTTGCAAAAGATGCACTCGTCGTAGTTTTACCTACGCCACCTTTGCCTGATGTAACGACAACAATTTTGGCCACCGAATCCACTCCTGTTATGGTCATTTTACCCGATTAAACGAGTTTTATATGGTGTTAATTTATACCTTAAAATTGCAAAGCTTCAAACACTAGCTCTTGCTGGTCATTCAAGTAAATATGTACAGCCTTTTTAATGACATCTTGAGGAATGTCATCTGCTACACAATATGTTCCTGCAATAGAAACCAATTCGGCTTCTAGTGAATGACAAAAAATTCTTGCAATGGTGTTACCACCTGCACCTGCAATGACTCTACCACGAACACTGCCATAGATATGTATATTTCCTGAAGCAATCACTTCCGAACCACTGTTAATACCAGCATTCAGTATGATGTCCCCATGATCTTGAACCAGACATTGTCCAGTTCTTAAAATTTCATCATGGTATGAGGTTACATGACTCAATGTTTTAGGTGCATCTACGCTTGTATTTGGTGTTGCTACAGTAGGTGCTTTTACTGGAGTTTCAACCACTTGTTCTTTCGTCGGTTTAATCCGTTGCAATGGACGATCGGCAGGCAAGACTGGGAATTGAATTGCACGTGCTTGATCACCCAATAAACCATCAATCACAGCCATAGGCTGTAAATCTAGACTGATAATAAGTTGAATCAGGGCAATAAGCTCTTGTTCAACTGTAGTATCAATAATGACCAAAGCCCCTTGATAAGAGGTTTCACTCATCATTGAAGTTAATTGCTGGCGGATGGCATCATGATCATTAGTATCGAAGGTTAATCGGGTAAAATTAACCATTCTGCCTGTAATCCGTATATCAGCCATAATTATTCCTTAAAAGGCGTGTGACCTAAATTTTCTATCTAAGCGTCAAAAATTGTGAAATAGGGCAAATGCTAGAACATATTGAATGATTTCTCTAGCAAAGATACAAATATTTTCAATGAATTGCTTATTCTTTGAATCACTCATCTTTTACTTGATCATTTTTTTCTAATTCAAGCTGCCATTGTTTTACTTTCACTTGCTTCCTTAACGATTCTAAACTTTCATAGACTACAGATTCAACTAGTTCTTCAAGCTTCTGATTTTCAATATTTAACTGGCTTAATTTGGTTGAAATCAGTTGATAGGTCGCGTTTGGATTGTGTAAATTGCCTTCAGTGAAAGGTTCCACCAATCCTTGGGTAATATTCTCACCTAACTGTTGCCCAATATTTTGAATCTGATTTTCAATCATACTGCCTGCAATTGGGATCATGCGCAATAATTGAGTCAATTGCGGAGTGTCTTCAATGGCTTGACGTACAATCTGCCCAACATTATGGCTAATCACATGACTTTGTGCTTTTAATTCAGTGGCTAAAGACTCTTGTAAGACTTCCGCTAAGGTTTGTGCAAAACGCTCTCTATGATGGTCAATCAAATCATGAATGATTTTCTTATGACTGGAACTTGTATCTAATTCTTGTTTAATTCCATCAATGACTGTAATCACAACACGATCAGATAATTCTTCCATCAGCACTCGATAATAAAACAGCACACGTTTTAGAATGTTATCAGGAATAACCTTATAACCTAACTCATGAAAATGATAAGCAATAATACCGACGCGAATTAAACGTAAAAAACGTAAATAAGGAATAATTGCTAAAATTTCATACCAATGAATAAATGGAAAGAAAAACCAACGCGCATGGTGTTTGTTGATGATTGCGATGAGCCAGCGAATGCCTAATTCAACAATCAAAAAGGTAATAAACCAGCTTTCCGTTTTAATCACCCATGGGTGCAGATCTGTTTTGTAATACTGTAAAACTTGCGGTAAATGAATTTCATTGAAAAGCCAGTCACCAAAATTACTCATTAAAAAAGCATTGGCACATAAACAGAATAAGTTAAAGATGATAATAAACATCATAAAGATGTCATAACCAAAAGCGATCCACCATCCTCGTGACATATCGTTTTTCGTTTCTGTACTATTTTCGAGTGGTGGAACTTGCTCTGTCATATCCATCCTATTCTGTGGTTTTTCTTCAATTGAAAGTTAGTGGTTATATTTTTGTTTTATGGTGCTAATCAGTTGATCTTTTTCAGTCCATAAATCATCAACCCAGTTTTGAAAGCGTTCGCGATATTCTGCATCATCTTCATAATTGCCGCCTAGTACCCATTCAGGAATCTCAATTTTACGCATATTGACTGCAATTCGAGGGACTTCGCCTAACCAAAACTCGCCATAACCAGGTGCACCATCTGGATACACAATGGTCATATCCACCAATGCATCAATCTTATCACCTAAGATACTTAAAGCGAGTGCAAGTCCACCAGCCTTAGGTTTAAGTAAATTGGTAAAAGGCGATTGTTGTTGAACATGTTTTTCTGGGGTAAAGCGTGTTCCTTCAAGATAGTTGAGCAGCGTAAAAGGCTGGCTTAATAACTGTTCACAGGCTTTACGTGCTTCTTCCATATCACGTGTTTTCAGTTCAGGATTTTTTGCAATCTGTTCTTTTGTATGGCGTTTCATCATCGGAAAGCCGAGAATTTTAAAGGCTTGCCCGACAAATGGTATGAAAATAAGTTCCCATTTGGTGAAAAAGCGGGTGAGTGGCATGCGTGTTAGACCAAAATATTGGTTTACGGTGGTATCGACCCAACTTTGATGATTACAGGTCATCAAATAACGACCTTGCATATTTAAATCCAAGTTTTCATCAACGGTAATGTCCCATTGTGTTTCAGGAAGAACATGATCAATCAACCAATTATTGACGCTTAACCAGCTATTGGTGATGTTGATATTGGTTTCATCCACCTTTTTTGACTTTTTAAATAATTTGGTCAAGCCTAAAGCTAAAACAGGCGGGCCGTGAAAAAAAGTACTACCAGTAATCACTGAGCCAACGGTTAAACCTTTCGTAATTTTTTTTAAAATAGGTTGCTTCTGCTGTTGAGATGACATAGAACAGTCCTAATGATTTATTGTGAGTGCCAGTTCAAGCGACTAGGATATTTTTTACTATCACGTTGCGGCCTTGGAAAATCATGTTAGTCTTGATTTAGCATAACTAGATTTCGGATTTGCTGCTTCGTATTCGCTCAAAAATATACATCGTTGTAAACATAGACGAATTGTCCACAGACTCTAAATATAGTCGTTACAATGCAATTAAAAAAGACACATTTAATGACTATGTATAAATTATGATGATCACATTTGTAAATTTCATTGTAAATATTACAAAATGTAAAAAAATACGTGATTGTTAACAAAACGCCTATAGTGGTGCTTTGTTTTTTATACCAAAATTAAGCTAACAAAAAACACAACTTGGAGGCATGCAATGCGTGCACTATTAATTACAACACTTACAGCAGGGGCTTTAGTACTTTCTGGCTGTCAAACAACTGGTAATAACATCGGTGGTATGGAGTACGACAAATCTGCTATTGGTGGTTTGATCGGTGCAGCAGCGGGCTATGGTTTGTCTCGTGGTAATGCAAACTCATCTGCACAAAACAATCGTGCAGCAGCAATTGGTGCGCTTTTAGGTGCGGGTACTGGTCTTTATTTAGACAATAAAGAAAAGAAATTACGCCAACAAATGCAGGGTACTGGTGTAGAAGTTAACCGTAATCCAGATGGTTCTGTTGCGTTAATTATGCCTGGTAGCATCACGTTTGATACCAACAAATCAACAATTAAGCCGAACTTCTACGGTACTTTAAATAAAGTTGCTCAAACTTTAATGGAAGATAACAAGAGTGTAATTCTTGTTACGGGTTATACAGATAATACGGGTAATGATTCAATCAATATTCCATTGTCTCAAAACCGTGCGTATTCAGTTGCAAACTACCTTAAAGGTAAAGGTGTAGCGAGCCGTATTGATACTCAAGGTTATGGCTCTCAAAACCCAATCGCAGATAACTCAACTGCTGCGGGTCGTGAACAGAACCGTCGTGTTGAAATCAGCATTTATGCAGCAAACTAATATCCGACAAACTAAGAAATCGTAACAACAGTAACGTATTTTTTAGTTGAAGGCATTGAGTTGAAAGCATTGAAAAGGAGTCATGGTTCGCTATGATTCCTTTTTTTATGCTCCAAATTTTTATTTAAACCGCATCAATCTGTTTAAGGTTACGATTCAGATTTTTTATTATTAAAACCAGCGTTGAGGCTATAACGGTCTCTCTTCTTGCTGCTATTTGCTAGCCGTTATGATGGCTTTTGGTTATGCTTTCGCCACTTGATCACCAGCCAACTGAATAACAACAACTCATAACAAAATAGAGTATTGAAATAAGAAGGTTTGAAACTAAAGCAGAATTTAACTGAAATTATTTTTATCTGGTTTTTATATTGGAAAAATTCAAATTAAGCATTTTGCAACTCTACTTTAGATGACTATAATCGAGCTCGAAGTTTTTAGAGGATGAACAATGTCGAAAGCAAGTCAACTGAATGACAAGCAACTTGAAGCCATGAAATATACTCAAGGACCCTTGTTAGTACTTGCAGGGGCGGGTTCAGGTAAAACCTCAGTAATTACAAGAAAAATTGCGTATTTGGTCCAGCAGTGTGGGATTCCTGCACATCGAATTACCGCAATGACCTTTACCAATAAAGCTGCACGTGAAATGAAAGAACGTGTCGGTAAGTTGTTGGGTAAAGAAGAAGGGAAAGGGCTTTCAGTTTCAACCTTCCACACCTTTGGTTTAAATTTATTAAGAATTGAGCTGAAAAATACCCCACTGAAAAATAATTTCTCAATCCTTGATGCCGATGACTGTAAGCGTATTCTTATGGACTTGATGCATCGTGATAATTTATCGGGTGCTGAAAGCAAAGAATTGATTGCTAAAGCCATGAAGAAAATTTCTGACTGGAAAAATGATTTGATTGTGCCTGAACAAGCACATACGACTTGTGAAACACCAGAAGATGTGCAATTTGCCCACTTGTATCAATTATATGAACGAAATTTACGTGCTTATAATGCCGTAGATTTTGATGATCTGATCGTGATGCCAACACGCCTCTTACAAGACAATGCAGAAGTTCGTGATCGTTGGCAAAACCGAGTTCGCTATCTACTTGTGGATGAGTATCAAGACACCAATACTGCGCAATATATTTTGGTAAAATTATTGGTCGGTGTGATGGGGCAGTTCACCGCTGTAGGTGATGATGACCAATCTATTTATGCATGGCGTGGTGCAAAGCCTGAAAATATGGCATTGCTCAAAGAAGATTTCCGCAATTTAAAAGTGATTAAGCTGGAGCAAAACTACCGCTCTACCAGTCGTATTTTAAAAGCCGCGAACCATGTCATTGAAAATAACCCACATATTTTTGATAAAAAGTTGTGGAGTGATAAAGGCCATGGTGAAGTCATTCGAATCATCACCTGTCGTAATGATGATGATGAATCTGAACGGGTAGTAAAAGACCTGCTCACGCATAAATTGATGAATGGCAAAAACTGGAAAGATTATGCGGTGTTGTATCGCGGAAATTTCCAAGCACGTGTATTGGAAACTCAGCTACGTCAAATGCAGATTCCATACAAGCTCTCTGGTGGTCAATCTTTCTTTGGTCGTGCAGAAATTAAAGATGTGATGAGCTACTTGCGTATCATCATCAACCCTGAAGATGACAGTGCTTTCCTTCGTATTATCAATACGCCTAAACGTGCGATTGGCCCAGTAACACTTGAAAAGTTAGGTCTTTTTGCCCAAGAAAATCATTTATCACTGTTGGCTGCGGCAAGTGATCAACGCTTAACTATGGTAATGCCGAAAAAGGCCACTACACAATTGGCTGAGTTTGCTGGCTTTATCAATGATTTCACTCGTGAATTGTTAGATGACGATGAACCTGTTCCTAAAATTCGTCAAATGATGAATGATGCAGGCTATATCGATTATTTACGTGAAACTGCTGCAACGCCTGCACAAGAAAAAACCAAGATTGAAAATGTGGAGATGCTCTATACCAGTATTCAAAGCTTAATCAACCGTGCTGAAGATGTAGATGAAAAGAACATTGAAAGTGTGATTCGTAAAATGGTGTTGCTAGATATGCTTGAGCAACAACAGGAAGATGAAGACACCGATAAAGTTAACCTGCTGACATTACATGCATCTAAAGGTCTGGAATTTCCATTTGTTTATATTATGGGCTTAGAAGAAGAGCTTCTGCCACATAAGAACTCCATTGCCGCGGAAACGATTGAAGAGGAACGCCGTTTAATGTACGTGGGTATTACCCGTGCACAACAAGGTTTAACCTTAACTTTGGCTGAGCAGCGTAAAAATGGTGGGCAAATGAAACAAATGACCCCGAGCCGCTTCTTAGATGAATTACCACAAGATGAGTTGGATTGGTTAGGACGTAAGAAAAAATTAGCTGAAAATGTTGATCCTAAACAACAAGCACAGCAATATTTACAAAACTTAAAAGCGTTATTAAAACGTTAATTTTTTAAATCAGTTCTTTTATTTTTCTTTCGATTTGCTTTTAAACAGATCGGAAGACATTGAAGAACCTTTAACAGCTTTATTTAACCAAGGATTTCAATATGAAAGTTCAAGTAAAAGTACTTGATCAACGTTTAGGTCAAGAATGGCCAATGCCAACATACGCAACAACAGGTTCAGCGGGTTTGGACTTACGTGCATGTGTAGAGGAAGCGATTCAAATTGAACCTGGTCAAACTGTGCTAGTTAAAACAGGTATGGCCATTTATATTGAAGATACTAATTTTGCTGGTCTGGTTTTACCACGGTCGGGCTTGGGCCATAAGCATGGGATCGTATTGGGCAACTTGGTGGGCTTAATTGATTCAGATTATCAAGGCGAATTAATGGTTTCTGTTTGGAATCGTGGTCAAACCACCTTTACTTTAGAACCAGGTGAGCGTTTAGCACAGTATGTTTTGGTGCCTGTAGTTCAAGCGCAATTTGATATTGTAAATGAATTTGAAGCGACTGAACGTGGTGCTGGTGGTTTTGGTCACACTGGGAAGAACTAGATTTTTCTCATTATTTTAAAGCCTGATTTATCAGGCTTTTTTAATGTAATATTGAATTGTAACAAAAAGTATGTATAACGCTGTATATAAAATTGAATATATTATCAAGAGTTTTTTAGTATATTGCATTTGACCCGATATAAATATTCTCATATAAATGAATTGCTTGCTTATCATTAGAGCGATAAAGCTGACGAAATAAAGGGTTAAGCAAATAGAAGTTTTGCTTATGAAAAAGATGAATGATTTTCCTTTTCAGATTTTCCGCGCTTATGATATTCGTGGAAAAGTTGAAATGATGCCACCTGAATTGATTCAGGCAATCGCATATGCTTTAGTTGATCAACTGATTGAAAAGGGTCAATCAAAAATTACCTTGGGATACGATGCTCGATTAAGTAGTCCTGCGTATGCTCAAATTATCAAACAAGTATTTCAAAATAAAGACATTGAAGTGACTGAAATAGGTTGTTGTGCTACCCCACAATTGTACTTTGCTGCAAGAAATACGCAGGGCAATGGCATCATGGTCACAGCCAGTCATAATCCAAAAACTGACAATGGTATTAAATGGATTATGCAGTTTGAGCCACCGTCTCCTGAAATGATTCAAAACATAGGCATTCAAGCAAAAAATTATCTGCAAAGTCAGCAGTTGCCATGGATTGATGCAAAATCTGTGATTCTAACTACGACTCATCAAATTAAATCTGAATTTTGTCTGTCCTATCAGTCTGCATTATTAAAAGATATTCATTTAACCCGACCACTCAAAGTCGTGATTGATGGCTTAAATGGTTCAGCAGGCTATTGTGCCAATCTTGTTTTAAAAAAATTGGGTTGTGAGGTGATTGCATTACGCTGTAATGCTGATGGAAACTTCCCCGACCATGCACCGGATCCTTCACAAGCCACGCATTTAGAATTATTACGACAAAATGTACTTAATCATCAGGCAGACATTGGTATTGCTTTAGATGGTGATGGCGATCGTGTGGTTTTGTTGGATGAAAATGCCCATATTATTTCAGCGGATCGGCTTTTAGCATTGTTTGCCCAAATGTGTTTAAAAGATCATCCACAGCATGAAATTGTATTTGATGTGAAATGTTCATCTATGGTACGTCAAGTGGTTGAACGCTTGGGCGGTCAAGCCAAGATGATTCGGACTGGGAGTAGTTTTTTACGCAAATACATGTCGCAATCAAAAGGCCAAGCTGTCTTTGGTGGTGAGTACGCAGGTCATTATGTATTTAATGATGGGCGTGGACTTGGTTATGACGATGGTTTGTATGCGGCTTTACGTGTGATGGAATACTTATGTTGTTTTCCTCAAGCAACATTGTCTGAAATTTTAGCCTGTTATCCTGACCGTTTTTATACTGAAGATACTTATATCAGTACCCATCGTACTGATCCGAAAATTGTTTTGAATGAGATTGAACAGCTCAGTCAACAATTTGGTGCTGAGCTGAGTAAAATTGATGGTGTTCGCCTTGATTTTGAGCATGGTTTTGGCATTATTCGGGCATCAAATACAGGTGAATATTTTACCGTACGTTTTGATGCAGATTGTCCAAATTGTTTAAATGAAATTCGTCAGACATTTGCGTCTATGCTCAGTGATCGTTATCCTATGATCGCCCAAGATATTCTACAGGCACACTGATTTCTTGCATCATCCATATTCATCAGTCTAATTCCTACAGCTCACTAAGGAGAGGCGAATGCCACATCAGCATACTGGCATCGACAAAGCGCAAATATTGACAGAGGCTTTGCCATATATTCAACGATTTTCAGGTAAAACACTCGTTGTAAAATATGGCGGCAATGCAATGACTGATCCAGAGTTGGAAAGCTCATTTGCTCGCGATATCGTTTTACTCAAAACTGTAGGTTTAAATCCGATTGTCGTACATGGTGGTGGTCCACAAGTAGATTCATTGCTTAAACAGTTGGGCCGTGAGTCTGATCGTATTGATGGAATGCGGGTAACGGATCTTGCAACCATGGAAGTGGTCGAGATGGTTTTAGGCGGCAGTGTAAATAAATCTATCGTTAATCTGATTAATCAGCATGGTGGACGTGCCATTGGTTTAACGGGTAAAGACGGTAATTTATTGCGTGCTCAAAAGCTCTTGATGGAAAAGACACTTGCAGATGGTACAGTCACGCAAATTGACTTAGGTTTGGTCGGGGAAGTGACTGGGGTTAAAACTGACGTTTTAGAAATGTTTACCCAAAGTGATTTTATTCCAGTGATTGCGCCTTTAGGTGTAGATGAAGACGGTCAAACTTATAATATCAATGCAGACTTAGTCGCAGGTAAAGTGGCAGAAGCTTTAGGTGCGGAAAAATTGATTCTATTGACCAATATATCAGGTGTTTTAGATGAAAATAAAAACCTCCTAACGGGTCTTAGTACTCAAGAAGTCGATCGTCTCATTGAAACTGGGGTGATTTATGGGGGAATGATTCCTAAAGTGGGTTGTGCCTTAGATGCGGTTAAAGGTGGGGTTGTGAGTGCGCACATTGTAGATGGACGGGTACCTCATGCAACACTCTTAGAAATCTTTACCGATCATGGTGTAGGAACCTTAATTACCAATCGTGCCAAGCCTCAGAAATAATTTTTAATCAGTACATTATTTTTTTTAAATGCCAGTGTGAAAACATTGGCTTTTTTGTTTTACCGATTTTATTTCAAATTCACCATTCATAGCGTGTTTTTAAACGGTCATTTTTTCGTCATATAAGTGTCATCGGGATTGCCTAGTGTAAGTAAAAGCTCAAGGAGTCGAAAATATGTTCGCAAAATTAAATCAGTATCGTCAGAACTTCCAGAACTTAAATTTACCCTTACCAAAACCTAAAAAAGCACAATCACAATATAAATTTGAATGGGTTGAAGACCTGAAACAACTCAAAGAAGTACAAAAATTTCGTGCAGTACAATTCGCAGATCAGTTTGGCATTACATTTGAAAATGGATTAGATCAAGATTTATATGACCTTGATTGTGAGCATGCGGTATTACGTGATAAATGGAGCAATGAGATTGTTGCCTATACACGCCTGAAGTTGATTCAGGGGCATGAGCTTGCACGTAGTTATAGCGCACAAGAATTTGATGTTTCTCAACTTTCACATCTATCTAATATTGTGGAAATAGGCCGTACTTGTGTACATCCGCGTTATCGTAATGGACGTGCATTGTCGATGTTGTGGTTAAATTTGGTTCCGACAGTACTGTGGAAAATGAAGGCAAAACACTTAATGGGATGTGTCAGCATTCGTTTGGAAGACAATAAAGCACGTGCTTACTATACGCATCAGCATTTGAAGAAAATGACTGCCAAACAGTCGATTGATATAAAGGCAAATCTCGCTTTTGAACCAAGTCATCCAGAGTATAGCTTTCCACAAGATGAACGAATTCCAAAGTTGTTTGATGTCTATTTGAAAATGAATGCGCGTTTATCGAAACAGGCATATCACGATGAAGCATTTAATTGTTTAGATTATTTTGTCTTTTTAGATGTCAATGAAATTGCCAAAAATTTTGTTTTAAACAAAATGGTTAATCGCTGAGTGTCCGAAAAATAAGGGGATTTAGAGTTTGATCCGCGAATAAGTACCCAATTATTCTGCTGATCTATGTTAAGTGATTGGTCTAATATGCATCTGTTTGCAGTTATTTTCAGTTATTGAGATTTGCAAGCAGATGCGTAGTCATGCACAATATTCTTATAAATAAAATGCTGTATGAATACACTATGTGCCAATTGCTTGGAATGAACTGCGCTGCTCCCACTGATATTACTTTCTCATTTCGTGGGTTTTCTCAACGTGCAGGAATAACCTCTGATCATTCTGATGGGTTTGGTATTGCCTTTTTTGAAGATAAAGCATGTCGTTTATTTGTCGACAATCAATCTGCAGTCTTGTCACCGATTGCTGAACTGGTACGTAACTATCCAATCAAATCACGGAATGTCATTGCGCATATTCGCAAAGCAACTCAAGGTAAAATTACCTTAGAAAACTCTCACCCCTTTATTCGTGAGTTATGGGGCAGACAGTGGATTTTTGCACACAATGGTGATTTACATAACTTTCATCCACATTTGTCGGGGCGTTTTACCCCTGTAGGCAGTACCGACAGTGAGCTGGCATTTTGTTATTTGCTTGAACAACTGGTTTTAAGATTTGGTTATTTTGAACCGAGTTTAAATGATGTATTTGCCTTGCTTGAAGAAATTTCACCTAAAATTGCAGAATATGGCACTTTTAATTTTTGCCTCTCCAATGGACAAGCATTGTTTAGTTATGCGACAACGAAGCTGCATTGGATTGTACGTGAGTATCCATTTACATATGCACGCTTAGTTGATATTGATGTTGATATTGATTTTAGTCAATTTACAACAAAAGAAGATCGTGTTGCCGTGATTACCACAGAGCCGTTAACTCAAAATGAAGTTTGGACCGCATACCAGCCTGGTGAGATGATTTTATTTAAAGATGGTCAAGTGATAAAAACAGCAACAACACATGTCGAAAGACTTGCTCGTGAGGCTGCTGATCCAAGTTTGGTTAGAGTCACCAAGGCAGATCAATATTAGTTTGATCTGAATGAATTCATGTGATGATTGGGGGAGGTATTATTCGCTAACTCCATGTTTTTTTAAATATAAATCATTGTAAAAATAAAAAATAATTCAATTTATTTAGCCCATTCAGGTTTTTATAGGTGCTTTTGCACCAACTATAGATGCAAGAATTATCTTAGATCGATAGTAATTTCTTTATCATTCATTTGCAGGCTTTTTCACGATATCCTGTAAAAATTACTTCGGATTATTTATTGTAAATCGCATTATTTTGAATGATCAAAGTCTCATATTCAATTGTATAGGATGGTCATCTTTGAGACTTAACGGAATATTTTGATGTTGTTAAAGCAAAGAGAAGATAATGAAATAATAATGTTTAATTATATTTTATTGAAAAAAATGAGTAATAATATCGTTATAATTTTTTAAATATTAAAGATCTTTCATAAATCAAAAAATGATGATGTAGAGTGAATCATATTGGTATTGAAAGTTCCTTCTCGCTTTGGGAGAAGGCTAGGATGAAGGCACTTTTAGGTTGATTTATGGTTTTAAAAAGGACTTATGAAAGAAGTCTATTATATAAAATTGTCATGATAAAATTTATATTTCAACTCTTTTAAAAGTGGATCATGAAATAAGTGAAATTAAAATAGCACATATTAAATAATTTTCACTTGAATAAAGAAATTATTTAAAAATATAACAAAATCACAAAAGAATATTTTTTCTTATTTTGCAAAAATGATTAAGTAATTTTATCACGAGTAATCGTATGAAAAAGAGCAAATAAAAATATCATTTGAGGTAGTTGTTTAAATTTTTTTTGATTACACAGGTATAATCATTTAATCATGCTAAATAATAAATATAGACAATCAATAAAATTATTTAAACTTAATAATTGGTTAAAAAATATCTTACTCTTTTAGTGCGGATTAAAATATTATCCAAGTATAAACAATAACTTAATTTATTTCATAGTTTTTTTAATGAATCCCGACTAATACAGTTCATTTTTATTTAGAGAGATAGCCGTTAATATGGTTGCTGAAGGTCAAGACATTATTTTAAGGTGATCGTATGAAGATGAGATGGATTCCAGAATATAATACGGGTATCGATGTGATCGACGATCAACATAAACGGATTTTGGATTACATCAATGAAATTGATGAAATCGGTATGGCAACGGATCGCGCTCGTATTAAGCAAATTCTTGATAATATTATTGACTATACACAATCTCATTTTACCTTTGAAGAAAGCTTACAAGAAGAAGCGGGTTATAAATACCGTGTTCCTCATAAACGTGTACATGACTTATTTATTAAACGTATCGAAAGTTATCGTACCAGTTTTGAAGAAGGGCATTCTATAGAAAAAGAATTGCATGAGGTGTTGTCTAAATGGTTAATTAATCATATTCAACATGATGATGCAGATTATGTGGGGGCTGTAAAATTAAATATGATGGGGATCATTAAAGAAAACGAGAAGAAAAAAGGCAAAAATTGGTTTGCAAGATTTTTTTCATAATTTACAGGCATTTTATGATTGTGAAATTATGGGAATCACCAGCTCTCTAACTAAAAAAATTCAGAGGGGATAAAAAGAAATAACAAAGATTATAACAATATCTAGCGCAGCAAATCATCGAGGGGTGATTTGCTTTTTTCTTTTAAGCTTTGATTTTCAGCATCGACAAAGGCAAAATAGCATAACTTTTTACGAAACACCTCATGCAGGATTATTCTATGTCACGATGGTTATCGCCGCTCATGGCATTTTGTTTATCATTTATAATTATCGCAGGCTTAGCTCCAAGTCTGGGTATTCAAATTGATCGACAAATTGATTTTTGGATATTGTGGTTAGTGTCAATGCTGGTGTTGGCATTGCCGATTACTTATTTAGAAGTTGCTTTAGCAAAGCGTTCTAAAACAACTGCACTCAATGCCTTGTCTAGCTTAACTCGTGATGCTGACGCATCTCAATCGTGGCGTATTGTGGGTTGGCTGGCTGTTATCTTTATTCCATTCTTAGCGGGCGGGATTTTATTCAATATTAGTCAAAGTACTGTGCAGATTGCGAATTTACCGATAGAAGGTCATTTGTTATTTGCAGGTGCCGCTGTAGTGGCTTTTGCTTTGTCTTTTGCACCTCGTCAAATTTTAGTGGGCTTGATCACGCTAGGCGTGCTGCTTTCTTTAATCCTTGCACAGGTTTTCGGTACACACTTATCCGCTTGGCATGTTACTCCTGTAGAGTTTAAAGAGTGGGGCAATGCAACGATTTTAGCCCTTGTAGCCACAGGTCTCGGTTTAGGCTTGTATTGGCAAACCAGCTTGTTGAATGTTCAACAGAATAATGAGGCATCTAAAACAGCTTTCCCGATTTGGATTGCGCAATTGGTTGCTGTGATTGCCTTTGGTTTTTTTGCAGCTTCAGCACAAATCCCTGCCTATACTTTATTATTTACTGCTGTCATTTCAGCCGCGTTATTATTACAACTAGGCAAAGAACAGTTAGCTCAACGCCAAGTCGCAATACTTATTCAATTTGTGGTGTTGTTGGTGGCATTGTTCATTTGGGCAATTCCTAACATTGCAGTGCTGTTTAATCCATTGCTGATGATTTGGGGCTTGGTCATTTGCTTGATTTATTCAATCTTTGTGGGTTGGATTATGAAAATCAGCCATCTGCGTAAAGCAATCAATTTTAGCTCAGAAGCGTTTTATAATATTTGGCGTATTGCGGTACGAATTGTTTTACCTTTGAGTATTGTGTTGGCATTGGTATCCTATATTGGACAGTTAATTTAAGGGTCAGGTGATTCTCGTGGCAAAGATTTGGGTGGCATATGCTGCCGAAAAGCAACAATTTCACATTGAGTTACAATTTTCTCAAGGCATGACGATTGCCGATGCAATTGCGCAAAGTGGATTGGCGCAACAAGTAGAATTGCCTGAAAATTTTAGTTTTGGTATTTTCGGAGTGAAAATAAAAGCACAATCGCATTTGCTACAAGCAGGTGATCGTGTTGAAATTTATAGAGCTTTAACGATTAATCCAAAAGATATCCGTCGCAATCGCGCAAAAGCAAATCCTGTCGGACGTTACTGCCGTGGCAATCGCTATCAACAATTGTTATTTAAATAAGGCGTTATTTACAATAATCGCTTTAAACAATTGAATGCATATGAAAAACCCCTCATTGAGGGGTTTCTTTTTATCGCAAAGTGTCTATAGTGGGGGCGCATTCAATATTGCTTCTTTAGAAGCAGGTAAACCAGGTTGAGACTCAGGAATGGTTTCTAAACCTTCAATTTTGTTTACGACACCTGATTGATCAAAATAAACCTTTAAATGTTGGCCATGTGCTGCGGGAATCTTCGCTTTTTTCGCGTAAGTTCCTGGGATATAGTTGTAAATGTAATCCCATCGTCCTGGATTCAATGGATCTGAGACTGTTGGGCTACCCAACAAGAATTGTACTTGTTGGTAGGTCATACCGACTTGAATTTTTGAAGCTTGAGCTTGGGTTAACGGTGTTCCCTGAGGAATATCGACTTTGTATACTCCAAATACAGAACAACCACCAAGTAAAGAAGCGACGAATAACGTCAGCATGATTTTTTGCATTTTGCTACACTATCCCAAATTAATTATGATGCAATTGATCCAAGGATAGATCATACTGCATCTCAACTCTGTTGCATATTCCAACTTAAAATTTGTTGAGAGACCTTTTTATATGCCTATTTCAAATCAAGATTTACGCAAAGCTGGACTTAAAGTTACCCTACCACGAATCAAGATTTTGGAATTATTAGAAAATTCAAGACAACACCACTTGAGCGCGGAAGACATTTATAAAACATTACTCGAACAAGGTGAAGATGTCGGTCTAGCGACCGTATATCGTGTGTTAACACAATTTGAAGCTGCTGGAATTATCCAGCGCCATCATTTCGAAAACAATCATTCTGTTTTTGAAATTATGCAAGAAGATCATCATGATCATTTGGTTTGTCAAAATTGTAACAAAGTCGTTGAATTTACTAATGAAACCATCGAGCATGAGCAACATTCGGTAGCTGAGAAACACGGCTTTCAATTGACTGGACATTCTTTGAATCTGTACGGTTATTGTGATGAACCTGCATGTCAGGAAGCTTATCGTAAGCGCTAGAATCACATAAATACAACAAATGAAGAGGGGGCTTAACCGAGCCCCCTCTTTTTATATCAGCCTATTTTTACTTTTGAACTACTGTCCATCAAATGTGAGTTTGCTATTTGAATTGAGTAGCTGTGCACCACCTTCTTCATCCAATTTGATTTGTAGACGTAAATCATTCGGAGAGTCGGCATGTTTAAGTGCGTCTTTATAGGTAATTTGTCCTGCTTTATAGAGGTCAAATAAAGCTTGGTCAAACGTCTGCATACCCAATTCACGAGAGCGCTTCATCAAATCCTTAATTTCATGTACATCACCTTTACGGATTAAGTCTGAAACTAAGGGTGAGTTAATAAGAATTTCAATTGCAGCACGACGAGAATTACCGTCTGGTGTTGGAATCAATTGCTGTGCAACCATGGCTTTGAGGTTAAGTGATAGATCCATAAACAACTGGCTATGACGGTCAGACTCAAAGAAGTGAATAATCCGGTCAATTGCTTGGTTGGCGTTGTTGGCATGCAGTGTGGCAAAGACTAAGTGACCTGTTTCAGCAAAAGCGATGGCATAGTCCATGGTTTCACGAGAGCGGATCTCACCAATTAAGATCACATCTGGTGCTTGACGCAAAGTATTCTTAAGCGCAATTTCAAAAGAATCTGTATCAATTCCGACTTCACGTTGAGTAATAATACATCCTGCATGTTCGTGTACAAATTCAATTGGGTCTTCAATGGTGATGATATGACCTTTAGAATTTTGATTACGATAACCAATGATGGATGCAAGCGAAGTTGATTTACCTGTCCCTGTTGCACCAACAAAGATAATGATCCCACGTTTGGTCATTGCGAGATCTTTAAGGATAGGTGGTAATTTAAGCTCATCCATGGTCGGAATTTGAGTTTCAATACGACGCAAAACCATTCCAGGCATATCACGTTGTTGAAAAGCGCTGACACGGAAACGCGCAGTTTTATCACGATTGGTAATGGCAAAGTTACATTCACGCGTCTCAGCAAATTCTTTACGCTGCTTTTCACTCATAATAGAGTTAAGCAATTGCATAATAATTTCGCCGTTTAACTTGGTTTTTACCACAGGAACAATTTGACCATTAATTTTCATTGATGGTTCAACATCAGCGGTAATAAATAAGTCTGATGCTTTTTGCTCAATCATCATGTTGAGCAAGTCATTAAAGTCCATCTTTTTTAAACCTCAATAATCCATTTTATAAGAATGATTCTGGTTGTTTTGCTACATTTCTTGCAACTTGAGGACTAATAACACCTTTGGCGACCAGTGTTTTTAAACTCTGATCCAATGTGGTCATACCATAGTTTGCACCGGTTTGAATTGCTGAATACATCTGTGCAACTTTGTTTTCACGAATCAAGTTACGAATTGCAGGAATACCGATCATGATTTCATGTGCTGCAACTCGTCCGCCACCATTCTTTTTCAGTAGGGTTTGTGAAATAACCGCTTGTAATGATTCTGATAACATGGCACGGACCATGTCTTTTTCTTCAGCAGGGAATACGTCAATCACACGGTCAATGGTTTTTGCCGCTGATGTGGTGTGTAGTGTGCCGAAAACCAAGTGACCTGTTTCTGCTGCTGTTAAAGCAAGGCGAATGGTTTCAAGGTCACGCATCTCACCAACTAAGATAATGTCAGGGTCTTCACGTAACGCAGAACGTAGCGCTTCATTAAAGCCATGTGTATCACGATGCACTTCACGTTGGTTGATGAGACACTTTTTAGATTGGTGTACAAATTCGATTGGATCTTCGACCGTTAAAATATGGTCATAGCGACTGTCGTTAATAAAGTCAATCATAGAGGCCAATGTGGTTGATTTACCAGAACCTGTTGGACCTGTTACAAGGATTAAACCACGGGGTAATTCACAAAGATCTTTAAAGATTTGTCCTAAACCTAAATCCTCCATGGTCAATACTTTGGAAGGAATGGTACGAAATACAGCACCCGCACCACGGTTTTGGTTGAATGCATTGACACGGAAACGGGCTATACCTGGAACTTCAAATGAGAAGTCAGTTTCTAATTGTTCTTCAAAATCACGACGTTGTTTATCATTCATGATGTCATAAACCAGTCTGTGAACTTCTTTATGTTCCAGTGCTGGTAAATTGATACGACGGACCTCACCATCGACACGAATCATCGGTGGCATACCTGCTGAAAGGTGTAAGTCAGATGCACCGTTTTTGACGGAAAACGCCAATAATTCTGTAATATCCATAATGTCCCCGAATAAAAACCTATTTGCCTAGGGGGTGTAGATTATTCATCTATGCTTGCGACTAAGCCTGTTTTTTAGGGTTACTAGGCGCGAAGTACGAAATTTAGTTATTCTAAATGATGAGAAACATCGTTTCGCAAGGTAACACGCAATAAAAAAACAGTTAAAAACTTAGCTTCGCCTTGCGCTAAGAACAAAGCAATACTTTGTTCTTGCTCAGGTTGTGGCTAAAATTATCTCAAACTGCGTTATGAAATTTGAAAATAGTCTTGCTATTCTCTACATTCCATTCCTTGTTTGCTCAATTTTAGCCTACAACGCAAGCTATTTATGAACGATCAACACACCCTCATTATTTTGTAGAATAATAAGGCCTTTCACTCAGCATAACCAACAATTTCATTGCTTGGAAGCTGAAATTTTTATGAAATGAGAACCTTGTCAATGAATGATCTAAATCAAGCCCGAAATCATGTACTCGCGCAAATTCAGCAGGCCTGTTTGGCTGCAAATCGAGATGTGAGTCAGGTACAGTTGTTGGCAGTTTCCAAAACACATCCAAGTACGTTATTAAAAGAAATGTATGCTACGGGGCAGCGTGCTTTTGGCGAGAATTATTTACAAGAAGCGCTCGAAAAAATTGAAGATTTAAAAGATTTAGAGATCGAATGGCATTTTATTGGTCATGTGCAGCGCAATAAAACCAAGCATCTTGCTGAAAAATTTGCGTGGGTGCATGGTGTTGATCGTTTTATCATTGCAGAGCGTCTCTCAAATCAACGAGAAGCGACTCAAGCGCCATTAAATATTTGCTTGCAAGTCAATATTGATGCACAAGACAGTAAAGACGGTTGTCAGCCGGATGAAGTTGCAGATCTGGTGAAACAAATCAGTCAATTAAAGAATTTAAAGTTACGTGGTTTAATGGTGATTCCTGCACCTGATCATCCGCAAGCATTTAGTGATGCAAAGCAATTGTTTGATCAGGTTAAAGTTCATCATGCGCATGCTGAAGATTGGGATACGTTAAGCATGGGGATGTCTGGAGATATGGTGGAAGCCATTGCCGCAGGGTCAACCATGGTACGTATTGGGACAGCTTTGTTTGGTGCGCGAGATTATTCAAATCAGCGTTAAAGGTTGTAGCGAAATCGGCGCGAAGGCTGAGTTAATTTTCGCTGGGTTTAAGTTTATTTTAATTTAGATTTAATGCTGTAAACGTATAAGACATCAATAATTCTAATCCATTGAGATTGTTGATGACTATTTTTCATGTGCTTATTCTTGCCATCATACAAGGGTTTGCAGAACTGCTGCCTGTATCCAGTTCAGCACATGTAATTGTGGCTGAAAAATTGATGGGTTTTGACCCATCAGCGGCTGATATGACATTTTTATTGGTGATGCTACATACAGGAACCATGTTTGCGGTCATTGTGTATTTTTGGAAGTCTTGGCGCACAACCTATTTTTCGTCATGGGATCGCTTTAAAAAACAAGCATGGTTTGTGATTGTTGCAACAGGCATCACGGGCGTACTCGGATTGGCACTGCAATCGATGATCAAACATGTTTTTTTTGCTGGGGCAAGCCACTTTGAAATTGAGCAATTGTTTAGCAACTCAAAATTAATGGCTGCTGCTTTAGCTTCTGCTGGTGTATTGATTATTTTATCCTCTCGATTAGATCGTGGACAGGTTGGTGATGTGACGATGAAAAGTGCGGCATGGATTGGCGCTGTTCAGGCTTTATGCTTGCCGTTTCGTGGTTTTTCACGTTCAGGTGCAACAATTTCAACAGGATTATTTTTAGGTGTTGCTCGCCAAAAAGCGGAAGAGTTTAGTTTTGCCTTGGCAGTGGTGTTAACCCCAGCGGTGATTGTAAAAGAGCTTTATCGATTGCTACATGCAGAGAATTTTCAAAATATCCATTTAGCTCAACTGCTTTTACCCAGTATGTTTGGGATGCTGTTTAGCTTTATTGCAGGTCTTGTTGCTTTAAAATGGCTATCGAGTTGGCTTGAACATGGTCGTTGGCATTTCTTTGGTATTTATTGTCTGGTTTTCTCTGGTGTCGTTTTACTCATTGGTTAAATCTAAGCGTTCAATCCTGTGTAAAATATTGAACGCTAAGGGTCATTTTTCCTATTAGTATTAGACTTCTTTGTTTAAGTCGAGTACAAAAATAATGCGGGATTATATGTATAGCGAATGATTTTTAAGAGTGATAGGGAAGTTTATGTCTGCATATTATCAATTGATTCAGCGTCAAATCGATAAACAGGGTGTAGTGACTGCACATTATCAATCGACACATCATGCTCAAGGGGCTTGGAATGCGCATGAGCAACATATGGCACCAGCGACAGGGGTTATTTGTGCTGAATTAGAGCATTTTTCACCTCGAAATGATGTTCGAATTGGTCGTATAAGTTTAGATATTCTTGGATTAATTGCGGGTGGCGAATTTTATATTCGGACAAAAGTAATTCGAGCTGGCAAGACCATTGAACTGATTGAATCCGAAATGGTCACACAAGGTAAAATAAGTATTGTGGCGAGAACTTGGCGCATGATGACCAGCAATAGTCAAAGTGTTGCAGGTTTAGAGGATCAATCTATTGGAACGCCTGAACAGTTACCGATTTGGCATGAAATACGTCAGTGGCCTGGTGGATATATTCATTCGATTGAAGCAAGGACTGAGCAACGTCGACAGGGAGCAGGTATTGTATGGCTTAGCAATACTTTGGATATGGTTGAAGGTCAACCGACATCGTCATTTGTGAAGTTAATGGGAATGGTCGATACTGCAAATGGTGTCGTGGCGAGACAAACACCTCCTTTTAATTGGGGCTTTCCAAACTTAGATTTACAAATTCATTTATATCGTTTGCCCCAAGGTCAATGGTTAGGTTTAGAAACCGTACAACAGTATGGTGAAGATGGTATTGGTTTAACCAGTTCCGTCTTACATGATATTTATGGACCATTCGGACGTAGTGAACAGATTTTAACTCTAAGACCTGTACACGCTGAGTAGTTGCTAGTATGAAATCAAAAACTGTATTTCTACATACAGTTTTTGATTTGTGTTGATATTTATTCTTTTAAGAAATAAGTATATTTTTTACATTGGCTAAGATAAATCACTATAAAAAACAATTCTATGTGCAGGTAAAATGAAGCTGATGAGTATCCGTTTAAGCATTTTGAATTTACTTTAAGGCAAACTATTCAGTTTACTTTTTTAAAATATACTCAACAATTCTAGATGTAATATGATCGTCAATTTGACTATACTGATTTGAATAAGATTTAAAAACTGGAAATAGAATATGTATAAATCCAAGCTATTATTATGGTTATGTCTTTGTGCTTTAATCAGCGCTTGTAGTACTGCAAAATATTCTTCAACGCAGGATGCTACTTCACAAGAAATCGAATCTGCACCATCACCTAGCTCAGCAACAGCTAAAGCTGCACCAGCGCCTATTTCCAACCAAAATCGAGTAAAGTCAGAAGAGCGTTTGGGGACGAAATGGGGAGATGACGTAAGTTCATATGTGACTCAAGTTGATTTAAAACGTTTGAGTAGTAGTCCTATTGATGAAACTCAAATTCGTTATGCCAGTAAGCAATTTTCAGGACGCAGTATTAATAGCATTTCTTTAGCTGCTGGAAAAGTTAGCTTTTCTGTTGTGGATGATCGTGGGCGAATTTTACCGCTATATCGCGATGGCGAGCGTTATTATCTTTCTGCCCGTGATGGACAAAGCTATCAATTGCGTTATGCCAATACCAGTAGCCAAACCTTTGAAGTTGTTGCAAGTGTCGATGGCCTAGATGTTCTCAATGGAAGTAAAGCTTCACGTTCAAATAGTGGTTATGTGTTAAGACCTTATAGCTCATTTGCGATTGAAGGTTTTAGAAAAAGTAACTCATCTGTAGCTTCATTTATTTTTAGTAAGCCGGATGATGCCTATGCCGCCAACTCTGCCAGTGGTTCTATTCAAAATACTGGTGTGATTGGTACAGTGGTGTATGAGTTAAAAGCACCAAAATATGATCTACCCAAAAAATCTAAGGATACTTATGCGCCTGCACCAAATGCCTTTCCTGCGGATTAATTAAAAATATTAAGAAGTGAGAGGGATCACATTATCCCTCTTATTTTTTTGAGATGTTATAATGTTACATAATTGCAATAATTTAAAAATAGCGCAGTCAAAACAGCTACGATATTATGACTTTGATAATAGGGGGCTGCTGACACTTCATAAATAGTTTGCGTTGTAGGCTAAAATTGAGCAGGCAAGGCATGAAAAGAAGAGAATAACAAGACTATTTTCAAGTTTCATAACGCAGACTGAGATAATTTTAGCCACAACCCTTTGGGACTAGAGTGTTTTTTGCCACTACGTTGTTACGAACTACTCATTTAGAGTGGCTAAATTTCGTATTTCGTGCCTAGTATCGCCTAAAAAACACTCGTTGTCGCAGACATAGAAGAAGTGTCAACAGCCCCCCTTAACGTTACTTATAAACTTTAAAATAGGTTTTATAATGAAAAATATAAATATATTTCTCTGCCTTTTGTTGTGTATTTTTTTAGCTGCATGTTCGAAAAAATCAGATGAAAGTGCATCACAATCTCAAACCGAAGCGACCAGTGCAGATGCTGCTGCTGAAGCAGCCAACAATCAAGTTGCAGCTGATGAAAAGTTAGGCACAAAGTGGGGCGATGAAATTGACTCCCATGTGACTGAAGTGCAGTTAAAGCGTAAATCTGATTCACCTCTTGCTGAAACTATCGTGCAATATGCAGATAAGAATTACAAAGGTAAAACGGTCAATTCAATTTCTATTGCCGCAGGAAAAGTGAGTTTTTCTGTTGTAGATGATCGTGGAAACCGAATTCCAATGTATCGTGTTGGACAAAGTTACTATTTGTCAGGGCGTGAAGGGCAAAGCTATCAACTTCAGTATGAAAATAACACAGCGAAAACCTTTGAAGTGGTTGCCAGTGTTGATGGTGTAGATGTCATTGATGGTAGTGAGGCGTCTCGAAGTAATTCTGGTTATGTCTTACATGCACATGATTCTTTGAAAATTGAAGGTTTCCGTAAGAGTGAATCTGCTGTTGCTTCCTTTACTTTTAGTAAGCCTAAAGATGCGTATGCTGCGAACTCAGAGAATGGTTCCATTCAGAATGCTGGTGTAATTGGTACGGTTTTATATGAGTTGGAAGCACCAGAAGATGAGGCTAAACCTGTGAATAAATATGCACCTCCACCAAATGCATTTCCCGCAGATCGATAAAGAATAAAGTAAAGAAGTGCTTATAAGCACTTCTTTTTTAATTGTTTGGAAGAATAATGAAAAATATTAAATATTTACTATCGATTCTATGTTTATTGGTTACATCTTTAATTCATGAAAATACAAGTGCAAATCCTGAGCTGAACAAAGCGATTGTTTCAGAGCAAAAGACTTATCAAGCGTTTAAGGAGGTTTTTGAATCCCTTGTTGCATCTCTCATGGATCCAATTGCGAATACGGCTCAAGATGATAATATAATGAGCGCACATAGGAGATGTGTTCATCAACAGCAAATCGTTAAAATGCTGTTGAATAATCAAAAGTATAAAGAGCAATTCGATCAAGAGTTTGCTGAAGATCAGCGTACATTTGATGAAGCTTTGAATGGTTTTAAAAATTCAGTGACTGCAATGAAACCTTATTGCGATAAGATACAAGCAGAATACGATAAAAATTTAAATTAAGAAGTGTGAGTTAAACACTAACTCACCACTTCAATCATACTTGCACCCGCCCCTAAAGGACGTACCTGAATTTGCACAGGAATACGTTCATGCATTTCCTGTATATGTGAAATCAATACAACTTTACGCCCTTGATTCTGCAATTGATCTAATGCATTCATGACCATATGTAAAGAAGATGCATCCAATGTTCCAAAACCTTCATCGATAAAGAGAGATTCAATTTTCATCGAACCTGATGCCATATTGGCAATTGCCAAAGACAAGGCAAGGGCAGTCAAGAATGACTCACCCCCTGAAAGTGAGGCAACAGAACGGGTTTCACCGTCCATATCATGGTCAATGATGGCAAGACTAAGTGAGTTATCTAACCGCTTTAAGGTATAACGTTGAGACAACATCGCCAATTGTTGGTTGGCGTGTTCGAGTAAAATATCCAGATTATACTGTTGTGCATAATCACGGAATTTCTTACCAGTTGCATCTCCCATTAAGCCTGAAATTTTGCCCCAGCGATGTTCTTCCTGTTGTACTTGTTGAATCTGATCAGCAAATTGCTTTTGCTTAGCAACATTTTGCTGATGCAATTCAAGTTTGAGTTTTAACTGATCGCGGATTTCAAATTGGGTTTTTAAAGCATTCACATTATCCAAAATCAATTGTTGTAGCTGTTCAAAATCAATATCGGGTTGATGGAGCTTATGTTCGATTAATTGCTCTTGTATGGTGTTAAGTGCTGAGTTGGCCTCATTTAACATTCGTTCAGCGTGTTGCAGTTGTTGACGAATCTGTTGTTCTTGTACCGCCGTGATTTGAGCCAAGTGCTCAAAATCATCAGGCTGAAAAGCTGGATGTTGAGTGAGCCATTGCTGAATATCCTGATTCACTAGATTGAGGTTATTCTGATTGTGTTGTTGCTGGGCTGTGAGTTGTTCGAGCTGACTTTTTTCTTGCTCAAATTGATTACGTAATTGATTAAAGCTTTGCTTCTGTTGTTGGTAAAGTGTCTGAATTTTCTGGTAGTCATGGTCATACTGCGTTAACCATTCATTCGGTTTAACTTCGGTTAATCCTGTCATATTTTGAATGAGTTGATTTGCCAATTCTGTGTTTTGTTGCCCTTTCAGTTTTATCTCGTTCAAGCTATGGGCAGTTTCAGAAATTTGTTTGGTTGCATTCGCTATATTGAGTTGAGCTGTATTGAGTTGCTGTAGATATTGATCATGCTGTTTCGACAATAACTCAAGCTGTTCAAGCTGTTGTGTACGCGTATTTAATTGGCTCAAGATATGTTGTGCTGTGGTGATACTGTACTGTTGCCATGCATTTTTTTCACGCTCAGCTAAGCAACGGACAATATGTTGCACTTGATTGTGTAGGTTATTGGCATTTTGCAATAGATGTTCAGTGTGTTGAATGCTTTGAGTTAATTGTTGCTGAATTTTGATGCTTTGAATCCATTGCTTAGATTGTGCTTCTAATTGTTGAATATCAAACTGATATTGCTGGGTAAGTTGCTCCAATTGTTGCTTAATTTCAGATTGTGTCTGAGTTAAGTTCAGCGGGATTTGGGCTGATTGACCTTGTTCAATACACAGCTGTTGTATGACGTTTATTTTTTCAGTCACATTTTGAAGAGTGGTCTTAAGCTGTTGCTGTTCGACACTCAATTTGGTCAAGTCTTGTTGAGCCGCTTGCCAAAGGTTAAAGGTTTCTTGTTCTTTGAGCGTGGCTTGTTGTTCCTGTTGCTGTTGTAACTCAAACAGTACTTTAGATACAGCAGAATCATCAAGATGATAGGGATGAGTTGTGCTTCCACAAACAACACAAGCTTGACCATCTATTAATTCAGCTCTTAAATGTTCTACATTTTCAGCATGTAATAAGCGTTGTTGTTGTAAAACCTCTTGCAGTTTTAAACGGGCTTGTTTTGCCGTTTGGAAATCTTGTTCAGTCTGTATTGTGGTTTTTTCAAGTTGTTGAAATTGCGCTGAGCAACGTTTCAATCGGTCATTAAGCTGCTGAGATTCAATCTTTAATTCAAAAAACTGGGCTAATTTTTGCTGTAACGTCGCCAATTGGTTGAGTTGGCTCAGTTTAAATTCACGTTGTTGGCGCGTTTGCTCAAGCTGAGTTTCAAGTTGCTCCGCAGTTCCAAATTGATGAATTGAGTCTTGTAATTGTGTTTTTTGCTCAATTAATTTCGTTTCAGCCTGAGATACATTCCCTAATTGATTTTCAATAGATTGATAGTGCTGAATAAATTGAGTTAACTGTTGCACATGTGCAGTTAAGCCTTTATCCAAACTTGAAAACTGTTGAGTGTCTGCAAGTTGCTGATTTAAAAGATTTCGTTTTTCTGTAATCTGCTGAATATGATGTTCAAGTTGTTGTTGTTGATTGAGTAGTGGGGTTTTAGACGATTCTAAATCATTTAATCTGGTCTGAATTTTCTTAAATTCGACCCCAATAAAATCCCGTTCCTGAATACATTTCCGTACTTCACTCAAAGACTCACGATGGGTGTTTTCGAAATTTTGCTGAACAGTTAAAGCACTTTCAGTTTGGAGAAAACGGGTCTGTTCAGTGTCAAATTGAACTTGTAATGTATCAAAAAGCTGTTGTTGTTTTTGAATTTGTGGTGCGAGTTGCTGTTCTGTTTTTATCAGTTGTTGCTTTTGAAAAATACTAGAGCGAATCTCTGAGAATATTTCTAAACGATTTAAACGTTCACGCTCAGGGATTAAGCCTTGTTGCGTCTGTAACTGTGTATCAAGCAACTGTTGCTTAACGACAATTTCATCATTCAGTTTTTGTTTACGCTCAAACCATTGCTGCTGTTTTTCAAGTTGCGATTTTTCATCTTCAAGCTTTTTATAGTCTTGATTGATGTGTTGGAATTGTATGTGTAATTCAGCGGCATCTTCCTCAGAGAGAAGTTCAATATGGCCAAGAAGATTTTCTAATTCCTTACGTTTTGATGCCACCAATTTGGTTTTTTCATAGGCCAATTGGCCGACTTTTCCAAAAATGGATGAATTGGTTAAATACTCAAGTAATTCACCACGTTCATTGTCACGTGCTTTTAAAAAGGCTGTGACTTCGGATTGTGCCAAAAGAACGGCACGGGTAAATTGCTCAAAACTCAGTTGGGTAATTTTATAAATCGCTGATTCAACGGCTTTGGCTTTATCTGCTACTACTGTTCCATCGGTTAAGCATTTTAAATAGCGTTGGACACTTTGTAGTTTTCCATCTGCTTTTTCACGGGAACGTTTAAGTTCCCAGCGTGCCAAATAATGCTTTTGGTCTTGTGCCACAAAACATAATTCAGCAAAGCCGTGTGCGGTCCCGCGGCGTAGTACAGTCAGTGGTGAGTTGGTTAAAAGTTCAGAGCCATCAACATCCTGTAATTTACCATCACTGTCTTTTAAACGTGGGATTTTATTAAACAGAGCAAGGCACATGGCATCCAAAATAGTTGATTTTCCTGCCCCTGTTTTTCCAACAATCGCCACTAAACCTGCTGAAGCTAAAGGTTCAGATTCAAAATCTATAAAATGTTCACCCGAAAGAGACGCGAGATTTTTGAGTCGTATAGATAAAATTTTCACAGCAAACTCCTATGCGTCATGTTGATTTTCAAGCGTTTTTTCGGCTTCTTGTAATAAGCTTAAAAAGTCTTTCAAGACCGCATCATCATTGGTATAGCCATTTTTTTCCCAAAGCTGTTGAAAGAGTTTTTCTGGTGTCGGTGGTTCTAAATTGATTGAAGTAATTTCATCGTTATTTTTTTCTGATGCGAAGTATTGTCTTGAAATGCGTACTAAGCGGTAACGACTTTTGGGTAAGGCATCTTCAAATTGTTGGCGCAAATTGGACGGAGGTGGAACATCGGTGTGGTATTCAATATCGACATATTCACGCTGATCAATATTTTCAATTTCACCGCTTGCTAAGGCCTTTAATTTGGCTAAAACTTCATTCAATTCCCCTTTAATTTTATGCAGTTGTACAGTACGGGGAATAAATATACTTTCAAATGAAACCCGTGACTCATCTGTTTTAAGCGGGTCAATATTAACGTCGACAATTTGGTGTTTATAGTTGATTTCACTAAAGGATAAGGGAATAGGTGAACCACTATAACGGATATGTTCCTGACCAACTTTTTGCGGTTTATGTAAATGCCCGAGTGCAACATAATCAATGCTATCTTCAAACAATGTGGTAGAAAGTGCTTCCTCATTGCCAATGATAATAGGCCGTTCAGAATCAGAGGTTTCTCCACCTTGCATATGGGCATGTGACATTAGAATGAGTGCTTGATTATCTGTCTTTCTTTTTCGTGCTTCAGAAATCACCTGTTGATGTAAATAGGCAATGGCATTTTGACTGTTATTGGTTTGTTCATTAAAGCCAGTGATTTCGGCTGGGCGCAGAAATGGTAAACTTAGACACCAAGCAATAATATTTTTTTGTTCATCATAAATTGGAATCAGTAAACGATCTAAATCAATTTGACCAAGCTCGTTTTTATGAATCACACCGACTGTTTTAGCGTGATATTTTTCAAGCAGGGGCTCAACTTGTTCAATGCGATAACCTGAATCATGATTACCTGCAATCATTAAGGTTTGCATATGTGGAGCAAGCTGATGTGCATTGGCTAGGAATTGATAGAGCTGTTTTTGCGCAGCAGATGCAGGATTGATGACATCGAATATATCGCCTGCAATTAATAGGGCATGGGGTTGCTTTTCTTTGATTTGAGCTAATAACCACGCTAAAAATTGCTCATGTTCATACTGGCGAGAATGGTTATAGAAGAATTGTCCCAGATGCCAGTCTGAAGTATGAAGAAAGCGTACAGTCATTAGTTGGATAAGCCTTACAGAATTTAAAATTAAGGTAGCACAAATTGAATGCTTAAATCAGCTGTAAGGCCTTAATCACTTAATATGATCTGTATTTTTTATAAAAATTCTTAAAAAATATCCGCTATCTTTTAATCTCAACTGTTTCATGCAGCCGAAAATAGACTGGTTTTCTCAAACATTCATTTAGATTTTTAATCAATCAAGCTTATTTTGCATTGGGATCAACTTGGACTAATCCAAAGGTATTATGATCTGCATCTAAAAAATAACCTTGCCAACATTTATTGGGAATAGCAAATTTCTCCATTGCTACTTGTCCACCTAAAGCTAAAATTTTTTCAGCAGTTGTATCAAAATCTTCAACTTCAAAGGAACAGGTAAAGGCATTGGTTCCGCAATGGGTAGGTGGTGTTTGAGCTGGACGCTCCAATAAGCCACCATGTATGTTGGCTGTTTCAATTTGAAAATATTGAATGGGTAGACCTTTAATTTTGCTAAATTTCCAACCGAAAACTTCATGATAAAATTTAACTTCACGTTCAGGGTTTGAAGACTGAATTTCAAAGTAGCTTAGTGCGTTCATTGTTATTGTCCAATTTTAAATGTTTTGATTAAGATAATAGAGTTTGCAAAGTTGTGATGTATAAATATTGAAAATGAAAGAATGAGGCAATTAAAAGTGATGTGTTATGGATAAAGAAAAATTACATGAATTACGCGCAAAAATTACCATTTCAATCGCAGATGCTTACGCTTTATTAAAACAATATGATGAGCTAGCACATTGCATACAAGTTTATCATCAGCAGAATATTGAAAAAATTTGTGCAGCAACAGATTGTGAGGCGGAGCTTGCACAAGAATATTATGATGATCCGAGATATCATCACAATCTTGAAAAAATCATTCAAAAAATTAATGAATTTAATCAACGAACAATCAAATTAAGCATAGATGAAAATCCAAAATATGTTGATAAAGTGGGTTTCTTTATTTGGGCAGAAGATGAAAACTTAGAGGGGATACAAAATAAACGCAATAGAACTTATTTTATTCCGCAAGATGATTTTGCTTATGTCATTAAAATATTTAGATCTTTATTTCCGTTGTTTAGCCCACTGAGAGATGAATTTGAGTGTAGTTTTGATCCTTGTTCAGATAACTATTTTGATCAAAATGCCATACAAGACATTATCTTAAAAATTAAAGATCTGCATTTTAACGATAGCAAAGTGATGAGTTTTTTAGAAAAACTGGTTTGTTGTTTAGAGGAAAAAATAAAAATAGGAACTTATGTCGTTATTTTTGGAAATCAATAAATGAAATTGAAACGGCAGTTAGAAGTCGATGTGAAGTGATTTAGTGATGTCGATAAGTTAAGACAAAGCTTTTAAGCTTATTTAAAATTTTATAACCAATAAAATCGTTAAAATTTGGATATTTAATTCGATAATACTCATTCCAATAGCTGACAATTCTACTTTGAGTCGTTTGGTCATATTTTGGATTTTGCAGCATAAATGCTGCAAAAAGTCCTTGATTATTTGCATCTAGAATCGGTTCAATGGCCTCTAAAATTTCTTGAACATATTCACCCAATAACTGAAAAATGAAAGGGATCATAAAACTTGTAAGGTCAGTTTTAAGGAGTCTTTCGAGCGCTCTTTGCCGAACAAAACCATTGTGATGGCGAGTAAGAATACACCATAGAATTTGACGTTGTGTTAAAGAAAAATTATGAAACTCAATACATTGTAACTGAGTTATATAGATCCTTGATGGTACAACGATATGTTCGTGATGAATCAATACTTCGCATTGAGCGCTTTCATGAATTTTTATTTTTTTACTTTCTAAGTATTTTGATATTACTAAAACATCATCTAATAGAGCTTTAGGAAAAGCTCGGATTAACTTTAGATGGTTGCTCACGGATTTGCTGCTCTCAGTTATTTTAAAGTCGGTGCAAAATGAAAATCATAACTCTCAGAAATAGGAATAATTTTTTTATCCACTTGTTCGATATCCTTACCTTCTTTGGTAAATAACATGGGCATAAAACTAAAGACTTGGTTGCCATTGAGACTTTGAAGATCTGTCTGCCAGTTTTGCCAACGGAATACTTGATAAAACTGAGCAATATCTCCATTGAATGCCCAAGTCAAAAATTCTGAATAGCTCACATCAAGATTTTCCCATACCAATGTATCTGGGGCAAAATAGTAAATCTTTCCAATTGCTTCACCTAATTTTCCATTATTGATAGCAAAGTAACCCCCTAAAACATCATCAGCAATCAGTAGATAGGTTAGTTCTAGATCAGATTGATGAAACGTTTTATGATGATTCCATTCAGTAATACCACGATCTAATTTTGGATGTCCTGAAGCTAAAATTCTCAACCATCCATGATCAATCAGTATTCCACCTGTTTCATAAATAATTGAACCCATAGGTGAACGTGTTGTGACTTGAATGCTCAGTAACTCTTGTTCAGCTCTTAATTTGTTCTTGGGTAAAACTTCAATATGGTTGGTGGCTTGAGTCATCCATTCTTGTACCAATATCCAGCCTGAATCTTCAATATTGATTAATTGTTCTAAAGTTTTCATTGTTTGCTGTTATCCAAATAATACAAAGCGCTTAAGTGGTTTCCCTCGGGTACTCTAAAATTCGAGGAAAATGGAAATCATAACTTTCTAGCGCAAACTTATACAATTGAGCAGGACGTTTGCCCGCAATTTTAGTTTGGTTTGTTTCCTCAACTGCACCAGCTTCAATCATACGCCGTCTAAATGATTTCTTTTCTAGGCTTTGCCCTAAAATAATTTCATAAATCTGCTGTAGCTCAGTCAAAGTAAACAGTTGAGGCATCAAACTGACGGGTAAGGCAGTATAACGTGCCTTACTGCTTAAACGGTCAACAGCCATATCTAAAAGCTGTAAATGATCAAAAGCCAAGTCTAATTTTTTTGCCTTAGCAATTGAAACCCACTCGCTATATTCATTTTGTTCAGTGGCAATCTGTTGGAATGCTTTGAAATCAATCAGGGCAAAATATAAAGCTGTTACAGCCCATCCACGAGGATCACGTGTTGCATTGCCAACCGTTGCAACTTGTTCCAAATGCGGTGATTGAAGTCCAGTTTTTTCAACCAATTTACGATGTGCTGTTGTCATCAAATCTTGATCTTTAGACAAATCGACAAAACCACCTGGGAGTGCCCATTTATCTTTTTGTGGGAAATTAGAACGTTTAATCAATAAAACCTGTAGTTGACCCGCATCAACAGAAAAAATTGCCATATCCACTGTAAGTAATGGAGATTCATAATCCTTTTTATTATAGTTAGAGAGAAATTCCTGTTCAGAGTTAAAGGTCACTGTAAGGCTCGCTTAATTTTATTAAAGTAACGGATTGTGTTGGATTATTGCAGGGTGGAAGAGATTCGCCAAGTAGAAAATATGTTTAGCAAGAATGAGATGGACAATGGCGCAGCCTAAGCGTAGAAACCTTGCTATAAAAGCAAGGTTTCTACAAATGGTTGTTATAACTGATTTGCCAATCGCTCCCGAATTTCATTCAAACGACACGCTCGAATCAATTGCCCATTTTCAAACACCGTTTTTAACTCACCTTGTTGCTCTTGTTCCATGGTTTGCTGATCAAATAAGACAAATCCGTCTTCAGTTTTTTCTACACGAAGTAAACCTTTAGCAGATTTCTTTATACCAGAATCAGTGATCGGATCTTTAAACAATTCACGTGGAACACCGTTGACTTGTCCCCAAGTGGCTTTAACTGCAAAACCAAATGTGTCACGTGTTAAATAGTTATAAGTATAACTACCGATGCCAAAGACCAGATTATTTGAAGCATAGCCCTTCGCTTCCAGCCCTTGAACAATATTTAAAGCACGTTCCAAAGTAATCGAGTCACCATAAATCAAACCAACACGCTCATTTAAAACTTTATAGCCTTGATCTGTTTCGGTTCCGCCAAAGGTTTCCCATAAACATTGCACAGCGCCTTTATAAGCTGGACTGCCCATTTCAGCTTCAGGGTCACCGCAAATGATTTTTACAGGATCACCAGAGTCAGGACGAAAAACCAATTTAGCCAAACCTAAAGCATTTGGCTGACGAGCTAGAATTTCATCTTTTAGCTCCACAGTAAATTCTGTAATCACTCGCCAAAAATCCCAAGTATCCGATACGATACTGACCACACCTGATGGATAAAGCTCAGTGATTAAACGTCTAAAAGTTTCAATTTCGTTGTCTTCACTGCCCATACACATCACACTATGTTCGGTTGCTGGAACTGAAACACCTACAATGCCGTCTGCATCGTAATATTCTTCTGCATAATCAATCGCTGAAACTGCGTCTGTACCGATAAAGCTGGTTAAATGTCCTACACCATTTTGTGTGGCATCATAAATCCCACTCATGCCGCGACTACTAAAATCATGGCCTTGTACAGCAACGAAGTCTAAAGGTGCACCTGTTTTAATCGCATATGCTGTCAGTAAGCGTTTGTATTCAAATGCAATCGTTGCTGTCGTACAACTTTTCCATAATTCAGCACTGAGTACTGTTTCTAAGTAGTTGGTTAACCAAAAGAACTCAGGTAGGGTATTTACAATAGTGAGTACAGGTACTTTTATATTGACACGACTGCCTTCTTCTAGCGCCTTGATTCGGATTGGTAAATAGCCTAAGTCATATAAAGCTTCGATATGATCGACTGGTACTGCGCCGTCACCCAATGCGTTATCCATTCTACGTTTATATCTAGCAATGACTTTTGCCTTATCTTGTTGGAAAAAACCTTCATTCCAAGTCTCAATCAAAAAGTGTTTGATAAAGCCTTGTAAGCCAAAGAACACGATTTTATCGTCGAAGCCAGGCAACATTTTTGCTAAACGAGAAGAACGTGGGGTGAAATTGGCATAAACATATTCTGTGCCAACAGGGTACTGGCGTCTGTGATCTGCTTTATAAAAGTCGATTGCATTCAGTGGATTGATTTTTAAGCTCATTCTTATTCTCCAAAATAATTAAAATGAATTGAAACGACTAAATGAAATGACGTTTAGATTTGGGTGTTCAGTTTGTGGAAAGCTCGTCGTGGTAAAAATTTGATCAACCAAGCCTTCAAATACGTGCATACCTTTACTAAAGATCCCGTGAGTTACATACAAAATCACATGTTGGCAATTTAATTTTTTTAACTCTTGTGCAATACCAATAAAAGTTGCACCACCATCACAAATATCGTCTGTGATCACAGCTGTTTTGCCCGTTAAATCAGTTGCATTGACTTGAGCATTCTGAATTTTTCCTGTGACGGCATCACGGTTTTTTTCACAGTAGACCATTTCGATTTCGTGATCTCTTAAGCTATTGATGACCTTGGCAATCGTTTTAGTCCGTTGTTTTGCACCTGCATCTGGACAGATTAAAACGGTGTCTTGAGCAATTAAAATGTCTTGTAACTTTGAATTTTGCAGAATGATTTCACTTGGTTGAACATTCTCAATTTCAAAAAAATGGGTGTTTTCATTTAAAAGCTTTTCAGTAACACAACTATGTGCATCCCAAACTTTGATTGATTTACGTTGTTGTGGAAATTGTTCAGTATTGATATTTAATAATTTTGTCATCAGTTCTAATGAGAATGCCTGTCCCATCGCACAGATTCGATCTTGGCGTGCGTATGGAAAATAGGGGATTTCTAAATCAATTTCTAAACCTTGATTGAGTAATACATTTTCAATTAACAAGTAATCCATCAAATCTTGCGTATTACTGATTTTGGCTTGAATCTGAATTTGCCCTTTCAACGTTTTTAACGTATCTGCTGACATTTGAACATGTCGTTCACCACCCGCAAACTGAATATTTTGAATAGGGATAATATTGTTGTTTGAATCTTTGACTTGGATAGACATGTTGCTTATACCTATAAGGTGGCTTATAGCCAATACATATATAGTGTCATAAAGCCTATTTAATTATCAATATTACTTCACAAAAGTTTACAAATCTGAGTTTTAGATGCTTTTTGAATGGATTTTTGTTTAAGTAATTGTTTTGTATTGTAATATTTAGTGTGTGAGAGCGTGCTGATTTTTAATGCTGTCTATCATTCCAGATTTAACAGGTTTAAATCCCTAGACATTTATTATGTAAGAAAAAGCAGGGGATCACTAAAAGACGATAGCTATATAAAGACAGCTACGATAAAAAGTCCTTACTATAAGAAATATGCACTTTAACAAGTTAGGGGATATGATTCAGTCGTTGAAATATTCTTGTTCAACAGATAGAGAACAAGAGATTTTTTAAAAATCAAAAAATGCTTATGTGGAGTAAATCATATTGGTATTGAAAGTTCCTTCTCCACCTTTAGGGAAGTTTAGGATGAGGAACTTTTATGTTGAACTCAGTTTTAAAAAGGGCTTTTGAAAGAAGCCGAATAAAAATATTTTAAAATGATTTAAATTATTGAAGGCAGTTAAATAAAGTCGCTCTAATCCAAGAACACGGTAAAGTTTTCTATAGGTTCACGCGGGGTAATAAATGTATTTACAATATGATCTGGATCGGCATAGCCCAATACAACAGCACAGACTAACTCCTCATCATCAGGCGCATTGAGTACCTCTAAGACAATACGATGAAAATGATTCCAAGCAGCTTGAGGACAACTGTCTATACCGCGAGCTTTGGCTGCAATCATGACATTTTGCACCATCATGGAAATATCCATTTTAGCGCCAGTTCCCATGATTTTATTTACAGTAAAATACAGCACAACAGGTGCATCAAAAAGCTGATAATTTCTTAAATGTTGTGCCGCCATTTTTTCTTTTTCGCTTTTTTGAATCGCCAAAAGCCCATACAGCCCCCAACCATTTTCACGACGACGATCAATAAATGGTGAAATCCAAGTGGTTGGGTAGTATGAAAAGCTCGCAGTATGCTGTTCGGCAAGTTCTGGTCGGGTAAATAATTCGATTTGAGCGGCGCATACACGGTCAATCATTTCTTGCCGTTTGTTACCAGTGACGACATATACTTTCCACGGTTGGGTATTTGCTCCTGATGGCGCACGACAGGCAACTTTTAAAATATCTTTAATAATAGATAAATCGATAGGTTTATCCAAAAATGCACGTACTGAATGACGGCTTGTAATTGCTTGATCTATCACTTGAACCTGTTCTAAAAGCATAAAAGTCCTTTATTGGTCTAATTTTTCATCAAATAGACTATATACGATAGTCGTAGAGGCGTTATATTCATTTTTTGAAATTTTAGCTAAGCCTTAGATTATATAATGATTATAGAAATACTAATCTGAAAAAAGAATTGAAATTAAAGTATTATTCGATAAAACTGATTTAATAAAGGGGTTGAGTTACGCTAGATTACAAAGGTGTAAGAATTATACACAAATTGTTACTTTTGGGTTTTAACTTAGTTTCAACGCTTTCATAATTTAATAGCAAGCATATATGTGCAAAGTTTTTTTTATGTGGTGTTTGAGAAACTACTGAAGAAAACAAGAAAAATTGATTTTTTAGCAAAGTATTGGGGTTAAAAGATCAAATTGTACGGATGCACATCATAAATAAGGCTAGGAGTATTTCATGAGTCTATTCACAAATCGCAAGTCATTGATCGTCAAAAGTTTAGCATTAACAGTAACAGCTTTGATGGTAAATACAGCTCAAGCTGCTACTGACAGTCAAGAGATTCAACAATTACGTAATGAAGTTCAAGAATTAAAAGCACTTCTTCAACAGCAACAGCAGCAAGTAAGATTAGTTGAATCTAAAGTTCAAGCAGCACCATCTTCTTCTTCAGTTGGCTTAAAGTCTAAGTCTGGTGCAGATATCAATATTTATGGTTTTGTTCGTGGTGATGCGAACTATATCATTGAAGGCGGTGATGACGACTTCAACAAAATCAGTTCAACCAATGGCGAAGCGAAAGATAAACTCCGTGCTACAGCAAAAACAACACGAATCGGTTTAGATTTTAATACACCAGTAGGCGATGCTAAAGTTGGTGGTAAAGTTGAAGTTGACTTTGCAGGTAATGGCGTAAATGAAAACCTTCGTATTCGTCATGCTTATTTAACCTATAACAACTGGTTATTTGGTCAAACAACATCTAACTTCCTATCTAGCCATGCGCCAGAAATGATTGACTTTGCAACTAACGCAGGTGGCGGTACTACACGTATTCCACAAGTACGTTATGCATACAATTTGGCACCGACTACAAAATTATTAGTTGCTGCTGAAGAGGGTAATAGTACTGGAGTTACAGGTACAGCAGTTAAATATAGTCTTCCTGTGTTAACAGGTAAAATTACACAATCATATGCTGATGGCAACGGTAATGCATCTGCACGTGTTTTAGTGGAAAACTATAAAGATAACAATGTTGGCAAAGACAAGACTGGTTGGGGTGTTGCAGTTGGTACAGACTTTAAAGTTGCTGACCCTTTAAAACTTTTTGCTGATGCATCTTATGTGGTTGGTAATAGCAACTACTTATACGGAAGTAACAATGCATATTCTGTGGTAAATGGTGATATTGAACAGAATGAATTCACTGCGCTTCAAGTGGGTGGGACATATAAAATCTTACCTAACTTACGTTCAACTTTAGCGTATGGTGCATTATTTGCTGACAACGGTACAGATTTTGCCAAAGCAAACCAAACTGCAAATGAAAAAATTCAACAAGCTTGGTTAAACGTGATCTATTCTCCAGCGAAACCGATTGATTTAGGTATCGAGTATATCAACGGTAAGCGTGAAACTTTCGCGGGTCAATCTTATAAAGATAACCGTGTAGGTTTAATGGCGAAATACAATTTCTAATTCCAACTTAGAAATTTATTGATCCAAAAAGCCGAGGAATGATCCTCGGTTTTTTAATGCCTGAGTATTCATGTCAAAAATAATCATCAAATCAATATCATTTCAAATAATGAATAATATTGTAAAAACTTAAGACATTTGCTTAAAAAAATGCATAATTAACCCACTTTTTTTTGTATGTTCATATTATCGTATAGATAAATGACATGTTTTGGCCTGTTCTTGTAAAGCGAATGACTTATGAGGACTGTATTTCTCATTGTTTGATGAAATGATCTTTTATCAATAATAGGAGTAACATCATGACCATTTTCTTTTCTAAATTTTTGCAGCATTGCAATTCTGTTTATATCTAATCGCTAATGTATTTATCGCGATAAGCCTTTTTGATTTTCAATGTTGAAAATCTGCGTTTTATTTTAATTTTTTGTTGTATATATCAGGCAATTAGGTAATCACTAAATCTGAGTGATTTTAAGTCTGTTACTATGGAATAGCATTTCTATATCTATACAACAAAAAAATCTAGCCAAAGAATGGACAATTACTTATGGAATTTTCTTTTAATGCCTTCTATACGTTGATTGCAGCGGTCATCGTATTGTTATTGGGTCGTTTCCTGGTCAATAAGATTGATTTTCTCCGTAAATATAATATTCCAGAACCTGTTGCTGGGGGACTTGTTGCCGCAATTTTATCTTTACTCATCCATAATTTCTGGGGCTATAGCATTACCACGAGTAGTGAATTACAAACCAGTTTCATGTTGGTATTTTTCGCTTCAATTGGTTTAAGTGCAAATTTTGCAAAATTAAAAGAAGGCGGTTTTGGTTTAGTCGTTTTTTTAATTTGTGTTGCCTCATTTATTGTCGTACAAGACTTTGTTGGGATTGGATTGGCAACGGCCATGGGTCTAGACCCGCTGATTGGTTTGATTGCGGGTTCAATTACCCTCACAGGTGGACATGGTACAGCAGGTGCTTGGGGTGAGATTCTAGAAACCCAGCATGGTATTCAAGGTGCATTAGCATTAGGTATGGCAAGTGCAACCTTTGGATTAATCATTGGCGGAATCATTGGTGGTCCATTGGCCAAGCTCCTGATTAACCGTTATCAGTTATCTAATCCAAAGACACAAAAAGAAGTGGATGAGACCAATCAGCAAGCCGTTTCTGATCTTGGTGAATATGTTCCCTTTGAATATCCACATCAAGTCCGTTTGATTACTGCAGATAATGCGATTACTACATTGGGACTTTTTGCAGCATGTTTGGCTTTTGCTGAATTTATGACAGGTTACAGTAAAGGACAATGGTTTGAGCTGCCAACATTTGTTTGGGCGCTCGCTGGCGGTGTTATTCTTCGAAATGTGCTTGAAGGCATTTTAAGAGTTAAAATGTTTGATCGTGCGATCGATGTGTTTGGTAATGCAGCACTGTCACTTTATCTAGCGATGGCTTTACTTTCATTAAAACTTTGGCAGTTAGCAGATTTAGCCGGCCCATTGGTGATTATTCTGAGTGCACAAACATTAACGATGGCTTTATATGCTGCTTTCGTGACATTCCGTGTAATGGGGAAAAATTACGATGCAGCGGTATTGGCTGCAGGGCATTGTGGTTTTGGTATGGGTGCAACACCAACAGCTGTTGCAAATATGCAGGCTATTACCAATATGTACGGTCCTTCACATAAAGCATTTTTGATTGTTCCGCTTTGTGGTGCTTTTTTTGTCGACTTAATTAATGCAACAGTGATTCAATTAATTCTAAAATTTATCGCTTAATTTTTAGATTTAAAAAGCCAGTGATATCACTGGCTTTTTAAATGAAATTCAGCAAGGCATAATGAATAAATAAAAGGCTAGGAATACTGATAAAAATTGAAATTTTAAGTTTTAAACTCAATAGCATTAAACTGGTTGTGAGGATATCTAATGGATTGCCCATGGTTTTTTGTAGCATGGGGACAATCACAGACAGGATAAATCCGACAACTGCGGCATTGATGAGCATTACAGAATTTTCAATATAACGATTCTCAAGTTGCTTAGACCAGTAAGGCAAAGCTAAAAAAACAAAGAAAAAAGAAGGTAGAAATATCAATAGTGTTGTTATGGCCGCATTAACAATGGGAAAAGTGGTAAGGGGTAAATATGCACCAAGATAACTGGCAAAGCTAAACAGTGGTCCTGGCATAAATTGCGCAAGTGTGTAGCCTAATTCAAAATCTTGTTTACTGATTAGCCCTGTATTGACAAGGTCTTGGTGAAGCATAGGAAGAACCACATGGCCACCACCAAAGACCAAAGCGCCTGTTTTATAAAAACTAAAACTGGCTTGAAAGAGCAGCTTGTTGGAAAAAAGCATTGCCAAGCACAAGGCTAAAAAGATTGAAATAAAGCCAATCAACCAGATTGAATGAAGACGATGAGCGGTTGGTAAGGTATTAAAATTTATATGCTGTTTTTCGATAGCAAGATCATTTGAATTCTTTTGAATATATGCAAATCGCGTCATTAAAACGGCTAAACAACCAGTACCGAGAATAATCACAAGTTGTATCCAAGCATTGGAAAACAGCAGTAGCAACCCTGTACTAACAAGCATTAAGGAAAAATGCAGTTTGGTTTTACAATAGCTTTTAAACATCTGCAAAAAAGCAAAGACAATAATCGCCAAGATGATCGAGTGGATTGTTGAAAATAAGGCTAAATTAAAAACTGGATGCTGCTGAATGAATCGTGCTAAGCCAAACATTAGCAATGCTGAAGGAAGGGTAAACCCAATCCAAGCCACAATTGCGCCTAAATGTCGATGTTGTAAATAGCCGATAGCCATACCCATTTGACTACTACTTGGGCCTGGGAGTAATTGGGTGAGTGCAAGCAGTTGAGCATATTGCTGCTCATTTAACCAATGCTTTTTCTCTACAAAAGCCTGTTTAAAGTACACTAAATGTGCGGCTGGACCACCAAAGCTACTACAGCCTAATTTTAAAAAAATCCAAAAAATTTCAAAAAGTGTGGGCATATTTTTAGGATGATTTTAGACACTGATTTTTTATAATCTAATCGAAAATCATGACAGAATAAATAAATACAACAGCAAATCATTGCAAATTATGCTTAGATACATGCGAATTTAGATTGTGCCATGATCTGAGAGTATATGTCATTGTTAAATAAAACCTTAGCTACTTTGTTTTGTGGTTTATTGCTAACTGCATGCGCACATTCACCCGAAAAAAAATCTCAAGCCAGTAGTTTAGCACCCCAACAGGTTTTAGAAGCCACTTCACGATTGGACAATACTTTTTATCAATACAAACAATTGTCAAAGAAAAAGCCTGTGATTGCTTTGGTTTTAGGCAGTGGCGGCGCGCGTGGTTATGCCCACATTGGTGTAATCGAAGTACTGGAACAACATGGTATTAAACCTGATTTTATTGTTGGAACAAGTGCGGGAAGTATCGTTGGTTCAATTTATGCCAGTGGGAAATCGCCTGAACAATTACGTCAAATTGCACTCAATATGAAAGTGGGTGATGTACGCGATTTTAAAATTGGGATGAAAGGTTTTTTTGACGGGCAAAAAGTTGAGGATTATGTCAATAAGCAAATCGATCAAATGCCTTTGGAAAAGATGAAAATCCCGATGTATGTGGTTGCTACAGAATTACAAAATGGTGAAAAAACAATTTTTAATTATGGCAATACTGGGCAAGCCGTGAGAGCTTCTGTATCTATTCCAAGTATGTTTATTCCCACCAAAATTAAAGGTAAGGAATATGTTGACGGTGGTTTGGTTAGCCCAGTACCCGTGAATATCGCCAAAGAATTAGGTGCAGATATCGTGATTGCAGTGGATATATTGGCACAACCTGTTAATACTGAAACCACGAATGTCTGGGGGCTGTTTAACCAAAATATCAATATCATGCAAAATCGATTAGCAGCAGAAGAATTAAAAAATGCAGATATTGTGATTCAGCCAGATTTACGCGAAAAAGCGCATATTTTTGATGTAAAAGGCCGTCAGGATACCATGCAAGCCGGAATCGATGCTGCCAATCAACGTATGCATGATCTAGATGTGGTTATTGCCAGTAAGAAAAGTCTTGAAACTGCTCAGCAGCAATATCAAGTTCAAAACTAAGATCAATCGTAATAGATCGATTTAAAAATATTATACTTTTATCACTGTATGATTATTTGAATAAGGATGATGTGCTATAGCGGTCATCTGTTTATTTAAATCTATGATGATTAAATTTGTTATGGGTAAAAAGTAAGAATTGTGACACTATCCCACAGTATTCTTGGAATCATCCCTGTAAACATTGATCATTGTTATCAAATTCAACACCAATTATCGGATCAGCAAAGACTTAGATATGGCAAGATTGCAGCACGAATATTGAAAAAAATAGAAAATGATTGATAAACCAATAAGATATACCTCAAATAAATGACTATAGTCATAATCATAAATTGAGAGAATGGTCAATTGCCGAATTAAACATGTTTTTTAGCTGAAAAGATATATAATAATAGACTTAAATCTCCTGCCAAAATAGAGTCTAGAATACGATGTCTCCATTAGATCAAATGATCCCAGCTACAGATGACCAGTCAGAATTAACCATGTCCGTTTTGATGACCCCAGATATGGCAAACTTTTCAGGTAATGTACACGGTGGAACCATCCTTAAGTTGCTTGATCAAGTCGCTTATGCATGTGCAAGTCGTTATTCAGGTAGCTATGTTGTGACACTTTCAGTCGATAAAGTGAATTTCAAAGAGCCTATTCATGTGGGTGAAATGGTCAGCTTCCTTGCCAGTGTCAACCATGTTGGTCGTACCTCCATGGAAATCGGGATTCGTGTTGAAGCACAAAATATTCAAAAACGTACAGTACGTCATACCAACAGTTGCTATTTCACCATGGTGGCCGTAGATGAAAATGGTAAGCCACAGCAAATTCCAGCTTTAAATCTGGATAATGATTGGAAACGCTGTCGTTTTGAAGCGGCTGAACAACGTAAAGTGGCACGTTTACAAGAAAATCATCATCCTTCTTGCAGTATTTATAAAAAAGCATCAAATGGATAATTGATTAAGTTTCCCCCTCATTGCCAATGAGGGGGGCTTTAGAGAGTCTCAAAATTTAAATGAAATGTAGTCAGCGTGATACGACCTTTTTGACAGCACTAAGCTTAAGGTATAGACGCTTAAACATAAATTCAAACCATAAAAATTTGATAAAGACAGAGCAGTACTTTTAATTGACTTTGTTAAGAACACGTCCATCTACAGTCATGCTCCATGTCCCATTGGCAGTTTGTTGCGGTGCTTGAGAAACTTTAAACTCAGTTGAAAGTGGTCCAATGCCAGCACTAAAGTTATTGCCTTCAAATTTAGAAATTGGGGCAGATACAGATGAACTTGAATTAGGTTGTTTATTGCTATATTCAACACGGCCTTCAGGTGTAATCATCAAATTTACACTGCCATCCTCACTTTGCCACGTGCCTGAGTAGTTTTGCTTATCTATCGGTAACGGTTTGCTACATGCAACAAGTAGGGTGCTGATGACGCCTAAACCGATCAGTTTTTTTAACATTTTAGATTCCTCGTTAGTCTTGATATGTCAGGTTTTAATTATAAATTTATCAATTTTACAAACTGATTTAAGTGCAAAATAGTATAGCTGAATTATTCAATAATTCGAATTAGAAAAGCACTCAGGAGGCATAATGGGCGTATGTACGAGTTATCTTAAAGATTAAAGATCAGAAAAATGAAGTTATTGGGTGACTTTAAATTTTTTTAAAAGTGCAATTTATATAAAAAATATTCTAAATTATTGGTTTGAATCAATCGCGATACTGTGGGTAAACCACATTTAATCTTTTCTGTAGTTTAGAGTCCTTATGAAAGGATGGAATTTATTTTTTCATAAGGTATTGATAATTATTTTATTTATTTTTTAGAAAGGAAGCACTTTGCTTTTGCATATAAATTAATCATAGTTAGCGATATTTTGATTATACTCAAAGCACGAAAAAATGGATTTAAAAACAATGAAACTTTATACCAATGCACATTCTCGTGGAAATACCATTTTGCCTTTATTAAAAGAATTAGATATCGAAGATCAAGTCGAAATTATTCAAGTGGATTATAAAGACTTGAATCAGCCTGAATATTTGGCATTGAATCCGATGGCTAAGATTCCTTTTTTAGTGGATCAAGGTTCTGTCATTTCTGAGACGCCTGCAATCTTTGCATATTTAGCAGACAAATATATTGAGAAAGGTTTCGCACCCGCATTGAATGATCCCAAGCGTGGAGAATATTTAAAATGGTTATTCTTTTGCCACGGACCTTTGACTGAGTTTATGGATATTAAAAGCTTAGGTATTTCAACAGAACAAATTCAGGAACGGAGAAGAAGTCTAGGCTTTGGTACAGAAGAAACAATGTATAACTTTATTAAAATTGGGCTAAAGCAAGCAAATCCTTATTTGCTGGGGCATCAAATCTCTGCGGCTGATTTGTTTTTAGCATACTGGCTGATCTTCGCCATTTCTTTTAAAATTGTGCCATATCTAGACGAATTTAAGCCGTTTATACAGTTGATTCAACAGCGTGATACGGTAAAAGATGTAGCTTGGATTCAGGCCGTTTAGCGGAGTTTGTTCAGGGATGAATATGGTTTTAAAAATGGATTTTAAATTTATCTGGATGATTCGGAATAGTGACAATTTAAATATTATCGGTTGTTTTACAGATAAAGTAGCTGCTGAAAATACATTTATGATCATCAGCTTAAGTGAATAACATCAGAAAAGATAAAAAGACTAAATCGCAGCATGATCTAGTCTTTTTATTCAGATCGTCTTTTCAGACAACCCAATTGCTAACTCGGGAGGAGTATTAAATCTTATTGACCTGCTTGAGGAGCAGAAGTCGCTGGAGCTTCAGCAGCGCTTTCAGTCGCAGGTTGAGCTGTTGGTTGACCAGCAGCTTGAGTATCTTCAGCTGCAGCTGGTTGTTCTTGAGTTGATACAACAACTTGTTCAGCTTCAGTTGCAGCTGTATCAGTAGCAGCAAAAGTTGAGAAAGCAGTGAAAGCAAGTGTAGTAGCTAAAAGTGTTTTAACGAGTTTCATTTTGGCATCCTTAATTCATTGAATTGATCGTATAACGACCTGTGAGAGCGTCAGTTGTTAAATGCGTTGCTGATCACAGGGAGTAGTGTCATGCTAAGTGCAGATGAAAAAATGGGCAACCTAAGCAACAAAGCGTAACAGACAGGTTTACATGTTTAAAACAAATCATTGTATTATGTTGTTTTTTTGTGACTCATTGACTTTTACCAATGGGTAAAAATGTATGTAAATATGAAAAGTTGATTAAAAAATAGACTGCACAGTTACTTACAATTAACATTCACGATGCAATTTTTATGAATGGGGTATTGGAGTTTTGGATTGTTTTTGTAATTTTAATTTAAAAAATAGATTTAAAACCTGAAACTATTGGCACATTTTCAGTAATAATAAGAAGCGCCGCGATACCCGTCAATTTCTTTCATTTAATCTGCTGAGTCGATCCTTTGAAGATTTTAAGCCAAAAAACAGTCAAAACTCATATTATTTCTGGTTTTTTAGGGGCTGGAAAGACCACCTTATTACAGCATTTGCTTCAACAGAAGCCAGAAAGTGAAACGTGGGCGGTGCTGATGAATGAGTTTGGGCAGATTGGTGTAGATCAGCAATTGTTACCACAAGACTCAGGCTATGAAGTAAAAGAATTACTCGGTGGTTGTTTATGTTGCGCAGGACAATTGCCTATGCAAATTGCCTTGTCTCGATTGATTTATGATAAACAACCCGATCGACTATTTATAGAACCCACAGGCTTAGGTCATCCCGCTCAACTTTTGGCACAATTGACTGAACCACAATGGCAAGCGCAAATTGATATGCGTGCATTGGTGACAGTAATTGATGGGAGTCGCTTACATGATTCTGAATGGGTGAATCAAGAGCTTTATCAAGATCAGTTAAAAGCTGCACAAATTGTTGTGGTTTCACATGCAGATAGTATGTCTGCGTCTGATCATGAGGTATTAAACCAGTTTAAAAATGATTACTTTGCTTATATTCAAACTTGGCTATTGGCAGAGCAGGGCAAACTTGATATTCAACAGCTGGATCTATCCCATCAAGGGGTTGAGAGAAAAGTTGTACCGCTGATTCAAGTGCAAAAGCAATTTAACCCCGATGAAGTACTGCCTGTGGTTAAACAATTGCCTTATCACTATGTTGAAACGTCTAATGGATATACTGTTGCAGGTTGGAAATTTTCAAAGCGTTGGCAATTCGATTTTTATGACTTGTTAGATGTCTTGTGTGAGCAAAAAGACTGGTTGAGGATCAAAGGGATATTCAATACCAATCAAGGTTGGATGACATTTAATTTTAATCCCGAAAATTTGAATTATAAATCGGGTGAAGAAAGCTTGGATAATCGGATTGAACTCATTAGCCAGCACAATCTTGATTGGGAAAGTTTAGAAACGGCTTTGTTGAATTGTCGAATTGATCAGGCGGAAAAAACGCAGTAATCCTTTTGAAAATCTTATAGACTGTGCGCCATATTTAAGAACTTTTTGGAACTTTCATGGCATTAAAAGCAACAATTTATAAGGCTGATCTCAATATTGCCAATATGGATGTGCATCAATATGGTGATTATCAGTTCACGATGGCATTACATCCGTCTGAAACGATTGAACGCTTAATGGTGCGTGTATTGGCATATGCTCGTTTTGCAGATGAACGTTTGGAATTTACCAAAGATTTATTTGAAACTGATGAACCTGCTTTATGGGAAAAGGATTTAACCGGACAGTTGATTAAATGGATTGAAGTTGGTTTGCCTGACGAAGACAAAGTTAAAAAAGCGGCAGCGCGTTGTAAAGAAGTGGCTGTCATCGCCTATGGTTCAGCCGTTGCAGAATGGTATAAAAGAAGTTCTAAACTCAAAACCTTGTCAAATGTTCAGGTATGGCAATTGTCTGAGGCGACGACAACTGCAATTCAAGCTTTATGTCAACGCACCATGCAATTGCAATTAAATGTTATGGATGGTGAGTGGACTTTGATTGGGCATGATGCTCAAGCTGTGATTGAATGGACACAGTTACAGTAATCATTGTTGCTCAATAAAAATTGACAAGAAAAGCAAGCGAATCGCTTGCTTTTTTTTGCTCAAATTTCGTATACCTAGAGTGATAAAAATAGTTATGTAGAAAATCAATGAATAATGACATCTACCATTTACTGATGGCTTTGGCGATTGGTGCGATTATTGGCGCAGAGCGTGAGTATCGCAGTAAGTCCGCAGGGTTACGTACCATGATTATGGTGAGTTTAGCATCCTGCTTATTCACCATACTTTCAATTAAAATTGGGGTACAAAATCCTGATCGTTTGGCAGCAAATATTCTGACGGGTTTGGGGTTTTTAGGTGCTGGGGTTATTTTTAAAGATGATAACCGAATTTCAGGAATTACCACTGCAACAACAATTTGGATGGTGGCTGCATTAGGTATGGCCGCTGGTGCAGGTTATGAATATTTAGCATTTGTTGGAACGCTATTGGTACTGGTTGTTTTGGTATTTCTCGTCTATTTTCAAGAAAAAATTGAAGCAATTCACCAAGCGCGTAATTACAGGATTTTATGTGATTATCAGCAAGAGACCTTAGATAAATATGAAGAATTGTTTAAGCAATATAATATGAAAATTTTACGTGGTGTACAAAATAAAACTGAAAAACAGATTGTTGGGCGCTGGGTGTTAATTGGATCTGCACAAAATCATAAAAAACTCACAAACTATTTGCTTTTAGATCAAGAGATTAAAGAGTTAAGTTTCTAAAACAAGAAAAAAGTGTGGTTGATTTATTCAATCTTTTATTCATCAAATTTTCAGCTTAGCGATTTAATCTAAGCAATTGTATAAAGTATTGGAGTAAACCGATGCGAGATCCTTATGAACGTGTTATTCATTTTAATCAGTCGCGAGATGAGCGATTTCTAGCAATTAAATATAAGTTAATGGCGAGTAGTGCTTTCCGTTTTTTCCGTGGTTCATGTCATTTATATTATGAAGATTTGGCAAGCCAACAAACATGGAAAGATCAAACCATCACCTGGATTTGTGGTGATTTGCATGTCGAAAATTTTGGCAGTTATCGTAGTCGACATCAGGTGGTTTATTTTGATTTAAATGATTTTGACGAGGCGATTTTGGCCCATCCAACGTGGGATGTGTCGCGTTTTATTTGTAGTATATTTTTAGCTGGCAAAGAGCTGAATATCGGCGACGATGATTTAAAAACGATTGCAGCACAACTGCTAGATGAGTATTTAAATGCACTTCGTATAGGGAAAGCTTATGCAGTAGAAAAAGAAACCGTCGATGGTATTTTAAAGAAATATATTGCAACCGTTTCTGAACGTGATCCTGTGGCATTTATTGAAGCGCGTTGTTCTTTAGATAAAACAAGTGATCGACGCTATTTGGTGATTGATCAGAAAAAATATTTTAAAATAGAATCAAAAAGCTTATATACGACGCTGATAAAAACATTTTCTGAGAATTTACAAAAACTCAATACGAAAAATCAATCAAATTTTCAAGTATTAGATGTCGCAGTACGCATTGCGGGAACAGGAAGTATCGGTTTAAATCGCTATGTATTTTTAGTTTATGATCGTGAAAATAAAACCTATACGTTATTCGATATGAAACAGGCCCAAGCTTCCTCTCTAAGCTTGTCACCATTTCTAAAAATAGAGCAACCAGAATGGGATGATCAAGCGCAACGCATTCAATTCATCCAAACACTCATGCAGTACCAAATCCCGGCTCAGTTATCACGGCTAGACTTTCAAGGACAAGCGTATATTGTCAAAGCATTACAACCCGAACAAGATAAAATTGATTTTAAACTGTGTGTAGATAAACCTAAAAAATTTACCGATGCCTGCTATAACATGGCCCGATTAATTGCTTATGCTCAATTGCGTTCGGCAGGGCGTAAAGGTTCTTCAACAGCAGATGAATTAATCAATTTTGCAGAACAAGCAGAACTTTGGAAAACGCAATTGTTGAAATACACGTATAATTACGCCCAACAAGTTGAGCAAGATTATCAACGTTTTTGTAAAAGTTATGCTGAATATCGTACTGAACAAAAGACAGTGATAAGTAAAGCTTTGCACAAACCCGAATGATGAATAGGAATAATATATGTCAAATGAATTAGAAATTATCGACTTAAAAGTTGGTGAAGGTAAAGAAGCGGTAAAAGGTGCTTTGATTACAACTCATTATACTGGCTGGTTGGAAGATGGAACCAAGTTCGATTCTTCAATTGATCGTGGCAATTACTTTGAAACAGTGATTGGAACAGGGCGTGTAATCAAGGGCTGGGATCAAGGCATTATGGGGATGAAAGTGGGCGGTAAACGTAAATTGATCGTTCCTGCACACTTGGCGTATGGCGAGCGTAAAATGGGAAAAATTATTCCAGCAAACTCTAATCTGATTTTTGAAATTGAACTTTTTGATGTAAAAACGCGTGATTAAATCTGCGAAATGTCTGAGCTAATTTAGTCCTCAACATGGACGCAAAAATAGAGATCAATTGATCTCTATTTTTTTATGTCTAATGAATCATCTATTGACTACACTGTCTTATGTTAGTGATGTTGAAAGAGTCTTTTTGATTTCTGTATATATTACTCAGATAAAAATATCATTCGAATCCGACTTTATGCGCTTATAATTTAGCTAATAGTGTGATTTTAAACACAATAGTTTTATTTTTTTGTTTGTTATTTGCTCAATACTTAACAATCATCTACAATACTTTTGTCTTAAAAGTGTTTAAATGTCATAAATAAATAATTCTGCTCAGAGTTATTTTTTAAGGTTCGTTTCAGTTTTATTCTTTTAAATCATCGTTGTAAAACCTCTGGTTCAATTCGTCTTGAAAAAGGATTTTAGTATTTCAATATTGATGTACTACGGACGGATTCAGATTTAAAACAATGATGATCGAGTATTTAAATATATGCTAAGCCGTTACTTTTCTCCTTCAGCGATGATATGCGTAACACTATTGTTTTCGTCCTTTTATAATAGTGCAATGGCAGAAGTAGACCAAGTTGCTACTGAAACTCCAATCGAGCATGAATTACCTAAAATTGATTTAAATACGCTGACGATTATTGGTTATCATGAAATTACGCCGAATCATGATGCTGTGATTCCAGATTATGCTGTGACCACGAAACAGTTTGAGCTGCATTTAGATTGGCTACAAAAAAATGGCTATAATTTTGTCAATGTAGACCAAATTATTAAAGCCAACGAAGGTAAATATAAACTACCCACCAAACCTGTATTGTTGACTGTAGATGATGGTTATCAATCTTTTTATCAATATGCATATCCAGTCATTAAACAACGTAAAATTCCTGTTGTACTCGCTGTCGTTGGCTCATGGTTAGAACCTAAAGCTAACGAAATGGTTCAATTTGGGGATGAAAAATTAGCACGTAAAAAACTTTTGACTTGGGATGAACTTAAAACCATGCAAAAGAGTGGCTATGTAGAAATTGGTAGCCACAGTTATAACTTACATCGTGGTATTTTAGGCAACCCGCAGGGCAACTCTGAGCCTGCCGCAGTCACACGCGAATACGATCCAAAAAGTAAAACCTATGAATCTGACAAAGTCTATGCAGATCGCATTTTTAGTGATTTGAAAAAAAATAATAAATTATTGCAATCACATGGTTTAAAAGCACCACGTGTGATGGTGTGGCCATATGGTCGTTATAATATGGAAGCGGTTGCTTTGGCTAAAAAAGTCGGTATGCCGATTACCATTAGCTTAGATGATGGTCCAGACCATATTGAAAAATCCTTAGGTCATTTGAACCGTATTCTTGTCGAAGGCAATATGACCACGGATTCTTTGGCACAAGAAATCCAAAGCCGTCAGATGAACTTTACTGACAATAACCGCCCACAAAAAGTCATGCATGTGGATTTAGACTATATCTATGATCCTGATGAAGCGCAGCAAGAGAAAAACTTAGGGCATCTGTTAGACCGTATTCGTGAAATGAATGTCACCACGGTATTCTTACAGGCGTTCGCTGATCCAGATGCGAATGGGTCAGCCGATATGGTGTATTTCCCAAATCGTTATCTGCCAATGCGTGCAGATTTGTTTAACCGTGTTGCATGGCAGATTCAAACGCGTACCCATGTGAGTCGTTTATATGCGTGGATGCCTTTGTTGGCTTGGGACTTACCTGCTTCAAATCCTGCATCTAAAGATGTGGTAGTGACTCAGCAAGCCAAAGACAGCGATCATTTAAATATGGGATATCATCGTTTAAGCCCATATTCACCAGAAGCACGCAAAGTAATTGAAGGCTTATATCAGGATTTAGCAAAATCGACGACGTTTGATGGCATCTTGTTCCATGATGATGCAACACTTTCAGATTATGAAGATGCTAGTCCAGAAGCGATTAAAGCCTATCAAAAAATTGGTTTACCAGCCAATTTAGAAGAAATTCGTAATGATGATGCAAAATTGCAAAAATGGACTGATTTTAAAACCAAGACCATTGATAACTTTGCAATGGATTTGGCACAAAAGGCGCGTTATTACCAACCATTCTTACTGACTGCACGTAACTTATATGCTCAAGTTGCACTTTCAGCATATTCGGAAAACTGGTATGCCCAGTCTTTAGAACAATCGATTAAAAATTATGACTTTACTGCAATTATGGCAATGCCGTATATGGAACAGGCGCCAGATGCAACTAAGTTTTATAAAGATTTAGTACAAAACGTGAAGAAACAGCCCAATGGGATTAAAAAGACGATTTTTGAGTTACAAGCAGTGAACTGGCGTAATAATCAAAAGATTCCAACCTCGGAAATTGCTCAAACGATTCAGTCTTTGTATCAACAAGGTGTGATGCATGTAGGTTACTACCCAGATGATCCAATTGAAGATCATCCAAATACTGCTGAAATGCGTAAAGTATTTGATTCTAAACCACAACGATTGGTTCCTTAAGGTCTGATATGAGTGCATTTCAACACCTGTGGCAATCCGTATTAAACTTTATCTTCTATTATCCATTATTTATGTCGTATCTATGGATGATAGGCGCTTTAATTTTCTATTGGAAAGAACGTAAAGAGCCGCCATATACTCAACCGCCAACATTGGAAGAATATCCTTTAGTTGCTGTGCTCGTGCCGTGTTTTAACGAACAAGACAATGCGGATGAGACCATTAGTCATGCATTGAAGTTGAATTATCCAAACTTTGAAGTCATTGCGATTAATGATGGGAGTTCTGACAATACTGCAGAAATCTTAAATGCGTTGGCATTGAAGTATGACAAGCTTCGCGTTGTACATTTGGCTGAAAACCAAGGTAAAGCCATGGCTTTACAAGCGGGCAGTTTGCTTACCGATGCTGAGTTTTTAATTGGTATTGACGGTGATGCGTTACTTGACCCATATGCTGCACAATGGATGATTCGTCATTTTCTCAATAATCCTACTGTTGCAGCGGTGACAGGTAATCCACGTATTCGTACTCGTTCGACTTTGCTTGGACGGATTCAAGTTGGCGAATTTTCTTCAATTGTCGGTATGATTAAACGTGCACAACGTACTTTTGGTCGTTTATTTACAGTTTCTGGTGTGATTACTGCATTTCGTAAAAGTGCTGTACATGAGGTGGGCTATTGGTCACCAAACATGTTGACAGAAGATATTGATATTACTTGGAAATTGCATCGCGCGGGTTGGGAAGTAAAGTTTGAACCGAATGCCTTGGTTTGGATTTTAATGCCAGAAACCTTTGATGGTCTATGGAAGCAACGCTTACGTTGGGCCATGGGTGGCGCTCAAGTTTTAATTAAGAATTTTGATGTATTATTTAAACCGAAGCTGAATTTTCTATGGCCCTTGATTATTGAGCTGATCCTCACCTTAGTCTGGTCATATTTAATGCTGATTATGGTGATTTTCTGGATTTTGCATTTGCTGCTACCGTATGCAGGATTCCCTGCAATGAGTTCTCCATTATTACCGATGGGAACAGGTATTTTACTCGGTACAACTTGTTTACTGCAGTTCGCAATCAGTAAGTGGATGGATAGTCGTTACGAATCGAGTTTAGTGAAAAACTACTATTGGATGATTTGGTATCCCTTTGTATTTTGGTTGATTACAGTAACGGCAAGCATTGTTGCATTCCCAAAAGTTCTTTTACGTGGAGAAAGTAAAAGAGCACGTTGGGTTAGCCCAGATCGTGGTATGCGACATGATGACTAACATTTTAGTCAGAATAAGTTTTGAGATACGAATATGAAAACAAACTCTTTAATTATTGATGTACGTAAGCAGTTACCGTGGCATCGTCGTTATTTCTCCACGACAATGACGGCTATGCTGTGGGCATTTTGGTTACTGCTTTGGAGACCTATTATCATCTTAGTGGGATATCTTTCACTTGAGAAACCGCAACTGGTACATTATTTCTTTAATGCTTTTGCAAAAGCATTAGAAAGCGGATTATTTGCGTTGATTGCTTGTGCGATTTCTTTGTGGTTATGGAGTAACTTTGTTCCAGCGAAGACCAAAAAGGAAGCAGAAGCTAAATCTACACAAGAATATGCCGAGCATTTCAACCTGAATGTGGATGATCTTATACATTCTCGTCAGCAAAAAATCGCTACAGTTCATCATGATGCTGATGGTCGCATCACATATATTGACTAATGGCTTAGTCAGCAAAAGTCCCACAGGTTGGGGCTTTTGTTTTCACAGGGAAACATAGATGTCCGCAAAAATAAACTCGGCAGAAAGTATTCGAGGTTTAGCTTGTTTAGCTGTCGTATTTTCTCATCTTGCAATGAGTTTTTTTCCATTTTTACATCATTTTGATCCTAATGAGAAAACAGATTTGGCTTGGGTGTATGCTATACATCATTTGCCTTTTGGTTTTCTTTACTCAGGTGATGCTGCTGTTTTTGTATTTTTTGTTTTAAGTGGCTTTGTGCTCAGTTATGCGATCTTAAAAAGCCCTCAACAATTTCATACAAAGATTAAAAATATGATGATTAAACGTTATCCGCGTTTAATGATTCCAGCACTGACTTCATGCATTATCATTTGGTTGGTCTTTAAAGTTATCCATATTGATAGTAGTCATGTGGGTGCTTGGTTACATGCATTTGCGATACAAGATTTTAGTTTTAAACATGCATTATATGAGGGAACTATTGGTGCATTTTTATTCTCAGAAAGTGATATAAATTGGGTGTTATGGACCATGACGATTGAGCTTATGGGGTCATTCGCATTATTTTTTCTACTCTATTTGTATCATTATAAACATATTGCTTTTTGGCTAGGCTCACTTTTAATTCCATGTCTTGCATTTCTTTGGCGAGGGCAAGGCTTTAGTTTTGGGATTTCCAGTTTTATCATTGGTATCTATATTTATTTATATGCCAAGCCACTTTCAAATGTTGTAGCTATTCCTATGCTATTGATGGGCCTATATTTGGCGGGTGCACATAATACCAGTGCGGCCTATAGCTGGGTTCATCATATTTTAGGGGAGAATACTTATGATTATAGTAATTTCATCGCTGGGATTTTAATTGTTTATAGTGTGTTGATGAGTCCATTACTGTCTAAAGGCTTAGATCACCCGATTTTAGTCTGGTTAGGAAAGTTATCTTTTTCTATTTATCTATTGCATCTGATGATGTTGTATTTAATCTGTATTCCACTATTTAACTTATTTTTAAGTTGGCATTGGAGTTATTCTGTCGCTGTAATCTGCTCAGGGTTAACTGCGATTGCAGTCACTTTGCTTGCTGCAAATTTTTATAGTGATTATGTCGATCAGTTGGCTATTAAGGTCAGTAATAAAATTGCCGACAAGGTTTTAAATTAGTCCTTTAAAAACTCGCACTCAATTTGCAAATATTGTTTACAATTTAAGATGTATTGAGTTGTTTTTTAGGCATTAAAAAATTGATAAATATGGTGATTTAATCAAGTATGGGCGACTCATTTTTAGCATGGATCGCTTATATGCATCTGTTCAAATCCATTGTTATTTCATTGATCGCAATGAGCGTTCAATTTACCCAAGCAGCCCCACTAAATGCTCAGCAAGCATTGACGGATGCACCGCCAATGAGTTTGTTTGAATCGTGGAATACACCCATTGAGCCCTTTAAAATTTTTAATCATGTCTATTATGTCGGTACTGAAAATTTATCTTCGGTACTGTTTGATACGGGTGATGGTTTGGTTTTAATTGATAGCGGGATTGATCAGTCGGCAGTGCAGATTAAAGCCAATATTGAAAAATTGGGGTTTAAAATCACAGATGTAAAATATCTACTCAATAGTCATGCCCGTTTAGATCAAGCTGGTGGTTTTGCTAAATTAAAACAATGGAGTGGTGCTCAATTGGTCGCAAGTGCTGCTAATGCCGAAATGCTAGAAAATGGCGGCGTGACTGATTTCGCTTTAGGTAAGCAATTGCCTTTTCCATCTGTAGCTGTAGATATTATCATCAAAGATGGGCAACAGTTAAAGCTCGGTCGTCAAACCTTTACAGCACATGCGACGCCAGGCCATTTGCCAGGTGCAACCTCTTGGACGACAGATATCCGTTATCACTTTAAAACCTATAAAGTCATCTATGCCGACAGTTTATTTACGGGCGGTTACTATTTGTTAAACAATGACAATTATCCAAATCTAGTTTCAGACATACGTCACACATTTAAAACTTTGGATGCAATCCATGCAGATATTTTTCTTGCCAATAAAGCGGATCGTTTCCATATGAAGCAGAAATTAGCCAAATTGAATGCGGGTGATAAAAAAGCATTTATTGATCAGACAGGTTTACAAAACTATGTAGCGAAGGGGAGAGTTGAATTTGAACAACAATTACAGCAGCAACAACGCTTAGCGCAGTTTAAAACATTGCAATAATTACTTTAAAATAAAACATGCTATATGCGTTATATAGCGTGTTTTATTTTAAATATTAGGGTTTGTTGACATTTCATAAATGGCTTGCGTTGTAGGTTAAAATTGAGCAGGCAAGGCATGAAACGAAAAGAATAGCGAGACTATTTTCGAGTTTCATAACGAAGGCTGAGATAATTTTAGCCACAACCCTTCGGGACTAGTGTGTTTTTTGCCGCTACGTCGTTACGAACTATTTATTTAGAATGACTAAATTTCATATTTCCTGCCTAGTATCGCCTAAAAAACACACGTAGTCGCAAACGTAGACGAATTGTCAACAGACCCTAGTAGAATTCAGACAAAACTGATCATTTATTTTTAAATGATATATAACAGGTAACGGCTTATCCTAAAATATAGAAAATTGAAATGAAAATACAATATATCAAACAGTTATTATTCATTTATAGTGTCGTGATCACGTCATCTATATATGCACAAGAATTTCAACAACTCAATATTCAAACGCAGCTTGCAAAACAATGCCATCAAGATGATGAAGACATATTTTCACCTCAAACTTATCAATTGCGCTCGACAAAAGTCGTATTAAAAACTTATTCATGTACCAGTAAAAAGCAAGACCGAGAACAATATTATTCGGCCTATGGGATACAATTGGGCGCTAAAAAATCATTATATTTAGTCGATCAACTGGCGGATGCCAGTGGTTATGTTGGTGTTAAATCTGAACAAGTGGATGCAGATACCATTGTGTTTGACAATATGTATGAACGTGGCGGCGATTTAGTGATTGTGTGGATGCCAGATCAACAAAATATCTATCATGTGAAAGTTCATTATATGGCTTTAGATGAAGGTGGGGTAAAGCTGTATCGTAAAAATGATCAGATTTTTATTCAAAAAATTGCTTTAAAAGCGCTTAAAGATGATCAACCGATATATAAAAATATAGGAAAACCCGTAATACTCAAAAAGGTGCCAGACAAAGGGATCGTATTTGCTTCAGGTGATCTAAAAGCATTACAAAATTAAAATAAGAGATGTGGTTTATCTATATAAAGAAAACAATTGTTACGTTTAAGCTGGGTATCTCTGGTGAGATAGTTATACAATTTACTGGGTAAACTATTAAAAAAACAATCAAAATACTCAGCTTTAAACTTAGCTCATGAGTCTGAACTGGGGCGTATTATATGCTTGAGATTACGCTATGTTGAAATTTATCATTGTCCTATTATTTCTGATCACGTTATATGTGTTATGGCGATGGGTTGCTAAACAAAAAATTAATGCAGCTTTTGAAGAACAACGACAAGCGTTATCTCAATTGGTTCAGAATCCTCAAGAAGAGCATGAGTTGCCCGAAAAAACCAAGCTGATTAAACAGATGATTGCAGAAGAGCGACAAAAGGCGAGTTCAACAGTAGCAACAGCACCATTAAATTCTACAGTTCAAGTAGAGCAGCAGAGTGTAGTCGAAGAGCAACATGCCCTTGCCAAGCCGATCACTGATGAAGACCAACGTTTATTTGATGCAGCGGCACAACTGTTTTTTGAACAAGCTTTACAGACCAAAGATTTTTCTCAAGCCAGGTATATTCAACATGAAGTACTCAGTAAGATGCCGATGAATACCCAAAGTCAGATCGGTTCTTTTGATTTTGGTGAATGGTCTATTTTTTGGAGCTATCATGAACAATCACTTGAATACTATGTTGGACGTTATGGGGTGTTCTATGCGCATGTTGATCATCAAGGCGTAGAACATAAAGCGGAATTTAAAGATCGTTATTGATTTTCTATTAGACTGCTTAACTCTTTTAGTCGAAATGTTGTGGAATTGATTTCACAATCTAAATGTGCAAATCCTGATGCTAATCCCAAAGCCCCATAAGTAAGACTTCCCATAAGTTCATTACATTGAGCATCACGATAATTGAGCCAAGCCTTTTGTGATTTTTCTAGTAATAACTTATTGTTATCATCGTATTGCAGATAAATGCGTTGATATAGCTTATTCATTTTTGCTTTATCTGTTTTTAATTGCTGCTGCATACATTGATAAGCTTGTCGTTGATCTTGTTGATTACATTGCGCATAAGCGGTATTGAATAGGCTCATAAAAAGCAAAGCTAAAAAACTATATTTGATCTTTTTTATCATTTAATGCTCACCAAGAAATTGCAAATCAGTCAAGTATTATAGGGCGAGTTGTTGAGAAATTCGCGCTTTGACTTGATTTAAGTAGAACAAGTCATTATTCAGTCGATACATTAAAATCGCACCCTCATAATCGGCCACACTTATTTTTGCCAAAATTTTTGCATCGGCTTGATCCATTTTTTGTTGAAATAATTGATACAAGGCATTTTGCCAATCTTGGAAAATTTCACGGATTTTTTCCAAGACTTCTAAAGAAATATGGCTTGCCTCTAAGGACAGTATCCCAACTAAACAGCCTTTTATTTCATAACTAAAAAAATGAACAGCTTTATCATGGATGATTTGAAATTGTTGATTTGCATCCACTACAGCAAAATCTTCGAGTTTAAACAACGATTGATTTAAATAAAGATGAGTGTGCGCTAAGATCTGCATCAGCAAGGCTTGTTTGTTGGGATAATAATAATAAAACGATGCTTTACTGAGTCCACATGCTTTTGCCAACATCTCCATACTTGTCCCTGCATAACCATGTGCTTTAAATTGCAAAGCACAGGTATTTAACATCTGTTCAGGTGTAAGTTTTTGTGGGCGCATAGATGACCTTGCTGCTTATGGGCTTAAAATTAATTGTGGATGAATGTCTCGAAAGTATTAAACATTTTATCCCAAATTGGCTCCGAACCTTGACGAAAATAGCCCATATGTCCAATCTGTTTTAAACCAAATTCGTCGGCAGATATGTTGATAAAGTGCATGGGCGCATTTTTATAATGTTGCATAAAAGCATAACGAGAATTTGGCAATGCCCAATCATCATCTAAAGCGGCCACTGCATAAATCGGCGTTTTAATCTGGGCATATTGTTCATGCAAATTTTGTTGCTCAGGATCTGCAAAAAAGTAAGTGGGATTTTTACACCATCTACGCCATTGCTGGTAGACCCCTTTAGGTAAATCTGCACCCATATTGAGTTTACTCCAAGGTAAGTAACCTGTAATTGCCACCATAGGTGGAAAGATAATGTTCCAAATTACCTGAACTTTAATTTTTTCTTTCAATGGCATATAGCCATGCCAGCCAGCACCTGTGCCAAAACAATACATTGCACTTACCTTGTCGTGATTCGGTGTCAAGCCTAAAGCTTGTCCGCCGTAAGAATGTCCAACTAAAAATAAGGGCATATCTCGTTTAAAACTGTAGTCAATTGCACCTGCTAAATCTAATGTTCCCCAATCCAGATATGACATTTTAAAACCTTTTAATTGCCGTGGCGCAGATTTGGCCACGCCACGATAATCAAAAGTGAGTACTTGATAACCCAATTGTGCGGCATATTCAGAGAAGCGGCGATAAAATGCTTGTGGGACACCTGTTGCACTGGAGACAACTATAGTTGCTTTGATTGTATTGACTGGCGTGTAAAGTACGCCAGCCAATACATAACCATCCAGTGCCTTAAAGCTGATGGCTTGGCTGGTAAAACTATTGCCATTCAAGTGTTGGACTTCAGTTGAGTACTTTAAATTTTGCATGATTGTTCCCACAGTTATAGATTATCGCCGTATATTGCTATGATTGGTTTATTTGCCTTTAAACTGTGGTGCTCGACGTTCAATCATTGCTCTTACACCTTCTTGTGCATCTTCTGAGGCAAGTAAAGGGTTAAGTAGATTTTGTAGGTTTGCAAATGCGACTTCAGGGCTTTGTAAAAAGGCTTGATGTGCCGAATGCAGTGCCGCTTGGACGGCAAGTGGTGCAGCCTTGGCAATACGTTCAGCCAGCTCTATGGCACGTGTTAACTGTTGGTTATCCTCAACAACCTCAGTGACTAAGTTCATTTCATAGGCTGTTTGTGCATAAAATAAATCACCAGTTAACACATATTTCATCGCTTTTGCCCAGCCAGCAGCTTGGACGAAACGTACTGTTGCACCACCAAACGGTAAGATACCGCGCTGTACTTCAATTTGGGTAAATTGAGTATTTTCATTGGCGACAACGATGTCAGAATTCAACATCAATTCAATACCAGCGGTATAACAATAGCCTTGTACCGCGGTTACCAATGGTTTAGTTCTTTGACGCCCAACAGTTCCCCAAGGATTCACAATATCATCGCTAAAATTAAAAACACCATCGGCTAATTTTGGTTGTAACTCAACCAAATCCAATCCTGCGGTAAAATGATCACCATGTGCAAAGACCACCGCACAGCGTAGTTCTGGATTGTTTTCATATTCAGTTAAAGCCAGTGATAGGTCGTGAATCATATGACTATCAAAAGCATTGCGTTTATCTGCACGATCTAAGCCAATTAAAAAAATATGACCACGAATTTCACGACTGACTTTTCCTTGTAGATTTGACATTTGTTGTTCTCTCATTGGTTGTTTTATAAGTTTTTAAACGATCGTTAGAAAACTGTCAATCATTTTAGAATGACTGAACCGTTTACATGGGTATAGCATATTTAAGGCGTTAAAGGATCGCTGCATTGTGTATGTTATTTGGCGCTATGGGGGAATGCCTATGCTTTTTATTATGAATTTAATAAGATTTAAAAATGCGCTCATACACTTAAATGCCCAGCTAAATTTATCACTGGGCATTTAATTTAAAGAGATCTAAATCTGAAGAATTACTTTTTAAACTTGGTTAAAAGCTTTTGCATCGGTAATTTATCACTGGCAAACCCATAAATTGCAGCAAAAGGTAAGGCTGTGCGAGCAAGATAGGCGACACGCCATAAACCACCATGATTGGCGCCTTCCATCATCAATTCTAATGGATGCCCCATCTCAGTTTCTGGATTTGCAACAGACTTAGGATTTCTTAAGTCATGAATCCAAAGCGCTGCCATAATTGAATTAGTGGTTTCAGGGTGGAACGCTTCTACATCAAACAAACTTGCACCGTTAAACGCAGCTTTAAGCAACGGATTCTTGGTGACCGAATGTGTCGTCGTGGATGGTGCAATATTGATACTGACGTGTTGCCCTTGATGTCGTGCTAAAGTTGCACGCCACTGTTGGATACGTTTTGCCAAGGCATAATTAGGGCCTTGTTCAACCACCAGACAATCAGCAATCCCATAGAATTTACCATTGTCAGAGCTAATCAATTGTTGATCATGGTGCTTAAAGAATTGCTTTAAGGAAAGGGTTGCAATCCCTTTGCTGAGTACAGTTTCAAATTTTGATCTATGTTTGAACTTTTTGTTTGAACCTTCAATCACTTCTTCAGGTACTGCATAAACATCTGTAGGCGTACACATATACATCAGTGATGAATCATTCTTGTGTTCACTGACATGGCTCATAATCGTGTCCATTGCCATCGACACACGCACATGTTTTTCACCATCCAAATAAGCAATTGAGGCCAAATCTAACTTGTGCGGATTATCACAAAGCCATTGTGTAATTTCTGGAATTTGGGTCAGTAAATTTGCACCAAGTTTGCTTTTTAATTCGTCAATATCATGGCTGTTGACGATTTTTTGAAAACTAGGTGCGTACAGTGTAGCATTGCCATTTTCAATGGTTTTAAGAATTCGCTCCCAAACGCGTTCATTGGGTAGATCAACGGCAACAATATTGGCTTTCCATTTCGATAACCATGTTAATGGGCCAGCCTCTGAAGCTGCGCCAAATAAAACTAAGGTACGATCCGATAAATCAAACCATTCAGGATGTGAAATCACTTCTCTGAGTGCATCAGCATGGCTGGCTTCAATAATGCCAGTTTCTTGCCACTTTTGAATTTGCTGATATAGCGCTTCGCCTTGTAGTTTTTGCCCATGATAGGGTACAAACCATTCAACGTCATCTTTTGAATGACCTTTAAAACTAATGCTTTGAATCTTGTCTAGTACAGGAACTGTACCAATATCTTTTAAAGAATAGCGTTGTCCATCTCTAAAGAAATCAAAGCTATGTTGGGCTTTGTGCAAACCTTGTTTGGCAATAGTGATGGCGTTATGACTTGAACGAATCCCATGTTCGACCAATGCCTTAAAATAAACTGGATAATTTTTACGCCAGTTTTTTTCATCTAAAGCTTGCTGTGCGCTGAGATGATCAACCAAGGAAAGTGCTTCCGCAATGATTTCTTTACCGACTTGCGAGCTGCTACTTTTTTGAGTCTTTGGATGAACTGGAAACTGTAAACCGTCAATTGAACTGGACATGCAAAATATCTCGTTTTATTTCATCATTAATATACAGATGTATACATTATCCATGCCATATTCAATATTTGGGTGGCATTTTCTGACAAAATTTAGATAAATTGGTCGTATAAATTGAATAAATTAGTGCTAAAAATGTCTTAAATTATGCTTAGTATTTCATTTATAAAAAGTTTCATTGGTGTCATTTTGTGCGTTTTAAAGCGCGATTTGTTGATAAGCTAAAATGCAGTAAATATCAATTTGTGTCTGATTTATATTCATTTATTACGCGAATATTTTATGTTGAAATTTGCGTAGGTTATATTTTTTACATCTTTTTAAGTTAATTCCGACAATTTTAGTTGATTTTCACTCATTCAGCCTCATCTTCAGTTAAAATACCGACTTCAGCTTGAGGATAGAGTTATGTCGACTGAGAACACCAATACTGCGGTTGCAGAAGAAATTCCAAATTTATTGATTACTCCCAATGCGCAAGAGTATTTAAAAGATCTTTTGGAGAAGCAAAATACTCCAGGAATTGGCGTTCGTGTATTTGTTGAAAATCCAGGTACTCCACGTGCTGAATGTTGTATGGCATACAGTGCACCTGATGAAATTGCTCCAACAGATTACAAACAAGATTATCCTGATTTTCCAGCATTTATTGATACACCGTCGATTCCATATTTGAAAGATGCTGTAATTGATTACAACAAAGACCGTTTTGGTGGACAGCTCACGTTCCGTGCACCAAACTCGAAAGTACCACGTGTTGGTCCAGATGCGTCTATGGAAGAACGAATTACTTATATTCTTCAGGCAGAGATCAACCCTGGATTAGCAGGGCATGGCGGAAACTGTGCACTGGTAGAAGTGGTCGAAGATGAAGAACATGGTTTAACTGCGGTATTAAAATTCGGTGGTGGCTGTCAAGGCTGTTCTGCAATTGATGTAACGTTAAAACAAGGTGTAGAAACTACACTTAAAGAGCATATTCCTGAACTCGGACGTGTGGTCGATCAGACTGACCATAGTCAAGCAGAAGGTGCTTACTTCAAATAATCTGTATATCAATGTAGATATTTGATTGTTGTTTAAAACCTCCGAATTTCGGAGGTTTTTTTATGGATATTGCATAGCTAAACGTAAATTTTATATTTTAAATATTAATAAGCTTAAATGAATCTTAAAAAATAGAATAAAAACTTAAAGATATACTTAAAAGTGACTAAATATTAAACGAATAGTTAATAAAAATGAGAATAATTCTTAATATTGTTTATAATGCTGTGGTGTTTTTATTACACATTGTATCTAAATCTTCATTATCTATTCTTTCTTAGCCTCTTTGGAATACCTTATGTCAACTAACCGTATCATCCAATCTGCGTTATCTCTCTCAATTGTCACAATAATGATGGGTACTGCATATGCAGCAGATTTGCAAGAAAATTCAAGTGAAAAAAAATCTGAGTCTGCTGAATTAGCTAAATTACAAACGATCGTGGTTTCAGCTGCGGGTTATGAACAAGATCTTACAAAAGCACCTGCATCTATAACTGTGATTAGTAAAGAAGAATTACAGAAACGTGAATATAGTGATATTACGGATGTGCTTCGTAATACCCCAGGGGTTGTCGTTTCTGGTTCTGGTTCTGCACAGGGTATTAGCATTCGCGGAATGAGCTCAAATTACACGTTGTTTCTTATCGATGGTAAACGCCAGTATTCAAAAGATGTGAATCCAAATGGCGATGACTATGGTTTTGAAAAAAATATTTTGCCACCTATGGCAGCAATTGAGCGTATAGAAATTATTCGCGGACCCGCTTCAACTTTATATGGTAGTGAAGCGATGGGCGGCGTGATTAACATTATCACTAAAAAAGTGACTGATGAATGGTCGGGAACAGTTGAATTAGGTTCAGTAATTCAAGATCACAGTAATTCTGGTGATATAAAGAATGGGTCGGTTTATTTATCTGGGCCATTAATTGCCAATAAATTAGGTTTACAACTCGGTGTAAACAAACAAAAACGTGATGAGGACAGTTACGAAGGTGGTTTCCGTGGTGTTGAGCGTGAAAGCTTAAATACACGCTTCACTTATTTATTCAACGATCAACATGATTTACAATTTGATGCAAATTTTGTCAAACAAGATGCTGAATCAACTGTAGGTAAAACGGTTGCCCCAGCAGCTAATGCGGCTGATTCATTTTCAAGAAATTACCGTAGTGTCTATTCTTTAACCCATAATGGAAAATATAGCGATAATTTAGAAAGTTCAACTTATTTACAGTATGAAAATTCCCGAAATCCTGATCGTGAAAATACGACATTGGATACGAAAGGAATTGAACTCGAAACATGGACGTTCAATAATCAATGGAATTGGAGTTTAGCAGATCATAGATTGTCATTCGGAGCTTACTATAAAGACGAGTCTTTAAATGATAAGGCAACCAACCGAAATCCCAATATTCCTGAGTTTAGTGAATTAACACGTTGGTCAGCAGCTGCATTTTTAGAGGATACTTGGAGCATTACAGATCGCTTTGATTTAACGGGTGGTGTACGTTATGACCACGATGAAAATTACGGTGGTAATGTTTCACCGCGCTTATATGGTGTATTCAGTTTAAATGATAACTTTACTGTAAAAGGTGGTGTTTCTACAGGTTATAAACAACCTGATATTCGTGCAGCAACAGAAGGCTTTTATAGTGTAACTGGTGGTGGTGGTTCACCTACACCAACAGGTCGAGGGATTATTCGAGCAAATCCAGATCTTGATCCAGAAACAAGTATTTCTTCAGAGTTAGGATTTAATTGGAAAAATGATTATTTTAATGCTTCATTAACAGGGTATATCACTCAGTTTAAAGATAAAATTACTGAAGTACGCACTTGTGAAACAGATACAGATGGTTCAACGGCCAATCGTAATAATGTTGCCGCTTGGAAATGTGCAGAAGGCGCTACTCCATTCTACTTTATTAGTGATCGTATCAACGTAGATGAAGCTGAATTGAAAGGGATTGAGGCAACTGTTGAAGCAGATTTAACTGAATACACAACATTGACAGCGAATTATACGTTTAGCGATACTAAAATTAAGTCAGGTGAATTTAAAGGACGCCCTTTAAATGAAATGCCTGAACATATGTTTAATATTACTGTTGATCATAATATTAACGATGCCTTAAATATTTGGTCTAGATTACATTATCGTGCTGAAACTTCAGCTTATTTAAGTCGTACATCGATGTCTAATCCCAATCCTGGTTATGAGTTTTTAGATGTAGGGTTTAATTACAAATTTACGCCACATTTAAAAGGAAAATTTGGCGTTTACAATATTTTAGATGAACGAGCAGAAAATGCAGATGGCGATCAATTATTAGATGGACGTCGTTATGGCATCAGTTTTATTGCTAATTTCTAATGTATAAACCTATGTTTTAAAATGAATAGTAGAAAAAGGCGCTTTATGCGCCTTTTTCAATATTGAGAATCTTTAAAGTTTCATCTGAATAATAAAATTTTTCCAGATAGAGCCGTGCACGCCTTTTTAAGTGTTGAGAAGCAACCATTTGTTGAATAACAGGTTCAAGTAACTGTTGTAATTCATTTTGAATCAATGCTTCGTCAATATTGATATCACTTAAAATTAAATCAAAAGGGCGTTCTTCATTACGTACATACCAAGTCAGTACACCATCATGCACTTGTTTTTTTAAATAATCTGTTTGGCGAATATGTTCCCATATTTCATGACCCATACCTACAGTTTTAGGCAGGTCGTTAATTTCAACATAATTATGCAATACAGCAATCGGTATTTTTTTAATTTTATGCCATAAATTGGCTTGAAAATGATAAAGCTTATTGTCATCAAACTGTTGGTTAATGACTTGTTCACTCAATTGACTAATTTTAATAATATTTTTTTGCAGATAATGCTTAACTGTATCATCTAAATTCGTGTCGGTAACCGATTCTAAAACTGATTTTCCCATCTTCATAAAACGTCCCACACCAGGGACTTTTTTATTCATGACCGAATTATCAATATAGTCTTGGATAGAGTGATGGATTAGTTGGGTTAACATGCTTGAAAAGGCAGGATTATTGACAACACGTTTGATCAAAGCTTGGCGATGCCCCGATTTGCTTGCGACATATTGGGCAATTTTATCAATCGTGGTGACTGGAATAATATCTTCAATTAACGTTTCATCGTTACTTGGATGAATCAAGGCAAAACGGATATGTTCAGCGATTTGCTCGATGAGAAAGTTGTTTGCAGGTGTTGCTAAAATTTGCTTTGACAATAAATCATGAATTTGTGCAAAAGACCAAATTTGTTTTAAAGGCTGTTTTCTAAACCAGTGATAAAATTCAGTAAACTCAATTTTAATCGTATCAGCCTGTGAAAATTCTTGATCTAAAAAGTCAAGTTGGGCTTCGATCAATTGTTCAATAAGTTGATTTTTCATTTTTTGAACTCAATTTGTCCATGTGTTTGATCAGACAATGGGTTTTGCAAAGGTTGTACTTTGTTTAAAAAGCTTAAATAGTAATCCGCAACTCGTTCAGGTGCTTCAAGTAATGGCATGTGCCCAACACGTTGTAGAATAATCGGTGTTTCAGGGCGTTTTAATACCGATTTTAATTCATTTGCAACATCCACATTTACAATCTGATCTTGTTCACCCCAAAGGATCAGGGTGGGTGCTTCAATGTTTTTTAACATCGTGGTAAAAGTTGAAGGGGTATAAAGCCGATTGAGTGCGTCAATTTGATTGATGATTTTGGCTGTGTCTTGAGATTTAGCAATGAATAATTTTTCTTGTTCATCTTTAATTACACGAGCAGTAAAAGGGGGATTAAACATCACCTTTTTCATAACAAAATCTAAATCACCCTTTTGTGTGATTAATAATTGTTTGAGATAGATCGGGTTTCTTAAATAATTGGTATTTGTTGATTTAAAAATACCCCCTGTACTCATCAGGAACAAGCTTTTCGTATCAAATGGATACTGTGAAGCATAAAACATTGCAATGGTTCCACCCAATGAATGTCCTGCAATATTTAAATTATCTTGAATATGTGCAGCTTCAATAAAGCGTCTAAGTTGCTCAGTTACATTGGGTACAGATAAATCAAAATTGGCTGGAACCTGAGTACTTCCTGCTGAAGGCAAGTCTGGAATAATTACATGGTAATATGGGGTCAATGACTGTGCGATATCATTCCATGTATCACGGCTGCTGGCTAAACCGTGAATCAGTAAAACAGTTGGCTTATCTTTAGAACCGCCTTCACTATAAGACCAAATAACATCACCCACACGCAATGTTTTAGACGTTAATCCTGCCCAAGCACGTTCTTCTTGTACAATTTTTAAATAATCCACATATTCTGGTGTGGCAGCAGTTGCATTGTTATGACTACCTAAAAACAATACACCGATCGCAGTCAAACTTAACAATATGCTGTTTAAAAAATGAAGAATTTTTTTATGGGCCAGTTCAGACATGCAGAGGGTTCCGAGTAAAAGACTAGGCATTATATAAAGTAAAAATATTATTCATGATCATAATTTTTTCAACATTTGCCGAGAAAGTCTTATTTGTAAGTTTTTTGCCATAGTTTCAGTGTTCAACTCAACTAATATAGAGATTATTTTGTATTTTGGTTAAACAATTTTAATTAAACTGTGAATTATATCTATGTATTTTTAAAATTTAGGCCATTAACTGCTTCATAACAAAAATTGTAACAGAGTTTATTTTTAGTCAGTGACTTTCACATTTTGCGGCATTAAAATAATCACACTCTCCACACAATGGAACAAAGGACATGCTAACTGCTCAAGAAGCTTTAGAACGATTAAAACAGGGTAATGAACGTTTTGCACATGGTGAAACCAATCTGACTAAATTTTTGACGCATCAGCAACGATCTGAAATGATGGACAGCCAAGAGCCATTTGCCATTATTTTAGGTTGTTCAGACTCTCGTGTTCCAGCAGAAATGGTTTTTGACCAAGGTTTCGGTGATTTATTTGTGATTCGTGTTGCAGGTAATATTGTTGCGCCGTCGCAAGTGGGAAGTGTTGAATTTGCCGCAGATAGTTTTGGCTGTCCCTTGGTTGTTGTTTTAGGTCATAGTCATTGTGGTGCGATTCATTCAACGATTGAAGCGCTGAAGAACCCGAATACACCACCTTCTGCAAATCTTATGTCAATTGTAAATCGTGTTCGTCCTTCAGTTGAAATTTTAATGCAAACTGAGTTGAAAGATGACTTAGAAAAGCTATCAATGCATGCAGTAAAATCAAATGTTTTTGCTTCAGTTAATCAATTACGCCATGGTTCAGCTGTATTAGAAAACTTGATTGCCAAAGGTAAATTAAAAGTCGTTGGTGCTGAATATTCTTTGGAGACGGGTGAAGTTTCTTTTTATGATTTTTAATGTTTGAAATTGCTAACATAAAAAAATCCCACTTAAAGTGGGATTTTTTTATCAGTATAGATTCTTAGAATCTATAACCAATTTTTAAACCATAAGCGATAGCGTTGTTATCTTTAAACTCTGCGACATAACTGTCACCACCTGCTTGAGCACCTGTTTGTGCTTTTGCATCACCTAACCAGAAGTATTTAACACCACCAGCGATAAATGTTGCTGGCGTAGGGCTATATTGAACACCTAAGCCCACATTCCAATAACCTTCTGTTGGACCTAAAGTTGAAACTGGATTACCAGCACCTGAGTCCCAACCTACTGAAACGTTACCTGCCCATTGGTCATTGATTTTACGACCAACACCTGCAGTCACTGTATATTGATCGTCCGAGTATTCAACCAAATTAAATCCATTTGGACGGCCAACTAAACCACCAATCGTTTGAGAAACTTTACCGAATTTTAATGGTTGGATTGAAAAGTCTTTCCAATTTACCCAACGAAGATTCGCAAAAGCGACTGTATTTGCCATGATTCCCGTTTGTAAATCGATGTTAACAGACTGTGGCGTTGTAATCGTCGTTTTACCATTGGCAGCCGCAATTGCTTTTGCCGCAGCAGCGCCAGATTCACCAAGTAATGTCAATGCACCAAGTGTAGGAATCGATTCATTGATATTCACATCATGATCGATTTCAGAACGATAAGTTACTGATGCTTTTAATGCAATTTCTGGAATCTGATACGCAGCACCAGCTAACCAGCCCACACCGCCAGTTTCTTTGATGTTTGCATCATAGCCATTATATAAACTATATGCTTGACCACGCAGACTAACATTCCCTTTAATGGTTTGATAAACACCACCACCATAGAAGTTTAAGTTAGCGATGGGTTGAAAACCAAAAATCATTGAAATATTTTGGGTATCTACTTCAACTTTGGTATTACCTTTACCCAGTGTGTCATTCGCGGCCTTAATGCCTTGATCAACTCTACCTGTAATACCGTTTTTCACTACAGCATCAATACCCGCTTTATAGGTAGCGTCAGTGCTATATTTAGTTAAGGATTGTCGCAGTGCCTCTTGACCAGCTGGTGTGGTTAAGTCAACACCTTGTCCTTGTAATACTAAGCCAACACGTTGTTGTGAATTCATTCCAGCAAATGTAGAGTCGATTGTACTATTACGAAGTGCAGTTAATCTTTCTGGAGGTAATACGGTATCGTGATCAGTTGAAACGAAAGCGTTTTGACCTGAATATGCTGCATCTGCGCCAAAGGGTTGGTCATATAAAAGACCAAATGAAACTTGATCTGTTAGTTGTAATTTAATAGCAGCAGATGGAAAATAATAATCATCTCCCATATCATTGATTTCACGATATGGTTTAGGCGTATCTCCTGCTTCTCGACCTTCAACAGTTGGATCTAAAACTGAAATACCAGCTTCAAAATAATTATTAGGTTGAAGGAATGCCGAAATAGATTGGCCTGAGCGATCCATTGCTGCGGCAAAAACACCAGTCATTGGCAAACTTGCAGCAATTATCGCGATTGATAAATGTTTTAATTTCATTTTAATTTTTCCCTAATATAATAAAATGAATACTTTGAAGTACTTAAGTTTTGAATGAGAAATAATTTTGATACTTAAATATACAACTCAAAGTTACTTCTATTTACAAAATAACATATAAAAAATAAGAGTAAATACTCTAGAGGGTGAATTAGTGAAAAAAAAATGAACTATGTAGTTTAGTTTGCAGAGAGAGAATTTAGAAAAAAATATAAAGATGAGATTATTTATAGAGATATTGAAAAAAATTAAACTGAAAATAATAAAATATAGATATTGGGGGGACTTGATGGGATGCGCAAAATATAACCAGATGGTCAAAATAAAGCTGAGTTTATTCGGCAATAGAAGTGGCTCAATATTAAATTTTTGTAAAGAGAGAAATTCATTTTTTATTCTTGTTCAATTGTGCGCCCTGCGGGACTTGAACCCACTTCTGTCGCTTAGGAGGCAACTGCTCTATCCAGTTAAGCTAAGGGCACAATAAGCAAATAATTTACCGTATATGCATATGAAAAAAAAGCTATTATCGAAATAATAGCTTTGTGTTAGATTTATTTTTCTTCAGTCTTTATTTCATTTGGATTTAAAATATCAAACAGGACTAACATCAAGGTAATCCATACAGGAATCATCAACACGGATTCTTTAAATCCTTGATCCCACATGATATATAAAACAATACCAATAAAAATAATCACCACAAAATTACTAACAGGCGCCCAAAGTGCAGGGTATTTACTGGTTTGATTGGTCAAACGTAGAGCACGCTTAAACTTCAAATGCGTGAGTGTAATCATTAACCAGTTTAAAACTAAAGCACCAACCACCACATACATCAAATGACTTAAAGCATCTTCTGGTAAATAATAATTTAAAGGTACACAACCCAAAATTAAAAATGCAGAAAGTAATACTGATGGAATTGGTACACCATGCTTATTGGTTTTGGTAAAAATTTTAGGTGCATTGCCTTGTTTTGCTAAGCCATAAAGCATACGGCTATTGGCATACATCCCACTGTTATAAACAGATAATGCAGCAGTTAAGATAATAAAGTTAACCAGATGAGCTGCCCATGCAATCCCAATCATACTAAAGACCATAACGAATGGACTTTTATCTAAACCACCAAAATTTAACTGGTTCCAAGGCACCAAAGACAACAGAATAATCATCGAACCTACGTAAAAAATAAGAATACGTGGCACAACTTGATTAATCGCTTTAGGAATGGTTTTTTCTGGGTCTTTGGCTTCGGCCGCGGCCATACCAACTAATTCAATACCGCCAAAACCAAACATAAGGAAAGCCAGCATATAGAATAAGCCGTCAAATCCATTTGGAAAAAAGCCACCATGAGACCATAAGTTTGAAAAAGCGATCCCTGAACTTACATCTGCGGTCAGAACCAAATAAATACCAAATACAATCATTGCAACAATAGCAGTGACTTTAATGATAGATAACCAAAATTCGGATTCACCGTAAAATTTCACATTTCCTAAGTTGACCAGTGTAATCACAACGAAGAAAAACAGTACAGACACCCAGTTTGGAATTTCAGGCCACCAATAATTGATGTATTTGCCGACCGCAGTTAATTCTGTCATTGCAACTAGGATGTACAACATCCAATAGTTCCAACCAGTTAAAAAACCAGGAAATTTACCCCAATATTTATTGGCAAAATGGCTAAAAGAACCAGCCACGGGTTCATGTACTATCATTTCCCCAAGCTGACGCATAATTAAAAAAACGATCAAACCACCAATGGCATAACCCAAAATAATGGATGGCCCAGCTTTTTCGATCACATGTGCTGAACCTAAGAATAATCCTGTACCAATTGCACCGCCCATGGCAATCAATTGGATATGACGATTCTTAAGCCCACGCTGTAATTGTGTAGACTCGTTGCTCAATGTGTACAACTCTGTTTATGCGAATTTAATTATTGTAATAGATTGGTTACTTTTAGCCTAGTATGCGATAGATGTATGGAATGGAACTGTGAAGTCAAAAAATAATACATTTAATTTTTTTATTCATTTTCAATGAAATAAGCTTAATTATAAATTTTAACAGCAAGCTGAATCTGTCTAATATTTAAGCTTTATGACAAGATTTATTTAATACTTAAGTCAATCCGTCAGTATTTTACTCAAAAAAAGGGTAGTATAAAACTGAATGAAGATTCATTATTTGATACAACAAAGAGAATTGAAAGGAATACGATAAAATGAGCGCTGCACCTCAAATCAAAATCCCAGCAACCTATATGCGTGGTGGTACCAGTAAAGGTGTCTTCTTTAAACTCGATGATTTGCCTGAACGTGCACAAATAGCAGGACAAGCCCGTGATCAGTTATTACTCCGTGTGATCGGTAGTCCAGATCCTTATGGAAAACAGATTGATGGGATGGGCGGGGCGACTTCAAGTACCAGTAAAACAGTTATTTTAGCCAAGAGTTCACAACCAAAGCATGATGTTGACTATCTGTTTGGGCAAGTGTCTATTGATAAAGCATTTGTAGACTGGAGTGGCAACTGCGGTAATTTAACAGCTGCTGTCGGTTCATTTGCAATCAGTAATGGTTTGGTTGCAGCTGATCGGATTCCGGAAAATGGTATTTGTACAGTTCGTATTTGGCAAGCCAATATTCATAAAACAATTATTGCCCATGTGCCTATTACTCAGGGACAAGTTCAAGAAACGGGTGATTTTGAATTGGATGGTGTCACTTTTCCAGCGGCAGAAGTCCAAATTGAATTTTTAGATCCTGCTGATGACGGGGAAGATGGTGGAGCAATGTTCCCTACAGGAAATGTTGTAGACAACTTAGAGGTTCCTGAAATTGGTACATTTCAAGCAACTTTGATCAATGCAGGTATTCCTACAATTTTCTTAAATGCCGAAGAGATTGGATACAACGGAACTGAATTACAAGACGATATTAATAGTGATGTAGCAGTATTAGCGCGTTTTGAAAAAATCCGTGCTTATGGTGCGGTAAAAATGGGTTTAATCCAAGACATTAGTGAAGCGGCTAATCGTCAACATACCCCAAAAGTGGCATTTGTATCCAAACCTAAAAGCTATACCTCTTCTAGTGGTAAACAAGTGAGTGAAACCGATACAGATTTACTGGTGCGTGCATTATCAATGGGTAAATTACATCATGCCATGATGGGAACAGCTGCGGTCGCGATTGGAACAGCTGCGGCAATTCCAAATACCTTGGTGAATTTGGCTGCTGGAGGCGGTGAACGGGAAGCAGTACGCTTTGGACATCCTTCTGGAACACTTCGCGTGGGTGCACAAGCGCTAAATGAAAAAGGGCAATGGGTTGTTAAGAAAGCCATCATGAGTCGTAGTGCACGCGTATTGATGGAGGGTTGGGTTCGAGTGCCAGCCGATAGTTTTTAATCGTTTTTATCTGCTTTCAAATAGCATTTAAGTGATTTGATCGTTGAAATTTTTAGAACCTTGCATCTGCAAGGTTTATTTTTTGTGATTTGCATCAATAAAAGTACTAATTTTGTATTGTGTGTGGCAAAATAGTTACAGTATTTTATCATACTTACTTTATGTGATAGCAATTCTGATGATTTGCTGTTGTAAAAAATTAATACATTAAATGCTGATTTCAATAGATTAAAAATTTATTGGCTTCGAGGTGGCGTATGGAACAAGAGTCTAAAAAACTACGAGATAGCCTTGAAGACATCAATGTTTTTGAATATTTACAAGATATCGATAAATTGCATCTGGTTTCTTTTATTTCACAAATTCCTTTACCCATCGCTTTATTTGATCAGGAAGCACGGTTTTTAGGGGTAAATCAAAAATTTGCTGATATTTATGAAAGTGATGCACTGTACTTGTTTGATAAGTTACTCAATACATTTTCGACCGTTGTTTATGCACATTTTAATGAGGCAATGCGTTATTTCTCAAAAAATAAGAATTATTTTGAACAAGAATTCTACGTCAAAGGAAAATTTTACCTTTCTTATTTTAAAGCAATACGTAACCAGTATGATGAGATTGAAACAGTGGTAGTCGTATGCTCGGATATAACGCGTTTGAAGCGTCGTGAAAATGTGCTTTTGCAAAATAATAAAAAATTGCACGATCATCTCTATTTAGATTTTGTCACAGGTTTGCAGAATGCTTTTGCTTTTGAGCATTACTTAAATAAAGTCTGGCAAAAAAGTCGTGACTCGCATTTGTCTTTTCTTAAAATTGATTTAGATAACTTTAAGCGATTTAATCAACTCAATAGCTATACTGCAGGTGATGAGGTTCTAATACAGCTAGGTTCTGTATTAAATGAAGCGATTGCTCAAACTGAAGAAGCAGAAATTTTTCGCTTAAATTCAGCAAGCTTTGTTATTGTGATTGAACATCTGACCGAGTGGGCAGTGGTGACGCTTGCAGAACGGCTTAAATTTGCAGTCACCAATGAAAAGATATTGTTTGGTAGTAATAATGAATATCTTACTGCATCTATCGGAATTTATCATTTAGATCCACACAACCAGCCAACTGAGGTGGATGTCTTACAAAAATTAGAGTTTGCAGTACGTTCTGCTAAGGAAAAAGGCCGAAACTCATTGTTTCTATTAAAAAATGAAATATAGATGTCTTACACTTATTCAAATGATTGCATTGGAATTAAAGGATGAGAATTATAGTGACTCATAGTAGAATGTTCTGACTCACCCAATTTACCAATGTATCTAAAACTACTGATTTTAGTTTTAGCGATTCGTACTAACCGAGGCAGATGTGACTTCTATTCCCAATGTTAATGCAGAAATTTTAAAACGAGCGCAAGTGCAAATTCAGCAAGATTTACAAGCTGCTTTAGATGCTTTTTCATTGCCAGAGCCATTAAAATCTGCAGTGCATCATACGGTGATGTTAGGTGGAAAACGAGTTAGACCTGCTTTAAGTTATGCAACTGCACAATTAAAACAAAATAATCCGAATTTTGCAGCCGTGCGTAGAGCTGCGGTTGCGATTGAGTTTATTCATTGCTATTCATTGGCACATGATGACTTGCCATGTATGGACAATGACTTGTTACGTCGCGGTCAGCCAACCTGTCATGTGGCTTTTGGTGAAGATACAGCGCTATTAGCTGGTGATATTTTGCAATCGATGGCATTTGAGGTATTAGGAAGCCGTCTATTCGATCAGGGTCAAGCTGTTGAACAGGGTATTATTCTTAAACAGATGCAAATTTTAGCCACAGCAAGTTCAAAAATGGTATGTGGTCAGGTTTTAGATTTACAGGCTGAAGGCAAACATGTTGATCAAGCACAGTTAGAAAATATCCATCGCAATAAAACAGGGGCTTTAATCCAAGCTGCAATTATGTTGTCTGCCGTGACAGTTTTTTCGGGTACAGATCAAGCCATTCCACAATTGCGTCAATATGGTCAAGCGATTGGTTTAGCATTTCAAGTGCAAGATGATATTTTAGATGTGGTGTCTGATACTGAATCTTTGGGCAAAACTGCGGGCAAAGACCAACAAGTAGATAAGTCAACCTATCCTGCCTTAATGGGCTTAGAAAATGCCAAAATTTATGCGCAACAATTACATGACCAGGCATTTAAAGCTTTAGCTTATTTTGGTGAGGATGCACAGGAGTTGAACCAAATTTCGCAATTTTTGTTGGCAAGAAAAAGCTAATTTAATTGAGATCAAATATTTTTTTCATGATGAATGTCACTGAGTCAATTTCTGTCTCGGGAATATAAATTTCAACATCACTGGAATTATTCCATCTGAACGAATTAACCAACAGCTTTAGAGTTAATCGTCCATTCTCAAATGAATATTCGATGTCTCTGGTTTCAAATCCATATATTTGATCAGTATATTCAATATAAATACTGTTTGGCCATTCTAGTTCATCCCGACATAGTGCTATATCTCGGTGGGTCATCCTCAAACCAAAAGGTAATAGAGCAAAGCCCATCATCTTCAAAATCTTCATCTATCTGTAGTTTATATAATTTCATTTTAATATCGATCTTTAAATCTCGAATGCTGATGCAAAGAGTGAATTTTAAGTAGCGCGAAATTTAACTATAGATGACGGAAAAACGGACAATTGTTCAGCCTTAAAACTTAAGCGGCATTTTTAAAAATAAAAAAATAGGCAACCGATCGGCTGCCTATTTTTGAACGTTTTTAAAATTGCAAAAATTAGTTTCTACCCATCACACCACGAATAGTATTCATAATATCTGCTGGGAGCACAACAGTTTTGGCATTATTTGATTTGGCCATGTCTTGCATTGCTTTGACATATTGCTCACCGAGTAAGTAGGCAACAGGGATTTCTTTATCACCCACAGCAGAGGTCACCATTTCAATGGCACGCTGTGAAGATTCAGCCAATACAACCTGAGCTTCCGCATCACGGCGAGAGGCTTCTAAACGTCCATCCGCTTCTAAAATAGCAGCCTGTTTTTCACCATCTGCTTTGGTCACAGTTGCACGACGTTGACGTTCCGCAGCAGCTTGGGCTTCCATCGCTGATTGCATGGTGTGTGATGGTTGAATGTCTTGAATTTCCACGGTTTTTAGTGTGATACCCCAGTCTGAGATATCATCAGAAATCGCCGCTTTTAATTTCGCTTTGATATGATCACGTGATGACAATGCATCATCTAGATCCATTTCACCGACGATTGAACGGAGTGAAGTTTGTACCAAATTTTGAATTGCCCAAGTGTAGTTTTCAATACCATACACTGCTTTTTCTGGTGTGGTTAAATTGATATAAGCCACAGCATTCATCACCAATACCGCGTTATCACGGGTGATGACTTCTTGTGATGGGATATCTAAAACAATATCTTTGGTGGTGACTTTATAAGCCACTTCATCCACATAAGGAATGACGAAGTTTAAACCTGGACTTAGTGTGGTGTGATATTTACCTAAACGTTGTACGATCCATTTATAACCCTGAGGAACAATACGTACGCCTTTGAAAATGGTCACAGCCACAAACAGAAATAAGACTAAAACAACAATAGAACCAAAACCCATTTAATTTTCCTCTTTATTCTTCATTATTAAGATGATGAATGTAGTTGTACCACTAAATCATTACCTAAAATATCAGTCACACGTACACGGTCACCTACTTGTACAGGCGATAAAGTACGGCAATTCCATTCATCAGAACCCAAAACAGGCATTGGAAAACGAACACGAATTTGATCATGGCTAAGCCCAATTTGAATGACCATACCCGTTTGACCAATAGTTGCTTCACGAGAAAGCCCAGCTTTGGTTTTATCTACAGATAGAGGTTTAATGAATTTAAACCACGCCACAGTACAAATGATGGATAAGATAATCCAGCATACGACTTGCAGGGTGAAACTCATACTTGGAAATAACCACAACAAAATACTGACCACAACTGCAGCGATACCAAACCATAAAGCAGCAAACGCTGGTAACACCAGTTCAGATAGAATCAGCAATATGCCAAGTACAAACCAATGCCACGGTTCAAAAATAAAGTTCATACATCTACTCTAGTGATTATCATTGATATAGATGACGGATCATCTATATCAATGTAGCAGATCATTTAAGTAATGCATATAAAAACGTGATTATTCTCGTTTTCAATCATGCTTGATGATATGAACCCTATTGCGCTATTAAAATTTTGCTCGTGGTGCAGGTTTTAATGCAGCAGGTGTTTTCTTAAAGTTATTGATTGCAGTTTGAATGGCGATAATTTTGCCTTGGGCTGCTTTTTCACCTTCTAAAATCGCTTGGTTACTGGACTTAAGATCGAGTGTACCTAAGTGCCCAACTTTAGGTTGAATCACGATATTAGCCTGAGCCAACTCATTGTTAATACTTTGTTGTCCCATGATATTAATGGTTTGATCCAATAAGCCCCACATATTCATCGGTTGACTACCACTTGGACGTGCAGAAATATCGACTGCAATCACGATATCTGCCCCCATATCACGTGCAGTCTGTACTGGAATTGGGCTAACTAAACCGCCATCAACATATTTGGTATTGCCAATGGTTGCGGGTACAAAGACATTGGGAATGCTGCAAGAAGCGCGAACTGCTTGTCCTGCATTCCCTTTAATAAATTCTGCTTTTTTACCATTGTCTAAGCGTGTGGCAACTGCTGCAAAACGGATTGGAAATTGTTCAATCGGTTTATTGGCAACATTGCGATTGACATAATCTTGTAGTTTTTGACCAAGAACAATACCTTGGCTATTTAAGGTTAAATCACGCAGATCAGATTCTTTTAGTTGCTGTGCAATTTGCTGCATTTGATAGGGTGTTTTACCGCTGGCATAGATACTGCCGACAAAACTTCCAGCACTGGTTCCAGTCACAATTTTAGGTTTGATTCCATGGGATTCTAAAACCTTGAGTACACCAATATGAGCGAAACCTTTTGCACCACCGCCACCTAAAGCAATCGCAATAACAGGCTCACGTGCTTTAATTGCCGTGGTCTGAGTTGGTGTTTTGGTGGTTTTGTCACAGCCAACAAGGGCTAGACCCAATAAGCCTATAAAACCGAGTTGTTTAAAACGCATGGGGGTATTACTTTTGATCAAAATATATGTTGCACATCTGAACAGATTGTCTCTGTTTTTTCTAGCCATTTTTCAATAGTTTTTGTAAAGGAATCGATAATAATTTAGGCCTTTTAGGTGAAAAGTTACCTTTAAAACGCGATAAAATTTCTGCTAAATCTTGCTCATAATCTCCAGTAGGTTGCAATGTACCCAAACAGTGAATTCGCTTTTTCTCGTAATCGAGCGAAAAAATTGCAATCGGTATATTGGCGCCCATTGCAATATGATAAAAACCACTTTTAATTTTTTCAGCTTTTTTCCGGGTACCTTCAGGTGCAATTGCAATCCAAATTTTATCTTGTTGTTGTATAACCTTAACAATCTGTTGAGTGAGTCCATGCGGTGAATCACGATGCACAGGAATCACGCCAATCCATTCAAAAAGTGCTTTGAGTGGTGGTTTAAACAAGCTATCTTTGCCAAAAATTGTGACTTTAACACCAATACCTAACATGGCGAGGAAAGCATATAAACCATCATAATTCGAAGTGTGTGGTGCAATAAATACCACTGCTTTGGGTAAGTTGGGAAATTCACCTTCAAATCCCCAGCCTTGAACTAAGTAAAGGTTTTTAAAGATGTTACGACTGGTGCTTGTACCACGTTGGGGTACTTGATCTGGTATGATCGGAAAGTTTTGTGACATTGTGTTTTTATATGACTGCTCTTGTATTGATTTTAGTTTTTTGCTTAATAGTAACTATCTGCAAAATGCAAATATTACAAAATTCGTAGATTAAAGCAATACATACAAGATCTAATTAGGCCCATTTATATTGACATCGTTCGAGCTTAGATTACATGCGAAACACCTATTTGTTGTTATTTTCACTGTATTGGGCGCAAGGTTTACCTGTAGGTTTTATGACCCATGCTTTACCAGTGATTTTACGTTCACAAGGGGTGTCTTTGGCACATATTGGTGGCTTTGGATTACTCATGGCGCCTTGGGCAATTAAAATTTTATGGGCGCCTTTTGTGGATAGCTTTGGACATCGTTCCAAAGGGCATTATCGAAGTTGGATTATTCCAACCCAAGTTTTAACCATTGCTATCCTGAGCATCTTATCTTTTTTACCGATTCAATCCCTGAATGAACCAATTTATTTATTATTGTTTTTTATGGCGTTGCTCTGTATGAACAGTATTGGTGCAACCCAAGATATCGCAACCGATGGTTTGGCGGTGAGTATTTTAAAAGGGGATCAGCAACATATCGGGAATATGTTTCAAGTCATTGGTTCTCGTTTAGGATTTATTGTCGGAGGCGGGGCAATTTTATGGGCAATGGACTGGCTAAGTTGGCAAAATACATTTTTGATTTTGGCAGGCATTGTGGCTTTAAATACAATTCCTATTTGGTTTTATCAAGAACCAGAACACTTGAAAAACACTGCTTCACCACATCTACGGAATGAAGCTGCAAAGCACTTTATTGAAAAATTTAAAACTTATTTAACTTATTTCTTTGTCAATAAAAAACTAAGAACATGGTTCTTTGTGCTTTGTACCATCAAAATAACCGATGGCTTTACCGGTCCCATTACCAGGCCTTTGTTGGTTGATCTTAACTTAAGTCTTTCTCAAATCGGCATTTATATCACTATGTTGGGGGCATTTTCTGCATTATTCGGTGCAGGTTTGGCCAGTTTATTGCTAAAAAAACTAAAGCGCCACCAAGCCTTAATCTTATTTTCTATTTTGAAATTGATCAGTTTAGCTGGATTTGTATGGTTAGCAGCTCAATATGAACAATCGTACTTTGTAGCGCCGTGGTTAATTTATTTGATCAACGCTTTAGAAGATATGTGTGCTGCAATGCTTCTAGTCGTGATCTTAACTTTAGTGATGCAATATAGTCGTCATGAACATGCAGGTACAGATTTCACTTTTCAGGTCTCTGTTATGGCAACAATCAGTGGGTTACTGTATACATTAAGTGGCGTGATTGGCGATCAATTGGGATATTTGAATTTTTTAAGTTTGATTTTAGTGATTGGTGTTTTTTGCCTAATCCCGATTATGTATTGGATTAAAAATATACAGTATACATAATATTGTGAGCTTGGGTTTGATAATGAGTATAATTACTATTGAGTATGTGGTGCGATAATTAGAAGTTTTTTGATCGAATGAAATAGATTAAATAATTTTTCTTAGGGATAGTTAAGATTATAATATATTGTCATGATGTAAAATAAATTGTTTGATTAGTGCGGTTTGACTTAATACATGAATCTCTTTGATTTAATGTGATTTCGCCCTTATTTTTTAATAAAAGTTTGATATGTTTTACATTGATTGGAAGATAATAAATTACTTTTTCGTCATTTTTTTACGTATAGAAATCAATTCGTGTATTATTCTTTTGTTGGATTTAGAATAACTTTAGCTCCAAATTATTAACTTTAAATGAATTGTTTTGAATGGAATAAGCAGTATTATAATCTACGGGCTATAAAATAATACTCATTTTTTTTGTGGATGCTTTATTTGATTTTAATTTTCTCAGATTATGAGAAATAGAAAGGTGATTACAATTAAGATCAGTGGTGCAATACGCTTGGGAAAGTGCTTTTTAAGTTCAGTTTAAGCTTCATTTTTTAACTTAACACCATTGAAAAGAGTATTGCCAAAGTAATGTCTAATTTAATACAGCGTATAAAACGACGTGAAGTCTCCATTTCCCTGACTGCTTTTAATTTTATTGTCGCAGTGTGGTTAGGCTTGTGCCTAAATTTTAGTTTTTTAAATAAGGTTCAGTCTCTAACGCCTTATCAGGGAATCAAAGCACAACTCTTTCTGATTGCGACAGGTTTTGTACTGATTGCTTTATATAATCTGTTATTACAAATTTTAGACTGGAAATGGACAGCAAAATTTTTTGCAATTGTCTTGGTCTTTATTGGTGGTTTTAGTGCTTATTTTGTCAATTCATTGGGTGTGGTGATTTCGCCTGATCAAATTCAGAATATGGTGCAAACAGATCCTAGTGAAGTGTCAGACTTACTTTCTTTGCAATTTTTTATCTGGACATTGGGATTTGTCGTTTTACCCATCATTCTTATTCTATGGATAAAAATTAAACCAGAAAAAATTGGCAAAATACTGTTATTTAAAAGCTTAAATATCGCAGGCTCTTTCGCTGTTATAGCAGCATTATTATTTGTTTTCTATGTGGATTATGCTGCTATATTTCGTGAGCATCGTGATTTAAAAGGTATGATTTCTCCGCAAAATACAGTGGCTTCAACACTGTCTTATTTCCATAAAAAAGCACCGAAAAAGAATTTACCTTTGATTCGTTATGGTGAAGATGCACATTTAGTCGATGATGTTGCTTTACAACATAAACCTAAACTGATGGTTTTGGTGGTCGGTGAAACCGCACGTGCAGAAAGCTTTTCATTAAATGGTTATACAAAGAATACCAATCCTGAATTGTCAAAACAGATCGGGCTAATTAATTTTTCTCAAGTCAGCTCTTGTGGTACTGCAACAGCAGTTTCAGTTCCATGTATGTTCTCAGGCATGCCGCGTAAAGATTATGATGAGCAACTTGCCAGTCATCGAGAAGGTTTGCTGGATATCGCACAACGAGCAGGCTATAAGGTGACATGGATTGATAATAACTCGGGTTGCAAAGGGACTTGTGATCGTGTTGAGAAATTTGTTATCCCTCAAGATTTAGAGAAAAAATGGTGTCAAGGTGGCGAATGTCAAGATGGTATTTTGGTAGACAGCTTAAACCTATATTTAAATCGATTACCAAAAGATGATAAGCAACCACATTTGATCGTATTACATCAAATGGGAAGTCATGGGCCTGCATATTATAAACGCGCACCAGATGAATTTAAAAAGTTCAAACCAACTTGTGAAACCAATGCAATACAAGGGTGTTCATCGACTGAATTGATTAATACCTATGATAATTCGATTGTCTATACAGATCATATTTTGAATCAATTGATTGAAACTTTAAAACAACAAGAAAACTATCGTGCAGGGTTTTGGTATTTATCTGACCATGGTGAGTCTACTGGTGAACGTGGTATGTATTTACATGGTGCACCTTATGCGATTGCGCCTACTCAACAAACCCATGTACCTATGCTGATGTGGTTCTCAGATGCGTGGAAATCTGTTGCTGCAAAACAAATCAATTGTTTAAATCAACAAAAAGGGGCAACATTGAGTCAAGATAATTTATTTCCAAGTCTTTTGAGTTTGCTAAATGTCCAAACTCAAGTTATAGATCAAAAAAATAATATGTTGCACCAGTGTGCTGTACGAAGCTGATTGAAAGGATATAAACCATGACCAAAATTTTGATGATAGAAGATGATTTTATGATTGCAGAATCATCTAAAACGTTATTGAAATATCAAGGCTTTGATGTGGAATGGGTAAATAATGGTTTGGATGGCCTAAAGCTTATTTCTGAGAAACAATTTGATTTGGTCTTACTTGATTTAGGCTTGCCCATGATGGATGGGATGCAGGTCTTAAAGCAAATTCGTCAACGTTCAAGCTTACCTGTGCTGATTATTTCAGCACGTGACCAATTACAAAATCGTGTTGAAGGTTTAAATCAAGGAGCAGATGATTATTTGATTAAGCCTTATGAGTTCGATGAACTGGTGGCTCGTATCCATGCTTTATTACGTCGTACAGGTGATACAGCGAAAGAAGTAACTGGAAGTGCTTCAAATCTGTTAAAAAATGGTGAAATTGTTTTAGATGTTGAACAGCATATCGCAACACTAAAAGGTGAAACGGTGGAGCTTTCAAATCGTGAATGGGCGATTCTCATTCCGTTAATGACCCATCCCAATAAAATATTTTCTAAGTCTAATTTAGAAGATAAATTGTATGCTTTTGATAGCGAAATCAACAGCAATACAATTGAAGTCTATGTACACCATATCCGATCGAAATTGGGTAAAGATATTATTCGTACAATTCGTGGGTTAGGTTATCGTTTGGGGCAACCACAAAAAGCGGAATGATATGGAAACTGCATTTTCCTTAAGAAAGCGTTTAATTCGTTATACCTCTATTTTTAGTATTTTACTCGGTTGCGTATTGGTTTTTTCAGCATATAAAATTTCTTTAGAAGAAATCAATGAAATTTTAGATGCACAAATGGTTTATCTAGCCGAGCGGGTGGAGTTAAATCCAGGTCCCATTCAAAGCCATTTCGATATACACAAACGCTACCATGAAGAAGATTTATTCATAGATGTTTGGGCATATGCTGATCCTAGTCAAACACAAAATACGCCACATCATGTCATTGTTGAACCTAAACAAAAGGCTGGTTTCTATAGTCAAGATACAACGCATGGCACTTGGATTACTTATATCTTACCCACAGCTAATTATCAGATTCAGATCAGCCAGCAAGAAAAAGTCAGAGAGCATTTGGCTTTAGAGCTTGCAGGCAGTATGTTTCTTCCATATTTACTGATCATTCCATTTGCTTTGTTGGGCTTGGTATATATTATACGCCGCAGTTTAAAACCACTCGAGGACTTTAAATCTGAATTGGCAAAACGTGATTCAAACTCCTTGATCGCAATTCAAAATGCCCACTATCCAGAAGAATTACTGCCGACGATCCATGAAATGAATCATTTGTTTGAGCGAATTTCTGTTGCTCAACAAGAACAGCGACAATTTGTAGCAGATGCTGCACATGAGTTACGCACACCCATCACTGCATTGAATCTGCAAACTAAAATTTTGATGAGTCAGTTTCCTGAAGAGGAAAATCTACAAAATTTAAGCAAAGGTTTGGCACGGATGCAGCATTTGGTTACGCAACTTCTTGCCTTAGCAAAGCAAGATTCGTCATTAAGTCATGAAGTTCAGGTGACCCAATTTAAATTGAATGATGTGGCACTTAATTGTGTAGAACAGTTGATGAATCTTGCGATGGAAAAAGATATCGATCTTGGTTTTGTCCGTAATGAAACAGTGATTTTAAAAAGTGTAGAACATAGTCTTCATTCAATCATTTTTAATTTAATTGATAACGCAATAAAATATACCCCTGTTTCAGGCATGATTAATATATCAGTGTTTGAAGATGTTCATGATTTTGCTTATGTTTTGATTGAAGACAGTGGTTTAGGAATTGACCCAGAGATGTACGATAAAGTCTTAAAACGTTTTTATCGCGTACATCATCACTTAGAAGTGGGTAGTGGTTTGGGATTGTCGATTGTGGATAAAGCGATTCAACATTTAGGTGGTGAACTGTCTTTATCCCGTAGTGAAGAATTGGGTGGACTCAGTGTCTTGGTCAAAATCCCGATTCAATGTAATATCAAAACTGAGAAGTAAAATGCTTGGAAAATAAATGATCCCATTTCTACATTAATGGAAGTGGTTCATTTTTCTTCATGTATTGGAAAAATTCTAAACATTTTTGCATTCTACGACCATCACTGCCAAGTTTACCCAAATTAAAGTTTGCAACCCAGTTGAGTTTATTGCCTATACGGCAAATTTCGTTGTATTTTGATTTACTTGGATAAATTTCCCCAATAAAAATATCGCAAGCTTGAGCAAGCTCATCATCATTAAAACGGAATGCTGTTGAGAAAATAAAGCATAACCAATCTCGAATTTGACAGGTTTCTAAGTCCAGTACTTCCCCAGGATCGGTTTCAAAATCAATAAAAGTAAATGCTTTGTCTTTATTGACCAAAATATTCCGTGCAAAGGCTTCACTCAAATAACTGTCTTTGTGATGTACAGATTGAATGGCAAAGATTGCTTCGCGATAAAATTCTAGTTTTTTAGCCGTATTTCCTTCCATTTCTGCCAATGCCTGATCAAGTTGCATAACATCTTCGCCATGATCAGCAACATCTTCAATCAATAGGCCTTGTGAACAATTGGCTAAAATTTGTGGCGTTGGAATACCAAGGGAGTTTAATTCTGTCAGACGATGAACTTCACAATAAATCGATTTACTACCACCATAATTTGGAATAGGGGTGAGTGCTTCAATATTGAGTATACGTGCAACCCATTTTAATGGGAGATAAATCCAAGCCGAGTGGCGTTCAGAGGCTTTTTTAAGCCATACTTTACCATCACCCAACTGATAAGACTGAATATTCTGGTCTTGAATTTTAAGCGAATTGCGGAGAAATTTAGAAAAATTACTCATATTTTGCACGTATAAGATTACTAAATTGGCACAAGTATAAACAAAATATAATAATTTGTAAAAATTAAGATTGTTTTAATAATTTAATATTTAAATTATGACAAAAATGTAATTCTTTGAGTGGTGTTTATAGCTGAGCATCACTTGGTTTGGCGTTTTAGATTGGAATAAAAATAGATGAGTGATCAAATAAACAAGAATAATCAGTAATTTGCTTTTAAATATCTGATGTATTTTTAGAGATGCATTTATAATAAAATAATGTTGCGCGATATATTGTCTATAGTTTTAGGATCATTATCTGGTCAATTTTTTATAAAATATACGATACACAATTAAGTTAAAAGTAAAAATAATCCAGCCTGTCCAAAGGTTATGGCTAAGAAAATGCGCACCACGCATCATTTGCCCCCAACCTGTAATCAAACCAAGCGCCAGACCTAAGACTAAGAAAAGATAAGCAATTTTAGAATTTGATTTTCTAAATACAAAAAATCCAGTAAGCAGTGAAAAACCTGTGCTGGCATGGCCACCTGGAAAACAACCTCCATTGCTTGCAGAAAAATCCCATACATAGCCTAAAGCAGTTTGTTCTGTCATTGACCAAGGACAGGCATGTGCCGAATGGGATTTGAAAATGCCAATCAGTGCAGTGGATAAAACACTAATAAAAAATAAATAGCCCAATTGCCATTGATAGGTTTTTAATTTTGCAACTTTAAAAGACGCAATCCATGAAATCAAAACTGCAATATAAAAGGTAATGACAATATGTTTAAGTAACTTGTGATTAATTTCAATAAGAAACCAATTGTTCTTGAGTGGAAAATGACCAGTGCTATCTATCCACGGCTGGATAAAATACATATCGATTGCACCACCAACAGGAAATACAAAGAACAGTATTAAAAATAGTATTCCTAGCAATAAACTTTTTTTTAGGAAGAATGTATTTATGTCGGAATACGGCATGAGGCGAGCCACTCAATATAATCATTTTAATCTGCGCTTATTAAAAAAAAACAACCTTAAATTAGACTTAATTGTTGAATAATGAGTAGTCTTATTATTGGGTGGCAATACAGAAGAAAATATCTATGATTATTTTAAGATAGCTAATTTGAATCATTGTCTTAAAGGTGGAGTTATTCTATTTTAAAATTTTATGGTGAAAATTATTTTATTGTCATTTCTAGGCTATAAAAAAGCGGCTTTTCAGCCGCAAAATGTATAAAATTAAAACCAAACCTTGTAAAAGCTTAAAACATTGCATCTTCAGAGTTTGCAGAAATCTTGTGAATCGATAAATCTGCACCACGAAACTCTTCTTCTTGTGTTAAACGAATCCCCATAGTGACTTTAAGCATACCATATACGGCAAATCCACCTGCTAAAGCCAGTAAAATGGCAAGTAGCGTACCTATCAGCTGAGATATCAAAGATACTCCACCGATTCCCCCCAACCACTGCTGACCAAATAGACCCACAGCAATACCACCAAATGCACCACAAACCCCATGTAATGGCCAAACTCCGAGTACATCATCAATCTTGAGTTTATTTTGTGTATAGGTAAACAGTTTAACAAACAAAAAACCTGCACAGATCCCGATAAATAAAGCGCCAATCGGATGAACCACATCAGAACCCGCACAAATTGCCACTAAACCTGCTAAGGGACCATTATGTAAAAAACCAGGGTCTTCTTTTCCAAAGAAATTTGCTGAGAGTGTGCCACCGACCATTGCCATGAGTGAGTTCATGGCAACTAAACCTGAGATTGCATCTAAGCGTTGAGCACTCATGACATTAAAGCCAAACCAGCCCACAATTAAGATCCAAGAACCGAGCGCTAAAAAAGGAATAGAAGAGGGTGGATGTGCGCTGACGCGACCATCCTTTTTATAGCGGCCATTACGCGCACCAAGTAGTAATACTGCTGCAAGCGCAATCCAGCCGCCCATCGCATGGACCACAACAGAACCGGCAAAATCATGGAAGCTTGCACCAAACGTATCCGTTAACCACTTTTGTAGGCCGAGATTACCATTCCATGCGATCCCTTCAAAAAAAGGATAAACCAGCGCTACTATAAACAGGGTTGCAATGGCTTGAGAACGCATTTTGGCACGTTCTGCAATGCCGCCAGAAACAATGGCGGGAATTGCTGCAGCAAAGGTCAAAAGGAAAAAACAACGCATCAAATTGTAGCCATGCTCAGTTGAAAGCGTAGCGCCTGTATGGAAAAAGTGTTGGCCATAGGCAATATAATAACCGACAAAGAAGTAGGCGATTGCTGAGATTGAAAAGTCAGTAATGATTTTACTGAGTGCATTGACTTGATTTTTATGGCGAACTGTTCCCAGCTCTAAAAAAGCAAAGCCTGCATGCATAGCGAGTACAAGTACTGCGCCAAGCAAGAGAAAGAGTAGATCAACGTTTTGCATATACGATTCTTTTTGGTGCTATTTGTCACAAATTGGTTCAAGTATAACCAACGATTTGAATCCGTGAAGTGTTTGGCTGTATGAAAAAATAGATCAACAATTTCAAAATATTATTAAGACTCGATATAAAGCAAAAGCATGCACTAAATTGGAATTTATGCACTAACTTGATGCAATAAGATATTCTGACTTATTTTTAAGATATTGATAATTATTGATTTTTATTTATTTGAATTCATCTTAAACCTAGGTTGTCAAATTTTAGTCTAAAAATAAACCGATAAAATGTTTTAACTAAAATTAAAAAATAACTTAATTATCAATTTTTGGAAATACCCAGACTGCAAGCTTGATTTTTGTATTCGAAACGATTTCTTTGAAATTTTTGACCGTTCCATTTATACACAGCAAAGCATTTAGTTGAGTCATTGATGGCAATATCTGGCCAGCCATGCTTTCCTAAAGTTGATAGAAACTCAGGCGTCCCATGGCTGTTAAATATTCTCACCCATTGTTTATTGGTCTGTTGGGTAACAATATAAAATCCAATGCCTGTGTTTGCATAGCAACCAACACCACCATCGACTACAACAGCATCAGGACGACCATCTTTATTGAGGTCACCATAATAGGAGATATTGCCAAGGCTACAGCGGCTTTCCCAGCCAAGATTAGTTTTTTGAAACTTTGCACTTTTAAAAATTTGTGTTGCCGTTTCTTCAGGCACTTGCGGATCTGCAGCATAATTAAGCGAGGCCAAAAATAGTGATAGAACACCACTGCTGAATATTATTATATTTTTCATCATCATATTGATTGTTTTGTGATTGAATTGACATTATTTTAAAAATATGTATTTTTATCAAGTTTTTGTTGTCATGCTATTGTATTCATCTTCTGGTTTATTCAGCATCTTAGGGATATTTAACTTATATCATTATAAATTTCAAATGGTTGGTATGTTATTGTGTGAATTAATCAGTTGTAAATAAATGTTTAATATAAAATCAATTTACGATTAAACGATCAATGAAGTGTATAAAAATGATGGTGTCTAAAACATATTGCAATTTTTTAATGTATTTGATGGCGTTCTTTGGTTTCTGTCTTTTTACTGAATCAGTGAGTGCACAATCAAACCAATATAAAATCTATAAATCTAAACTGTTGCAGTGTGGTGAAGCAAATTTTCAAGTTATTTCACAATGTGATGATTCTAATGAGGGTACAGAGTCAGGTAGTGCAGGTCCTTTTCGAGCATCATGTTTATCTAGTCAATTAGCGATAAACTGGAAAGGTCAGCAAAAGATACTGAATTTTCCCATGGCGACAACACAGCAGAAGAAAATATTAGCAAGCAAAGGCTATGTTTTAAAACCTGAGACCAAAGTAGGGGATTGGTCGCCACAGAGTTTAGCTTGTGGTCAAGCGGCTGGTATTTCGGGGCATTTTGTGGTGATTAATCAGGCAACCACCAACGATATTAATCACGAATATCACGGCAAAGGTTCATTGAGTGATGAACCCGTTTTACTGAATTTAAACGGTACTTTTACCAGTGAAACACTTAAAGCAAAAATCTATGCTTTGTTAAAGCAAGATCAAGTGAAGATTTCTAAAGTGATTGGTGCAAATGCAATTTTTGCGGATGAAAAATAGATTTAACAGAGATAAATCCGTTTAATTTTGTCATCTGTTAAGAAAAAGGCAGATGCAGCACAGGTTTCTTCGAGGACATTGACTGAAACACCATCACCTTTAAACTTTAAATAATGTTTAGGGTCAATTTGTTCGTTAGCAAGAATATCGCCATTTTCACCAAAGCGATATTCTTCATCGACATAGATATTTGTTTTAGGTGCGACTTCGAACTTAGCAAAAATATCTAAATCATCACCTTCTTCATTATTTTGATAGTAATAAACTTTATCACTGTCCGAAATACGGAATTCAAACAGATATTTCATGCCCTTTTTATTGGGATTCTTTAAGACTTGGAAAGCATCTCGTTTTCCATCTCCATCAAAATCGATGAGTAATGGCTTTTTGAGATATGTCGTATCGGTTGAATAACCTTGAGGGAGTGGTGTTGGATTATTGACGAGGTGGTCTGGCTCTGGCTGAGCAGGAATCACAATAGATTCTGCTTTGCTATGTGTTTGTTGTGACGTTTCTTGTTTGACTGGCTTAGTTTCAGTTGAAGTGTTGGGTTTCTCATCACATCCAATGAGAAAAATAAGGGTGATGCATAATAAAATTTTGTTTTTCATAGAATTTGAATCATTCAATCATTTTGAATGTTGAAGATTCTATCTTAAAAATTGATTTTTTGATGCTCAATGTCCTAAATTGGAGATATAGTCGTGTGCTTTATCGCGTGCCAGTTTGCTGTTTATACTGATTCATCACCACAATGGGGAATATTTTGAACACATCAAATTCTGATCAAGCTTTGTCTGTCGTGATTACAGGGGGTACACGAGGAATTGGTTTTGCTTTGGCAGAAGCTTTTTTAAAGTTAGGTTGGTCTGTGATGATTTCGGCACGAAATGCACAGCAGTTAAATCAAGTTGTTGCAGATTTTGCGCAACGCTATGCACCGAATAGAATTTATGGAGTGACTTGTGATGTGGCTCAATATGAAGATTTACACAATTTATGGGAAGAAACAGTTTTAAAGTTTGGTGAGGTCCATGTTTGGATTAACAATGCAGGTACCTGCAATGCAGCAAGAGCATTTACCGAGATTGCTAGCTCAGATTTGGAAAGTGTAATAAAAACCAATGTGCTTGGTACGATGTTGGGTTCGCAAGTGGCTTTAAAAGGAATGATGCAGCAAGGTTTTGGGCAAATTTTTAATATGGAAGGTTGGGGCAGTCGTGGCGAGTGGAGTGCAGGGATGACGCCTTATGCAACCAGTAAACGAGCAGTTGCTTATCTGAATCATGCTTTAAATAAAGAAACCAAGAATAGTGATATTTTGATTGGGACACTCAGCCCCGGAATGGTGGCAACAGATTTATTGATTTCTTCTTGGCAACAAGGTGAAGTTAAAAATTGGCATAAAATGAAATGGTTATTTATGTTTGTGATTGATCCACCTGAGCAAGTGTGTGGTTATTTAGCAGAACGCATCAGTAAGAATAAGAAGAGCAATGCGCGTATTGTCTGGATGACACCATGGCGTTTGTTACTTCGTTTTTTCCAACCTTATTATTGGAAAAGAAATCCTGTACAGGGGACGCCTTTGGATCAGCTTAAGGAATAGTGGTTTTAGTGTTATGAATTATTGGAATGATGATATTGAAACAGCAGACCTCTCCCTAACCCTGAAAGGAGAGGGAAATCCATTCTTAAATTCAGATTTTCATGAAATCCAACGCTACTCCTTCTCCCAGTGGGAGAGATAATTTATTAAGTTGATTTCAAATGGCCTTTATTCTAATCATTGCTCTAATTTTTTATTAGCTATACCAAACGGGATGTGCACTGAGGCCATACTATCTGCTGTTTTTTCGAGATGAGTTACTTGGTCATCAAAAAAGATATGGGGATTTAATATCTCCAAAACTTTTCGTTTTTCGATCCCACCTAAAAAAAATGCTTCATTTATTGTATCAATACCCCATGAACGTAATGAATTAATAACTCGCTTATGTGCAGGTGCATTTCTTGCTGTGACAATAGAAATTCGTAATCTACTTCTATAATCCGTATGTTCTGATTGATACCTAATTTCTTCATTCTGTAATGTTGAAAGTTCTTTCAATAGTTTGTGTAGTGGACCTGCATTTGCAGGTTGATCTTCCAAGTTTTTTTCGTTTTCTATAAACGCAGAAAGTCCACTTTCTTTATAGACTTGTTCTGAAGAGTCATCTGCTATTACTCCATCAAAGTCAAAAGCAATTCTTAATTCTTGATCATGAGCTACATCATAAATCTGTCCTTTTAAAATTAATCCTGCTGGATACCCGGCAGTAATTGCTTGATTTACATCAATTTCATTTGCAGAAAGAAATAAGCTGATATTTAAAGCATCAATATATTTATATGGAGTTCTTCCTTGTAAAAATATAGCCCTTTTAATCCCTAAATTATAATGTTCAATGGAATTCATTACACGCAAACCAGTATTTGGATCATTTCGAGATAGCAAAATCACCTCTACAAAAGGTTTATCTTTTGGAAATATGCTATTTAAGCTCAGAAGTCTCTGTATAAATTGAAAAGCTACTCCTGGGTCTAAAAGAGTATTTTCATGCTTACGTTGATATTCACGATATGCTAGTTCACCTTGTGTTCTAAAAACGTTATCAGAGTCTTCTAAATTGAAGAGAGCACTTGAAGCTAATCCAATTACTAATTTTTGATCTAAATTATACCCACTCATTAAATTTAATTTCCATTTTTAAAGAAGAAAGTTAAATTCCTCATTTATCTTTATCATCATCATAGCCATCATTTCGATCAGGAATTGTATTGTTGCGTATGTCTATACTTGTAACAGACTTTCCTGGGAAACCAGTAAAAATACGATGAGCCATGGACTTGTTATATATCCAATCGCCTATAAATGTAGAAGATATAAAAAGAAAAAGCCAGCTAATTAGGAGTAATCTTGCTGTGCGTATCGGAATTTTACTAACAGATGGTTTCATAAGAATTCTATTATCAACTTTAGTAAATGGATTATATTTACGGAGTTTTCCTTTTGAAAAAAAAGGCTCAGAATTATAGTTTTGTTTAATAAAAAGCCGAGTAGGCTTATTTTTAAAATATCTTGAGTAAATAGTATGTTTTACCTCATTAATATCTTTATTAAATAGTTGATGAAATTCAGTTTTTTTAATTATTCTGTAAAATTCTTTTAGTTTTTCTTCAGCTAAAACTACTTCACTTTCCCAATATTCTTGCCAAAACTTAGCTCCAGCTGCAATTTGCATTTGGAAAAAAGATAAAAATATTCCTATGAAACAAATAGCAGTATGTATAAAAGGAACAGTATTATTTGAATAAATGATACAAGCTATCAGGACTCCTTGGAAAATCATGAAGAAGTTATTTCGTTGAACAAGTTGCTGAATTTCAAAATTACGAGTCTTTATGGCAATTTCGTAAATACTTTTTAAGCGCGCTAATTCTTCTACATTTTTATTATTCTCATTATTTTGTGAAAAAAAAGGTTTAAAAAGTGACATAAAAATCCCCTCAAATTTGAGGGGATTGTAACTCAATATTTATATAAATTACAATGCTTTAAAGCGCTGCAATCTGCTCCATATTGGCTTTAATCTTCGCTAACTGATCCACAAACTCAGCAAGTTTGACCTTTTCACCTTCAACTACCGCAGCAGGTGCTTTAGCCACAAAGCCCTCATTTGCAAGTTTAGAAGCAATTTGGTCATGCTGTTTTTGAACCTTATCTAAGTCTTTTTGCAAACGACCCAGTTCTGCTTTTGGATCAATCAAGCCTTTCATTGGTACAAATACAGACACATGACCCACAACAGAAGATGAAGACAACGGTGGTTGCTCAGCATCGGTTAAGAAGGTAATGCTTTCAACTTTAGCCAATGCTTTAAACAATGGTTCAATACGTGCAATCTGTGCTTTTTCAGCATCAGTCGCGTTTTGAAGCAATACAGGCAATAAACGTGCATTACCTAAGCCCATTTCGCCACGAATATTACGTACAGCACCAATCAAGCCTTGTAGCCCAAGCATATCTGCTTCTGCCTGTTCATTGATGCGTTCAGGGTTCGGAACAGGGTATGGCGCAAGCATGATGGTTTCACCACCAATACCAATCATTGGTGCAAGGGTTTGCCAAATTTCTTCAGTTAAGAATGGCATGATTGGATGCGCAAGACGTAAAGATGCTTCCATTACAGAAAGAAGGACACGACGAACTTCTGCTTTACGCTCAGTTGATATGTTTTCATCATTCAGGACTGGTTTGGTCAGTTCTACATACCAGTCACAGTATTCATTCCAGATGAACTCATAAATCGCTTGAGCAGCCAAATCTAAACGGTAAGTTGCAAATGCTTGTTGAACGGCAGCTTCCGCTTTTTGTAAACGGCTGACAATCCACTGTTCAGGCAGTTCCCAAAGATCTTGACGGATTTCCTGACCAATTGGCTGTTGTTCACAGTTCATCATCACGAAACGGGTTGCGTTCCAGATTTTGTTGGCAAAGTTACGATAGCCTTCAACACGTTTCATATCGAACTTAATGTCACGGCCTGTATTGGCAAGTGCGCAGAAAGTAAAACGAACCGCATCTGTACCGTAAGCTTGAATACCTTCAGGGAATTCTTTACGTGTAGATTTCTCAATTTTTGGTGCATCTTTAGGATTCATTAAACCAGTGGTACGTTTTTGTACTAAGGTTTCAAGATCTACACCATCAATTAAATCTAATGGGTCAAGTACGTTGCCTTTAGATTTAGACATTTTTTGACCTTCACCGTCACGAACCAAACCATGTACATACACGGTTTTAAATGGAACTTGAGGTGTGCCATCTTCATTTTTCATGAAATGCATGGTCATCATGATCATTCGGGCAACCCAGAAGAAAATGATGTCAAAACCTGTTACCAATACATCTGTTGGGTGGAATGTATTTAAGAAATAGTTTTCTTTATCTTTTGCTTCATCACCGGTCCAACCCAGTGTAGAGAATGTCCAAAGACCTGAAGAGAACCATGTATCCAGTACATCCTCATCTTGGTTTAATTCAATATCAGTAGCGATATTGTTTTTCGCACGAACTTCTTCTTCAGAACGACCAACATAGATATTGCCTTCTGCATCGTACCAAGCTGGGATACGGTGACCCCACCACAATTGACGAGAAATACACCAGTCTTGAATATTGTTCATCCAAGCCATATACATATTACTGTATTGTTCAGGCACAAACTTAATATCGCCGTCTTTTACTGCTTTGATTGCAGGCTCTGCAAGAGGCGCAATTTTAACATACCATTGGTCGGTCAATAATGGTTCAATGATCACACCTGAACGGTCACCACGTGGTGGTTTCAGCGTATATGGCTGAATTTGGTCTAACCAACCTTCAGCTTCAGCTTGTGCAACCAATTTTTTACGTGCAGCAAAGCGCTCTAAACCGATATAGTCCGCTGGTGCTGGGATGGTTTTAGAAATCGCTTCGCCAGCTTTTGCGATAAACTCAAAATCAGCTAAAACTTCGGCATTTTTGTTGAAAATGTTGATGATTGCGAGTTCACAACGTTTGCCCACTTCATAGTCATTGAAGTCATGTGCAGGGGTGATTTTTACACAGCCGGTACCGAATTCTTTATCAACATATTCATCTTTAACAATCGCAACTGCACGACCCGTAATTGGTAGGATAATATTTTTACCAACAAGGTGTGCATAACGTTCGTCATCTGGCGCAACTGCAACAGCAGTATCCCCCAGTAATGTTTCTGGACGTGTGGTTGCAACCACTAAATAATCATGACCGTCTTGAGTACGTAGTGATTTATCTTCAAAGAAGTATTTGAAGTGCCACAATGAACCTTGTTCTTCTTTATCTGATTCAACTTCTAGGTCAGAAAGTGCGGTTTGTAGTTTAGGGTCCCAGTTTACCAAGCGTTTGCCACGGTAAATCAAACCTTGTTCATGCAGTTTTACAAATACTTCTTTAACAGCATTTGAAAGGCCATCATCCATGGTGAAACGTTCACGTGACCAATCTACAGACGAGCCAAGACGACGAATTTGACGGGTAATTGTGCCGCCAGATTGTTCTTTCCATTCCCAAATTTTGTCGATGAACTTTTCACGACCTAAGTCATGACGACTAATGTCTTGAGCTGCTAATTGACGTTCAACCACCATTTGCGTTGCAATACCCGCATGGTCAGTACCTGGTTGCCATAAGGTATTTTTACCAGACATACGGTTGTAACGCGTCAAGGCATCCATGATGGCATTGTTAAAACCATGACCCATGTGCAAGCTACCCGTGACGTTCGGTGGCGGAATCATGATACAGAATGAATCGCCTTTACGAGACGGTTGGAAATAACCTTTCTCTTCCCAAGTCTTGTACCATTTTTTCTCGATCTCGGTAGGATCGTAGGTTGTAGCAATATTTTGCGCTGAATCAGTCATAGTAAAAACAGATCAAAAGTAAGTAAAAAATTGCATTCATTGTAGCAAATATTCATTAGGAATGTTGATTCCTGTTATGGCATATTTACCTTGAATTAAATGCAGCAATCAAAACATGAAAATACAAACTACATTTGTTGTTGTTATTAATCTTAAATATGACAAATGTTGGATATTATGGGGTTTTAACAGAGTCATATTTACAAATACGTGTTTTAGATATTTGATTTATTGAGAGTATTTGTGATTGATATTCAATAAATAGTAGGAGTTAAAGACAATGCAAGATATTTCAAGTTTTGCTAAGATCAAAATTGAATAGGACAAAACAACAAAAGGACCGATAACAATGCAGTATAAAATCGATTTATTGATTAAACAGCAGACGTACCAAGAGTTAAAAAACATTACTCAAAGTTTAAATCATGGCGAAAAAAGTGATTTGGCAAAACAATTAGGTAATGTCTTTACGGAAATGTCATGCCAAGTGCTGGATCAAGTATTTGGTGCTTTGCTTGAAGAGCAACGGAATAACTCTGCGCTAGATGCGAATGGTCAGAAGAAACTGAAAGAAGCAGAACAAATTTTTACGCAGATTGAAGGGGCTTTTAAAAAATATATGCCTTGGTCGATTTCGTTGTTTAGTAATGATCGTTTAAAACCTGTGGCAAATCATATTCTTAAAAAGTTTGAAGATTCTGATGCAAGCCAAGTGGTGATGTACTATCAATTAGACAGTCATCTAGGTAAAGAAGCGACCAGCAATATTCAAAAGGTCATTCAAGGGGATACTAGTGCTTTGCCTGTGACACTAAAAAATTTGGTTAAAATTATTGACCTCGGTGTCTCAGAGTTTATTCGGGATCCTAAGACTTTGTTAAAATTTAACTTTGTGGTCGATAAAACCTTAAATGGTGTGATCAATATGATCACCAGTACAGGCTATAAGCGCTTAGAAAAAGTTGGTGATGAATACAATCCTCGCAATGTCGAAAAGGCGCAACATTATGCAGCGCACTTTAAAAAGTTTTTAGTTGAGGCTTAATCTCTAAAAAGGGAGGTTTGATTGATTTGGTGCGCCACGTGGTCTAATATTTATTCACCATATTCAAGAGCATAATAAAATGGAAAGCTTAGAAGGAAAGGTGGTTTGGATTACAGGTGCATCTTCAGGGATTGGTAAAGCCTTGGCTGCTGAATGTGCTTTACAAGGTGCACAAGTGGTTTTAAGCGCAAGGCGTTTAGATGAACTTGAAAAAGTTCGTATAAGTCTTCTTAACCCAGATCATCATATTTCCGTGGCAATGGATATTACTGATGAAGCGCAAGTACGTCATGCTTATGAACAGGTCTTAGATGAAAAAGGGCGTATTGATTGGTTGATCAACAATGCGGGCTTAAGCCAAAGAGCATTGATTGCAGATACCAGTATGCAAACTGAACGTGCAATTATGGAAATTGATTACTTTTCTCAAGTGTTTTTGACCAAATTGGTTTTACCAACTTTTTTAGCTCAAAAATCTGGGCGAATTGCGTATATTTCTAGCGTTGCAGGCTTATTGGGAACGCAATATCGTGCATCTTACTCTGCTGCAAAAGCAGCGATCCATATGTGGGCAAACAGTTTACGCGCAGAAGTGGCACAAGATGGTGTTAATGTTTCTGTTATTTTCCCTGGTTTTGTGAAAACCAATGTATCTTTCAATGCCTTAAATGGTGCAGGGAAAGCACAGGCGCATCAGGATGAAGCCATTGAAAATGGTTTAGAAGCTGATGATTTTGCGCAAAAAACGGTTTCCGCGTTATTAAAAGGTCAAGAATATATTGTCGTGGGTGGGCGTAAAGAAAAATTGGGTGTGTTGGTTTCTCGTCTATCACCATCGACACTTTATAAAATGATTCGTAAGATGAAAGTAAAGTGATTAAAAATTAATAACTTTTGTATGTATTGATAAGGCGTTTATATATTGTATAAGCGCTTTTTCTTAATATGTTCCGTCTCTATCTATAAAAGCACAAAAAACCATGTTAAACCTAATGAAAATAATTTTTAAAATCATCAGTCTACAATTTATATTGATCAGTGCAGCTTATGCAAATATTTGTGATGATACTCAAGTTGTTGCGCAAATATTAAAGCAGGCAAAAATTGTAAAGGTTGAACAAGCTTTAATCGACTGTAAACTCGATCCTATCGATAATTCAAATATGATCATGGCTTATGCGCAATGGATTCCTGTAAAAGGTCATCCAGAAGAAGGGGATTATGCTTTAAATTTATTTAAGTTTAATCCAAAAAATTTAAAGCTTGTTTATCACTATGTTGTTGCAGAACGTATGGTTTCGGATGCAATTAGCTTAAATTCAATCCAGCTCGATACAGCAAATTATAAAGTCACTGATTCAAATCGAGCTTTGGGTTTAAGATTAAACTACTCAGGTCACTCACAACCCTTTCCTTTTTCTATGCAAGTGTTAAATTTATATGACTTAAAAAATAAAAAGCAAATCTTAGATAGTCTGATAGTTGAACGTGATCGGGCAGAAACGGATATGCAGTGTAATGCAGATATTGAAGAACGTGCTTCAACCTTAGTCATGCAGTCAACCCAAACCAAGAAATATACGGATATTTTGGTCAATAGCAAAATTAAACGCTACCAGATGCAAGTGATAAACGAAGATTGCCAAGAAGTTAATCATCACTCATCGCAACAACGGTTTGTTTTAAAATTTGATGGGAAAAAATATCAATTTCCTAAAAGTTTTAAAGATGAATATCAGTACTGATAGGCAATACTGTTAAGAATATCAATAAGATTATGTCATTGCAGCGTAAAGCTGACGATTAAACATTCATCTTCTGGTTAGCGAGCTAAAAGTTAGTCGTGAACTAAAAGATGAATGCTTTTAAAATAACAGGGTATTTAATGGCGATAAATGAAATATTTAATGTGTTTTATTGAGGTAGTTTAATAACAATTCAGCATTTTTGCCCCTTAATTGCCATGACATACAGCGTACTCCACCGCCCATATGACACACCTGTGCGGAGTGAATTGGAATGACAGTTCGTTTGGTTAGACGACGAATTTGCTGTAATGCCAGTGCATCTTGTTTAATGCCAAATTGCGGAAAATAAATACGCTCAGGCGTAACCAGCATATTGGTATATAAACCACAAGCTGAACCAAATTTCTCATCATAAATTTCACTACCATCATAAGGTGTGGTGATTTCATGAATTTTGATATCTGGAATACCGCGTTTTAAATCAATTTTTAACTGTTTGGCGTAGTCGGGGTCTTCAGGATAGGTGTTAATCACTAACGTATTCTGATCTATAAAGCTTACGACACCATCCGCATGTTCTAAACCACCTTGTTCATCTGCTTCAATAAATGCAATATGTTTAGCACCTGTCAAACGGATCAGTTGTGCTCTAGCTTGAGTTTCGGTTAAATGATTATCAGCTAAGAATTTGGTACTTAACACAACATTACCATAACCATCTTCAACCCAATTACCACCATCATTGAGCAGTTGGGTCTGGGTAAATTTTAAACCAGCCTTTTGGCTATAGGCTTTAAAGTCTGCTTGAACATCATCAGAAATGGCTTGAGCTTTTTTGGTTCCACCTTGTCCTGCTGCGGTATAACGAAAAAGAACAGGTTGATTTGGATTGGCGCTGCTAAAATCACGCATCCAAATATCTTGCATAGGCGCGATGGTGACATGCTGTTTACCCAGTGCTTTGACATAATCAGGGTAAAGTTGTTGATCGGTTAAGATCATCACATTGTCACCATTTTGGATAATTTTCTTTGCATAATCGACATGAAAATCAAAAATGTCATCGATTTTTTCTGCATAGTATTTATCCTGACTTTGTGGCGAAGCCAATACAATCAATTCCGCATTTATTGTGAATGGAAGCATAGACAGTAATCCAATACTTATTTTAAGTGCTAAAGCTTTCATGATATCTAACCTTTTCATGAAGTTAAGATTTTTTCATTTTTGTTATGATCAATGTATTTCATGATTTTTACATCACCAGAATACAAAATCAAACCGTCCAACAAAGATTGTGTATTCTAATGAAAAAATCATGATGATTATTTAAAAAGAGGAGGGAGATTAAGTTGCTGTTCCATAGGCAAATACTTCAACCATTCCACCTTGCATACCGAGTTCTGTGGTACTTAAACGTAAGCCCATAATATGCGTAGCTCCAATATTTTCAGCTTCCTGTTTTAATCTAACAATCGCCTCTCGACGTGCGCGATCGACGACACTCTCATAGGTGGTTAAACGACCACCAAAGAAGTTCTGAATTTGCGCAATAATATATTTAAAATAATCATGCGAAATCACCACATTACTACTGATAAGTTGCCCTTGCTTTTCAGAGACTTGGAACTTATTGGTATCAATACGAATATGAGCAAGCCGTTGTTCATTGTCTGTCAATTCTTTTAAATGCTTTTGTTCGATAAAACGTCCAAAACCCCAACCAATAAAAAACAGAACCAGTGTGAGCCCAATTTTAAAAATTAAACCATCCATCTGTTTCGCCTATTTTGAAAATGGATCAGGAAGTTGAGTTGTGGTCGGTTCAACAATGACCGCAGTACCATAGACAAAAAGTTCTGATGCACCTTGCGCAATATTAGAGGTGGAAAAACGGATTCCAACAATTGCATTGGCACCTAAACCATGTGCTTTTTCAATCATACGATTCATGGCTTCTTGGCGCGATTCTTCTAATAACTCGGTATAGCCTTTGAGTTCACCACCGACAATATTTTTTAGACCAGCCATAAAGTCACGTCCAACATGTTTACTACGGACGGTACTTCCATAAACGACATCAAGCTGTTGCTTTATGACATGTGCTGGAACAGTTTCTAAATTACTGAGTTTCATTTTAAATATTCATTGATGATGTCTTGCTTCAAACATAGGAAATTATCCATCAAAAAGCAATAAAAAAAGCCCACCGAAGTGAGCTTTGATCATCAAACTGAGATTAACTGACTTTTTTATCTTTTGAATGATATTTCAATTCAGATGAAGAGGCCGGTTGTGCAATTTGATCCGCAGTGTTGGCTTTTAGACCACCACCAAGGGTTTTATAAACCTCTACCTGATTGTTTAAGTTCGCTTGCTCTAATAGCAATAAACCTTGTTCAGCAGAGTAAGACGTACGTTGAGCATCTAAAACAGTTAAGTAACTATCAATACCAGCACGGAAGCGGGCATTTGAAAGTTTATAGGTTGTATTGGTTGCATCAACTAAACGTTTTTGAGCAGAAAGACGATCACCAATATTTTGGCGAGTCGCTAATGCGTCATTCACTTCACGGAAAGCAGATTGAATTGATTTTTCATAGTCAGATAACGCAATTTGTTGATCTGTTTCTGAAATCTTAATGTTCGCTTTACGTGTGCCCCAATCCCATAACGGAATATCAAGACTAGGACCTAAAGACCAAACGAAAGCACCTGATTTAAATAAATCACTTAAATCAGTAGATGCATAACCTGCAGTACCCGTCAAACTGATGGTTGGGAATAAGCGCGCTTTCGCAGCACCGATATTTGCACCAGCAGCAGAAAGTTGGTATTCAGCCGCTTTGACGTCTGGACGGTTGTTCAGCAAGTCACTTGGTAAACCTGATGCGAACGCAGCATTTGAAGTAATACGCGTTACACGTTGTGTTGGCAATAAGTTGTCTGGAACTGATTGTCCAACAAGCAGATTTAGCAAGTTCTGAGCTTGTGCAATTTGAGTCTTATAATTGGCAACATCATTACGTGCAGTTTCAACAGAAATCTGAGCCTGACGAACAGGCACTTCACTGTCAATACCGACATCAAAACGTTTTTTGTTGAGGTTATAAGAGTCAAGCTGCGCTTTTAATGTTTGGTCAGCGAGCTTAAGTTGTGCACTGGCAAAAGAGTAATTTAGCCAAGCTTGCGCAACTTGACTAATTAAGCTGATTTGCGTTGCATCACGCGCACTTGCAGTCGATAAATAAGTATCAAGCGCATTGTCTTTTAAACTTTTTACTCGACCCCAGAAGTCTAACTCATAAGCAGTCACACCAAGGCCAACATTATAACGTGTTTGAGCACCTACACCTTGATCCTGACGTAACAGACCACCACTTGCACCAATCGTTGGTAGTTGATTGTTTTCAGTGATTTGATAGGCTTGTTGAGCACGTTGAATGTTCAATGTTGCTGTACGTAAATCACGGTTATTGGCTAAAGCAAGATCAAGTACTTGAAGTAAGCGTTGATCTGCAAAAAACTCTTTATAACCTTGTTCAGCAATAGATGTACCACCGTTATTTTGAATATAACCTGTTGGTATGTTCGCCTGAGCTACGGGTTCTGGGCCACGCATGCTTTGACACGCTGTCAAAGCAAGCGCAAGTGCAGATACCGCAATGCTACGACCTGAAATAGACCATACTTTTTGCATCACGATTTATGCTCCTGAATATTTTGATTTTTAGGTTTGTACTTAAAGATACTACGAATCCATACGAAGAACACAGGAATAAAGAAGATACCTAAAAGTGTTGAGCTAATTACACCACCCAATACACCATAACCGACTGAGTGTTGGCTACCAGCACCAGCGCCGCTTGATAAAGCAAGTGGCAATACACCGAAACCGAACGCTAAGGTTGTCATGATAATTGGACGTAAACGCATTTTTGCAGCATGCAATGTCGCTTCAAACAATTCTTCGCCTTGTTCTTGCAACTCTTTTGCAAACTCTACAATCAAAATCGCATTTTTTGCAGACAAACCGATGACTGCAACGATCGCCACTTGGAAGTAGATGTTAAATGATAAGTTAGGATCACCTTTGATGACCATGCCTAACCAAGTTAAGGTAAATGCACCAATAACACCTAATGGCACGACCAGCAATACTGAAACTGGAATTGACCAACTTTCATATAAAGCTGAAAGGCAAAGGAACACGATAAGCAATGAAAGAATTAAAAGCGGAACAGTTTGACTGCCAGATTCACGCTCTTCTAAAGACAGACCCGTCCATTCATAGTCGAAACCTGTTAAGCCCATAGACGGTAACTTACCAATAATTTCTTCCATAGCAAGCATCGCATCTCCCGAACTTACGCCCGGTGCTGGTGTACCTTGAATGTTTGCAGAAGCTACACCGTTATAACGCTCGAGACGAGGTGAACCATAAGTCCATTGGCCTGTTGCAAATGCAGAGAATGGAACCATGGTGCCGCTATTGTTACGAACATACCACTTGTTTAAATCTTCAGGCATCATGCGAGAGCTTGATTCACCTTGAACATAAACTTTTTTCACACGACCACGATCAACGAAGTCATTGATATAAGAACCACCCCATGCCATGCTCATGGTCGAATTAATATCCGCAATACTGACTCCCATTGCACCAGCTTGTGCTTGATCAATGTTGATTTGATATTGAGGGGTATCTTCTTGACCATTTGGACGAACACCAGCAAGACGTTTGTCTTGAGAAGCCATACCTAAAATAGCATTACGTGCAGCAATAAGTTTATCGTGACCTTGACCACTGGCATCTTTTAATTGGATGTCAAAACCTGATGAAACACCTAATTCTGGCATTGCTGGTAATTGCAATGGCATGATGTAGGATGCATCTTTGACGATCATATTCAGTGCCATACCGCGTTGAATAATGGCGCCAATTTGTGATTCAGGTGTAGTACGTTCACTCCAGTCTTTCAATTTAATGAAAGCTAAACCAGCATTTTGCCCGACACCTGTAAATGAGAAACCAGAAACTGTAAAAATAGTATCTACATTTGCTTTTTCCTTATTTAAGAAGTAATCGGTCATTGTTGTGATGACTTTATCTGTCCGTTCAAGGCTGGCACTTGGTGGTAACTGAACAAGTGTCATAACTACGCCTTGGTCTTCTTCTGGTAAGAAAGAAGAGGGGAGCATTTTGTACAGTCCAACTAAGGCAACAATCACAGCAATATAGATCGCACCAGAGAAGATCTTATGATGGGTCATACGATTGACACCACCTTGGTATTTCTCCGCTACTTTTTCAAAACTGCGGTTAAACCAACGGAAGAAACGCGCAAAAATGTTATTGCTTGGTTCTTGATTTGGATCATGCTGTTTTAACAATGTCGCACAAAGAGCAGGGGTAAAAGTTAAAGCAACGATTAAAGACAAAACCATTGCTGTAACGAGCGTGATCGAAAACTGACGGTAAATTACACCTGTAGTACCACCAAAGAATGCCATAGGTACAAATACAGCAGTCAATACGCTGGTAATACCCACCAAAGCACCTGAAATTTGTTTCATCGATTTTTCAGTGGCTTCAACTGGACCAGCATGTTCTTCTTGCATTACCCGTTCGACGTTCTCAACCACAACGATGGCATCATCGACCAATAGACCAATTGCCAGCACCATGGCGAACATGGTTAAAGTATTGATCGAGAAGCCGAAAATATTAATAACTGCAAATGTCCCAAGTACAACCACAGGAACTGCCATTGTTGGGATAATCGTTGCACGCCAGTTCTGTAAGAACAAGAACATCACGAAGAATACAAGAACGATTGCTTCAATTAATGTATGTACCACACTTTCAATTGAAAGCTTAATAAACGGTGTGGTGTCATAAGCAATTTTATCTTTTAAGCCTTCAGGGTAGTTTTTACGCAATTCAGTTAAGCGTTTTTCTACAGCAGCAGCTGTATCAAGTGCATTTGCACCTGTTGCCAATTTAATTGCTACACCGCCCGCAGGGTTACCATTAAATTTAGAATCGAATTGATAACTGTCTGAACCTAATTCTACACGTGCAACATCACCCAAACGAACTTGAGCACCAGAAGACGTGTTTTTTAGGAAGATGTTTTTAAATTGTTCAGGTGTTTGCAACATGCTTTGCGCATTGACAGTCGCATTGAGGATCTGACCTTGTACAGCTGGAGCACCACCCAATTGACCTACAGCCACTTGTGAGTTTTGTGCACGAATGGCAGCAGCAATATCACTTGGTGTAACTTGCAAACTGGTCATTTTAGCTGGGTCTAGCCAGATACGCATTGCATATTGACCACCAAAGACTTGAATTTCACCTACGCCTGCAACACGACTCAGTGGTTCAGAAATATTTGAGTTTACATAGTCTTTAATGTCAGCGCCAGAAAGGCTGCCATCTGGCGAATAAAATGCAAGTACTTGCATAAAGCTCGCACCAGATTTGGTCACTTTTACGCCTTGACGTTGTACATCTTCAGGTAAAAGTGCAGTCGCTGACTGCAATTTGTTCTGTACTTGAACCTGTGCAATGTCTGGATCAATACCTTGTTCAAAATTCAGGTTGATTGATGCCTGACCATTACCCGCACTGTTCGATGAGATGTAACGTAAACCATCTAGACCATTCATTTGTTGTTCAATGATCTGCGTTACGGTGTTCTCAACAGTTTGTGCAGAAGCACCAGGATAAGTTGCAGCAATTGTCACTACAGGAGGAGCAATTGTTGGATACTGAGCAACAGGCATTTTTGTCAGCGTCAGGATACCCGCCAACATAATTACCAGTGCAATCACCCACGCAAAAATGGGGCGATGAATAAAAAATTGAGCCATATTCGTCTACCCCTTATGCATTTGAAGTAGCTTTTTGTTCACTGGATTTATTTTGTTGAACAGGTTGTGCTGCTGTACCTGGTTTAGCACTTGCTTGTGGTGCAGCCGCTTGAGGCTGATAAGGTTTAGCAACCACAGCTTGTTCTGGTTTTACTTTGGCAATACCATCAACAATCACTTTATCGCCAGTATTTAGGCCTTGAGTGACGATCCAATCTTTACCTTGAACACCTACAGTTGTTACAGGACGGCTTTCAACAACACCTTTTGCATTTACAAGCATCGCGATTGCTTGGCCAGTTGGTGTGCGTGTAATTGCTGCTTGTGGAACTAAGTAAGCATTTGGAATTACGCCTTGTACGATCTGCGCATTGGCAAACATACCTGGCAATAATAAATGATTAGGATTTGAGAAGACTGCACGTAAAGTCACAGAACCAGTGCTTGGATCTACACTCGCATCAGAGAATGCAAGGTTTCCTTCCACACCGTAGTAGCTACCATCTTCAAGTTTTAAACGAACTTTGGTGTTATTGCTACGATCAATACTACCTTGACTTAACTGTTGGCGTAGACGTAATAACTCAGCACTTGATTGGCTGATGTCTACATAAATTGGGTCAAGTTGCTGAATCGTAACCAAAGCATTGGCTTGGTTTGCAGTCACCAAAGCACCAGCAGTGACTGAAGAACGACCAGATTGACCTGAAATAGGTGAACGAACAGTCGAATAACCTAGGTCAATTTGTGCATTTTTAACAGCAGCATTTGATGCTGCAATATCTGCTTCAGCAAGTTTGATTTGTGCAAGCAAATCATCAAACTCTTGCTTAGAAACAGCATTGATGCCGACAAGTTGACGATAACGATTTGCTTTAACCTGCAAGGCATTTAAGTTTGCTTGCTGACGTACTAAAGCTGCTTTTGCACTGTCTAAGTTTGCACGATTGATGCTCGAGTCAATCTCATAAAGAGGTTGGCCTTCACGAACAAAACTACCTTCCGTAAACAAACGTTTTAAAATCACACCATTTGTTTGTGGGCGAACGTCAGAGATTTGATACGCTGAAGTACGACCCGAAAGTTCAACACTTTGTTCTACGCTTTGTGGCTGAGCAACAATGACACCAACTTCAGTCGGCGGCATTTTTTGGGCAGCACCACCAGCTTGTTGTGCTGATTTAGGATCTTTGCTGCAGCCTACAAGTGCAATACTTGTTGCGAGAGCACAAGCAGTAAGGGCAGGAGCCCAAAGCTTTGCCGACATCATTATTCCACCTCGTTTAGATTCTTATCTAAAAATAATTTGTTCTGTCTTAACGTTTCTCGTGACAGTATGAGCCATAAAATTGCAGCCCATATGACACCTATACTCCATCCAGTGAGTACATCAGTTGGGAAATGTGCCCCTAGATAAATTCTAGAGCCCCCCATGCTTAGAAACCATAAAAAGCCCCCCAAGCTAATCCATTTAACTTGGCGATGCTTTTGAAATATAAACATAATCGAACAGCATACAATCGCTGCATAAATGCTGTGAGCACTAGGAAATGAAGCACCATAGGTTTGCACCATTTGGTAGATTTCATCGGGTCTAGGACGATTAACCAGATATTTGAGTATCCAACCAATCGCCGCAGCACCGAGCAGTCCAATACTGATCATCAGCACATTTGCATATTGTTTTAGGCGTATGAAATATAAATTACATAGCCCTGCAATCACGATCATTGACGGTAAGCCGCCCAGATAGGATAGGGTGAGTGCTAGACCATTCAAGACCTCTAAACGGTGTGAACTCATCCATACAACGCTTGAAAAATCAAACTGTTGTACCTGGTTAATGTTTAAACCAACACTCCCAATAAGTAAACCTATACAGCCAATAAGGAGCAATACGTAAGGCATAAGTTAACCTAGAGTATATAATTGCGTACGTTAAGTTTATTTAATCAACCGAAGTGTACTAGCCAGTACACTTTTTTTCAAGTGAGTAAATTTAGGTAATTTATACTAATTTCTTTTTGTGAAATAATTAACAATTTGCACAAAAAATAACAAAAATCCTAGTGATTTAGTTTGCTTTGTGAGTTTGCCTCATCTTCAAGTTGTAAGGGTTGTTTTGGCGGCCAGAAGAAATCTAAAGGACGGGTAGAAAAATGGGTAAATATGAGTTTTGCCAATGGTTTCCATTGCGAAAAACGAACTTGTCTTGCTCTGAGTGCTACAATAATGGTGAGCGTGAAGCTGACAAATAAGTTGGTCAAACCAATACACAACACGCCAAGGAAAGACACAATGATGAGGCCAATATCAGGTGAACCATTGATGGTCATTAAGCCTTGAATAAAGTTGGCAGCAGCAAACGCAATATGGCGAATATCTAATGGTAAACCTAAGATAAAACCAATGGTTCCCATACTTCCAAGCATGATCCCAAAGATAAAATTACCCGCTAAAGCGCCTAAGTTTCGCTCGATATAGTCTGCAAACTTGTCCAGTCTGGCTTGTCCCATCATTTTTTTCAATTTTATGTGAGCTTTTAAGCGAGGCCCGACTTTTCGATAGACTGACATATTGTCAAAATATCCAGCGATTAATCCCGATAAAAATAAACAAACACCTGCAATTGCTGCATGTGGAATTGCCAATGAGGTAAATGGATTTAGGCTGGCAAGTAAGGTTGTGGCTTTAGCATGTGTCAAAAGTGGTTCATGCATTGACAGTTGCCATAGATAGGTAATTAAGGCGGCAGTTGGAATCGCAATCGAAATATTTCCCAGAATTGCAATAAACTGGGTCCGAATAATATTAATAATCAGTCCAGCAAGTTCAGCAATTTGCGCTGTTTTTGAACCCTTTTGGTGCTGAACTGTTGATGCAAGTGCGGCCGCCGTCATCGCAGGCTGTTTGGTTGCTACAGTAAAGTGCAAAACATGGATCAGGATAAAGCCCAATGAATAATTCATACTGTAGAGAAAGGCATGCAAAAATGGCGCAAGGACTAAACGTGCAGTCAGTATTTTCAGGGTTGCCATGGTTGCAATAATCGCACCTGCGCCTGCAGCTGCTTTATACATGCCAAAGAAACCTTTTTTATCGGTACTTACATAATGTTCGCCTGTCTTACTGGCATTTTCAGTGACTTGTAGTGCGATTAACTCACTGTTGGTTTTAAGCAAATCACGCACACTGGTTTCACTATAGTGAGCATTGACTAAGTCAGTGAGCAATTCACCACAGAGCTGATAACGGATCTGATCATCTTCTACAAGAAGATTGAGTAAGAGTTCGATTCGATCAATACATTGTTCTAGTAGTGAGAGTAAATAGGTCAGACTTAAACTCACTCCAATCCGTTTGATTGCTCGACGGATTTTTTGTACCACATCACGACATTGTTCAATCATGACCAACGCTTGGTCTGCATCAGGAGGAATACCCACAGCAAGCTCATCTTCATCGCGATGTTGCTTTTTATACGCTTCTATAAACTCAACAATTTCACGGTTTTGAACTAAAAAAGGCGATTCATATTCTTGAAGCTCAGGGTAGGCATTGATAAATTCAGGATATAAGCCAATACCACTGATTCGATAGGAAAGCACAGTAATGGCTTTGACAATATCGCGTTTAATTCCCAATTTATCGTTTTTATAACGATGACCTTGATTGAGTAATCGGAACAATTGTTCCCATTTCTTTTCACTGATATTTTCCAGCCAATATTTATCACTACGTTGGTGAAACACTTTGCCAACCAAATCTTTGAGATCTGATTCGTCTGTCAATAAAGGTAGAAAATGTGCACCAATTCGTTGCCCAAGCTGATTCCAAAAGCCGTCTAAAGATAAAATCCCACTATCTGCATACAATCCTGCTTGTTTATAGTGATTGACCAGCTTGAGTAAGTAACCTTGAAATGCAGAAGATGCATTGGGTGTAGTGAGCAGTGCTTGAATTAAAGCATCAAATTTATTTTGACTTTCTTCTAAATTGTGGCTGTCACTGGGTCTGATACGATTGATTAACTCAATTAATATATCAGGATTGGGAACAACTTTTATGCCGTCAAGTTGTTCCTGCATAAGGAGGAAAAGATCATTAAATTGTATATGCATAAGCCTTGTTAAATTTTATTGAATTCGATGTAAGGCAAGTTGCGCTAAATTATACAATGCCTGGCGATACTCAGATTCAGGCAAATGATTCAAAGCTTGAATCGCAGCTTGAGTTTCTTCTGTGGCACGGCGACTACAATAATCTAAAGCACCTGAGCTCTGAACAATTTCAATCACACGATTTAAATCGCTTGTTCCACCAGTTGCGATACTTTTACGGATAATTTCGTGCTCTTCACCCTGAGTATTTGCTAAGGCAGAGATTAAAGGTAAAGTGGGTTTACCTTCCATTAAATCATCACCAATATTTTTACCTAATGTTTCAGCATCAGAGGTATAGTCTAAAATATCATCAATAATTTGAAAGGCATTGCCAAAATGACCTGCAAATAAACGTAATGGTTCACGATACTCAGGTTTCCCTGCAATGATGGCAGCACCTTCAGTTGCAAGTTCAAATAAACGAGAAGTTTTACCGTGAATAATATCTAAATAAGTTTGTTCAGTTGTTTCGGGTTGGTGCTGTGCTTGAAGCTGTAATACTTCACCTTCGGCAATTTCACAAGTGCCAGTCGAAAAGTCTTTGAGCAAGATCATATTGTCGAGATCAACCAGAAGATCAAAAGCTCGAGAAATCAGAAAATCACCCACCAACACCGCAGTTTGGTTGTTCCAAGTTGCGTTCGCAGTTGGACGACCACGACGTAAACCAGATTCATCTACAACATCATCATGTACCAATGTTGCGGTATGCAGCATTTCAATGATTGCTGCCAGTTTACGATAAGGGTCCATCTGTAGATCTGTTGCACCACATGCTTTTGCTGCAAGTAGGCACATGATTGGACGCATGCGTTTACCGCCAGCTTCAACAACATGTTTACTGACGGCCATCACTAAAGCAACTTTTGAGGTAATCCCTTCATTAATAAACTTGTCCATTGCAGCAAAGTCGGTTGCAACTGGAGCGAGAATATCTTGCTTAAAGTCGATGGTCATCGGGTGGGAGCCTCATGCAAATGCGTTATAAGTTGCTAGTGTAACAATTAACATGTCTGAATGTTGCTTTTGCAAGCAGACATCGTGCCTGAATCTTAATGATTTGTTCTTTCTTTGTCCAAAGATGAATAAAGCATTGAACATTCAATCGATCATTCTTTTGAGCTACATAGTAGCGGATTTGTTTTAAAAATCTATTTCAATTTTAGCTGTATCTTAAAAAAAAATTCATATTATCAAAGGGGAAATCTTAAAAAAACCATTATATGTAGATTATTTTCTATACAATGATAATATTTGCTGGAAATGACTTGTTGTTTAATTCATTATCACTTAAAATCTTTGCCCTTGAATAACCCCCAGTGGCGTTCGTCTTAAGATCGATATATTCCTTTATCGGCACGACGACACGGGTAAGTTGGAGTACATTATGTACGCAGTAATCCAAAGCGGTGGTAAACAGCACCGTGTTGTTGAGGGTGAAACCCTTAAAGTAGAATTGTTGAAAGCTGAAACTGGCGCGACTATTACATTTGATGATGTATTAATGGTTGTGAATGGCGAAAGCATTCAAATCGGTGCTCCAGTTGTAGCTGGCGCAAAAGTAACTGCAGAAGTGGTTGGTCACGGTCGTCATGACAAAATTCGTATTGTTAAAATGCGTCGTCGTAAGCACTACCGTAAACAACAAGGTCACCGTCAATGGTTTACCGAGTTGAAAATTACTACGATCGCAGGTTAATCACTAGGAGTATATAGACATGGCAACTAAAAAAGCCGGTGGTTCGACCAAAAACGGTCGTGATTCGAATCCTAAAATGTTAGGTGTTAAAATGTACGGTGGTCAAGCTGTGACTGCTGGTAACATTATCGTTCGTCAACGTGGTACAGAATTCCACGCTGGTACAAATGTTGGTATGGGTCGTGACCATACTTTATTTGCTACTGCTGACGGCGTAATCAAATTTGAAGTGAAAGGTCAATTTGGCCGTCGCTATGTATCTGTTGAAGCGTAAGCTTTAAGAGTGCAAAAAAGCCCGCTTTATTGCGGGTTTTTTTATCAGTTTTTTTTAGCATTAAAGAAAAAACCATCTTCATCATGATGAATAATTTTCAACATATTGCACCAATAACAATACAAAACTTCTTATTTTCTCAATTATTACTGACTCAATTTGGTTTAAGATAAGCAATCTAATAAATTACATTCTGTGCCAAATATTATTTGAATATTTTAATTGAGGTACAGACATAGAAAAGGTGAACATATGAATATGCTTCGTAAAACGATGGGTGCAGTGGCTATAAGTGCAGCGCTGTTTGCACCTGTAATGAGCACAACAGTTTTTGCAGCAACTGCTGCTTCGGAGCAACAAGCAACCGCAAATTTGGTTAAACAACTCAGTGGTGTAAAAAGCTTTACTGCAAATTTTGAGCAAACCACAAAAGCGACTCAAACAGGTAAAGTTGCACAGAAAAAGGGTTTAACCGCTCAGCATATGAATCAAACCTTTAAAGGTACAATGAAGGTTGAGCGTCCTGGTAAATTCTATTGGGAAACCACCACGCCCGCAAAACAGACTATTGTGACCGCAGGTCGTACAGTGTGGATTTATGATCCTGACTTACAGCAGGCTGTACGCCAAAGTTTAGATGAGCAGGTTGCCAATACACCAGCATTACTACTCAGTGGTAATACTGAGCAAATTCAAAAGGCTTATCGTATTACTCAGCCGAATGCAGGTAAAACTTACTATACCTTGTATCCAAAACAAAAAGATGGTGCTTTCCAAAGCTTGACGATTAGTTTTGGGGCGAAAAATGCACCGACTTTAATGATCTTGCAAGATTCTTTGGGTCAAACAACCACTGTGCGTTTTAACAATGTACAGGTCAATGCCGCTATCCCTGCATCTACCTTTAATTTTGTGCCGCCTAAAGGCACAGACATTATTGATCAATAAACGATTTTGATTGAATAGAAGAGCAACCGTAAGGTTGCTTTTTTTATGCCGATTAAACAGAACAGAGCAATAGACTTAGCCATGTAATACTAGCTACGAGCAAATAAAGTGGCTTTCTATACAAGATTATTCTATGCTCAAACAAGGGTTTGAATATAAAAACTGAGATGCTGTATGTATCGCAAGACACAATTGAAACTCAAACATTCCCCAAAGATGACTGCGCAAAAGTCATTTTTGAATGTTTTGAGGCAAAAGTTAATCTGCATGATTGGGCGATTTTTAAGACGGCATCGTCGTGACGCAGAAGTCAATCTTTATCAGCAGAAGCTTTACCAGCCAGTTGAAGAAATTATCACAACCAACTTAAAAATATCAGGAATTATCCCACCGCATTTAAATGGTTTATTGTTAAGAATTGGCTCAAATCCGATTGATGTCGCAAAGCCGACATTATTTGAATGGTATCTTGGTCATGGAATGATTCACGCGCTCAAATTACAAGCGGGTAAAGCAATCTGGTTTAAAAGCAGTATGCTGGCCACAGATACGGTGCAGCAATATAAACAACAACCAGCAATAGGCGGCTTTCGCCGTGGTGCACATGATGTTGTAAATACCAATATTTTTAAACATGCAGGAAAACTTTGGGCAGTGATTGAAGCTGGCGCGTTTCCAATCTGCTTAGATGATGAATTAAATGCAGAACGTTATCAGTTGTTTAATAGTGATGCTGATTTACCGTTTACCGCACATCCTCGTAAAGATATTAAAACAGGGCACTTACATGCGATTAGTTATGATGCTTTAGATCGTAAAAATGCCTATTACCAAGTGATTGATCAGCATGGCGATTTAATTCATGTCACGCAAATTTTATTACAACATGGTCCCATGATTCATGATTGTCTCATTACACAACAAGAAGTTTTGGTTTTTGATTTTCCGCTTACTTTTTCAATGACGCGATTATTGCATGGTGCAAGTGTTCCCTATCAATGGAATAAACAGCATCAAGCACGTATTGGAATATTGCCTAAATATGCAAATGCTGAACAGATTCAGTGGATTGAGCTTGAACCATGTTTTGTTTTTCATGCAGCAAATGCTTTTCGTGATCATGAAAATAGAATTATTTTAGATGTTTTGGTACATCAGGACGATTTTGAACATTCCCAACACGCAGCTTATGAATTGCAACATGCACAGTTAGAACGTTGGCGCATTGATTTAAGCTTACAAACGCTACATAGAACTGTACTCGACTCTCGAATTCAAGAATTTCCGAAAATTGATGCGCGTTTTACTGGGGTCCCATATCGCTATTTATACACTTTGGGTTTTGCTGAAACTACATTGTTCAATTGTTTATATATTCATGATTTAGAAATGCAAACATTTGTGAGTTATGATTTTGGTATACAGTGGGCAATTGGTGAAGTTACTTTTGTGGCTAAGCATGAACACAGTGCAGAAGGGCATGGATATTTGATGGCCTATTTGCATCATGTAGAGGGGGAAGCAGCCAAAGCTGTTATTTTAAAAGTAAATGGACTAGAAATAGCTGAGCAGGCTGAAATTGATTTGGGCGTACATATACCACTGGGATTTCATTGTAATTGGGTTGAGAACCATGCAAATGTAGATTTCAATCAAAATGACAATGTTGGCGCTAATTTGAATAAAAGAGTTAGCACATAGGCTTAAACAACAAAATTTCAATAATTAACAATTATGAATATTAATTTAAAGGTTCTGGTTTTATGATAGGGCTATTACTAAATATGCTTTAAAGATATAGAAATGAAAGTAAATTTTAAAAGTGGTCTGATTTTTTTATCTCTTTTATCCAGTATGCTCATGGTTAGCGCATGCCAAGAAAAGCCAGCACCTCAAGCAGAACAAGCTGCAACAGCAACTCAACACGCGCAAATACCATTGATTCAAGCTAAGGTTGAACGCGTCAATGTGGTAAAAAAACAGTTTTGTGATGAAGATGGTTGTACGCAATATGATTTGCAAACTGTAAAAAGTAATGTGCCTTGGCTAGATGAGTATTTTCTAAATCGTATTAAAAAAGATGTACCTGGCGCATTTGAGAAAGATCAAAATCATGCCCAAGCTGAAAGTGAAGCGCAATCTTCACCTAAAGGCTTAAATCAAAATTCAATTTATGTTCGTTTTATTTCACAACAAAATAATTTAGCCACTTTTGTGATCCAGACTTATACCTATGCAGCCGGTGCTGCTCATGGGATGTATCACAATGAATATGTGACATTCGATTTAAGCACGCAAAAGCGCCTCGCCCTAACAGATATTTTAAAACCAAACGTCGAAGCAAAAGTTGCTGAACAGCTTTATGATGCCAATGCGAACTGGTTGATTCAAAAGGATATTACGCGTGATAAATTGCAGTTAAGTGATAACTATTATTACGGTGTAAATGGTCTGGTTTTTGTTTATCCATTATATGAACTTACTTCTTATGCAGAAGGTATGCCTGAGTTAAAGCTGCCGTATCAAGTGGCAAAAGATTTGATTAAAGCCGAGTATTTACCAAGTCTACCTCAAGTCGAAGCGACTGTAGAAAAACCTGTTACACCTTAATTGTCTTCAAATCATACAATTCATGTATGTCTAATGCTCTGTCACTGTATTTTTTACAGTGAAGAGCTTACACTATAGTCAGTTTTTTTCTTACCCTTTAGATTGACTATGATCGACCCGAAATTAATCAGAAATAATATCGAGGCTGTAAACTTAGCCTTAGCCAAACGTGGTGTACAACTCAACGTTGAAGAATGGGCATCACTAGAAGCTCGCCGTAAAGAAATTCAGTCTAGAACTGAAAACTTACAGGCAGAGCGTAATTCGGGTGCGAAACAAGTTGGTCAAATCAAAAAATCTGGTGGCGATGCTTCAGAAATCATGGCACGTATGGGTGCGATTGGTGATGAAATTAAAGCCGCTGAAGTTGAATTGAATGAACTTCAAGCTGAATTAGAAGCAAAACTACTCTCAATCCCAAACATGCCACATGAGTCTGTGCCAGAAGGGAAAGATGAAAGTGATAATGTTGAAGTTTTAAAGTGGGGCACACCACGTCAATTTGATTTCGAAATCAAAGACCATACTGACCTTGGCGAAATGATGGGTGGGTTGGAGTTTGAAACTGCAACCAAGTTAACGGGCACACGTTTCAGCGTATTGAAAGGTCCATTGGCGCGTTTACAACGTGCATTGACCCAGTTCATGCTGGATACCCATACCTTGAAAAATGGTTATACCGAAGCTTATGTCCCTTATCTTGTTAATGCAGACTCATTGCGTGGTACAGGTCAACTGCCTAAATTTGAAGAAGATTTGTTTAAATTACAAGGCGAAAAAGAATACTATTTGATTCCAACCGCCGAAGTTCCAGTGACGAACTTTGTCCGTAATGAAATCATTGATGCTGACCGTTTACCGTTGAAATATGCTGCGCATACACCATGTTTCCGTAGTGAGGCAGGTTCTTATGGTCGTGATACGCGCGGTTTGATTCGTCAACACCAATTCGACAAAGTTGAAATGGTCCAAATCGTAAAACCTGAAGACTCAATGGATGCTTTGGAAGCATTGACAGGTCATGCAGAAGGGATCTTACAAGCTTTAGGCTTACCATATCGTAAAATCGTTTTATGTGGTGGTGATATGGGCTTTGGTGCGTGTAAAACTTATGATTTAGAAGTTTGGGTACCAAGCCAAGATACATATCGTGAGATTTCTTCTTGTTCAAATATGGGCGATTTCCAAGCACGCCGTATGATGGCGCGTTATCGTGCAGACCAAAAGAAAACTGAGCTGGTACATACTTTGAATGGTTCTGGTTTGGCTGTCGGTCGTACTTTATTGGCTGTGATGGAAAACTACCAACGTGCCGATGGCTCTATTGAAGTGCCAGAAGTGTTACGCCCGTACATGGCTGGTGCAACATTTATCGACTAAATATCGAAAACTCGATATTTGGTTCAGTTTTGTGCATAAATATTGCTTAGTACAATCAGATTTGAACTTTTGAGGAACACTGTGGAAATTTTCCCAATTTCATTAAAACTACAAGGGCAACCTTGTCTGATTGTGGGTGGTGGGCATATTGCTTACCGCAAAGCAGTATTACTTGCAAAAGCTGGTGCAGTGATTCATGTGGTTGCACCTGATATAGAGCAAAATCTTTTAGATATTGTCCATTCAACCCATGGGCAATATCATGCAGATAAATTTGATCGTCAAATTAGCCTAAGTAGCTATCGTTTGGTGATTGCTGCAACCAATGATAAAGCTGTCAATCAAGCTGTTTTTGAAGCTTGTGAAGATTTAAATGTGTTAGTCAACAGTGTTGATGATCCTCCACATTGTCGCTTTATGGTGCCTGCGATCATTGATCGTTCACCACTGGTGGTTTCAATTGCCACCAATGGTGCCTCTCCTGTTTTATCTCGCCAGATTCGTACTCAGCTTGAAGCGTCTATTCCTCATGGAATGGGTAAACTTGCTGATTTTTCTGGGAAATGGCGTAAAGCTGTTAAAGAACAGATTACTAATCCTGATGAACGTCGAATCTTTTGGGAAGATTTATATGCCAGCCCTTTAAAAGAGCAGGTGTTTAATGACAATCTCATAGAGGCAGATCGTCTAATTGAACAAGCTTTAACAAAATGGCAAAAACCAAAAGGTGAAGTTTATTTGGTGGGTGCAGGACCAGGTGATCCAGAGCTGTTAACCTTAAAAGCACTTAGATTGATGCAGCAAGCGGATGTGGTGATTTATGATCGTTTGGTGTCCCCCGCGATTTTAGAATTGTGTCGTCGTGATGCTGAAAAAATCTATGTGGGTAAAGCACGTTCAAATCATTCTGTGCCACAAGATGGGATTAATGCATTACTGGTCAAATATGCCACCGAAGGTAAACGTGTCTGCCGTCTAAAAGGTGGTGATCCGTTTATATTTGGTCGCGGTGGTGAAGAAATTCAAGAGCTTTTTGCGGCCAATATTACGTTCCAAGTTGTTCCGGGCATTACCGCCGCATCAGGGTGCTCAGCTTATGCTGGGATTCCGCTTACACATCGTGATTATGCACAAAGCGTCCGTTTTTTGACGGGACATTTAAAAGAAGGTTCACCAGAGCTACCCTGGAATGAGCTGGTTTATGAAAATCAGACATTGGTTTTATATATGGGCTTGGTGGGACTAGAAAAAATTTGTGAAAATCTAATATCACATGGTCAACGTCCAAATATGCCAGTGGCTTTGATCTCCAAAGGGACAACCCCTGATCAAAAGGTGGTGGTTGGAACATTGGCAGATATTGCATCAAAAGTTGAAGAAAACCATATTCAAGCGCCTACTTTGACCATTATTGGTGAAGTGGTGAGTTTACGCGAACAGTTACAGTGGCAATAATATCTGCCTAAATTTTTCTTTAAAAAAACAGACATGGTCTTTTTTAAAGGACTTAGGTTGTATTCTGATAAGTAGAGATCTCCCGTGATTCATGTTGTTTTATACGAGCCTGAAATTCCTGCAAATACAGGGAATATCATTCGTTTATGTGCCAATACCGGTGCACAATTACATTTAGTCAAGCCTCTAGGTTTTGAACTGGATGATAAGAAGTTGCGCCGTGCAGGATTGGATTATCATGAATGGACACATATGAAAGTTTGGGAAAACTTTGCTGAATGTTTGGCACATTTAAAGGTGCAGGGAATTGATCTTGATGCGATTTATCCTTTAACCACCAAAGGCACTGAAACACCACATACCTCAGATTTAAACCGACCTGTGGCTTTATTGATGGGGCCAGAAACACGTGGTTTACCAGAAGATGTTCGTATGATGTTCCCTCAGTCGCATTGGATTCGTTTACCTATGGCACCGAATTCACGTAGTCTGAATTTATCGAATGCCACCGCAGTAATTCTATATGAAGCATGGCGTCAGCAAGGGTTTAAAGAGTTAAAATAAAAATCATAACCCATCGCATAGATGGGTTTTTACTCTTATTAATTTAGAATTTCCTTTTTGGAAGGAGCAATGAGGTTATGGTTGTATAAGCGATCTCATCCGATTGGGATTTGCCTTTAAAATCAGTAATCCGAATATTTATCTTAATTTTTTGTCCTTTCTTTGCAATATACCAAATATTTGAGTGATTCTTTCTTCTATAACTATAGTCAAACCGCCTAATTATTCATACAAGTGATTTACATCAAGTCATTGATCATAAGTTTTTGTATTAACTTTTAGAAACTGTTGATTATCGATTCATTTTTTATACTTTTGAATTCTAGATGTTTATCCTATCGCGGGGCGACAGGGATGTAGCCGTTGGGTGGGGGTACAGGACGTACCCCTCGCCCAATAGAAGATTTTTGTCACTTTTCATCTCTGAAAAGTGAGGCACCGCCTACGCAAAGCTATTTAAACTTTGAATGTAAGGTGTGGCAATGCAAGGCAAGCTTTTTTATAATCAAATAATTTATTTTTCCATACAATTGATTTAATTAAAAATATTAATTAAGAGCAATTATATTCTTGTGTCTGAGTTTTTTTGACAGGTTGCCTATATAACGTTCCTAAATAGTGTTGACAGCCTGTATCAGGCTGCACCCCAATGCTTGTACTTTCTTATTCAGACCTTAAAAAATCAGATTTTAACTATTTGTTTGCTTCTAAATAGGTCACCGTTTCAGATTTCGGTATACCTTTATAATCTGTGATTAAGATATTCAGTTTAATGTTTTGTCCTTTTTTAAATTCAGAGCGATTCGGGAAATCGCTTAAATTTTCTTCTAAGACTTTGCCGATATAGTGTTGACAACCACTATCTGCTCGGCCAGCGGCTTGCGCTTTTTTTACAACACCTTTTATGTTGAGTGATGTTTCCTCAACTTCACCTAAGCCATCTTTATTGATATATAGCGTACGTGTAGAAGAGTTTTCTAAAAGTTTAACCTCTAAATCACAAGAATTTTCATAGGACGCAAAAGCACTATGGCTGAGGATTACTAGGATAAAGAGAAGTGGAATTTTCATTATTTTGTCCTCTTTGCTATGTTTTTATTTAAATGACGCTGAGCTGATATCATGCTTACAACATAGCGAGTTGAGTATAGGTCGTATTTAGAGAGTTGAGGTTTAGGCTTCTTGTAGCAGTGCTGGCTCATTTTTTGCTTGAATGGCATCAAATTGTTTTTGAGCACGAATGACATGTTGCACATTACCTTCAGCCCAGAGTTTAAATGATAAAGCAGTTTGAGCAAACTCAAAGCCTAGAGAGGTTAATGCATATTCAACACGAATCACATTGTTTTCATGAATTGTACGGGTGATAAATCCATCTCTTTCCAGAATTTTTAATTTCTGGGAAAGTACTTTAGGTGAGATGCCTGTTAAGTTTTTTTTCAGTTCATTGAAGTGTTGAGAGTGCTGATGAAGTCGATAAATAATCATCAAAACCCACTTATCTGCAAATTTTTCAAAAAAAGATCTTGCCGGGCAGTTTGGATGAAAAATATTAAAATTGAATACATTAGTCATCAATCTATACCTCAATTTGGAAAGTTATAACCAAGAAATGACCAGTTACCATGTAGTAACTAATTGATACTAGATTTCAAAAGTATATCATAAATTAATCAGGTCAATACAACTTCTGCTGATTGATAGCATTGATCGACCCTTTTATATTTATGAGCGTGGTTTTAATGAAAATAACAGATGCGGTCGTTTTTATTACAGGTGCAAATCGTGGTCTAGGTTTAGCACTTGCCCAGCAAGCGATACAACGTGGTGCCAAGAAAGTTTATGCAGGAATGCGTAATCTTCAAGATTTTAATCAACAGGGTATTATTCCGATTGTTGTAGATGTCACAGATCCCGTATCTATTCAAAAAGCTGTTGCAGAATGTGGTGATGTCAATCTATTAATCAACAATGCAGGTATTGCACGCTTAAATGAAAGCCCTGTAGATGCAAATATTGCAGCAGTGACACGGGCGGTTTTAGAAACCAATCTTTATGGTGTGATCAATACGACTCAGCAATTCTCTCCAATTTTAGCAAGCCATGCTGAAAGTTATATCGTCAATATTTTATCGGATGTGTCTTGGGAACCCAGCACGATGTTAGCCAGTTATGCGATTTCTAAAGCGGCAGCATGGTCATTTACCAATTCAACTCGGCAATGGTTAGCAAAAGCCAATGTTCATGTGATGGGGGTACATGTTGGTTTTATCGACACAGATTTAACCCAATCACTGGATATTGCCAAAATTTCTCCACATACAGTGGCGCAACACGTATTTGATGGAATTCAACAAAATGCCTTTGAAGTGTTGGTTGGGGAATCTACCCAACAACTCAAACAAGGTCTAACTGCAACCCCTCCAAGTTATATCAAACATTAATATACCTATCATCTCAATCAGAGGACTTATCATGTCAAAAATCGCTGTTGTTTATCATTCAGGTTATGGCCATACCAAAGTCATTGCAGAAACTTTTGCCAATGAAATTCAGGCAACGCTCATCGAAGTGGATCAAGAGGGCAATATTCAAGATCAGGATTGGGACACTTTAGATACCGCAGATGCAATCGTATTTGGTGCGCCAACTTACATGGGCGGTGTACCTTGGCAATTTAAAAAATTTGCAGATGCATCTTCTAAGCGTTGGTTTACTCGTGCATGGGCAGACAAGGTTTTCGGTGGTTTTACCAACAGCGCAAGTTTAAATGGCGATAAGCAAGTCACGTTAATTTCTTTACATACCTTGGCTTCACAACATGGTGGTATTTGGGTCAGTCTTGGTTTGGCACCATCAAACACTAAAAGCGCTACACGTCAGGATGTGAACAGCTTAGGCGGTTCTGTCGGCTTATTGGTTCAATCACCTGCTGATGCCAGTACAGATGAGATTCCAAGCGGTGATTTAGAGACTGCAAAACAATATGCAAAACGAATCAAAGCGATAACGGAAAAATTTATTGCAGCATAATTGCAGTTGATATGACTAAAATAAGAAAGGCGCATAAAGCGCCTTTCTTATTTGATTACACCCACAATAATCAATTATTCATGTTCATTGTGTTGTGGTGCAGGGTAGCGGAAACCACGAGTTTTATAGGCTAAATAGGCAACACCTAATACAGCCCATGCAAGCCCGAGTTTTAATGCCATTTCATCAATTTCTAACCACATCAAGAATACGCTGGCAAAACCAAGAGATGGAATCACCACATAATTGATGATTTCTTTCAGTGATTTTGTTCTGCCGTCACGTAAGGCGTAACGTGAAATCACAGAGAAATTAACAAAACTAAATGCAGTTAAAGCACCAAAGCTAATTAAGTTGACAATATGTTCAAGGTCAAGAAAACCCGCTGATAACGCAACAACACCAACAATCAAAATATTATAAGTCGGGGTATGTAATTTTGGACTAATATGACCAAAAATCTTTTTGTTAATGACGCCATCACGACCCATTACATACATCAAACGGGATACCCCAGCGTGTGCAGAAATACCAGAAGCCAGTACAGCAATGACCGCAAAATACAATACTAACTTTTTAAATGCGATACCTGTAATTGCCGTTAAAATGGTTGCATTGCCAAGTGCTTCAAGCATCACAGGTTGAGATTCATCCAGCGGATTAAAGTAAAGATTGGCATTACTTGGGAAAAATAGCTGAATAAAATAGGTACTAAAAATAAAGATAATACCCGCGATCAACGCTGTAGAGAAAATTGCTTTTGGCAAGGTTTTTTCAGCATCTTTGGTTTCTTCTGCAAGGGATGATAACGCATCAAACCCTGTGAAAGAGAAACAAAGAATCGTTGCACCACCGATTAATGCACCAATTGCCGTCATTTCACTCCAGAATGGAGCAAGTGACCATAATTCAGCTTTATCTGGGTTTAAGGTGCCATCTGCGTAAATGCCTTGAGTTAACAGTAAGTAAACTTCATAAACAAAATAGAAGATGATCGCAAGTTGCACCACAACAATGGTACTGTTAAATCGAGCAACAAAACGTGAACCAAACAAGTTGATCACAGTCATAATTGCCGTCAGTGCAATGACCCAGATCCAGTTATTCACATCTGGGAATAAGGCTCTTAAGTAAATATCAGCCAAAATGATGTTGACGAGTGGAGATAATAAATAATCTAACCAAGAAGACCAGCCAACCATAAAGCCGACATTCGGGTGAATCGATTTTTGCGCATAGGTATAAGCAGACCCTGACGAAGGGTAGCGCTTGATCATATGACCATAACTGATAGAGGTCAGAAGGATGGCAACAAGCGCAAAAATATAAGAAGTTGGAACATGTCCATGGCTTCCGTCTGACACTAAACCAAAGGTATCAAATAAGGTAAGTGGCTGAATATACGCTAGACCAATAATGATAATATGCCACAGCACAAGATTTTTTTTCAGTTTTGCTGTGGATTGAGTCCCAGAGATATCTGTCAACGGCGTTATCCTCTTAATCGTTGATCAAGGATCAGTCATATTTATAAGGATCGTTTGAGACGAACGATCCCCCCTAAGAATAAAACAAAAGTGCGCCAATCTACTCTAAAAGGTCACATTTGTCAGTAACTTTGTTGGCTTTTTTAGCAGAAAACGTGCCATCTTGATCAAAAAATAAGTGACTGCCCATTCTGCAAGATAAAAGCCCGATGTTTAGATAAACATCAGGCTATTTACTATCGGGGGCTGTCAACATTTCATCTGTAGACTACATCACTGCAAACATAGACTTAGTGCCAATAGCTCGCTCTATATTGTCGCAATTTTAGACAATTACCAAGCTTTTTCTAAGATTGACTTTAAATCTTTAAAGGTTGCTTCTTTCGGATTGAAAATAATTGAGCCGTCATTGAGCGCTTTTTCGGCAACTTCATCCAGCTGTGCTTGAGTAACTTTACCTGTTTCACTCAAGGTACGTGGAAGCTTAGTCAAATGATAGAGACGATCACGCATGGTATTTAACGTCTCTATGGCCTTATCCGCACGCTGGTTTGCAGGGGTCTGTGCGTAAATATCAGCACCAGCAAGTGGCAATAATAGATCGGCAATCTTGTCACCATTCACTTCCTTGTTGTATTCCAAAACATAAGGAAGAAAGAGATTCATACATAAGCCATGAGGCAAATGCGCTACTGCACCTAAAGCATGACCAAGAGAATGCACAATACCAACCATTGAATTAGAAAATGCAATGCCAGCCATTGTTGAAGCTTGAGCAAGTTCTAAGCGGCCTGTTGCATCACTAGGATGATCCAGTACATCAAATAAACTTGTACTGATCTTTTTGATGGCAGCAGTTGCATACGCATCGGAAATTGGATTGGCTGCAATACAGGTATAAGCTTCTACAGCATGTGTCATGGCATCCATCGCTGTCATTGCTGTCAGATGTGGCGGCAATGTTTGGGTCATACGTGGATCAAGAATCGCCGCATGCGGCATTAGGTAATTTGAGGCAAATGCCATTTTCACATTTTTTTGATTGTCTGATACGACCGCAGCCAAGGTCACTTCTGAGCCTGTACCTGATGTCGTAGGAATCACAAAAAAAGGTTTAAGTGGGCGAGGGAGGTTGTGTGCACCTGAATACTTAAGTAAATCATCACCACCCTCAGAGACTAAAATATTGGCTGTCTTAGAGGTATCAATAACCGAGCCACCACCCACAGCAATAATCGCATCACAGTTATTTTCACGATACGCTTGTGCTGCAGCACGAACTGTTTCAAGGCTTGAATCAGGTGGAACATCATCAAAAATAATGCCAATTTCAATATCAGTAGATTCAAATGCAGCTTCAAGAGGTGCTAAAAGGTGATTGGCACGCACACCTTTATCGGTGATGATCATTGGGCGTTTAGCGCCTAATGATGCAAGTTCGAAAGGAATATGTTCGAGTGCAGCATGACCAGCAATCACTTTTACAGGACAGAAAAATTCGTAATATGGTTTAGCCATGTGTTAAGCACTCCCTTTTAAATATGATTGGGCAACTTTAAGATAGATATTTGCAGCGCCCGCTAATTTTTCTTTTAAGCTTAATTCTGATGGATATTCTTTTACCGCGAGTTCAGCAACCAGTTTAGGTAAAATTAATGCTTCCATTTTATTCAGACAACGCACTAAACGGATGGCATGTGCCACATCTCCATCAGCGATCATACGGTCATTTGCAAAAGCTTGAGCTGTACTTTCCTGAAATGAAAAGACTAAAAAAGCATGATGAACATGTTTGAAAATAATCGATAGATCAGGCTTAGCGTCTAAAGATTTAACCAGTTCAAGCTGCTTGTTTTGATTGACTCTGGCAATAAATGAAGCGCCGTTTGGAAAAACTTTCATTGATAATGTAAAACCAACAGGGAGTACAGATACTTCATGTTTAATTTCATCATCAACTTGACTCGCCATGACCAAACCTCTGCCAATCACATCCATCATGAGTTTGACATAGGCTTGTTCTAAAGCGGGTTTGATAGATTTACTTGAAATCACTCGTTAGTCCCTTATATAAAATTGTACTTTTGTTTTAGAGTAATTACTCTAATTTGTTTTCAGATAAAAATAAAGCGATTTATTTGTGAATGACTTCATGGTCATTTGATTTTTTGTCGATGACTTCAATATCACTAAAGTAACCACTCTGTTGAAAATACTCAATCACATCTTTTGATAGTTGCTTGTAATCAGGATAATTTTTAATCAAATCGCAGACACGGACCATTTCCAAACCAGCATAACCACATGGGTTAATGGTATGGAAGCCATCTAAGTTACAATCAATATTTAATGCTAACCCGTGATAACTACGTCCTTTGCGGATTTTAAAGCCCAGTGAACCAATTTTACGTTCGTTGACATAAACACCTGGTGCATCAGCTTTGGCATAGGCATCGACATCATATTTCTTGAGCAGATTGATCATTAAGTGCTCTGCATAAGTGACCAATGTACGCACATTCCATTTCAAGCGATTCAAATCAAACATGAAATAAATCACCATTTGACCAGGACCATGCCAGGTAACTTGTCCACCACGATCTGATTGAACAACAGGGATATCACTGTGCATTAAAATATGTTCAGGTTTGCCTGCTTGTCCCTGAGTCAGTACGTCAGGATGTTGCAAGATCCAAAGCTGATCTGGAGAATTTTCATCACGTTGTTCAGTAAAAGATTTCATTTCCTGAAAACGCTCGGCATAAGGCGTTAAGTCTTGATATTGACGAATAATCAGATGTGGTTTTAGAACAGCATCGTTCACAGACAAGTGCCCTTAAAATATAGAAATCGCTTTAATTATAAAGAAATTTAGTTTGGAAAAGTGAAAGCAATTGCTGATCATTTGCAAATAAGCCAGCAGGGCATATTCCCCGATAAAATCAGGGTGAAAAAAAACACGCCATTGTGGCGTGTTTTTTAATTCATTTCAGCATTACAAGGCAGTACGAATATGTTCGCAAGCAGCAAGGTCAGCATACAAGGCATGCACTTGCTCAAGCTCTTCAAAACGTAATTGAGCTGTAATCGAATGATATTTACCAGTACGTGATGGTTGTACAACAAGTGTCGCTTCATTAAATTCAGGGAAATGTTTTACCAAAATTTCAACTACAGCACCACGTAATTCTTCACCCGCATTACCAATCAATTTAATTGGGTAATCCATTGGAAAAACCCAAAGATCTTCTTGTAATTCGCGAGATGGAGTGCGGTCTAGCATTTTTTCACCTCTAATTTATCAACAATGCCTGCATAAGTGCAGGCATTGAGTTTCTCTTAAATACTTAATGGGGTTACTCGATTGATTTTCAAGTCCCGAAAGTATCCATAGATTGAACAAATTCAACTTAGTCATTTTCAAGGAACGAACGTAAGTGTTCTGAACGAGAAGGATGACGAAGTTTACGTAAAGCTTTGGCTTCAATCTGACGAATACGTTCACGTGTTACATCAAACTGTTTACCTACTTCTTCCAAAGTGTGGTCAGTCGGCATGTCGATACCAAAACGCATTTTTAAGACTTTTGCTTCACGTTCAGTTAAGTTTTCAAGTACTTCACGTGTTGCTTCTTTTAAGCCTTCTGAAGTCGCAGCATCGACTGGAGAAGTGATGTTACTATCTTCAATGAAATCGCCAAGATGAGAATCTTCATCATCACCAATTGGCGTTTCCATAGAAATTGGCTCTTTAGCAATCTTAAGCACCTTACGAACTTTAACTTCGTCCATTTCTAGACGTTCACCTAATTCTTCAGGAGTCGGTTCACGACCCATTTCTTGAAGTAATTGGCGAGATACACGGTTGATCTTGTTAATCGTTTCGATCATATGTACAGGGATACGAATCGTACGTGCTTGGTCCGCGATTGAGCGAGTAATCGCCTGACGAATCCACCATGTTGCATAGGTCGAGAACTTATAACCACGACGGTATTCAAACTTGTCTACCGCTTTCATCAAACCAATGTTACCTTCTTGAATTAAATCCAAGAATTGTAAACCACGGTTTGTGTATTTTTTCGCAATTGAAATTACCAAACGTAAGTTGGCTTCAACCATTTCTTTCTTGGCACGGCGAGCTTTGGCTTCACCAATCGCCATACGTTTAGAAATGTCTTTAATTTCTTTAACGTTTAGATCAAGGTCTTTTTCAATATCAGCAATCTTTTGTTGGAATGCCAATACATCTGGACGAACTTTTTCTAAATAGCCTTTTAATTCAGCAGGTGCTTTTGCAATTTGTTCATCTAACCAAGCAGGATTTGATTCCTGACCTGGGAACGATGTACGGAACTGTGTACGATCCATACGACCACGACGAACTGCATAACGCATTACTTCACGTTCAGAGGTACGAATTTGTTCGTGCGTGCCACGAATCATCTCTGAAATGATGTCAAATAAACGCGGTGTAAATTTAAACATCATAAACACAGTTGCCAGTGCTTCCATTGCCTCAGTACCTTGAGTACTGTTACGGCCATGTTGCGCAATTGCAACTTTTGCACTGTTCCAAACTGCTTCTAGCTCTTCAAAACGCGCTTTTGCGATTTCAGGATCTGGACCAGATTCACCTTCAGAATCGTCATCACTTTCAGACTCTTCTTCTTCGTCTTCATCATCCAACTTCACTTCTTTAGTCGGTTTTGCAGAACTATCTTCTTCTTCAACGATTACTTCAGCTTCGTCTTCTAAGACTTCTGGAATCACTTCGTCAGATTCAGGATCTAAATAGCCTGATAAAATATCAGCAAGGCGACGTTCACCAGTTTCATAATCTTTATATTCTTGTAAAACAACTTCTACAGCATTTGGCCAGTATGCAATTGAATGCAAAACGTCACGAATACCTTCTTCAATACGTTTGGCAATACTAATTTCGCCTTCACGTGTTAAAAGTTCAACGGTACCCATTTCACGCATATACATACGTACTGGGTCAGTGGTACGACCTGGCTCATTTTCTACAGAGGCAAGTACTGCAGCAGCTTCTTCTTCTGCAACTTCATCGCCAGCTTCGCTATTCCCTTCGAACATTGCATCGTCAGTTTCAGGTGCACGTTCATGAACTGGAATACCAACGTCTTGAAGCATTTGGATAATGTCTTCAATCTGTTCGCTTTCGGTGATCGAGTCTGGGAGATGATCGTTAACCTCAGCGTAGGTTAAGTAACCTTGTTCTTTGCCTCGGCTAATAAGAGCCGCTACTTGGGAAGTAGGGGAATGCATTTCGCTCATCTTTACTCTCTTCTCGTTGAATCTGTGGCAATGAAAAACCGTGCGTAATCGCACAATCTGTTAAAATATATCTTTGAATAGCTCGCATATTCCATCGGAAGAAATCAGCATATAACTGTCCGATAAAATATTCAGAATTTAAATTCAATCAAATAGGTGGGGGTGAAATTGTTATTTTCAAGATCATCCCGTGCGATTTCTATTCAGAAAATGTCATAAAATAGTAAGACGCAGGGTGGATTATATCATTACATAAAATAGGGCTCGAAAAAAGCCCAAATTCGCATTTAAATGTAAAAAAAACGGAAAAAACTTGACAAGTTTTCTGAAGACAGATAAATAGCGCCTAGACCCATTCACTTTTTTTCATTATGAGGTAGTTTTAGTGTCTTCTACAGATTTTGAACTAGATGATAACTACGGTGATGATGATGTTAGTTTCGATGAGTCATCAAGCAAAATTAGCGCCAAAGAATCTTTAGAAAAGCGACGTTTGATCGATGATTTACTTGCTCAACGTCGTTTAGAAAAAGATTTAAAAGATTTTGATTATGACATTGATGATGACGATGATTTTGATGACGAAGATTAAAAATTCATTGGGCATGGCGTGGGAAAATGCTATGCTTAAATCTGATACAAATTTACTGGAAACAAAATGAGTGCTTTAGATTTAGACCTACTGAGTGATTATCTAGATGGTGACCAAAATGAATTTGGTCTAGATTTCGCAGCGACTCATGGTTTCTTGTGCGCAATTGCGGTTGGTCCTACTTTTGATAAATGGCTTGATGAGCTATTTGATAATAATCAAAAGAAAGTTCCAGCAGAAATCATTGTACAAATCAAAGCGTGGCTTGAAGCGATTCGTCAAAACTTAGCCAATGAAGAAGGAATTACATTTCCTTTTGAAATTGAAGAAGCTGATGTTGAATCAAGCTTAGGCGACTGGAGTGTTGGCTTTGTCGATGCAATGTTCCTGAATGAAGAAGCTTGGTTTGCACCAGAATACGAAGATCAAGTTGTTGATCTCACACTACCAATGATGGTGTTCAGTGGTATTGATGATGAAGATCCTCAAATGGAATCTTTCCGCCGCAACGGCCAGTTAATGGACGAGATTGCTGAAGAAATTCCTGAAAATCTAAATGAAATTTATTTGATGTACCACACACCAAATTAATTTGCGCGTATAAAAAAAGCATGCTCACTGAAAAGTGGCATGCTTTTTTTGTTGGTGATTTACGCCAATAGTTAAAACCGTGCAAATAATAGGCTACAACCTAAAATAAACAGTAAAAGGCCAATCACACGATTGATCACCACTTGGCGATCTAAAATTTTATTTCGTATGCTTGGATGTGCACAAAATAAGGCAATCAAGCCAAACCAAACAAAATGACTCAGCGAAATAAACGCACCATAAGCAAAAAGCTGAATGGTCGAATTTCCAGCAGAAGTCATCAGCTGAGCAAATAAACTGATTACAAATAAAGTTGTTTTGGGATTTAGGCTATTGGTTAAAAAACCATGTTTAAACGCTTGCCAGCTACTGATACCAACACCTATTTCATCCAATTTTATTTTTGCCTGCGTAAATGTTTTATAGCCAAGATAAATTAAATAAGCAGCGCCAATATATTGAATTGTTTGTAACAGATAGGGCATATGATTTTTTAAAAAACCTAAGCCAAGTAGGCTATAACCCACATGTACCCAAACACCACAGGCAATACCTAAAGCAGTGCTTAATCCAATATTTCGACCATATAAATAACTGTTTCGTGTCACGATAGCAAAATCAGCGCCAGGACTTATTACTGCCAAGCAGGTGATTAAGATCACAGCAATCATTTCATTCACTCATGTATCCTTTTTTATACAGTTTTAATTATTTTTATATTTTTCATATATTTGTATTGGTTTAAAGCGATAATATTTTGATGAAATGCATGATTTTTTGGAATGGATTGTGCTTACCTTTGAATTCACTCAAATTTCTCAATCGCTCGGAAGTTTTGCTCACATTGAATGTGTGGTGATTTTTTACGATCGCTGTGATGTATTGACGACGATTGGCTGATTTTTATACAGTAATGCTATTTATATGGTGATCGTGTTTCAGTGGGTGGGCATTGGTGAAACGGAGAGTATAAGAAAATATAAACAATAGGCTTCTTTTATAAATCCTGTTAAAACCCATAAATCAACATATAGTGCCTCTCATCCTAGCTTTTCTAAAGGGCAAAGAAACTTTCAAGATTCATTTCGCATGATCATTTTGATTTATGAAAGCTTTAATGTCTTTGTGGTTATTTTTGAAATTCGCTGATTATTTGTCAGACAGCTAATGTTAAGGGCTAATGTTAAGAACATAGAGCTCGGCCAAGCAAACACAAATTTGTCTGCTTGACTCAATGCACACAAATCTCAATGTACAAAAATAGTGTGTTTTAACTGAATGCTGGGTGCACAATAATTTTTAGCGTGCTTTTGATTTTTTATAGAAAAAATAAGCAACTAAAATCAAGACAATGGTAATGATCACATAGCCCACGCGACTAAAAATTTGTTGCATGAGTTCTATATTGTTTCCAAAATAATAACCGACACATGCAAGAAAAGTAGTCCAGATGATTGTCCCTACGCTGCTATACAGCATAAATTTCCAAAAGGGCATATGACTCATGCCAGCAGGGATACTAATCAAAGAACGAACTGCGGGAACCATTCGTCCAAAGAAAACCACACGATGTCCATATTTTTCAAACCAATCTAAAGCTTTTTTAACATCTTCGGATTTGATAAAAAGATATTTACCGTAGCGGTCAACCCAATTAAAAATATTTTGATTCGGGATTTTTCGACCCACCCAATACAACAATGCTGCTGCAACAAGTGAACCGATGCTTCCTGCGATAATCACACCCGATAATAATAATTGACCTTTAGATGCAGCAAATCCAGCTGATGGCATAATCACTTCTGAGGGAATCGGCGGGAAAACATTGTCTAAAAACATCAAAAGAGCGATACCGAAGTAACCAAGTTGCTCCATGATCGAAATAATCCAATCAGTCATTTTATATATAAAAATAGGGCGTTATAAACATGGTATGGTTTTCATTTATCAAAATATAGTGAGAATTTGTTGTGTTGTTAAAATATCTAAATAAAAACCGCAGCCAATAAGCTGCGGTTGAGTGAAGCATTTTAAAATTGATTGAGATTAAAGACGTTTGCGTTTTGCAGCAGTAATTTGTGATTGACGCATACGGAAACCTTCTTTTTGTTTCTCAGATGTTTTATCAATACAATATTTGCAAGAAACACCATGTTCATAACTTGGCAACTCGGCTTCTTCAGGAACAAGTGGCCAACCACATGCATGACATTTAATATTTTCGCCTTCTTCCATACCATGCGTCACCGCAGTACGACCATCAAATACGAAACATTCACCTTCCCACATACTTTCATCAGCAGGGGTTTCTTCAAGGTATTTTAAAATACCGCCTTTAAGGTGATACACCTCGTTAAAACCTTCTTGAAGCAGTAGCGATGTTGATTTTTCACAACGAATACCGCCTGTACAGAACATCGCAATTTTCTTATCTTTATGCTGTTCAAGTTCTTTTTTTACGTATTCTGGAAATTCACGAAAGGTTTCTGTTTTAGGATCAATCGCGCCTTTAAAAGTACCCGCTTTATATTCATAATCATTACGTGTATCAATCAAAATCACGTCATCACGCGCAATCAGTTCGTTCCATTGTTTTGGATCAAGATAATGCCCAACAAGATCACGAGGTTTGACTTCTACACCTAAAGTTACGATTTCGTTCTTTAGCTTAATCTTCATTTTACGGAATGGCTTTTCATCACTATGTGATTCTTTATATTCCATGCTATTAAAGCCTTCATTCAATAAGAATTGATGAATGACATCAACCGCTTGACGATCGCCAGCAACAGTTCCGTTAATTCCTTCACCTGCAATAATGAGAGTACCGCAAAGGTTGATGGTTTTTACCAAGTCTAAAAGACGTTGTTGAAGATCAGCAGGATCTTGAACTTCTTTGAATTGATAAAGTGCTGCAACAACCCAACCAGAGGTCGCTTGCTGTTCTACAGGTGCAAGCTGTTCTACAGTAGCGTTCATGGAGTACTCCAAATATTTAAGATAGAATAAAATTTAAGGCGCATATTTTAGCGTGATTTACATGAATATGCGAGAAAACCCTAGTCTTTGTAGTGTTTTTTTATTCCCTGAAAAAAATATGGGTTTTTATACTAAATATAGTGCTTTAAAATATTTTATATACCATATATAGTATTGCGAAATGATTATTTCGTGCCGAAAAAGTGTGTCACATCGTTGATGTAAGGAGTAAATTTTGAGTAACGAACGTCGGATACCCACCTTAACGCCATGCGCTGGTCGTTGTTCAACGGTATTTGGTGATTCTGTTTGTCGTGGTTGCCGTCGTTTTAATCATGAAGTGATCCAATGGAATACATATGATTCAGCGCAACGTTTAGCCGTTTGGAAGAGGCTGGATGTACAGCTCGATCAAATTTTAATTCCGATGCTACCTTTTGCTGATTTAAGACATATTGAAGGTTTTATTTTGGGTAAACGTATACGAGTGATGGATTCTGCTTCTAAAGGGCGCAAGTTGTATCATGCATTAAAAATTTGTGAAAAAAATAAACATCTCGCAGAAGAGAGTGGTTTGGGAATTCAAGCGAAACAGGTAAAACCGCTTTGGGATGAGTTTGAACGTCGTGTATTGGCATTGGCCAATGCAAGTTATGATTTCGCATGGTTACGTGCAGACGGTATTCGTCAAAGTATTTTACATTTGGAAGATGTTTAAACTCAGTTTCTGCAATGATTTATTATTCATCAGCTTGATATTTTGGCTATTTAATTTTAATCAGTGTGACTTATAAAAAATTAAAACAAAAACTGACGCTGTCATTTCATCGCACTTTAACCAAAAATACCTAATCAAGATTAAAAAGCCAGTCCATAGATTTGAACTGGCTTTTTAACTCTGTCTAAATATTAATGACTTAAAATATTTTCTTAGACATTGTGTTTTAAACGATACTGAACCAATTCTTCAATGGTAATCAGCGTTAAATGATGCGTTTGTGCATATGCTAAAACTTGAATGCCTGAAGCCATTGTTCCATCAGGATTGGTCACTTCACATAACACACCAGCGGGTTTTAAACCGGCTAAACGTGCCAAATCAATAGAACCTTCAGTATGTCCACGACGGGTTAATACACCACCATTACGACCACGCAATGGAAAAACATGACCAGGGCGATTCAGATCACTTGCGACAGCACCTGTTTTAATTGCAGCATGAATAGTGGTGGTACGGTCTTTTGCAGAAACGCCTGTTGTTACACCTTGTGCTGCTTCGATGGTAATGGTAAAAGCCGTTTTAAATTGACTTGAATTGTCCTGAACCATCGGTGGGAGTTCAAGGTGATCTGCTAGATCATCGGTAATGGTTAAGCAGACAATACCTGAACCATCACGAATCATACGTGCCATGGTTTCAACATTGAGGGTTTCTGCTGCAACAATTAAATCTGCTTCATTTTCACGATCAAAATCGTCCATGACCAAAACAGGTTTGCCTTGGCGCATATCTTCGATTGCTTGTTCGATACGTTGGTCTGCAGGGGATAGTGCAGAAAAGAAAATTTCGGGTTGAATTAAACTAGACATTGAAACGCTCTCGTAAAGTTAAAATACGGTTGAACATTTCAGGACATTTGAAATAGTGGCGTTACAAAACCTTTTCCAATAGCGAATATTGAAATTTTTAAGCTGTGACGTCGTCTTCTTTCATCCGGACTATACCGTCGGCTTTGGCATTTCACCAAATCTGCGAATCACAATTAAGCGTGATAAGCTCGTGGGCTGTTGGCTCAGGATTGAAAATCCGTCCAATTTACCACCGGTGGGGAATTACACCCCGCCCTGAAGCGATGTGCATTTATTATAGACACTTTTTTACTAAATGGATGCTTTTTTTTAGAATGATCAGTACTATAGATAGAACAATAGTTGCTATAGAAAATAATTAAACTTTTACATTTAAAAGAATATTTGTGGTCATAGTGATCAACAAATAGCAAAGCATAAAATAAGGAGACTCAGCTTGATCACGATTCAGCAAGATGTCTATTCATGGCGTAATGATGACTTTGTTAAATACTTACAGGTTTTAGGATTTGCTCTAATTGCAGTTAGTATTTTATATCTGACCGCTGCAAATTGGTTTATGTTGCCTCAGTTTTTTCAATTGGCAATTCCACAACTTTTTTTGTTACTCAGTGCTGTAGCCAGTATTTTTTTAGTTCAGCATGATTATTTAGTCCAGTGTTTGCATACAATAAGTGGCTTGATGATTGGTTTAAGTTTGGCTGTCATTGGTCAAATTTATCAAACAGGAGCAGATAGTTATTTACTATTTTTAATCTGGTCTATTTTATTACTGCCGTGGTTGTATCGTCCGAATATTGGTGTTTTTACATTGCTCTGTATTGTCAGCCAACTCACTTTATTTTTGTTTTTTAAACAAACATTTTGGGCTGATGAATATCCTGTCACATTTTTATTTAGCTTAAATCTCCTTTCATTATTTCAGTTTTATTTTTGTCTTCGTTGTTATCAAAAGCTGCGTTATCTCTTTGTTTTATGGTTTGGCATTCTTTCAATTTGGCATATGGTGCTATTTTTATATGGTGACAGTAATTTAGCATTCGCCACAGCCATGGTTTTTACATGGATAGACCTTAAGATCGCTTATTTAATATCATCATTTTTTCTACTTTCTGTCGCATTAACTTATTTTTATCGAAAAAGAGATCAGTTATGTAGTGTGCTTTCAGCAGTAGGTTTAGGGATTACGTTTACGCTGGTGATTTTCAAATGGATGAATAGTCTGTTTCGTGAATCCGAAGTGCTCGGATTATTTTCAATTGCACTAGTGGTTTTCGCTTGGTTTGCATTGATTACTTTTTTATTGATTAAGTTTATCCCACAAAACAAATTTAACAATATTCCTATTGCAGTGGGTGCATGGATTGCAGGTGTTTTATTGGCATCATTGATGCTGACATTTTGGGGCAATTTTTCCTTGATCATGGGGGCCATTTTTGTGGTATTGGCTGCCTTTATTTTAAGAAGCAAACAAGCTTTATTTTTAAGGCAGTTTGCTTATTGTATATGGGTCGCAGGGCAAAATGCTGTGATTTTCCACACGTTTGAATTAACTGACCAATTCTTTCCAATTTTCTTTATTCAATTTGCCATGCTGTGTCTCAGTTATTTTATTCGCAGCCATTGGTTCTTTATTTTTATCCAACTATTTGCCTTATATTTATCAGGTATTGCGTTGATTTGGGATTTAAACGTTCTGCTTGGATTACATCGTTTTGTTGAAAGCTTTTCATTTCTGCTCTTGCTAAGTTATGGATTTTATCTCGTAATGATTTGGGTGCATCGTATTCAACCCAGTCAATATCAACGCAGTTTAGCATTGGCTAATTTATTGATTATTCTTTCATCTTTGGGTTTTTATACACTATTTGGACAATATGAATTAGAGAAAATTAGATACCTTCCTATTCTCAGCTTGGGGCTACCTATTTTGTGGTTGGCTTTGTTTATGGTGTTGAGGATTCGCAATCAATTTAGCTTGATTGCTCAATTGATTTTATTGGCTTTTGCTGCAGTCCTGATATTTTATGGCTATTTTGAAATTTTTATTTGTATCGCCATACTTTCATGGGCATTGTCACAGCGCGATAAGATTGTCTATGGTTTTGCTTTAGTGGCTTTGGCGTTAACCTTATGCTTTATTTACTACGCGTTGAATGTTAGCTTCCTCGTTAAAAGTCTAAGTATTTTTAGCTCAGGATTAATTTTGTTGATACTGACTTGGGTGCTACATAAATTCCAATCAAAAGAGGGAGTAAATACATGAAAAAATTCATTCCTCTTTGTCTTGCTTTAAGCTGTATTGTTCTTTTTCTAGGCATCATTTTTAAGAATGAGCAGCATCTGAAGAATAGTCAGAGTATATATGTCCACTTACAACCTGTTGATCCACGTTCATTAATACAAGGTGATTATATGGTGCTGAGTTATCAACTTTACTTTGCACCGCAAAAGCTAAATCGGGGAGATCAGAACAATGTAGATCCAAGTGATAGTGATGAAAATCATATTTTTTCGGGGCATTATTTTGATCAAGTGATTGAAAATAAGCCTTCGGTTACGGCTTATGTTGAATTGAATCAACAGAAAAAGGTGGCACATACTTATTTTGAAAAGCCTAAAGATGCGCAAACTGTAAAATTGATTTTAAAAAACCCTGATAATCGGCATAGATCACTTTATCCTGCATCCAATAGCTTTTTATTTGCAGAAGGTTTAGCTGAATGTTATCAGCAAGCAAAATATGCTGAGTTTAAGGTGGATCAGCAGGGCAATGCGATTCTTGCATCTTTACGAGGAGAGCATTTACAAGATCTGGAGTGTGAGAATAAACAACGTTGGCGTGATGGATTTCGTTCTGAAAGAACTGAATAATTGAAGTCCAAATTATTCACTATAACGGATACTTGCTAAGGCAACATTGAATAATATGCATGAAATAAGTGCTTTGAATAAATGGTGGATTAAGTCAGTTTGAATTTAGTCTTATTCGTTTTCATAGCCATAATATGTATGGATAGTCGTTGTGAAAAATAACCAGATCAAATTTTCCCATATGATTATTTTTCTAATACTATTTATTTTTGTTTTATCTACATTTTATTCAGGTAGCTTGAATAAGTCATATTCAAATAGTCCAGAAATAATCAATTTTAGAGGAATTAAAAATAAGTATTTTATCCAATATTCTCCAGAATTTACTCCATCATTGATTAGGCCTGGCAACGCATCTGCTTCAATACGGATACATCGAGATAATTTGTCTAGTGAAGAAATGACACGGATACAACACAACTTGTCTCTGATGGCTGGAGAAGAATAAAGGATGAAGGTAGATATTTTCAATATTGTTTAAATAAAACACAAATATTAAATATTGGATCTCCTGTCACTTTGAAAAAGAGAAGTGGTGAAATTATTGAGAATGATAAGGTTAACTCATGGATTATTAGTCTGTATTATAATGATAATGGTGTAAATAGCTGTTATTGAAAATAATTAAGTGAAATAGACATAAAAAACCCGCAACATTGCGGGTCTTGAATCATCTGTGTGCAATTATGCAACTTGAACAGGGATACAGTTTGCTGTGTGATTTACTGTATTGTCTGGATTTGCATATACAAGACGTGGTTTATGCGCATCAGCTTCAGCATTGGTAAAATCACCAAATGTGGCAATAATCATTAAATCACCAACATCAGCTTGAAGTGCAGCGCCACCATTGACTGAAATGATGCCTGAACCTTCTTCGCCACGAATCGCATAGGTTGTAAAGCGCTTACCATTAGTCACGTTCCACATATGAATTTCTTCATATTCACGGATACCAGCTAAATCCAAAAGAATACCGTCGATTGCACAAGAACCTTCATAATGTAATTCTGCTTGTGTAACAACACAACGATGGATTTTTGCTTTTAATAAACGAGATAGCATGATTTGCGTCTCCAGAGTAGCCCTTACAATTGTTATCTTGTGTTGAATCAACAATTTTCAATAGGGGGATGCATTTGAAAGCGCATTTTGCTCTTAAAAATGAATCATGGCAAGAAAAATTGTTGAACAAAGAACATAAAATTTAGGTTTAAATTATGCTTTATAAGCATTGATTTGATTCATTGCTTGCTGAATCTCACCATTAACCAATAATTTTGTTTTGCCTAAAGCATGGTGTATTGCATCATCCATTAAAGTCTGTTCACTGCTTGGTGCTTTACCAAGTACATGTCCTGAAACTTTTTCTTTAGCGCCGGGATGACCAATGCCAATACGTAAGCGATGAAAATTAGAACCAATATGAGGAACAATGTCACGTAGACCATTGTGACCACCATGTCCACCGCCAGTTTTTAAACGAATGACGCCCGGATTCATATCCAGTTCATCATGAGCGATGAGAATTTCTTCTGGTTTAATTTGGTAGAATTTTGTAAAGGGAACAACACTTTGACCAGAAAGGTTCATAAATGTTGTGGGCAATAGTAGACGAACATCTTGTCCTTCAATATTACCACGACCACTGATTCCTTTATATTTTGAATCAGTTTTTAATGTAATACCATATTGTTCTGCAAGGCGTTCGACGAACCAAAAGCCTGCATTATGGCGGGTTTGGGCATATTCAGAACCTGGATTACCCAAACCAATAATCAGTGAAAGTTTACTCACTCATTTACACCATTTAACACTTATGCGCGTTTAAAGTCAGCGTGCATTGGTGTGTTTTTAGCTGGGTGACGTTGTAAAGCTTGGATTTTAACGCTTTCAACTTTACCTTCGATGTTAAGATCGATAACTTCTTCAAAGAAAGAGTTATTTTCTAAAGCTTTAACAAGCTCGCGAAGTTCTAAAGTAACCGCTACAGGTTCAGCAGAACCACCATAGATGATTGCTGGAACTTTATTTTGAAGACGAAGGCGGCGGCTCGAACCTTTCCCTTGAACTGCTTCTTCACGTGCTACTGCATTTAATACGAAGTTTGCCATGATGACATTTCCTCATTGAGTGTAATTGACTGAACTTTCGACCAGCCCAGTGATATAAAGCCCTACCAAAGAGTAGGGCTTTGAAAATTTGGCGCTATTATAGATAAGAATCGAACATTGCGCTAATAGATTCTTCGTTGTTAATACGACGAATTGTTTCAGCAACCATACTTGCTACTGAAACTTGGCGAATCTTACCAAGTTTTAATGCTTCATCTGAAAGTGGAATTGTGTCAGTAACAACCAATTCATCAATTACAGATTTGCTTAAATTTTCGAGTGCTTTACCTGATAGTACAGGGTGCGTTGCATAAGCAACCACTTTACGAGCACCAAAAGTTTTTAGTGCGTCGGCAGCTTTACACAAAGTACCAGCTGTATCAACCATGTCATCAACAATCACACAGTCACGATCACGTACATCACCAATCAAATGCATCACTTGTGATTCATTAGCTTTTTGACGACGTTTATCAATGATTGCAAGGTCGATATCACCCATTTGTTTTGCAACAGCACGTGCACGAACTACACCACCAACGTCAGGTGAAACCACCATCAAGTTATGATGTTGTTGTTGACGTAAGTCAGCAAGCAAAGCAGGTGTACCGTAGATGTTATCTACAGGAATATCAAAGAAGCCTTGGATTTGGTCAGCATGCAAGTCGATCATTACAACACGGTCAATACCCACAGTAGTGAGCATGTCTGCTACAACTTTTGCAGTAATTGGAACACGAGTTGAACGAGGACGACGGTCTTGGCGTGCATAACCGAAGTATGGAATTACAGCAGTAATACGACCAGCACTTGCACGACGCAAAGCATCTGCCATTACTAAGATTTCCATAAGGTTATCATTCGTAGGGGCACAAGTGGGCTGTACGATAAACACGTCTTTACCACGCACATTTTCAGTAATTTCGACAGTGATTTCACCATCAGAAAATTTACCTACAGCAGCAGCTCCCAGAGGGATGTGCAAATGGCTAACGACTTTTTGGGCGAATTGTGGATGCGCAGTTCCACTAAAAACGACAAGATTGGGCATGAAGCACCCTTGGCGGTTGGCAGATTTGAATTAGATGGCAGGGGCGGCTGGATTCGAACCAACGGATGCCGAGATCAAAACCCGGTGCCTTACCACTTGGCGACGCCCCTAATGCGGCAGAATTTTAGTGTTTTTGCATGTCTCTGTCAAGGTAAATCAACATTAAATACAAATTACTACGTTCTGTCTTTTTTGAGAAAATGGCAGGGGCGGCTGGATTCGAACCAACGGATGCCGAGATCAAAACCCGGTGCCTTACCACTTGGCGACGCCCCTAATTTGATGTTGTATTTAATGGCAGGGGCGGCTGGATTCGAACCAACGGATGCCGAGATCAAAACCCGGTGCCTTACCACTTGGCGACGCCCCTAAAATACAACGATCTACAGATGAAAAATGATGGCAGGGGCGGCTGGATTCGAACCAACGGATGCCGAGATCAAAACCCGGTGCCTTACCACTTGGCGACGCCCCTATCATTACACTGTAAAATGAGTGAGTGGTGATTCATTCAAACTGTTGACCAAATAGGCTTTGCAGGGTGAATGATTTAAAACATCATCAATCTTCATTTGTTCAGTGACTTCAACAAAAACACAAGCACCTGTACCTGTAAGCTTTGCTGTACCGAACTGATCTAAATACTGCATTGCTTCATCAACTTCAGGATATAAATTTCTTGCCAGTGGCTCAAAATCATTTCTAAAATTGGATGGCTTTAGCTGATAGGCGCAAAATTTAGTAGGCTTCGTATCTCTTGTCAATGTTTTTTGCGAAAAAAGTCGTTGAGTGCTGATAAAACAATCAGGTTTTAACACAATGTATTGTTTTTGATCTAAGTCTATGAATGTTAAGTGTTCACCTATACCTTCTGCCCAAGCATTACGACCATGAACAAAGATTGGAACATCTGCACCCAATTTAACCCCAAGCTCAGCCAGTTGTTCAGTATTTAAACCGCACTGCCAAAGTTGATTAACCACAATCAATGTGGTGGCAGCATTGGAAGAACCACCACCTAGACCTGCACCCATTGGAATATTCTTTTCGATACGAATTTTTAAACCAGTCGGCTGTGTAGCATAAGGTTTTAAAATTTGAATCGCTTTATAGATCAGATTATGTTCCAAATCGACGTTACTAAAACCTTCAAGACTGATTTCAGGTTGAGAATGTTCTGTTTGGGTGAATTCTAACCAGTCATACAAATCAATCAGCTGAAAAATACTTTGCAACTCGTGATAGCCATTTTCACGACGACCTGTGATATGCAAAAACAAATTCAATTTTGCTGGAGAGGGAACACGAATCATAGATTTCATTGTCTAAGGTATAGATTTAGCGGTTTTGAATCACCATTGTAATACGATTTTCCTGACCAGATTCAAGTTGCTGTTTTAAAATCAGCTTATTGGGCAAGCTCGCTTGATTGTTATAACTAAAATCTACAGTCCAGCCATCTTCAATGATTTGAGCAATACGTTGAGTATTATCTCGGGTGATTTGTGCATTTTCAGTGGCAGGGTAAGCTTGAACCCAATCGACAATATGGGTAATAGGTGCAGTCCAGCCTGTGGCTTTTTCAAGCAGTTCTTCTGGTGTTTCAGCTGAAATTGAACCTGTTTTAGCGCTGTTTAGAGTAACTTCCCCAGATTTTCCTTCAATAATAGTTTTGCCAATACCTAAGATCCCATTCAACTGGATGTTAAAATCTTGTTGGTCTTGTGTCCATGTGTAGAACGCACTGCCAGACTGTTTTGGTGTTTTCACCCCAATTTTCCCTTCAAGATTAAATTGATTTGACGGTTTTTGCAGGGGCGTTGTGGCATCAGTGGGTGCTGTAAGCGTTGGTGTGGTTTGTGCTGGTTTTACGACTTGTTGACAACCTGTGAGGGTAAAAGCGGTTACAGCAGTTAGGGTACAAAAGATCTGTGGAATGTGACGCATACAAGTCATTAACTCTTTTTAATATGTTGCGGTAATATTAATGAATCTAATTGATTTAATTGAGGATCATTTGGGTGATTTTGTTTGAGTTGTTGTAACACTTCATTAAATTGAGCTAAGGCACCTTGCATATACAAAGATTTTGCATATCGAATACCGATGTTTACACTATGACTCAAATTATAAGCTTTCGATAAAATGTTCGAGGCGGCATCAAAATCATTTTGCAAGAATGTGATATATCCCAGTGTATCTAAAATCGAGGCCTGATCTGGTGCAGAATCTAAGGCATGTTCAGCATACTTTCGCGCTTCATCTAAACGTCTATTTTGTAGTGCAAGCGTATAGGCATAAGCATTTAAATAAGCAGGATTATTTGGCTCTAAAGTTAAGAGTTGTTTCAATGCTTTATCAAGTAAATCACGATCTTCAAATGGATCAAGAAGCAGAATTTCTGAATAGAGAATTTCAGGATCATCAGGCAAGTTCTTCACTGCTTCAGTGAGTAATCTCAGCGCTGCTTTTTTATTGCCCATGCGTTTTAAAATCTCGGCTTGAGCCTGATATAAGAAACTTGCATGTTGTGGATAATTGACACGTTCTTGGGTTAAAAACCGCAAAGCATCATTCATCTTGTCTTGTCTTTCAAAAATCGAGACCAGATTACGGCGTGAAACCGTATATAAGTTCCCATCAACCAGACGATAATAGGCTTTTGCCGTTTCATCATTTTGCTTTCGTTCAGCATTTACTGCCAAATAAAAATATGCTTCGTTTTGATAACGTGACGAGTAGCGTAACTCCACTAAATATTGTTCAGCTTGATCCAGCTTTTTTAAATCAATCGCAGTTAAACCTGCAATAAATAGGGCTTCTTCAGCATCTGGCCAAGCTTGAATAATCGATTCTAATTTGCTTAAGGCCAATTCAGATTGATGAATCTTGATCAGATATTTGACTTCTGCCAGACGGATATCATAGTTGTACTTATTTTTACGACTGCTTCGATCATACCAATTTAAAGTCGCTTCTTGGTCACCCAAAGCCTCTAATAAGTTGGCTTTCATCAGAATAAAGCCAGTCACTTTTGAACGTTTTTTTAACGCTTTATTGACGGTTTTTAAGGCTTGTTCGATTTCATCGTTTTGCGCTTCCAAACCCGCAATTAGAATTAAAACAGAAGGGTTGTTTTTTTCTTTACTTGCTCTGAGCGTATTGAGCAGATTTTGACGATCTACTTCTGATTCTGGTGCAATTCCTTCTAAAATCTTTTCTAAATCAGCGTTGGGGTCAATATTGAGAATACTGTCCAGAGTCTCTGCTGCAAGCTCATATTCATGTGATTTGAGCGCGATATGCGCCAAATAAAATTTTGCAGGAACGTCCTCAGGTTCTTGTACAACCCAATGGGTGGCAATGTCTAAAGCTGCTTTTAAATCGTTTTGTTCAATTGCAACATTCAAGGCACGTTGCTTAATGGTGGTTGAATTACTACGAATTGCGAGCACAGTATAATTGTGTAAAGCAGTTGCAGTATCATTATAAGCCAATGAAAATTCAGCAATAATACTTTGTTTTAATGCATTAGTATTATATTTAGCATGATAAAATTCTCCAGATGCTCTAATATGAGCACTAGAAGCCATGCTACCAACCAGTAAGAATGTGGTAGAATATTGCTTAATTGTCATGCCGCTTAAGCGGTTGTTTATTTGACGCAATTTTTCCGAATCCAAGTATGCTTTTTATGACACCGTTATTGCACAATAGCACAAATTTAGCGAAATGATGATCTGATATGTCTTTCTTTGCATTGGGTGTCAACCATCAAACTGCTTCTGTTGAGCTACGTGAGCAAATCGCTTTTAATCCAGAACGATTAAAAGATTTATTTGCCGTAGAAAGCCTTCGCCAGAATTTGAATGATATGGTGGTGGTGTCAACATGTAACCGCACTGAAGTCTATGCCATGGCTGAAAATGCCGATATGGTATTAAATTGGCTCGCCCAAACCAATGGTATTGATGTAAAGCAATTGTCAAATCATGTATATCGTTATGAAAATACCGATGCAGTTTCGCACTTAATGCGGGTTGCTAGTGGTTTAGACTCGTTGATGCTGGGTGAACCGCAAATTCTTGGTCAAGTTAAAACAGCACTATCAATCGCAAAAGATGCTGAAATTGTCTCGCAAAATCTGAATCAAATATTTGAATATGCTTTTTATGCAGCCAAACGTGTACGTTCTGAAACGGCAGTCGGCAGTCATGCTGTCTCGATGGGATATGCTGTTGCTCAACTCGCATTGCAAGTGTTTAGTAAGCCTGAACAGCTTACCGTCATGGTGGTTGCTGCAGGTGAAATGAACAGCTTGGTGGCAAAACACTTGGCTGAAATGGGCGTTGCAAAAATCCTGATTTGTAATCGAAGCCGTGAACGGGCAGAGAAATTAGCACAAGAAATAGCGCATCGTGTTGAAGTGGAGATTATTCCATTTGATGAACTCACCACTCAGCTTTATCGTGCGGATGTAATTTCCAGTTGTACAGGCAGTTTGCATCAAGTCATTGCTTATGCAGATGTGAAATTCGCTTTAAAAAAACGTCGTTATCAACAAATGCTTATGGTCGATTTAGCTGTACCTCGTGATATAGATCCAAAAGTTGAAAGTTTGGATGGTGTGTATTTATACGGTGTGGATGATCTACAAAGTGTAATTGATGAAAATTTAGCACAACGACGTCAAGCTGCGGTTGAAGCAGAGGTTATGGTCAATCAACTGGTAACTCAGTTGGTGACACAGCAAAAAGTAAAAGATGCTGGTGGGACGATTCAACAGTTTCGTGAACATGGTGAAGAACAACGTCAGATGGAGTTGTCGCATGCCTTAGAGCGTATTCAGGCAGGTGAGGATACGCAACATGTACTTGAGGATTTTGCACATCGTTTGACGCAAAAGTTATTGCACCCATCTTCAATTTTGCTACGCCAAGCAGCACAGGATGAAGATCCTTCACATTTTGAATGGATGAAAGAAAATATTCAGGATATTTTTGAACAAGAAAGAAAACCAAAAGCAAAGTGATTGTTTTTTAAAACGAATCTGATTTAATGTTTTTGCTTCACCAGCTATTATTGGTGTATACACTAGTGCGATTAAATTAGAATAATGAAATGAAGGCAATTAAAATGCTTAAAACTTTATATATATTCATATTATTGTGTTTGTCAGTAGAATGCTTTGCAAAGCCTGTAAAAGACAGTGATGTATTATTGAACCAAGCCATCAAGGATCTACATAGCCTCTCTACTCAGGGTGGAATTATGGGGGTAATTGATTCCGTTGATCGATGCTATAAGAACCCCAAAAAACCTAAACTATATTGCTTTTATCTAGATTATTCAGGGCGGATATTTGATGCCCTTATGGTCGGGAGTATAAATGCACACTCAGATTCTAATTACCCTACCAACGCGTTTTTTAGTGATGAAAACTTTCAAAAACGTATATTTATAAACCTATATAAGCCTTATGATTCCTCAATGGAAGAGGCCAATAGCCATATGAATTTTTTGTATTACAAAATAATCGATAAGCTCAATGAAGCGTTTATGGAAAATTAATGATGTACCAACTTTAAACTAATTTGTTTAGTCAGTTCATTGAGTTGTTTTCGTAAATTACGTGATTCACTCAATGAGGTTGGTGCTTTAAGCTTTAATTTTAAATATTTCTCTTGCAAGGCCAAAGAGTAATCTGAAGCCAATTTATCTGCCATTTCAGGCGCTTCAGCCAAAGCCTGAATATTGGTACGTTGTATGATTTCAGAGAGTTCCAAATGATAAGCACTACATGCACCTAAAATATAATAGGTTGCAAGTTCCTGATCATCTGGTAGATCGTCAAAGACACGATCAAATACCGCTAAGATTTGCGCCAATAATTCATCTGGATGAATCAATGCACGCAATACTTCAAAGTGAATATATAAAAACGGATGTTGCATCAAAATCGCCACAGCAAAGTCTTCATCTTTGGTGCGAATATTAAAAGACAATGAGGCATCTAAGCTGACTTGAGGTTGCCATTTTCGATTAAAACCTAACTTTTCTTTAAAAAATTGTCTTAATAAATAGCGGTAAGAACCTTGTTTAGGCAGTAACTCAGTCAGTTGATTGAGTTCAGCCATCACCTGACTTTTACCTTCAGGTGTAGCAACATCATAGTTTTGACTCAATAAAGCAAAGACAAAATCCGATAATAAAGGGGATTGTTGCCATATCCGTTGAAACGTTTCAAAACCTTCCTTACGAATCAACGAATCTGGGTCATGTTCTTTGGGTAGAACAAAGAATTTAAGTTCACGACCATCGTTCAATAAAGGCAGAGCAATTTCTAAGGTTCGACGTGCTGCTTTTTGTCCAGCGGCATCACCATCAAACGCAATCGTGATTTGATTGTTCTGCTTAAATAAAATAGTTAAATGATCTGCATTACTGGCCGTACCTAATGTTGCTGTTGCACCAGAAATCCCGTTTTGTTGTAAGGCGATCACATCCATATAGCCTTCAACCATGAGCCAATTTTGCGCACGGTCTTTCCGACCTTCATACAAGCCGTAAAGCAGTTGGTTTTTATGGAAGACTTCAGAATCAGGTGAGTTAATATATTTCGGTTTGATTTCGTCATTCAATGCACGACCACCGAAACCGACGACACGACCTTTGTTGTCTCGAATCGGGAAAATCACCCGATCACGCAACAAATCGAAGTCACGACCACTATCACTGGTACGAATCAAACCCAGTAGTTTTAAACCTTCAATATCTTGTGGGAAAGCTTTTTCTAAATGTTGCCAATCTTCTGGTGCATAGCCTAAGCGCCAATATTGGATTGTTTCGGCGCTTAAACCACGATGTTTAAAATAATTCTGCGCCACTTTACTGTTTGGTAATTGGCGTTCATAAAACTGCGCAATATTTTCTAACAGATCATAAAGGTTGCCATCTTGAGGGATCTGATCAAAACCTACTGAGTCAAACTGGGTTGGATCGAAATGCTCAGGATCTGGATATTGGCTAAAGGCTTCAAAAGGGTCAATTTCAAGGGGCTGAACAGAATCTGTTTTTTGCTCAGCGGGTTTAGAATCGACTACTTTATCTTCTACAGCCTTCACTGCTGGTTTAGGCTTGGATACTTCACGCTTATACGACAGTTTTTTATTGTCATGATTGTCTTTGGGAAGTTCGACACCTGCATGGCTGGAGAGTTCTTTCATGACATCGACAAAATTTCGATTATCAATATCCATTAAGAAGCGAATGGCATTGCCATTTGCCTGACAACCAAAGCAGTGATAATACTGTTTATCACGGTACACATGAAAAGAGGGTGACTTTTCCTGATGAAAAGGGCAACAGCCTGAATAGGTGCGACCAGTTTTTTTCAATTTCACACGTTGACCAATCAGATCGACAATATCTGTGCGATCCAAAATTTGATCTATCGTGTGCTGAGGAATAGCCATAAATTTAATGTCATGTATCGTTTAAACCAATTTAAAGTTTAACGTAGTTTTGAGTCTAAAAATATCTATGAATAAAAAAGACGGGTAAAAACCCGTCTTGATTTGTCGCAATCAATATTTATTTACGTTGTTCATCATACAAACTTTCATCTGCACGTGCTGGCTCTTTAGACACTTCACGATTTGGACGATCAAGTAAGCCAAAACTCACTTTATTTAACAGGCTTGATTTTTGTTCTGCTTGATCAGACGTTTCAGAACTCGCTTCTTGCGATACTTCTGCTTTATCACCGCGACCTAAAATACCTAATGTTGCACGGTTCCACCAGCTCGCTTCTTTGCGTGCTGCGCGGATATTCACTTCGCCATTGGATTTAACAAGGTTCGGATAGTTTTGCTTAAGCACGCCAATGTACTGTTGTGAGGTTTCTTTATCGCCCAACTTGTCATAACCATATGCCATTGTTGCTAAGGCTTCAGGAACTTGAGGTGTTTGAGGATAATGTTCAATGACCCATTGTGAACGTTCAATCGCAGCCAAATACGCTTTACGTTTAATATTGAAACGTGCAGTATTCATTTCACTTTCAGCCAATTCTTGCCCGATGTATTTCATCCGTTGTGCAGCATCAACTGAATATTGGCTTGAAGGATAGCGACGAATTAAGTCGACAAAATTTTGATAGGCAATTTTTAAATAACCTACATCACGATGTGCTTGTTTTAATGAGGTATAGCGAAGCAAACTGTCATAATTTTGCTCCATATTGGCTACGCCACGGACATAGTAGGCATAATCTAAATTCGGATGTTGAGGATTTAAACGAATAAAACGATCTGCCAGTGCAATTGTGCCTTCATAATCTTTTTGCTTAAATTTTGTGTAAAGCAATTCAAGCTGAGCTTGTTGTGCATATTGCCCAGTCGGGAAATAAGTATCCATTGCTTCTAACGCTTTTGCAGCATCGCCATATTGCCCACGGTCTAATGATTTTATCGCATTATTGTAATAAGTCTGCTCATTTGATTTCGGGCCTGTATCAACAACATCCTTCTTCGGATTGCTGCTACAGCCGACAAATGCAGTTGCTAAGCCTACAGTTAAAGCAAGCATTGTGACTTTATAACGTGGTAGCGACATAAAAATTCCTCTGTTTATACGGGCAATAGGCTACAATTGCGCTATTAAACCACTTTTGTCCGAATGAGCAAATGACTTCAGCACACTCTTCTAATTCTAATTTCCCAGAAAATGATTTCAATTTACTTGAAGATTCTGAGGATGCAGATAATCATAATTCTGCGCCAACTGCAACACGTTTATCGTTGCAATTTCAACTGGATGAAAGCTATTTAGGGCAACGTATTGACCAAGTCGCAGCACTGGTTTGGAACGAGTTTTCTCGTGAAAAACTCAAGCAGTGGATGAAAGAAGGTCATTTGTTGGTAAATGGTAACATTGTCAAGCCTAAGTATAAATGCGAAGGCAATGAACTTCTATGTTTAGATGTTGAATTGGAAGCACAAACCTCTGCACAACCTGAAAATATCCCTTTAAACATTGTTTATGAAGATGACGATATTATGGTCATCAATAAACCTGTTGGCATGGTTGTTCATCCTGGTGCGGGTAATCCAAATGGTACTTTGGTGAACGCCTTACTTTATCATTACCCAAAATCTGCCGAATTAACCCGTGCAGGTTTAGTACATCGTATTGATAAAGATACCAGCGGTTTATTGGTTGTTGCTAAAAATTTAGAAGCGCAATTTTCTTTAAGTAAACAATTGGCTAAAAAAACAGTTTACCGTGTATATGACTTGATTTGTTATGGTCATATTATTGCAGGTGGAACGATTGATGAGCCGATTAAACGTCATCCTGTTGATCGTGTAAAAATGGCTATTTTACCCGGTGGTCGTGATGCTGTGACGCATTACAATGTTAAAGAACGTTTTCAACATTTCACCCGTGTACAAGCGCAACTTGAAACAGGGCGTACTCATCAAATCCGGATTCATTTCACCTATATTGGTTATCCATTAGTGGGTGATCCAGTCTATGTTAGCCGAGTTAAAGTTCCAGCAGGTGCTTCTGAAAAGTTGAGTGGTGCATTGCGTAACTTTAAACGCCAAGCTTTACATGCCTCTAAATTGGGCCTAGTTCACCCACGTACACAAGAAGAAATGATGTTTGAGGCGCCTTGGTCAGACGATTTTGTTGAGTTGGTTGAAGTTTTACGCTCTGAAAACAAAGCCTATTAATTGATTTACATGATAAAACTGCTCAATGAGAGCAGTTTTATCCATTGATTTAGTTAGCACAAGCATCTTTTGTACCTGTAGGAAAAGTATTGGTAAATTTTGATTTATCCGTGACCAATTCTAATGACATGGTTTTATTTAGGTATGGAGAGTTGGCTTCAAAACCACTGAATAGTGCTTGAGGTTGAAAAGTTAATGACTTAATTTTTGAATTAATCGTAGCCACATAACCTAAATTTTGTTTATTTAAAATAAATCCAATTTGATTGGCATTTTGATTGATATACACCCCTACATTTTGTGTAGCTGAAGCATCGTAAGGTTGTAGATAAGCATAGGTAATATCATTTTGATTTGTGATAGGATTCTTTTGCATCACCCAAATCAATAACGGTTTCTTATAATTCTGTATTGCTGAATTATTTCCATACATAATGGCGATAACACCCATGGTTTGATTGTTTTGATCAAACATTAATAAATTCATCCCTTTGCCGATATTATTAGTTCCTGTTAATTCATTTGAAATCGTATCAATATTAAATTCCAATCCAACAATCCCCGTATTTGCAATCGGGAGTGTTCCTGTCGCAATATTATTGCTGGAGCTGAAATTACTATGGGTTGCTGAATATGTGATTTGGTTGGGTGCATTCAGTATTTTATAAGCAACTTTTTGACCTAATACAGTAGGAAATTTTTGTGCTGCTGGATTAGCAGGTTCAGGCAAAAATCCTTCTAAATCATAACGACAGAGTGCAAATCCTTGCGTGCTGATAACACTCAGACTCAATAAAACAGCAAGCTTTAATTTTTTCATGGTTTATCCTTATTTTTAAGTTTTAATTAATACTATTGAATTTGATTAAAAAAACAACACTATATTAAGTTGAAATGTTTAGTTTTGTTAATCAATAAAATGGACGAGAAGATTGGTTTTGGATTGAGTAAATTTGATATAGTTATTGAGTCGTGAAAATGATTTGAATAGGAAAATGAGTCATATGCAATTTGTTCAAGGATTACCTCAAGGTGTATATGCAGGTCAGACACATATACTTCACCCAAAGGCTTTGCCATCTGTACAGCCTGAGCTTGAAGGTTTTAATTTGGCATTGCATGTAAATGACGATCCTCAACGGGTACAACAACACCGTATGATTTTATTGGATGAATTCGCAGAATTAGGTGTTAGTAAAATCACATGGATGACGCAAACCCACAGCACAATATGCCATACCATCAATGAAGAAATGACTTTTAGCGCATTGGAGGGGGATGGTTTGGTCACACAGACTCAGGGGCATGCTTTGATGATGATGACCGCTGATTGTTTACCCGTTGTATTAGGCAATGCCGCAGGCACAGAGGTTGCCAATCTACATGCAGGTTGGCGCGGTTTAGCAGGGGGAATAATTGAAAATACCATTGCCAATATGAAGTCTCCACCTACTTGGGCTTGGTTAGGTGCAGCAATCAGCCAGCCTTGTTTTGAAATTGGTGCAGAAGTCAAAGCTGCTTTTTGTTCTAAATATGCTGAACTAGACACTGCATTTATAGAGGGTGAGCAAGCAGGTAAGCACTATGCGGATTTGTATGCGATTGCGCGTTATATTCTTAAACAACATGGGGTGAATGTGGTTACAGGAGGAGATCAGTGTTCTTATCGTCAAGATCAGGATTTCTATTCTTATCGTCGCCATGCAAAAACAGGGCGTATGGCTACTTTTGTATTTATTCGAAATTAAATCTTTATTTTTAAATAGATTTATCGTTGTTTTAAGCGTTATGTCATAGGTTTTCTGAAGATTACAAGAATTGTTTAAAAATGAATTGATGTTAAACTTGACCAAATTTGTTTGTTTTCAATTGATATGTCTTTATCTGCTAAATCTATCGCGATCGTTTACCACAGTCCATTTGGTCATACTGCAAAAGTTGCGAATTATATTGCACAAGGTGCAGAGAAGATCGGTGTAACTGTTCATCAAATGGATATTGAGCATATTGATTGGGATATTTTAGATCAAGCGAATGCCATAATTTTTGGCTCACCGACCTATATGGGAAGTGTTACAGGTCCATTTAAAATGTTTATGGACTCTACATCTAAACGTTGGAAAAATCGTGATTGGCAGGGCAAACTAGCTGCTGCATTTACCAATTCAGGTGGTTTAAGTGGCGATAAGCTATCTGTACTGCAACAGATTAATATCTTTGCAATGCAGCATGGTATGTTATGGTCTGGACTCCCTTTAATGCCTACAGGTGTTAAACCCACAGATTTAAACCGTATGGCGGGTTATTTAGGGTTAATGACACAATCAGATAATGCACCTGTTGAAATTACACCGCCTTCTGGTGACTTGCAAACCGCAATATGGTTTGGAGAGTATATTGCGTTACTCATAAATAAAATTACGCCTTAGTTGTTCGATGTAATTACATAAAAAAACAAAAAACATCATAAATAAAAAGCCTTTAGAATCATTGTAAAAGTTGAATTATTGAGTGAAATGTTTTGTTAATTGAAGGCTAAACTGTGTTTTGCCTTTTTTTTATTGTCGTTTTCATATAATTTTTACCAATAAGAAAAAATCTGAGAAGATGATATGGATATTAAAGATAGAAAAACAATTAAAATCATAAGGATGTTTTTAACTTATGGTCTGTTGTTTTCTCCAGTTTATTGTTTTGCAAACTCTTTTCAATCTGAAGGATTAACTGAATTAAATGACGCTGAGCTTTCTAAAGTTAGTGGTCAAGCTCTGATGAGTTTAAGCTATATTGCACCTAATGATTCCGTTAATAAAATGCAAGGGCAAGGTATCGGTTTTTATAAACTTGGACTCGAAGCTGATCTTGAATTAAATGCCAATATTAAAAAATTGCAGCTCGGTTGTGGTGGGGTAAATGGGGCGGGCGGTTGTGACATTGATATTGATAATTTGAGTCTTTCAGGTATAGCAGATACCCGAGAAGGACGTGTAGGTTCAAGTGCAAAATTGACCAATCCATTTATAGAGTTTGCGATAAAAAATCCCAATTCTGCGTCAACACGAGAAGTAGTTGGCCTACGATTAAGTGCTGAAAAAGCATTAGGTTTGTTAACAGCAGGTACTGAAAACTCAGATTTGCCAAATGGTATTAATAGCCTGAGTGGTGCTTTAAAAATTAAAGCAACAACAGGCAGTGCAAATACGACTGCACGGAATTTACAATATGCTGATACAAATATGTCGATTAAAGGGAACATTAAATTAGGTATTCTTCCGACAGCAAGTTTTCAGACAAATGACTATAATCTAGGATTGCAATCGACTGGCGCTACATTGGCTGTTAATGGGAAAACTTTATACGGCAATCGTATGACGAGTGCTCTTTTGACTGGAACAGCTAAAATTGATGAACTATTTTTTAGAGGTTCAATCAAACCAATTCTTGCAGGTATAGATTTATCATTTTTAACATTGAATGCGAGTGGTAGCATATCGGGTTTAACTGCAAATTTAGATATTAATCAAAGCTTGGGATATATTCATAAGCTACAATTGAATAATCCATTTTCTTTATCATTACAACAACAGTCTGTGTGGTGGCCAAATGCTGAAATTGCTGCTCAAAGAGGGTGGTGGTTAGCGATTGAAGATGAAATTGATATTGGTAAAGTCACGCCATCAAATACGATTGATGTAACCAATGATGTTTTAAAACAAGTTGTACCAAGTTTAAATGAATATCTTGCTAAATCTGAGAATACTGTGAAATGTCCAGGTTTAATTGGCTTATCTTGTATTGCGAGTGAGGTGGCAATTGGGCAAATTAATTTATCAGGTTCAAATCCACTATATTTCCCGATTAATGATTTGAAATTGGCGACTCAAGATTTTGCGCCTAACTGTTATGGCAATTTAAAATTCTGTTAAATCTTTGAGACTAAAGAAAGCCTCCAGATGGAGGTTTTTTTTATTGGGTATAGCTTGATATGCGTTATATCGCAGGAGTCAATAATCCACTTGTTGAAAACGTATTATGCATTGGTGACTTCTGATCTGCTTTGGACGGATTATTGTTATATTATTAAGTATAAATATATAATTGTTAAAATTAGTTACATAAGTAAATATCAATAAAAAGTCTTTAGAATCATTAAGAAAATAATCTTGGTTTGCATAATTGTTAGAGTTTTGAGATATTTAATTCACTTTTTTATTTGCTTTATTTATATTTTAGTATATTTTTTATGCATAATAAAATGAGATAAGCTGATATGGATATCAACTATAATAGAATGATTGATAAGAAAATCATTAAAGTCGTAAAAAATGTCGTAATTTATGCTGGATTGTTTTCTTCAATGCATTGTTTTGCAAATTCTCTTTACTTGGAGAGTTTAACTCAATTGAATGACTCTGAGCTTTCTGATGTTCATGGTCAGGCACTGATGAGCTTGGGTTATATTGCCCCAAATGACTCAGTCAATAAGATGCAGGGGCAAGGCGTTGGTTTTTATAAACTAGGACTAGAGGCCGAACTTGAATTGAATGCTAACATTAAAAAGTTACAGCTCGGTTGTGGTGGGGTAAACGGGGCGGGTGGTTGCGACATTGATATTGATAATTTGAGTCTTTCTGGTTTGGCTAATACGCGTGAAGGGCGTGTGGGTTCAAGTGCAAAATTAACCAACCCATTTGTAGAGTTTGCGATAAAGGATCCCAATTCTGCATCGACAAGAGAGGTTGTTGGCCTACGTTTAAGTGCTGAAAAAGTTTTGGGTTTGTTAACAACAGGGATAGAGAATTCTGATACACCCAATGGAATAAATAGTTTAAGTGGTGCAATAAAAATTAAGTCAACAACTGGAACTGGCGTTACAGCAGCAAGATCAATGACTTCTAATGATACTGGAATGGGAATTAATGGCCGAATTCAGCTTTTAGGTGCACTTGTCCAACCAAGTTTTAATACAAATGACTATAATCTTCAGTTGCAATCAACCAAAGCAAATTTATTGATCAATGGTACAACTTTAACTGGAACGCGTTTAACTTCTGCAAAACTAACAGGAACCGCGCTTATCGATAATTTAAACTTTGGTGGAAATATTAATGCAAGAGTGAATCTGCCAATAATTTCGTGGATTCCTTTGAGTATCAATGCAAACGGCTATATATCAGGCTTAAGGGCTAATTTGGATATTGAAGAAGATCTTGGATATATTCATAAACTCCCTTTAAACAATCCATTTTCTTTGTCCCTACAATCAACCAAGGTTCACTGGCCTGGAGCTGAATATGCTGCGAATCGGGGATGGTGGTTAGCCATAGAAGATGAAATTGATATTGGGAAAATTACACCTAAAAATCAGATTGATGTAACCAATGATATTCTTAAACAAGTTGTACCAAATATTAGTAATTATTTGACGAACAAGCCACCGAATTGCCCATTAGCATCTTGTTTAATTGCTGGGCTGAATATTGGTGAAGTAAATTTATCATCGGCAAACCCCCTGTATTTCCCAATTAAGGATCTACCATTAGCAACCCAAGACTTTGCTCCCAACTGCTATGGTTCGTTAAAATTCTGTTAAAAAGATGTCTAAAAGAAAAAGCCTCCATTTCGGAGGTTTTTCGTATATCAAACAGATTATTTATGCATGATTCGTGATTTATCACGTTGCCAGTCGCGATCTTTTTCAGTGGCACGTTTGTCATGTAACTGCTTACCTTTTACCAAAGCAATCTCGAGTTTAGCCAAATGGCCTTTCCAGTAACAGGCTAAAGGTACGCAGGTATAGCCTTTTTGATTGACAGCACCCAGTAACTTTTCAAGCTCACGGCGTGAGAGCAACAGTTTACGGGTACGCGTCGCTTCAGGGACTACGTGAGTAGATGCTGAAAGTAAAGGTTGAATTTGAGCACCGAAGAGAAATGCTTCATTATTTTTAAAGGTGATATAGCTTTCAGTAATGGTCATTCGCCCAGCACGTAATGACTTGACTTCCCAACCTTGTAAAGAAAGCCCAGCTTCAAATTTTTCTTCAATAAAATAATCGTGGCGTGCACGTTTATTTTGTGCAATCGTCCCACTATTATTTTTTTTAACGACAATGTTTTTCGACATAATACAAATATTCCAAGAATAGCCTTATTTTGCCTCAAACTTGGCTTCAGGTGAAGTCATTTCACAATTAAAGCCAAAGCTAAATCAAAAGAGGTTATTCGCTAATATTTAAGTTTTTGTTAAACTATAGCCCTACATAACAAACTAGAGTACAAATGGATGTCTAAAACTCGTGTCATCTATCCAGGAACTTTTGATCCAATTACCAATGGTCATGTTGATTTAGTCGCACGTGCTTCACGAATGTTTGATGAAGTTGTGGTCGCAATTGCAATTGGGCATCATAAAAATCCAGTCTTTAGTTTGGAAGAGCGTGTAGAGTTAGCAAAGATATCACTCAAACATTTACCCAATGTAGAGTTTGTCGGTTTTGATGGGTTATTGGTCAATTTTGCACGTGAACAACATGCTACAGCAGTGTTACGTGGCTTAAGAGCTGTTTCAGATTTTGAATATGAATTTCAGCTTGCGAATATGAATCGTCAGCTTGATCATGATTTTGAAACAGTATTTTTAACACCATCAGAGCAATTTTCATTTATTTCTTCGACGATGGTTCGAGAAATAGCACGATTGAAAGGCGATGTGGCAAAGTTTGTTCCTCAATGCGTTGTCGAAGCCTTCCATCGTAAACATCAACAAGGTTGGTAGCGTGTCTTTAATTATCACTGATGAATGTATCAATTGTGATGTATGCGAGCCTGTATGTCCAAATGATGCCATTTTTATGGGGGAGGAGATTTATGAAATCCGTCCTAACCTATGTACAGAATGCGTCGGGCATTTTGATCAGCCACAGTGTGCGCTTTTCTGTCCAGTCGACTGTATTCCGCTCGATCCGAACCATGTAGAGAGCCAAGACGACTTGATGGAAAAGTATAAAAAACTAATTGCTCAAAAAAGCGCAAGCAATTAGCCGAGAAATTTGTTAGGATACGCCCCGAAGTGAGCCAGACGATCGCTGCTGTGGAGATCTCCGTGATTGAAGCAGGGGAGGAAAGTCCGGGCTTCATAGGGCAAGGTGCCAGGTAACGCCTGGGCGGTGTGAACCGACGGAAAGTGCAGCAGAGAGTAGACCGCCTTCAATAACGTTTCTTTTCGGAGAAATGGAAGGTAAGGGTGAAAGGGTGCGGTAAGAGCGCACCGCATGGCTGGTAACAGTTCATGGCATGGTAAACCCCACCGGAAGCAAGACCAAATAGGGATCCTATAGGCATGGCCCATGCTGGATCCGGGTAGGTCGCTTGAGCGTATGAGTGATCATGCGCCTAGAGGAATGATCGTTCTAGACAGAACCCGGCTTATCGGCTCACTTCGATGAATTTTATTTTAATTAGTGCTTGACGTAACATTGTTTACAGCAGATAATGCGCGCACAGTTTTAGGCTATGTAGCTCAGTTGGTTAGAGCACCGCACTCATAATGCGGGGGTCACAGGTTCAAGTCCCGTCATAGCCACCATTTTTATAGACCACGTTTCCAAAAACGTGGTCTTTTTTTATCTACAGGATTTAAACTTTAACAGCGAGACTTGGTCTTGTTTAAAAACCAAGGTTTAGCGCTGTACTCTCCCCAATATAACTTAAGCTACTTTTAGGCGTCTTTTTATAATCATAAAGCGTTGTTTTTGATAATTTAGCCAAGCCAAATTGATAAGAAAAGTTAAATTGCACCTGAGTGATGTGGTATTGCGTTAACATCTCAGCGTGTTGTTGATTAATCTTTTCTAGCAATGTTTCGGCACGCTCAAGGTCATCCAGATAATCTGGATGATTCACATTTAAAATTAAAACCTGATTTGTGGATTCCGCTTCTCCGATATACGTATGGCGACTTTCAACTTGAGCATTTTTAATGTCATCGGAAATCAAACGAAAATCATTGGCTGACATTGCTTTGCTTTGGAAATAACCCCATAAATTGACAGAAAAAATCACAATCGTTAATAGCGCAATGATGTAGTAATGAATACGCCATACAGATTGGTGTGGAATATTGGATTGAGCGTTTCTGAGGATTTGAGTTTCACTGAGCAGATCGTGCAGAGATTGTTGGCTATTTCCATTAAAAATAGCCAAGTAGAAACAGGCAAAGACGATACTTTGAAAAAATGCCACAAGCAGACTGAGTGAAAGATGCTGAGTTGAATATGTTTGTAAATAACCAGCAAAGCAAAATGGAATGATAAAAATACTTGATCTAACCAGAGAATGTATAAATGGAATTGAAGCACCATTTAAGTCTTTTACCCTAATTTTACCCAGGATTTTCCCAATGGTTTTACCATTACCTATCTGGCTGTTAAAAGCAGCAAAATAAAATAGACAGAGGAGCGTACCGATACATTGGAAAATAAAAGGAGAATTTTCAAAATATGGGTACAGTATTTTGCCCATCACTAAACAGGCTACGCCGACGGTAATACAGTCGATGATAAATGCAAATATTCGAGGAAATATAGGGGCGGCTTTTTGAGTTTCAATAGTAATTTCAGACATGGTTTTGGTTTAATTAAGTTTATGAAAATATTAATAATTAATGTAAATCCAATATATTATAATTTTTTTAATGAAAAATAACCAGAAAAATATAGTTGAGCTATCACGCTTTTTAGCAAGATGTATTGAACTTTGCGTTATTTTTAAATTGGCGATTTATAGATGATTTATAAATTTTAGGCATAAAAAAACCAGCTTATCGCTGGGTTCTTTATTGCACCATTTGAATAAGACTTAAAATGGTGCCCGAGGCCAGACTCGAACTGGCACGCTTTGTGGGCGGGGGATTTTAAATCCCCTGTGTCTACCGATTTCACCACTCGGGCATGTGCGCAATAATAAAGGACAGTTTTTCTCTTGGCAAGCGTATTTATGTCGATCTGCTTTCTTTTCAATCAATTCATGTGCTTATGTTTGAAAATAAAGCATTTTAAGCCGTTGAATGGGTATTTTGTCATGATTTTTTCATCAATTTGAGATTAAAGCGAAATATTAAGCCTTTAAATTGATTGGATAAAAAAACTTAGAGGAAACCTACTTCAATGCCAAACTCAATTTCACGCCGTGAACTTATTCAAAAGTCATTAGCCAGTTTTGGGGCATTATCTATACCAGTGTCGTTGACTGCTTGTGGGAGTGATAACAACGACTCAACATCTCCTACTACAAAAGTTGAATTTTTACATGGTGTTGCCAGTGGCGACCCATTAAAAGATCGTGTGATTTTGTGGACGCGTATTACGCCGCAGGATACGTCTTTGCGTTTAGAAGTGGTTTGGGAAATTGCCACAGACGATAAATTTACGCAAGTGATCAATACTGGAAAAGTACAAACAGCATCAGCTCAGGATTTTACTGTTAAAGTTGATGCAGAAAAGCTTAAGTCTGGGCAAACTTATTATTATCGTTTTAAATTTGGTTCGGTGATTTCGCCAGTAGGGCGTACCAAAACATTACCTGAAACCACCAGTTCGGTGCAGTTTGCGGTGTGTTCATGTTCAAACTACCCTGCTGGCTATTTCTATGTATATAAGGAAATGGCCAAACAAGAGGTCGATGCGATCATCCATTTGGGGGATTACATCTATGAATATGGTAAAGATGGATATGCCACAGAAGAGGCAGTAAAGCTGGGTCGTACCCTCGCTGCTGACAATGATAAAGAAATTATCAAGTTGGATGATTACCGTAAGCGTTATGCGCTTTACCATACTGACGCCGATCTACAGGCCGCACATGCCCGTCATCCTTTTATCGTGATTTGGGACGACCATGAACTGGCAAATGATGCATGGAAAGACGGTGCAGAAAACCATCAAGCCAATGAGGGTAATTTCTTAGACCGTAAATTGGCAGCTTTACAAGCCTATTTTGAATGGATGCCGATTCGCCCTGTATCTGCAACAGATCACTTGAATATTTATCGCCAGTTTGACTTTGGTTCATTGGTACAATTGACCATGTTAGATACCCGTATTTTGGCACGTGATAAGCAACTCGATTATGCCAATTATATGACGGCTTCGGGCTTGGATATTGCTAAGTTTCAGGCAGATTTAACCAGTACTACGCGTACACTGATGGGTTATACCCAACGTGAGTGGCTACAAAAGAAACTGGCACAATCTACAGCGACTTGGAATGTATTGGGTCAGCAAGTGTTGATGGCAAAAATGTTAATCCCTGCTGAATTGCTATTGTCTTTATCTGCAATTACCAGTGGAAATGTCACAGCCGAAACTTTGGCAAAAATGAATCAGCAGATCATCGAGTTAGTTACTTTAAAAGTTCGTTTGAAAAGTGGTGATCCAACATTAACCGCCGCAGAAAAAGCTCGTGTAACTACAGTAGCACCCTATAATTTAGATGCTTGGGATGGCTACTATGCAGAACGTGAAATTTTATATGGCACACTTAAAACATTAAATAAGAAAGTTGTGGTGTTGGCAGGGGATACCCATAATGCATGGTCTGCTGACTTGCATACTCAAGCGGGTGATTTTGTTGGGGTAGAATTGGCAACCAGTTCGGTCTCGTCACCAGGGATGGAGAAGTATTTAAGTATTCCTTTGGCACAGTTACAACAATTTGAAATGGCCTTCACCACGCTCATTGATGAATTGAATTACACCAATTTAAATCAGCGAGGCTACTTAAAAGTCAGCTTTACAGCACAACAGGTACAAGCGGATTGGATTTTCTTAAATAGCATCAAGGAAAAAACCTATACGGTGGATACGGCTCGTGCCCATCAAGTGGTTTTAAATAACAATTTGGTTGATGTAAAGACTGTTCAGAAAAGTGCATAAATTTTCAAGCTTAAAAAGCCGAGTTTAGATCACTCGGCTTTTTAAGGTGATAGATGGATTACATCATGCTGTCCATATAGGCATCTAAATCTTCATATTTATAGGTTTTACACATTTCATTTTCATATTTTAATAGTTCTAAATGTAATTCTAAAAAGGTGACTAAGCGCTTTTGATAAAATTGATATTTCTCAGAATCTTTGGCCAAGAATCGCATTTTGAATTTGGCTTTTTTGGCTTGTTTATAAGCCCATAAACAGCTTTTCCGAATTTGTTGTAATTGGTAATATTCAGTGTCTTTGGTGCTATCTCTAAATAAATTTTCTTTATAAAATTTGACAAAACCAAAGCTCATTGCAAAGAAAAATAACAGACCTTGCAGTAGGGTGCTTTCTATAAAATAAAGATTGAGGGCTTGCAGAACGATCAGTACCGCAAGCTTAAGCGGAATATTATTGAGTTGTTGGTATAAATGCGTTGAACTGTGTTTTATTTGTTTGATAATGATCGGAACAATAATCATAAAAAATAACATAATCGCTAAAGCGGCAATGCCATTGGCTTGAAAGCTATCGAATTGAGGAAAATGATTTGCAATATACTGACCTAAACTAAAATAGATGCTGCAAAAAATCATAATCGACAAAATCCAAGGAATAAATTCCTTTGCTTCATCTAAAAGCCCTTTGGTTTTAATTTGACTATAAAATAGAAAGTTGCGCTTAAATGCTTGTGGGTATTGTTGTTGTAATTGATTTAAATAGAGGGAAACTTGCTTGTTTTGAATCATATAGGCTTCGCTTATCTAAATTTCACTTTGGATATTAACATAAAAAACAATATAAAATTTTAGGCATAAAAAAACCAGCTTATCGCTGGGTTCTTTATTGCGCCATTTTAACAAGAATTAAAATGGTGCCCGAGGCCAGACTCGAACTGGCACGCTTTGTGGGCGGGGGATTTTAAATCCCCTGTGTCTACCGATTTCACCACTCGGGCTTTACAAGATTGGAGGCGGAGGTCGGAATCGAACCGGCGTACACGGAGTTGCAGTCCGCTGCATGACCACTCTGCCACCCCGCCATGTCTTGGTGATGCACATATTAGCAATCTTTGAAAAAAAAACAATACTATAATTCATGCATATGCACATAAATTCAGCATATGAAAGAAAATTGTCTAAATAATCATGTATTATTTGCAAAATTGATTCATATCTACTTTGGAGATGTGCCGTGGCATTGGTATTGGATGGTCGCGCATTAGCGAAACAAATTGAAGCAGACTTGTTGACTCGTGTTGAAGCTATAAAAGCAAAAACAGGTCGTACCCCAATTTTAGCGACTATTTTAGTGGGTGATGATGGTGCATCTGCGACGTATGTGCGCATGAAAGGAAATGCTTGCCGTCGTGTTGGTATGGATTCTTTAAAAGTAGAGTTAGGTAAAGAAACCACAACTGAACAATTATTGGCTGAAATTGAAAAATTAAATGCCAATCCTGATGTTCACGGTATTTTGCTCCAACATCCTGTGCCTGAACAAATTGATGAACGTGCTTGCTTTGATGCCATTTCACTTGAAAAAGATGTAGATGGGGTAACTTGCTTAGGTTTTGGTCGTATGGCAATGGGTGAGGCTGCTTATGGTTCGGCAACACCTGCAGGTATCATGACGATTCTTCAAGAAAACAAGATTGAAATCGCTGGCAAGCATGCAGTTGTGGTAGGGCGTTCGGCTATTTTAGGTAAGCCGATGGCAATGATGCTACTTCAGGCCAATGCAACAGTGACAATCTGCCATTCTCGTACACAAAATCTTGCTGAATTGGTAAAACAGGCTGATATTGTTGTTGGTGCAGTCGGTAAAGCTGAATTAATCCAAAAAGACTGGATTAAGCAAGGTGCTGTTGTGGTTGATGCTGGATTCCATCCTCGTGACGGTGGTGGTGTAGGTGATATCCAATTGGTCGGTATTGAAGATGTCGCTTCCGCTTATACACCAGTTCCAGGTGGCGTAGGTCCGATGACGATCACAACGTTGATTCGTCAAACTGTGGAAGCAGCTGAAAAAACGTTAGCTTAAGCCCTGTTTTATTCTGGGCACAGTGAAAGCCATGCATTCACTGTGCTTAAATTCAGCCTATATTTACACAGCAATGTTTATTTTCAGTAAAAGTAGGCAATATTGTCATTAGTTTAATGGTCATTGGCTTAACGCGTTTAAGATGTACTTTTAAGTAGCTGTATCTGAGACTTAACAAGAAGTATCGTCTTGAACCTTAGCACATGATGTTACTGTCTATCGAATATGAGGAAGAAGCTGTATTTCCTCAATATCAAAATAATAATTTTGGTCATATTTTGCATGAGCTGTACTTATCAATTTCCTAAAGCCCCACAACATTTACTTGATGCTTTGCATGAAGTAATTCCTCAATGCGAATTATTGGCACAGCAGTTGCCTGAAAGCCCAATTTCGTTATGGTTGATTCCACCTGTTTTTCCAACAGATCGTTTGGATGATGAGGTAATTCGTCGTATTTGGAATGATACACCGTATTGGATTTTTTGCTGGGCTTCAGGTTTAGCAATGGCACAATGGTTGATTGCAGAGCCACAGCATGTAAAAGATAAAGTGGTACTGGATTTTGGTGCTGGGTCAGGCGTTGTCGCAATTGCAGCCAAAATGGCAGGTGCAAAACGTGTCATCTGTTGTGATATCGACCCGATAAGTTTGGATGCTTGTCGTGAAAATGCCTTACTCAATGATGTTGAGCTTGAGTATCTAGATGATTTATATAAAGCCGAACAGGTTGATGTCTTATTGGCTGCAGATGTTTTATATGATCAATCTAACCGTTTTTTCTTGGATGAGTTTTTAAAATTTGCACCAGAAGTATGGGTGGCTGATAGCCGAGTGAAAAACTTTAGTCATCCAAATTACCAAAAATTGGATGAACGAAGTGCAACCACTTGGCCTGATTTAGATGAAGCCAAAGAATTTAGAAATGTGAGTTTTTATAAGACGCTATGACAGCGTCTTATTTTATTCTGCGATACACATAGCTAAAATCAAGAACAGGTATAACGTACCACATGTAAAGTGCTTGGACGGGTATCTAAGGCTTGGCGTGTTGCATAATCTTCACTGTTATTTAGGCTTGGCGTGTTGGAAAGCCCAAAAGATGTACGGCTATGTCCAAGTTGAACGCCAGCCTGACCTTTTGCTATTTGCGGATTGATAATTTCATTAGTACTTAATACAGAAATTTTATAGTTTTTGTTTGCACCCAACACTTTTTGACATGCGCGCTGTAATTTATCTACATCCAAATCACGATCTGCACGACCTGAAAGGGTATACGCCAGTGTTGCACTATCTGCTGTTTGATTTTCAATTTGATAACCGGTTACGCCATTGTATTGACGAGGGGTTGTTTGACATGCAGATAAAGCTAAAACGATTAATCCTAAACCTGCATAAGTGATTTTTTTCATCTTTTAAAGTCCTAGCTTTTTGAATTATTTTTAGTATGCCATAGCTTTGCAATTTTCACGATAAGTGAATTGCTTAAATAAAACAGCTTTTTTATGTGAATAAAAAAGCTGTTTTAAATGAATTAGATTGCAAAGTTTATTTTGAATTAATCATCCGTAATCAGGCTATGTTTTTTGGTATCTTTCATAAACACATAGGTGATTAGAGATAAACCGATCATAAAGGTAATGTAATAGAAGAAATAGTTTTCATGCCCAGCATTTTTAAAGCTTAGTGCAACTAATTCAGCCGTACCGCCAAATACAGTGTTGGCAAGTGCATAAGGTAAGGCTACACCTAAAGCACGAATATGCGGTGGAAATAATTCAGCTTTTACAACCGCATTAATGGCTGTATATCCAGTCACAATGACCATACCACTCATACATAAGAAGAAAGCCGTTTTAGGGTCCGTTGTCGAGCCTAAACCATTGAAAATAGGAATGGTAAATAGCACACCGAGTATACCAAAAGTGATCATAATTGGTTTACGGCCAATTTTGTCTGAAAGTGCACCGACTGCAGGTTGAATCAACATAAAAATAAAGATTGCGGCTGTGGTAATTTCAGTTGCGGTGGTTTTTTCAAAGCCAGAAGTGTTGACTAAGTATTTTTGTAAATAAGTCGTAAATGTATTAAAGGCTAAGGTACCGCCCGCAGTCAGCATAATGACTGTAAATGCTTGTTTAGGATACTTGGTGAATAAGGCCAAAGCACCAGATGTTTCACCGCCATTTTTAGCTTGTTGTTGTGCTTGTTTAGATGATTCTGTTTCAACCAGACCACGACGAATCCAGAACACAACAATTGCAAGTAATGCACCGATAAAGAAAGGAACACGCCATCCCCATGCATGTAAGGCATCTTCAGAAAGATTATGTTGCAGGATAATCAGCACACAGAGTGCCAGTAATTGACCTGAAATCAGGGTGACATATTGGAAACTTGAGAAAAATCCGCGGTGATTTTTACCTGCCATTTCAGTTAAATAGGTGGCACTAGAGCCATACTCACCACCAACACTTAAACCTTGTAATAAGCGTGCAAATAAAAGCAGTGCAGGAGCAAACATTCCGACTGAATCATAAGATGGCGCACAAGCAATGATTAATGAGCCAACACACATCAATGAAACAGAAAGTGTTAAACCCGCTTTACGACCTTTACGGTCAGCATAAACGCCCATGATCCATGCGCCGATCGGGCGCATTAAAAAGCCTAAAGCAAAAACTGCAGCAGCTTGGAGAAGTTTGACCGTTTCATTGCCTTCTGGAAAGAACACAGGGGCAAAATAGAGGGTAAATGCGGCATAGACATACCAATCATACCATTCGACTAAATTACCAGCTGAACCACCAAGTATAGATTTGAAACGAGTTTTTCTATCAAGTTGCGAAGTGGCAACTTGAGGAGATGAATTGGACAAGGCAATTCTCCAAAAGAATATGCAAAATACAGCCTGTTTAACTTTCATTTTGGATGAAAATCAAAGCAGAAAAATCAAACAGAGAGAATTTCAGTCAGTATGACGAGGGAGATACAAATAATTACAATGTTCGTTATACGCTTGAATGAAAGCAGACCTTATTAGACTTTGGTCTTAGCTGTGTTGAGGGTTTATTGTTGATCCAGAATGAGAAATTCTAGAAATAAATGAATATTTTTTTTAAAACAGGCATTTAATTTGAAATATTTTATAAATTATAAGAATTTAGCTTAAAGTTAAAGCATGTTTGCTTGCATCTAAATGTATGAAATGTACACAATTTGATAAGCTGAGTTGGGAGAATTTAAAAAATTAATCTAGTCGTACAGTAAGCAGTCATGCTATTTATAGCAGCTAAATGTTCATTTTTGAAAATAAAACAATAAGGTTTCACATCTATGGACTTGATGATTCGACAACAGCAAACATTAGCATTGGTTAAGGCTCGGGGCTACGTCAGTATTGATGAGATTGCACAGCATTTTGCAGTTACCCCACAAACTGTACGGCGGGATATCAATCAATTGGCAGATGCCGGACTATTACGTCGTTATCATGGTGGCGCTGCGGTAGACTCAAGCGTCACCAATACCGCGTATAGTCAACGGATCAGCCATAATTTAGCGGCAAAACAGCGTATTGCAACAGCTGTCGCAAATGCAGTTCCAGACCATGCATCGTTATTTATCAATATTGGTACTACAACCGAAGCTATTGCCCATGCTTTATTGCAACATCGCGGTTTAAAAGTGATTACCAATAATTTAAATGTGGCGAAAATTTTGAGTATGAATGATGATTTTGAAGTACTGATTGCCAGCGGAAAAGTACGCCCCGATGGTGGTGTGATAGGACAAGCCACCTCTGAATTTTTTAAACAGTTTAAAGTTGATTATGCCCTGATTGGTATCAGTGGGATTGATGAAGATGGAACCATGCTCGATTTCGATTTTCAAGAAGTGTCTGTCTCGCAAGAAATTATTTTAGGTGCTCGGCAGGTATTTTTAGCAGCAGATGAGAGCAAGTTTGGTCGTCATGCAATGATGCGCTTAGGCCATCTTTCTGAAATAGATCGGCTTTTTACCAATAAAGAGCCCACTGAAAATTATTTAAAACAAATTCATGCAGCAGAAGTGGCTTTAACTGTGGTTTAGGCTAATTTTAAAACCCATAGTGAAAATATGATAAACGTGAAATTGATCATTTTTTGATAGACATTGATTAAAAAACTATCTATTATTTTCTTAAATGAAAACAAACGAAAATATATTTTCAAAAATGATTGTGAATATATGCAAATGATCAAAGGTGGTGGCGTTTATGACACAAATCAATGAGCAACAAACGTATTATGATATTGCTGTAATTGGTGGTGGAATAAATGGTGTTGGTATTGCCAATGATGCTGCAGGGCGCGGTTTATCTGTGTTCTTGTGTGAAAAAGATGATCTAGCTAGTCATACCTCGTCTGCAAGCAGTAAGTTGATCCATGGTGGTCTGCGTTATTTGGAACATAAAGAATTTCGCTTAGTGCGAGAAGCGTTGGCTGAGCGAGAAGTCTTACTGGCAAAAGCACCACATATCATTCGTCCTATGCGTTTTATCATGCCACATCAACCTCATTTGCGTCCTGCTTGGCTGATTCGTACGGGGCTGTTTTTATATGACCATTTGGGCAAAAGAGAGAAGCTTGCAGGTTCACATTTGGTTGAATTTGATCCTTATACTAGCCCACTAAAAACAGAGATCACACGCGGATTTGAATACTCAGATTGTGCTGTAGATGATTCACGCTTAGTGATTTTAAATGCGATGCAAGCACGTGAAAAAAATGCCACTGTGGTTACGCAAACACGCTGTATTTCAGCACAGCGTGAAGATGGTTTATGGAGTATCCAGTTTGAAAATGAGCAGGGCATTTATCAGATACAAGCGAAGGCTTTGGTCAATGCTGCGGGGCCTTGGGTTGCACAATTTATTAAGCAAGAGCTTCAGTTAAAATCGCAATATGGAATTCGCCTCATTCAAGGCAGTCATATTATTGTGCCGAAAATATATGACGGTGATAAAGCCTTTATTATGCAAAATGATGATCAACGTATCGTGTTTGCAATTCCTTATCTCAATCAATACACCATGATTGGTACAACAGACCGTGAATATTTAGCAGATCCGAATAATGTTGAAATTAGTCAGCAAGAGATTGATTATCTGCTTGATGTATCCAATGATCATTTTAAAGTGCAACTGACTCAAGCCGATATTATTCAGACATTCTCAGGGGTGCGCCCATTGTGTGATGATGAATCTGATAATCCAGCCGCAATCACCCGTGACTATACTTTGGCTTTATCGCAAGATCATGAAAATGATGCACCATTACTTTCTGTGTTTGGTGGCAAGTTAACCACCTATCGACGCTTGGCTGAATCTGCCCTGGAGCATTTGCAGAAGTTCTTCCCTAACACTGGGAAAGCTTGGACTGAAAAATCCTTACTGCCGGGTGCTGAAAATTTAGTTTCGGTTGATGGATTGGTTTTAGAAATTCAAAATAAAATCAAAGGGCTTGATCATGAAACTGCAAGCCGTTGGGCACATGCCTATGGAACTTATACATGGAAATTTTTAAATCATTCGACATCTGTTCATGAACTTGGTCAAGATTTTGGCCATGGTTTATATGCCCAAGAGGTCGATTATTTGGTTGACCAAGAGTGGGCGATCACCAGTCAGGATATTTTAAAGCGCCGTAGCAAGTTATATTTAAAATTTACCGAAGCTGAAATTCAAGCATTGGATGAATATTTACTTGAATTGCATGAACGCCGCTTACAGAAAGATGTTGCCTAAGCAAAAGTGGAAAATATATAGCTTTGCACAAGAGTCGTTATGACCAATCAAAGGTATATAAAACGCGTCGGGTTTCAGGTTGGTAGTACATTAAAATCCAATCTGCCCCATGTGAACAATATTCCCAGCCAGCAACAGCTGCAATAAAATAATAACGCTTGCCATCACGGTCATAAATATGAACTTCTTGATCATCGCGGTCTGCGTTGATGTAGCGTAAATCAAAATGTTCATCAATTGGATAAGTCCAGTTTCCACCGCCACATTCACCCCCTAATTGGTCAAGTAAGGTTGTTGCAGAATCATTTTGATATTCAATGCGTGATGTTGAAATGACTTTTCCAGTTTCGGCAAAGCGCTGTTTAAGCTGCAAGTAATCTTCATGCATTTCTTTATGATGGGTTTTTAGATCGGTCTCGCAATCAGGATTTTCTAAAGCAAAATATCTTTTGTTTGCTAACCATTCATATTGATTTTGTTGATTTAATTGCATAATAAACCAATTTTCATTGGCAAATGCATCAGAAAATTCTGTGGTATCACTTCCGATATAGCATTCATAAGGTTCAATCGGATTGAGCAAATGAATTTTTCCTTGCCATGCTGGATTGATTGCAGATAAATCAATTGAAATAAGTGGAAGTAAATGCTGAGCTAGAAATAGACTTGAAGGGGCGAAGACGACTTCGTGGTCAGGTAGCAGGGTTAGATAAGGTTGAGTTGTGGTAATGTTTTTAATTGCTGTCATTGCGCTTATTTTTAGATATTGAATGATTGCATTAAATCACAAAAAAGACCGAACACGTCGGTCTTTTTGCTCGGCTTAGTCAGTCAGCCATAAAGCGCCTAACTTTTCATCCCACTCACTTGGGGTGATGACCATACGACCTGCATTGGGGGTTAAAGTAATCTCACTAAAGAAAACATCGTCTTGAGATAATAAGAAATCGATTCGGCTATAACCATATTTAAAACAAAGGTCTTCTGACAGTTGAAGCATTGTATTTAATTTTTGTGGTCGTGCTAAACAGCTTGGCGTATTACTTTTTAGATCAACGGTAAAGGGTTGCAGCACCCAAGATGTGTCATACATATTTGAATAATCCACGCCTTGGCTGTCTTGTACATCGACTTCAATATATCGAGGCTGACCTTCAAAACAATGAACACGGCATGTTGTAATGGTCAGCTTATTGTCTTGATCAACTAACAAATCAATATGTTGTTCGGCCAAAATTAGAGGAACAATATCTTTGTAATGCCATTCTCGTTTTCTAAAATACATATTTTGTTTAAGGTGGTGATTGAGTTTGTGCTGCGCTTTTTTGATATCAAATTGCGCTTTATCATTACAAACAATTGCACTGCCACTGTCATGATTGCATTTTAAAACAAACTTGTTAGGAAGTTGATTAAAGTCAATTTCCTCAAAGCACTTATATACACCAATCAGTGGAACAAAATGGGAACAACAAATTTTCTCTGCAAGCATTTCGCGTACAGCAAATTTATCTGCTAATTTCGTATGTAAAGGTGCTCTTTCATAGATCATTCTGGCGGTGACTTTTTCATTGAAACTTTTAGGCTGATCAAAGTTCGGGGTATAACCCAATTTAGCAATAAATCTTTTGGTGAGATAACGTCTATCTGAGACAAATTTGGCTCTAATAACTTTTGCCGAATAAATAATATTTTCTAACATGATTAAAAAAAATCAATAAAATAAAGTAATGTTTGAATTATAGAGAAAATATGAATTTTGTACATGGAAACAGTAATCATTTGTATTTTTATTACATAATTGTAATGAATATCAAAGCAATAAAGTGAACTGTATCACACTAAGCAAAAAAAAGACCGCTATTTAGCGGTCTTTTTGTATGTCTTAATTTTTAGCGATTAAGCAGATTTTTTAACAGCCTCTAAAAGCTCATTTTGACGAGTTTTAAGTGCAGCTGGTAAGCGCTCACCAAGTTTATCAAATAACTCAGTGTGGCTCTCAATCTCTTTGATCCATTGATCTTTGTTTTGAGAAGTCACAAGATTAAATTGATCTTTAGTGAAGTCAGAACCTGTCCAGTTCAATTGCTCATAAGTTGGAACAAAACCAATCGGTGTTTCCACTGCTTCAGCACGACCTTCACAACGGTCAATGATCCACTCAAGCACACGCATGTTTTGACCAAAACCTGGCCATACAAAGTTGCCTTCAGCATCGCGACGGAACCAGTTTACGTTGTAAATGCCAGGAAGTTTATTGCCTGCAGCTTTCGCTTTCGCACCAACTTCTTCACCCATTTCTAACCAATGAGAGAAATAGTCAGCCATGTTATAGCCAGCAAATGGAAGCATTGCAAATGGGTCACGGCGTACAACACCTTGTTGACCTACTGCAGCTGCAGTTGTTTCAGAACCCATCGTTGCTGCTTTATAAACACCATCAACCCAGTCAAAAGCTTCTGAGATTAAAGGTACTGTATCTGCACGACGACCACCGAAGATGAACGCAGAAATTGGTACGCCAGCTGGATTTTCCCAGTCAGCATCAATAGAAGGGCATTGACCCGCTGCAACGGTGAAACGCGCATTTGGATGTGCTGCTTTTTCACCAGCAACATGCGGTTGGCCTTTCCAGTTGGTCAAGTTAGCAGGCGCTTCTTTGGTTAAACCTTCCCACCATACGTCGCCATCTTCTGTTACAGCAACGTTTGTATAGATGACATCTTTGTGAAGTGTCGCCATACAGTTTGGATTTGTTTTGATGTTTGTACCAGGTGCGACACCAAAGAAACCAGCTTCAGGGTTGATTGCATATAAGCGACCATCTTCACCTGGTTTGATCCAAGCAATATCGTCACCTACAGTTTCAATTTTCCAACCTTCATAACCTGCAGGTGGAATCAACATCGCAAAGTTAGTTTTACCACATGCAGATGGGAATGCTGCTGCAATATAGTGTTTCTCACCTTGTGGATTGGTTACACCAAGGATCAACATGTGTTCAGCTAACCAGCCTTGTTGACGACCCATAGATGATGCAATACGTAAAGCAAGGCATTTTTTACCCAATAATGCGTTACCGCCGTATCCTGAACCGTAAGACCAGATCTCACGCGTTTCTGGATAATGCACGATATATTTTTCTGGGTTACAAGGCCATGCAACATCTTTTTGACCTTCAGCCAGTGGAGCGCCAACAGTATGTACGCAAGGAACATAATCGCCATCAGTGCCTAGTACGTCATAAACAGCTTTACCCATACGAGCCATTTTACGCATACTTACAGCAACATAAGGAGAATCTGTAATTTCGATACCAATGTGAGCAATGTGAGAACCTAATGGACCCATAGAGAATGGAACCACGTACATGGTACGTCCTTGCATTGCGCCATCAAACAAACCGTTAAGGCGAGTACGCATCTCAGCAGGAGCTTCCCAGTTGTTTGTCGCACCAGCATCTTCTTGTTTTTCAGAGCAGATGTATGTACGACCTTCAACACGCGCTACGTCAGACGGATCAGAATTCGCTAAATAAGAACCAGGATGTTTTTCTTGGTTCAACGCTTGCATAGTGCCGTTAGCGATCATCAAGTCGATATAACGTTGATTCTCTTCTTCGCTTCCGTCACACCATTCAATTTTTGCAGGTTTAGTTAATTTAGCAATTTCTTCAACCCATGCAATGAGCTTGGGATGACGAACGAATTCTGGTGCGTTCACTTGGGTCATGGTGAGGCCTATCTAAAATATGTACAATTTTGTGTACAAATAATAATCTGAATGAAGGGATACTACATTCAAATTTAAGTATGAAAAAAAGTGGTGGTATTAAAACATATATTCATAAAAAAAATAAGACTAAAGGCTTAAAAGATACCAATGCTCGAATTTTCACTAAGTGTTTGATTTGTATTATCTAACATGGATTATTGTTTGATTTTTATTGGTATTTTTAAATAGAATGTAGGGTATTTTAATTGTAAATAATAATAGTTTACAATAAGTTGAAATTATAAGATTTACTAAATTAATTATTGATTTAATAAATGGGCATAATTCGAATTTTACATAAAGGTGCTTTTATTTGTTTAGAAAATCGACGAAATTAGTGCAAATACTTCAAAATAATCAAGCTTATGGACACAGAACTCAAGCCTCTTTCAATGATTTACAATGAAAAGTCAGGTTTTCATGCCAATCAGAAAGATGATATTTATGAAAAACTCATGACCATCTGGACCTCACATGGTTTTGAAATTCAAGTTTTTGATATTGGTTCAGAGCCTGATATAAAAACCCTGATGCAAAAAATCTTTCAACGTCATGCACAATACTCAGATTGTGGTGTCATTGTCGCTGCTGGTGGTGATGGTACGTTGAATGCAGTCGCCTCGCAAATGTTAAAGCAAAAAATTCCTATGGGAATACTACCTTTGGGTACTTTTAATTATGTGGCGCGTGTTCTACATATTCCTTTGAATATTTTAGAGGCAGCCAATGTGATTGCCACAGGGGAGCCGCGCGCCTCACATGTGGCCTGTATCAATGATCAAATTTATTTAAATAATGCCAGTTTAGGTCTATATCCTTTGTTTATTAAAAAACGCGAAGAATATAATCGTCGGTTTGGACGCTTTCCTTTAAATGCGTATACGTCTGGTTTGGATGTCCTGATTCGTGATCGTAAAGAACTCAAATTAGAGATCGAAGTAGATGGGCAAAAGTATCCTGTAAAAACACCACTGATTTTTTTTGGTAATAATCAACTGCAATTAAAAGAATTAAATTTAAAAATTTCGAAATGTGCAGAGGTGGGGGAGATTGCCGGTGTGGTGATCGCCAAAGGAGATAAAGCCACTTTATTTAAAACCTTGTTTCAAACCATTCGTGGAAAATTGGAAAACGCTTCCGATGTGTATAGTTTTGGTGCACAAAAAGTCATTGTCTATTCAAAAAAGCCTAAACTGACCGTTGCTGTCGATGGAGAAATTGTTTCAATGACGACCCCATTAACCTTACAAGTAGAAAAAAATGCTTTAAAAATTATGGTGCCGCATGTTATTGCATCTGTCTGATCTACATTTTGGTACTGAGCGTCCAGAGTGTATACGGGCGATTCAAAAGTTTTGTGCTGTACATAAACCTGAAGTGGTTGTGGTGAGCGGTGATTTAACTCAACGTGCTAAATTTAAAGAATTCTATGCATGTAAGCAGTTTTTAGAATCACTAAACATCCCTTATTTTGTGGTGCCTGGCAACCATGATATTCCTCTGTATCATGTTTGGAATCGTGCCTTTAGACCATTTGGCTTATATCAATTGTTCTTTGGCAGTTTAGAACGCAGCTTATTTACAGAGCATTTTTATTTAATTGGCATGAACAGTATTCGTCGCCGTTATCACACACGTGGACATATTTCTTTTGAGCAAATTCAAAATGTAAATCAGTTGTTGGCCAATGCACCTAAAAATAAATTAAAAATCATTGTTAGTCATCAACCTTTTTATACCTCAAATGAAGACCATCACTTAAAAGATTGTCCAGCTTTAGGTCAGTTTGCCATTAAAGAATGGGGACAACATCAACTGTATGCTTTGTTGCATGGTCATTTACATTTAGTTGCGGTCTATGATCTGAATCAAGCCTTTGCGCTAAATTTAAAGCAACCAGTTTATGAGGTTCATGCGGGTACGGCAGTTTCTCGACGCTTGCATAAAAATATACCCAATAGCTTTAATGTGATTCATCAAGATGGTGGCTTTGAACATTATTTTTTTGATGAACAATTACAGGAATTTATTGCCAAAACTGCGATAAAAAATTCTGAATTAGACATGATTTGATACAAAAGAAGAAAAAACATACAAATTAAATAAATTTTTTTTCGTTTTCCCCTTGAAGCGTTTATTTCCATCCCCACAAATGTGACATACAAATATTTTGTCGATGACCTAGGAATAAGAAGTCATCTTCGCTGAGTAATCAATGACATTTTAAATGTCTATGGAGTTAGAAATGAGCAAGATTCGTCCTTTACATGACAACGTTGTGATCCGCCGTGTTGAAAAAGAAACTAAAACAGCAGGTGGTTTGATTTTAAGTACTTCTGCAGCTGAACAACCTGCTCAAGGTGAAATTCTTGCTGTAGGTAATGGCAAAATCACTGATAACGGTGTACGCGCTTTAGACGTAAAAGTTGGCGATAACGTACTGTTTGGTGCTTATGCAGGTACTAAAGTTAAAGTTGATGGTGAAGAACTTCTTGTGATGAAAGAGTCTGACATTTTAGCGGTATTGGAAGGTTAATCTTCTGCCGTTGAGATGAGTTTTCATCCAAACATATTGGTCAAAATTTAAAATTTATAAAGATATCTGGAGTTTAGTATGTCAGCTAAAGACGTAAAATTTGGTGATTCAGCGCGTTCAAAAATGATCGCGGGTGTAAACGTACTTGCAGATGCAGTAAAAGTAACTTTAGGCCCTAAAGGTCGTAACGTGGTTATTGATCGTTCTTTCGGTGCACCACACATCACTAAAGATGGTGTAACTGTTGCTAAAGAAATTTCTTTAAAAGACAAATTCGAAAACATGGGTGCGCAATTGGTTCGTGAAGTTTCTTCAAAAACCAATGATATCGCAGGTGATGGTACAACAACTGCAACTGTACTTGCTCAAGCGATTTTAAATGAAGGGATCAAATCAGTCACTGCGGGTATGAACCCAATGGATTTGAAACGTGGTATCGACCTTGCGGTTAGAGCTGTTGTTGAAAATATCAAAGCAACTGCTAAACCAGCTTCTGATACTAAAGCAATTGAACAAGTCGGTTCGATTTCTGCAAACTCTGATGAAACAGTTGGTAAGTTGATTGCGCAAGCAATGGAACGCGTTGGTAAAGAAGGCGTGATTACTGTTGAAGAAGGTTCAGGCTTTGAAGATGCGCTTGATGTTGTAGAAGGTATGCAGTTTGATCGTGGTTATATCAGCCCATACTTTGCAAACAAACAAGATACTTTGACTGCTGAACTTGAAAATCCATTCATTCTTCTTGTTGATAAGAAAATTGGTAATATCCGTGAATTGATTACAGTTTTAGAAGCTGTTGCAAAAACAGGTAAACCATTACTGATCATCGCTGAAGATGTTGAGGGTGAAGCACTTGCAACACTGGTTGTAAACAACATGCGCGGTATTATCAAAGTATGTGCGGTTAAAGCACCTGGTTTTGGTGATCGTCGTAAAGCAATGCTTCAAGATATCGCGATCTTGACAGGCGCTACTGTGATTTCTGAAGAAGTGGGTATGTCTTTAGAACAAGCAACGCTTCAAGATTTAGGTACTGCACATAAAATCACGATTTCTAAAGAAAATACTGTGATTGTTGATGGTGCTGGTGATGCAAATCAAATTGCTGAACGTGTAACTCAAATTCGTGCTCAAATCGAGGAATCAACATCTGAATACGATAAAGAAAAACTTCAAGAGCGCGTAGCTAAACTCGCTGGCGGTGTTGCCGTAATCAAAATTGGTGCTGCAACTGAAGTTGAAATGAAAGAGAAAAAAGACCGTGTAGACGATGCGCTTCATGCAACGCGTGCTGCGGTTGAAGAAGGTGTTGTTGCTGGTGGTGGTGTTGCGTTGGTACGTGCAGCTAAAGTACTTGACGGCCTTGTTGGTGCAAATGATGACCAAACTGTAGGTGTGAACATCCTTCGTCGTGCGATTGAAGCGCCACTTCGTCAAATCGTGTCTAACGCTGGCGATGAACCATCAGTTGTGATCAATGCAGTGAAGAGCGGTGAAGGTAACTTTGGTTACAATGCTGCAACTTCACAATATGGCGATATGTTAGAAATGGGTATCCTTGACCCTGCTAAAGTAACGCGTTCTGCTCTTGAGCACGCTGCATCTGTTGCTGGTTTGATGTTAACAACTGAATGTATGATTACTGATATCCCAGAAGACAAACCTGCTATGCCTGATATGGGCGGCATGGGTGGTATGGGCGGAATGATGTAATATCGTTTCGAACTTAGATCATAAAAAATCCTCGCTTTATGCGAGGATTTTTTATGTAAGTTGTTTCATTCTTGTCTTTTTGTGTGTTTTTTATTATGCTTTTGTACTGTTCGGTAAATATAAATACAACACGAAAACTGAGGAGAACTAAAATGAAAAGATTAATCTTCATTATTGCAATCAGCCAGATGCTAACAGGATGTTTAAGTATCATGGGGCAAAGACTCGAAACAAGAAATGATTTGATGCAGTCTTGGGTGGGGAGTACAGAAGAAAAACTGATCAGTAAATGGGGACCACCGTATAGAAGCTATGCACTCCCAAATGGTGCAAAAATTATTTCATATAATGATGGCTGGAATGCTTGTACAAAGAAATTTATGCTTGAGCAAGGCGAGGTCACCAAATGGGGATATAGCAATTGTTCTATGAGTCTTAATCAGCCTGACAAAATTGACAAGAATATTCCAATTCCAAAACCTTCTCTTTAATCAATTCTTTATAGAAATAATTTTAAGCTAAAAGTGCGTTGTTCGAGTTAAAATATCGCGGTGCTTAGACTGAATTAGCGCAGCAAAGCAAAATTAGGCTGTTATCAATTTTTATGAATTGACATTTTACCTGCGGTGGAATGTCAATATTCTTTCTAATTTTTCTTAAAAGAATACTTAGCTAAAAAGATTATTTGATCTAAAAATAATAACTTATCTAAAAAGAATAATGACCCAGGTAAAGAAAATAATTGCTTGAGCTACGAACTGTGCAGCACTTCCCATATCTTTAGCATTTTTTGACAGTGGATGGCGTTCTAAAGAAACACGATCAACCACAGCTTCTAATGCTGAATTAAACAATTCTACAATGATTGCCAATAAGCACACAGCAATCATCACGGCCTGTTCAACAGAAGAGACATCGACGAAAAAAGTAATTGGAATTAAAACGACATTAATCCAAACAATTTGACGGAAAGCAGCTTCATTTTGATATGCAGCTTTAAATCCTGCTAAAGAATAGCCTGTTGCATTGAGAATGCGTTTGAAACCCGTCGTACCCTTAAATGGAGAATAATCACTCATAAATCAAAGCAGCTAAAGTTTTTAAGTAGTGTATTATTCTAAACTTAAATTGGGATTAATTTTAAACAAAAAACACCAAGTTTAGAAAAAATTAAGCAAACATTTGAATCGTTTGCTTAATTTTTTTAATGAACTGAGTATTACTTGCTATTTGGATTGGCTTTCCAGTACGCATCCAAAGCTTTACGACCTAAACCAGGATCATCGGTAAATACACCATCTACACCAGCTTTAAAATACATCTCATATTCTTTGTTTGCGCCAGCTTCACAACGCTTGGCTGCATCTGCTTCAGCTGTGCTACATTTTAAATTGCTGGCAAGGAAGTTATTTTCAGGACGGAAAGTATATGGATGGACTTTTAAATTCACCGCATGCGCATCGGTAACGAAAGAAGAGGGTGCAGTATAGCTATCATTAAAAATATACGGTTTCCATGGACCAACACCATCGGCATATTTGGCGACGTCTTTTAAACCTTGTGCTGTGGCCATATCGCCATAGGTGGTTTTAATCCCTTGAGCGGCATAATCTGCTGGACTGATTTTCTTATCATCATAAAGCTGAATGATTTTGGCATGCTTTAAGCTTTTATGCGCTGTCAATTGCTCCTTAAAATACTTTAAATTATTGACTTCAAAAGACTGTAGATAAATCGGTGCAATTTCACGGCTATATTGATACTTTGCCAAAGTCTTCAGTAATGGATCTTCCATGGCTAAATTTAATTTTTGAAAATATGTTGGGTGCTTGGTTTCGATGTAGAGCCCAACCACTTTACCAGTTTTTTTATAATTCTTTTCCGCCAGTTCAATAATTTGTTCAAGGGTAGGGATATTCAACTGATCATTGTATTGGGTATTGTTTGGGCGTAACGCTGGAATACGCTCGCGTGCTTTAAGTTGGTTCAATTCACTTAAAGTAAAGTCTTCTGTAAACCATCCCGTTAATGATGTCCCATCGATGATTTTTGTTTTCTTACGATCTGCAAATTGGCTGAATGTGCTGACATTGGTTGTGCCACCAATTTCATTTTCATGACGTGCAACCAATATTCCATCTTTGGTCGATACCAAATCTGGTTCAATAAAATCAGCACCATCATCAATGGCTTTTTGATAACTTTCAAGGGTATGCTCAGGGCGTAAAGCACTCGCCCCTCGGTGACCAACAATAATGATTTTAGGTTCTTTGTATTCTGGTGTGACGTTTTCTGATTTTTTATCGTCATCATTGCAAGCGGTTAATAACGCCATAATACTGATCATTAACCCAGTATTTTTAATCATATTTTTCTCAAATTTTTATATGGAAATTGTGCATAGTTTATGTCATTAAATTGACACTGTGATGACATCAAGATGAAAAATTGATGAAATACTTTCGGTTGATTGATGTCTAGAATAAAAAAATTCTTCATAGTTTCTTCATATTTAAACTTATCATTCGCTTTTCTGTTATTTTTCCTTGAGTTTTTAGTTTAAGTCACAGAATATCCATATAAAGTCGATTTAATTGCTACAACAACTTTACCTCAATCCTTTGACGCAGAACCTACTCTGATGCTCTCAAAATTTTTTATTCAACGTCCTATTTTTGCCTGTGTACTTGCAATTATTGTCATGGCTTTAGGCGTATTTTCAGTCTTGAATTTACCGATAGAGCGATATCCAGATATTGCTCCGCCAAGGATTACAGTTTCTACAACCTATACAGGTGCAGATGCTGAAACTGTTGAAGAGAGTGTTACTCAGGTTTTAGAGCAGCAAATTAAAGGGATCGACAACCTGCTGTATTTTAGTTCGAGCAGTGACTCATCGGGTCGTGCCAGAATTAGTATCAGTTTTGAAAACGGAACGGATCCAGATACCGCACAAGTCCAAGTCCAAAATAGTATCAATGGTGTACTCAACCGCTTACCAGATGATGTACAGCGTCAAGGTGTAACGGTGAATAAATCACTTGGCGATACCTTTATGGTGGTGGGCTTGTATGATGAAACAGGTAAAAGTAACAATATCGAATTAGGTGACTATTTATCTGATCATATAGAACAAGAAATATCACGGATTGAAGGGATTGGTGAAGTTGATGTCTTCGGTTCTCAATACGCCATGCGAATTTGGCTGAATCCGAATTTACTGCGTCAGTATCAATTGATGCCCAGTGATATTCGTGCAGCAATAGAAGCACAGAATACACAGGTTGCTGCTGGTGGTGTCGGGGATTTACCTGTAACCGCTGACCAATATTTAAATGCAAAAGTTACCGCAGGTTCACGTTTAAGAACAGTCGACGAATTTAAAAATATTATTGTTAAATCCAATACCGATGGTAGCTATATCTATTTAAAAGATGTGGCGCGTATTGAATTGGGTGCAGAAAATTATCAGTCGTTTAATACCATTAATGGTTACCCTTCATCGGGCATGGGGATTTCTTTATCTTCAGGTGCAAACGCTTTAGCAACCTCTGCATTAATTAAAGCCGAATTGGCAAAGATTTCTGAAAAACTACCACAAGGCTATAAGATTGTTTATCCACGAGATAACACGCCGTTTGTGCAAGAATCGATTAAAGAGGTGGTCAAAACCTTATTAGAAGCCATCGTATTGGTGGTTCTGGTCATGTTTATTTTCCTACAAAGCTGGCGTGCCACGCTGGTTCCAACCATTACTGTACCGATTGTGATTTTAGGTACCTTTGCGGTACTCAATGTGCTCGGTATGAGTATTAATACATTGACTTTATTTGCCTTGGTGTTGGCAATTGGTCTGTTGGTCGATGATGCCATTGTGGTGGTGGAAAATGTCGAACGTTTGATGCATGAGCAGGGCTTAACTGCAAAACAGGCATCTATCGAGTCTATGCAGGAAATGACAGGAGCTTTGATTGGGATTACCGTGGTTTTGACGGCGGTATTTATTCCGATGGCGTTCTTTACAGGTTCGACAGGCGTGATTTATCGTCAATTTTCCATCACCTTAGTGGCGGCAATGGCTTTGTCATTGTTAGTTGCATTGATCCTAACCCCAGCACTCTGCGCCATTATTTTAAAACCCAATCCTAAACCCATGCGTTGGGCCACTTGGTTTAATCTTAAACTCGAAAATCTAAGACAAGGTTATATTCGCCTGATTCAAAAGACTTTAAATTTGAAATGGGTAATTTTGACGATTTTTGTGGCTTTGATTGCTGTATTTTCACTGATCTATCGGGCTCTACCCACCAGTTTTATCCCAAGTGAAGATCAGGGCATGTTGAGTGTACAGTTCCGTTTAGCTGATGGTGCACCGATGTCGAGTAGTCAGGTGGTTGGGGAAAATATTCGAAAATATTTCCTTGAGCATGAAAAACAAAATGTTGATATTGTCTTGATTCGTTATGGGCGTAATTTTTCAGGTACAGGGCAAAATTTAGGAACAGGCTTTGTGGCTTTAAAGCATTGGGATGATCGCTCAGGTACACAAAATTCTGCGCAAGCAATTCGTGAACGTGCGACAAAGTATTTTAGTCAAGATCGCAATGCTCGGATTACAGTCAGTTTGCCTGCTTCTGTAAATGGTTTGGGGGATAGTGATAGTTTAGAATTTTGGATTCAGGATATTAACGGTCAAGGACGGAAATATTTAGACCAACAATTCACAACATTGCAGGCACAAGCCAAACAGTTCCAATCCTTTGAAAATCTGGATAAAAAATCCAATCCCGATAAATCAAAGTTAAAAGTTGATGTTAATCAAAAATTGGCATTGGCAAATGGGCTGAGTCAAACCGCGATTAACAATACTTTGTCAGCAGCATGGGGTGGCTCTTATGTGAATGACTTTATTGATCGTGGACGAATTAAACGGGTGATGATGCAGGGCGATGCAGAGTTTCGTTCTAAGCCTGAAGATCTACAAGTATGGACGGTGCGTAATGCACAAAACCAAATGGTGCCATTTAGCAATTTCGCAACAACGCGCTGGGAAGGTGGGCCAGATGTGGTGAATCGTTTCCAAGGTTATACCGCCTTGCAAATGGAAGCCAATGCAGCGGCACATACCAGTTCGGGTCAAGCCATGAAAGATATTCAGACCTTGATCAGTCAACAAGATGGAATTGATGTTGCGTGGAGTGGCTTGTCATTTGAAGAACAAAAATCAAGTAGCCAAGCAGGGTTACTGTATTTGATTTCGATCGGCTTTATTTTCCTTTGCCTCGCAGCCTTATATGAAAGCTGGTCGATTCCAACTGCTGTGATTGCGGCAATTCCTTTGGGGATTGGAGGCAATATTATTTTTAGTAAATTGGCGGGTTTTCCAAACGATATTTACTTTCAAATTGCATTGCTGACCACAATTGGTTTGTCGTGTAAAAATGCGATTTTGATTGTTGAGTTTGCTGCACTATCACAGGAAAAAGGTAAAACAGCGATTGCTGCTGCATTAGAAGGCGCAGGGTTGCGGTTACGTCCAATTCTGATGACATCCTTGGCCTTTGGTGCGGGGATTATTCCATTGGTTGTTGCATTTGGTGCAGGTGCTGCCAGCCGTCAAGAAATAGGGGTAAGCGTATTGGGTGGGGTGGTCTTCGGAACAGTTTTAGTTTTGCTGTTTATCCCATTTATGTATGTGCTGGTTCGTTCAATTTTTAAATCAAAAGTACCCTCTGAGTAAGGGTGTTGATTGATGAGTTTTGCTTGCTCAATGTTCTTTGATGAAGATTGAGCAAGCTTCAAGTCATCCAGAATTTTTAAAATATATTTCACAACAAAAAACATCTTTATTTTCGTGGGATTGCAGTCCAACATGTGGCAAAAGTTTGATGGAATTTGGATCATCCTATGCAATTTTCTTTGGCGCTCGTTTCAGAAATAGAAAAAGCCATTCAAAACCATCAATTTGATCTCATTGAAAAACAATTTGAACAAATCAATGACGCCGATATCGCAAAAATTTTGGCAGACTTATCTTTAAATGAACAGCTGACATTGGTGGAGTATTTGCCCAATGCTGCCTATATTCTTGAGTTTTTATCACTCGAACAACAACTTAAAATTTCTGAACATTTACCAAAACAGATACTGGTCAATATCATTTCTGAGATGCACTCGGACGATCGTACAGATTTATTTAAGTACTTGCCTTATGCATTACAGCAAGCTGTTTATGCCGATTTAAGCCCTGAAATACAACAGCAGATCCAACATTTAGCCAGATACCCAGAAGAGTCTGCTGGTGCAATCATGAGTTCAGATTATGTGACATTGTCACCTGATTTGAACATGACACAAGCCATCAAGCAGATCAGGGCAATTGCCACAGATCGTGAAACGGTCTATTTGATTTATGTGGTCAATGCACAAGGCAAGTTACTTGGGGTTGTGTCCTTACGTGAAATTATTCTTGCTGAGCCCGAGCAAACCATTGCTGAAGTCATGAGTACGGATTTGATTGTTGGGGACGTTAATGAAGACCAAGAAAACATTGCAGAGAAGCTGCATTATTATGACTTTATTGCGCTGCCAATTGTTGATGAGCAACAAAGGCTTTTAGGTATTGTTACTTATGATGATGCCATGGATGTCGTAACAGAAGAAGCCACAGAAGACTTTTTAAAATCCAGTGCAGTCTCATCGTCTCCTAAAATGAGTATTAAGACAGCGCCGATTCATTACCTGTATAAAAAACGGGTATTTTGGTTGGTGATTTTGGTTTTTGGCAGCTTATTGTCTGGATTCGGGATTGCCCATTTTGAAGATATTATCGCAAAGAATATTGTGCTGGTATTCTTTTTGCCGCTTTTGGTCGGGAGTGGCGGGAATGCTGGCTCACAATCGGCCACCTTAATGGTACGGGCATTGGCAACGGGTGATGTACATTTAAAAGATTGGATGTATCTGATTGGGCGTGAAAGCTTGGTCGGTTTATGTTTGGGCGGAACAATGGCAATTGCAGTGTCCATTCTTGGTTACTTTAGAGGCGATGCAATGGTCGCTTTGGTGTTGGCTTTAAGTATGATGGGTATTGTATTGATGGGTTGCTTAATTGGGATGAGCCTACCATTTATATTGAATCGTTTAAAGCTGGATCCAGCAAGTGCTTCGGCACCTTTGGTTACCTCGATTTGTGATGCAACAGGTGTTATCGTTTACTTATGTATTGCATCGGTTATTTTATAAGACATGGCTGAATGGTTAGCTTTAGAAATGCTTGGCTGATCATTGTCAATCAGCAATGTCTTTTCTCAAATCTCGACAACTGGGAATATCGGTATAGCGATATACCTGATAACCTGCTTGTTCTAACATCTCGTCACGTTGTGCATCGATATGTTCTTTGCCAAGGTGACTGGGATCATCGAGTTCAATAATAGCAATCACTTCAAGCTGTTTGTCGAGTAGGACAAAGTCGGTCACTTTACGATTGAATTTGGAACGCAATTTAAATTGATTGCAATCAATTAACGCGCTAAACGCGACTTGCGCAAGTACATGATATTGAGGAAAGGCTTCATTTAAACGGAAAAACATTTTCTGTTCAAAAGGGGTGATCACACGTTTTGCATAATAATGTTTATTTCGAAATAAATGCTGACCAAAGCAGGCAAGCAATAAAGCAATGGTTGCGATACTGCCAATCAATAAAAATAAAATTTGATGTAAATCGAGAGACATAAGCGATCGGTATCGTATAGATAAGAAAAAACCCACTCAATCATGAGTGGGTTTTTAAAATCTGGCTCTCCAACCTGGGCTCGAACCAGGGACCTGCGGATTAACAGTCCGTCGCTCTACCGACTGAGCTATTGGAGAATCTGGAACGCATTTTAGGGATGAAATGGGAATGGGTCAAGGAAAAATTGTTAAATTCATCATAAAAAAGCATTATTTGCTAAATATTTGATCATTCTGAATAAAAGTAAATCTGAATAAAAGCAAAGTTGTTTTAAGCGTTCTAAAATTTAGGTGTAAGCCGAAAAGCGCTTAAATCTTTTCTTTATAGAAAATAAAGATATAAAAAAGCCCACTTCATTATGAGTGGGCTTTTTAGAATTTGGCTCTTCCACCTGGGCTCGAACCAGGGACCTGCGGATTAACAGTCCGTCGCTCTACCGACTGAGCTATGGAAGAATAGATGGCTCTCCAACCTGGGCTCGAACCAGGGACCTGCGGATTAACAGTCCGTCGCTCTACCGACTGAGCTATTGGAGAATCTGATGCGCATTTTATGGATGAAAGCCAAAGTGGTCAAGTGAAATGATAAGAAAAAAGGCTTAAATGTTTTTTTATTGTCCGAATTTAAAGAGTTTGTATATATATTGATTATTTTTAAAGTTTTCCAGTTCTTTATTCGAGATTAAATGATCATAAGTGATTAAATTTTGTTGCAGCTGAAGAAGGGTTTGTATTCGTTGTGATGTTTTCATTCGGACTAAAGCGCTAAAAATAATCGCGATTTCTAAGATTTGAATATTTTTAAAAAGCAAGTTTGATGAAATCACTATATTTTTAACCCTATAGGCTTTTTTCCACAAAAAATGTTGTTGCATAATTTGATCAATAAACATTAAGTCAAGTTCGTAACACATACCAAAAGAAAAGCCTCGATGTTCTTGCTGTATTTTACGCATGCTGAAAGCAGAAATTTGTACATAATTAATGTTGATTTTTATTGCATACATTTGAATTTGGCAAAACTCGGAATGAAAACATATCTGTGGTCGTCCGTGTTTGATCAGCAAAGACAATGAAATAAGTTCAAACAACACAATAAACAGCCAAAATAGGACCGCAAAAATAAAAGTGAAGCTGACATCGTCTGTGTCGGTAATATAGAGATAACAGGGGATCTGAATAGCGCTAAGCATCGCATAACTATAAAAGATTTTTATTGGATCTGCTTTTACTGTGTAATTAGGATTGATCATATTTGAATTGAAAAAATTGAATCGCATAAAAAAGCCATTCTAATCAGAATGGCCTTTTATACAAAAATAAAATGCTTAGATCTTATTTTTCAACACCAGCTTCTTGACCGGCATATTTCGCGTTTGCATAGTCCCAGTTTACAAGGCTTTCTAAGAAAGTCGAAATGTATTTAGGACGAGCATTACGGAAGTCGATGTAATAAGCATGTTCCCAAACGTCAATTGTAAGTACCGCTACTTTGCCATGTGCAAGTGGAGTATCTGCATTTGAAGTTTTAAGAATAGAAAGCTCGCCATTTACTTTATCAGCAACTAACCAAGCCCAACCTGAACCGAATTGAGTTGTTGCAGCAGCAGCGAATTCTTCAGCGAATTTTTCGTAAGAACCAAAAGCTTCATCAATTTTAGCAGCTAAAGCGCCAGTTGCTTTACCGCCGCCGTTTTTAGCCATACAGTTCCAGTAGAATGTGTGGTTCCAAACTTGTGCAGCGTTGTTGAATACACCTGCTTTAGAAGCATCGCCAGCAACAGCAACAATGATCTCTTCTAAAGTTTTACCTTCAAGATCAGTACCCTTGATTAAGTTGTTTAAGTTTACAACATAAGTATTGTGGTGCTTGTCATGATGGAATTCTAAAGTTTCTTTGCTGATGTGCGGCGCAAGATCTTCATAGCCGTATGGTAAAGCAGGTAAAGTAATGGTTGTCATGTTTTAAATTCCTTGCATTTAGCTGGGTTTTAACATTAAGTGGCTTTATTGTAATGGATTCTTTCAACAATTGTGCAAGATGTTAAATAACAATACACAATTTATTTCGATTTAATACGTATATAGAAAATCTAAAAAGTACATCGCATTTTTATGGAAAAGTGTCTAATCGGCAGAGCAATATTTGCCAAAAAATACGCTACTTTTTTAGGATAGCGCTTAAATCGGGTTGTTGAGTTCGAAATAAATAGCATCAATATTGAACTGTTCAGCGATTGCTTGAGCAAGTTGTTGAACACCATAGCGCTCTGTTGCATGGTGACCACATGCATAGTAATGCACATCTAACTCTTTGGCTTCATAAAAAGTACGCTCGCTGACTTCACCTGAAATATAGGCATCACAATTCATCGCTGCCGCTTTGCCAATAAAATCCTGTGCTCCACCTGTACAGAAGCCGACTTTTTGAATCAATGATTTTTCTGCATTGAGATGAATAGTATCAAAGCCTAATTTTTCAGTAAGAATGTGTTTAAAATCTTCTGGTGAGATCGGGTTTTTTAAATAACCAATATTACCAATCGGATTGCGTTCGCTTGGGTCTAAAGCTTCAATGTTTTCCAGCCCAAGGATTTTGGCAATCATTGCATTATTCCCCAGAGTTGGATGCGAATCCAAGGGGAGGTGGTATCCAACAAGTGAAATATCATTTTGGATTAATGCTTTGATTCGTTTGCCACGCATGCCTGTGATTGGATAGGGTTCACCTTTCCAGAAATAGCCATGATGAACCAAGAGCAGATCTGCTTGTTGTGCAATCGCTGCGTCAATCGCATCCTGTGATGCGGTGACTGCACACAGGATTTTTTTTACTTCAGATCGTCCTTCGATTTGTAATCCATTGGGTGCGTAATCTTTAAATTCATGTGATTTTAAGGTTTGATCACACCACTGGATGATATCTTTGAGTAAAGCCATGAATAACCTTTATTTAAATGAAGTGTGTTAAGAACATCAAAACATATTTTAAATTGTAACTAAAGCTGAACAAAACTCTTTGTGTTTTTTATGTTTCTTGATTGATTTGCTTTACAATATACAAATTGCTTTTGCATCAACGAATTAAAAAATTCTTAGAGGAATAAAAACGTGCGGCGTTCATTTACTTGGCTCCCTTGGGTTTTACTGATACTGGTTATTATTTGTTTTGTGGTTTGGCAAAAACTTCAACAGCCCAAAGCACCGATTGCTGCTGATGGTGTGAAGATGCCTGCTGAGAAAGTTGAGCCTTTGGTCAATACATCTCGAACGGGTGGTGTAGTGTCCTATAGTGCTGCTGTTAAGGTTGCAGCACCAGCAGTGGTCAATATTTTTACCACTCAAAAAGTAAAACAAAATCATCCATTGCTCAATGATCCTGCGTTTAGAGAGTTCTTTGGAAATCAGATCCCTGAACAAAATCAAAACCAGAATGAAAACAGTTTAGGTTCTGGAGTGATTGTGCGTCCAGATGGTTATATTTTGACAAATAACCATGTGATTGCTCAAGCAGATCAAATCGTTGTTGCCTTGCAAGATGGTCGCCGTGCAGAAGCCACTGTAATCGGAACGGATCCTGATACAGATTTGGCTGTGATCAAAATTGAATTGAAAGAATTACCTGTCTTGCCATTTAAATTGAGTGGCAATGAAGTCGGTGATGTTGTGTTGGCAATAGGAAACCCCTTTGGTGTCGGGCAAACGGTAACGCAGGGGATTATCTCTGCGACAGGTCGTTCTGATCTCGGTATCAATACTTACGAAGACTTTATTCAGACTGATGCAGCCATTAACCCAGGTAATTCGGGTGGTGCATTGATTGATGTGGCTGGGAATTTGATTGGTGTTAATACTGCAATCTTCTCACAGTCAGGTGGTTCGTTGGGGATTGGCTTTGCCATTCCTGCCAAAATCTGTCAGCAAATTTTAAATTCGATTTTAAAAGATGGTCGTGTGATTCGTGGATGGATGGGCATTAGCTTAGTTCCCCCAACGCAAGCGGATGTATTACAACCGCGTCAACCAGGTGTTGTGGTTGCTGATGTATTGAAAAAAGGTCCTGCGGCGGAAGCGGGGATTAAAGTGGGCGATCGTATTGTTAAAGTGAATAATGAAGATATTACTTCAACCTCACATTTAATTAATTATGTTGCGCTCCAAGCACCGAATACCGATATTCAAGTTGAAGTCATCCGTGGCGAACAAACCGTCAATCTCACGGTTAAAGTGGGTGAGCGTAAAGTTCAAAGTGCTGACTCACAATTTATCCCTTTACCACGACGTTAAATATCGCGAAAATTTTAGCCCTGATGAATCAGGGCTTTTTTATTTGAGATTACGTATTTGAATGACTTTATCAATGTTGGCGAATAGAGTGTTCGTAGTTGTTGATTCATATCGGTAAGCGATAACGACTGCATGTATGATTAAATGAATTAAAAAAGCAAAAACAGTTTAGGGTATATATGTTGAATGTTCACTTACCAAAATTTCCACCAAGCTTTATCAGGCCAATTGGCACAAGGATTAGGTAATAGGCTATGGATTGCACCAACTTCTTCATCTGAGAGCTTTGCATCTTTATTTTTATCTAAGAATTTAAATAATTTAATGTTTTTATCTTTGCCTTGAAACTGTCTGTCATCTGGCCATGGGAGTGGATCAAAGTCTTTGACTTTTAAGAACTCATTGAGTTCAAAGGTATCATTCTTATTTAAATCATAGGTCTTATGAAACTTCTCCCAGTCTAAAGAAGCTGGATCACAGGCAAAGCTAAAGCTTGAAAGTGCGCTGCAACTGAGAATTAGACTATAGATTATTTTATTCATTTGTTTTATCCCATTTTTTTAATTAGCTTTGATTATAAAGACAAAGTGATTTTAAACGAATGGTTGCATCTCAACAAAACTATTTCCGTCTTGATTCAATCTATTCGATAGAAAATCATCAATATCTACTGTATTTTTAAAACAAAAAAAACAGTGCCGAAGCACTGTTTTTATTGCAATAAAATGCTATTCAATTAACTTTCTTGTTGAATTCCAGCAACTAACCAATCTTGAGTAGACCCTGCTGGTTTAACAAAGTGCCATACTTCTGAGAACGGTACAGGTTGACTATTTAAGTCTTCGCTGACAGTGCCAGTAAAACGAACACTCACCACGTATTGTCCATTTTCTGTTGCACTATCCAATACCAATGCATTTAAGTTTGAAAACTCAGCCACATCTTGATCTTGGTTTGCCATGATATCGCTGTACATTGACTGATAAAGATCAGCTGTTAAATAGCGTTGAATTTCAGCAATATTGCTCACTGAGTTCATTGACTGAATATGGTTAAAGCGTTGACGAGCAACACGTAAGAAAGCAGCAGGTTCAGTTCCATCTGGAAGTTGATTGCCACTTTGCATTGACGCTGCGCCAAACGGTGCTTGTGTTGCAGTACCACCATTGACAGACTGACCAAAAATATTGGTCGCGTCGTTTGAACTACGTGCCGTATTGTTTTGCCCAAATGGCGCAGATGTTGGACCTGTGCTATTTGGTGCATATGGGTTATTGCTGGCTAATTTTTTTTTTGCGCCGAATTTACGGAACAAGAAGAATGCAGCACCTGCGATCAGGATTAACCAGATCCAGCTTGGGATTCCACCTTTTTTCTCTTCTTGTTGAGCAGCTGCTTGTTGTTTCGCTAATTCAGCATCATTGGTTTGTGCTTGGGCATTACCATTATGATCATCAGCCATTGCATTTGCCGCAATCGCACCTACTGCTGCACCTGCAACACCAGCAGCAACCATTTTACCTACACCAGAACCTGATTTTTGTTGACCAGGTTGAGCAGGCGTTGGTTGTTGAGCAGGCGTAACTTGTCGAGGTTGAGAATAAGACTGACTTGAACTCGAAGAACGGCTCATGCCATGGCTTTTACCACCACCTGCACGTTTTGCTTCAGCCAAAGGTGCTACAGCCAAAGTTGCCATTAAAATACCTGCGACCAAGCCGCGCTGTCGAACTTCCATTGAATCTACCTATATTAAAAAATATGTTGATGAATATGAGTGCAAGCACATTACTGTAATTGCTTTTCATAGTTCTCTTTATGCAGTCTTTTTAAGAGAATTTCAATGTTTTTAAGATTTATTTGCACATATATTCACATAAACATAACGAATATATTGCTGGGCTTTTAAAGTCCAATACGGATTTTCTAATCTATTGAAATAATTAAAACTATCAATTTAAAAAGGCTTTTATCATATCGGTGGAATTGTGCTGTGATATACAAATTTAGTGCAGCAATTTATGATAAAAATTCTCATGATTTAATGGATAATTTATAGCGTGTAGTACCCAGTCTTTACCTTTAAATTATTTGAATAAATATCGATCGATCAATCCGTTATAAAAATGATTAAAGCAAAACTGTTGTTTTAACTTTAGTCAGAGATTTAATTTTTATTGGATCTGTGAGGGTTCATTTAATGAGGGAGAAGAGGCAAATTTTATTTAAGCCATCTAACAAAGCAAGCTTACTTCCTTGTAAAGCTTGGTCCTATTTTATAAATGGGATGCTTAGACTTCATCACTCAATTGCATGGCTTCTGTTAATGCTTCATGCAGTCGAGCCACTGCAATAATTTGTACACCTGCAATAGGCTTTTGTGGTGCATTGCCTCTAGGTACGATGATGTATTTAAAACCATGTTTTATGGCTTCTTTTAAGCGTTCTTGTCCATTGGGAACAGGGCGTATTTCACCCGATAATCCCACTTCACCAAACACAGCCAATTGTTGTGGTAAAGCTTTAGAGCGTAAACTTGAAGCACAGGCCAAAAGTACCGCAAGATCAGAGCCTGTTTCGGTAATTTTTAAGCCACCCACGACATTGACATAAACGTCCTGTCCAGAGGTCTGTACACCACCATGACGATGCATGACCGCAAGCAACATATTTAAGCGGTTTTGTTCTAAACCCAGCGCGACCCGTCGTGGTTGTCCATGTGCGTCATCAACCAGTGCTTGAACTTCAACCAATAATGGACGTGTACCTTCACGACTGATCATCACCACTGAACCGGGAATCGCTTCATCATAACGACTTAAAAAGATGGCAGACGGATTGGCGACTTCTTTTAAGCCCTTATCTGTCATGCCAAATACACCAAGTTCATTGACTGCACCAAAACGGTTTTTGACAGCACGAATCATACGGTAACGGGAGTCAGATTGCCCTTCAAAATACAGTACGCAATCGACCATATGTTCAAGTACACGTGGACCTGCCAAGGCACCTTCTTTGGTGACATGACCAACAAGAAATAACGCTGTACCACTATTTTTTGCAAATCGAGTCAATAGTGCTGCTGACTCACGAATTTGCGAAACACCGCCGGGAGCAGATTGTAAGGTTTCGGTATATAAGGTTTGGATTGAGTCAAGAATGGCAACAGCAGGGCGCAATTGTGCGAGGGTATCACAAATTCGTTCTACACACGTCTCTGCCATAACTTGTAATTTATCGGTAGCTAAGTCAAGGCGATTGGCACGTAAAGCCACTTGTGAAAGTGATTCTTCCCCTGTGACATAGAGTGCTGAATTCTTCGCAGCAGCCATATGTGTTGCGGTTTGCAACAGAATCGTTGATTTACCAATACCGGGGTCACCCCCGATCAGGACGACAGAACCTGTGACTAAACCACCACCAAGTACTCGGTCAAACTCGCCTATACCCGTAGCTAAACGTGTTTCATTGGACACGGTAATCTGGTTAAGCAAGGTGACATTGGCCGCTTGTCCTGCATACCCACCGCCCATAGGTTTGGCACGATGTGATACGACAGGTTCAATTCGCACTTCAGTCAGAGAATTCCATTCACCACAGTCTGAACATTGACCTGCCCATTTTGGATGGTCTGTACCACATTGTTCGCAACGATAAACAGTTTTGACTTTGCCCATTTTGAGTGCGTTCACCTTTTGAATGATGTGCTGAATGTACCAATAGCGCCATTGAAATACAATTTTTTGCTTAACATCTCGCCAAAAACTATTTTGGCACGTAAACTGCAAATCGAAGGAACGGTAAAAATAAGAAAGGTAAGGGATAGTCGTTTGACTATTAAATAAGCTAAAAGATGGAAAAACTTAGATATTTTAAGTATTCATTGAAAAAGGCTTTTTTATTTTTTTTGTTTTAAGCTACTTTTGTACAACGAAATCTGAGAGAAGAATATAACAATGTCAAATGAAAACCTCAGTTCTTCTGCGGAAACAGGTGAACTAGCAAGAAGTTTATCGAATCGTCATCTACAATTAATTGCAATTGGTGGTGCGATTGGTACAGGCTTATTTATGGGTTCAGGGAAGACGATCAGTCTTGCGGGACCATCCATATTATTTATTTACATGATCATTGGTTTGATGGTTTTTTTCGTCATGCGTGCGCTTGGTGAACTGTTACTTTCAAACTTGCAATACAAGTCATTTATTGATTTTTCAACAGATTTGATCGGACCATGGGCCGGCTATTTTGTCGGATGGACTTATTGGCTGTGCTGGATCACTATTGGTATCGCAGATCTATCTGCAATTATCTATTACTTACAGTTCTTCAATAATGGGGTGCCCTTTACTCCAACTGAAGGGGCAATGATCAGTGTTGCCGCAATCTTCTTTATTTTAGGGTTGAACTTAGTCACAGTAAAACTGTTTGGTGAATTGGAATTCTGGTTTGCACTGATCAAAATTATTGCCATTGTGGTGTTAATTTTGGTGGGTTTCTGGATGATTTTTACTGGCTTTACTTCGGCGGCAACAGGTCAAGTGGCGTCATTTACTCATCTTTGGGATCATGGGGGAATGTTCCCGAAAGGCTTTGAGGGATTCTTAGCAGGATTCCAAATTGCCATATTTGCTTTTGTCGGTGTTGAACTTGTTGGTACCACCGCAGCAGAAACCAAAGATCCAGAGAAGAACTTACCTAAAGCAGTTAACTCAATTCCAATCCGTATTATTTTCTTCTATGTATTGGCGTTAGTGATTGTTATGTCAGTTACACCATGGAATATGATTGATCCTAAAGTTAGCCCATTTGTGAACTTGTTTAGTCAAGCGGGAATTGCTGCGGCTGCAATCATTATGAACTTGGTGGTCCTTTCTTCTGTAATGTCTTCAATGAACAGTGGTGTATTCTCAACAAGTCGTATGCTGTTTGGTCTTTCTCGCGAAGACCAAGGTCCTAAAGCATTTGGTCTGTTAAATAAACGTGCAGTTCCAGCGAATGCTTTGTATTTCTCTGGTGTATGTCTATTGGGTGGTGCGGCATTACAATATTTCGTTCCAAACACAGTCGAAGCATTTACTTTAGCAACTACGCTGTCCACGATCTTGTTTATCTTGGTATGGATCATTATTTTGTGGAGTTACTTGGTGTACTACAAAACACGCCCAGAACTTCATGCAAAATCAGTGTTTAAATTACCTGGTGGACCGATTACTTGTTATATCGTGATCATTTTCTTTGTTGGTACGATTGGTATTCTTGCATTAGAACCAGATACAATGAAATCATTGATGGTCAGTCCGATCTGGCTCATTATCCTTGCGATTGGTTATTTCTGTTTTTATAAGAAAAAATAGTCATTAACGATTTCAATGATATTGATAAGAAAACGTCAGTAATTTACTGGCGTTTTTTTTATTCTCATTTTAAGCTTTAAGGCTTCCGCTTTGGTCTATATTTTAGATTCAAGGTATAAGGTATACTGACGAAAATTTTGGAAATAGGTGAACAAATGCGTTTTGCAATTTGTGGCATCGGTTTAGTTTTAGCAAGTGTGGTGTTGGTGGGTTGTGGTCAATCAGGCAATTTGCAGTTGGCAAACAGTCAAGACTATGACAAACGTGCCAAATATTTGCTCTATTCAAAAGATGCCAATAAAGCTGCCCAAAGCAAGGCAAAAGTGCAAGATCAGACAGCCATTGCAGATCAATCTGTGCCAGCGTCTCAAGCCACTTCAAACTAAACCTAATTACACTTTCATTGAAAGGATAGATTCATGAGTTTCTCCCGCATTCATGGGGTATTGCATGCAGAGCAATGTTCTTTAGATCAACTCGCGCAGCAATATGGCACACCGCTTTATGTTTATTCAAAGGCAACTTTTGAAAAGCATTATTTGGATATGGATCAGGCATTTAGCTTTATCGATCATCAAATTTGTTTTGCGGTGAAGTCAAACTCAAATCTTGCGGTATTGAATGTATTGGCAAAATTAGGCTCAGGCTTTGATATTGTCACAGGTGGTGAGCTTGCGCGAGTCCTTGCCGCAGGTGGAGATGCTACAAAAATCGTATTCTCAGGTTTAGGCAAACAAGAAGCAGATATTCAAAAAGCACTAGAAGTGGGGATTGCATGCTTCAATGTGGAATCTCATGCTGAGCTTGATCGTATCCAGAAAGTTGCGGCAGGTTTAGGTAAAAAAGCTCCGATTTCGTTACGGGTAAACCCAGATGTAGATGCGAAAACCCATCCTTATATTTCGACAGGTCTAAAAGAAAATAAATTTGGTATTCCATCAGATTCAGTTTTTGAAACCTATCAATATGCGGCGTCTTTACCCAACCTTGATGTGATTGGGATCGATTGTCACATTGGTTCGCAATTAACAGAAACACAACCTTTCGTAGATGCGCTTGACCGCGTCATTATGATGATTGCAAAATTAAAAGAATTGGGCATCCAGCTGAAACACATCGATATTGGTGGCGGTTTAGGGGTGACCTATAAAGATGAAACACCGCCAAGTGTTGCAGAATATGCCAACGCAATGCGTCCAGCTTTAGAGAAATTAGGCTTAAAAGTCTATATGGAACCGGGGCGGAGTATTTCAGCAAATGCTGGAGTATTGGTGACGAAAGTTGATTTGTTAAAACCAACCAATCATCGTAATTTCGCAATTATTGATGCTGCAATGAATGACTTGATTCGTCCATCACTTTACCAAGCGTGGATGGACATTCAAGCTGTGGTATCGCGTACAGATATTGAAGCGAAAACTTGGGATATCGTGGGTGCCATTTGTGAAACAGGAGATTTTCTCGGTAAAGAACGTGAACTTGCCATTCAGGAAAATGACAATCTTGCTGTTTTAGGCGCAGGTGCGTATGGTTTTGTTATGAGTTCAAATTATAACAGCCGTGGTCGTGCTGCTGAAGTCATGGTCGATGCTGACCAATCGTATGTGATTCGTAAGCGAGAAACCATTGAATCACTTTGGGAAAATGAAAGCTTATTGCCTTAAGGAGCCATTTTAAATGTTATTAGAATTTACCAAAATGCATGGTCTGGGCAATGACTTTATGGTGGTTGATTTAATCAGCCAGCGTGCATTTTTCGATGCAATGACCATTCGCCGTTTGGCTGATCGTCATTTCGGGATTGGTTTTGATCAACTGTTAATTGTTGAACCACCAGATTTTCCCAATGTTGATTTTAAATACCGTATTTTCAATGCTGATGGTTCAGAAGTAGAGCAATGCGGCAATGGCGTACGTTGTTTTGCACGGTTTGTTTATGAACGTCAGTTGACCAATAAAAAACGTTTTAAAGTTCAAACCAGCGCTGGTATTGTTGAACCTGAGTTGGGTGAAAATGGTTGGGTGCGTGTCAACATGGGCTATCCAAAATTTTTACCCAATGAGATTCCATTTCTTGCAGAAGAACTAGATGCATTGTATGACATTGCATTGCAAGATAATGAATTGCTGACCATTGATGTGGTCAATATGGGCAATCCACATGCAGTGACAATCGTTCCCGATGTTTTAACTGCAGATGTTGCCAAAATTGGTCCTCAAGTGGAAGCACATGCACGTTTTCCGCAACGAGTAAATGCAGGCTTTATGCAAATTGTTGATGAAAAGCATGCGCGCTTACGTGTATTCGAACGTGGTGTGGGCGAAACGATGGCATGTGGTACAGGCGCTTGTGCAGCCGCAGTCTCTGGAATGCGTCGTGGCTTACTTGCCAATAATGTCGAAATTGAGTTGGCTGGTGGTAAATTACAAATTGAATGGAAAGAAGGCGATGTGGTTTGGATGACAGGGCCGACTGCAACCGTTTATGAAGGTCGTTTAGATTTACGTTATTTCCAAGGTTGATCTGCTTTATTTTACAGCTTAGCGCAAAGCCCTGAATTAATTTCAGGGCTTTTTTATCTCTAACGGTGTCTAGTCCTGAAATAAGTTTACACATAGGAGACTTATTTTATGGAACATGAACAAAGCCAAAGAGTTAAACGTACCCAGAGAGATTATTCTTTTGCCTTTAAAATGATGGTTATTCAGGAAGTTG